>ENA-ORNQ01000038-ORNQ01000038.1-human-gut-metagenome-genome-assembly--contig:-NODE-38-length-135891-cov-15.334896_pt1 | contig 135891 bp, 115 predicted proteins | sample MGYA00242116_ERZ509024 | MGnify/ENA primary metagenome ERZ509024 (study PRJEB26280, sample SAMEA2338697) | human gut metagenome | biome: human gut; feature: human-associated habitat; material...
CCCGCCGCGGCTATGCCGCGCCTTTCTTGGAAAACATTCTAAGTAAACTTACATAAATGATTGACAGCTATGTCATCAACTGTTAAATTATCGGCATAATGGTTATTTTTCGTAAATTTGCAGCATCCAATCATCATAAATCACACAGGATGCGTAGCATATTCCTCCCGATCATCATTGCCATATCACTCCTCGTGGGCTGCAACAAGTCCTCCCCTAAAGCCGTCAAAGCCCTCAACCGTGCCGAAGCCGTCATGGAAGAGCACCCCGACTCCGCCTTCAAAATCCTCTCCGCCCTCGACACCGCCACCCTCTGCTCCGATGCCGACCGCGCCCTCTATGCCCTCCTCTACACCCAAGCTCAAGTCAAAAATAAACATAAGGAATTAGACGATTCACTCATATTGTCTGCTGTTAGTTATTATAATGAATATAGCGAACCACGCTATAAAATGCTTGCCAATTATTATTATGGCTTACTCTTAAGCCGCAAAGAACAGGTGACCCAAAGTGTACAAGTGCTGCTGATAGCCTTAGATATCGCTGAGCAACTAAACGATAATTTCTATGCGGCAATGGCATCCCGCGAACTGTCTGTATTATTTGAAAAATCAATGAATCCAGCTGAAGAGGTCGAATATGCTGAGAAAGCTTATGAATACATAAACAAGACTGGAAAACAATCACATATAGACTGGGAAATATCTGGATTAGCGATAGCATATAATAATCATCAATTGCACGATAAAAGCATCTATTTAGCACAATCATTGATCGATACCTTAGAAAAACGGCCCAATCAATCATTAGAAATAGAAGTCTTACGTAATTTGATTCATTCGCTAATTTCCACAAAGCGAAGCATTGAAGCTATACACTACGCTGAACGATTAATTTCCCTTTCAGATGCCTCAGATGAGGATAAAGCATGGCTCGGCTTATGTTATGCATTGACAGGGAAAAAAGATAGTGCAAATATCATACTGCAACAACTTGATACCGTCACCGGAGTGACAGACTGGTTGAAATACGAGTTAGCGACACAGGTAGGCAATAAAGAATCAGCTTACAAAGCCCTTAAAAACCTCCACGACAACAATGAAAAACAGATAGAAATGCGCTTTACACAAAGCGCAACCCTATCCATGCTTAAACACCACGAGCAAGAAAAAGAAATTGCTAATGAAAAAGCCAAGACTGCACAAATTACCATATGGTTAATCATAATTAGCTGTGTCTTCATCATATCCATAGGTGTTGTTTTCATCATTGTTATTCGCCGTCGCCAAAAAGAGACCAAGAAACAGAACAATATTATCGCAAAAAAACTGCATCAAACTATTCAGCTCCACGAACTTGAAAAACGCTTAGCTGATGAAAAAAACAATAAAATACAAGAAGCTCTCTATGCCACTCAATACAAATATGAAATTATAAAAGAGAAAACCAACCATCTGTCACAAGCACTTGATGAAAAACAAACTCAATTAGAGTCGGTAAACCAAGAGTTGCTTAACATGACCAAGGATTACATGAAACAAAAACAAGCAGTGGCACAACATACAGCCATGCATTATAAGATGATTGACGAAGCATGCACTATATTATGGGAGAACCCCAATCCTGAAACTGCATCTGGGAAAATAGAGGGATGGCTTAACAGCTTCATTGCTGAAATGGGTGCTACGCCCGAGAAACTGAAAGCTCTGGAAGATTTCGCTGACAAATGTTATAATAATATAATGTCAGACCTGCATGCAGCATTTCCCAAAATCAATGAGAAAGATTACAAATTATTTTTGTATAACCTCTTTGGATTGTCATCTGCGGCAATTGCAAAACTCATCAAAGCCGAAAAAATAGACCCCGTCTATACACGCAAGAAACGGCTACGCAGGAAATTCCAAAATATGCCTGATGATATAGGCAAGAAATTCTTACAATATTTATAGGATAGAGTTATTTAATTGGACTTTTTTGATTTATACCGCTTCATAAAATGCTGTTTGTCAGTCAATTACAAAAAGTCCAAAATTAAGATTTGGACTTTTTGCAATTCATTGTTAGTCAACTGATTACAAAACCAAAAAGTCCATTAGAATTAGCCAAAATTCTTGGTTTCAGGCATGATTGAGGGATAACTTTGCAGTCGAAATCATCAATCAACTGCAATGAAAATTTTAAAATTGTTATCTATTCTATTCCTTCTTTGTTATGCATCTACCATAACAGCTGAAGACAACTCAAGTACTACAAATAAAATTGCACTGCAATCTAAACGTAGTAATGACCGTCCACAGATTCGAGGATTAAGAGGTAAACGTCCCAGCAATATCCTAATATATTGCAGCTATTCACGCGAGCATATATGCTTTGAGCTGCCTGGAGACGCTGACTTCATGGAGGTCACTATCACTGATGCATATGGTATCACATGGAGTGGTTTCGTCACCCAGGACGACCCATGCTGCGACATCCCACCCATGGCAAGCCCGGCACAGATAGAGTGCACCGTAGATATGACAGCAACCTTTACAGGTACACTCATATTCTAATTCCTTACAATATATATAATCGGCCAATTATATACTGACGGCATATAGTGCTTACGCCGTCATGGCGAGGTGTACAACTCGCCCACCGAGATTATCAACCCCTAACAACAACTCATCACCAAACAAACACGATGAAACAAAACGACACAATCACTGTGGCTTTTGACACCAAGGATTTCGAAATCCTTGACTCCGAACGTGAACTGCTTGCCATCAGAGGCGGTAAAGGCAGCTGGGTAGGAGTTCTTCTTGAACTTCTTTCCAAAAGCGAAATCCATATAAATGGCAGCTGTACTCACAACAACTGCAACAATAACAGCAACAACAACAACTAAAAACAGTCATCAACAATCTGGATACAACGGAAGATGCTCTTATTAGACCATCATATAAACCAAGTATCTATCACACAAGAACAACATCTCATAATGAAACCTCATCACAACCACATGAGCTTCTCAGAGGATGAACTGGAGATAATCTCCAAGAACGAGCAGCTAATCAGCATCAAGGGTGGATGCACAGATCCAAATCCCCACAACCTTCCAAAGACCCTTAAGGATATCTTGGAGGATCTGCTCCACTTCAACCGTCTATGCACAATCGTTCACTAAACAACAACAACAACAACAACAATGATATCTATCGATATGAACAAGAAACCCACCATCAAATTCGATGAACTCGACATCGAGATTCTCGCTTCACCTGCTGACTTAGACCTCATCAAGGGAGGAGCGAAAGGCGGAGACCCAAGTCTCTTTGAGATTCTTCAAAACTTCAATTTCATCTGCATCACCAACAATTGCGGAGGGCAGTAACCATCGCATAGTGACAGACACACAATAGCAACAGACATACTATGTGGGAAAGTACCTCTGGCAAAACGCCAGTAAGTCACTTGTCAGAGGTACTTTTCTTAATAATCATACTGATAATGAAACCAAGCATTTATAATCATGTAGTGAATCTCAGCGGTCGCGAGATACTCTACAACTCATTTTCCAACCAGTTTCTGCCTCTGACACCTGAAATCAAGAGTGTAATAGACGGAAATATGACAGACAACGAGCTGGCATCAGCTTTAGCGAGTCAGCATATCATGGTCAACGATGACATCAATGAGGTCGAGATGGTGCGCAACCTGTTTCTGCGCCGCAAAAACTCCACACAGACCTACGACCTGACCATCAATACCTCGCTACAGTGCAATCTGAAGTGCTGGTACTGCTACGAGACACACATCCCCAAGTCGCTGATGCCACTAAGTCTGGTAGATAAGATTCTGCGTCATCTCGATCTGAAAGCGACCAGCGAACCATTCAAACTGCTGCGACTGACATTTTTCGGAGGCGAACCGATGATGAACTACAAGGCTGTGGCAGCCCTGCTCGATGGCGTGAAAACACAGTCAGAGCGATACGACTACAAAGTCATGGTGACATTCGTGACCAACGGCACATATCTCAGCGAGCAATATGTAGAACTACTCCGTCCGTTTGACACATTCTTCCAAATCACCATTGACGGTGACCAGGCAACCCATGACTCCATACGCACCTACAAGCATCCTACATCCAGCCATGGAAGCTATGATAAGATTATCAGCGGACTCAAGCTATTCAGTGAAGCGGAGGAGCGATTCAGATTCCTGATACGCATCAACTATGATGACCGAGTGCTCCAGAACCTCAGTCAGCTCATATCCGACATCGATTTTCTTGACCGCCGACGCACCGTGATTTCACTCCATCGCGTATGGCAATACAAACCCACAGAACAAACCGCAGACAGGGTAATTGACGGCATCAACCTCATTAACTCCCACGGCTTCCTCATGGGCAGCTACAACCTCTCGCCACGATTTGAAGGCTGCTATGCCGATAATATGAATCAGGCTGTCATCAATTATGACGGCAGCGTGTTTAAATGCACCGCCCGTGACTTCACAAAATCCAAGTCAATGGGTCGACTCAATTCTCTCGGATTTATCGAGTGGGACACAGAAGCGGTCACCACCCGCCACAATCTCTCTATCCCCGATATGTGCCTCAAGTGCTCTCTGCTGCCCTCATGCCCCGGCATCTGCTCGCAGAAGCGCACCGAAGCAAAGTCACAGGAAGAACTTCAATGCTTGTTTGAAAACGGCATAAATCGCGAAAATATCATCCTAATCAACCTGAAACAGCAAATAATTAACAAAAAACTCAAAAATTATGCTTAAATTTGTTGAAATAACAAGGAAATACCGCTCTCATTTCTACAAATGTAAACATATCGCTATGTCTGGGTGCCAAAACCTCTCCGAGGTTAATATATAGGGGAGACAGCTCTACCCCATGAACGTCACTACGCTCCGTGCATGGGGTTTCGCACAGACGGCACATCTCCGATGTGCCACATCCACGCCTCTATCCTGCTCTTCCGTCTCTGCTTTGCACTCCGCTGCCCTGCCTCTCCCGCCCTGCTACATTATATACACAGATTGATAAACTACCGATAATCTCTCCCTAACTCCATCACCCGATACTCTCACGTATCACGAAACAAACATTAATCACGTAGGGACATGCCTTTGGCATGTTGCTATTACCATCAATGTCAAAGGCAGGTCATGCTGCTATCCATCAGATCACATACGCTACATGTCGAAGGCATGTCCCTACAAGTCAAAACAATCACACCAAAAACAACAAAACGCTATGCTTAAGAAGACATTTTTTGCTATCGCTGCGCTCATCGGATGCGCCACCTCTGCCAATGCCGACGGAATCTGGATCGACGGATTCGTGTATTGCGACACCAGTGACTCCACCCAGGTCGTCGTACCCTTTGCCAACGTGGCTATCTATGACCGCGACAACCACGAGGAGCAACGCTACTTCACCCTCGCCAACCATCTCGGCTACTATGAGGTGCAGCCCTATGACCACACCAAGTCATATTACATGGAGATTTCCGCCCCGGGATATGAGACACGCAAGACCCACATCAAGACGCTGCCCGACTCATGGAAGCACAATCTCACCACTGACATATGCCTGAAATCAGCAGGCACAGCGCCCGCCATCCCCTCTGTCACCTTCAAGGCTGACTCACTCGCCAAGGGGGCAACCACCGTCAAAGACCTCATCCTCGCCACCATCCCTACCATACATATGGAGGGCGATGACTGGGTGACTGCCAACGACGGCTCGGTGATCATCTTCATTAATGATGTCGGCTTCAAGCCCCAAATCATCCCTCTCTTGGGTCAGATACCTGCCGAAGCCGTGGACCAGATAGACCTGTTCACGCTGCCCGAAAACTCGGTATATGAGTGCGCCGTGCGTGTCAACATTCCACAGCTCGGACAGCTCAACTTTGCCGGCAGAAAGTACAAAGACGGCTCCATGCTCGAATAATCACCTCTAACCCATCGCGCTGCATCCCTACATCATTCACATTACACCGATGACACGAATCCACACACTGCTCATTATGATGCTCGCCTGCATCGTCGGCATGCAAGCCCAGATACGCCTGACAGGCACAGTCAAAGCCGAGGGAGAAGTCCTGCCGTTTGCCCACGTAGACCTCTTCGCCCCAGCCGACTCCACCAAGTCGATAGCCGGAGCCGTGACCGACTTCAACGGCACTTACTCCATCAGCAACGTAAAGCCCGGACGCTACACCATAGCCATCTCATATCTCGGCTACGAGACCATACGCGAGCCGCTGCGTCTGCGCATGCCCTCGGGCGGCAACACCGTCACTCGTGACTACACCTTAGAGCCATCAACCACCCAGCTCTCGGAGGTCACAGTGACAGCCGACCGCGCCACGGTGATGGCTGACAAGACCGTGTACCGCTTCACCAAGGAGCAGCGCGATGCCGCCCGCAACTCTGCCGACCTGATGGAGCAGGTAGGCACTCTGACCATAGACCCCATCACCTCCGCGCTGAAAAACATCGACGGCACACCTGTCAAGATACTCATCAACGGCATCAATGCCACCATCAACGACCTCCGCGCCATCCCTGCCGGCAAGATACGCAAGGTGGATGTGTACACGCTGCCACCTGCCAAATACGCATCATCGGAGCAGACGGTGATCAATGTGGTTACCGGTCAGCTCGACACCGGCATCAGCGGCGGATTTGACGTGACATCGGCGGTAGCCACCGGATTTGTCAACGGCAACGCCTACCTGACCTACACGAGCGGACACCACCGCATAGCCGCCGACTACTCCATAGAGCTGCGCGACTACGATGACCGCCGCTTCACCAACGAGTACACCTACTGGCTCGGAGGCAAAACCTACCGGTATGACTACTCCACTCGTGACCACTTCGGCTACACCTACCACACTCCGCGCATCAAATATACCTACGCCAAGCCCGATGACCTCACCCTGCAGGTGACAGCCTCGCCGAGCTTCAACAAGCGTTTCAGCCGTGGTGACCGCGAGGTAGGCATCGACTATGCCTCGGCATGGTCAGATGCTACAGGTTACCGTGACAACAACTCATCGACTTTCAGCCCCTCGCTCGACATATACCTGAGCAAGCAGCTCAACAAGAAGTCAGAGATCTCAGCCAACGTGGTAGGCACTTATTTCCACAGCTCCCAGGACAATGAGAACTCCCTCGATGCCGGCGCAGGTTCACCCGACACTTACACCGACCTGATGACCCAGAAAGTCAACCGATACTCCGTCATCGGCGAGGTGGACTACACCTACAAGGCAGGACTCAACACGCTCAGCGTAGGTTTTCGCTCATCGGTGTCACAGTCATGGTCTGACACGCGCAACATCCTCTCCGACTACGACATGACACGCTACCGCTCCGACGACACCGACAACTACCTCTATGCCGAGTATGCCGGCATGTGGAAGAAGCTGATGTTTTCCGTGAGTCTCGGCGGACATGTCGCACACGCCCGAAACGACGATGCTTCATATACCCGCTTCCTGTTCACTCCACGACTGACACTGTCGCACACCTTCGCCCGCTATCACACACTGCGACTGATATTCCGGTCATCGCCCGAAATCCCCACCATATCGCAGCTCAGTGACAACGCGGTGCTCCAGACTCCGCGCATGATACATGCCGGCAACCCCTATCTCCACTCAGGCACCACCTATGCCCCGATGCTCCAGTACCAGCTCACCCGCAACCGTGTGAACCTCAACGTAATTGCCATGTACATGCACTCATCGTCGCCCATCGGGATGTCATACACCGAAGCCGTAATCGGCGGTCAGCCCTACGTCGTAGCCTCGGAGGTCAACCTGAAATCGACATCGACCTACGGTGCCGGCGCGAATATCCGCGTAGACATCATCCCCAACATGCTGACATTCACAGGCGCAATAGTAGCCCAGCGTGAAAATGTGGAGACCGACGGCATCAAAAGCAGTCTATGGAGCCTGCCCGTCACCTACAGCCTATCGTTCCGCAAGGGAGCCTGGGGAGCCAGCTACCAGGGCACCATCCCCTACAAAAGCCTTGATGGCACGTACATCAACAAAGAGTATCTGCAAAGCAATCTCCAGGCATACTGGCAACGCCGCAATCTGCGTCTGAGCCTCGGATGCTACTGGCTCGGCACACAGGCTGAATACCACAACGAGACCATCCCCAACCGCTATTTCCACGAGGTCAACCACACCGTCATCCGCAACAACCGCTCCATGGTGGTACTCGGAGTGAGCTGGAGCTTCACCTCTGGCAAGAAGAAGGACGACATAGACCGCAAGCTCAACAACTCCGACACCGACTCAGGACTTTTCCAATAACATAACCCCCACATACCCAAACCGATAGCAGGGACGCGTCGCGCCGCGTCATCATCCCTGGCACACGTCATCAGAGACGATGACGAAGCACGCTGCGTCCCTGATTGAAATCGGCAACCGTCTTATCACCACATAAAAACATGAAATTCCCGATCAAAAAACGATATTCGGTGGTCATGCAGCACGATGCCATGCAGTGCGGCGTGGCATGCCTGACCGCCATAGCGAGATACCACGGCGCACACTATTCGCTCGCCGATGTCGAAGAATACTGCCATCCCACCACCGAGGGGGTATCGATGAAAGCCCTGTGCGATGCCGCCGAAATGCTCCAATTCAGACACTATGTCGGACGCATCCCCCTTGACCAGCTCAAGGACATCGACGAGGGTCCGATAATACTCCACTGGGATCAAAGTCACTTCGTGGTGCTCTACAAAGTAAGCCGTGACGGCAAGCGATATCACATCGGCGACCCCGCCAAGGGACGCATCACCTACACTCGTGAGGAGTTTATGCGCCACTGGGACACCGTGCCCGATGAAAACGGCACACTCCGCGGCATCGCGATGCTGCTGAAACCCCAATCGACCAATTTCAAACAAACTAACCGATGGCTTAAGGAGAGGCACGACCCCTTCCGTTGCCTCTATCCGTGTCTGGAGTTTTTCAAGGTGCATTTCGTGCATCTCATCCTGGGTCTGTTGCTCGGCTGCGTGCTCCAGCTCATCATGCCGTTTATGACACAGGCGATAGTCGACACCGGCATACACAACAAGAATATCGGATTCATATGGCTGATATTACTCGGCGAACTGATGATAGTGCTTGGACGCACTGCCACCGACTTCGTGCGCCGATGGCTGCTCCTCCATATATCCATGCGAGTCAACATTACGCTCGTAAGCAACTACTTCAGGAGACTGGTGATGCTGCCGATGACATTTTTTGACACCAAACTGACCGGCGACATCCTCCAGCGCATGGCTGACAACGTGCGCGTCCAGAATTTCCTTACCAACGAGACCCTTGGCGTTACATTTTCGATGCTCAGCTTCGTAATCTTCGGCGGTGTGCTGGCATTCTATAATCTGGTGATATTCGCGGTGTTTGTGGGATGCAGCGCACTCTATGCCGCGTGGGTGACGATGTTTCTGCGCCGCCGCAAGGTGCTTGACTACGAACTCTTCGAGCTACAGGCACGTAACCAGAACCAGACCTACCAGTTTGTCACCACGATGCAGGAAATCAAGCTCCAGGGATGTGCCGACCGCCGCCGCCACGAGTGGGAGGACACCCAGATGGCGATAGTGGGAGTGCAGACCCGCGCACTCAAGCTCCGTCAGGCACAGGAAGCTGGCGGCATATTCATCAACGAGCTTAAAAACATAGTCATCACCGTGCTTGCCGCTACTGCCGTCATAGGCGGCGACATCACCCTCGGCGCGATGCTCGCCATCCAGTATATCATCGGACAGCTCAACAGCCCCGTGGACCAGCTGATGAACTTCATAATCGCCTTCCAGGATGTAAGGATCTCGCTTGACCGCATCAACGAGATCCGCAACCGACCATTAGAGAGCACCGACCGCCGGGTACGCAAACTGCCCGAAGGTGACCGCTCCATCAGATTCGACAACCTCAGCTTCAAATATGATCCTCACGCCCTTAACGACACCCTCAGCGACATCTCGCTCGAAATACCTCAGGGCAAGGTCACGGCGATAGTGGGCGCATCGGGCAGCGGCAAGACCACCTTGGTCAAACTGATGCTCGGATACTTCTCCGACATACGGGGCAAGATAGGCATCGGATCTGGCGACCTGCTCAGCCTCGAGCCCAGAATGTGGCGCGAACGCTGCGGAGCCGTCATGCAGGAGGGAGTCATATTTTCCGACACTATAGCACACAACATCGCCACCCAGGACTATACAGACATCGACCTCGAGCGTCTCGAGCACGCTGCCCGTGTAGCATGCATCCATGACTTCGTCATGGGGCTGCCTCTGCGCTACGAGACCAAAATCGGCGGCGACGGTGTAGGGCTCAGCCTCGGTCAGCGTCAGCGCATACTCATAGCCCGCGCCGTCTACAAAAATCCCGATTACATATTTCTCGACGAAGCCACCAACTCCCTCGATGCCGCCAACGAGCACGACATCGTGGAGAATCTGCGCGATTTCTACAAGGGTCGTACAGTGGTCATCGTCGCCCACCGCCTATCCACTGTCCGCGACGCCGACCAGATAGTGGTACTCGACAAGGGCAGCATCGTAGAGCAAGGCACCCACGACACCCTCGTCAACGTCAAAGGACACTACTACAACCTGATTAAGAACCAACTTGAACTCGGAGCATGATGAATACGCCTGACAATAACAATAAGCTGATGGTCAAAAGCATCCACACTCGCAACGCGATGATAGACCATGATTATGACCTTGAGGACTTCCAATATGAGATACCGTGTAAAGTGGCACGATGGAGCGGCGCAGTGCTCATCGCTGTGACAGCCATCACCATCCTGGCTTTATATCTGACCCCGTCACCTTATCTAAAGGATGGCAAAGAACCCCTGATCAACCATGTGGTGCCAAAGGGGATGAAGCAGTATGAATGTCTCTTCTGGCAACAAATCAAACCCAAGCCCACCCCCGAGGAGCTTGAAAGGATGCGACAGGAGCAAGAGGCGAGATGGGAAGCCCAAAGAGTCCAGGATTCTTTGGCGCGGATACAACATTATGAGAATTTAGTGCGAAGATTCGGCAAAGAACATGCTGACTATCTGATGAGGCGACCACGGTGACACATGGTTAATGTTAAAAATCAACATCAAAGCTAAAAAATTACAACAATCGTCAAACAACGCTGAAAATCTGACTGTTATAAAGAAAAGTCTTATTCACCACACACTGACACTTTATAACTATGATGACCGATGTTGTTATTCGCCAAGCCTCCTATGAGGACCTTGACACATTGCTGCAACTGCGCATGGAGGTCCTTCATAATTCAGGTCAGCTTAACTATGGCGACAGTGAAGAACTGGAAGAAGCAAGCTGGCACTACTATCAGTCTGCACTCACCGACGGCTCGCATATCGCCTGCATAGCCACTGCCAACGGCAATGTGCTCGGTTGCGGAGGTATGTGCCTCCACTCCGAGATGCCCTCGTCGTCAAATCCCTCGGGCAAGTGCGCATGCCTGATGAACATATACGTCAGCCATGACGGACGCACCACCGACATAGGGCGCGACATAGTGGCATGGCTCATAGCCTACGCCCACCGCCAGAACATCACCAAGATATATCTGGAGTCATCAGTAGCCGCCCGCTACATGTTCCACTCCATCGGCTTCCGCTGCATGCCCGACATGATGATCCTCACCGGCGAAGCCGGCTGATACCCCCGATAAAAAGCCCGAAGGCGGAGCCCCAAAGCTCCGCCTTCGCTGTATCATGTCGCAATGCAACAACATTTACCATCTTGTAGGGACGCGGCGTGCCGCGTCAACGTATCAGGCGACGTGTGTTTCGGTTGATGACGCGGCACGCCGAGTCCCTACAAATTGACACGTCTTTAAATCAAAAAAATCAGAAGCCGAAGGCTACGTTATCGACGTAGAGAGTCAGTCCCTCAGAGCCTACGTATGCTTCACCGCTGCCGGCACTCATCATCACTATGGCATGCGTGGGAGTGGCATCAGCATCATCCCAGCCCTCCTCGATGACAGGCACCATCTTGCCCTTGGAGTTACGGGCATAATATGAACGCTCCTTAGGTAGGAGTTTGAGCCATTTCTGATAGCCCGGTTGGGTGGAGTAGTCGCCATAGTGGAGAGGTATCTGGTGAGCGTTTTTCCATCCGCTGCCTACCTTAAACCTTTCGCCGCCTGTAGCCACACGCTTGGCGTGGATATTGCCCTGGGCATCCTCCCACCTGCGCTGGAGAAATACAAACACCACGGCAGCATCACGGCCAGGCAGCGTCTTTTTGCCTCCGAAGCCGGTGGCTTTGGTGCGTGTCAACGACGATGGCATATCCACCTTGTAGTCAAACACCAATGCCTTGGGACGCTTTGTATAGGGTATGCCCATCTCCATCTTGGCGTAGGGATTTTTGGTCGAAGTGATAGGCTCTATCATATGCCCGAGGAATATGGAACCTGACACCATCACATCAAGATTGATAAGACCGAGCACCTTCAGCGATTCGATCTTGCTGGTCAGCTTGGCGCATCGGTCAGAGCCGTTGCGCACCTCGGGATACACGGCATTGCTGCCCTTGCTGATACCGCTGACATGCGCGTAGACATTACTCGTGCCCCATGGAGAGCCGCCCAGCGGCGTGTATGCCTTGTTTTCACCAGCGATGGTGGTATTGGGACCTATTTCATAGATAGTGCGTTTGTTGCCGCCTATGACACGCGACTCCCCTACTGTGCGGGTGACCCACGAGTTCATGTCACCGTATTTTATCTTCTCAAGGCGCAGCGATGCAGCCTCCGAGCCAAGGCTTGAAGCGGCAACAAGCGACAGCATTGATATAACAGCTATACTGTATCTCATATCATCTCAGTTTGGTAAACCTATATTTAATCATCTCACCATCAGCACTCTCATATACCAGAGTCATATCTGACGATGTGAGCTGCATGACATCCATCACAAGTATCTGACCCGTCGGGAGATGCAGCCCGGGAGGAGGACAGAACGGAGAGCCGCCTGCTACTCCCTCGCTATTCTTATATGTAAAATTAATGCTTATGACACGGTCTTGGTTCACCCACTCCCACGTGCCCATATTCTCAGCCCGGTCATGATGGGGATAGACAGTCATGATGCTGAGATTATGATTTTGGAAATTCCACGTCATATTGTGTCCGTATGACGCGTCAGGCGTACCGTCTATCACGATTTTCTGAAGTGTCCATGAGCCGAAGAGAGGTCCGATGTCGCCGTTATTGTGTGTGCAACCTGTCACCACCTCCATCATTATAGCCACTAAGGCAAGGGGCTTGATATGTCTGATTAATCTGTGGAGCATCATTTTCCGTTGAGTTTAAGAAGTCCGTCATATGATATGGTCACCATTCCGCCCACACTGTTGCCGGGCATCTCGCCGTGGTCAAGACCGAAAGCACCGGTCAGCTGCAATCCCTTGACCTGAGGTATGCGCCACGATGCCTCTGCCATCAGCATGGTCGAGTGCACAGGAGCCTGCAGCGGTTCATAGGAGGTGCCCAATGCCTTACGCCATCCGAATTTCACCTTATAAGTAACATTGTCCGACAACGTGCCACGGAGTGCGACATGCACACCCTTGACACGGTTAAGCAGAAACTGAGGATACCCGTCACGGTTATAGATCGGGCTCATCACCATAGCATTTCCCATACCCATGCCGAGATTGGTGTAGGCGTTGTAGTAACCGCTGTTGTAATAGTTGTCCGCACCAGTGCTCTGATACGGTATATCCGCGCCCTGAAAATGCGGAGCGTAGTGTATCGGTCCGCTATGGTTGGTCAGGTCAAGGTATTCGATGACTGCACCGTCGATCCACCATGGATTGTCTGACTTATATTCCACACCCCACAGTCCGTCCCAGCCGTTATGCTTCGACATGCCGCTGCCGTCTTCCCACAGCCACTGGAAATATGCTTTCAATTCGTAACCCGAACGCAGACGGTAACGCGCCTGAAAGTCCCATGATCCGAGCAATGCACCCTCATAGAAATCATCACCATTGTCAGGTGTAGGTATGAGCATCTTCCAGTAGTCGGATATGGATGATCCGTGCTGCTCCACCGAGTATAGTTTGCCGTTAGAGTAGTGATATGTAGTACCACCGAAATCTCCGGCTATCTGCGCACCCACCGTAACCGAAAACGGCTTTTCGGGATTACTGCGGAAATAGATGTTCTTATAGCTGTAGAGCTGATTTCGTGTGATGTGATAGTTGTAGAAGTTATAGTGATCTTCAAGCCATTTATTCTGCACGAACCAGCCATATGAAATGACACCCTTGATCTGCGCCCATTTATTGGTGAAAGGAATGTTCTGGAAGTCAATGAAACCAGCCATAATCTGCGGTACGGGACGAGCGTTGGCACTGTGTACCATATCGCCCGATGAAAGCTCGTCATCAAGCAAAGGCGAGCCTGACTGACGCATACCACCTTCAATATAGACACCTCTGAACTTGAATCCAGCCCATGCCTCCTGAAGCCATATCGCAGCCGGACGTGCATAGCGTATGTCCCATTGCGGATCAGATGAAGCGTGGAATACATCGTAGGAGGTGGCAGATGTCCGTCCGCCTACGGCACGGACTCCGTAACTCCAGGTGACGCGCTTCGAAAGATCATAGTCACGTGAAGCGCCGACATTGAGCAACACGTTGTCACTCTGTGTCAACGTGCCCCAACGGTTAGCTGCAAAATAGTAAGGCGCAAACGAGCCTGACGAAGTCTCCACCGTCAGCGAAGCGTCGTAATTGATGTTTTCCTCTGCCGCCAGATGCATCGGCATCAGCATGCCACACACCGCGCAGACCAACAGATATCTGGATTTCATCTCTAAAATTAAGAGTTAACAGATTGACTTTTACATCCTGCCAAGCACCATGCGCACTGCACGTGGATATATATCCATCTCTACTTCATGGATTTTGGCAGCAAGCGACTGCGGCGTATCGTCAGCCGACACATCTACACTACCTTGCAACACGATGTCGCCATCGTCCATGACATCAGTGACGAGATGCACAGTGGCACCGCTCTCTTTTTCGCCAGAGTCTATGACAGCCTGATGCACACGCATGCCATACATGCCTTTGCCGCCGAATTTAGGCAGCAAAGAAGGATGTATATTTAGCATCCGACCCTTGAAACGCCTCACGAGCATCGGATGCACCTGCCGCAAGAATCCTGCCAGCACTACAAAATCAACACCGTAACGGTCAAGCGTCTCGATAATCTTCTCTGGATGGTCAGCCCAGACGCTATTGTCAAATGTAAGCGAGGGGATGCGGAGATTCCGCATCCTCTCGTGTACACCTGCATCGGCTTTGTTGGCGAGTGCCACCACCACTCGGGCTGTGGCATCAGACTCAAAGCTTCGTGCTATGTTTTCCGCATTTGTCCCCGATCCAGAGGCAAACACTGCTATGTTGTGCATGCGCTTACTTATGCGTTGGCAGGCACGTCGCCGAAACGGTTAGCTGTAGGTTCGCTGGGCTGGCAGCACCATACAATCCACAGGATGATGCCTACGAGGGGGATAAAGGTGATGAAAAACCAACCACCACCTTTGCCTATATCGTGCATACGACGCCAGCAAAGTCCGAGACCCGGAAGCAAGAGGGCGAGATTAGCTATGTAGCCCACATAAGTGAAGAAACCTGCAATCTGGCCAAGGATGCTGAATACGCAGCCTACGATGAAGCTGAAAAGAACAAACCACCAGTACTCGGCACGTGTGGCACGACCTGAGAAGTTGCAGTAGTTCTCGAAAGCTTTTTTCACAGCATCAGAAAAAGACAGAGATGGAGCTGGAGTGGGATAATAATTCTGGTCCATAAGATTAATTGATGAATAAATATAAATAAGGATTGCTTTGAGATTAGCCAAATATAACAAGTATCAGTCAGCGGGGCGATATTCAACCGGCAGATCAGCACCGTCAGATGACGATGATGGGGCAACTGATGCTGTGTCAGCAACAGCCGTGCTATCAGCAGGAGCTTCCTCCTGGGCAGGCTCAGCAGTCAACTCCTGACCATTGAGAGCATCGTACTCCGAGAGACGATTGCGAAACTCCTTATAGAGACCCTCAAAATCAGCGGCAGGGTTGATTTCACGCGCCTGTTGCATTGCTGAAAGCATGCCGTCGCGGTCACGCTGCATCGACAGGTCGTAGACATCCACATATTTCCTGATAGTCACCAGATCCTGCTCACGGTCATCATTACGCGAAGCCTCGTTGTGTACGACGAGATATGCAAGCAGCACAGCCACAGACTCATTATTAGACAGATCGTCTACATCGAGAGCAAGCGAGTCAGCAATAGAGGTTACCCGTGGGATATCCACCACCTTCATAGCTTCAAGAAGATGGGTGTTACGAAGCTCCTCCTGCACTGATTCTGACTCATCAGACTTATTGCTGCCGCATGATGACATCACGACTGCCACAGCCGCAATCGCCATGGCTTTCACTGTATATTTTTTCAAAAAAGAATATATGCCTGTATGTTCGTAGCTATATGTGGACATATGCTTAGCTTATAGGATTGATATGCGCAAAGTTAATAATAATTTTTCACTATTCAACGCTATTTAACAGTTGTACCCCATATATACCTGTCATTCCATAGCATAATCGGGCGGAGCCAACAGTGACCGCATACGTCGCGGATCATTGATGACCTCAACCGCACGGATATAGATGGGATTGAGCGGATTTGCTATCTGATAATACGCGCTGCTGTCAAAGAGATCTCTGCCTATGAGAGCCTTGACTATTGTTGAAAGGTATTCCCGGGAATCAGCCACAGCATCAGGCTCAGTCTTAACACTGTCGGCAACCGCCATGCTGTAGAGATCGGCAAGCATGGCATCCGAGACCTTGAATCCATGGATAAACTTATCGACAGTCTTGTAGTCTGATTTCAGCTGCTTGCGTCGGCTGTCAACATATTGCAGACAGTAACGGTTAAGCACACCCTTCGCCACAAGGTCACGATAATACGGCGTGACACGCGTGGTGTCAAGCGGCACGAATATGTCGGGTGTTATACCTCCACCTCCATATACGACACGTCCGTTGCGGGTAGTGAAGCGCAGCGAGTCAGGATGCGACACTGTGAGTGTGGAATCAGTCAGCTCCCCGCTCTGTAATCTGCGGTACACATCCTTGTTGTAATCATCTTCGCCATCGGCATACGGCTTCTGGATACTGCGTCCGGAGGGTGTGTAATAACGAGCCGTGGTCAGGCGTATCATGGAGCCGTCGGGAAACGGGAAAGGACGCTGTACCAGCCCCTTGCCAAAAGTGCGACGCCCTATGACCACTCCTCGGTCATTGTCCTGAAAAGCTCCGGACAAAATCTCACTCGCCGACGCTGACGACTGATCGACCATCGTCACTACCTCGATATCACGATAGGGTCCGGTTGTGACAGCATTGAAATATGACGGATGGACTCTTACGCCTTTTGTATATACGATTTCGTCATCTTTGTCAAGAAACAGTTGAGCCACACCTACAGCAGCATTCATGTAGCCGCCGCCGTTGCCTTGCAGGTCAATGATAAGACGCTGCATGCCCTGCTTTTTCAGAGTTTTCAGTGCCTCCTTTACCTCTTTCTCGGTACTCTCGGCAAATCTTACTATCTTGATATATCCCGTATGCGGATCAGCCATATAGTGCGCATCAACGCTGTAGATGGGTATTTCATCACGAGTGACCACAAAGTCGATGAGGTCGGGCACATTGCTGCGACGCACTTTCATCCTGACTTTAGTCCCTTTGGGTCCACGCAGCACCTTGCGCACATCCGAAGTGCTGCGTCCTGCTCCCGACATCACAGTGTCGTTTGCTACCAAGATGCGGTCACCAGCTTGCAGACCGACCTTCTCGCTCGGTCCGCCGATTGTAGTGCTGACCACAAACAGGGTATCCCTGAGCATATTGAATGATATGCCTACCCCAGAAAAGCCGCCACTGAGCGTTTCGGTCATCTCGATAGTCTCCTCACGGTTGGAATATGACGAATGCGGGTCAAGCGTACGGAGCATGCTGATTATGCCCTCCTCGACCGTGCGGTCTATATCTATGCTGTCTACATAGTAATTCTCAATGATACGTTCGGTAAGCCTGAGCTTTTGCTCTGGCGAGAACACAAACGGATTTTCAGGTGCTTTATTTTTCGCTGATAACGCCAGTGACACAGCGGTTATGGCTGCCACCGGTATCATATACAGTTTTTTCATAATTATGTTATTCTATAGCCGGATTATGACATGTCATGGAAGGAAACGGCTGACATCATGCCCGAAATGCGCAAGCTCTCTGACCATGCTCGAACTGACGCTTTCCATCTCGGGCAGCGTGTAAATCAGCACAGTATCCACTCCGCACAGCTGGCGGTTGATGTCGGCTATGGAACGTTCGTACTCGAAATCCACAGTATTACGCACTCCGCGAACAATGGCGCATGCTCCTACCTGCCCCACGAAATCTGCCGTCAGGCACGAATAAGATGCCACTTCCACCTCTGATCTCTCAGGATACACTCGCCTGATGGCTGCCATGCGCTCCTCGACCGTGCGGCAGTCTGACTCCTTGGACGGGTTATAACCGACAGCCACTATCACCCGGTCAAACAGCCGCAACGCGCGGTCCACAATCGACTTATGCCCGATGGTAAAGGGGTTGAAACTGCCTGGAAACAGAGCTATGCGGCACTTTTCAGTCTTATCCATTAGCGTATGCTATGATATTTGCGAGTCGTCCTCCACCACGAGATTCTCTATGATGAAGTTCTGGCGGTCCATAGTGTTCTTGCCCATGTAAAATTCAAGCAGTTCGCCAACCTGATCCTCCTTGCGCAGAGTCACGCGGTCAAGTCGCATGTCTGGTCCGATAAATCCGCGAAACTCCTCCGGAGAAATCTCTCCGAGTCCTTTGAATCGGGTAATCTCCGCATTGGCTCCGAGTTTGTTAATGGCACTGATGCGTTCCTCGTCACTGTAGCAATAATAGGTGTCGTCAGGCACTCCTTGGCGCGACGCTTTGCCTGAGCGGCGAGCCGTCTTCTTATTACGTACACGAAAGAGCGGTGTCTGCAATACATACACATGCCCCTTCTTGATGAGGTCGGGGTAAAACTGCAAGAAGAATGTCAACAGAAGCAGGCGTATGTGCATGCCGTCGACATCGGCATCGGTGGCGATTATCACCTTATTATATCGGAGACCTTCGATACCGTCCTCCAGATTGAGAGCCGCCTGAAGCAGGTTGAACTCCTCGTTTTTGTAGATAATCTGTTGGGTCAGACCGAATGTATTGAGCGGCTTTCCACGTAATGAGAACACCGCCTGGGTAGCCACATCACGGATTTTGGTAATAGACCCGGCTGCAGAGTCGCCCTCGGTGATGAAGATGGACGATTCAAGCATCTTCTCCTCGTCGCCTCGGCTGTCGTTGAGGTGTATGCGGCAGTCAAACAGCTTCTTGTTGTGGAGATTGATTTTCTTGGCTTTCTCTCTGGCTTGTTTTGTCAAGCCAGCCATCGCCTTGCGGTCACGCTCGCTCTCCTGTATCTTCTTAAGCAGCACCTCCGCCACGTCAAGATTGCGGTGGAGATAGTTGTCAAGCTCTTTCTTGACAAAATCGCCCACGAACTTGGCGACAGTAGGTCCCTCAGGTCCTATGTCACGTGAGCCGAGCTTGGTCTTGGTCTGCGACTCAAACACCGGCTCCTCGACCTTTATGGCTACGGCTGCAACCATGCCGTTACGCACATCCGACGGCTCAAAGTTCTTGCCATAATACTCCTTTATGGTACGGCTGACTGACTCTTTGAAAGCGGCAAGGTGTGTACCACCCTGAGTAGTGTGCTGACCGTTGACAAACGAGTAGTATTCCTCACCATACTGCGGAGCATGGGTGATGGCAATCTCTATGTCATCGCCAGTGAGATGGATGATGGGATACAGAGGTTCCTTGGTCATCACATCCTGGAGCAGGTCAAGCAGACCATGACGCGATATATACCGCTTACCGTTGAATATGATGGCAAGCCCGGTGTTGAGGAACGTATAATTCTTAATCAGTGGGATTACATACTCGTCACGGTAATGATAGTCGCGAAATATCGTGTTGTCGGGAGTGAACTGCACCAATGTGCCGTCCGGCTCATCGGTATCAAGGATGTCGGTCTCCTCTACTATGTCACCCTGCGCATATACTATACGCTTCATCTTGCCGTCACGATGGCTCGTGATGATAAACGAGGTGGAGAGTGCATTGACCGCTTTGATACCCACACCGTTGAGACCTACCGATTTCTTAAACGCCGCCGAATCATATTTGGCACCCGTGTTCATCTTGGATGACGCATCCACAAGTTTGCCCAACGGTATGCCACGGCCGTAGTCGCGGACAGTCACCGTGGTATCGGTCACCGTCACCGATATCTGCTTGCCATATCCCATCATGTATTCGTCAATGGAATTGTCAAGCACTTCCTTCAGCAACACATATATGCCGTCGTCACTGTTGGAACCGTCGCCCAATTTGCCTATATACATGCCTGGTCGGCGGCGTATATGCTCCTTGGGGTCAAGAGTGATGATGTCGTCCTCGGTATATGCCGGTGTGTCGACAGTCATATCCAATGAAGCATCCTTCATCGGCTCAAAGAGGTCTGCACTGTCAGGGGTGATGTGATGGTTTTCAGGAGAGTCAGATGATGCGGTGTATTGGCTCATTTGGTCTTGCTGTATTTTGCGTAGGCACGCGCCATGCGTGTGTGGTATCCGCGACGCGCGTATGATGGTCCGTTGTAGCCTCGGGCAAAGGCTGCCCAGTTTTTGGCTTTAAGTTGCTTGTCGAGTTTGGTTGTCTTGAGAAATTGGGCGAACAGCTCCAGCTGATCACGCTCGGAGCGGCTCATCCGTTCCACGAAATCGTTGATGTTGCTTGCTCCGCACTTGCGCCAGTTGAAACCGCCGATCTGAAACATGCCCCAGAAAGTACCCTCTATGGCTGTACGCTCATCGATGGTTCGTGCCGCGCGCAGACGTGCATGCTGGGCTTTCTGACGCGATCCGTATTTACGCGAAGACGGGGCGTTGAATACCAGCGGATGCGATTTGCGGTATTTTGACAAGTTCACGCCATTACGACGGCAAAACTGCGTGAACATTGAAAAGTCAAAATTAATCAACGGCATACCAGGCTCTGAAAAACCCTGATGGCTGGGACCTGCCTCAATCTCTACCACAGCTTTCACGGCAGCCGGCTCCACGCCGAGCATTTCAGCCACCTCCTTATAATCATCCTCGGTCAGACGAAGTATCTCACCTGCCGGTACACTCTCGGCTTCGGCGGCAGCAATGGCATCGTCAATCTTGGTGGAATCCTGGACTGACGGGATAACCTGTGTCGGCTCAGGCGGCCGATGGTGTGTGCGTCTGCGGGCATTGCAATCAGTCGCGATGAATGCGAATGCCAAAGATATAAGGAGGAGTTTTTTCATGTCAAGATATTGCAATTGATATGTTGGGACGCGAGGTACCACGTCCCAACATTATTACGATCGTCAACGCCGGGATTATGCTTTGTCCTCGGCAACCTTGGTCAAGGTCAGCTTAAGCTGCTCCCAGAATCGTTCGACGGTGGGAATATGCATGCGTTCGGAGGGAGAGTGCACATCACGCAGTGTCGGACCGAACGATACCATGTCGAGATGCGGGAACTTCTGCAAGAACAGTCCGCACTCCAGTCCTGCATGGATGGCTGTGATTTCGGGGGTTATACCATACAGCTCCTTATATGCGTCACGAGCCTTCTCCATGATTGGAGAATTCATGTCAGGCTGCCATCCGGGATAGCCCTCGCCCTGCTTGACCTCCGCACCCGCAAGAGTGAAGATAGCCTTGACCTGATTGGCGATGTCAAACTTGCGTGACTCTACCGAGCTGCGCTGGCTGGTAGTAACAAGAATCTTATTATCAGCAACCATCTTCACCGAAGCAAGGTTGGTCGATGTCTCTACGAGCCCGGGGAGTTCTCGGCTCATGGAGATGACACCATGAGGAGCAGAATAGATGGCACGGATAAGGTTGAACGATGTGGTCTGGTCAATCACGAACTCAGGCTTGTCGGTGCTTTCAAGCGTAAGCTTCATACCCTCTTCAAGACCTTTATACTCGTTTTCAAGCACTGCGATATACTCGTTGAATGCCACACGCACCTCTTCTTTGCGTGAAGTGTGGACACCAAACACAGCATGGGCAGCACGAGGGATAGCATTGCGCAGATTGCCTCCGTCAATCTCCGCTATCACCACTTCATGACGCAGCGACATATCGTAGAGGAAGCGGGCTATTATCTTGTTGGCATTGGCGCGACCGAGATGTATGTCGCCACCCGAGTGACCGCCGAGAAGACCAGAGACATCAGCCTTGAAATATATGAAATCTGTGGGAGCAAACGAGCGTCCGTAGTGGAAGGATGCCTGGGTATCTATACCGCCGGCGCATCCGATGAATAGCACAGCATCATCCTCCGAGTCAAGATTGAGCAGGATGCTGCCCTGTATCATGCCTTCGCCTAGATTGTAGGCACCGGTCAGACCGGTCTCCTCATCGACAGTGAAGAGAGCCTCAAGCGGTCCATGCACATAGTCTTTGTCGGTCAACGCGGCAAGCGACGCGGCAATGCCTATACCGTTGTCAGCGCCGAGGGTGGTGCCGTCGGCTCGAAGCCATTCGCCATCGACGATGGTCTTGATAGGGCTGTTGTCAAAATCGAAATTCTTGTCGTTGCTCTCGCACACCATATCCATATGTGCCTGGAGCACCACCATAGGCGCATTTTCATGTCCCGGAGTCGCGGGCACGAACATAGCCACATTGCCTATGGCATCGGTCTTGACCTCTATATCATGCTTCTTTGCGAAGTCGAGAAGGTATTGGCGGATTTTCTCCTCCTTTTTCGATGGTCTCGGCACCTGGTTGATTTCATCAAATATTTCAAACACTCGTGCCGGTTTAAGGTCCTTGATAGTCATAACGTGAATATATTAGTGGGGTTATGTTAATTTTTCTAATTTAAAGCACACTAAGGTACAAAATAAAATTCACTTGTCTGCAAAAATCATCTAAATTTTATAACTTTGCAACGCTAATAACATTATTTCAGACATTCCTTATTCATTTCAATGAAAAATCACTTAGCGATTGCTGCAACCGGCATGGTTGCAATGCTCTCTACCGCCTTGGTCGGATGCTCAGGCGCAGCCGACAAGACAGCCGGAGCCAACGACAAAGCTGCGGCATCTGACAGCACCAAAGGCGGCGTGACCCTCAACATCCGATACATCGATGCCGACTCAGTAAGTGCCAATTATAATCTTGCAAAGGACTTCAAGGAAGCAGCACTACGCACCTACAGCAAAATCGAATCAGCCCAGAACAGCCGCGCAGCCGAGATACAGCGTCTCGGTCAGAAAATAGAGCAGAACATGCGCAGCAACTACTATGTGGGCAAAGAATCAGAATATGAAGCCGACGTGCGCCGCCTCAACAAGATGCAACAGGACGCCGAGGCTTACATGGCAAACCTGCAGCGCACATCCCAGCAGGAGATGGCTCAGCAGCAGGTAGAGCTCAACGACAGCCTCGAGTCATTCCTCAAGGAATACAACAAGACCAAAGGCTACGATGCAATCCTCTTCAAAGCTGCAGGCGCATATTTCAACCCCGCCCTTGACATCACCAAGGAGGTGACCGCCGGTCTCAACGCCCGCTACAATAAGGTCGAGAAAAAGAAATAAAGACCATATATTGCACTCATTCACAGGGTGCATTAACCACCTAACCTGACAGGGACGAGGCTTGAGCCTCGCCCCTGTTATCGTCAAAACCTCTATAACCCCGAGTGCTTGCTACCTCGTAAAAAACAAGAACAATGCTACAGGATTCACTCCATCCCTCTCCCCTCTCTTCGTTAGGTCGTGAACGGTTTTCGCTGACCTTCCTGTTACTCACCGTAACCTTTTGTATCTGCCTCATAATCTCCAATCTTATGGAGATAAAGACCGTCGATCTGGGATTTATGACCATCACGGCAGGTGTGGCAGTTTTTCCGCTCTCCTATATTATCAACGATTGCTTGGTGGAAATATACGGTTTCCGCAAAGCGCGTCTGGTGATATTCCTCGGCTTCACGATGAATCTGCTGACCGTGCTGCTGCTACATGTAGGGCTATGGCTACCAAGTGCCGACACATGGACACAACAGGATGCCATGGAGGCAATTTTCGGCGCAACACCCCGCATATTGTGCGCATCATTCACCGCCTTTCTGGCTGGTTCGCTGACCAACGCCTGGGTAATGGCAAAGATGAAGCAGTCAGCTGCCAATGAAGGCAAAAATGCTACATCGGCATCACGCTTCTCGGCACGTGCAATCCTCAGCACCGTATGGGGCGAAGGCATCGACAGCATCATTTTCTTCCCCATGGCATTTGCCGGAGTACTCCCCTGGCATGTCATCATCTCTCTCATCCTCACCCAGACAGTACTCAAAACCATATACGAGATCATAGCTCTGCCTCTGACTGTCATGCTCGTCAAGAGGCTGCGGCGTATAGAATATACACCCATCATATCCGCTTCACGATGAGATACGACGGACAAGACATAGAGATGGTCTGGATAGACCTTGACGACACTCTGATTGACTTCAAGGGAGCATCACGCATCGCTCTCCGCAAGGTTTACGATGATGAGCGCCTCGACCGTTTCTTCTCCTCGCCAAAAGACTGGGAGACATCATATGAGCAACACAACTATCATTTGTGGCAGCTCTACAGCGGTGCACAGGTCGACCAGTCAACCCTGAGGATGGAACGTTTCCGCTTACCGCTGACAGAGGCAGAAGTGGCTGACGAAATAGCACGTGCCATGTCAGCGCGTATGGATACGGTATACCTCGGTTATCTTGCCGATGCATCGACTCTGCTTCCCGGTGCACTACCTCTTATTGACTCACTGAAGCAGATGGGACTTCCGGTGGGCATCCTCAGCAACGGATTTACCGAAGTGCAGGAGCACAAACTGCAAGTGACAGGACTTGACAAGATGATAGACATAATGGTGCTGAGCGATGAAATCGGCATCAACAAACCTAATGTCAGACTGTTTGAGCATGCGATGAAACGAGCCGGACAGACCCGACCGTCGGCACAGCTGATGATAGGCGACAATGCCACCACTGATATAGCCGGAGCCATCAGCGCGGGATGGAACGCCATACTCTATGACCGTTCGCTCCCCCTATTGCATACGAAAGGCAAGGGATACCATATGGTAAGTGCTCTGGAGCATATACCATTTCTGCTCAATTAGACGTTAATATATAAATGCTTTCTATAAAATGAATATGAAAATCTATCCTATATCAGCACTATTGGCATGCGCCATGTTGAGTGCATGTTCAAGTGATGACAAATCAGACATGCCCGGAGCATCCGTATCTGGCTCCCAGACTGTACAGATAACCGCCGTAGACTACAATCCAGCCCCTGGTCAGTTTGTCAACGAGATGCCGGCTTATGTTTCAGGCATGACACGCCAGCAGATGCAGCAGGCAGCTCTCGCCGACCTGCAACGAGGACGCGGAGTGTCGCTCGGAGCTTTCGGAGGATACATAGTCATGGAACTTGCGCAACCAATCAGACACCGCGCTGACGGCAATGACTTCAAAGTACTCGGCAACGCCTTCAAGGGGAGTGCCGAGCCTGGTGTGGTAGAGGTATCAACAGACGGCACCCAATGGTACGCTCTTGCCGGACAGAACTGGGACGAGGCACAACGCGACATCACGATCACATATCACCTCCCTGTTGACAATGCTACTCCGCAACAATATATCCGTTGGACTACCGATAACGGACATTCAGGCTGGATAATGCGCAACCCTGGTTTCCACACCGACCACTCCTATTTCCCTGAGTGGGAAGAGGGCGCGACATCATTGTCATTTACAGCCACACGTCTCCCTGATAACTGGACCATCGAGACTGCCACCGGCAACTATTACGGTGAGGCTCGATGGGGCTATGCGGACTCCTATCCCAACACTGCGGCTGAAGCATGGCTCAATCTCGCAAATGCCGTGGATGACGATAACCGCTCCGTAACTGTCGACAATATCCGATATATCAAGGTTTCAACAGGAGTCATCAACAGCAATCCAGTGACAGGTGAATGCTCCACCGAAGTGATGGGCATTCAGGTATTGAACGATTAATCGGTCCTCTCCTATGCTCCGTAACGCCTTTTGGCGAATCTCCATTGCGATTGTCGCCATCATCTATCATTGGATGCCGCTCTGTCATGCCGCAAGCATCGTGCGCCTTGACAGCGCGGTAGCTGCCACAGCCAGTGACAGCATACGCCAGACGGCGATGCTTGACTCGTTGCGTCCGGCAATAGATGCCATGGCTCGTATAGGCATATTGGAGAGCAACGACCGACAGACATTAGAGAACTACGCTGAAAGTCGAGCCTTTAAATTTTTCAAACCCGCAGTTGACGAGAGGCTTGACTACGCTCAATTAGAGTGCCGTATAGATACCACGCTCCATAAGCTGACCGCATTGCTGCCTGACATAAAGATGCCAAAACATGTCTACGCTATCATTACTCCCTACAATCAGGCAGTAATGAACGTGGACTCGGTGATGCTCATAGGGCTGAATCACTACTTAGGTGCTGACTTTGGAGCTTATAACTACTTTGAGCCATACATCCGTCGGCAGAAAGATGCACGGCTTGCTCCCTATCATGTCGCAGAATCGCTCATACAGCAGTCATATCCCATGCTTGCCGACAGCACTACCACAGCTCTGAGCCACATGATACATGACGGAGCTGTGACTGCAGTCATCATGTCATCTGTCCCGGATGCATCCCTCGCCGATGCCGGAGGCTGGACTTCCGAGGAGCTGCAATGGCTCAATCAACACGAGGCTGAGCTGCTGCAAGACATTAGAGAGAAAAAGATACTTGAATCCACCGACCCGAAAATCATATCACAGCTGCTTGCCCCATCGCCAGGCACATTCATGTTTGCCAACCATGCCCCCGGGCGCACCGGCAGATACATCGGCTACCGCCTGGTGCAGGCATATATTGATGCTCATCCATCTGTTGCGTTGCCAGACCTGCTGAAACCATCAGGTTATCTGACTGCCAAGGCGATAATCACAAAGTGATGAAATTTGAGATATCCAAAGAGACCAACAATGTATTGCGCGGAGTGGCTATCCTTGCCATCGTGATGCACAACTTCTGTGGGTGGGCTGGCGTAAGCGAGAACGAATTTAGATTTGCCGCGTCCAATATCACCGACCTGTGGACGAGCATAAGCAGCGGAGCACTCAATGCCGTATGGGACATCATCGCATTTTTCGGCCATTACGGCGTGGAGATATTCGTGTTTCTCAGCGGCTATGGGTTGGCTAAGAAACATGCTGGTGCCATACCACGGTTTGGTGCATACATGCGTCATAATATATCCAAACTATGGCTGCTGATGATTCCCGGACTATTATGCTACGCTGTGCTGACCCTGATTTTTTTCGCACGATTTCGGCTATACTGCCCATCAGTCATTCTTCACAATAACGTTTCTCTCCCATTTCACAGGTTCGCTTTTCAACAACATAGCCTATGGACCTTACTGGTATTTCGGGCTGACGTTGCAACTCTACATATTTTACTATGCGTTGGTTCACCGACGCAAAAGCAGCATGCTGCTTTTCTGGTCTGTGGTGGTTCTCGCGGCGCAGTTAGCAGTCATCGCCACATTGGGCGCTGACAGCCAGCTGCTGGGCGAACTACGCGCCAACATATTCATCGCCGTGCCTACATTTTGCCTCGGAATATGGGTGGCGCAAAACCCCATCGACCTCAATCCGCGTTCATGGCATCTCTACGGACTGGTGCTGTTTGTCCTCGCCATCAGTCTGAGCGTCTATCCTCACCCTGTGGCATGGCTGCTAAGCTCCCCTGTGTGGCCACTCGCTCTGATATGGGTGTGCACCCTCCTACCACGCCCTCTGCGCTGGCTTATGATTGAAGTCGGAATACTCTCACCGTGGATTTTCGTCGCACATCCCATAGCACGGCAGTTGGTTTTCCGCTACATGCCTCCATCTGACGAATACCTACGCTGGCTTGACCTCGCCGTATACATCGCTGCCGCCATAGCATTGGCTGTCATAATGCGATATACTTGCACATATGTCCGTAATATGTATCTGCGGCATATGGCGAAATGCAATTGACAACCACGCGCCTCCATCATGCATATACTTCATGATAAAGGCGCGTAGCATCTACGTCAAGGGAGGACTCATTGACAAATGGTCCAATCGCCCTACTACTTTTTATCGATTACAGTACGCTTGTCCCATGATGGATGGGCAGGATCGTCAGCCACAAGAGCTTCGGCAAGGTCGATGCCCAGTGCTTCGGCGAGCATCTGACCGTATTGGGGATCGGCATTGTGGCAGGCACGTACATGACGCTGCTTTATAAACAGGGGGATACCCTTCATCTGTGCGGCAGTGTTCTGGCATGTATCTTGCTTGTCGTCATCACTCATCAGACGCCACAGCTTGCCAGGCTGGGTGTAGTAATCATCGTCATACTCGCGCTCGTCATAGTTGTACATATCGCCGTGAAGCTGCATCGGCGGCTCTTTGCGCTGTGGTGTATCTTGCCACTCGCCGAAGCTGTTAGGCTCATATGTCACTGTGGATCCAAAGTTGTCATCGGTGCGCATCTGCCCGTCACGATGATATGAATGGTGCGGACATTTTGGACGGTTGACAGGGATAAGGTGATGGTTGACTCCGAGGCGGTAACGCTGTGCATCGCCGTAAGAGAAAAGCCGTCCTTGCAGCATCTTATCAGGCGAGAAACCTATACCGTCCACAATGTTGGTCGGGTTAAAAGCAGCCTGCTCTATTTCGGCAAAGAAATTTTCGGGATTGCGGTTAAGTTCAAGGATGCCCACATCGCGCAGAGGGAAATCCTTGTGATACCACACCTTGGTGAGGTCAAACGGATTGATGTGATACTTCTTTGCTTCGTCCTCAGTCATCAGTTGTACCTGCAATTTCCACCGCGGGAAATCTCCGCGCTCTATAGCCTCAAACAAGTCGCGCTGATGCGATTCGCGGTCTTTGGCGATGATGGCTTCAGCCTCCTTATCGGTCAGATTCTTTATGCCCTGCTGGGTGATGAAGTGGAATTTGACCCACGTGCGCTTATTGTCCTTGTTGATGAAACTGTAGGCATGGCTGCCGAATCCATGCATGTGGCGAAACGAGGCAGGGATGCCTCTCGGCGACATGGAGATGGTAATCTGGTGCAGTGCCTCTGGAAGCAGAGTCCAGAAATCCCAGTTGGCAGTAGGATTGCGCATACCTGTGCGCGGATCACGCTTGATAGCATGGTTGAGATCGGGAAATTTCAGAGGGTCACGCAAGAAAAACACTGGAGTGTTATTGCCCACAAGGTCCCAGTTGCCCTCGTCAGTGTAAAATTTCATGGCAAATCCGCGTATGTCACGTTCAGCATCGGCAGCACCGCGCTCACCTGCCACAGTAGAAAATCTAACTAAGCATGGAGTCTGCTTGCCAACCTCGGCAAAAATAGAAGCTCGTGTAAATTCCGTGATGTCATTGGTGACAGTAAAAGTCCCGAAAGCACCCGAGCCTTTGGCATGCATACGTCTTTCAGGTATTACCTCGCGGTCAAAGTGTGCGATTTTTTCAAGATACCACGGATCCTGCACCGTCATCGGACCGCGCACACCGGCAGTCTGCACATTCTGGTTGTCGGCGATTAGGCGTCCGTTTTCAGCGGTAAGTCTTTTCTTATCCATACAATCATAATAGTTACAAAAATTCAACAATTTCGGATAATCTAAACGCCCATCCGCCCCAAAAAGTTTACTTTCTTAACCATATGAAACCCCACCCAAAACACATATAAACATAGTGCGCAACGCAATGTTGCTCAATCAAAAGCATATGTGTAAAAACAATGCCAAACTTGTAGAGGGTGTTGCAGAACTGCACCGACACACGCTTGTAGGGTCGCTACATGTAGCGACCGCACAAGACATGCCCTGGTAGTCAGCCGATTAACAGTCGCTACATGTAGCGACCCTACAAATTTGATGGCATTTGTTGCATGATTCCTGAGTTCTGCTAAACAATCTCTGCTTCGCTATGATCAGGATTGGAGGAGGTGGAGGGCGGTGATGAGGGCGGTGGTGGTAGATTGGTCGATGATGCGGGTGCGGGTGCCTCCGAAGTGCCAGGTGGCGATGACGGGGGGTGTGCCGCTGAGGGAGGCACCGATGACTACGGTGCCTACGGGTTTATCGGGAGTGCTTCCTCCAGGACCGGCTATGCCGCTGGTCGCCATGACGAGGTCGGCTCCGCATGCTTCGTGTGCGCCACGGAGCATCTCGGCTACTGTCTGTTCAGAGACGGCTCCATGTTGCGCCAATGTGTCGGAGCTGACACCGAGGACGCGCATCTTCACATCGTTGCTATAGCTGACTATACCTCCCATCATCACGTCGGAGCATCCGGGAACGGTGGTGATTTCATGTGCTATGTTGCCGCCTGTACAACTCTCGGCGGTGGCGATGGTCAGACCCTTTGAACGTGCCGCCTTTATCAGCACTTCGGGCAGAGGAATGTCTTCGGTCGCCACAACATGATTGCCAAGCAGAGCTATCATCTTGGCATACTCGCGGTCAAGGTCTGCACTGAGCGACGCCGCATCGGCAGATTTGCCGTCAAGTCGGAGACGTATCAGACGCGCCTTGGGCAGATAGGCGATATGGAGGTGCTCAGGCAGTGCTTCCTCCCACTCAGCGAGTGTCATAGCGACACGGCTCTCACTCAAATCGGCTACGAGAGCCACGCGGTGGTCAAGGGCTACATCTGACGGAAAACGCTGGAGCAGTCGAGGCATTACACTGCGCTGCATCATGGTCAGTGTCTCGTGGGGCACACCAGGCATCGACACGAGCACCTTGCCGTCATGGTCAAACCACATCAGCGGAGCGGTGCCCACTTCGTTCTGTATGACTTCGCACGATGTCGGCACTATCGCTTGTGCCTTAGTCAGATCATTTAGCTCACGTCCGTTACGTGTCATAACGGAGATGACATTTTCAAGCACAGCGGCATCTTCATGCAGCTCACCGCCGAAATATGCTGTAAGTACACCCTTGGTGATGTCATCTTTAGTCGGGCCCAGACCGCCAGTGGTCAAAACCACATCAGTGGCAGCAAAAGCACGGTCAATCGCCTGACGGATGGCATCGGCATCATCAGCCACAACCTGCACATTGTCAAGTTTCCACCCATATGGATCAAGCATGCGGGCTATGGAACCGCTGTTTGTATCGGTGACCTGACCAAGGAGCAGTTCGTCACCTATGGCTATGACAGAATATTTCATTACAACCTTAGAGTTTTAGACAGTTACACGAGCGAACGGCACAGCGTCCAATGAGCAGAAATCGCCGTTAAGAGCCTTAAAATGTCCAGCAATCGCCACCATGGCGGCATTATCGGTGGTGAACCTGCGTGGGGGGATAAACGCTTTCAGCCCGTGGCGGTCGCAGTAGTCAGCCACAGCCTGCCGCACTCCTGAATTTGCCGACACACCCCCTCCGATTGCAACAGTCTTGATACCGGTCTGTTTGACAGCTTTGTCAAGTTTGTCAATGAGTATGTCAATGATGGTGCGCTGCAACGAAGCTGCAAGGTCAGCCTTATTTTCCTCAACGAAATTCTCGTTTTTCTTCTTCTCGTCACGCAGCGTGTAGAGAAAAGATGTCTTAAGACCGCTGAAACTGTAGTCAAGCCCAGAGATATGAGGCTTGGCGAACTTGAATCGGGTTGGGTCACCTTCCTGCGCCAGGCGGTCAACATGAGGACCGCCAGGATAAGGAAGTCCCATAACCTTGGCACACTTATCAAATGCCTCTCCAGCAGCGTCATCGATAGTACGACCGATAATCTCCATCTCCTCTGGCGAACGGACGATGATAAGCTGGCTGTTGCCACCCGAAATCAGCAGACAGAGATATGGAAACTCCGGCACCTCGTCATCCTCCTTCTCACGGATAAAATGGCTAAGCACATGTCCGTGGAGATGGTTTACATCCACCATGGGTATGCCGAGACCTATCGACATTCCTTTGGCAAACGAGGTGCCGACGAGCAGCGAGCCTATCAGTCCCGGTCCGCGGGTAAATGCTATTGCCGTAAGCTCCTGTGGTGTTATACCAGCCTGTTTGATGGCAGCATCAACCACCGGGACTATATTTTGCTGATGGGCACGTGATGCCAGCTCGGGCACCACCCCACCCCACTGTTCATGCACCTGCTGGGAGGCGATTACATTGGAGCGGAGCAGTCCGTCAATTATCACAGCGGCAGAGGTGTCGTCGCATGACGACTCTATACCGAGGATGACGCTATGTTTCATATAGATTATATTCTTTATAATTGGGAGTTATCAGTTACGTTGTAGGGACATACCATGGCATGTCCGCAGGCAGCATCATTTCAGCTGATTGAGGAGTTCAGACACTGCAGCCTCTATCTGACGGTCGGTACCAGTGACCACTGTGGCAGGATCGTTAAGCACGAGGATGTCCGGCTCAAGCTGCTGGTTTTCGAGGAATGAGCCATCGGCAAGCTGCATCCCCACAACGGGCACACCGAAGAGCATGGATGGATCCTGGAGATCAATCCAGTTGACCGAAGTCATGGTACCGGGGACAGGAGCGCCCACAAGTTTGCCAAGCCCTTTGTGCTTGTAGACCCAAGGAGTGCCGTGGGCATTGCTGTAGTTTGCCTCGCATATGAGCATGATGGAAGGTTTGTTCCAACGGCGTGAAGGCATCTCGCCAGCCTTTTTGCCATGCACCATCTGGGTCATGTACTTGTCGCCCGACAGGAGCACCTCAATATCCTCATGAAGTCTGCCACCGCCATTCCAACGGGTGTCGATAATCATACCCTCGCGCTGGTAGTAACGCCCGAGCATGTCGGCATAGATTATGCGGAAACTGTCGTCAGTCATATTGCGCAGATGCACATACCCGAGACGACCTCCCGACAGGCTATCAACGAGAGCCTGATTTCGCTCTACCCAGCGGTCATAGAGTTTATCATTGAGCGTGCCTCGGCTGATAGGCTTGACCACCTCCTCAAACCGTTTGCCCGATGCCGGGTCATAGATGGATACGAGAGTATTGGTTTTGGCAGCCCGTTTGAGTAACACGTCCAAAGTGACCGAGTCGGTCAATGCTTCGCCATTGATTTTCTCTATAATCATGCCAGGACGTAGTTTTGAGGATGCACGATTGAACGGCGTACCCTTCACAACTTCTGCGACCTTCATGCCAGGGCCAGCATAAGTCATGTCATAGAGAAGTCCCAGCACTGCCGACGGTTCCTTGGACCCATCGGGGAAGAAACGGGAGCCGGTGTGCGATACGTTCAGCTCGCCGAGCAGTTCGCTCAGCATCTCCGCGAAATCATAATTGTTGGTGATATGCGGCAGATAGCGGCGATACTGGTCAGCCAGTCCAGCCCAATCCACACCATTCATGTCAGGCACATAGAAACGCTCCTTAACTTCACGCACAGCGAAGTCATACATAGCCTCGCGCTCGGCGGGAGCATCGACACGCAACTTGCCACTGACCTTTACAGGCTTGACCGACTCCGATGCCAGATCCATCTTCTTGAGGGTGTTAGAGCCTATCATAAACATCGTCTTGCCCTTAGCATCCGTGGCAAGTTTCATATTACGCCCATTGAGTTTTTCGGCAATAGACACATCACCCTTACGGGGCACGACTTTCCAGAGGTCGAAGCCATCTTCGAAATTGCTCATATAGTAGAGCACTTCCTTGCCGTCCTCACCAACAAGTACGAAATCACCCAGATTGGACGAGTTGGGTGTCAGGCGCAGCACACGGTCACGGATACCGTCAAGCTCCACTTTGATGGCTTTGGATTCATCTGCCTTTTTATCTTTTTCGGCTTTTTTCTTCTTATCTTTCTTTTTCTTGCTGTCTTTGTCAGATTCCTTCGCCTCCTTGGCTTTCTCCTCAGCCTTTGACAGCAGCTTGAATTCCTCCTCATCAAGCATAAAGCGATCCATCGCCTCCTGATTGAGGAACACAATCATCACATCAGACTGCGACCCCCACGAGGCATGACTGCGCATGCCGTAACGGTCACTCTCAAATATGATGGCATTGCCGTCAAGCGCCCAGCGCGGATTGTAGTCAAAGTAACCTGTACCGGTCAGATTGGTCTGCTCCCCGCTCTCGGCATTAATGAGCACCACATCATAGTAAGGCTCATGCTGGTTGGTGTTGAGGAAAGTTACAATCCATCGGCTGTCGGGACTCCAATGATATTCAGTATCAAGACTGCGCGAATATATACCGTTACCGTCAGTCAGATCTTTGGATTTCCCGGATGCTACGTCCATCACCATGATAGAGTCACGGTTTTGCAGATACACGATTTTCTTGCCGTCAGGTGAATATTTCGCACCTGTACGGTCAACACCATCAGACTTAAAAACAGGGCACTCGTTTATAATTGTCGCATTTGAAAAATTCGGTTCCTCGTCACGCGCTATTGAGGCTTCGTAGATGTTCCAGTGTCCGTCACGCTGGGAAGTGTAGAGCAGTTTTCGCCCCTCGGGATGCCATGACACCTCCATCTCCATACCCGGAGTCTTGCTGACCTGCTTGGTGGTTGCATAATCGGCAGATGTCACAAACACCTCTCCGCGTGATATCAGAGCCAGTTCCGACCCGTCGGGCGAAGGAGTGCCAAACGAGTAGTCGCCCAACGCCACAAACTCAGGTTGCTCCGACAGGTCATCTACCACAGCAATGTCAAGTTTTTGCGGACTGCCTGATGGTTGCTGGGTGTAAATTTCACCATCATATGTGTACACCAGATTGCCGTTGCCGCCCATTGAGAGGAAACGCACAGGTGCATCCTTAAAATTAGTGACTGCTGTAACCTTGCCGGGAGAGGTCAAGTCAAAGGCGTAAACATTCATCGACCCACCGTCACGTTCGCTCAAAAAATACACCGTGTGTCCGTCAGGAGCCACTACAGGATTGCGGTTCTCGCCACCACGGGCAGTCAGATTGGTGTGCTTGCCACTCTGCGCATCATACTTCCATATGTCGCGCGTCACCGACGATGTGTGATGCTTGCGCCATACATCTTCCATGCCCTTCTGGTCCTGATAGAGGAAACTCTTGCCGTCAGGAAGATACGAGATGCTTTCGGCAGGTGATGCAAGAATCTGCACAGATGCACCACCATCAACCGGCACTGAATACAACTCTGTCAGACGAGCCGTCGGAAACAGACGGCTCATGACAGGATCCTGTATGGATGCCGAATACAACACCGCTTTGCCGTCAGGAGTGAACGCTTCGGGTACAACATTGGTGCTTCCAAAAGTCAATTGACGAGCCGCTCCTCCTTTTGCACTCATCACATAGAGATTCATGGCTCCGTCACGGTCACTTGCGAAGGCTATCATGCTGCCGTCGGGCGACCAGAGCGGAGTTTTTTCCATCCCCGAAATAGCGGTGATACGTCGAGCTTCGCCACCCTTGACAGGGACAGTGAAAAGGTCGCCTTTATAACGGAATACTATGGTGTTGCCATCGGGAGAAACCTTGGCATCTCTTAGCCACAAAGGCGACTCCGCACAGATAGCCGAAAGCGCAGTAGCTGCGGCAGCTGTAAGAGTGATAAGTGTGCGTTTCATATGGTGAAGTGGTATGTTAATGGTTGGTTCTTACGAATATATGTATCAGTGCAGGGACGCGGCGCACCGCGTGGACGCATCAGATGTGACTGCTACCACGCGGCACGCCGCGTCCCTACGTCCGTATGATTATGCTTTTAAGCCGTATTACAGCGCAAGCAGTTTCTCAAGGTTGGCGCGGATGGCATCTATAGGCTGTGCGCCTGCCATGCGGAGTTCCTTGACCTGTTCGCCGTTCTTGAAGAACAGGAGTGTGGGGATAGACATGATGCGGTTAGCCGAGGCAAGCTCGTTTTCCTCATCAACATTGTATTTTCCTATGACCACTCGGTCTTCGTATTCCTTGGCTAGCTCCTCGATGACAGGAGTGAGACGGTTGCAGGGACCACACCATGTTGCCCAGAAATCAACCATTACAGGTTTACCTGACTCAATAAGTTCGCTGACCGACGCATCGGTAAAATTAAGTGCCATAAAAATAAGAGATTAGATAATATGGTATAAGGTTAATGTCACAAATAAGGCCGACGGTATTACCTTGCCGTCTTTATGCGCAAAGTTACCCTTTTTCCCCCACTATTCAAAATCCGCGTCCATACATCTCAGATGGTAAGCGTTGTTGGATTTGAAGTGGTCAGGCAATGGACTTGCCGAAGGGAAACAGAGCCAGACGCATCAGCTTGAAGTGCTGGATGCCAAAGGGAAGTCCTATGATGGTAATAGAGAAGATGATGCCCCACAGGAGGTGTGTCAGAGCTATAGGGATGCCGCCGAGAAACCACCAGATTATATTCATCAGTCCAGCCAGACAACCTGACGGAAAGCCCGTGCTGACCACATCGGTGCCAAACGGCCACAACGCCACCGCAGCCAGTTTCATGGTCTGCAATCCAAACGGAATGCCCACAATCGTGATCATCATCAGCACACTCGAAATGGCATACTCAATGGCAATCATCAATCCACCGAACACCACCCACAAGATATTGAGAAATATATTCATAACTATAAGACTGTTTTAACGTCAGATCTATTAAATTTTCGAATCAATCTCATGCCGTAACTTTGACAGAGTAGTATCAGTAAAAGTTCTCCAAATGTCTAATTTAACCATCACATAGTCATCAAACAATTGATCTGAAAACTCAAGGTCAAAAACAAGTCGATATTCTTTTGACCCGTTTTTATTATATACTCCTACTCGCGCCTTACGCACTATGTACAAATCACGGATACCTTTACCTTTGATATATGGCATGAAATAGAATATATCGGCGAGTACTACGGATGCAGGGAAACGCCTCCCTGTATAATACACATTAGCACTCCTGCATTCAAAGGACTCAGTATAATCGGATTTTACAAGAGCAATTAGAACATGTTTATCCACATTATTCTCTGTCTTAAATTCTGAAGAATCCGACACTACACTATTCTCTACGAGAGGTGTATCAGCAAATTCGCCAAATATATCCATAAGGTTTAGCTGACGATACCCTTTACATATGGTAGAAGTCTGAGTCTTTTTGTCTTTGACTGTAATCAGCTCCGCTTGTGCATCCATGATTTCTCTCACAGCGGCATCACAATCAACATCTTGATACGGATGAATTACTTCAATATCATTCAGCAACCGGATTATTGACCGTCCTACAGCCCATGCCAGATTAACAGGCACTGCATTCCCTATCTGTTTGTACCGGTCACTCAGAGTCCCTTGAAATATCCAATCATCGGGGAAAGTCTGTATGCGTGCATATTCACGTACTGATAATGGGCGTGTATATAATGGATGACACCGTTCAGTCTGTTTCTGTGCAGGTGAACAGGTCAAAGTCAATGATGGTTCATCAAGAGACAATCGTCGAGCCATGCCGGTTTTACCGCCACCGAGATGCCAACTGCCACCCATGTATTCCTTCGCTACATCTTCAGGCAAATCCCGCCAATCTCCTCCAGCCGGAACTAAATCCAATACCTTTTGCTTCTTTTCTGGATAAGAAGCACCCTCGGATGCAGCGATATCAGAATCATATATGACGCTTTTGAAAAAAGCATCCCTAAGCGTTAAAACCCTACTGTAAGGCGATGGCCATCGGAAATCCACCTGTCCGGCTAAATCATTTCTAATGGCAACCAATATTATTCTTTCCCTCTTTTGAGGTACCTGATACATAATCCCTTTGAGCACACGAGGCGCGACAAGGGTATAACCTAATTCAGAGATGATGTTACAGATAGTGCGAAATGTCTTCCCTTTATCATGCGATAACAGACCTTTTACATTCTCGCCTAAAAAGACTCTAGGACGGATTTCTTTCACAGCACGTGCCAATTCGAAAAATAATGTGCCACGCACATCATCAAAACCGCCCTGCTTACCAGCAAAAGAAAATGCCTGACAAGGAAATCCACCAGATAAGAAATCAATTTTATCTCGTAAGGGTGTAAAATCTATATGCCGCACATCTCCTTCTATAATGTTCCAATCAGGACGGTTAACTCGCAGGGTATTGCATGCTGCTGTATCAAACTCATTGAGAAGGACATGCCTGAAACCAGCCCGCTCCATGCCTAAAGCCAATCCTCCTCCTCCAGCAAACAATTCTATAGATGTATATTCGCGGTTAGGTCTTATAGCCATCTCATCATCCCAATGGTTATGAACCATTGCATGTACTTCTGGAATATCGCAAAGGTCTTCCATATTGAAACCTCGCATACCATTAGTATCCATACGTGAAGGATACACACTTCTTTCAGCCCACCCATGTGTAGTGGCAAGAGATGTGCTTGTAAGAGCGGCAAGATTACTTTCCGATATGAACATCAAAGACCTCCCTTATTTTTGATTTCCGTTGCTATTTCAAGGATTTTGTCCGAAATCAATCTACTTCCGTCAATGTTCTCTTCTTCCACGACCTCACCAAATGCCTTGGACAAACGGAAATAAAAAAATCTATCACCTGTAAGGTGCTCCCAAAAATCAGCACCGCATATCACAGGATAATGAGCATCAATCGCTTTATAATTCGCAGACAAAGAGTGTGCATCGCCATATAATACCCCTATTATAAGGTCATCAATCTGCAAAGGCAATTTGTCAAGACGTGCTTTATTAAGAAGGTATTTGAAATGTCCTAAAATAGTGGCAATATCATCTCTGTTGATGGTCTGTGGTCCTGCTTTTAGCTGGCAATACTTGCGACGACCATCTATTGCGTCAATAAATTCAATGTCAATACCTTCTATACCTGAAGCACATCCGGTCACCTCCTCCAAACTTGCAATGAACGTCTGTATATTCTGTCCGAAACTCGTATTGATGCTTGTGCCGAGAATACGTGGATACAGGAGAGCTTTAGCCAATGACTCTGGAGCTGTATTACCGCACAGAAATGCAGCAAGGTAATGAATCAGAAACGGATTGATATTAAAATCTTTGAGACGCAATTTTGCCAATTGCTTCAGATGGTTGGGTATAATTATAGTGCGGAAATAATTCTTACCGCTATCTATGATGGCTTGTTTCTGATTTTCGTTCATAATACAGGAGGGATGTTGCCTCACTTGGGGTTATTTGCCGGTGAGGATGGACTGGATGTCGGAGAGTTTGTTGAGGGCCTGGAGGGGGGAGAGGGAGTTGATGTCTATGCCGAGGATTTCGTCGCGGACGGCACTCAACACGGGGTCGTCGAGCTGGAAGAAACTGAGCTGTATGCCATCTTCCATGCGCTGGTTGGGAGCAAGGGTCGACATGGTGGTGGGGGTGACTGACGAACCGTTGTCACGGTTAGCTGCTTCAAGGCGGTGAAGAACCTCGTCGGCACGCGTGACGATGCTGCGCGGCATGCCTGCCAGCTTGGCTACATGTATGCCGAAACTGTGTTCTGAGCCCCCCTTGGAGAGTTTGCGCAGAAACACAACCTTGCCGTCAATCTCCTTGACCGAGACATTGTAATTGACCACGCGCTCAAACGACTTCTCCATCTCGTTGAGTTCATGGTAGTGCGTCGCAAAGAGGGTCTTGGGGTGCATCGAGCCGTGCTGATGGATGTACTCCACTATCGCCCACGCTATAGATATGCCGTCGTAGGTGGATGTGCCTCGCCCAAGTTCATCAAAGAGAATCAGCGACCGCTGGCTCATGTTGTTGAGGATAGAAGCCGCCTCGTTCATCTCCACCATAAAGGTAGACTCGCCAAGAGAGATGTTGTCACTCGCACCGACACGCGTAAATATCTTGTCGACCACGCCGATACGCGCACTCTCAGCCGCCACATAGCATCCTATCTGTGCCATGAGCACGTTGAGAGCAGTCTGACGTAGCAGAGCCGACTTACCTGACATGTTGGGACCGGTAATCATCATTATCTGTGTCTTGTCATTGTCAAGATGCACAGTATTGGATATGTAAGGCTCTCCCGGGGGCAATTCGCGCTCAATGACAGGATGACGCGCCTCCACAAGATCTATGCACAGCGAATCATCGACAACCGGACGTGCATAGCGGTTTTCAATTGCCACACGGGTAAACGAACTGAGCACATCAAGGCGTGCCACCATCGTAGCATCAAGCTGTATCGCCGGGATAAACTCTGCTATATCTGCCACAAGATCATTGTATAGCCTCAGCTCTATCGAGTCAATCTTATCCTGCGCACCGAGTATCTTCTCCTCATACTCCTTCAGTTCCTGAGTAATGTATCGTTCGGCATTGACAAGCGTCTGCTTGCGAATCCATTCGGGAGGCACCTTATCTTTATGCGTATTAGTCACCTCAATGTAGTAACCGAACACATTGTTATATGCCACTTTGAGGCTCGGGATGCCCGTAGCCTGAATCTCACGCTGCTGTAATCGCAACAGATACTCCTTGCCATGATGCACTATGTCACGCAAATCGTCAAGCTCGGCATCAACCCCGGGCTTGATCACAGTGCCACGGTTGACCGCAGCCGGAGCATCCTCCACAATCTCGCGCTCGATGCGGTCATGTATTGCATTGAGCGGATTAATCTGCTCTCCTATAGTAGCCAGAGCCTTGTTATCAGCTCCGAGACACACATTCTTGATAGGGTCAAGCGCACCCAACGCATGCTTGAGCTGTATGACTTCACGTGGGGAAATGCGTCCCGTGGCAGTCTTGCCAGTCAGACGTTCCAGATCCCCCACCCTTTCAAGAGCCTCACGCAGCGATTCACGCGCCTCAGGGTCGCGGAAGAAATATTCCACCACGTCAAGTCGGGCATTTATAGCCTTGACATCACGCAATGGGAACGCAATCCAACGTCGGAGCAGACGGGCACCCATAGGACTGACCGTGCGGTCTATTACGTCCAGAAGACTCTTACCTTCATCGCCGAGCGAACTGAGCAACTCAAGATTGCGCACCGTGAAACGGTCAAGCCTGACATAACGGTCTTCCTCTATACGGGCGATGGAAGTGATATGCGATGTGCGCGTATGCTGGGTGATGTCAAGATAGTGGAGTATCGCACCCGAAGCCACGATTGCCGCCTGCATATTGTGTATGCCGAAGCCTTTGAGCGAGCCTGTCTCAAACTGTTTGAGCAGCCTGTCCATGGCTGCCGTCTCTGTAAACACCCAGTCGTCAAGCTCAAAACTAAGGTAATGCGGTGCTATCTGTTCGTCAAGGATGGCGCGCTTTCCCCGCTCCACCAGCACCTCCTTAGGCGCAAACGCGGCAAGCAGCTTGCCGACATATTCGTTATCACCTTGTGCGGTCAGAAATTCACCCGTAGATATGTCCAGAAACGACACACCTGTAACGTGGCGGTCGATATGAAGTGCGGCAAGGAAGTTATTTTCGCGATGGTCAAGGATATTGTCGTTGATGGACACACCAGGAGTTACCAGTTCGGTAATACCACGCTTGACCAGCTTCTTTGTCAGTTTGGGGTCTTCAAGCTGCTCGCAGATAGCCACACGTTTCCCAGCCCTGACCAGTTTGGGCAAATATGTGTCAAGGGCATGGTGGGGAAATCCGGCAAGCTCCACATGCTGCGAAACACCGTTGGCACGGCGTGTCAACGTGATGCCGAGTATCTCCGATGCCGTGATGGCATCATCGGAAAATGTCTCATAGAAATCCCCTACCCTGAAAAGCAACACAGCATCGGGATGCTTTTGTTTCATCTCGATGTACTGCTTCATCAGCGGTGTCTCAACTATTTTCTTTGCCACTGGTGAGATATATGTGCCTTTATTAATTCTTACTACGCATAGGCGTAATCACTCGCCGCTGACCAATGACATGCCGCGAAGGATTGCGTCGCGATTAAGCGGCAGCAGATGGTGATGGCGCTCAGGGAGCACCTTCTGCAAGCCCTTCATCACGCTTTCCACCGGCACCACTGGCACTATGGCAAGCAGTGCGCCGAGCAAAATCATGTTGTAGGTTTTGGTATTCTTCATGTCTATGGCAGCATCCATACCGTTGACCTCATAGATCTTGATGTCAGAGCGTGTAGGCTTATGGTGGATTCCATATGGGTCATAGATGAGTATTCCGCCCGGCTTGATACGGCTCTCGAATTTGTCAAGACTCTGCTGATTGAGTATGACAGCCACATCGTAAGTGTCAAGCACCGGCGAACTGATAGGTTGGTCGCTCAGTATCACTGTGACATTTGCAGTGCCTCCTCGCTGTTCAGGTCCGTAAGAAGGCATCCATGACACCTCCAGGTCATCCATCAGACCTGCATAGGCAAGAATCTTGCCCATCGAAAGCACTCCCTGACCGCCGAAACCGGCTATTATTATTTCCTTTTTCATTTTGCAGAGGCAGTTTCAGCACCTTTGGACTGAGCCGCAGGAGCAGGGTTAACAGTATTCTTCAAATCGCCTATTGGATATTTCTTAAACATATGTTCCACCATCCAGTCGTTAGACTGCGCCGGAGTCATCTTCCAGCCGGAATTACATGTCGATACCACTTCCACGACAGATGTGCCCTTGCCGTCCATGGCATTCTTGAAAGCCTGCTTGATTGCCGCCTTGGTCTTGCGGACTGCTGCTGCCGTATGCACACTCTGACGAGTGACGTAGCATGTGCCGTCGAGCCCCACGAGAAGATTAGTGATAGGTAGCGGGTAACCGTTAAGGTCGATGCGACGTCCATAGGGCGATGTCGAAGTCTTCATGCCCTCGAGAGTGGTCGGCGACATCTGACCACCCGTCATGCCATAAATGCCATTGTTGATGAATATGATGGCGATATTTTCGCCGCGGTTGGCGGCATGTATGGTCTCACCGGTACCTATAGCAGCCAAGTCACCATCACCTTGATACGTGAACACCATGCGGTCAGGATTCAGACGCTTGACAGCCGTCGCCACCGCAGGCGCACGTCCATGAGCTGCCTCAATCCAGTCTATGTCAACGTAATTGTAAGCGAACACGGCGCAACCCACCGGAGCGATGCCGATGGTCTTGTCCTGAAGCCCCATTTCCTCCACGATTTCGGCTATGAGCTTGTGTACCACACCATGGCTACATCCCGGACAATAGTGCATATGGTTGTCATTGAGCAGCGATGGACGCTGATAAACGACATTTTCCGGTTTCTTGATATCTTCGTGTGTCATAATTACTTCTCGGGATTAATTTCAGGAAAATCACGATAAAGAGCGTCGATGACCTCTGACGGATTAGGCACTATCCCGCCCATGCGACCGTAGTAATACACGGGCACTTTGCCGTTGACGGCAAGGCGTACATCCTCCACCATCTGTCCGGCATTGATTTCTACTGTAAGGATGCCCTTTACACGGTCAGCCATAGCCGCGATAGCGTCTGTCGGGAACGGCCACAGCGTAATAGGACGAAGCAGACCCACCTTGATGCCTTTGGCGCGAGCCTCCTCTATGGCTTTCAGACATATACGTGCTATCGAGCCGAAAGCCACTATGAGATATTCGCAGTCATCAGTGTAATACTCCTGATAGCGGACCTCGTTCTGGCGTATGCGCTCATATGTGGTTTGCAGACGATGGTTGTTCTCCTCCATCGTGGAGCTTTCAAGCTCCAGAGTAGTCATAATGTTGGGCTTGCGTGTGGCAGGGCGACCTGTCACCGCCCACGGGCACTGCTCGGCTATCTCGGCATCGGTGCGACGCGCACGCTGTTTGGGCAGCTTTACTTTCTCCATCATCTGGCCTACTATGCCATCGGCAAGTATCATGGCAGGGGTGCGGTATTTGAAAGCAAGATCAAATCCGAGACATACAAAATCAGCCATTTCCTGCACTGACGACGGAGCAAGCACAATCAGATGGTAATCGCCATGACCACCACCCTTGGTTGCCTGAAAATAATCAGCCTGTGACGGCTGTATTGTACCGAGACCCGGACCTCCACGCATCACATTGATTATCAGAGCCGGCAGCTCGCCAGCGGCTATGTATGATATGCCCTCCTGCTTAAGGCTTACGCCAGGGCTGGAGGAGGATGTCATGACAGCCTTGCCAGTGGAGGCACCGCCATAGACCATATTGATGGCAGCAAGCTCACTCTCAGCCTGAAGCACCACCATGCCAGTGGTCTCCCACGGCATCTGCTCCTCCAGAGTCTCAAGGATCTCGCTCTGAGGGGTGATGGGATAACCGAAATAGCCGTCAACACCATATCGGATAGCGGCATGGGCTATGGCTTCATTGCCCTTCATTAATCTTACTTCTTCATCCATGTCTTTAATTGTGTAAAGCACTACGTGTGTCAGACACTTATAGTGTGGACTTTAAATTTGTTTCCGTTAAAAAAGCTACATAGAGATGTCTTCTGCATGACGCCGACAATTAATGCCTGTCAGTCAACCTTCTGTCTGTAGACAGTGATGCATGCATCAGGACAAACCATAGCGCATGCCGCACAACCTATACATTTGTCAGGTGAGGCTGTGTACGCAAAGTGATACCCACGGTCATTGACCTCCTTAGGCTGGAGAAGCAACACATCAGTTGGGCATGCCACAACGCACAGGTCACACCCTTTACATCTCTCGATGTTAATATCTACTGCACCAATTATTTTAGGCATATGACAGATAGCGTATTAGTGATGAAAAACATGTTTTATAAACATCTTCTTCGTCATGATGTTTAATAAATCAATACAAATATAGCTGATTTCTTCTGCTCTTATACACTTTTTTACAAATACTTAACAAAAATCACACAAACGCAAAAAACGTGCAATGAGTCGCTAAGACACAATTCCCCGATACGCCAATTTTAACCTACTATGGCTGATGAATCATCAGATTGTAGGGACATGCCGTGGCATGTCCGCTTTCCATAACATTATTATATAAATACAAAACCTGCGTGATTATATAAATACAAAACCTGCGTGGCGGACATGCCACGGCATGTCCATACAGATAATGCGTTAATATCTTATGAGATACTATGACATATCTTCCTCCCACAAAAAAACGGCTTCCTTGTCAATATGACTGGAAGCCGTATGGGTAGTACTTATCAAATGTCGGTATGGCCCTTACTGACCGAGATAGGTCTTGAGCAGTTTGCTCTTCTGACCTTTGAGGCGGCGGATAGCCTTCTCCTTGATCTGGCGGACACGCTCGCGCGTGAGGTCAAACTTCGCTCCGATCTCTTCGAGAGTCATCTCCTGGCAACCGATGCCGAAGAACATCTTGAGGATCTCGCGCTCACGCTCATGAAGCTGACGAAGAGCACGATCCACTTCCTTCGACAGAGATTCCTGGGTCAGAGTACTGTCAGCCATAGGAGAGTCATCGTTGGTGAGCACATCAAGCAGACTGTTGTCCTCACCCTCCACAAAGGGGGCGTCAACTGATATGTGACGGCCTGACACCTTGAGAGTGTCAGCAATCTTCTCTACAGGCACGTCAAGACGCTCCGCCAACTCCTCGGGAGAAGGACGGCGTTCGTTTTCCTGCTCGAATTTCGACAGAGCTTTGCTTATCTTATTGAGCGAGCCAACTTGATTGAGAGGCAGACGCACGATGCGTGACTGCTCGGCAAGAGCCTGAAGAATCGACTGTCGGATCCACCATACTGCATACGAGATGAATTTGAAACCGCGGGTCTCGTCAAATTTCTGGGCTGCCTTAATCAGGCCGAGATTTCCTTCATTGATCAGGTCAGGCAGGCTAAGCCCCTGATTCTGATACTGCTTTGCCACAGAGACTACGAATCGCAGGTTGGCTCGTGTCAGTTTGTCGAGAGCGCGCTCGTCGCCCTCGCGTATCTTCTGTGCGAGTTCTACCTCCTCCTCTACGGATATGAGTTCCTCGCGGCCGATCTCCTGAAGATACTTATCGAGTGATGCGCTCTCTCGATTGGTGATTGATTTGGTGATTTTTAATTGTCTCATCTAATCTAACGGTATATGCTTAGATTTTAACGCGCGAAATTACGATTTTATTTTGTGATGACCAATCAAGCCTATATCTTTTATGCTTTTTTATATCATCAAGCCTGACGTGACCATCGCCAGAGATCTTTGAGCGTGGGTTTCTTGCCATACATGAATATGCCCACGCGATAGATCTTGCCGGCAAGCCACGCAGTGAACACAAACGATGCCACAAGTATGGCAAGCGACAATGCCACTTCCCACGCCGCTATGCCAAAGGGCAGACGCGCCATCATCACCATAGGCGAGGTCAGCGGTATGTAACTGCAGACCACCGAAAGCCCCGACTGCGGATCCTGGGCGGCTGCCAGAGAGAACACCAGCCCGAGAATAATAGGCAGCATGGCTATGATAGACAGCTGTGAGGCATCCTGCACATTTTCCACAGCCGATCCGATTGCAGCAAAAATGGCAGAATAGAACAGGAAACCGCCTACAAGGAAAAGCAGCATCACAAACAGTATGTTGAATATATAGCTGACGCTTCCGAGAGTCGCAATGACATTGACCATCTCGGCATCATATTGCGATGTAGCGGCATCAAACGTGCCCGCCTGCACTGCCGACACTTCGGTCATCACGCCTGTAGGGAGAGTGGCTGGGAGCACGAACGCTGATATGCAGCAAAGCAGCACCATCCATATAAGTATCTGCACCACCGCCACACTGGCTATGCCGAATATCTTGCCAAGCATGAGATGCACAGGCTTGACAGATGTAACCACAAGTTCCAGCACACGGTTATTCTTCTCCTCGATGATGCTCGACATGACCATCTGCCCATACATCAGCAGAAACATGTAGAGGATGAACGAAAGTCCCATGCCGAGAGCGAAACTCAATGCGCTTGACTCCTGCGACAGCTCATCAGTGTCGTTGCGGAATGTCAGCAACTGCACATCGCTATGAATGTCATCCATCACCTGACGCAGGTTTTCGATGTTGCTCTTCTCGATGCGGCGCGCCTCTATTATGTCATTGAGCTGCCCCTGTATCTCCTTCTCCACACTCATCGAGGCTGGACCGTTGCTGTAATAAGCTATCCCGGAGGTGTTTGCCACAGCCTCCGACGGGATATAGAGTATTCCAGCCACCTCCTTCATGGTCAGAGCCGAGTCAAGCACCTGCGTGCTCCGCGCGAATGTCATATCTTCGGTGTCATGGAAATCAGGAGCTATCACTCCGGTCTCGTCCACCACAACGATATTACGAGCATCACCCGATGCAAACTCCATGATGAGAGCCGGAAGCACAGACAGCACCAGCATAAGCAAAGGCATCAGTATCGTGATGATAATAAAACTCTTCTTGGATACGCGCTCCAGAAATTCGCGCTGTATTATAAGGTATATATGATTCATTGTACGATCAGATTTCGTGATACGTTAGATGCGTGTGGATTCTACCACGTTGATAAATATGTCGTTCATTGATGCCATCGCTTCGTTAAACGACAGCATCATGCCATGGTCATTGACCGCGCTGATAAACTCGCGCACATCAGCATCAGATGCAAGATGCACTTTCAGCGTCGATGTGCCGTCAGCATTACGCTCCATGGACTGCTCTATGGTCATCGGCTCTATTGAAGGCAGCAACAACTCGTCACCTTCACCTGCCAGAGTCACTACATAGCGGTCTTTGCAGAAACGGCGCCGTATCTCGTTGACGTTGCCTGAAAGCACATTGCGTGAACGATTGATCAAAGTGATATCGTCGCAAATCTCCTCCACGCTCGACATGTTGTGGGTGCTGAATATGATGGTAGCCCCATCGCGACGCAGCTCCATGATTTCCTCTTTGAGCATGTTGGCATTTATGGGGTCAAATCCAGAGAAAGGCTCGTCGAATATCAGCAGTTTGGGGCGGTGAAGCACCGTGATGATAAACTGTATCTTCTGAGCCATACCCTTTGACAGCTCCGACACCTTCTTGCCCCACCAATCCATTATGCCGAACTTCTCAAACCATTTCTTCAGCTCCATGATGGCTTGCGCACGGCTGAGGCCTTTAAGACGGGCAAAGAAGATGGCTTGCTCTCCAACCTTCATCTTTTTGTAAAGTCCGCGTTCCTCCGGCAGGTAACCTATATGCGCCACATCGGCAGCCGTCAGCGGATGTCCGTCAAAGATGACTTCACCGCTGTCAGGTAGCGTGATATGGTTGATTATACGTATCAGAGTGGTCTTGCCGGCTCCGTTGGGACCGAGCAGACCATATATTGAACCCTGCGGTACCTCCAACGACATATCGTCCAGGGCGACATGCCCCGTGAAACGCTTATTGACGTGGCTTACCTTCAAGAGTGGTTGAGTCATGATAGTCGGTTATTGTATTAACATTAATATATGTACGGAGACAAAGTTACACAATTTTTTACTACAAATTTGTCAAAGGACTTGCAAAAGTCATTTTTTCACTATAACTTTGCACTCGCAAATGAGGCACAGCCTCCTTGTCAACCTCCATGGCGGGATAGCTCAGTTGGTTAGAGCGTCGGATTCATAACCCGGAGGTCCCGAGTTCAATTCTCGGTCCCGCTACAAAAAAATACTTTCATCATCGCATCTCTGAGCATCCATGCTCAGAGATGTTTTTTTATCCTCCCCTCTTGAAAAATGTGTATATTTGCATCATCCAATGTAGGGACGTGCCGTGGCATGTCCGCTTTTCACGACACTCAGCAATACAACGCCTGAAGTGCGGACATGCCACGGCATGTCCCTACAAGAGCGGTAGAAATTATGCGATTTTGAGTCATCTAATCTCGATTCGATTTCACTACTCATATACACTCAAGCCATATTTCAACTAACTATACAATTAACCATAAAAATATTACAATTATGATCAGCAACAAACTCCAGAACGCTATCAACGAGCAGATCAACGCAGAGCTTTGGTCGGCATATCTCTACCTGTCAATGTCACTTGACGCAGAAGCCAAGGGACACAAAGGCGTTGCCAACTGGTTCTACATCCAGTTTCGCGAAGAGCAGGACCACGCTCGTATATTCATGAACTTCATGAACTCTCGCGATGCCAAGGTCGTGCTCCGTCCCATCGAGGAAGTGCCCACCACATGGTCCAGCGTACTCGCAATGTTTGAGCAGACCCTCCAACACGAGCAGAAGGTGACATCTCTCATCAACAACCTCGCAGCCATAGCCCGCGAGGACAACGATTTCGCATCAACCAACCGCTTCATCTGGTTCATTGACGAGCAGGTGGAGGAAGAGGATACCGCACGCGCCATGATACAGGCATTCCGTGCAGTCGAGAGCAATCAGTATGGCATGTACATGCTCGACAAAGACCTCGCAAGCCGCACATACTCTACCCCCTCTCCGCTGGCATCTGCCGAATAAGCAGGTTCTTATCATAGCACAAATGCGAGTGTTTATCAGGCTGACCATGATAAACACTCGCATCTTTTTTAACCGTTTTTATACCCTTTAAACACTCCCTTTGGCAAATTTCTTATAATTTTGCCGTTGGCAGCAAGGAGGCTGCTTTCACTTATATCCATTCTTGCATCAGGAAAAGCAATGAAACTTTCGACAAGTCTGTGCATCTACATTCTGTGCATATGCGTCTGCATATTCGCAGGCATCAGCATAGTGCTTGAGAAGTATGCCTCGACACAAGAAGAAGAACAGATCCACCGTCTGACCGAACTGTTGCAGGGACAGATGATACGCAGTGTAGAAGATGACCTTCATGGCGTGGCTCTGAATACCGAACGCACAGTGCGTGAATTGGCTTCCATGCCTATGTCCATCAACGAAATAAATGCCGCCAAACTGATCGGCATAATGGTGGAGAGCAATCCGCTCATCAAGGGCGGAAGCATAGCCTACGTCCCTGAAAAAGCCCCCGAAAGTGACGGAGAGTGGATGATCTATGTGCAACGCTCCCCGTCGGGGCTAACAACGCAACAATTAGGAGGCTCCGATTATAATTATACAACCCAACAATGGTTCACTGCCCCTCTCCGCACAGGAAAGGCTACATGGAGCACACCCTATATGGACACAGGCGCAGGCGACTGCCTAATGACCACCTACAGCGTGCCTGTCACGGATTCCCACGGAGACATCTATGCAGTCGTCACCGCCGATGTCGCCCTATCATATCTTGAAACCGAGGCTGACCAACTACGTCCGTATAAGGCAAGCCGCTCGTTGCTGCTGTCTGCTGACGGCTCGCCGCTCACAGCGTCTTTCTCCTCTGACAAACAGACCATAGAACAGCTTTCAAAAATTTCCACACAACTGACTTCGCACAATCATGCCGACGGAGAAATAACTGCTGACGGAGAGAAACTGATTGCATGCTGTTCGCGCATCGCCGGTCCTGACATCATAATCGCCACTCTGACCCCATATAAATCAGCACTGACCGTTATAAAGCAGATAAAACTTCCAATTCTTCTTATCGTAGGGTGCGGATTCATCTTGCTGCTCATAGGTCTACGTCTGATAATCCCTTATGTCACCCGACCGCTCAACAGGCTGAGCAATGCAGCCATCAGCATAGGTAACGGAGATTTTACCATTCCCCTTCCTCCGTCTGGTCCATATGCCGATATCAGACATCTTCACGATGCCATGCTTTATATGACCAATGCCATCCAGCAACACATAACGACCATAGCGCAAAATGCCCGCAACATGCAGCGCATAGAGAGCGAACTCACAATAGCCCGCAGCATCCAGCAAGGCATGCAGCCCCGACCGCTACCTGCCAACGGTATAATCGTCAATGAAACAAAGGTCGCGGTCGCATCTATGCTACAACCGGCACGTGAGGTAAGCGGCGACATGTATGATTATGCATATGCTGACGGCAGCCTATATTTCATCATAGCCGATGTGAGCGATAAAGGAGTGCCGGCATCACTGGTGATGGCTGCAGTGCATACCCTGTTCCGCTTCACAGCCGAACGACATCAGACTCCACAGGATATACTTACCTGCATCAACCGACATATATGCGAAAGCAATCCCAAAAACATGTTTGTAACCCTTATTACAGGAGTTATCGACATCGACAAAGGACTGTTGACCATTGCCAACGGCGGACATAACCCTCCGATTATATCCGATGGCAAATACTGCCGGTATCTGGCGCTCCCCCCCGGATTGCCGGCTGGAGTAATGGATGATGTGGATTATACACAGACCTCCATCCCATTTGCCCCAGGGTCGATGATATTCCTGTACACCGATGGATTGACTGAAGCAGAGAACAGCGACGGCATCCCATTTGGTGAAGACAAACTACTCTCCTTTATAAAGGGCTTGCACACGTCTAAACCTGATGATGTCATCGCAAGTGTCAATGACTCAGTAACCGACTACAGTATCATGCCGCTATCTGACGACATCACCATGATGTGCATCGGTACTACCCCCTGTATTTCTCTGTCATATGACATCAATGAGATAACACGGCTTGCTGACTTCATCGACAGGACGGCATGCACACATGGGTGGAATGCAGAACTGACGCAGAGGGTCAATCTCATACTCGAAGAAGCTGTCAGCAATATCATCAACCACTCAGTGCCGATACACTATAATGCCGACATAACAGTAGCTCTGACCGATCTCTGTGGCGACATCCAGATAGACATCACCGATTGCAGCCCACCGTTCAACCCTCTGGCATCGGCACCTGTAATAGACACGAACCTGCCAGCCGAGCAACGACCTGTGGGCGGATTAGGACTGTTCCTGATAAGCCGCCTCGTGGCATCGGCAGAATATGAATACCACGACAACAAAAACCATCTTAGATTACACCTAAAAACATCACAGCAATGACAACAACCATCAACCAGCATGACGGAATCACAAATATAGCTATCAACGGACGACTCGATTCGGTAACCGCACCTCAGTTTGACAGCGAAGTAGCCAACATATGCTCTACTGATAGCCGTGGGGACATTATCATAGACTGCGCAGGGATGGAATATATCAGCAGTGCCGGACTTCGCTCTTTCATCACCTTGCTTAAAAGTTCAAAAGCCGCCGGACGCTCACTGGAACTCCGCAATCTCTCTACATCGATACGTGCGATATTCGACATGACTGGATTCACTTCAATATTCAACATCCGATAACATCCATTATGACCGACAACATGACACCCATGCCTGTGCTCACACAGTCGCAGCTCGGCATCTACATAGAAAGCCTGCGCCACGAAGGCACTCCCATATATCACACTCCTCACCTCGCGCGCATGCATGGAGTGGCAGATGCACAGCGTCTCGCCGATGCAGTGCGCAAGGTCATAGCCGCCTACCCGAGCATGTCGGCAAGGATAGTGACCGACAGCGATGGCAACCCTACCCTGTCGGATGCCTCCGCTTCCCATCCCCTTGAAGTCGCTCTCGTCGAAATGCCCGAGGAACTGTTGATGACCGACAAGGAATCGTTAGTTAAGCCGTTCGGCTTAGAGGGCGGTGAACTGGCTCATGTATCAGTCATCCGGACCGAGCGCGGTGTCTATCTGTTCACCGATTTCCATCACACCATATTTGATGGTCACTCACATAAATTGCTCCTTAAGGAAATTGACAAGGCATACAGCGGCAGCCCCGTCGCTCCTGAAGCGTTGACCATCTATGAGATAGCACGAGAAGAAGCCGATGCGAGAACATCAGCGGACTATGCTTCGGCACATGACAGCTACAAGCAGATGCTTGATGGTGCTGACACTGAGCTGGAACTGCCTTCCGATGTCACCGCCCCCGCTGAGGCTTACGACGAAGTGACCATCTCGCTTGACATACCCAGCGATGCTTACAAGACCTATTGCCGAGACCACAGCATGCCCCAGAGTGTACCTGCCACGGCAGCCATGGGTATAGTGCTTCAGGCATTTTCGCGCAAGGAAGATGTCACTTTCGCCACAATATACCATGGACGCAAAGGCGACCGCTATGACCGCACCTTCGGCATGATGGTCAAAACTCTACCAGTCAGAACAAGCATTGCACCGTCCACAACCATAGGCTCACTGCTTGATGCCACAAAGGCTAATCTGAAAACGGCTCGTGAAAATGACATCTACTCGTTTGCCGATGCCGCCTCTGAGTTCGGAGTCAGTTCTGATTTCCTTTTTGCCTTCCAAGGCGAGTTCCTCAACATGCCCCAGGTCAATGGTGGCGATGTGGAGGAAATACCTGTGAAAAAACTATCAACAGGAGCTAAAATGACTGCCAATCTTTTCATAGAGGGCGGCAAGATGAAAATGGTGATGGAATACCGCAGCGACCTGTATTCACAGGGATTTATCACGTCTATCGCGTCCACATTTGCAACGGTGCTGTCGGAAATCATATCGTCAGGAACAGATATGAAAGTGACGGAACTGCCACTGCTCACCCCGACGGAAATGAGCCGCGTAATCATGCTTGGAGCAGGAGCAACGTCTACCGCCAATCCCCAGGCAACTATCCCGATGCTGTTTAAAGAAGCTGCCAGGCTACACGGCGACAACACCGCCATCGTGTACAATGGACGTCAGATGACTTACCGCGAACTCGACCGCATAACCGATGCTCTCGCTGTCATGCTGCATGACCGATACGGAGTGACTACCGAGACCACGGTAGGTGTGCTGATTGAACGCTCAGAACTTATGGCTATCTTCCCGCTGGCTATAATGAAAGCGGGAGGTGCGTATATGCCTCTTGACCCGCATTTCCCACAGGATCGTCTGATGTTCATGGTGGAAGATGCCGGGGTGTCACTGATACTTGCCGATGACGGTCTGGCAGATGTTACGATGCCTCAATTTGACGGCACGGTCATTTCAGCTTCAGTTATGGAGTCATTAGCCGATGCCGACCGTGAGATATGCGAGGCGCAACCTGGAGCTTCCATGGTCATTCTTTATACCTCCGGCTCTACCGGCAAACCCAAAGGTGTCACCCTTGAGCAACATAATCTGGTGAATTTCTGTGCCGCATACACATCCATGACACAGCTCTCAGCAAGTGACCGTGTGGGCGCGTATGCCGCATTCGGGTTCGATGCCCACATGATGGATCTCTACCCTGCCCTGCTGTGCGGAGCCACGGTGCATATCTTTGACGCGGAGATGCGCCTTGACCTCACTGCCATGCACGAGTATATCGAGCGCGAGCAGATTACAGTTATGTTCATGACCACACAAATCGCATGGCAGATGGCAACGCTGTTTGACTTCACATCGCTGCGTGTGCTCTCGGCTGGCGGTGAGAAACTGCCCCCTATCGGTCCGCTGCCCTACGCATTCTTCAATGTCTACGGACCCACCGAGTGCTCCGTACTGACCACGGCATACCCTGCCAGCAGTGGTACCGACGGCAAAATCATCGGCAGACCGCTCATGGGCTATGAACTGCTTATCGTCGACCGCAATCTTCGCCCCGTGCCACAGGGTGTGTCAGGCGAGCTGATTATCCTCGGCGACGGAGTAGGACGCGGCTACCTCAACCGCCCCGAACTCAATGCCGAGAAATTCATCACCATTGACGGCAAAAAGGCATATCGCACTGGCGACCAGGCAAGATATATGACGGACGGCAATGTGGAATTTTTAGGCCGCATGGACGGACTTGTCAAGCTCCGAGGCTTGCGCATTGAGCTTGGAGAAATCGAAGCGGTAGCTACTGCACATCCCGCAGTCAAGACTTTCGTGGCATCCGTCAAGGAATTCGGAGGTATGGAGAATCTAATCGGCTACTATACCGTCAAGGATGGGGAAAGCCTGACCGCTAACACACTGCGCGAATTCATGTCGCAGTCGCTCACCGAATTCATGGTGCCCCAAGTCATAATGCAGCTTGACACTATGCCGCTGACCCCTAACGGCAAGGTCGATCGCCGTGCGCTCCCTGTCCCTGAAACAGCTGTTGCTGAAATCATAGAGCCGGCATCGCCAATGGAGCAGACGATATACGACATCACGGCAGAGATTCTAAAGCACACAGACTTCGGTGTCACTACCAACCTGCTGTCGGTGGGTCTGACCTCTCTGATGGCTATGCGTCTCGTGGCATCGGTAATCAAGAATATCGGACTGAAACTGACAGCCAAGACCGTCATGTCAACACCCACAGTGCGCGAAATCGCCGCATTCCTTGAGTCGGCGACAAAAACAGCCGACGATACCACCTCGCACAAACGCCGCCGCTACTATCCGCTGACCGAAAACCAGCGCGGAGTCTACATTGACTGGGAGATGAACCGTGACGCGCTGCAATACAATATACCCCAAGCATACAAATTCGGACAGGGTACAGATGCCGAAGCTCTCCGCGAGGCAATCTACAAGGTGCTTGCAGCCCATCCGTCATTGATGACACGCATGGTCATGCGCGGTGGCGATGTGATGCAGGAACGCCGCGATGACGATACCATTGAGATTACCATAACCGACCTTGACGAAGCTCCAACCCAGGAATTCTTACAGAGCCGCATCCGTCCGTTTGATCTGCTCAATGATTGCCTGTTCCGCTGCGAGATATATCGCCATGGCGATGACGTGTACATGCTCCGCGACACCCATCATATCATCTACGACGGAGTGTCGGCGATGCTTTTCCATCAGGATATGGTCAAAGCCTATGACGGTACCGCGCTTGAAGCCGAGACATACACCGCGCTTGACCACGCGCTTGACGAGAAAGAGCTGCTTGAGAGCGACGAAGCCGACAAAGCCGCGGAGTGGTTTGACCGACTCGTTGACGGCTCAGAGCCGACCTCATATCCGCGCAGCACCAAGCCCGACAACGACATATCTGGCGGCATGGGACGAATCAGACTCTCTCTGCCGTCTGCCGACATCAAGGCTTTCTGCTCCAAAGGCGGCGTGACTGTCAGCAACTATATGCTTAGTGCGTTCATGCAGTTGCTCCACCGCCTCACCCGTGAGCAGACTGTGCAGATCGTCACCGTCAACAACGGCAGAAGCGACATGCGCCTCATAGGTGACATGGGCATGTTTGTCAAGACTCTGCCTGTGGTGTCACGTTGCTCGGCTCCGACTGCCACACCGCTTGAATTCGCCCGCGACATGCAGACACAGTTCCTGACATCACAGGACTACGACTTCTATCCTTTCACCGCATTGGTGGAACAGAAAGGAGTGCGCCCCGACATCATGTATGTGTATGAAGGGGGCATAAATCTCGCAGGCGATGCCGATGACAGACTGAAAGCCGAGAAAATTCCGCTCTCGCTTGATACTGCAAAAGTACCGTTGACATTGCTCGTGTTCGAGCCATCTGCCGATGAATTCGAGCTGGCACTTGAATACGACACTTCCATGTATGCCAGAGCCGACATGGAGGTATTTGTGGAGATGATGCGCACCCTCAGCCTCACTCTTATACAAGCACCGACCATAGCCGACGGTCAGATGGTCAATGCAGCGCAAGAGGAGCAACTCCGCACCATGCGCCATGGTGATACAGGCGAAGTGCTCTACACCTCATTCCACGGCGCAATGGAAAGCCGTGCCGATGCCACTCCCGATGCCCCGGCACTCGTGGCATGTGACAAGCGGATGAACTACCGCGAATTTGACGAGGAGTGTAACCGCATCGCCAATGCTCTGATAAAGCGCGGTGTGCGCCGTGGTGACCGCATAGTCATACTGCTTCCGCGCCGCTCATACCTCATCACTGCCATCTATGGCACGATGAAGGCAGGTGCTACGTATATCCCCTGCGACCCCGAATACCCAGCAGACCGCATACGCCTCATAACCGAGGACAGCGATGCGAAATTTGTCATCACGACAGCTGACAAGGTTTCTCTCTATCCTGGAAAAGCCGTTGACATTGACGAACTGCTGACCGAAACCGACACAAAACGTACGAATGTCGCAGTAGCACCTGAAGATATCGCCTATATGATATATACTTCCGGCTCTACCGGCAGACCCAAAGGTGTGATGATACCGCAGAGAGCCATCACCAACTACCTCTACGGATACTATAAGATGTTCTACAAAGAGCGTCCTGACATAAAGACGCAGATGCTCCTTGTGACCATCTCGTTTGATGCCTCGCTGCTCAATCTCGGAGGCTCTCTGACCTCCGGACATTGTCTTGTGCTTGCCAATGAAGATGAGTGCAAGGATGTGGTGCTGTTGTCAAAACTGATGCTCGACAATGGTGTCGACGCTACCGATATCACTCCGAGCCGTCTGGATGCGATGCTTGACCTGCCCGAATTCGGACGCGCCATAGCCCGTTGCAAACATCTCAACATCGGTGGTGAGGGTTTCCAGAACACCCTTATAGCTAAACTATGTTCGGCAGGTTTCCGTGGACGTGCTATAAACGAATACGGACCGACGGAAACCACCGTAGGCTGCAACCAAGCCGAAGTAACTCCGTTTGAACCCATAATTGCCGGGCGACCGTTCTACAACGCCAGCGAACGAATCGTCGATGCCTGGGGGTCGGAACTGCCTGTCGGAGCCGTCGGCGAACTGTATATATTCGGTCGCGGCGTGGGTCTCGGATACAACAACCTGCCCGAAAAGACCGCACAGTCGTTTGTCGATTTCAATGGAGAGAGAGGCTATCGCACCGGCGACCTTGCCCGATGGACTCCCGAAGGGGATGTGGTCATACTCGGACGCATAGACCATCAGGTGAAGCTCCGCGGACTCCGCATAGAACTCGGCGAAATCGAGAGCGTGGCACAACAGTTTGACGGCATCAAGAATGCCGCTGCAGATGTGCGCGAGGTCAATAAGATTCAGCATCTATGCCTCTACTACACTGCCACCTCGCCGATTGACAAAGCAAAATTCCGCGAGCATCTTGCATCCTCGCTTACAGAATATATGGTGCCGGACGCATACACCGAGGTGGAGGTAATGCCGCTGACACCCAACGGCAAAATCAACCGTAAAGCTCTTCCTGAACCAGAGATTGCACCACTGACACCATATGTTGAGCCAGAGGGAGAGTTAGAGAAAACGATTGCAAAGGCATTCGGCACCATCCTCCGCAATGACCGCATCGGAGCCAATGACGACTTCTTCGCCATCGGTGGTACATCAATCAGTGCCATCAAGGTCGTGGCTGCCCTCGCTTCATCTGGTTACAGCATCACCTACAAGAACGTGTTCACAGCCCGCACACCCCGTGCTTTGGCTGCCATGATAGAGGGCAAACCGATTGAAGAACCCATCGCAACCCCTGTAACAGCAGAAATACATGTGTCAGAATTTGCAAACGTGCTTGAACGCAACACCCTTGACGCATTTCTCAACGGCAAGGAGCAACCTCTCGGCGATGTACTGCTGACCGGAGCTACAGGCTTCATGGGCATACATATGCTCCATGAACTGTTGACCACAACCGACTCCCGGGTGTACTGCCTCCTGCGCCGCAAGGGAGACCTGTCAGCCGAAAGCCGTCTGCGCACGTTGCTGTTCTACTACTTTGACAATACCTTTGAGGACGATTTCGCATCGGGACGGCTCACGGTCATAGAGGGTGACGTTACCGATCCGATTGATAGCCAACTTGCCGACAGACTGCCGGTGCAGACAGTCATCAACTGCGCCGCCAATGTCAAGCATTTCTCCGCCGGCAATGACATCGAGCAGGTCAATGTGGAGAGCGTGCGTAACCTCATCAGCTTCTGCCTTGAGAAATCCGCACGATTAGTGCATGTCTCCACTATCAGCATAGCTGGCGAGAGCGTCAACGGCTATCCCGACCCGTCATTGCTGCTGACCGAGCGCATGATGGACTTCGGACAGAGCTTATCCAACCAATATGTACACTCCAAGTATGAGGCAGAACGGCTCATACTGACAGCTATACGCGACCATGGACTCAATGCGAAAATAATGCGCGTCGGCAACCTCTCGGCTCGTGGTACTGACGGCGAATTTCAGATCAACTTCCGCAGCAATGCATTCATGGGCAAACTGCGAGCCTACGTGGCTCTCGGATGCGCGCCCTACGCAGTGCTTGATGCGCCATGCGAGTTCTCGCCCATTGATGAGGTGTGCCACGCCATACTGCTTCTGAGCCGTACACCTGTGGAGATGTCAGTGTTCCAGCCCTGCAACAACCACCGTCTGCCGTTGGGAGATGTGCTGCATATCCTCAGCGAGGCGGGGCTGCAGGTCGCTCCCGTGGAGATGCCACAATTCACCGAGCGCGAACGCGAAGCCATGGATGATCCGCGCAAAGTAGATGCGCTGCAACCGCTCATGGCATACGATTCGGGAGCAGGTTCACGCACAGCTTTCATACGCTACGATTCGAGCTTCACTAACCAGATACTCTATCGTCTCGGATTCCGCTGGAATTACACTTCACGCGAATATGTCAGCCAGTTTATCCGCGCCATCGCCTCACTCAACTACTTCGAACTATGACAGCATCCTCACGCACACCATATCTCGTAGGCAAAGCTTTCCGCAGTTTCCTCCTCGCTTCGGTACTGACTGCCGCAGCCTCGCAAGTGGGAGCGTTGATTGACGGATTGATGCTCAGCCGCTTCATCAACGAGGAGGCGATGAGTGCCATCAACATCACCTCGCCTGTCACACAGGCATTGTTTGCACTCTGCATACTCATAGGTGTCGGAGGGTCGATGCTCGCCGGTATCGCCATAGGCAACCACCGCAAGGATGAAGCCTCAGGCATCTTCTCAGTGGTCATAACCACGGCTATCTCGCTCGGAATAGTGCTCGGCATCGCCGGGATGGTGTTCCTCACGCCCCTGTTGCACCTGCTCTGCCCCGATGCTTCGCTTCAAGGGTACACCTCGCAATATCTTGTCGTAATCCTCCCTGCTTCGGCTATATATATGCTGATGGTGGTGGCGCAGATGTTTGTGACCCTTGACGGCGAACCACGACGTGTCACTGCTGCCGTGACTACCTGCATGGTGGTCAATCTGACGCTTGACTACATCTTCATAGTGTGGTGTGGCTGGGCGATGACTGGTGCGGCTATCGCCACAGTCATCAGCTACTTAGGCTCTTTGTGTGTCCTGTTTCCACATTTCCTAAAAAAAGAGGCTCTACGATACACCTTGCCCCGTACCATACGCCAGTTGGGCCGCATAGCCTCCATGGGTCTGCCTTTCGGCATCGCCACAGTGCTGATAGCCGTGCAGATGCTCGGCAACAATCTTGTGGCAATCAACTACCTCGGAGCTGCCGGCATAGTCACGCTGTCTATATGCATGTATCTGCTGCGATTTTCAATGATTATCCTCACGGGGACACTTGAATCGTTTCAGCCCGTCGCTGCCATACTAAAAGGCTCCGGTGATAACCATGGCGTAGCACTTGTGCTCGGCAGAGCCTATCGGTTTCTGGCAGTCAGCCTCTCGATGCTTGCCCTCATACTGATAATCTTCCCCGGGTGGATTGCCGACCTGTTTGGCATCGATGATGCTGCATCGATGGCGATGCTCCATGTGGCACTCCCGTCATATGCAGTCAATATCATTCTCCAGTGTGCCGTATATCTGCTGATACCTGTCTATCAGATATACAGCCATAAAAACATGGCTCTGATTATCTCGTTCGGTCAACCGCTGATGCCCATGGTGTGCTACTGGCTGCTGTCGGCTGCCGTCGGCGCAGGATACGCCTGGATCAATCCGTGGTGGGGCTTCGCCATCGGGCAGCTCGTTGTGGTGTTGATACTCGCTCCATTTGCACTTACACGCAAAGGCGACCACAAGCCGTTTGTACTCATCCCGACAGACAATCCCGACGAACTATTTGACATATCAGTGACACCTGCCATCGATCGTATGGAAGATGCCTTAGTGGAAGCGGACGAATGGATGCGCACACAGAGCCTACCCGAACAGTTGCGTCTGCGCGTTGGACTGGCATGTGAGGAAAGCATCAAAAACATCATCCAGCATGCCCTCGGCAAAAAGGCACAGCACTCAGCGATAGACATGCGCATAGCTCTGTCAGCCGACAAAGTGACGGCTGTTATCCGCGATGAAGGCACCCCTTTCAACCCCGTGGAGCAAGACCCGGGCACAGGACTCGGCTTGATGCTCGTCCGCAAAACCTGCGACGACCAAAAGTACGAGTACCTCTTCCACCAAAACATCCTCACCATCGAGTGGCAGCGCAAATAATCCATCAGATACTAACCCTTGTAGGGACATGCCGTGGCATGTCCGCTGCCAACACACGCTTGATGGGCGGACATGCCACGGCATGTCCCTACAATCATTCGCCATATCGATTATGACGGACTACCTGATTGAGGAGATATCTGAGCCACTAAGCCCTGCGCAACTCAGCGTCAGGGCGCGTGGGGTGCTGGAGCGTCTGCTTGCCGACAGGTATGGCATCAGCCGGCTGCCCGTTATCGCCACATATACGTCAGGCAAACCATATTTCCCGACGCATCCGCATATTCATTTCAGCCTGTCGCACTGCTCCACGGCTGTCATGGCGGCGGTCTCAGACACGGAGATCGGATGCGACATTGAAGATATACAAGACGCAGCGGATATAACAAGCGAACTATTGCAGGTGGCGTTTTCACTCGCAGAACAAGCCCAGATACTCCAGTCAGCCAATCCGGCTGTGGAGATGACACGCCTTTGGACTCGCAAAGAAGCCAATATGAAACGCACCGGGAGCATCCCCGACAACCCTGTCAACTGGCTGTCGGAGATGCCCGGTGTGTCTACCTCTACCTGCTGCGAGGCAGCGAAAGGCTACATATATTCAATCAGTCATTGAGATGTATGACCAGCTCCTCTACCGAGATGCCGAGCATCGACATCTCGTGGCGGAGCCGTGGCAGCGTGTCGGCGAAAAACTCCTCACGCAGCTGCTCACGGATTATATCCTTTGCCTCCTGAGCGACAAAGCAGCCCAGACCACGCTTCTGATATAGGATGCCGAGAGCCTGCATGTCGTCATAGCTCTTCAATACCGTGCGAGTGTTGACCGCCATGGCAACCGACAACTCCTTGACCGACGGCACACGTCCGTCAGTCTGCCAGTCGCCCGAAAGGATGCGGCTGTAGCAGTAATCGGTAATCTGCCGATAAATCGGTTTTGATGTGTTGAAATCCACTATATCTGACGGTTTTTGATTTTCAAAGTTACCAGAACCAGCAACACTATACTTGCCACAATGTATCCGATGATTGACCATTCTATCACCGGTATCATCATGTCTTCGACCACCCCGTCAGCAAAAGCAGTTGCTTGTTCAGGAGTAACGTCAACATTATCTACAAAATACTCCTTCATCAGGCTCATCATATGCACAATCGTATAGACCATGATAGCAACATAAACGCCCACGCCGACGACAATGTCCCAGACAAGCGTCTTAAACACCACATTGTGCTTGAAGAGCAATACGAAATACAAGGTAAGCAGTGCTGGCAATCCCCCGTTCATATAGATATTGCCGCGAGTGGACATGAGAGTCTCAAAATAGGAAGGAAGATTTCCCTTATCAAATCCATTCATGCCCAATACCAGCATCTTCATGTTTATCTCTCCAGGGAAAAAACTGTCAACAATTACAGGCAACAGCATAGCGACGAAAGGTATCACTATCGCAGTGTACCCTATCATGAATATGCTCTTTGCCTGCCATGATGCCGGCAGAGTGACATCCATCACCCGGGAGTTATAGCGGGCAAATGCGAGAGGTGCAAACATGATCATGAAACATACGACGGCTGCAAGCATAACGTACGGCACCTTGAATCCGTAGCATGAAGCCCAAGCCATCAATGCGGCAATAACCAGCGATGCCACCGCATACCATATCACCTGCCACTTCAAGCGTGGTCCATAGTAGCGGCATAAAAGTACAATCTGGCGCCATAGCGACGGCACAGGAGGTGTCATAGCAGAAACAGAATTACAGTCATTCATCTTCGGAATCATTTAACAGGTGGATAATACGGTCACGTGTCGGGCTGAAAGCGGCATTGTAGAGCATCGTCAGATCGGGTTTGCCGCTGGCATCGGCATAATCACCCGACATCTCCATCACGGCACGGTACAGACCCATGCGCATCTCACTATAGATAGCACCAGGCAACGGCTGCATCGAAGCAACAAAGGCGAGGCGCGATGCCACGCGGTCCATAGAGGTGTTGAACAGCAGCTGACCGCCTGACAGCATAGCCACGCTGTCAAAGAGATTTTCCAGATCCTGCACCGTATGGGTCGAAACGATGACCGTCTGATCCATGTCCACCGATGATGCCATGATATTGCCGAGTATCTGTTTTGACTTGATGTCAAGACCGTTGGCTGGCTCGTCAAGCAGCAGTACGCCCACTCCCAATGACAATGCATAAGCCAGCTGAGCCTTGCGGCGTGTACCAAGCGACATCTTGACAAATGAGCTCCCCTCGTCTATGCCGAATGCAGCGAGATTGGCTTTGAGCAATTCGGCATTAAACCGTGGATAGAAACAGGCATGGCACCGCACCATCTGGCGTATGTTTTTTGCCGGGAAAGTCATGTTGTCGCCTAAGAAAAACACATCACGCATCACCTCGGGGCGGTGAGTGGCGACATCTATGCCGTCAATCAGGCATTCGCCGTACTGCGGACGCAGCAGACCTGCCATCACTTCAAGCAGAGTGGTCTTGCCCGCACCGTTCTCTCCGAGAAGCAGATGTATGCCCGGAGGAAAGGAGGTCGTGACATCCTTAAGTGTCACGACTCCTTTACGGTAGGCAAAGCTAAGGGTTTCAAGCTTAATCATTGCTCAGTGTACATCAGTTGTTCTTAACCAGTATATTTCAGTATCTATGTTCACTTGACAGGTGTCACGGTATAGCCGGCGTTCTGCAATGCCTTGATCAGTCCGTTGTCGCCCACGAGATGTCCTACACCCACGGCTACGAATACCTTGCTGTTGGGGAGGATATTGGTGGTCAGTTTCTGCACCCATGCAGCATTACGATTGTCAAACAGACGCTTGAACATCGGATCCTCGGGGTCGAAATCCTCATCCTTGAAAAGGACATCGGATATGACATCCAGATTCTCGGTCATGTAGGCATCAGCCAGTTTCTTGGCTTTCTCGCCGCTCTCACTGTCGTTACGCACAGCTTCCATGAGGTCGTCTACCTGGTCCATGATGGGGGCGTTCATCAGCACGTCAAACTGCTCTTCCATCGTCTCAAGTCCCTTGACAGGCTTGTTGGCTGCCTTGACACGCTGCTGGATCTGAGTGTCAAGCTGCTCCATGGGATTGAAGTTGGGAAAATTTTTCGCGCTCTGGAGCATGGCGAGCTGAGTCGACACCATTGCAGGCTTGAAAGCGTCGAGCTGCGAGGCGTTGAGCATGCCGCCGGTATAGGATGCGAGCAGAGAGTTGAGCGAGTCGAGCTGCGCTGCGGTCATAACCTTGGTGAGGGTGGAGTCGGCAGGAGCGGAAGCATATTTCATGGTCAACTGCACCATCTCGGGCGACTGGGGATTTTCGGGCATCTCCACTTCACCGTACATCTCCTCCACCGAAGCGAGAGCCGGAGCGAAACCGCTGATGCTGTCCATCACCGAGGCGGGAGCCAGATGGTGTGTACCGAAGAGGTAGCTTTCACCCTTTGCATCCTTGCCGCTGACGCGCCACAGGAGTTGGGCATTGGCACTACCGAGACCTACGAGGAGTGTTGCGATGATAAGAGCTGTCTTTTTCATTTCTGTCTTTTTTTGAGTTTTATTTGGAATATTGTTGATTGATTTTATCGTTGTTCTCATGTAGTGATGTATCAGTGTGCACCACTATCACACTGCAAATGTACGGCAATTTTCCCAATTACCAAATTTTCCCGCAAATTTTTTGAAAAAATTTCTGCGAGATACGAATTTCCGTAATATAACTCATATAATTCTTATAATTTAAGTATAAGCATGGCGGTTATCCGACAAATCATTAACTTTGTCCCTACAGCATCGTACGCTTTGAAGTTCTGCAACATCCTCCCTACAATTTGGAATTATGCAACACCCTATCAGCCATGTGTAACCCCAGACGCGGTGAATACGTCTCCGACGTGACTATCGCCTCCGTGGGAGGCACACATGTTAGGCAGTGGTAGGGCTGGCTGTAGGTCAGCTTTACCACTGTACAAGACACCCCCAAACAATCCGTCGCTGTAGGCGGCGCACCTTGACGGCACGGGGCTGTGCTCCTCCTACGGAGGCGTTTTTGGAAGGGGGCGGATGTCGGCACAGTGGTCATCCCAGCCTACAGCTTGGCTGACCACTGCCTAACATGTCGGCCTCCTACGGAGACCAGCAGCTGATACCTATAAAACGACTTGGCAAACGGCTTCATTAACCCACTATATATCAAGCGGTTAAAATTACGCCAACTTGGCAAGAAAATTTTCTTTACAACACGCTGATTACCAGCAATTTAAAAATCAAAGTTGCCAACTTTTTTCGTCCCGAAAATTTGGCTGCCACATCCCAAGCACCGTAACTTTGCCGCAAAATCATCCAACCCCTTATGAAAGCATTCATCACATCAATCATCTTAGTCCAGCCTATCAGGTTGCTCACAATCCCTTATGAGATATGGCAAGAAATTCACACACTGCAACGAGACAGATAAACTCACTCAGCTCAATTCATCCATAAAGAAATAGCTTGACACATCAAACCAACAATATAGATTGTAATCAATTACTAATCAGATATATAAATTAATTACACCACCAAACAAACATCTAAATATCTAATTATCAGCCAATTACAATCTATATTCAGAAAAAGACTAAAAATAAAATTTCATTCTTTAATAACACGCTGAATATCGGGTAGTTACAGAATCGAAAAGCCAAATGATTTTTCTATACATTTACTTGGAGCGTGAGAATTTTCCCTTAAATTTGTAAATTATTTTCATTTTTTACATAACATAAATGAGATATCTTGTTATTGTCATAATCGCAATCATTGCATTTTCTTGCGGTAAACATAATAGTATGGAGGCCGTACTTGATCGCGCCGACTCGCTGATGACCGAACAACCAGACTCGGCTTTGATTCTGCTTCGCAGTATAGACGGTACAGCATTCTCTCACAGTTCCAAACTTAACGCCCGCTATGCACTCCTTCTAACCCAAGCTCAAATAAAATGCCATGAACCAATCATCGATGATTCTTTGATTACAATCGCAGTCAACTATTATTCAGATAATAGCGAGATGACATCCCGTCTACTATCATATTACTACCATGGTCGTGTAAAATACAATTCTGAAGACTATGCCCTTAGCTTGATTTCAATGCTCAATTCATACGCCATCGCACAAGACATCAATGATACTTTCTGGACGGCGATGTCAGCACGAGAAATATCCGCAATATATAACATAACCTACAACCACGCTGATGAACTGAAATATGCACAGATAGCATATAAAAATTTCAAATCAATAAACCAAGAGCCACATTTATCATATGCCGCGGCGGATCTATCCGCAGCATATTTCAACATGAACGACAGTGTATCTGGATTGAAAATCCTCACCAGTCTTATTGATTCTGCCAAACTCAACAACAACCAGGATCTGTTAGCCGAACTTTACAGGCAATTGGGAAAGTTGCATTTAAAACGTAATGATTATGACCAAGCCAAAACGGTATGGGAAAAAATATGCTCTCTCCCTGTTGCTAATGATGAAGACTCTATATTCTTAGGTACCACCTATGCCGGACTGAGACTGATTTCCTCTGCAAACCAAATAAAAAACTCATACACTAATGGCAACAATATAAGCATAGCATCACAATACCTGACATATACAATTCTCAAACATTCCGGTAGATATGAGGAGGCAATTGAGGCTGGGGAACGATTAGACAGCATGACAGACTCTGTTTTTCGGCGCAGAGTCAACCATGGAATTACGAGTGCTATCACTTCATATTTCGATCAGGCCAACCGTCTTGTCAAAGCCAATCATGAGAGAACTCAGTACCGCCTATGGATAGTCATAGCCATATCCATAATAGTTTTGTTGATAATCGGATGGATTTTCTTGTGGTATAGAAGACAACAGACCCGTACAATAAACACCTACATCACATCATTGCACGAATTACAAGAGGTTATTAAATCAAACGAAAACAAAGCATTAAAAGCACATGAGGTTGCTTCTGAGCTAATCTCGGATCATTTCAAAGAATTTGATACAATGTTTGCAGAATCATTTGAAATGGACGGCAATCCTCAAGAGCAAAAAAGGATTTCCAACAAAGTCAAGTCCTTAATCAAAACATTTTCATCTGATGAAAAGAAAATAAAAGAACTTGAAGATATGGCAGACAAACATTATAACCATGCCATGTCCGATATCAAACGTGATTTCCCCACCCTGACAAAAGGAGAATTACGCCTTTTTTTGTATTCTCTCCTTGGCTTTTCAATTAAAACGCAAGGGGTGCTTTTGGATAAACACACTATGAACGCAATATATAGCGCACGCCGTCATTTTTCGGATAAACTACGCAAACTTGAGGCCTCTAAAGCTGAAAAATACATCAATTTGCTTAATAGGCAAAAACCATAAATCACTATCATTCAGTCTATTATCAATTACAGAACGAGTACACACCCCGTAACCTACTATCTATCAAGCATTTACATTCAAGAAATTAAGCGCCTAAATTTTTATGAGTCCTGCACAAATATAGTTTATTGATTCTCAAGGTAATACAGGATACTTTCAACATGGCTTTTGCCTAATGAATTATTTGGCATCAGCAAGCTCATCGCGTAAATTAGCGGCATAAAATTTAACGCCAAAAGCCTTATGCAGCGACTCAGATTCATCCTCTTAATCCTCTCCATCTTCGTTACCCTCCCACACTCTATTAATATACGGGGTGAGGAGGTTGGCAGCAAATCCACAGTGCTAACTCAGCACCGTAAAACCAATAGACCTGAAATGCCCTCTCGAGAGCGTATCATATGTACATACGTACAGGGGCATATTGAATTTGACTTTAATAATTCTGAATACCTGGATGTAACCATCAGCAAAGATGACATACCCATATGGTCAGGCACGGTCACACAAGACGAGCCATCCGCTGAAATCCCCATCCTCTACGGTGAGCACACCATCGCATGTATCACCGAAAACGGGCATGTCTATCTCGGCTCTTTGACCTTTTAAATAAACCCAAGTTATACATTAGATGCAATCACAGCATTTTATGCTACCATAACTAATAATTTTCCTTATGAAAAAATTAAAAGATATAATACCACAATGTAGGTTAACTCCTACCGAACTATCCACTATTACAGGTGGACGACATGCACATCAAGTCCTTCGTCAACGCCCAATCGAACGAGAGTATGGTTGTACGACAGCTTTATCCAGCACCTCACGCTGCGATGGTGGGGCGATATGTACAACAACAATCACTGGATAAACCCTATATTCTACATGTGGTGTAATAAGTCAATAATCACGTTTATAAATGAGATTCAATCTCATCAATTCCTTTATTTTCTAACTAATTTTTCTGTCTTATGAAGACATTAAAAGACGTAATGCCTGAATGTAATCTCACGTCAGAGGAGATTTCCGCCATTGCTGGTGGACGGCGACAGGATGTGAACACACTTCGTCAGGATCCATTTCAACAAGCAGACGGATGCTATACAGGCATTTGCTCACAGAAGCTCAACCCTAAATTTTGTGAAGGTGGTGCAATATGCACCTCTGGCATAGCTGGATAAGCAACATGAGCACCTGCAACGAACCAAAAATCGTGTTTAATCATGCTTATTATATTAAGCATGATGAAAAGAGATGCTTAGTTATTTCGCAACCCTCACGAGAATGGAGTAATTGCATGGAAGGATGGATTTCAAAAATCCATCCTATCTATGCAATGATTCTGTCTCTTCTATCAGAACCGCTGTCAAAACAGGAAGCAATAGCACAAGCAGCTGCTTTCTTAGATGTCAATGATTCTGTGGCTACAGAACTAATAGAAAAACTGATGGAGTCAAAAGAACCATTTGAAATGGATTTCGACAACTCAGTGAGCTGGTTTCCGCCCTCTATAATTCTTGAAGTCCCGTCAGATTCAATCCCATCAATACCAATAGTATACGAGCCACAACAGTTTTATTACGACAGCATTGATTTGACGGCACAGAGACTTATCCAAAGTCCTATGGGCATAGTATGGATGATTAACAACACATGCTTGACCGAATGTGAATATTGCTATGCCGATAAATCTACAAAATCATCTTCATTAAATCTGTCCGAAGTGACAAAGATGTTAGATGACATATCACATAACAATATCAAGAGCCTTCAGATAGTAGGCGGAGAATTTTTCAGGTATCAAAACTGGAGAGAACTGCTAAAACTACTCAAATCATACAATCTGCTTCCTGAACTTGTCTCTACTAAAATGCCTTTATCAGCCGATGACATTTCAATAATAGGCAAATATGGCATACAGATACAGGTCTCGCTGGATTCTTTCAATCCTGACACTATCGCTTCTATGTGGAGGGTAAAATCTGATTATCTATCTAAAATCATAGATACAATACATTTATTGGAGAAGTACAACGTAAAATATCAGATTGCCACCGTCCTTACCAAATCCAATTCTTCAAATGAGGAACTGAAATCCTTGAGCAAGTTTTTAAGCACATTAGAAAACCTCAAAAGATGGGAAGTGCGTGTAGCATTTCGTTCTTTATACAGCAGAAAATCGTTTGATACCATCAAATTATCTCCAAATGAAATCGTGGAGATAGAAAAGATTGTCAAATCCCTTATGGAAACTTTTCCTAAAAATATACTTTGGGTTAAGGATTCTGGGCGAGAATATTTCACCGCAAAAGAAGGCAGTCGTAGCTTCAATGGATCACGATGCTCCGCTAATTATTCCCATTTGGTCGTTCTTCCTGACGGCAAGGTTACAATCTGTGAGCAGTTATATTGGACTAAACGATTCATAATCGGGGACATAAAGCTGCAATCCATTAGAGATATTTGGAACAGTCCAGAAGCTCTACATCTCGCTAAATATCCACAATCATGTGTTCAGGCCAAAAGTCCTTGCCATGATTGCAAGTTGTATGATGATTGCCAGTTGTTTCCCAACAAATGCTATGCCGACACGATAAAGGCATACGGGTGGGACAACTGGGATTATCCAGACCCGAGATGCGAGAAAGCTCTGCCATTTCTTCATTCTTTATCATAATCTTAACAGTCTATATTATGAAAACCAAAATTATCATATTGACAAGCATCCTATCTTTCATCATCAACATTGACGCTTTCGCGCAAGGGGTGCAGGGTGACACTCTGCGGCTGGGGGAGGTGACGGTCAAGGCAGTGCAGCAGTATGTGACGGGGAAGGCTGTGGTTTATGTGCCGACTAAAGCTGAGAAGAAGGATGCGCAGAATGCGGTGGATCTGCTGCGGATGTCGGCTATACCGCAGATTAAGGTCAATCCTGTGGATGACAAGGTGACAGACAACTTCGGCGAGGATGTCAGCATATTTCTCAATTATCTCCCGGCTGGCAAGGAAGACATTGCCGGGCTTAAAACATCGGATGTTAGGAAAATCGAATATCTCACTTCCCCGACCGATCCTCGGTTCAGAGGCGCAAAGGCGGTCATAAATATAATCGTGGCTGAATACGCATATGGCGGTTACAGCAAACTTTCATCCACGCTACGCACTATCAGCGAAATCTCCGGACGCGTGGATGTCTACAGCAAATTCGCATACAAACGGATGACTTTTGACCTGTATGCCGCGCTTAAAGAGTCATCGACACACCACTCAGGCATGTCCAACGATGACCGATACACCGTTGCCGACGGTATCGTCACAAGAAAGGAGACTCCCCAATCGTCTTACCTGCGTGACAGCCGTTATCCCATCACCTTCCGCGCCACCTACAATGCACCCACCATGCAGCTGAGCAACGCTGTGGCATTTTCACACACAGCCACACGAGCCAATGACGAAAGCGGACTGATAGATTATAATGGAGGAGCATACAGCGCAACTACAGAAGCATACCGAAGATATGAGCCTGACATGTCAAACTCGGCGATGTTCTTAGGGTCTTATTATTTCGAGCTACCCAAAGGCTGGGCATTAAACATCGTCCCTCAGCTCTCCTATTCACACTACACCGACAATCTCGGCTATTACGTCACTGATTCATCGCCGATTATCAGAGACATAGCCGAAGATGCCACCAGCGGAGCCATTGATGGATATTTAGAAAAGACTTTCGGGCAATCACATTCGCTCATACTCGGAGTCTCTTATGAAAATGAGCATAACACCCTCCATTATATCAGAGAAAACAGCAAAGAAACAATCACCTATGATGCCGTAGACGGCTATGCCGGTTACACGTTCAGTAAAAACGGCTTGACAGCATCTATCGAAGGAGGCATGAAATGGGACAAATCCAAAGCCGGAGACAGCAGCGACCACAGCATTTCGCCGTTTGTCGACTGTGATTTACGCTACAGCCCCGATACAAGAAACATGTTCTCCGCAAGCATACGGTATAAGACGACACCTCCTGCGTCCTTTCAGAAAACATCAGCGATATTGCAGGAAAACGAGTTTCTATACGTCACAGGCAATGCGTCGCTGAAAAACGACCGACAACTCACAGCCAATCTTGGATACTCATACATCCCGTCAAACCTCATCACATTAAGCGGATATGCAAGCTATCGCGGAATCTATGACCGCATAACCGAATCATACGCGCCTTACGCAGAGGGGACAAGGCTCCTGCGCACATATGCCAACGACGGACGTTACAACCGTATCATGGCAGGGGTATCGCTATCATGGAAACCGTTGGACGGAAAGTTCGTTGTCAGTTCTTCGCCAGGATTTGCCCACTATCAGATCAGCGGACCGGTGGCAAAATGCTACAACGCATTCCAATTCAACGCATCCGTCCGAGGAAGCCTGTCGAATTTCTATGCCTCCGCGTCTTTCAAACTCCAAAGCCGTGAATTAGCCAGTTCAAACAATGCCATATGGAAAGACCGTGATTACTATTCCATCGAAGCCGGCTGGGCAAATGACAATCTAAACGTCCGCCTCAATGCAGCCAACCTGTTCAATCGCGGATGGGTGAGCATAACCCAGGATATGGAGAGCGAGCTATGCTCCTATTACCGCACATACTACGGCAGCACATACCATCCCACTCTGTCACTGAGCGTCACCTACACCATCGGTTACGGCAAAAAAATCACCCGCCGCAACGAGATAGGTGAACTCAACCAATCCAGCTCAGCCATAATGAAATAAAACCCATCGCCACAACAGCAATATAGACTGTAATATACTGGCAATCAATGCAATATCTTGAAAATTCCACATTCATAGTCATAATCGCCTGATTTACAACCAAATACAGTCTATATTCATAAAAAGACTAAAATTAAATTTTTGCATTTTCATAACATCCTAATTATAAGTCAGTTACAAAACACAAAAGCCAAATGATTTCTTGTGGACTTTTTGTCCAGGCTATAATATAACCGTATATTTGCCTGCATCCATTATCACAATATGAAAGTAATAGCAGCTATATTACCATTATTAAGTTCTTGGCACATGATGGCTCAAAATATAATAACTGTTCCTGATTCAACAGCTATGTCAGGACAGACGGTTGCCGACAGCATACCTGACTACGATGCCATAGAGCTGGGGGATGTGACAGTGACGGCTACGACTGACCGCAGGGATGCCGTGACACAGACCATCACAGTTACGGATGCGATGCGCGAGGGGACAAACAGTGCGATAACTCTGCTTGGCAATGTACCAGGCATCACACTTGACCGTCTGTCGGAAACCATCAAAGTAGGTTTTGACTCCAATGTGCCGATACTCGTCGATGGGATTGAGGTAAATGCCGACTATGCCAAAAACATCACACCCGACCGCGTTTACAAAGTGGAAATCATGCGTCACCCCTCCGGTCGTTATGCCAACTACCCTGTCGTGGTCAACCTCAAACTCAAAACCACCTTCCAAGGCTGGGACATGAACTTGCATACGCGGTCGCTGGCATCGCTAAAAAATGAGCACTCCAACACGGAGACAGCCGGAGGCAGCTATACCTATTCCACCACCAGATGGAACCTGTATGCCAACGTGGACTATAAGCATACAGACCTCTACGAAGCCAAGGATTATATCAAGGATGTGTTCAGCAACACAGATGAAACCGTCACCGCAAATCCTGACGCTCCCAATGTCTATACTCGACGAAACATATACACGGCATTTATGGGCTGGGATTACAAATTCAGCTACTACCACCGACTGACCGCACAAGCCACCGCCAATTTTGCCAAATCATCATACACAGAGAGCTATGACATGGCTAATAATAGCGCAGAGCAGAGAATCAATGATGACTACAAGACCCGCGAGGTTGCTGGAGGCTTGTTTTATGACGGTCTTATCGGCGACAAACTTCACCTCAACGCCGAGACATATTATGACTATTACTACAATCATGATGATTATTCATTTATAAAATCCAGTCCTTATGCCGAATCCCTGACACCGACATCCGGAGAAAAGCATTATGCAATAGCTTATATCGGAGCTTCATACGACTTTACCCAAACGCTACGCATGGGGCTTAACAACACTTTCACGTTCAGAAAATACACCGTGACCGACCGTACCAGCGGCGAGCGCGATTATGATTCAGACGAATACCGCAACCGTGCCGACATCAACGATACCCGATTTCTACAGTTTGACACGTTGCAACGAGAAAGTCAACCAGACGATGCTGCTCGTAACAGCCACGTTGTCATTAGGCAACAATAAGTCCACCAGCCGTGACAATTCTCTGGATCTTGAAAAAGAAAAATAAGTTCTGACGTGGCTATGAGTTTCTTGCGCAGGTTTCCTTGGGTGATGCAGAAGGATGCGATGCAGTGTGGCATCGCTTGTCTGGCTATGGTGTGCCGACACTACGGCAAGGCTTATTCGCTGGCTGCGCTGTCGGAGATATGTTTCGCCACGGTGCAGGGGGTGTCGCTGTTGGGGCTTAAGGAGGCGGCGGGGAAGCTCGGCTTTGACACAGCGGCTCTGCGGCTGTCGGCGCAGAGCCTTGCCGACAAGCCGCTGCCGTGTATCCTCCACTGGAATCAGGAGCACTTTGTGGTGCTCTACAAGGTACGCCGTCACCGCTACTATGTGGCAGATCCGGGCAAGGGACTCGTCAAGTACACCGAGGAGGAGTTTTGCAAGCACTGGTGCAGTACGTGTGCCGACGGAACGGATAAAGGCATAGCCCTGATGCTCCAGCCCAACGCCGACTTCGGCAAAACCATGTCGGAGGGCAGCGGCGAACGCCGTTCATTCCGCTTCCTGATGGGTTATCTGCGGCAATACCGCCGCTATTTCACCCAGATCATCCTCGGGCTGCTCGTGGGCTGCGTGTTGCAGCTCATCATGCCGTTTATGACGCAGTGGATTGTAGATATAGGCATCAAGCACCAGGACATAGGCTTCATATGGCTTGTGCTCCTCGGCGAACTGATGATAGTGACCGGACGCACCGCCACCGACTTCATACGCCGCTGGCTGCTGCTCCACATATCCATGCGCATCAACATCTCGCTCATCAGCGACTTCTTCATCAAGCTGCTGAAGCTGCCCATGTCGTTTTTCGACACCAAACTGATGGGCGACCTGCTCCAGCGCATCGGCGACCACTCGCGCATCCAGTCGTTTCTGACCAACCAGACCCTCAGCGTGGTGTTCACATTTCTCAGTTTCATCATCTTCGGGGTCGTTCTTCTCATTTACGATGTTCTGATTTTTGGGGTGTTTATCATCGGCAGCGGCATCTATGGAGCGTGGATAGCGACATTCCTGAAGCGGAGAAAGGTGATAGACTACGAGCTGTTTGAGCAGCAGGCACGTAACCAAAACAAAGTATATCAGTTCATCACCTCCATGCAGGAGATCAAGCTCCAGGACTGCGAACAGCGTCGCCGCTGGGAGTGGGAGGATACCCAAGCCGACCTCTTCGACGTGCAGATGAAGTCGCTGCGCCTCCAGCAGACCCAGGAAGCCGGCTCCATCTTCATCAACGAGGTCAAGAACATCGTCATAACCGTCATAGCAGCCACTGCCGTCATAAACGGCGAGATGACACTCGGAGCCATGCTCGCCGTGCAGTATATCATCGGGCAGCTCAATTCGCCCGTAGAGCAACTGATGACATTCGTCTACTCACTCCAGGATGTGAAAATATCACTCGAGCGCATCAACGAAATCCACGAAGGCAAAAACGAGGAGAGCGACGACCGCCAGCTCACAGCAATCACCCGACCCGACAAATCAATCACCATCGACGGCATCGACTTCAAATATGACCCGCATGCACTCAGCAAGACCCTCGACGGCGTGACATTCACCATACCCGAGGGCAAGGTGACCGCCATAGTGGGCGCATCGGGCAGCGGCAAGACCACCCTTATCAAGCTGATGCTCGGCTACTACAAGGTCTCGGCAGGACGCATCGCCATATCCGGGCATGACATCAACGAGTACAATCCGCGCTGGTGGCGCCGGCAGTGCGGAGTGGTGATGCAGGACGGCGTAATCTTCTCCGAATCCATAGCCCGCAACATCGCCGTAGACGATGGCGAGATAGACGTAGAGCGGCTCGAACGCGCAGCCCGCATAGCCAATGTCCACGACTATATCATGGGCTTGCCCCTCAAATACAACACCCTCATAGGGCGTGACGGCGTAGGGCTGAGCCAGGGACAGAAACAGCGCATACTCATAGCACGCGCCGTATATAAAAACCCCGACTACATATTTCTCGACGAAGCCACCAACTCGCTCGATGCGCGTAACGAGCGCGTCATAGTCGAGAACCTTGCCGAATTTTACCGGGGCAGAACAGTCGTGGTCGTGGCTCACCGTCTCTCCACCGTCAGAGATGCCGACCAGATAATAGTCGTCGACGGCGGACGCATCGTGGAGCAAGGCACGCACACCTCCCTCACCGACCAAAAAGGAGTATATTACAATCTCGTCAAAAACCAACTTGAATTAGGCAACTGACACCATGGCATCAGACAATGAAAAAATAGAGCTGCGCAGCGAGAAAGTCCGCCGTCTCATCTCCGAAATCCCCCCGGCACTCGTCCGCTGGGGCATAGCCATCATAGCCATAATCACCGCCGCCCTCCTCCTCGCCCTCTGTCTCCTCCCCTATCCCTACTCCGCCGGCGAATCCATCCTCCGCCACCTCCTCGACTCCCTCTGACCTCTATTTTTGGCGCAGTGTCACCAACTTAAGGAACGCTCTCATCGCAGTAGGGACATGCCATGGCATGTCTGCTGACGCAACGCCCCTCAGTAGCATGGCTGCTGATGCAACACTCTCATTAGCATGGCTTTAGGCGACATGCCATGGCATGTCCCTACTACGCGATAGATGTGTTTTCCTGATTTTGGTTGACTGCTGTACAGGGGTGTCTCTGCGCCCCGGACTCGTCATGGCTCCGCCATTCCTCATCCTGGGTTAAGCATGAAATCATCCCTCCGGGATTTGTATTGAAATTTTCCTCTACAAAAAAGATTACATTATAGCGCTAACGACTTCTTAAGTTAGCGACATTGTGCCATGGCATGTATGCTACTCCGATGAGTGCGTACATTGTGAGTTAGATTGTTGCATCAGCCATCACGCCATAAAAGTTGCATATTCTAATCTGACAGGGCATTATTCCGACATTTTGCCGCCTTTGCCGGGCTATTTTTGTTAACTTTGCAGAGCCGCCGATTGCAGATATGCACGTGACGGCAATCTACATCTGAAAACCGACATGAGACCAATCGCCATCATCCTCATTTCCACCCTCCTTCTCTCGGCAGCATGCACACGCCATGGCCAGACTCGCGCCGCCCTTGACCGCGCCGACTCCCTGATGACCGAGCATCCCGACTCCGCCCTGACCATCCTTCAGGCCATCAATGGCCCCGAACTCCCCCAAGGCTCCGAACTCCAAGCCCGCTACGCCCTCCTACTGACCCAAGCACGTATAAAATGCCATGAACCCTTGGCAGAGGATTCTCTGATCTCCATTGCCTTGGACTACTATACGAGACAATATGACCTGTATCCGATGATTCTCTCTCAGTATTATATGGGTCGTGTGCAGTATTACAAGAAGGAATATCCCAAGTGCATGTTGAACATGTTTCGTGTGTATGAAAATGCACGAATGCTTGATGACAAATTTTGGATAGCCATGGGAGCGCGAGGTCTCGGCGATGTATGCAAGGAAACCTTTAATGGCAGCGAAGAAGTTCAATTTTACAAAACAGCTTTGGAGAATTTTCGCTTATGCGAACTGAATCAATTTGAAGCCCATGCTATATTAGACTTGAGCATAGGATATTGCGACAATGGGGAATATAAGGCTTCAATACAATGCGCCGAAGAACTTATGGACTCAGCTACAAACCACAATAATGACTATCTTCTCAGCGAGGGCATCCGCATGAAAGCTATGTCATCGTTAGGTGACAAACAATATCCGCAAGCCGTGGAATACTTTGAGACTTTATGCCAAAGAGGAGCCCCCATACTACAGGACTCTGTCTACTTAGGTCTAAGCTATATCAGAAACGGCAACCGGGACAAAGCCCGACAAATACTTGACGACATCAGACTTAACGATACAATAATCAGCGATTGGGTCAGATACGAATTTTATGCATCTCTCAATTCTCCGGAAAAGGCTCTTGCAGCCCTTGAAAATCTTGACAGAGATCAAAATAAGAGATTTAACGAGCGTATCAATCAAGGCCTAATGGGTCTCCTGATAGACCATTATAATCTTGAAAAGGATTCCCACACCCAGAAACTCCAATCAGCCCATCGAACATTATGGTTTTATGTCTTATTATCATCATTAGTAATCATAGCCCTCATATCTTTCCTATATTACTATTATAAGAAAAAGCATACCGAAATCGCCCGAAACGTCGCCATAGCTGAGAATCTACGAAAAATCCTCGCTTTGAAAAACGATGAATCAAGCAAAACTCAAGAACTGATCAAAAGTCTTCTCAGCACCCGATTTGAGGAGCTGGATTCCTTGTGCCAGACATTATACAAGACCACAGATGTGACCACAGCCAAGCATTGCGTATCCAACAAAGTGGCTTCAATCATCAATGAAATGTCATCCGATACAACACGCATATCACAAATGGAAGAGTATGTGAACAAACACTGTTCTAACCTTCTCACGGATTTAAAACATGACATCCCAGACCTCAAGGATGCAGACTATAAGTTGTATCTTTACACAATACTCGGATTCTCTTCAACCGCCATCGCTCTCTTTTTAAAAGAAAGTGAGGTCTCAGCAGTGTACAATCGGAAACGACGCTTAAAAGACAAAATTAAGCAACTCCCATCCGACAAAAGCCAACGCTATCTGCTCTTTCTCTCGTAATCTACTAATTAACAGTTCATTACACTTAACACACTTATAGCCAACCACTTACAAGAAAACCAAATTTGAATGCAGTTTTAATCGTAGCGCATTGATTACCAGAGCATTAGTCAAGACAAAAACCAAATCATAATTCACAAAAAACTTGACTTTGGCTCTACATGTCACGTAACTTTGCTGAAAAATTTATGTGACATGAAACAACTCCACATCTTTTCATTCATCATGTTGCTAATGATGATATTGGCAGCAGCGCCATCCTCAATAGCAGAGGATTCTTCTGGCAACACATCCACTAATACCTCCACGCTCCGATATCAGAGACCGACTACAAACCGTCCTGAAAAACCATTTCGATATACCATCGAATGTCAGTATGGCAAAGGGTATATAGAGTTGCTATTCCCTGCCTATATTGAGTACCTTGATGTCACCATCAGCAAGGATGAAATACCAATATGGTATGGCACCATCACGCAGGACGAGCCATCGGCCGACATCCCTGTCCTCTATGGCGAATACACCATCACCTGTATCACTGACGGCGGACACATATTCACCGGCTACTTGAACTTCTAAACTAATCAATAAAAAACTTTCTTATGCATTCTAAAATTAAAACGTTTCTGGCCATTTGCGCCATCGGTATTTTATGCGGATGTACTTCCCTTGAAGAGCCACCAGCATCTATTAAAAATACGACATCTGAGAAAATGATATCTTTATCATATGATGAAGTCGTGAGTATTGCATTTGATGGGGCACAAAACATTTCTCAATCAGAAGCAGTAGAGGCTGTCCGTGAATTTGTAAATGAAATCAATAAAGGAGTAATGTCCCGTGCCGAGAATACTTTTACGGTAACAAAAGAATACCGTCTTCCTTTGATTTCTGTGTCTAAGACCCGAGCTTCCGCAATAAATGACAGCATAACCTTTTATGAAATAACTGATGACATGGGGTATGCCATAGTATGTGCCGATGAACGTCGACCAGGTGTTATCGCCTACATACCTTATGGAGATATAACCACAGGAAAAGAGTGCGGGGCGGATATGATGTTGGCTTTATCAGAGAATACTGTATTAGCAGAAATTGAGAAAGTTGAAACCCTTAAGAATAATCTCCATGACGCAACGTGGTCAAAGATAAATGCAAGACTTAGACCAACGAAACAACTTGAATTCAAAGAAATTCAGGATTTAATACATGTGAAAAATGACAGCGAATCACCTACACGTTCGCAACCAAGTACTAGTCTGTCAAATGTAATCACAATGGTAGCCCCTGTGGCAACAACACGATGGAGTCAAGAACAGCCATATAACACCAAACTGCCCCGATGCTATATGTGGCTGTCGTTTTTGAATGACTACGAACTGACATATTATCCTGCAGGTTGCGGAGTTATTGCAGGTGCTCAAGCTATGGCCGCTGTTATGAATACAAATATCGCAATTAATGGAGTAACCATGAATTGGGAATATATGAGAAACAACCCCGAGTTATCTGCATGGCCTCCAGCACCAGCCGATCTACAAGAAATGGTGACAACTTTAATCAAAGCGGTTTATGATGGGTCGGCCTCTGTTCCTGTCATTAATACTTCAGGTGTATATGGACCAAATATGGATAAAAACATACCCATTGTCACATGTACTGGTACGGATATTGATAAATTAATTACATATATGCGAAACTATGTCGTATGTGGTACGAAATATATGTATTTTGCAGCCGATCCAATACTGGAAACAATCAGGGCTAACTCCTCATATCCATCAGTTGCATTAATGGGTGGTACGAAGAATGGAACCTCTGGAGCTACTAATGACACCCATGCATGGGTTATTGATGGATATGCAATATGCACGAAATCTACCAGATCCATTGTGCAAAATTATGACTTATATTTCCATGCAAATATGGGCTGGGGAGGAAGAAATGATGGCTTCTACAAAGTCAATACAAACCTTACTATAAGTTTTGAAACCTCTGCCGGCAATTTTGATCATAGTTTCTGGTGCGTTACTGGCATACATAGGAAATAAAATGCTATCTTTACAATGCAAATTACGCATTGTACTAATAAATACAATCTATTATGAATGTAATCATCAAATGGTATGCGGCACTGACAATCGGTTTGTTAGCTATGTCATGCAGCCGGGATAATGATGGAAGTGTGATGCAGCCGATGAGTCTGTCGGCTGCATCGGTAAAAATATGCTTACGAGAGGATGCAAAAAAATTAAGTGTCAGTGGCGGAAGCGGGAATTTCCTCGTAGCAGTGAGTGGCAATGCCATTTCTGCCGAGTGTTATGGACGCATCATCACTATTACTCCCAAAGACTTCGGCAACGCTGAGCTTACTGTAACAGATTCGTTTACAGGTACAACTGCACGATGCGCTATAAACGTTGGCAAATCGTTTATAGAGTTACAACCGTCTTTTACTATTGATCCATTTTTCAGCAAGCAAAACCGTCTCTACATGGACTGCGATATACATGCATCACCGCGCCAGTGGATCATCACCGCTATGGATGGCCAAAAGCTCCACGATGGCACATTCACCACGGCATATATGCGAGACGAGACTGTGACCGCCGAAGGCGAGGATTACAAGTTCGCCCTCTTCTCCCTTGAAATGAAGGAGGGAAATACAAGCCATCACTACGTAGTGGGCGACATGCGGACTGTTGTAGACGGCACTCCGTTATGGGCGATTTTATTCCCTGAAAGCAGTTGGAGCAAACCCATGACTACAGCACTTAGCCGAACAGCCGGACCGATAAGCTTTACAGGCATAATGTTCTTTGATTCCGATGCCGACCTGCTTAATCCGTCAGTAACCTGGACCGTCACAGGCCCTGTCCCATTGCCGTAAGCCCAGGCTCTATGATTATCCTCCCTCATAATGTAGATTCGTTATAATAATGAGTTTTTGCTAAACACGTAATACTTAACCAACGAAAAAATCTACAATGCTTCTAAACATACTGATAAACATTGCAATAATATATGGTTAAGAATCGGGGATGATGGCCTTTGCACATCATCCCCTTTAATTTAATTCTTGCATGTCATAAGTAGGACAAAGCAATATCTCGCAGTCAACATCTTTAAACCAACCACCAAGCAAGACCAATCAAATTTGGCGGCAAATTTCTGATGCCAAATCCAAAATATAGATTATAAACAATTAAATACCAACACATTACTTATTATAAAGGACAAATTCAAACATTAAACCTCTGATTATCAGATATTTGACATCTATATTAAAGAAAAGCCTAATTTTAATTTTTTGACCTCTCGTAATTTACTAATATACAAGCACTTACAAAAGACGGAAGCCAATTTATTTTTGGGCTATTTTTGGAAGAACAGATAATTGGCAATAAATTTGTGGGTCATAATTTCAATTTTATTCATCATCATAATGCTATTTGATAGTGCCAGACGCATGAGTAAACGCACCATCTGATATTTGGAAAAAGCATGAAGAAATATTCTCTCATCATACTCTTGGCTGCCACGATAAGTTCGATGGCCCAGACTCCTTATGTTCCAAACGATTTCACTGCCATATCAAACCACAAGGCAACCGACAGCATACCGCATTATGAAGCCATAGAATTAGGGGGTTCAGGTGCGTTGATTGCGACTGCCGGCAACCCGGCTGACACGCTGGCTTCAAAGAGGCTGGACGAGATTGTCGTGACCGCCGAGCTTTTGAAACGTCAGGGCAACGAGGACATCATCACGGTAACCAAAGCCATGCGCGAGGGGACTCGTAATGCCGGGGAACTGCTGGGGAGAATAAACGGCATGTTCTACAACCCATTGAGTACCGACCTGCAATATATTGGGGTCAAAGAATATCCTCATCTTAGTGGATGGAGTAGAGAAAGGGGCTGGCTACATCAAACGCCTACGTCCCGAGCGATTTGACAAAATCACCATCACAAATATGCCTACAGGCATCTATGCAAGCTATGATGCCGTCATAGACCTGCACACACGTCCGCTCTACACCGGCTATGAGGGTGTCGTGCTGACAGAAGCGGTGATAGTACCCGGAGACAGAAACGGCGATGGCGACAACTTAAGAAAATCACGCAACGAGGGGCAATTCACATATACGAGAGAAAAATTCAACATCGATGTCACCGCCGGTTATACGTTTAACCAACAGGGACTGAGCGACTATTTCGATAAGGAATATCCTCTCAACGGACTCAAGGAGACTACATTGGAGACAGCAGACAAATCGCCTGATAAATATATACGCAGCAACCGTTATTCTGCCGAAGTGGCAGCTGACTATGACATCAACCGCCGCCACTCCATATCTGCAAAAATCTCGCTCGCACCTTCCTCTGACCATGACAGATACGACTACAGGATAAAACGCGATTTCACCGACCTGAATATCACTGATATCGTGTCGGAATCACAACACAGCGACATCAGAGACAGATTAGATATGCTTGCCGGACTATGGTACAGAGGCAAAGGGTCGGGGTGGAGACTCAACGCCAACCTCACCTATACCAATATAGGATACAAACGCTGTAATGCGACCGACAGATCTTCAGGCTATCAGATTACCGACAACCGCAAAGTATCATCACAGTATTTTACAGGAGGTCTGGAAGCGAAACGTCAGAGCGACAATCAGAAATGGATATTCACATTGTCAGATGATTTTATCCTTTCTAATTTCAAAGAGGACAGAGCGGAAACAGGCAACAGGCTCTCGGAAAGCAACGATTTCCGCAACACATTCAACGCCAGTGCGGATTATCAGGTCAACAATAAATTATCACTCGGATTCAATGCCGGTTTCTCGGTGTTCAGAAACTCATACAACAATGAATCCGACACACATTTCACGCCCAAAGCCGGATTGCAGGCGATGTGGATACCATCCGACAATGTGTTTATGCGCCTCAACTACTCCGCATCCACCCGCTATCCTGCCCTTTCGCGCCTACAAGACTACGGGCAGTTCACCGATTCATTGATGTACTCGTCAGGTAATCCCGAGCTGAAACCATCGCTTATACACGACATATCCCTGACAGCTACATTCCTCAAAAGCATATCCATAGAAGGGCGGTACACCCATACATCCGACGGCGTGTTCAGTCACTTTTCGCCAGTCTTCGGGACGATTCCGTCAGGTGCCACCACCTACTATACAATGAGCCAGCCGGTCAACGGCATCAAAGACCGATGGAGCGTCAATCTGACCTACTCCAAAGCGTTCGGACCCCATTGGCAGATTTCCCTCACAGGCACCCTGGTCGGCGAGAGAGCCAAGTATGGCGATGATGTCACTTCCAAAGTCCTTCCGCAGTACGACTGGTATGTGCTGTATCAGACCATGAAAGGCAGCCTTCAGTTCTATCTGAGCGGCTACATGGAGCAAAACGCTTTCATAACACCTCAATCCGATATACGGGATTGTGTGGATATATACGCATTGTCCGTCTCCAAGTTCTTGTTCAACAATCGCCTTCAGCTCCTCGGCATGTGGTTTATCCCCATACATCTCACTGACAGTGGGGCACACGGTGGTATCACATTCCCGTCATACAGCACCCGATATTGGGCTGACAACAATTTCCGCTCCAACAATATGTTTCAGATTTCAGTATTATATAGATTCAACGGCGGCAAATCAGTCAAGAAATACAACCGTGACAGCGAAACGGTAGATATCTAACACCTCTAAAACCTTTAAATTCTGGAAGTGACGCGGTGTAACCGCGAACCAAAATCAGCGACACCGCAAGAGGTTGATGCCAACTTCTGACATTGTAGAACGTACAAAAATACTGTTCACTTAATCATGTATTGCATCAAATCGCATGAATAAGCAAGCATGTCGGAAGTCCCGGAGGGCACTAGTGGTCGGAGGGACGAATTTGTGGCGGAGACGCTACCATGAACTCGTCCTTCCAGGACTTGGTCTTTAGTGTGCCTTGCGCCGTGGACTCGGACGGCTATCGCCGCCGCTCATCCACGGTTAAGCATAGGCTCATCCCTCCGGGACTTCCATGGTATCTACCTATAATTTTGCATTGCATTGACATGCACACGCATCAAATCACACATCGTTAATTGAACGGCATTGCGCTGCGGAGTTACGGTTTCTATATTTTCGAGGCATACATTTGCTGGATTATTGTGATTGACGGGGCTTTTGTGTAACTTTGTTCCCAGCTGTAGGGACATGCCGTGGCATGTCCGCTTTCCCAGCACCGACCAGTCACACTCCAGATGAGAAATCTTGCCATCCTCTTCATAATCGCAATCGCCGCCCTGTCAGCGGCATGCAGCCGTAATGCAGCCACTGAGGCAGCCCTTGACCGCGCCGACTCCCTCATGTCCGAGCACCCCGACTCTGCACTTGCCATCCTCAGCGCCATCGACGGCACTCCCCTCCCCCAAGGCTCCGAACTCCAAGCCCGCTACGCCCTGCTGCTGACCCAGGCAAAATTCAGGAACTATATCCAGGAGAGCGATGACTCGCTCATCTCTATTGCCGTGAAATATTACTCTGGCAAAGTTGCCAAGCATCTAAGAATGCTCACCTATTATTATAAAGGGAGCGTGGAATATTGCCGTAAAGAATATCCACAAGCCCTGACATCCATGTTGAATGCTTATGATTTGGCACAGGAACTTGATGATAAATTTTGGACAGCGATGTCAGCCCGTGAGATTTCAGCCATATACAACCTTACCTATAACCATGTTGAAGAGCTTAAGTATGCTATCATAGCATATGATAATTTCAAAGAAACCAACAAACATCTACATACTATATGTGCCGCTTCCGATTTATCAAGGTCATATTTCAATATGAATGACAGCACTAAAGCACTGGAAATATTCTATCAAACTATGGATTCAGCCAAGGAGAGAGATATGTCAGCTCTACAGGCTGATCTCCATATCCAGTTGGGCAAGTTCTATCTCTCAACAAAAGATTATAACCGTGCCAAACAGTCATGGGAAGACGTATGCCACTTGCCTGTTGCCAATGCCGAGGATTCAATTTATCTCGGATTGACATATGTGTATTTGGATCAAATCCCGAAAGCCACAGCAATACTCAACAAATATGGCGAGCGTACACGGAAACCTGTACGATATTACCTCGGTTATAAAATTAACAAAGCATCCGGCAGATACAAAGAAGCCCTTGAATATTTTGAGACTCTTGACAGTATCACCAATAAAATACTCAGTGGCAAAAACACCCAGGGTATGTCAAATGCAGTCACTATTCATTATGAACAAGCCAAACAGCTGGAAAAAGCCAACAATGACAAAGCCATGTTCCGTCTATGGTTGATTATTGCAATAATATTGCTTATATTGGTGGTACTATGCTGGATATTCTATGACAAGTACAGACACAACAGGGAAATTATATCCCAGTACACAGACCTCGCCCGACAATTACAGGAAGACCTGTCTATAAAGGAACAGACAGTAACTGACAGTCAAAACAAAATAGCCGAGCTTCTATCCTCCTACTTTGAAGAATTTGATGCCATATGTAAAATTTCCTTTGAATGTATTGATACGTCAAAGGAACAACAACGCATAGCCAAGGAAGTAAAAAGACTTATAAATTCGTTCTCCGACACTAAGAAACTCAAGCAGCTCGAGGATATGGCGAATAAGCACTGTGACGACATAATGACAGGGTTACGCAATGACTATAAGAATCTGAAAGAAGATGAATACCGTTTCTTCCTATTTTCCATTCTCGGTTTCTCAAAGAAAACAATAGCCATGTTCTTAGGAAAATCAACAGTCAACTCCATCTACGATTTGCGAAGGCATTTGATTGACCGACTGCGAGCACAGAATCCTTCGGCATGTGACAGATACATAGCGATGCTAAACAAATGACGGTATATGGATCAATTATTTGGCAGATCATATAATTCTACCAGTCAATAAAAGGCTCATAAACATATAATTGTCTCACCCAAAAACGGCTTGCCAAATTTTAAAATTTGGCAAGCCGTCAATCTATTGATTATAAGCAGATTAAATATCACATCTGCCAAACGAAATTCAAGGATTTTTTAGGAGAATAAACACACCGCATCGTAATTTTGTGGCGTAAACATTAAACCAAATTGTATGCAAACATTAAGAAACATCATCGCCTCCGTGATCTTTTGTTTGAGTGTCCTCCTGATCCAATCCCCAATGTTACGAGCAGAAGACCATACTCAAACCACCGTTTTAACAGAAGAGAATATGCGCCAACAAAGACCCTCTATGCCTTCGCGTCAACATATATCATGCACATACTCGCGCGGTCATATAGAACTTGATTTCAACTGCTCAGAATACCTCGATGTCATCATCAGCGAGAATGAGATTCCTGTCTGGTCAGGCACGGTCACACAAGACGAGCCTTCCGCTGACATCCCCGTCCTCTACGGTGAGCATACCATAACCTGCATTACTGACGGCGGACACATCTTCACCGGCTATTTAGTCTTCTAAACGGAATCTTTTAACCATACCGAGCATTACTGGATAGAAATGCCGTGGAAGCTGATCCTCGATAAGTTGAAGCTAAATATTTTTTCAATCTTAATTGCAATGAATAAATTTATGCAATTGTCTGCTTCTTTGGTAGACGAAATCAGAGACGAAGAAATGCTTGTGATCTGTGGTGGTCTCAAGAGTGACGAGAAGCCCCTACAGTTAGCCAACAATTCTGATGGCCGTTGTAGTGGAACAAACAATTCCAGTGGACGCTGCGGAGGTGTAAACAATGGCAGCGGTCTATGTGGATGACACACTAATCCCTATCTTTGAAAGCGTTGCTATCATGATATACGTATAACAACGCTTTCATTTTATATAAAACATGAAAAAGAGCAGATACCAACATTTTGAAAAATTAGGAGACGGCATCTTTTTACATCATAACGCCGCCACGAACTGTTTTCTCGTATTAAATGATAACAGACATCAAATGTATGAGAAACTTAATCCACAGGAATTAAAAAACACTAACCCGGATTTCTTTAATCAATTAGTCAATTTAGACTATATAATTGATGATGAAAGAGATGAGTTGTCAGAAACATTAAAAGCCAAGGAATCCATGCTCCATAGTAATGGCTTATATAATGTGGTCATTAATACGACATTAGATTGCAATCTGAAATGTTGGTATTGCTATGAACGACGAGTCCCTCAAAGTCATCTTTCTGATGACGTAATAAGGCTCGTAACAAACCACATAAGCTATATTTATGACCGAAATAAATTCCAGACATTAAAAGTCTCCTTTTTCGGAGGAGAGCCGTTTATGGATTATAAGGGCATCCATCAGATACTCGAATTCAGCAAATCCTTTTGTAATGAACGCGGCATAGAACTTATCGCCGATTTTACAACCAATGCGACTCTAATTACTGCTGACATAATCCAATATCTCAAACAATTCCGCTGTCATTTCCAAATCACATTAGATGGAGGAAGGTTAAGGCATAATCAGATAAAAGTATGCCGTAATGGAGTTATGGACACATATCAAAGTGTCTTAAACGCTTTGCAACTGATCGACGAGGAAATTTCCAATAGATGGGTAGCAGTACGCATTAATTTTGACAACCAAACTCTAAAAAATATCGATGAGATAATAAATGACATCTCGTTTTTAGACTGCACAAAAAGTTATGTCATTTTAAAGAAAATATGGCAATTAAAGACCGAAGATGTTGACCGTGACTCCTTAATGGCAGCAATAGACAAGTTTTTCACTAATAAATTCTTGGTTGATTACTATGTCATGCCAAAAGGAGACGTTTGCTTTGCGGAACGAGAAAATCAGATATTATTCAACTACGATGGTAAAATATTTAAATGCACTACTATATCGGATTTCAATGATGATAATAGTTTAGGCACACCCAATGAAAGCACTGGAGAAGTCATTTGGAACAAAACCAAAACGGATGACTGGTATCGAGATATGCAACCCGATTATTGTAAAGAATGTCATTGGTTCCCCTCCTGCTTAGGTATATGTAACCGTCAGATAATGGCACACCATGGAGAAAAAATATGTACCTTTGATGCCTGTAGTCTCACACAAAAAGAATACTTAATGTATCTCTTTAAATACAATCAATTACTAAATGAGATTTACAAGTAAGTATATAATCATAAATTGCGCAGTCTTAACCTTGACATCATGCCTATCGGCTTTCGGGCGTGAGATTACAGGGAGGGTCGTGTCACGGACTGACGGTGAGGGAGTCATCGGGGCGTATGTGTCAATGTTTGAGAGGGATTCGTTGTTACAGGTAGTGCAATCAGATGCGGAGGGATTGTTTTCATTAGATGTTACTGATTCGGCGAAGTGTTCGCTGACCGTTACAGCTTTGGGATACAGGGACGTGGAGATTGAGTTGCTGACGGATACAATCAGCAGCCCCCTCAAGATTTACATGGATGAAAATGACGGCATCGCATTGGGCGAGGTTGTTGTGTCGGCTGACAAGAGCCAAATGGTCAGGCGTACTGCCAACGGGCAGATATTCTACCTATCCAAAGATGCCAAGGATCTTAAAAATCCGTTTCAGGCGTTACAGGAAGTGCCTCTGCTGATTGCCGACGAGGCTAATTCCACGGTCACGATGCTTGACGGCAAAACACCCCTCATACTGATAGACGGCAACAGGGTCAACTCAGGCATAGCACCCCTAAACCCCTCGGAAATCGAATCGGTGGAGGTTGTCAATGTTGTCCCGGCACGCTACCTGCAAGAAGGCTATGACGGCATCATAAACATCAAACTGAAAAAGCATGCCGGACCATACTTGTGGGCGGAAGCGGCTACTCGTCACGAGCTACCTCTACACAACGGTTTCGGAGTAGGCTACTTCGAAGTGGGGAATCAGAAGTACAGTCTCTACGGTCGTGGAGTCTACAATTATACCCATAACGATGACACCGACCGCGACACATGGCGCGAAGCTCCCACATACTCCCAGCAGTTCATATCGGCAGAACGCAATAACGGACACTCATGGATCGGTGAACTGCTGTTTAAGTGGAACGTTGCCCCCAAAGACTATATCGCCCTCCATGGATATATCAACCGTGACCACACTTCATCTCACACCACTGGCGCGGGAGAATATACAGCAGATGACTGTCAGCCTTACAGCTTCACTGCCGACGATCGAAACGACGGCACTGTAGTGACCTCAAGCCTCTATTACAAGCACACCTTTGAGCCATCGTCAGACAACATCCTGGAAGTCAGAGCCGCATATAACCATAACAGCAACACCCTTGACTCGTGGCGCACGGAACAGTACGGCTCGGCTGTCCGTCCCCTTGCATCCTCGTTTGACAATCTGCGCAACTCAGGCAATGTAGATGTGGACTATTCCAAATCCTACGCTTCGGGCATCTCCATGTCGCTTGGCAACCACCTATCCTTACAGTCCGACAGGATACATCAGATAAGCTCTCCCTACCCCATCTTCCGTCATCGCAAACTCAACGAGTACCTGTTTGGCTCAGTCAGCGGAAAGATTCATAACCTCTATTATCTTGCCTCGCTCGGATTGGAGATGATATGGCTCAAAGCCGGAGAGACCGACAACGACTACATGCGCCCGCGTGCATCACTTAGCTGTACATGGGCTATCAACAGCAATAATTCACTCCAATTGGGCTATACCCTCTCCAACGAAACGCCTCAGATAGCCCAGCTCAACCCGTACGACACCTCCACAGATCCGTTGCTCGTAGTCAGTGGCAACCCCTATCTCAAGCCACAGACCACTCATCGCGCGAATCTCAACTACACCCTCTCTCGTGGCAATCTTTACCTGCAGCCCTCGCTGTCCTATCGCGCCGTGTCTGACATGATAGAGACTGGAGGATATATGGTCGGCGATGTCTACCACAGCACATACCTCAACACAGGACATTTCTCCCAGCTGACAGCTTCGGTCTATGCAAGCTACCGCTTCCGATGGGGACGCATAGGCATCGGAGGTGGATGGAGCCAGAGCTATTACAAAGATGCGCCGGCTCGTGGAGCATTTCTGTCAATGATGGATTTCAATGCCCGCGCAGGCAGATTTTCCTTCTACGCCAATGTCGACTACACCAACCGTGAAATCGGCAAGACCTCTGTGGTGCACAATCTCCGTCCCACCATGGCACAGGTGCAGGTCAACTACAATATTACCCCCGATTTCTATATAGCACTCTGCCTCCAGAACATCACAGGCGAAGTCCGCACCCGCACCGTCTTAGATGACGGAGCATATCACAGCATCACCCACACAAACTACCGTGACCGCAACCTGCGCCCATGGATACTCCTCCGCTACACCTTCCGCAAAAATCCCCACCGAAAAATCGACCTCGGCAACAACATCCTCAACGCCGAAGAAGAAGGCATCCGCCTGACCCCCTCCCATCGGTAATACTTACTTCTTTTTTTACACAGCTCACGCCTTATGGAAATAGAAGTCTAATCATAAGCATTTATAATACAACTCATTACGAATATCCATGGCGTTCGCCACCATATAACCACCTATATACCAGAGACTTATCCTCAAAGTCTAAATTTGCGATTTTAGGGCCATCATATCACTCTTAAAATCAGATTATTACAAAATAACAAGTCTAAAATCATATTTTAGACCTTTGCCTATGCAAGACATAATTGCCGTCAAGAATATCCACAAGCCCTGACATCCATGTTGAATGCTTATGATTTGGCACAGGAACTTGATGATAAATTTTGGACAGCGATGTCAGCCCGTGAGATTTCAGCCATATACAACCTTACCTATAACCATGTTGAAGAGCTTAAGTATGCTATCATAGCATATGATAATTTCAAAGAAACCAACAAACATCTACATACTATATGTGCCGCTTCCGATTTATCAAGGTCATATTTCAATATGAATGACAGCACTAAAGCACTGGAAATATTCTATCAAACTATGGATTCAGCCAAGGAGAGAGATATGTCAGCTCTACAGGCTGATCTCCATATCCAGTTGGGCAAGTTCTATCTCTCAACAAAAGATTATAACCGTGCCAAACAGTCATGGGAAGACGTATGCCACTTGCCTGTTGCCAATGCCGAGGATTCAATTTATCTCGGATTGACATATGTTTACTTGAACCAAATCCCCGACGCTACGGCAATATTCGACAAATACGGTGAACGTACACAGAAACCTGTGCGATATTACCTCGCTTATAAAATCAACAAAGCATCTGGCAAATATAGAGAAGCCCTTAGAAACTTTGAATCATTTGACAGCATCACCAACGAAGCACTCAGAGGCAAAACCACCCAAGGCATGTCGAACGCGGTCACTATTCATTTTGAACAAGCCAAACAGCTGGAAAAAGCAAATAATGAAAAAGCCATGTTCCGCTTATGGATGATTATTGCCATCATATTATTAGTGTTGGTGATATTGTGCTGGCTATTCTATGGCAGATACAAGCACAACAGAGAGATAATATCCCAGTATACAGACCTCGCCCGACAATTACAGGAAGACCCCATACTCGACTACGCATCGACATATCAGGATGACGAGGATGTCAAGCTCTACACCAAGATGAATTTTCCCCACATCCATTATCTGTCGGCATTCGTAGGCAGCCGATTCAAGGTAGGTATCTGGGAGCCCAACGTCAATGTGGGTCTGCGCAAGCAGTGGCTGACCGTGGACTATGACGGCGGACGCAAGAAGCTCGACAACCCGAGGGTGATGCTCCAGTGGCAAAACGCCATCCACCTCCCCTGGGACACATGGCTCAACATCGACATGGAGTGGATGAGCGACGGCAACGAAGAAAACCGCTTCGTGAAATCGGCTCAAGACTTCGGACTCAACGCCAAGCTCTACAAAGCCTTCTTCAACAACACTTTCAGCGTGACCCTCGAAGCCTACAACATCTTCAACAAGCGCAACTACCGCGAGACCACCTACTGCCACGACGTGACCGTCTACATGGCTGACACCACCAACAACCGCGAATACTGGCTCACCCTCCAATACACCTTCAACGCCACCAACGACCGCTACCGCGGCAGAGGAGCCGGAGCCTCCGAAAAGTCCCGCCTCTGATCACCTCATCCCTACGTTATATTGTGACACATCGGAGGAATAAGCATATCATAAGTCCCGGAGGGAGGGGCTTATGCTTAACCGTGGATGAGGATATGGCGTAGCCATGACGAGTCAACGGTGGAACGAAACGAAAAAAGTGAGTCCCAGAGGGACGAAATTGTGGTAGAGACGCTACCATGAAGTCGTCCCTCCGGGACTCATACTTTTTGTGTGCCTTACACCGTGGACTCAGACGGCTATCACCGCCGCTCATCCACGGTTAAGCACAAGCCCGTCCCTCCGGGGCTTTTTCAATACGACAAATATACCGCATTCCGAAAGGCTCTCACCTCTTACATCGGATTATCGGGTGCTTGGGCTGCATCGGCGAGGGGATTCCAGCCCTGCGCCTTAATGGGAAGTTCGGCTCCGTCGCGAGTAACCATCATGCAGCCGAGATCCTCCTTCGTGATATGCCCGATTATCTTGATGCCTTCGAGCTTGCTGACGGCATCGTGCATGTGGAGAGGCACTGTGAACAGCAGCTCATAGTCCTCGCCGCCGTTCATGGCAGCAGTGACGAGATTCATGCCGAGTTCCTCAGCCATGACCGCTGTCTGGTAGTCGATGGGTATGCGGTCCTCATAGACACGGCAGCCCGTGTGGCTCTGCTTGCAGATGTGGAGCAGTTCTGACGACAGACCGTCCGAAACATCCATCATCGCCGTGGGCACTATGCCGGCTTCAGCCAACTCGCGGATGATGTCGCGGCGAGCCTCAGGCTTGAGCTGACGTTCCACCAGATACTCCTTGCCGGCAAAATTGGGTATGAAATCCTGCTGCCCTGCCGAAGCCACCTTCTCGCGCTCAAGCAGCTGCAAGCCCATGTATGCCGAACCAAGGTCGCCCGACACGCATATCAGGTCAGTATCCTTGGCTCCGTCACGATACACAATCTTGTCCTTGGGCGCATCACCTATGCATGTGATGGAGATGACAAGCCCCTGGCGCGACGAGGTGGTATCGCCACCCACAAGATCCACACCATATATCTCACAGGCGAGGCGTATGCCTGCATACAGCTCCTCGATATGCTCCACCGTGAAACGTTTGCTGATGCCGAGCGACACTGTGATCTGTCTCGGGGTGCCGTTCATGGCATAGATGTCGCTGAAATTGACTATCGCCGACTTGTAGCCGAGATGCTTCAGCGGCACATATGTAAGGTCAAAATGCACACCTTCGAGCAGCAGGTCTGTGGTGACGAGCACCTCCGTGTCAGTATATTCAAGCACGGCAGCGTCATCGCCGACAGATTTCTTGGTTGAAGAATTGACTACAGGGAGCTTTTCGGTCAGGCGGTGGATAAGCCCGAACTCGCCTAATTGAGATATTTCGGTCATGAATGTTAGGGGGAATGATTATCTGTTGTTTACATCTGCTCCACCATGCCGCGGATAAGCGCAAGCATCTTGGGCTGGGCGTTGACGGCTGCCTGCTGCACCTCCTCGTGGGTAGGCACCTGCTTGATGTCCTTGCCGCCGAGGTCGGTGATAACCGACAGGCCGAACACCTTCATGCCGCCGTGCACGGCTACAATCACTTCGGGCACAGTAGACATGCCCACAGCATCGCCGCCGATAACGCGGAAATACTCGTATTCAGCCGGAGTCTCGAATGTCGGGCCCGTAGTGCCCACATACACGCCGTGCATCAGGCGGATACCCTTTTCAAGAGCCACAGTATCAGCCAGTGTTATGAGCTTGTGATCGTATGCCTCGGTCATGGCAGGGAATCGCGTACCTAACTCCTCGTAGTTCTTACCACGGAGCGGATTTTCGGGGAAAAGATTGATGTGGTCGGTAATGACCATCACGTCGCCTACCTGAAATTCCTTGTTCATGCCGCCGGCAGCATTGCTGACAAAGAGAGTCTTGATGCCGAGCATCTTCATCACCCTGACGGGGAAGGTCACGCTCTTCATGTCATAGCCCTCGTAGTAGTGGAAACGTCCTTGCATAGCCATTACACGCTTGCCGTTGAGCGTACCGAATATGAGGTTGCCGGAGTGCCCTTCTACCGTCGATACAGGGAAGTTGGGGATATCGGCATAGCGGAGAGTCTGCTTGTCCTCGATGTAGTCAACGAGCGAGCCAAGTCCTGACCCAAGGATTATAGCGATCTGAGGCATTTCGCCTGTAACTTTTCCGCGAAGGAAATCAGCAGTCTGTTTAATCTGTTGCAGCATGGTAAGATTTGTTTTAAGGGGATATGTAGTAATAACAAAATTCACAGGCGACATGATGACATGTCATGCCTTAAAATTTGCTTTTTTAGCCAAACGTATGTTCCGTATCAATTGGCGGAGGGTCGGCTCAAATTCCTCTTCGTTCTGTGGCATAAACTCTACCTTGATGGGCAGATAGAAGATGGCTGACTTGAGCGAATGAGGGAAATACGGGTTGTTGGAAAGCCGCACGGCATCCTTTTCGGTAGTGACTATGAATTTGCGCTGACCTGGCAGTTCCTCAAATTTCTTTTTGAGCAGAGCCATGTCGCTCTGTGTAAAAGCATGGTGGTCAGGAAAGCGGAGCATCTTGACCTTGGCGCGGTAATTGCGCAGATGCTGTACGAACGGGCGCGGATTTGCCACACCGGTCAGAGTCAGTATCGAATCGTTTTCAGTGAGCCAGTCAAGATACGGGATATATGTCACGCTCTCGGGGAAAACGCTTACCAGATGTCCGTAGGCATATTTGGAGAAGAACAGTTTCTGAAACGGGAACAGGTTGAGATTCTCCTTGAATATGCGGCAGTCCATCGGCTTCATGTCGTCGGTACACTTTGTGACCACCACCACATCGGCACGGTTCAGAGCCGACATAGGTTCGCGGAGCCGTCCCAATGGCAGCAGTTTGTCATAGAACACGGGGCGGTTGCACTCCGTGAGCACCACCGACACAGCCGGCTTGACATAGCGGTGCTGGAAAGCATCATCGAGTATCAGCAGATTGATATCCTTGTTGATGTCAAGCAGCTGTCTGATGCCACGGACACGATCCTCACACACCGCCACAGTGATGTCATCACCATATTTCTGGAATATCTGATATGACTCATCTCCGATATCCTCTGGACGCGAGCGGTGTGTAGCCAGCACGAATCCCTTGGTGCGCCGTTTGTACCCACGGCTCAGCACACCGATATTATAGTTATAGCGCAGTGCCTCGATAAGATACTCGGTGTGGGGAGTCTTGCCGGTACCGCCGATGGCAATATTGCCCACGACGATGACCGGCACGTCAAACTCATGCTGTTTGAGTATGCCTGTATCAAACATCTTGTTGCGCAGTGTGATCACCGCCCCGTAGATCTTCGACAGGGGGTAAAGCAACAGCATGTCTAATATCTTGCTCCTCGACATCGGGATTCAGGTTGCGTGAGGGATTATCAGAAGTCCATGACGGTCATGGTACGTGTCTGCATCGGCTCCATCTCCGAGAGCTGCTGCACCTGCTTCCACACAGGATATGCCGCGCCGAGCTGGTGCATGGTGATGCGCTCCTCTATGGCATTGCGCATCAGCAGCAGGTCATAGATGAAATCATATTCCGACTGCGGGTATGCCATCACCTCCGTGCGCTTCATGCCGAGCTGCTTGGTCATGTCAGCCACGGCAGCATCCAGACCGCCGAGTTTGTCTACGAGACCGATTTTCAGGGCGGTCATGCCATCCCATACACGCCCCTCGGCGATAGCCTGCAACTTAGCCAAAGGCATCTTGCGACCCTCGGCACAGCGCTTCGTAAAAAGTGCATAACCGCGGTCGACCGAACGCTGCAATGCTGCCACCGAGCGGGTCGACGGCTTCTGGAACACATTGATAAGCTCACCCTGCGGGTTGGTCATATACTGGTCGTAGTGTATGCCGAGTTTGTCATTCATCAGACCCGACACGTTGGGTATGAGGCCGAAGATGCCGATGCTGCCGGTGAGAGTCAGCGGTTCGGCATAAATCTTGTCAGCACCACATGATATGTAGTAACCGCCCGATGCGGCATAATTGCTCATAGATACATAGAACGGCTTACCGGTGACCTTCTTGAACTGGTCAAGAGCCTCCCATATCTGCTCCGAGGCAAATGCACTGCCGCCGGGAGAGTTGACACGGAGTATCAGGCCTGCCACATCGTCATTGTTCATCAGAGCCTCTATCTCCGGCACCATCCGCTCTGCTGAAATGCCGGAAGTGCCGTCATCCGAAATCTCGCCCTCGGCATAAAGCACTGCCACATGCTTCTTCTTTGGTTTAGTCTCGGCAAGCACCGCCTTCGTGGCAGCATACTGCTTGACATCAAGCAGCTTTATGTCATCGGGTTCGTCGCAGTCGGTCAGATCGGCAAGGAGCTGGTTTACTTCGTGACGATATGCCAGACGGTCCACCACCTTCTCACGCACAAGATATTGCGGATCCTGAAACGCAAGCATCGAGTCAGCCCACTGGTTGACCTTCAAGGGTGTCACATCGCGGTTATCTCCTATGTTTTTGGTCATGTAGCTCCACATCGTCCCAAGGAATTTGGCATCCTGCTGACGGGCGGCTTCGCTCATGCCGTTGAGCAGGAACGGCTCCACCGCGCTCTTGTATGTGCCGACCTTCACCACTGTGAACGACACGCCTGTCTTGTCAAGGAAATCCTTGAAATACATGCCGCCGGTGCCGAGACCGTGAATGTCGACCATGCCGATAGGGTTAAGGAATATGCTGTCGGCAACGGAAGCTATATAGTATTCGCTCTGCGAGTAGGCATCGCCGTAGGCATAGACCCACTTGCCCGATTTCTTGAACTTCTTGATGGCACGTATCAGCGCGTCAGCCTGGGCTGCGCCGAAACCTCCGCTCTTTGCTTCAATAAACATGCCGTCGATATGCTTGTCCTTGGCAGCCTCCTCTATGGCTTTGATTGCCTTGGCAAGTGGTAGCGGCGTCTTGATATCATCCATGATGAAATCCTGAAGCGAAGGACGGTCGCTGTTATGCTCGACAATCGACATGTCAAGGCTCAGATGCAGCACCGAGTGGTCCTTGGTCTCCATATTGGCATATTCTTCGGAAACCGACGAGGAGCTTACGGCAATCACGAGCACCACAGTGCCCAGCACTACGAGTATTCCTGTGATCCAAAGAGCAGCCATCGAACCCAGAAATGCGATGAAAAATTTTCTCATTATATCAGTCAGATGATGTGTTATCAAGTTGGTTATCTGCAAAGTTAAGAAAATAACCAACTTAATAAAACTTTTCCCTCACCTTAAATTAAAAAAGTTTTCTACTGAATCTATCTTATGGTATCGCCTCTGTTTGGATATTTGAATGAAAATCGCTAAATTTGGATATCAAACCTCAATTAATAACCGATCATTAACTGACAATCCGATACACTATGGAAGTTTGGATCATATGGCTGATTTTTGCCGCGGCACTCGTGATAGTCGAGCTGCTGACACAATGGGTTTCGGCATTCTGTCTCGCCATCGGCTGCATCGCAGCCATGATAGCCGAGCTGTGCGGCGCATCGGTCGTATGGCAGCTTGTATGGCTCGCCATAGGCACTATCGTCGGCTTCGTATGCTTCATCCCGCTGTTCAAGCGCAGAGTAGAGCGGAGAAAACTTGCAGCAGACCATGACGGTGTCAGCAACATGGACGCCCTCATCGGGCGCAACGCCAGAGTCATAGCAGACATACCAGCCCAAGGGTTAGGACGTGTGAAGCTTGACGGTGATAACTGGCAGGCTCAATGCGCAGTGCCTGTGACCGTCGGCACCGAGGTCAAGGTGGTCGGTTATGACAGCATCATCCTCAAGGTTATACCTGCAGAGTGACAAGCCAAACTTATTTTTCATTTCCACATACATTAATCACACAGACATGTCAGGAACATTAATCCTCGCAGTGGCTCTCATCGTTGCCGCTATCATCATCGTATCTGCCGGCGTCAAAGTGGTGCCACAGAGCGAAACCAAAGTCATCGAGCGTCTCGGACGCTTCCACTCCGTGCTCGGACCAGGGCTCAACATCATCTGGCCCTTTATCGACAAGCCCAAAGTGGTGTACACGCGCCGCATCGAGACGGCAGTAGGCGGCCGCACCATCGTGCGCATGTCGCAGTCATCATCTATCGACCTTCGCGAACAGGTCTATGATTTCCCCTCACAGCAGGTGATCACCCGCGACAACGTGATGACAGAAATCAATGCACTCATCTACTTCCAGATCGTTGACCCGAAGAAATCTGTCTATGAAATCGACAACCTCCCCAACGCCATCGAGAAACTGACACAGACATCGCTGCGTAACGTCATCGGCGAACTCGAACTTGACGAGACCCTCACCTCGCGCGACACCATCAATACACGCCTCCAAGCCATCCTTGACGATGCCACCAACAAGTGGGGCGTAAAGGTCAACCGTGTCGAGCTTCAGGACATCACCCCTCCCGAGAGCGTGCGCATAGCCATGGAAAAGCAGATGCAGGCAGAACGTAACCGCCGTGCCGACATCCTCAACGCCGAGGGAGAGAAGAAATCGCTCATCCTCCGCTCCGAGGGCGAAAAGGAGTCGCAGATTAACCGCGCCGAGGCTGCCAAACAAGCTGAAATCCTCAAAGCCGAGGGCGAATCCCGCGCCAAAGTGCTCCAGGCTGAAGGCGAGGCAGAAGCGATACGCCGCATAACCGAGAGCATCCGCCAGTCAAACACCGACCCTGCCACCTACCTCCTCGCCACAAAGTATATCGAGGCACTCGAGCAGATGACCAAGGGCAAGAACGACAAGACAGTCTTCATCCCCTACGAAGCCTCTGGCGTACTCGGCTCGCTCGGCTCCATCAAGCAGCTATTCAACAAGTAACTGCCCCCCGATGTAGGGACGCGGCGTGCCGCGTCATCAAAGGCAACACACATCGCCTTATACGATGACGCGGCACGCCGCGTCCCTACAAATCAGGGTGTATTTTTTAGTCCACCCTCAAGGTTTTACTTCCTCCAGAACTCCGGTACAAAGAGCACGAAGATGGTGAAAATCTCCAGACGGCCTATAAGCATCACTATAGACAACACCCATTTGCCTGCATCAGGGATTATATCATAACTGCTGCCATAGCCGGTGATACCAGCTCCAAGACCATTGTTGCCCATGCAGGAGAATGTAGAGAAGAAGGCATCAACCAGAGGTACGTGCATACCTGTGAGTAGCAGTGCGCTGATAAATATGGTGACCATGTATATCACCATGAATGCCATGATCTTGCTGATGATGGTGCGGTTGATCAAGCGTCCGTTGACACGCACCGCATACACCTCGTTGGGGTTGACCACCTGACGCAACTGATGCCATGTGGCGACTATCACACAACGGATACGGTCAAGCTTGGCACCTCCCGTGGTGCTGCCGGCACAAGCGCCAGTGAACATGAGCAGAAACACCAGCACCAACACGGTTGTACCCCAGTTTTCAAAATTTGTGACCGTGTATCCAGTGGAAGTGATGGTTGAGACTATCTGAAATATCGGTTCGATGGTTATGTCCTGGATGTCATGAAACTGGTCGCGAACCACTATCGCGATATCGAACAGCACAAACATGCCAAGTACCACATAGACATATGTGCGGAATATATCATTGCGCCAAAGCGTACGCAATCCTCCCCCGTGCACAGTGGCAAACAGCAGCCCGAAGTTGATGCCGCCGATAAACATGAAGATGGTTATGACGATTTTCGTGTAATACGAGTCATCCCATGTGCCGATGCTGCCGTCGCTCGTCGAATAACCACCTGTAGAGATAGTGCTCATAGCGTGGCAGATGCTCTCGAACAGGTTCATCGGTCCGAGCCACAACAGGAATATGAGAACTGCTGTCAAAATCAAGTATATCATCCACAGCGTCTTGGCGGTCTGCGAGATGCGGGGCGAAATCTTGTCGTGGGTTATACCTGTCACCTCGGCATTGAACATCATCAACCCTCCGGAATGGTTGAACTTCGGAAGCACAGCAAGCGTAAACATGATGATACCCATACCGCCGAGCCACTGCATCAGACATCGCCATATCTGTATACCGTGGGTGAGAGTCGAAACCTGACTGATAACAGTAGCCCCGGTAGTGGTGAAACCTGACATCGCTTCAAAGAAACCTTCACTGACCGTAAGAGGTGTCGGTCCTATCAGCAGCGGCAACATACCGAACGCCGAGAACACAACCCACACAAGAGCCGTCAGCAAAAATCCTTCACGCTTGCCCATATTTGCCAGACGCGGACGGAAACACAGTATCGCTATCAGCCCAGCTCCAGCTGTGATGGCAATCGATTCGACAAACGCCATAGCATCATTTTCTCCATAGATCAACGATGCCGCCAGAGGTATCAACATGAATGCAGCCTCAATCAGCAACAGCCAACCGAGCAGACGGCAGACTGCGGAAATATTGACTACAGGTGCCTTTATGCCAAGATGAAAGGGCTTGATAAATGCCATCTGTCAATAAAACAATTTGTCAAGCTTATGGATTGCGCCACCCAATGTGAATACCAATACGTGGTCGCCTGGCTGCAGCTCCGTCTGACCTGAAATAAGCATGCCGCGTCCGTCACGTATCATGCCGGCAAATGTGATATCCCGAGGCAGCTTCAGTTTGTAGACCGGAGTACCTACGACCTTCGCTCCTTTGTGCACTTCCAACTCTGCGACCTCCGCATCTGCCAACGCGAGGCATTTGGCTGTGTCAGTATCTGCATCAAGCAATATCTGGAATATTTTGCTCGAAGCTATGAGTTTCTTGTTGATAATCGTGCCGATGTTGAGATTCTCAGCCTGAGATATAAACTGTATGTCCTCAACCTCGGCTATCGTTTTCTCAACGCCTAATTCCTTTGCAGACAGACAGGTAAGGATATTAGCCTCCGAACTGTCAGTAAGAGCCACAAAAGCATCAAAATCCTGTATGCCCTGGTCGCGGAGCGTGTCAATGTCACGGGCATCGCCATAGACCACGCGCACGTTTTCGCACTTCTCAGCCACCTTATCGCAGCGTTGACGGTCAATCTCTATAACCTTGATCTTAAATTTGTCGACAGCCAGATTGGCAAAACGCATGGCGATGCGGCTGCCGCCCATGACGAGTACGCGACGGATCACACTGTCTTTCTTGCCACACATCTCGCGTATGTCCTTGACATGATCCTTGGTAGTGGTGAAATAGATAATATCACCAGCTTCTATATCGTCATCACCTCGAGGGATGATGGTCTCATGATTGCGCTTGATAGCTGCCACATGCACGTTATGGATACTTCCTGTCATGTCGCGCAGCTTCTTTCCTGTCAGGGGAGCATTGTCGCGTATCTTCACTCCGATAAGTATAAGCTGTCCGTCGTGAAGCTCAAACCAATGACGCGCCCACGAACGCTCCAGAGCGGTCATTATCTCATGGGCAGCCAGCAATTCAGGATAGATAAGGAAATCCACACCACGGTCATCAAAGAAACCACGGTTTTTCTCACGGAGATACTCGTAATTGTCTATGCGCGCCACCGTGCGTCCAGCCCCGAGCTTCTTGGCTATCTGGCAGGCAAGTATGTTTTCGGTCTCGGACGGGGTCACGGCTATGAACAGGTCGCAACCGACCACACCGCTCTCACGCTGTGCATCAAACGATATAGGACTGCCCTTATGGGTCATGAGATTATAATTGGCATCAAGAATCTCAAGTTTCGCGGCATCCTTGTCGATGACCATTATATCCTGGTCTTCGCTTGACAGCATCTTGGCAAGATGAGTACCCACCTCACCGGCTCCGGCTATTATTATCTTCATAATTCTTACTGTTTCTATAGATCATATCACTTACCAGCCGTCACAGCCTTAATCACAGCATCCTCAATCGAACGGGCATCTATGCCGACGATTTCATGGAGCTGCGCCACCGTGCCATGGGCGATAAAGCGGTCAGGTGCGCCGAGCATCGTGATGGATGGATGATATCCATTGGCACACATCCACTCAGCCACCGCACTGCCCATACCTCCGGCTTTGGTACCGTCCTCAAGGGTGACAATCGGGACTTTCATATCGCCCACTTGCCGAAGAATATCCTCATCAAGGGGCTTGGCAAAAATCATGTCATAGACAGCTACCGATATACCCTTGTCACGAAGGCTCGCAGCGACTTCCGATGCGCGCAAAGCCAGCGGACCTATGGCGAGTATGGCACATTGACTGCCCTCTGCGAGTTTTTCGCCACAGCCAATAGGTATCTGCTTGAGATCGCACTCCCAATCGGTCATCTTTCCCGCTCCGCGAGGATAGCGGATGGAAAAAGGTCCGTCATGAAGCGACGCAGTGTACATCAGTCGGCGAAGCATGTGCTCGTCACGTGGAGCTGACACCACCATGCCGGGGATGGTGCGCATATATGCTATATCATATAATCCATGATGGGTGACACCGTCCTCCCCTACCAGACCGGCACGGTCTATGCAGAATGTCACAGGCAGATGCTGGATAGCCACATCGTGGATGATATGATCATATCCGCGCTGCAAGAAAGAGCTGTAGATGGCACAGAAAGGATGCAGACCCTCCTTGGCAAGTCCGCCACTGAATGTGACGGCATGCCCCTCTGAGATGCCGACATCAAATGTACGTTCTGGAAATACCTCCTGTAACTTGCTCACCGACGTGCCCGATGGCATCGCTGCCGTGATGCCGACTATCTTGTCGTTGCCTCTGGCAAGCTCGACAAGAGTGTTACCGAACACATCCTGATATTTCAATGGATGTGGTCCTGGTGCTGGCGCAGGACGCTCACCGGTGACCGGGTCAAACTTCCCCGGAGCATGCCAAGTGGCAGGGTCGCGCTCCGCAGGCGCAAAACCTTTCCCTTTGACGGTGCGCAGATGGAGCAGCTTGGGACCCTTCATATCCTTGATATCGGTCAGCACTCTGATCATGCGCTCGATGTCATGACCATCAAACGGACCGAAATAACGAATATTCAGCCCTTCGAATATATTCTGCTCGCCTCCGAGGAGGGATTTTATGCTGTTGTTAAACCGCAGAATACGGCTGCTTGACTTACGGCTTATCAACCCCATCCGCCGGAGCAACTTGTAGGCTTTGTAGCGGATATTATTGTATTTCTTGGAAGTATTGAATTTGGTGAGGTAACGGTTGAGCGATCCGACATTGCGGTCAATCGACATATCATTGTCGTTGAGGATGATAAGCAGATTGCTTGCCGAATTAGCCGCATTGTTAAGTCCCTCGAACGCGAGTCCTCCACCTATCGAAGCGTCACCGATGACTGCTACGACATGACGCTGCGGTTCACCTTTGAGAGCCGAGGCGACAGACATACCGAGAGCTGCGGAGATGGAATTGGACGCATGTCCGGCAGTGAAAGTATCATATTCACTTTCAGCAGGGTTGGGAAATCCGCTGAGTCCACCGAGACGGCGGTTGGTATCAAACTGACGGGCGCGCCCCGTCAGGAGCTTGTGGGGATAAGCCTGATGCCCCACGTCCCATACGATGCGGTCGTCAGGAGTGTCAAACACATAATGCAGTGCTACCGTCAGCTCCATGGCTCCCATACTGCTCGCGAAATGTCCTGGATTATGCGACAATTCGCTTATCAGGAATTTACGCATGTCGGCACACACCTGTTTAAGCCCTTCGATGTCGAGCTTGCGCAGATCCGACGGAGACTGGATCTTGCTTAATATAGGATAGTCACTTTCGTTAAGCTCTACCATTGCCTTTGTTGTGCTTTTCGTCGGTATTGTTGCTTTTGCCCCTGATATGCTTCTTATACAGAGGCACGAAAACTATGATAGCCGATGCCACGATGACAAACAGGGTCATGAATGTAAACGGACGCGATGTGGCCACGAGATAGCACAGGGCAATCCAAAGGAGCACTATGCAAGCCATGCGAAATTTAGTAGCGTTGTTCATCTGTCACAAAATCTACAGTCCGTATCCTAATGCAAATGTACTAAACTTCCGCCAAGCATCCAAATCCGCTTATTGGTGATCAATCAAAAACCTTACAGCCGTCACAAGCGTTTTTAGGATATTCACACATTATATCAAACATAAGCTATGAAAGAGAAACTGACAATAGCACTCGTGGCACATGACCACCGCAAAGCGGACATGGTGGACTGGGTGAAATTCAACGCCGCTTATCTGTCAAAGCACCATCTCGTATGCACCGGCACAACCGGTTCGCTCATCCGCCAGGCGTTCAATGACTTAAATCTCGAGGCAGAGGTAGATTGCATGCAGTCAGGACCTATGGGAGGCGATGCCGAAATAGCAGCTATGGTAGTACGCAAAGAGATAGACCTTGCCGTATTCCTCATAGATGATCTCAACGCACAGCCCCACGAGGCTGACATACAGATGCTCCTGCGCCAGTGCCGCCTCCACAATGTCCCCATCGCCTGCAACCGCATCAGTGCCGACCTGATGATTTCCAGCACCCTATGGTCTGACCCATCCTACCACCCCCTTCCACAAAGCTACATCCGCTTTGACCGCAAATAAAAAAACTGCTATCAAATAAACGCCGTCGTCCAATTATTGGACGACGGCGTTTATTATTTGTAGTGTGCTCTAAATCAATAAGCCTGCCAGGGCTTGATTTCTACTTCGTCGAGGGGGACGCTGGTGAAGGCTTCGATGAAGGCTGATGCCAAGCGGGCATTGGTCAGCAGCGGGATGTTGAGGTCAATAGCTGCGCGGCGTATCTTGTAGCCGTTAGTCAGCTCGGCACTGGAGAGGTTCTTGGGGATGTTGACCACGAGGTCTACTTCCTTGTTGTGGAGCAATTCGAGTGCCTGAGGCTGCTTGTCAGGCTCGCTGGGCCAATGTACGCAGATGGCAGGGATGCCGTTCTCGTTGAGGAACTTGTGAGTACCGCCAGTAGCGTAGAGCTTGAAACCTGCATCATTAAGCTTATGGGCTGCATCAAGCAGGTCGGCTTTCTGCTTCGGGGTACCTGTAGAGAGTAACACACCCTTTGAGGGGATGCGAAGACCTACGGAGAGCATCGACTTGAGCAGAGCATCATTTGTGTCGGTGCCTATACAGCCGACCTCACCAGTGGACGACATGTCAACGCCAAGCACAGGGTCAGCCCCTTGCAGACGCGAGAAGCTGAACTGCGATGCCTTGATGCCCACGTAGTCGAGGTCAAAAGCATTTTTGGCAGGGCGGTCTACATGGATGCCGAGCATCACCTTGGTGGCGATGTCTATGAAGTTAATCTTAAGCACCTTGCTGACGAAGGGGAAGCTGCGCGATGCACGCAGGTTACACTCTATGACCTTGATATCGTTGTTCTTGGCAAGGAACTGGATGTTAAACGGACCCGAGATGTTGAGAGCCTTGGCTATCTGCGAAGACACTTTCTTTATGCGTCGCATGGTCTCTACATAGAGTTTCTGCGGCGGGAACTGGATGGTAGCATCACCAGAGTGCACACCGGCAAACTCGATATGCTCCGAGATGGCATAGACCACTATTTCGCCGTTCTGAGCCACGGCATCCATCTCTATCTCCTTGGCTCCCTGAATAAATTCACTGACCACTACAGGGTGCTGCTTGCTGACGTTGGCAGCAAGACGGAGGAAACGTTCAAGCTCGTCATTGTTGCTGCATACGTTCATAGCCGCACCTGAAAGCACGTAGCTCGGACGCACGAGCACCGGGAAACCGACCTTCTCGATAAATTTGTTGATATCCTCGAAGCTCGTCAGCTCGCTCCAACGAGGCTGGTCGATGTGCAGACGGTCAAGCATCGCCGAGAACTTGTTACGGTCTTCGGCATTGTCAATGCTCTTGGCTGATGTACCGAGTATGTTGACATTGCTCTTGTCAAGACGTGTAGCGAGGTTGTTAGGTATCTGACCGCCTACACTGAGTATGGTACCGTGGGGCTGCTCCAGCTCTATGATATCCATCACGCGCTCATAGGTGAGCTCGTCAAAATAGAGACGGTCACACATGTCATAGTCGGTGGAAACCGTCTCGGGGTTGTAGTTTATCATCACCGAACGCCAGCCCTCCTTGTTAACAGTCAGAAGCGCATTGACCGAACACCAGTCAAACTCTACCGACGAGCCGATGCGGTAGGCACCGGAGCCGAGGACTATTATAGAGCGGTGGTCATGGAGATACTTGACATCATTCTCCGAGCCGTTATAGGTCAGATAGAGGTAGTTGGTCATCGCAGGATATTCAGCCGCAAGGGTGTCAATCTGCTTGACCACAGGGGTTATGCCGAGTGATTTGCGGTAGGTGCGCACACGGTCGCTGCCCTCCTCGCTGTGCTCATTCATCCAGTCGCCAAACACAGAGCGCGCAATCTGGAAATCGCTGAATCCCTGCGACTTCGCCTGACGCACGAGCGCCTCGGGAAGTTTCTCCACCTCATCATACTGCTCCATCTCCTTGGCAGTGTCAATGATGTTGTGGAGCTTGTGGAGAAACCACTTGTCTATCTTGGTAAGCTCATGGATGCGGTCAACGGTGTATCCGCGCTGCATCGCCTGAGAGATTACGAATATACGCTTGTCGGTAGGAGCAGAGAGAGCTTTGTCGATATCGTCCACATTCATGAACTTGTTTTCGACAAACCCGTGCATGCCCTGCCCTATCATGCGGAGACCCTTCTGGATTACCTCCTCAAAGGTGCGTCCGATAGCCATGACCTCGCCGACTGATTTCATCGACGAGCCGATTTCACGCTTTACACCGTGGAATTTGCCAAGGTCCCAGCGAGGTATCTTGCACACAATATAGTCAAGAGCCGGCTCGAAGAAAGCCGATGTCTCCTTGGTGACAGAATTGCGGAGGTCAAACAGACCGTATCCCAGACCGAGCTTGGCAGCCACGAAAGCCAAAGGATAGCCGGTGGCTTTGGATGCCAGAGCCGACGAACGGCTCAGACGCGCATTGACCTCGATGACACGGTAGTCCATGGACTGCGGGTCAAAGGCATACTGCACGTTGCACTCGCCGACGATGCCCACATGGCGTATAATCTTGATAGCCAGCTGGCGCAGATAATGGTAGTCTTCGTTACTGAGAGTCTGCGAGGGAGCCACCACGATAGATTCGCCGGTGTGGATGCCCAGCGGGTCAAAGTTCTCCATGTTGCAGACGGTGATACAGTTGTCGAAACGGTCACGTACCACCTCATATTCCACCTCTTTCCATCCCTTGAGCGACTTCTCCACAAGCACCTGGGGCGAGAACGAGAGAGCTTTCTCACAGAGAGCTATCAGCTCCTCCTCGTTGTCGCAGAAACCGCTGCCCAGACCGCCCAGAGCATAAGCGGCACGCACGATGACCGGATAACCGAGTTCATTGGCAGCCTTGATGGCATCAGCAGTAGAGTTGACAGCCTCGCTCTTGATAGTCTTGACATCGATCTCGTCAAGTTTCTTGACGAACAGCTCGCGGTCCTCGGTGTCCATGATGGCACGGACAGGAGTACCGAGCACCTTGACATCGTACTTGTCAAGCACACCGCTCTCACTGAGAGCCACACCGCAGTTGAGGGCTGTCTGACCGCCGAAAGCGAGCAGGATGCCGTCAGGACGCTCCTTCTCTATGACCTTTTCAACGAAATAAGGGGTCACGGGCAAGAAATAAATCTTGTCGGCGAAACCGTCAGAAGTCTGCACAGTGGCGATGTTGGGGTTGATGAGGATTGTCTCGATACCCTCCTCCTTCAACGCTTTCAGTGCCTGAGAGCCGGAGTAGTCAAACTCGCCAGCCTCGCCTATCTTGAGAGCACCGCTTCCGAGCAGAAGCACTTTATGGAAGTCAAATCTATTAGTCTGCGACATGTGAATATGATGTTGTGGTGGGATATGTAGTGTTAGATGGATAAACTGGGTCTCGATGTCAGAGCAACGCTATGAATTCGTCAAACAGGAACTCTGTATCCTTGGGACCGCTGGATGCCTCTGGATGGAACTGAGCCGAGAAAAACGGCTTGCTCTTGTGGCGTATGCCCTCGTTGGTGCCGTCATTCATGTTGACAAACAGCGGCTCCCAGTCAGCTGGCAGCTTGGAGCTGTCGACAGCGAATCCGTGGTTCTGCGAAGTGACAAAGCACTGGTCGGAATTGACTCGACGCACAGGTTGGTTATGGCTGCGGTGTCCGTATTTTAGTTTGTAAGTCGTAGCTCCGGCTGCCTTCGAGAGAAGCTGGTTGCCCATGCAGATGCCACAGATGGGTTTGCCTATCTCTATGGCTTTGCGGATATTTTCTACGGTCTTCTCCGCCATATCGGGATTTCCGGGACCGTTGGATATAAACAAACCGTCGTAAGGTATGGTGGTGAAATCATAATCCCAGGGGACACGCACCACTTTGACTCCGCGGCGTGTCAGACAGCGGATGATATTGTGCTTCACACCGCAGTCCACGAGCACGACTGTCTTGTCACCCTCGCCATGGTATTCCACATCTTTGCATGACACCTTGGCTACAAGATTCTCCTTGTTGGGATCGTAGAAATCCACGTCTTCAGCACCCTCTACCACGATTTTTCCGAGCATCGAGCCGTGCTCGCGCAGATGTTTTGTCAGGGCGCGTGTATCTATGCCGTAGATACCCACTATATTTTCCTCTTTGAGCCAGTCGGCAAGGCTGCGGTCAGCCTGCCAGTGGCTGTGGTCATAGGTGTAGTCCTGCGCTACTATTGCCTGGCAATGTATGCGGTCACCTTCGTAATATTCGCTGACATCATCTTTCTGCCGTCTCGGCGGCACTCCATAATTGCCGAGGATGGGGTAAGTCGTGACCAGTATCTGTCCCTCATAGGAGGGGTCGGTCAGACTCTCAGGATAACCCGTCATGGCGGTGTTGAAAACTACTTCACCGGCTGTGGAACCCTCATAGCCGAATGATTTCCCTTCAAAGGTTGTGCCGTCTTCAAGAGTGAGGACAGCGCGTTTCGTTTCACGCATAGTCTGTAAAGATGGTGGAGAATTTTTCCGTTTGATTGAAAAACCTATAATCGGGGCAAAGTTACTCAAAAAATCCCTACTGTGCAACAATGGTTTCACCATACTGGAATATTACATTTTTTAACGAAGCTGGCACAATCCCAAATAAAAATCGCTATATTTGCATCATATCTTATCACATCCATGCAATCCATAACCAGACACATCTTAGCAGCTGTCCTTATATTGACAGCATTATGCGCCCGAGCCACCTCCGAGCTGTCAGCATTTGAAAAACAACAGATAATAGACAGCATCAAAGCCGGATTAACTAATAAGGTAAATTCCACCGAGCGAATCAGCATGCTGACCGACATCTTCGACCTTACGAACAGCATCTCACTGAAAGACTCCGTAGGCTCCGCCATATACAACTTGGCATTACAGACCGGCAACAGCGAAGACGGGCTTAACATACTGCGCCATCTCGGCAATCTGCATGTCAAAGAGGATTCGTTGCTGGCAATAGATATCAACCGTGCCAAAAGGTTCCAGCCCTCGCCGACACGCGACATGACTGTGACATTTTTAAGGATGCTGCGTAACCACAACGGTCTATGGTACGCTGACGAAAAGACACGCTCCCACCGCCTGCAGCAGCTACTCGACATGGTCAATGCCAACCCTCCGACCGACATATATGAGAAAATCGTGCTGCTACATGCTCTATGCCTGTACATAGGCAACACTTCGCAGGGAGATATGCTGATACACTACATGAACAAGCTGGAAGAACTGGTGGAATCGCTTCCAGAAGACCACACACCCCTGCGTAATGCGTTCTACACCCAGGCAGCCATCATATACCGTCTCAACGATGACTATGAAAAAGGTTTACAGATAGACCGCAAGCGGCTTGAAGCCATCGGAATGCTGGAGAAAAGCAATGCGAAAGCGGGACGCAAATACCGCAACTACAATGCACACTATTATATCATCTACACCCACATGCTCAGCAACTACCCCCTGCTGTCGGATAAGGAGGTAGAAAGCATATATGCGAAAATACAGGCATTGCTGAAAACAAACGACCTCGCAGCCAACACAGAGGCACACTCCGGACGCGCCGAAATCTACTATGCGATGCATCACAAACGTTATGATGAAGCCCTGAAACTCATATATAAAAATAAAGACAACTATTACAACCGCTCATATCTCCACATCCTGTACAGGCTGATGGTAGAGTGCGGGCGTAAGACAGGCAATAAAGAGGCACTGCTGGACGGGCTGGAAGGATATAACAGCGTATTGGAAAAGACCATCAAGACCCGAATGCAGGAAAAAGCCCAGGAACTCCAGATCATATATGACATCAATGAGCTGAAGGAACAGAACCTCAAACGCGAGCATCAAGCCACCAGAACTCGCACCATGATGCTGATGACGGGTACGATAGTCCTGTTTGTGCTGCTTGTGGTCCTGTTTTTCATGTATCATCGCATGCGCAAACTCGCTTCCCATCTTAAGAAGAGCAACACCGACCTGAAAATCGAGAAAGCCAACATACAGAAAGCACAGGCTGACCTTGTGAAAGCCCGTGACGATGCACAGGCTGCCAACCGCACAAAATCTGATTTCATCAAAAACATGAGCAACGAAGTGGAAGGTCCCCTGCATGTTATCAATGAATACACCAATCTGCTGATAGACTGTGTGGATACAGGAGACAAGCCCTATCTGCGCGATTTCTCAAATAAAATACAGTTCAACTCCGAGTTGCTCCTCAACCTCTTCTCTGACGTGCTGACGCTGGCACAGGCTGACAATAAGACCCTGGCAGTACACCCGAAGAAGATCGACCTGAAGATGATATGCGACAACGCCATAACCGTCATCCGTCACCACGCAAGCAAAAATGTCCGTGTCGGATTAGCACCTGACCTACCAGACGTGCAGATAGACACTGATCCCCATAGGTTGTCGCAGATTCTATACCAGCTGCTGTCAAACGCAGCCAAATTCACCACCGAAGGCTCTATCGAGCTGTCATACCAGGTACTGCCCGCTGTCAATACTGTGAAAATAAGCGTGACAGACACAGGCATAGGCATAAACGAGGAGGACCAGGACAGGATATTCCAGAGATTCAGCAAACTTGATAGTTCTTCACAAGGAGCGGGGCTCGGATTGGCACTGGCACTACAACTTGCGCAACTGCTGGGTGGCCATATCGAGCTCGACACCACATATGACGAAGGGTCGCGGTTCATCCTTACCATCCCGATGACATCCATCCCTACAGCATAGCACACAGCTACTTGTTAATCTATGTTTGTCTCCATCATCTCTGTAGGGACATGGCATTATTCTTACTGCATCTCCTCGTACTCCATGGATGCCAGCTCCCACAGGCTCATGGCGTTTTCGAGCTGCTTGGTGAGGGAAGCATGGAGAGCATAATCTTCCTCGGTCAAGGCTTCGCCCGATGACATACGCGCCTCGAGATCCTTGATGGCTTGCTCCCGCTGCGCCACATCTTTCTCGGCATCCTCTACCTTCTTGCGGGCGCGGCGCAGAGCCTTGTCACGCTCGCGCTGCTCGGCATAGCTGAGCTTAGGCACAGACGCTTCCTTAGTCCCGGCTGCAGGCTTCGGAGTTTCAGCCTTGGGAGTCTCCTTATCTTTCGGAGTCGGTGAAGACGGTTTCGCAGCCTCTAATTGGGCAAGTGAATCAAGCTTTTTCTTCTCCAAAAATTCATATATGCCACCGAGGCACTCACGCACCTTGCCGTCACCAAATTCGTAGACCTTTTCCACCAGACCGTCAAGAAATTCACGGTCATGGCTCACGACGATGACTGTGCCGTCAAAGTCCTTTATCGCCTGCTTCAACACATCCTTTGACGCCATGTCAAGATGGTTGGTAGGTTCGTCAAGAATAAGCAGGTTGACCGGCTGAAGCAGCAGGCGTATCATAGCCAGACGGGTACGCTCGCCACCCGAGAGCACTTTGACCTTTTTGTCAGATGCTTCTCCTCCAAACATAAAGGCTCCGAGTATGTCGCGTATCTTAGTGCGGATATCCCCCACTGCCACCCGGTCGATGGTGTCAAATACGGTCAGCTCGCCGTCCATCAGCGAAGCCTGATTCTGTGCGAAATATCCGATCTGGACGTTATGTCCTATCTTCAGTTCGCCGGTATAGGGAATTTCACGCATTATGCACTTGACCAGAGTCGACTTGCCCTCGCCGTTTTTGCCCACGAAAGCCACTTTTTCACCACGCTTGATGGTAAACGTGGCATGGTCAAACACCTGGTGGTCGCCGTAAGCTTTGCCTACATTATCGGCTATCACAGGGTAGTCTCCCGAACGCGGCGCGGGCGGAAAACGGAGATTGAGACGCGATTTGTCTACCTCATCCACCTCTATCCGCTCTATCTTGGCGAGCTGCTTGATGCGGCTCTGCACCTGCACACTCTTCGTGGCCTTGTAGCGGAAACGCTCTATAAAGTCCTCCGTATCCTGTATCTGCTTCTGCTGATTGAGATAAGCACGCATCTGCTGCTCGATACGCTCCTTGCGAAGCTCCACGAATTTAGAGTAATTGACGGAGTAGTCATAGATCTTGCCCAGCGATATCTCAATGGTGCGGTTGGTCACATTATCAATAAATGCACGGTCGTGGCTGACCAGCACCACAGCCTTGGCACGGTTGACCAGAAAGGACTCGAGCCACTGGATAGATTCAATGTCAAGGTGGTTGGTAGGCTCGTCAAGCAGCAACACATCGGGATGCCCCAGAAGCAGTTTGGCAAGCTCGATGCGCATGCGCCAGCCGCCCGAAAACTCGCATGTAGGACGCGTGAAGTCATCGCGACGAAATCCGAGACCTATCAATGTACGCTCCATCTCAGCATCATGGTTCTCGGAATTTTCGTATGTAAGCCGCTCGGTCAGAGTGGTCATGCGGTCTATGAGATCCTGATATGAGGCACTTTCATAGTCAGTGCGTTCCGACAGTTCCGCCGTGTAACGGCCAAGTTCCTGCTGCATGGCATCGATATGCGCAAATGCCTTGCGCACCTCCTGCTCCACAGTCAGAGTATCGTTGACCTGCATATGCTGTGGCAGATATCCAACTGTGACATCTTTGGGGACTGCCACAGACCCTGACGTGGGCGACTGGATGCCGGCGATGATCTTGAGCATCGTGGATTTGCCGGCGCCGTTCTTGCCCACGAGAGCTATGCGGTCACGCGGATTGATGACGTAGTTGATATTGTCAAAAAGAGCTTTGGCAGAGAACTCCACCGAAAGGTTCTGTATGGAAATCATATGATGGTCGGATGACGTAAGAATAATCGGTGTGCAAAGTTACGGACTTTGCAGCCGTTATGCAACCCTACAGATATAACAACAGCGGAGTGCACCGTGGCACTCCGCTGTATATGGATTAAGGATGACAGTCGATATCAGAATATCACCTGGAGACGAGCCTGGATGGTGTTGACATGGCGATTGTACATAGCCGCGCTTGATGACACATTGGTGTAACTATAGCGCAGACGAGCCAGGAAATACTTATTGAAGTAATAGTTGAAGGTGATAGAGGCATCGTTAGTGCGGCCGCCATAGATACCGGCATCAGCATATGTGGCATCGGTGTAGTTGTAACCGAGTACACACTCAAGGGTCTTGGGACCAGGAGTGGCAAGACCTGCGTCACCATGAGAATAGCCATAGTCCTTGCCGATCAATATGCCACGGAGCAATCCGTAGACACCCTGTGCCTGATAGTGCTTGAGACCACCTTTACGATTGACATTCATGTAGTAATACTGACCCTCGAAAGCGAAGCGGTTCATAGCTACGAGCCATTCGGGCGAGAGCTTGAACACGCTGCGGGCATTGCTGATGTTGGCACCGAGCATATCCACACTGCATACGCGGGTCGGGAACGTAGCAGAATATTCAAAGTATCCTTCAGAAGCCTCCGATTTACCCTCGTCGTTTTCCACGGCAACATGGCGGGCACCCTGATACCAGAGTGACAGACCGAGCTGGGCTACCTTACCGGTGTCATGCCATGGACGGAAGACGAAACGGTTCATGGCACCGAAACTGGTCTTGCCAAGCTCATTGGCGTGCTTCTTCATGGCTTCGCCGTCAGAGAAGACGCTGACACTGGAGAAGATATTACCCTTGTCATAGACATATTCCACGCCGATGTTCCTGCCAGTGGCATTGAAATATGTATCGGTGATGGGAGCCTCCATCGAGGGCTTCATCGATGACGAGGTAGCAGCCTGGAGTCCGAACTGATGCACAAAGTAGCCGGCACGCAGATACATGTTGTCATTGAGGTTATATTGCATGTACACGTCCTTCATGCTGAGCTTGTTGAAGCTGTAGCCCACATCGATTTTGGCAGCCCATTTGCCATAGCTTGCCTTGGCACCCATGCGGATGTCGGGCATGGCTACTCCATCACTGAAGCCGTCTTCATTAGGCATATATACAGCCCCGTCAAGGAGCATTCGACCTGTAGGTTTGATGGAGAATTTCGGTTCATCGTCAGCGGCAAACACCGGAGACACGCTTGTTAACATTAAGGCTGACGCAGCAGCGAGAGTGATGAAATTTTTCATACCTTTGGGATGTTTGGGGATGTGAAAAATGGAAGTTTTTTGTTAGGGGAGAAACGTGGATGTCAAAGACTGTAAATGTCTGCGGCATGAGAAACACGGCACAAAGATACATGTATTTTTCATAGCCAAAGGCATCGTGCTTTAACATTTTAATTAATGTTTCAGTGTTCAATTTCCAAGGTATGGAGGCCTTGATGCTTATTTTCGGAGTAATAACATCACGACTTGAAAAATAGTTTATACAAACATGAAAATTTGTAAATAAACATTATCCTGCATCTGTGTCAGAACATTTTTAGCCAACAATCGTTAATACTACAAAATGATAAGGCATGACCTTACCGATGCTTATTTTCTTCAAGTGACCTTTAACTTTACAACTCTATCTAATCCACCAAAAACTACCGACACAATGAAACGACTGTTTTCCGTAGCAATGCTGCTGACATTGCTTGCTCTGCCTCTTACAGGCCTCGCCCAAGCACAGAGAAGCCAGGAATTCAAGGATAAATATAAGCTCAAAGAAGCAGTGGTGCTCAGCCGCCACAACATCCGCTCGCCACTTAGCGACAGCAAGAGCGACCTCGGACGCATGACACCCCACCAGTGGACCAAGTGGAGCGCAGGCAAGAGCGAGCTTACCAGTCGCGGCGGCGCACTGGAGACCATGATGGGACAGTATTTCCGCAAGTGGCTCGTTGACGCAGGGATGTTCCCCGAAAACTACGTCCCCACAGCCGACGACCTTAATGTCATCGCCAACTCAATGCAGCGTTGCATCGCCACAGCTCAGTATTTCACATCCGGATTCATGCCCGTGGGCGGAGTTACCGTCAACCACCGCTACACTCCGTCAAAGATGGACCCCCTCTTCAATCCTCAGTTGACCAAGGTTACACCTGAATTTGTCGCCACTGCCATGGAGCAGATCAATGCCATGGGCGGCAAGAAAGGCATAGTAGGTGTCAATGAAGCCATCGCACCCAACTACGCTCTGATTCAGGAGGTGCTTGACGTGCCCAACTCTCCCATGGCAAAGGAAAACGATCCCAAACTCAAGGATTTCAAGAACTACAACACCGAAATCGTGCTTGAGAAGTGGGCAGAACCCTCCATGAAGAAAGGTTCCGCGCTTAAAGACCTCAATGCAGCCAGCGATGCATTCATCCTCCAGTATTACGAGGAGCCCGACTCCATCAAGGCAGGCTTCGGCAAGAACCTCTCGCGTGAAGACTGGGCAAAAATCGCGCAGATCAAAGATACTTACCAGGATATGCTCTTCACAGCTCCCATCGTGGCTGCCAACGTTGCCAATCCGCTCATCCAGTACATGTATGACGAATTGCGCTCGCCCGACCGCAAATTTACATTCCTCGTAGGCCACGACTCCAATCTGTCAAGCGTACTGACCGCTCTCGGAGTGGAAGAATATGAGCTGCCCAACGCCATAGAGCGCAAGACCCCTATCGGCTCTAAGCTCGTCATCGAGAAATTCGTTGGTCCTGACGGCAAGGAATACGCCGACCTCAACCTCGTGTATCAGTCAATCGACCAGCTCCGCAACATGGAACTCCTCAGCCTCGAGAATCCCCCCATGGTCTACCCCATCAGCCTCAAAGGTCTGAAGAAAAACGCCGACGGGCTCTATAATCTCGCCGACCTCGAGAACCGCTTCGAAGAAGCCCTCGCCGCCTACGACGCCATCTGATATCGTACCTTATATACATACATTCCCGTGCCTGTCAGCCTCAGTGGCGGCAGGCACGGACTGTTTTATGTCATATACTCAAAAACTATCCTATATGGATGGTTGTTATCCATAATGTAAAACCTGAAAGTGAAGCTCCGGTTTCCGAAACTGATTAATCTGCGTCCTGAACATGAAAATATATCACTCTATGGCGATAGCCTCAGTAGTGTCAGTGGCGGCAATAGCGTTTTCGCTCACTCCGACTGCCACTGGCGAAGACACACCCTCATCAACGTCAAACGACGAGTACGCGGCGATATTGCCACAAACGTGCAGTATATGTGACGGCAGAGGCGCAGTGACGGTATTGTCAGACAGCGCGGAGGTCTCCTACCAGTGTGCCGCATGCAGAGGATACGGCAAAATCACCACGGATCCTGAGTATTGATAGTCTTTGCCTACTTAGAGGGACATGCCATGGCATGTCTGAAAATGCAGTCTGGCAGCGGAGTAAATGATTGGGATATCGGCTGACATGCCATGGCATGTCCCTACAAGTGAGGTCACACAACCTTGCAGAACCTTAAAACGGCATAGAGTACTGCTGATATTTTCGCATGATAGAGCAGTGGGGTTGAGGGTAATTTTGTGACATAATCACAAAATTAAAGTCCATCATATGACCACAAAATCAAACCATAGCGTCCGGAAAGAGAAGTGGAATCGCCCTGTATCACGTAAATTTTATGAAGCCATCATAAAGCAGATACACACCGTCGCATCACTGAGCGATGACATCAATGCCGACAATGTGATACGCTGTCTTGACGATTACCTGACCAACCGCACCGCCACTGCCGACTTCACCGAAACCGAGCCAGTTGTATTCACCCTCCTGCAGCCTCTGATAGACCAGGCTATGCGCCGTTCGGAGCGAGCACGCCAAGCCGCTGCGCGCCGTCGCCAATGCTGCAAGCCTGGTGAAACTAATCAAGCCACATCGCTTAGCGCCGAGTTTATCGTGACAGACATGCCACGACCATCCACTCGTGAAGAAAAACGGATAATGCGCCGTGAAGCCACCCTGCTCCGACGCCAGCAAAAACACCTCAAACGCCTACGCAACCGCCAGCCAAAGGCAAAGACAGAGAAGCCGAATCCAAAATTGGTCAAGCCTGATAAACCGTCAGGTCTGTAGGGACATGCCGTGGCATGTCCGCTCTCTGCAACATTCGCAAACGTAAAACCTGACTGGCGGACATGCCGTGGCATGTCCCTACAAAACTTGTACGAAATCTTGTATCTGCAATTTACTCTACCTCTCAAGGGCAGATCAGTCGAACTGTTTGCGGTGGAAGATGAAGTTGCGACCGAGGTATTTTTCGCGGACTATGGGGTTGGAGGCGAGTTCTTCGCTGGTGCCTTTGAAAAGGATCTTGCCCTCGAAGAGGAGGTAGGCTCGGTCGGTGATGCTGAGGGTCTCAGGAGCGTTGTGGTCAGTGATGAGGATGCCGATGTTCTTCTCCTTGAGTTTGTAGACCACCGACTGGATATCCTCGACGGCTATGGGGTCGACTCCGGCAAAAGGCTCGTCGAGCATGATAAATTTGGGGTTGATGGCAAGGCAGCGGGCTATCTCCGTGCGGCGGCGTTCGCCACCTGACAGCTGGTCGCCGAGATTCTTGCGCACCTTCTGCAGCGAAAACTCCTCAATCAGCGACTCTAACTTTTCTCGCTGGTATTCCTTAGAGGTGTTGGTCATCTCAAGCACCGAGAGGATGTTGTCCTCAACCGACAGCTTGCGGAACACCGACGGCTCCTGAGCGAGATACCCGATGCCGTTCTGCGCTCGGCGATATACGGGATATTTGGTAATGTCGAGGTCGTTGAGGAAGATACGCCCTTCGTTGGGGGTGATAAGTCCCACGGTCATGTAGAATGTCGTGGTCTTGCCGGCTCCGTTGGGACCAAGCAGCCCCACTATCTCGCCCTGCGTGACATCTATGGAGACATGGTTAGCCACGATGCGGTTGCCATATTTCTTGACGAGATTGTCGGTGCGCAGCACCATCTTGTCATCAGTTGACGCATGCTCCTGAGATGCCGCAGCTACGGCGGCATTATCTTCCTGCTGTTCTATCATTTTCTCAATCGTGATTCTATGTAGTCAGTGAGCAGATTGACTGCCACAATGTTGTTTCCTCCCTGAGGCACTATGAGGTCGGCTTTCTTCTTTGACGGCTCTATATACATGTTGTGCATGGGCTTCAGCACCTCCTGATAGCGGTTTATGACCATCATGGGTGTGCGTCCGCGTTCCACGCAGTCACGTGTGATGACACGGATAAGACGGTCATCGGCATCCGCATCGACAAACACCTTCACGTCCATCATGTCACATAGCTCCGGCTGGGTGAGCACCAGGATGCCCTCGACAAGCACCACGTCACGAGGCTCCAGGGTGATGGTCTCTTTCTGCCGTGTACATGTCAGATAGCTATAGGTGGGCATCTCGATAGTCTGTCCGTCACGCAGAGCCTTGATCTGGTCAACCAGCAGCGACCACTCTATGGCAGCCGGCTCGTCAAAGTTGATTTTCTGTCGGTCTTCGGGCGGCACATGGCTTGAATCTTTATAATAGTTGTCCTGTGAAATGACAGCCACTTCGCCCTGAGGAAGAGCTGAAATAATCTTGTTGACCACTGTGGTCTTACCAGAGCCTGTGCCTCCGGCTATGCCTATGACTAACATGGTGTAATCTGACTTGGGGAAATATGGACGGTTGGGAAAAAGATGTTAAGGTAACAGAGCTGCCTGTTGCGCCTTTTGGACGCATATATTGGCAAAGTTAGCCATTAAATTTTATAATTCAAGTGAGAGATGGCGATTTTTTCAGTAACTTTGCGACGGTCAATAAGCCACCTATATATATTTATCAATATACTGACAGATGATTTTCACAAAATCCATAGCCAATTTCGGCAAATACTGCCTGTTCATGCGGCGGGTGTTCAGCGTGCCCGACAAGTGGAGGGTATTTTTCTCCCGAACTGTTTTCGAGATACAGAAATTAGGAGTGGATTCCATACCGTTGGTCATCATCATCGCCCTCTTTATCGGAGCGGTGATCACCATACAGATGCAGCTCAACTTCTCCTCCCCTCTCGTACCGAGCTATTCGACAGGACTTGCCACACGCGAGATAGTGTTGCTGGAGTTTTCCAACTCCATATTGTGCCTTATCCTTGCAGGCAAGGTGGGCAGTAACATAGCATCGGAGATAGGCACCATGAGAGTTACCGAGCAGATTGACGCTCTGGAAATCATGGGCATCAATTCGTGCAATTTCCTCGTGCTGCCCAAAGTGGTGGGATTCCTGTTTTTCATGCCTGTACTTGTCGTGTTCTGCATCTTCACGACCATGCTCGGCGGTTATCTGATCGCCGCGGTCACCGGCATCATCTCCGTATCTAAATACATCTACGGCATACAGACCCAATTTCAGGAATGGTATGTGTGGTACGGACTGATAAAGTCGCTGTTTTTCTCGGTAGTCATCACCTCAGTGGCGAGCTACTGCGGCTACTATGTCAAGGGCGGTGCCCTTGAAGTAGGCAAAGCCAGCACCAACGCCGTAGTGACAAGCAGCATCATGATACTGCTTCTCGATGTAATACTCACCAAACTCCTGCTCCAATGATAGAAGTCAAGGGCGTGACAAAGTCGTTTGACGACAAGACCATCCTCCACAGCGTGGATGCCACATTCTATACCGGCAAGACCAACCTGATTATCGGACAGAGCGGATCGGGCAAGACAGTGCTGATGAAATCGCTCGTCGGACTTCTCAGACCCGAAGAGGGACAGATACTCTATGACGGTCGCGACCTGCTGCAGATGTCGGTGGACCAGACCAAGAAACTGCGCGAGGAGATCGGCATGCTCTTCCAAGGGTCGGCACTGTTTGACTCAGAGACAGTGCTTGGCAATGTGATGTTCCCGCTGATGATGTTTACCGACATGACACCCGCCGAACGCAAGGACCGCGCACAGTTCTGCCTTGAACGTGTCAACCTCAAAGGTGCGGACAACAAGTATCCATCGGAGATTTCGGGCGGTATGCAGAAGCGTGTAGCGATTGCTCGTGCCATCGCACTGAATCCCAAGTATCTCTTTTGCGACGAACCAAACTCCGGCCTTGACCCGCATACCTCCATCCTCATCGACGAACTGCTCAGCGACATCACACACGAGTACAACATCACCACGGTAATCAATACCCACGACATGAACTCGGTGCTCGGCATAGGCGAAAACATCATCTACCTGCGCAACGGCCGCCGCGAGTGGGTGGGCAATATGAAGGAAATCTACACCGCTTCCAACGAGGCTCTCAACGATTTCGTCTTTGCCACAGATTTGTTCAAACAGGTCAAGGAGTACATCGTTCACAACTCGTCGACAACTCCTCCAGCCAAATCCTGAGCCATCCCTGAGCACCATTATTCCATACATTATGGAACTTACATGTTTTTTTTGTAACTTGCGCGAAATTTCATACCATAACACGTACACGTTATCAAAACACAGATGAAAAAATATCTCGTTACCGGAGCTGCCGGATTTATCGGCGCCAACTTTGTGAAGTATCTACTTAAGAAATGGGGCAACGAAGTAGAAATCGTAATTCTCGATGCTCTCACCTATGCAGGTAATCCCATGACCATCAAAGATGAGATGGAGCTGCCCAACGTGACATTCGTCAAAGGTGACATCGGTGACCGCGAGCTCGTAACTAAGATAATGAAAGAATTTGACCCGGATTTCGTGGTTAATTTCGCTGCTGAAAGCCATGTGGACCGCAGTATCGAAAATCCTCGTCTGTTTCTGGAGACAAACATCCTCGGCACACAGAACATGCTCGACTGTGCACGCGAAGCGTGGTTTGAAGGCAAGGATGAGAACGGTCATAACCGTTACCGTGAGGGTAAGAAATATCTGCAGATCTCCACTGATGAAGTCTACGGCTCTCTGCCCAAAGATTTCGACGAAGCTCAGCCTCTGCATCTGACCGATGATGTCAAAGAAGTGGTCAAGGGACGCAAGAACCTCCAGACATTCGGCCACGGATTCTTCACCGAAGACACTCCGCTCTCTCCGCGCTCGCCCTATTCGGCAGCCAAGACCGGAGCCGACCTCATCACCCAGGCTTATCACGAGACCTACGGCATGCCCATCAACATCACCCGTTGCTCCAACAACTACGGTCCTTACCACTTCCCCGAGAAGCTCATACCGCTGATCATCAAGAACATACTTGAAGGCAAGAAACTCCCTGTATACGGCAAGGGTGACAATGTACGTGACTGGCTCTATGTAGAGGATCACGCCAAGGGTATAGACATGGTGCTCCGCAACGGCCGCATGGGCGAAGTCTACAACATCGGCGGCTTCAACGAGGAGCAGAATATCAGCATCGTGCGTCTGGTGATCAACATCATCAACCGCATCATGCACGAGGAGCCCAAATATCAGGCTCTGCTCAAAGGCATCACCCCCGATGAAATCACCGAAGACCTCATCACCTACGTTACAGACCGTCCCGGTCACGACATGCGTTATGCGATAGATCCCACCAAGATTGCGACCGAACTGGGCTGGTATCCAGAGACTCCGTTTACCGAAGGTATCGAGAAGACTGTGCGCTGGTATCTCGACAATCAGGAGTGGGTGGAAAGCGTCACATCCGGCGAATACCAGAAGTATTATGACCAGATGTATGGCAACCGCTAAGCTCTGAACCACCACTTACCCATACATATACTTTCTAACCCGAAATCATTCAGAAGATCATGAAAGGTATAGTACTCGCAGGCGGCTCCGGCACACGTCTCTACCCTATCACACGCGGCATATCGAAGCAGCTCGTACCCATCTATGACAAACCGATGGTATATTATCCCATCTCGGTGCTGATGCTTGCCGGCATACGCGACATCCTGATAATATCCACACCTCATGACCTCCCCGGATTCAAGCGCCTGCTTGGCGACGGCAAGGAGATGGGGGTAAACTTCACTTATGCAGAGCAGCCTCGTCCCGAGGGTCTTGCACAGGCATTTATCATCGGCAAGGAATTTATCGGCGATGACGATGTGTGTCTGGTACTCGGAGACAATATCTTCTATGGCCAGGGCTTCACGGGGATGCTGCGCCAGGCAGTCGAACGCACAGCCTCCAGTCAGGAAGCCACTATATTTGCATATAAGGTGAAGGATCCGCAGCGCTACGGTGTAGTCACTATTGATGACCGCGGTAAAGCTGTGAACATCGTAGAGAAGCCATCCAATCCCGAGACCAACTATGCTGTGGTGGGTCTGTATTTCTATCCCAACGAAGTGGTGAAGGTAGCACATGAAATCAAGCCCTCGGCTCGCGGAGAGCTTGAGATCACGACTGTCAATCAGGTGTTCATGGACCGTGACAAGCTCAACGTACAGCAGTTCGGACGCGGCTTCGCATGGCTTGATACCGGTACCACCGACTCGCTGATGGAGGCATCAAACTTCATAGAGACCATCGAGAAGCGCCAAGGCTTCAAGGTGGCAGCACTGGAAGAGATAGCTTTCCGCCGCGGATTCATCGATGCTGACCGACTGCGCGAACTGGCTCAACCGATGCGCAACAATGCTTACGGCCAGTATCTCATCGAGCTTGCTGACAATGGCATCAACTAAACCACGACTTATAGAACTGCCGCGCATCTATGACCCGCGCGGCAGTCTTTCATTTGCACAAGACAATGACCAGATACCCTTTGACATCAAAAGGGTATTTTGGTTATATGATGTGCCTGGAGGAGCTGTGCGCGGAAGCCATAGCCACAGGGAAGCTCATGAGCTGATAGTCGCTACAGGGGGGAGCTTTGACGTGTCACTGCATGACGGGCATAAATCGACCACCTATACGCTTAACCGCCCTTTCATCGGTCTTTACGTACCGCCGGGTTATTGGCGCACCCTTGAGAATTTTTCATCAGGCAGTGTCTGTATGGTGCTTGACTCCATACTCTACGATGAAAAAGATTATATAAGGAATTTCAACGAATTTCTCGAGTGGGTGCATACTCACAGAGACACCTCTGAGACAGAGATAAGAAACGTCACACCATGAGATACCCATTTCTTGACCTCGGACTCATCAACAGCCACTGGATTGACGAACTGAAAGAGGCGGCATGCCGTGTCATATCATCAGGCAGGTACATAGGCGGCGATGAAGTGGCAGCATTGGAGTCAGACATGGCTACGCTATGCGGCACAGCCCACGCTGTCGGTGTCAGCAATGGTCTGGATGCCCTTACACTTATATTAAAGGCATATGTCAAGCTCGGGCGTCTCAAATATGGCGATGGTGTGATTGTCCCTGCCAATACGTATATAGCCACTATGCTGGCTGTGACGGAGGCAGGTCTGAAAATCTTGCCGGTTGATTGTGACGAGATGACCATGAACATCGATACAGCAGCAATCCCATCGGAAATTCTCGACCAAGCCAAAGCTATCATGCCAGTGCATCTATACGGACGAACGGCATGGAGTCAGTCACTACGCAGCATTGCCGAATCACGAGGGCTATTAGTCATCGAAGACTCAGCCCAAGGGATAGGCGCTTATGCATCTGCGGCAGGAATCAACGGCGGACACATTACGGGTGCTCTCGGACATGCATCGGGATTCAGCTTCTATCCGACAAAAAACATAGGAGCAATCGGAGATGCCGGGATGGTCACTACTGATGATGCAGAATTGGCTTCGACTGTCAGAGCGTTAGCCAACTACGGATCTGACCGCCGCTACCACAACATATATTGCGGAAACAACTGCCGTCTTGACCCGATACAGGCAGCCATGATACGTGTAAAGCTCCGCCATATCGATGAAATCAATAACCGACGCAGACAAAACGCGGCTACCTACGAGACCCATCTTAATCATCCGCTTATCACCAAGCCTGTCATACCATCAGAGCCACGTGAGCACGTATGGCATCAATATGTCATCTACGCGGGCGAACATCGCGACAGCCTACAGTCATATTTGACCGCCAAAGGTGTGGGTACGGACATACATTATGCCACCCCTCCGCTACACCAGCCGTGTTACTCACATCTTGAATGCCGACATGATTTCGCGGTCACCGACCGTCTGGCTGAGGGCATCCTCTCTCTACCAATCTCAGAGATGACATATCCCGATGACATAAAAGAGATCTGCGACATCATCAACAGCTTCAAACCATAGCGATGAAAAAATTCATACTCGTGCTTGCCATCGCCATAGGAGTGGCATGGACAGTGCGCAATTACGATAATCAGGGACAGGAGGGATGTCAGACAGACGCTTCAGAACTGACTTTTGTAAAGATGCCATCTGACATACCTTCTCAGATTAAGGAATACGCGAATTATACGGTTTCATTCAATTCAGAGACACATATACCCAACTGGGTGGCATGGACTCTTGAAGGGAAGAACACCAACGGACAGGTGAAACGGTCAAACAAATTCTGGACTGACGAATCAGTCAAAGGATGCGCACAGACCTCCGATTACCGCAATACGGGATATGACCGTGGGCATATGGCTCCGGCTGGTGACATGAAATGGGACAAGACTGCAATGGACGAATGCTTCTCCCTCGCAAATATCGCCCCTCAAGCCCACACCCTCAACAGCGGCTCTTGGGGCAAACTCGAAGAAAAATGCCGTCAGAGAGCCGTTGCCGACAGCATTGTCGTAATAGTCTGCGGACCGATCCCTAATGAAGAGCCGATAGCGCATATCGGATTGACAGGAGTAGCCGTGCCGCAACGGTTTTTCAAGGTCGTACTCTCACCTGCCGCCCGTCCGCCGAAAGCGATAGGGTTCATCATGCCTAACGGATATGTCGAAGGAGGCATGCAGCGGTGCGCTGTGAGTGTTGACAGCATCGAGTCGCTGACAGGTTATGACTTCTTCTCGGCGCTCCCCGACGATATAGAATCACAAGTAGAATCACAATGCAATTTCCCACAATGGAGCCATACCCGCAGATGACAAACGATGACACCATATGTGCCATATCCACGCCTCACGGATGCGGCGGCATAGCCGTGATACGCATAAGCGGACCCCTTGCCATAGATGTCACATCCAAAATCTGGCATGGGAAAAGCCTTGCACAATCCGCAACCCACACAGCGCATCTCGGCACCATCATTGACCAGAGCGGAGACCCCATCGACGAGGCAGTCGCGACCGTATTCCGTGGTCCGCGCTCGTTTACTGGCGAGGATGTCATCGAGTTGAGCGTGCATGGATCCGTATATGTCCAGAAACGAGTGCTGGAATTATTGCTTGCCAACGGCGCACGTCTTGCCGAAGCTGGAGAGTTTACTCGAAGGGCGTTTGCCAACGGCCGCATGGATCTGGTACAGGCTGAAGGTATCGCCGATGTAATAGCTTCACGCAACGAAGCCTCCCACCGCGTAGCCATGTCTCAGATGAGAGGAGTATTCTCGTCACGCATCCGAGAGCTTCATGACCGGCTGCTGCAGATGGCATCTCTGCTGGAACTCGAACTGGATTTCAGCGAAGAGGACGTTGAATTTGCCTCACGCGAGAAACTTATATCTATTGCCGAAGAAATACATGCCTACGTGACACGTCTGGCAGATTCTTTCTCCCGTGGGAGAGTCATCAAAGAAGGTATCCCAGTGACCATTACAGGAGAAACGAACGCGGGCAAATCCACCCTGCTCAACAGCATCCTCGGCGAGGACAAAGCCATAGTCAGCGACATACGCGGCACCACCCGCGACAGCATCGAAGACACCATATCAATCGGCAGCCACCTGTTCAGATTCATTGATACAGCAGGACTCCGCGACACCTCGGACCCCATAGAAAGCATAGGCATATCGCGCGCCATGGACAATATCGCCAAGGCATCCATAGTCATTTGGATGATCGACAGCACCTCCACCCTCTCGGCAGCCGAAGAGTCTTGGGCTCGTATCGCCCCGAAGCTCCAAAGCCATACAGACCTTGTCGTGTTCATCAACAAATCCGACATCAACCCCGCATCCTCAGAGTTCAGGGAACAACTCGCCACAACCATCACACTGCCCGCAGACACCCATTGGCTCACAGGCAGTGCACAATCAGAGACCGACATAACAAGTCTGCAAGAAATCCTCACATCCATCGCCGCCGAGACCACCGCCCCCGACGGAGACATCACCGTCACCAACATCCGACATCACCAGTCACTCACCGCCGCCGCCCAGTCCATCAGCCGCGCCATCGACGCCCTCCGCGCCGACATCCCCGGCGACCTCGTAGCCCAAGACATCCGCGAAACCCTCCATCACCTCTCCACCCTCACCGGCTCCATCACCACCCCCGACCTCCTCACCCACATCTTCTCCCACTTCTGCGTCGGCAAATGACATGATTGGGACGAAATACAAAGAAACCGAAACAAACTGCAAAGAAACGCAAAATTAGGTCTAAAAATCAGGAAGATACAGCCAGTCAGAAAATAAGCGGTTTTCGGTATGTTTATGGTTCTTTTCGGTATTTTATGGTGCGAATTTGGTGCGCGGTATATTTATGATTACCTTTGCGCATCAAAACGCACCAAATTTACAGGATGACCATGAATCAGACAAAAGAATCAGTGAAACTGCGCAAGCGGCTCCGCCCTTCGGGCAATACGGCTCTGTTCCTTGAGTTCTACATCAAGGGGAAGCGGACATACGAGTATCTTAATCTTTACCTTGTGCCGGAGAAGACGAGAGCCGACAAGGAGCGCAACCGCGAGACACTGCGCTTCGCAGAGACAGTGCGTGGCAAACGGCTCGTGGAGGTGCAGAATGGGGAGTACGGCTTTGAGGGCACATACAAACTTGACACGGACTTCCTCGACTACTACAGGATGCTGTGCGAGAAGCGGCAGCAGAATCCCGAAAGCCTCGGCAACTGGGGGAACTGGTACAGCGCGTTGAAGCATCTTGAGAGATACTGCCGTCCCGGCATGACTTTCAGAGATGTCACGCCCGAATTTGTGCAGGGCTTCAAAGATTACCTTGACAAGACCGCACGTGTGAGGGACAAACGAAAGAAAGCCGAGACAACCGAAGACCGCAAGCCGCTCTCAAACGCCAGCAAGGTGTCGTATTTCAACAAGCTGCGAGCATGCATCAACCAGGCTTTTGAAGACCGCATCATCCCCCACAATCCGCTGCGAGGCATAGAGGGCTTCAAGCTGGAGGAGAAGGAGCGCGTGTATCTCACGCTTGAGGAAGTCAAAGCCATGGCGGCAACGGAGTGCAAATATCCTGTGCTACGCAACGCCTTCCTCTTCTCCTGCCTGACAGGACTGCGCAAGAGCGACATCGAGAAGATGACATGGTCGGAGGTCAGACAGCAGGGAGAGTTCACGCGCATCGTGTTCAAGCAGAAAAAGACCGGCGGACAGGAATACATCGACATCAATCCGCAGGCGGTAGCATTCATGGGAGAGCGCAGGGATCCCGATGCCCACGTATTCCCCAACTTCTCCTATTCGTCATACTACCTGATGGAGCTGAAGCGGTGGGCTGTCCGTGCAGGCATAACCAAAGATATAACCTTCCACAGCGGACGGCATACCTTCGCCGTGCTTATGCTTGACCTCGGAGCCGACATCTACACGGTCAGCAAGTTGCTCGGACACCGCGAAATCCGCACCACGCAGATCTACGCCAAAGTGATGGACAAGAAGAAGCAGGAGGCAGCGATGCTGATACCTCCGATACTCCCGATCGAAGACAGTACAAAGGATTGAAGCAAACGGAATGCAACAACGGAGGTCAGCGTCTGACCTCCGTTTTATTTTACAATATACCGACTGATATTTTATTAATCCACGCCATTGACCTAAATCGGCTTTATATCAAAATTCAAAATAAGACATACCACAATCTATGCACTTCAACAGATAAAAATCAATCACTAAATTATCATATTTTATCAAAGGAGGCAATCCATTCTAACAACCAATCTTCATTAATCATAAGAGCAGTTTCAAGATAGGCTCTCTTGTCCTCGTTTGTACAACTTACTTTTAATCCCATCCTAGACATTTCATTGAGAGAATCCAATGCAATCTTACAACCTGCCTCCGCATCCTCATTGTCTTTTGTTGACAATCCACGTTTATGCAGCAAGAGCATTAAGGAATAATCTCAAAGAAGAATCATAATCTTCGTCTTCAAAAGCACAAAGACCTACTTGACACATTGAAATAGTAATAGCTCTGTCAACAACAGTTCGGATTTCCCTTTCTCTATCGTCCTCTATCTCTAACATTTTTTAAATTTGTTCATGAGCATCTTCCAATTGGTGTTTAAAATCCTTTAATTCAGCCTTTGCCGAAAGAAATGAGAGTATGTTCCATCCTACTAATACAGTCACAAGCACAGACAAAATGCTGATTGATTCTGACATATCATTTTCTACTGAATGGGAATAGAACGCTCCAATAGAAATAATGATAGATATGACACTCAATGCACAACTTGAAATAAAGGCCGTCTTATAATTAAAAGAACGTTTTGTTTCCATAGCAAACTATCTGTTAATTTTATATCCGAGGAATCTGAAGATTTAGCTTGATACCAAGACAGAGCAGGACGCAAAAAGGATATTAAAGAGCGCATACTCCAAAAGGAATATGCGCGTGAGGTTATATACTTCCCTTAGAGGGCTTAATATTAAAAGATAAAATGCGATAGCAGAGGCGAGATTAGCCTTCTGTATCACCATGCAGGATTCTCATAGTTCTTGAGAGATTAGGGTGTGAGATTGATGTTGACTAATTAGTTGTTAAGAGTTTTTGCTGCTAAACTTTTTTGTGTAGTGCAAATATAAAACCTTGACGCTGTAAAATCAAGCCTTTATATATGAATTCTTTGTCTGTTTCATCATTTTTAACGGTTATAAAGTCATTCGGAGTGCCTCTGCATAAGAAAGTAGCATGAATGTCCGAAGGAAGATTGATTGACACAACCATGTCTCGAACTATGTATTTTGCCCTGAAACTCAGGTCATGGTCAGTAAGCAGTCTCACCCTTCGGGTGCGTATGACTTTTACTGAATATACGCCTTTGCCGCTTTCATTATCTATTTTAATAACATGCTTCCAGGTATATTTGTTTTGCATTTCATCGTCATACTTTGCATCTATTTTATCCGGATCTCGTTTCTGACCATTTATGAAACACTCCACTCGGCAATAAAAATCCTCATCTAACACTAGATCTCGGACTTCGTCACAGCATGCCCAAAAAGACAGGTCAACATTGCCTTTCTTTTCTGTAACCAGATCAAAACAGATGTAGTCAGTTGTGAGTATGAAATTATGCTCCTCGTCGTCCCATTTCACATCAGTCAGTATCCTATAGCCGTCATAATAGCTGTATTCCTGCTTGCAAAAATAGTGTTCCTTTATTATTGAAAACAGATCCGTATGGATGTCGGGGAATCGGCGTTCAAGCATCTCTGCCGAAACCTTGTCCCAGATTTGCGGTATATCCTTGCGTATGCTGAGATAATTGTCAGAGTATATTATACTACGCAGTTCATTCTTGAAAATACCAAAGAAATGGCTGGCATTGGTAAGAAATCCGACAACGCCTCCAATAACCAACAGATCCGACAGTTTTATTATTATGGCTTTAGCCTCCCCTTCAACGATATCAAGATAAGCCAAGGCATATCCAAGAAAACCAAGCAACGGAAGAGTCCAAGCCATTCCTGCTTGAAATGTCCTGACATTAAAGATTCCTTGCTGCGGGCCGTCAGCATGTTTCTTATACAGTAGATGCAGCATCCATGAGACAAACAGGAATGACAATACTACGGCAACCACAAGAATGATATGCCACAAAGATAGTTTCACAACCACACCTGTGAAATCGCCAAGCAAAAGTACAATTGTAAGGCTTAGCAGAATTATGCCAAACCCGATAATCACACCAAAATCCCTTAATATAACTGCTGTGTGGTTATTGAATTTTTTGAGATGTCTTTTAAAGTCTAATTTCATAATATGTCTTGATGAAGTCTTTGAGTTCCATAAGTGAGAGGATTTGCCGTGTCAGACTATGCCGTGGAGTGACTGGATGAATTTTTGGTGGTAATAGTCTTGTTCCCGTTCGTCAAGGAGGTCGTGGAAGTAGGCGTAGAACTCTCCCGGCATTTCTTTTTTGATGCGGTAGAGCATGGGGAAGTAGTCGCCGCCGTTGTTGTCCATCGCTGCCTGGTAGTCTTCTTCGCTGCATATCTCCCTGACCATATAGGCGTGGAAACGTTCGGGCAATGGCAGCTGCATGAATGCTTCGGCATCGAAGTCGTCTCCGAAGTCGGTGTTGATGGATGAGGGGTCTATGGCAGGGAGGCCTTCTTCATCGCACTGGGTGACTGAGTCCGCGAAACGTTTCAGAGCCTCGAGGTCATTCTGTGTAATCATTATTCCGTCTTATGATGTTATTGTTTTGGTCAAACCATATTTTCTTTGAGCCTTTAGTCTTCCTCATTATCACGATTGCTTTGATGGCCGATTGGATTAATACGAAAACGAAGAATGCAGCGACCCCAAGCAGGAAACACCAGACTTTATGTAAACTTGTACACACGTCAAGCATACCACCTACAAGACCTATGATCAATGCCAGAAAGATAATTTTCATAGCTCAAATTTGTTCATGTAGTAGCTGATGCTCATTTCTTTTTCATCATACAGGACTGGTTGACCTGATGTATTGAACTTTATCTTTACCGACACACCCCGTTCTCCTCGCTTGATACATTTTTCGTGGATAGCTTCATCAAGTTTGTCAGGTGTGAACATAAAGAATATGTTCCTGTCCGAATCCTTATCCTTGCTCCTTGCCACTATGATATAACGAATCTGTTTGCCGATATACTGGTCATACCTATCAATGTCTATCTGACAGATGATATTCCCGTTATCTCTGACATAGGTAGTCTTGACCTGAACATAATAGTATATATTGTCCTTTACAGCGACTATATCCACTCCTTCGTCTACCAACATCATATTGGCATTATAGCCATGAAACAGTAGCTCTGACATCACAGCACACTCCCCTGCCCTCCCGACATACACATGGTCGATAGGATCTCCTGGCAACGGAGGTCTCACAGATTTGCGTTTTGAGTATTTGCCCTTGTTATATGTGAGCTTAGAATCTTTATCGAGCTTTCGGTCTTGCTTTATTAGACGCTCTATCTCATCCTCAATTTCCGCTTGATTGAAGTTGAAGATTTCATCTGGACCTGTCAATGAAGCTACAACTGCATTTTTGATGTCTTTTAGTCTCTTGCTGTCCGAATAAGATTTGAAGACATCAAGAATGGACTGCATGGTTATCTGCACCTTTATGTTATCTAAGTTTTCCATGTTCGTATGTGATAATATACTTTTAAGTCTATGAGATTTGTTGGGAGATGATGCGCTTGGCTGCAAAGATGCTGTGGATTTCAGCGTATCCTACCATCATTTTGTCAGGATACTCTGGGTTGTCGGAGGAGAGGACTATGTAGCTGGGGGTGTCAAGCAAATGGTTTTTGGTGATGCGTTTTAGCGCGACATAATCCTCCATATCGTGGCTCCATGCTACCACCGCTACGCAGTCTCTCAAAGAATGCCATTGAGTAGGTATTATTTCTTGGCATAGCACAGTTGCGCCTGACTGAATTTGGGGGGACATGGAATCACCGTAAATCTTAAACAGACAGCAGCTATCGTCAATCCTCTCCTCTCTTGCCGGGATAATATTCACCATTTCAGCGTCTTCTGAAAGGAATGCTTGCCAACTAATGTGCGCAGTCGGATTGACCTCATAGAATCGGACAGGTACAGTATCCTCCTCAATGGCCCTTTTAGGGACAGCATATGCGGATATATTGCTTTCATAGCTTTGATTCAGCATCTCGCCTTCGCCCGTAAGTAGCCATGCCTTTGATATTCCAAATTTTTCAGCCCATGTTTCAGCCTGCTTCTTGCCAAAAGGACGTCTACCAGTAAATAAAGAGTTGACGTATGCTTTTGAAACGCCTAATTGGGCGGCTATATCAACCTGACTCATACCTTTTCGATCAAAGTACTCCAAAAGTTCAGCACCGATATTTTTAGGCATAATGTTAACAAAGATTAAAAGTAAACTAATGACTTGTCAAAGTAAATCTTTTTGGTTTACTTTGCAGTGTGATACTAAATCACTATCGCAAATATATGAAATAAACTAAGACAAACAAATACCGATATGACTTTCAAAGAGATTTACGCAGAGGTCAAAAACAAGCCGAAACCCGACACTCCTGTCAAGGCTTTCATCAAGGAAGTATGCGAACTGACGAAGAAAACCGAAGTCGCCGTATGGCGGTGGCTGTCAGACAAAGAGGGGTCTTCATCCGTACCTGATGCTCTGACACAGGACGTTCTCGCCAAGCACTTTGGCACGACTCCCCAAGAGCTGTTCCCGACCAAGAAATAATAAACCCGCAATCGAATAAACGAACACAGAGATGCAGCAGCAAGAATTTGAGAACCTGACAGGCATGACGGTAGACCCGATAGAGTATGACCGCATCGAGGAGATATACCTCAATGCAGGAAGCATGGATAATGAGACTTTCTGTATGGATTACGCCAAAGGCAGAGGTCATAAAATCATGGAAGCGCTCAGCAGCGAGGTGACCGACCAGCGCGACAACGTGCGCCGTCTTGAAAACGAGCGTAGAGAGAAGGTCAACGAGATGGTCGACTTCCTGATCGCGATGCACGACCAGACCAAGCATGAGCCGCTACGCAAACAGGCGGTGGAGATGGTCGGCAGGAAACAGTACATACTCCACAAATGCCACATGGCTCTGCCGCTGGACGATCTGGAGCAAGCGTGGGTGATAGAGCTGCTTGAATAACGAATAAGGAATGAGTAAGCATAATTGAAACGATGTTAAGAGAGGGTCAAAGGCCGCGAGGCTGCACCGTCCGGCGCAAGAGAGCGCGAAAGGATACATGTGTTTAGAACATGGTTTTTTACAATCAGTCCCGCGTACCAAATCGCGCGGGACGCACGGAGAGGTAGCTCAGTGGCAGAGCGTACGCATGAAGCCCTCGCACAGAAGCAGGCGGAGGTGAGCGGATTGCGTGAGGCCGCGGGTCCGAATCCCGCCCTCTCCACCAAGTACAACACAAACTTCAAAACGGATTACGATTATGAGACTATTCTTTGCAACGATACGGTGGACGCAGCTCGTGGTGGCTGTGCTGCTGACGGCATGGGCGGCGATGATGACCGTGCGGTGCTTCTGGAGCGGCAACGCTTTCTGCGGCATGATATTCACGGCGATGGGCGCAATAGGCTATTTCGTGCTTTGCTTATCGGCACGTGACGAGATACGCCGGATGCGCAATCAGGATGCCGAAAAGGATTCCAACGGACTTCATGGATGAACACTTGATTTAATCCCTTCATGTGAAAGAAGCCTTCCTCCAGTCCGTGAGGATATGAGGGAGGAGGCCAGATGGTGCAGCGGAAGCACGGCAGGGGCGCAAGCCTCTTGCAGACCGGGGTTCGACTCCCCGTCAGGCCACCGATAAAAACTTCAAAACCCAGGACATGACACAGACAGCACCGCTACTGAAGAAGACAACCGACCTCCAGGCAGAGAGGGCGTCACGCGACCTCGCCATCTTCAACGAGTACAATGCCCTCGTGGCAGTTGAGGGGCAGAGCCGCACGGAGGTCAACAAATACCTCATGCGCAAATACGATCTCCACTCCACAGGCACAGTTTATGCCATCATCAAGAGGGTCAAGGAAAGAATCAACCATCAGAAACAGGAGGCAGTATGAGCACCAACGACATCGAGGATATCCGCCAGCAACTTGACCGCATCGAGGCGATGACGAGCATAGGCGTGAAACCTATCCTGACATTGGAAGAAGCCGCAATCTTCACAGGCTATAAGACATCCGGACTTTACCAGCTCACAAGCAAGAAGCAGATACCACACTGCAAAAAGAACGGCAGGATCTACTTCGAGAAACAGAAACTCATAGCATGGATGACCGAAAGCCCCGTCATGACTGAAGCCGAGCTGAACAGCAGAGCCGAGACCTACACCGCAATCAACCAACGCCAGCGCATATGACCGCAGACAAGATACAACAGGAGCTGCTCGAGGCGATACTCGGCGGCATAGATGCCAA
>ENA-ORNQ01000041-ORNQ01000041.1-human-gut-metagenome-genome-assembly--contig:-NODE-41-length-130747-cov-14.392090_pt1 | contig 130747 bp, 120 predicted proteins | sample MGYA00242116_ERZ509024 | MGnify/ENA primary metagenome ERZ509024 (study PRJEB26280, sample SAMEA2338697) | human gut metagenome | biome: human gut; feature: human-associated habitat; material...
ATTACAACCATTGTAGGACAGAACAAAAAACTATCCTATCACGCTTGTAGGGGCTGGCACCCTCGACAGCCCATTATTTCTCGCACGTCACCATTTGTGTTTTTTCACAACAACCCCGAATAACCACACAACGCATTTGTAGGGGACGGCGCCCTCGACGTCCCGCCCCTCCGACATTTCGTCTGCAATCTCATTTGTGTTATCCACATAATGTTTTCTACATGAGCTCTTGATAATTCAAACCTCACTCCTTCGAGCGGGCTGTCGAGGGCGCCAGCCCCTACAATTTTTATTGATAGATTATTCCTCCGCAAAATCGCTCCGCTCTTTGCGTATATACGTTTTGCTATGGGCTAGAAAAGCGGTGCAGATTTAATTCTCCGATATCACTTTCATCTGATATCCTATTTCTATCTGCTTTTGATACTACAATCTGCACCTTGTCGGCTTGCGCCGAATGAGGCTCTGCCTCATACTCCGCTAGGGGCTTTGCCCCTAGACCCCACAAGCCCTCTAGCGCCGGGCTTGAGCGTGCGCTTTATCTCTCGCTTCGCTCGGTGCTTTATTTTACTTTATACTTGCAATTTACTTTGGTCTGCTATGCTCATTCCTCATTCCTCATTTCTCATTCCTCACTCCTAACTCCTCACTTAAACTCCGCTCCTCACTCAAAAAAACTTCCCCTTGATTATTCCCCCAAAAAGTGCTATACTATTGATAAGTAAAATTGCACGAAATCCTAACCCTAAGGAGGTAAATTTCTATGAATTGTACTCATTTCAAAAGCTACTACCCGTCCTCTGACGGACTTCATAAGATCGCATATTACGTTCGTTTCCCTATCGGCACAGTAAGAGGTGTCGTTCAGATATCCCACGGTATGTGCGAATATTTCAGACGTTATGACGACCTCGCAGAGTTCCTCACAGGCTTAGGCTTCGCAGTATGCGGAAACGACCACCTCGGTCATGGCGACAGTGTGAACGACAACTCCGAGCTTGGCTACTTCTCCCCTGAACATGGCTGGGAAAACGCTGTCGAGGATATGTATACTCTCACAAAAATGATGAAACACAACTACCCTGACAAGCCGTATTTTCTTCTCGGCCACAGCATGGGAAGCTTCCTTGCAAGAGCTTTTGTCACCAAGCATGGCAGAAACCTTACAGCGGCTATCTTCTGTGGAACAAGCGGCGGCATGGAAGGTATCCCTGCTTTGCTCACCCTTGTTGACAGCCTGAAAATTCTTCATGGTGACAAATATAGAAGCAACGCTGTAAATAAGCTTGCTTTCGGTGCTTATACAAGAAAAATTACCGATAAAGTCAGCGAATATGATTGGATATCCCGTGACCCTGAAATAGTTTCCACCTACGAAAAAGACCCTAAATGCAACTTTATTTTCACCCTAAACGGCTTTGAAAATCTTGCAAAGCTTTTGTGGTATGTTTCAAACGAAAAGTGGTTCTCCACCTATCCGAAAACTTTGCCTACCTATCTTATAGCAGGCAGTGCCGACCCTGTGGGAAACTATGGAAAAGGCGTACTAAGCGTGTTCAACAGGCTGTCCCTCAACGGCTGTGATGTTGAGATGAAGATATACGAAAATGCACGTCACGAGCTTGTGAACGAAACCAACCGCCGTGAAGTGTATAATGATATTGCAGATTTTCTGCTCGATATCATAAGCTCTGAAATGTGTTCAGATTAAGCTGTAAGGGAGAGAAGTCAACGTGTTTGCTGTAATAAACAGTGTAGGTCTGCTGGGGCTTAACGCCTTTGCGGTCAAGGTGGAGATAGAAGCTTCAAAGGGTCTGCCCTCTTTCGATATTGTGGGGCTTGCAGACGCATCTGTAAAAGAAAGCCGTGAACGTGTGCGTTCTGCACTGCGTTCAAGCGAGATAACATTGCCTCTGAGAAAAATAATCATAAATCTTGCACCTGCCGATGTGAGAAAAACAGGCTCAGTCTATGACTTGGCCGTGGCAGTTGCACTCTTGCGAATGGCTGACCTTGTTGATGACAGTATGCTTTCCACCTCCGCTTTTATCGGCGAGCTTTCTCTCAGCGGAGAAGTAAGACCTGTTCAGGGCGTTTTGCCTATGACCATAATGGCGCAGAAAATGGGACTTTCTGAGATATATGTTCCTGCCGACAATGTTCGTGAAGCTTCCGTTGTGGAGGGTATAAAAGCCTATGGCGTAAGGTCTTTGCGAGAGCTTGTTTTTCACTTTGAGAAAAAGGCGGCAATAGTTCCTGTGGCACATTATAAGCCCACCGCTGAAAGTTATTTCGGAAGTCTTGATTTTGCCGACGTAAAAGGACAATCAGCGGCAAAAAAAGCATTGGAGGTCGCAGCGGCAGGCGGTCACAACGTTCTTATGATAGGTTCGCCTGGCTCAGGAAAATCAATGCTCGCAAAACGTATGCCGTCGATACTTCCTGCCATGACCTTTGAGGAGTCCATAGAAACCACAAATATCCATTCTGTGGCAGGACTTTTGGACAGCAACAGTCCTCTTATCACCACCAGACCTTTCCGTTCACCGCATCATACAGTTTCACCGGCAGGACTTTCAGGCGGAGGCTCTGTGCCAAAGCCCGGTGAGATATCCCTTGCACATAACGGCTTGCTTTTTCTTGACGAGCTTGCAGAGTTTTCACGCCCTGCCCTTGAGATCTTACGTCAACCTTTGGAGGACAGGCAGGTGACCATATCCAGAGTGTCAGGGTCGATAACATACCCATGTTCGTTCATGCTTATCGCTGCAATGAATCCTTGCCCATGCGGATATTTTGGTCACCCAACAAGAAAGTGCATATGCTCGCCGAAACAGGTGTCAAGCTATCTTTCCAAAGTCAGCGGACCACTTCTCGACCGTTTCGACATTCATTTGGAGGTCGCACCTGTTGAGTTTGCAGATCTTTCTTCAACAGCCAAAGAGGAGTCCTCAGCGTCCATAAGAGAGCGTGTTCAAAAAGCCCGTGACATACAAAACGAGCGTTTCAAAGGCACTAGCATAACCTGCAACGCACGAATAACCTCTGATATTCTTCACGAGGTCTGCCCTGTGACAGATGAGGCTTCAAAGCTTTTGGAGAACGTTTTTGACAGGCTGGGACTTTCAGCAAGAGCCTATGACCGCATACTTAAAGTCGCACGAACTGTTGCGGATATGGACGGTGCAAAGGTCATAGACAAAAAGCATATCGCAATGGCTGTTCAGTATCGAAGCCTCGACAGAAAATATTGGAATGGGTGATATGTGCGTCACATAAAAGCTGACAGGAAACGGGCGAACACTGTTCGCCCCTACTATGGTGTATTCAAATACATATGATAATTGCAGACGGTTTTTATTCCGTCTGTTTTTTTGTGCAAAAAAGTACGGGAACGCCCGAAACATTCCCGTACTGTCCTTATCACAATTCTATAATTATCCCTTAAAAATTCTATTCCAAAAAAATCAATCTGCCACTGCGTTCTTTGCGATAACGTCTGCAACAAGATTTGCAGGAAGCGGCTCGTAACGTGCTTTTTCAAAGGTGAACACGCCCTGACCCTGCGTCATTTGTCTCAGAAGCAGTGTGAAGTCTGCCATTTCAGCCATTGGAACTTCGGCAACTATCTCTGTCATACCCTTCTTTTCCGCAGGATTCATGCCCAGAACTCTGCCTCTTCTCTTATTAAGCTCGCCCATCATGTCGCCAGTGTTATCGTCAGGTACGAAAACGCTCAAAGAGCCGATCGGTTCGAGGAGAACAGGCTCTGCCTGACGCATACCCTCTTTGTATGCGATAGAAGCTGCCATTTTGAATGCCATTTCTGAGCTGTCAACAGGGTGATATGAGCCGTCCACAAGGATAGCTTTCAGACCTACTACAGGGAAACCTGCGAGAACGCCTTTCTTTACGCTTTCCTGCAAGCCCTTTTCTACGGCTGGGAAGAAGTTCTTTGGAACTGCTCCGCCAAACACCTTTTCTTCAAATACAAGGTCGTCAGATACGCATGGCTCAAATTCTATCCAAACGTCACCATACTGACCGTGACCGCCTGACTGCTTCTTATGTCTGCCCTGCACCTTGACTTTCTTTCTGATAGTTTCACGATAGGAGATCTTAGGCACAGAAGTTTCTACTTCAACGCCGAATGTTCCTGCAAGTCTGCCCACAACTGAATCAAGGTGAAGTCCGCCCAAGGTGCTGAGTATCATTTCGTTTGTTGACGGGTCGAGCTTGTAATCTATAGTAAGGTCTTCTTCCATAAGTCTTGTCATTGCGGCGGATATCTTGCTTTCATCGCCCTGCTTTTTAGCTCTTACTGCCATTTTGTAGCATGGCTTAGGGAACGTCATAGGTGCAAACTTAACAACTCTTGCGGAGTCACAGATAGTATCGTTGGTGTTCACGTTCATCTTCATTGCAACAACGATATCTCCACAGCCTGCTTCGGCAACGTCTATCTGCTTTTTGCCCTGAAGCGTAACAAGCTTTCCGACCTTTTCGGTGCTTCCTGTTGTAGCGTTCACAACTTCCTTGTTAGGTGTAAGCTTTCCTGAAAATACCTTCATGTATGACATCTTGCCAACAAATGGGTCAGCAACTGTCTTGAATACAAATGCGCTCATAGGGTCGCTTTCAACGCAAGCGACCTCAACAGCTTCGCCGTCTGCAGTTTCGCCTATCATAGCGTCCTTTTCTGACGGAGGAGGGAGCAGCAGGTCTATCTCCTTAAGGAGCATATCAACGCCTGAGAGGTCTGTGGAAGAAACGCATGTAACAGGAGTTATAATGCCTGAGTTCATGCCGCTATGTATTCCGTCGGTAAGCTCTTTCTGTGTGAATGCTTCGCCTGAGAAGAACTTTTCAAAAAGCGCCTCGTCAGTTTCTGCAACGGCTTCGGACACGGCTTCGATAAGTCCGTCGATACGATAACCCATTTTCTCTGACACCTCAGCTGTAGGCATATCAGTTTCAACTGCCTTGCCGTCTTCATACTTATATGCTTTCATCTCAATGAGATTTACATAAGAAACTATCTTTCTGTCTGCGATAACAGGCACAACAACAGGGCAAACTGTAGGTCCGAACTCTGCTTTGAGCTGAGTAAGAACATTATTGAAGTTTGCGTTATCGTCATCAAGCTTTGTTACAACGAACATTGTAGGCTTGCCCATTTTCTTTGCAAGGTCATAAGCCTTGTGAGTACCTACACGAACGCCTGATTTACCTGATACAGTGATGAGTACGCAGCCGCTTGCGGCAATGCCCTCAACAGCTTCGCCCTCATAATCGAACATACCGGGAGTATCAAGAAGATTTACCTTGAACTCGCCAGTTTCCAAAGAAGAAAGAGATGTGTAAACTGAACATTTTCTCTTTATCTCATCAGGGGTATAATCAGAAACAGTGTTTCCGTCAGTTATCTTGCCGAGCCTGTCAGTAGCTCCGCTTTTATATAGCAGTGCCTCAGTCAGAGAGGTCTTTCCAGAACCTGCCTGACCTGCAATAGCAATATTTTTTATTTTTGTGCTGTCGTATTTTTTCAAGTTGATCGCTCCAATCTATGCCGTTGGACGGCTTAATGTGATATGCAGTATAATTATATGTATCATTTACACAAAATATATCAACCGCATAAGATAATTATATACTATTTTCACATAAATAGCAAGGGTGGAAAGAAAAATTTCTTTCGTGAATGTGAACAAAGTTTAGACTTGTTATAAAGCAGATTGCACAAGGGCGGAAGAAGTGAGGAGTGAGGAATTAGGAATTAGGAATGAGGAATGAGCAAAGCTGCCCCCAAGCGCCGAGCGAAGCGATTTTGCGGTGGCAGGACTTGCCCGAATATCTGTAGGGGTGCGGTTATCAGAGATGTGTGAATGCAAAAAAGCCCTCCGAGCAGATCGGAGAGCTTTTGGTTATTTTACCCTTATGATAGGCTGAAGCTGTATCCCTTCAAGAGCCGACTGAATAGTTTCGGGTATGAGTTCAAACTCAGCCACTATGGAGTTTGGCTTCTTTTCGCAGTTGTCCTGCGCATATGGTACGAAATAGTAGTTTCTTAGATTTTGCAGATAACCTATGTTTTTAGCACACCCTGCCAGTGCGTCATTTGTCGATATGGCGATGACCACGGGACGAGCATTTCTCAGATGACTTTTTACCGCCATGGTGGCTGGAGTGTCCGTCAAGCCAAGAGCAAGCTTTGCTGCCGTGTTTGAGGTGCAGGGTGCTACTACCATGATATCACACATCTTTTTTGGTCCGATCGGCTCGGCTTCTTCTATGGTGCGTATGACCTTGCGGCCTGCTATGGTTTCAAGGCGTTTGATGTTTTCTTCCGCTGTGCCAAAACGTGTAGATATAGATGCGGCGTTGAAAGACATTATTGGCACAAGCTTTGCGCCCTGCTGCACAAGCCGTTCTGCGGTGGCAAATGCCTTTTCAAAGGTGCAGAAGGAGCCGGTCATGCAAAAGCCTATTCGTATGCCGTCAAGTGACATTCTTTGTTCCCCTTTCATTCAAAATGTCCGTGACTGTTCGGGCGATTATCTCTCCTGCAGTCATAGGTGCGGCTTTGGCTGGAAGTCCCAATGCCCATACCACACGCCTGTTCAGCTTTGCGGCAGTTTCATGATCTACTCCGCCAGGTCGGGAGGCAAGGTCTATGATAAGAGAGTTTTTATCCATTACGCCCAAAAGCTTTTCATCAAGTATCATAGCAGGGACGGTGTTTATTATTATAGTATACCCCGAAATATTTTCTGCAAGAGCTGTGATAAGTTCTGCCTTATAGCCTGCGCCCTCAGCCTCTGCAAGCGCAGAAAGCTTTCTTGCGGATATAGTCACATCTGCGCCGACAGCTCGAAAAAGCTTAGCACAGGCTTTCGCTACTCTGCCATAGCCAATAACCAGGGCGGTAGAACCGTTCACGGTGACAGCAAGCTCCTGCATGGCTATTTGCAAAGCGCCCTCCGCCGTGGGGATACAATTTCTTATAACAAGCTCCTCTCGCTTATAGTAATCCTTAACATCGAAGCCGAGAGAGGAGAAATATTCTATTTGATCACGGCGGAGCAGACCGCCTGCCACGAGTGCATTTTTCTTTAAATGCGTTGAAACGTCACTGCATGATACTTTTACATTACGGCTAGAAGAGATATCCAGCCCGTCAGCTTTCATGAGAGGAAGTACGAGAACGTCCGCCTTTTCGGTGAGCTGATCGAGATGAGCGAGGGGGATAGTGTCCTCGCCTTTATCGTCCATGCCGTAAGTATAGACCCTGCCGATTTTAGTGAGAGTCTGAGCTGTATATGTTTGTCTTGCGTCACCGCCGACGCAGAGGAAAACTGTTTTTTTCATATGGATACCTCCTGTGGGACTATGCCTGATAGAGTTATATATAATTATATGTATCGGTGGGCTAAATGTTACCGGCAAAACAAAACGCCCTATCCCTGCAAAGCAAGAATCGCGGCGCTTTGATATGATATCATATTTCTATCTTGATAAACTTCGGCTCATGCTTTTTGAAATAGGTCAGATACTTAAAGCCTGCCGCCTGCGCCATTTCTACGCCTGCGGAAATATCTCTGCCGATATCTGCGGTGCAGTGGGCGTCTGAGCCTATGGTCAATATCTCGCCGCCGAGGGCTTTGTAGAGCTTCACATAGCCAAGGTCCGGGAGTGGCTTGCCGTATTTTTGCCTAAGTCCCGACACATTTATCTCTATGCCCTTGCCTTTTTGGATAAGTGTACAAAAAATTTCTCTGATAATATCTTCATATGGGGAAAGATCTATTTGTATACCGCAATCTCCTTGGATATATCGCAGAGGATAGGTGAGGTGTCCTAAAACGTCTAACTTGCCCCATTTGCACATTTCAAGCATTTCTTTGAAATAGTCGTCAAGGAGAGCATAGGTTTGCGACAAGTCCATATTTTTGTACTCTATCCAATAGAAATCGTCCTTGCCTTTATTCTGATGATGTGAGCCGATGATAAAATCAAGGCGTTTGTCGGAGGCTATCTCTTCGGCAAATTCTATATCCTGCAAAGGCTGACCAAGCTCTATTCCGCAGAGAAAATTTAAACCCTCCAGATGCTGGGCAGCTTCATACTGGGCGACTATGCTTGCGGGGGCATACTCCCCCGAGCCGTACATCATGCCGTCTTTCAGGGCTTCAGGGTCACCATAATGGTCGGCTTTATAGCGGAAATTGCAATCGCAATGGTCAGTTATGGCAAATGCCGCCAAGCCAAGCTCTTTGGCTTTTGCTAAAGACTGTTCTACAGTTCCCTCACCATCGGGGGAAAAGCCTGTGTGGGTGTGCATATCTATAAGAGTTTTCATAGGTTCTCCTATCTGTACAGAAATTTGTACTTATATAGAATTGTAAAGCTTTTCAAGCTGTTTAGCCGCTTCTGCCGCACGTCTTACAAAGCTGTCAGGTGCAGCATTTCGGTACATGGTGGACTTTGACATATAAAGCTCTAATGACAATGGTGGCTGGCGGTCAAGGTTTTTGAGCTTTCTGAGAAATTTCTCAAAGTTCAGGTTGCCGTCAAACGGTATCATGTGTCCGTCGGTGTTGCCGTCGTTATCGTGGATATGCAGGCAGGCAAGCTTGCTTCCAAACTTCGTCAGGCAATCGGTATTCTTTGAGAAGCAATTCTCATGACCTGTATCATAGCAAAATTTCACGTTATCGAGGCTGCCGAACCGGTCGAAAAGCACGTCAAGAAACTGCGGGAGCTGGATATTCTCAAAGGCGATATCAACGCTGTTTTCTTCTCCGCACTGTATTATCTTGGCGAAATTCTCTATACCGAAACGAGATACTTCGGGCGGAACAAGCCCGTCAGTTGGGTGGCATATCATGGTTTTTATGCCGTTTTCACCGCACACTCTGACACATTCAAGTGTTCGTTGGAGGATATATTCGCTCTCTGGGCATATTGTCCAAAGGGCGTTCATGCGATCAAACTGTGAATGGACGTTTTCTATTTCCAGTCCATAATTTCGTACAATATCATACTGTGTGTATTTTAGTCCGTCAGAAAAGCCAAGCATTACACCGTCAAAGCCGTTCTCTTTTATAAGTCTTATACGCTCCTCAAAGGGTATTTTAAAGGTGAAGTCTGCAAACATACAGCGTTTCAATCTGTTTTCCTCCTTACCAAAAACAGCGGCAGAATTGCTCTGCCGCCGTGAAAATTTAGTTTTTGAGAGAATGGAGTGGTGCAGGGATCTGTCCGCCACGATTGATGAACTTGGAAGGTGACTCTTTTTTGAGCGGCATAACAGGTCCGCAGCCAAAAAGTCCGCCCCAATCAAGTTCTTCGCCAACGCCCTTGCCAATAGCAGGGATAACTCTTACGGCGGTGGTCTTGTTGTTTACCATACCGATAGCAGCTTCGTCTGCGATGATAGCGGAAATAGTATCGGCTGGGGTATCACCCGGAATACATATCATATCAAGACCAACTGAGCATACAGCGGTCATAGCTTCAAGTTTTTCAATGCAGAGCGCACCGCTCTTTGCGGCATCGATCATGCCTGCGTCCTCAGAAACAGGGATAAATGCACCTGAAAGTCCGCCTATTCTTGAGCAAGCCATTACGCCGCCCTTTTTAACTGCGTCATTGAGCAGGGCGAGGGCTGCTGTTGTGCCATGTGTACCGCACTTTTCAAGACCTATTTCCTCGAGGATATGGGCAACAGAGTCGCCTACGGCCGGAGTTGGTGCGAGGGAGAGGTCAACGATACCGAATGGAACGCCAAGACGCTTGGACGCGATAGTTCCAACGAGCTGACCTACTCTTGTTATCTTATATGAGATCTCCTTGATAACGTCGGATATCTTTGTGATATCAGCGTCGGGATATTTTCTCAAAGCGGCTCTTACAACGCCAGGACCTGATACGCCCACGTTTATCATGCAATCAGGCTCGCCAACGCCGTGGAAAGCACCTGCCATAAACGGGTTATCCTCAACTGCGTTACAGAAAACAACGAGTTTTGCTGCGCCAAAGCAGGCAGAATCAACTGTTCTTTCTGCACACTCTCTTACAACGCCACCCATCATTTTGCAGGCGTCCAGATTGATACCTGTTTTTGTTGAACCGATATTTACAGAGGAACATACTCTCTCAGTAGTAGCAAGTGCCTCTGGGATAGACTTGATAAGCTCGATATCGCCTGCGGAGAAGCCCTTTGGAACGAGGGCTGTATATCCACCGATAAGGTTTACGCCAACGTCCTTTGCGGCTCTGTCCATAGCGTGTGCAAATGGAACAGGTGAACACTTGCAGGCAGCAGACACGATAGCGATAGGGGTAACGGAAATTCTCTTATTTATGATCGGGATTCCAAGCTCCTTTTCTATCTGCTCGCCCACCTCAACAAGCCTTGCGGCTTTTGCGGTTATCTTCTTATAGACATTCTCGCAGGCAACGTTTATATCGCTGTCGATACAATCAAGCAGAGAAATGCCCATTGTGATAGTACGAATATCAAGACAATCGTCCTGTATCATTCGTATCGTTTCCAACACGTCATATGTATTAATCATTTTACAGAAATCTCCTCTTTAGATATGGTGCATACAGTTAAAAATATCCTCGTGCATCGTATGGATCTTTACACCCATTGTCTGACCAAGCTCTGTCAGTCCGTCCGCCATGGTAGCAAAATCGGAGTTGAGCTTTGTGATGTCAACAAGCATTATCATAGCAAAGAGGTCCTGCAAAACTGACTGAGTGACCTCGATAACATTCGCATTATATTCTGCACACTTTGTGCTTACCTTTGCAAGGATACCTACAGCGTCCTTACCTATAACCGTAACAACAGCTCTCATTAATAAGACCAGCCTTTCCAAATTCATTTATATATCTTCTATTATACCACACAGCGGAGATTTTGCCAAGAGTTTTAATTATAAATATTTTATTAACGTTGGAAAATCCGTGTTATGGGTCGACAATCAAGGCAGGTGGTTTGCGGTGAACGAAACGGGCGAACATTGTTCGCCCCTACCCATATTTGTACGAATTACAAAAAAATTCGTAAAAAAATCAAAAACGTTGAAGTGCAAAAAAGCGGGGTGTCAGATTTCTGCAAAACAAAAAAGTTTGATGAGCGGGACGTCAATTTCTGTGAGCTTGCGAGCAGAAATTTCGCCGCTCCCCTACAAAAAGCGCCCCCATTTAGGGGACGTTCTTGTATTATTTTTCTGTTCTGAATGGTGCGAGTGGTATGCCTGTTTCGTTGAAGATAGTTACCTCGCAATAGTTGAACCAGTTATATCTTGCATATAGAGGTTTTTCAACGGCGTCTGACTTGATGAAAATTTTGCTGCCATTTATAGTGATATCGGCTTTTACGAACTCTTCGTCCTTGCCTGCTATCTCAAAGCCCTGTGCTTCGCCCTTTACTACAAAGCCATTTTCGGCATGGTCAAAGCTAAGCTCTATACCACCGTTTTTATACTCCAGCGACTTATAGATAGGTCCGAACGCTTTTACGTCCATGCCGTAGAAAAGCTTTTCTGCCTGCAAACAAAGTCTTTCGCCAACGGGTACTTTATTCTTTGGGTGGATCTCGTTGAACTCACCGCAATCTGAGATAACAGCTATTCCTGTATTTTTCACTGTCTTATATGCTCTCATCTGTGCTTCTCTTATTTTACACCAATGCTTATAATCAGGGTCTGCGGCATATTTGAACATTGGGAGCTGGACGATTATGAACGGAAGCTCATCGTCGCCCCACTTCTCTCTCCAAAGCCTGATAAGAGATGTGAGGAGGGTGTAATAGCTGTCCGGCTTATGGTCGTCAGACTCGCCCTGATAATAGAGGAAGCCTTTTATTGTATAAGGACAAACTCTTGACACCATGGTCTCAAAAAGTCCTGTTGGGCGGAATGGGTTCACGCAGTTTATTGGACCCGGCCAATTCTTATCACCAAGGATCTCGTTGGCTTTCTCCCAGCTCATTGTTGGGTCTTTTTGCAGAAGCTCGCCGTATTTTTTATCCCACACACGCTCAAATTTCTGATAATCTCTGTATTCTTTTATCTGCTCCTCGACAGTTTTGCCCTCAATACGTTTTTCATACTCGTCTATGTAGCTTCTTATTTCAGCGTTGTTTTCAAGGGTCGGTCTGTCTACCCATGCGGAGGCTGATGTGCCGCCCCAGTTACAGCCTATAAGTCCTACTGTTACGCCAAGGTCTTTGGCAAGCTTTCTTGCAAAGAAAAAGCCGACTGCACTCCATGCCCTTGAATTATCCTTTGAAGCCTGCGACCATGCGGTATTGTTTTCGTCCTCATAGAACATTTCGTCAAGAGTGCCACGCTTTTGAGTGTAATAAAATCTTACGTTGCAATCAGGGGTGAGGTTTTCGAGGACTTCTTTACCGCCCTTTGCGTTTTGAAGTTCAAGCTCCATATTTGACTGACCGCCGCAGAACCACACTTCGCCTATCATGATACGGCAGAATTTTTTCTCTGTACATCCGTCTGAAACTGTCATTTCGTACTCTCCGCCTGCACTCATTGGAGGGAGGACGGCTGTCCACCTGCCGTCGCAGACCTGCGTCTGGACTGACACACCGTTAAGAGTAACTGTGACAGTTCTTTCCTCGTCCCCAAGTCCCCATACGGTTATGTTCTTGTCACGCTGGAGCACCATATCGTTTGAAAAAATATTTGCTACTTTTAACATACTTCTTTCACCTTTCAATACCCATAAAAATTCAATATTCAAAAAATATCATCGTCTCAGGCGATACCTTAATTCCTCACTCCTCACTCCTAACTAATCAAAGAGTGTGGTAGAAAAGAATGATATCCTCAAAGACGCCCTCTTTGTTTTCAAAGCCCTTCGGTACAGTGCCGAGCTTAACAAAGCCGAGGTTTTCGTAAAGCTTTACCGCCTTGACGTTTGATGCAACAACGGCATTGAACTGGAGCACCTTAAAGCCTTTCTGCTTTGCTATGAAAAGACAATGTTCGACTATGACCTTGCCTGCTCCTTTTCCACGGCAGGTGCTTTTTACGGCATAGCTTGCGTTTGCGATATGTCCGCATCTGCCAACGTTATTAGGGTGGAGGATATACATTCCTACAGTTTCGCCCTCATACTCTGCAACTCCGCAGAATGTTTGTGATGCAAAAAACTTTTTCGCACCCTCATAGTCGAGGGTCTCTTTCTGTGGGAAGGCATTGCCCTCTTTTACAACTTCGTTCCATATCTCTGCCATTGCAGGAACGTCATCAATATTGTAACCTCTTACGGTCACGTTTTTCATTTTTGCCATTTTGGATACTTCTCCATAATAAAATTACTCTATAAATGACTTCATGCCACGCTCACGTCGCCAATCAAGAAACTCCTCATATGTTCCCTGTCTGTCGATACAGCCGTCGGGGGTTATCTCGATTATTCTGTTTGCAACTGTCTGAACTATTTCGTGGTCATGAGATGCGAAAATCACAACGCCTTTGAAATCTCTAAGTCCGTTATTTACGGCTGTGATAGATTCGAGGTCGAGGTGGTTGGTAGGTCTGTCAAGCATGATAACGTTTGAGCCGAAGAGCATCATACGGCTGAACATACATCTTACCTTTTCACCGCCTGAGAGAACTTTTACAGGCTTATATATCTCGTCCCCTGAGAAGAGCATTTTGCCAAGGAAACCTCTGAGGTAGGTGTCTGTTACCTCGGAAGTGGAATATTTTCTTATCCAGTCAACGATGCTTTCGTCATTATCGTTGAAGTAGGCTGAGTTATCTATTGGGAAATAGGAGCGTGATGTGGAAACGCCCCACTTAATGCTGCCCTCGTCAGGCTCTTCTTCCTCTGCAAGTATCTTGAAAAGCATTGTAATAGCCTGCTCGGACTCACCGATGAAAGCGACCTTATCGGTACGGCTGAGAGTAAAGGAAACATTATTGAGAAGCTTTACGCCGTCAACTGTTTTGGATATGCCGTTGACTTTGAGGACGTCTTTTCCAAGCTCTCTATCCATATTAAAGCCTATGAAAGGATATTTTCTTGATGAGGCAGGCATTTCTTCGACTGTGAGCTTATCAAGAAGCTTTCTTCTTGCGGTAGCCTGCTTGGACTTTGATTTGTTTGCTGAGAAGCGGTTGATAAATTCTTGGAGTTCCTTGATCTTTTCCTCGGCTTTCTTGTTCTGGTTCTTTATCATTCTCTGCATGAGCTGTGAGGACTCATACCAGAACTCGTAGTTACCAACATACATTTTTATCTTTGTATAGTCGATATCTACGATATGGGTACAAACATTATTAAGAAAGTGTCTGTCATGGGATACGACGAGGACTGTTCCAAAATAGTCTGCGAGGAAGTCCTCAAGCCAGCTGATAGCGTCGATATCAAGGTGGTTTGTAGGCTCGTCCAGCATGATAATATCAGGATTGCCGAAAAGCGCCTGTGCAAGAAGCACCTTGACTTTTTCGTTACCTGAGAGGGTGGACATCTGTGAATAGAGGATATCCTCGGAAAGACCAAGACCCTGAATGAGCTTTGATGCGTCAGACTCAGCTTCCCAGCCGTTTAATTCTGCGAACTCGCTTTCAAGCTGACCTGCTCTGTCGCCGTCCTCCTCGGTGAAGTCCTCCTTGGCGTAAAGCTCGTCCTTTTCTTTCATTATCTCATAAAGTCGCTTATTGCCCATTATTACAGTTTCAAGAACTGTATACTCGTCAAATGCAAAGTGATCCTGACGAAGCACTGAAAGTCTGTCCTCTTTTGAGATCACTACCTCGCCTGTGGTAGGCTCTATCTCACCGCAGAGGATCTTCAGAAATGTTGACTTTCCTGCACCGTTTGCACCGATTATGCCATAGCAGTTGCCGTTTGTAAATTTAAGGTCAACGTCCTTGAAAAGAAGCTGACCACCGAATGAAAGGCTTACGTTTGATACTGTTATCATTTTAACTCTCCTATATCTGATAATTATACTTTGACACTTTATTATACCACACAAACACACTTATGTCTACTTTTAATTATTAATTTTTCATCACTGCGCTTTTATGGTGCAAACGAGGTTTTGCTCTTGACGTTTTCAACAAAAAGTGTTATAATTGTTACGTACACATTGGCAATAGCGATAATTATTGCCCTGAAAATTCAAGAAATTAAGTTGGAAAGGATAACTTGAATATGAAAAAAGTTTTGTTCGCTTCTTCGGAGTGTGTTCCGTTTATCAAGACAGGCGGTCTGGCTGACGTTGTTGGCTCTCTGCCTAAGTGCTTTGACAAGAGGTATTATGATGTCAGAGTAATTCTTCCTAAATATTCCTGCATGAAACAGCAGTGGAAAGACATGATGCAGTACAAAACGCATTTCTACATGGACTTTGCAGGTCAGAGCCAATATGTGGGCGTGCTTGAATGCGTTTATGATGGCGTTACGTTCTATTTTATCGACAACGAACATTATTTCACCGGTGACAAGCCTTACACTGAGCATCACTGGGATATAGAAAAGTTCATGTACTTTGACAGAGCTGTGCTTTCTGCTCTGCCGCTTCTTGATTTCCGTCCTGACGTTATACACTGTCACGACTGGCAGACGGGTCTTATACCTGTATATCTTCATGACAGCTTTGCAGGGGGAGATTTCTTCCGCGGCATAAAGACCGTTATGACTATACACAATCTGAAATTCCAGGGAAATGACGGAGTTGAGCAGTTCAAAAGGATATCCGGTCTGTCTGACTACTACTTCACTATCGACAAGCTGAGAACGGGCGTTGACGGAAATATGCTCAAGGGCGGTCTTGTTTATGCTGACGCTATCACAACTGTCAGCAACACATACGCAGAGGAGATAAAGACTCAGTTCTACGGCGAGGGTCTTGACGGACTTATGAGGGCAAGGGCTAACGATCTCCGTGGTATCGTAAATGGTATCGACTACGTTGATTACAACCCTGACACTGACAAGAACATTGTTGTAAGATACAATTATGACAACGTGCTTGAGAAGAAGATACACAACAAGAGAGCAATTCAGGCTGAGCTTGGTCTTGCGCAGGACGACAATCGCTTTATGATAGGTATTGTAAGCCGTTTGACAGATCAGAAGGGCTTTGACCTTATTGCATACATGATGGAAAGAATGTGCGAACAGGGCATACAGTTCGTTGTGCTTGGCACGGGCGAGCAGAAATATGAGGATATGTTCCGCTGGTTTGCAGGCAAGTATCCTGACAGGGTTTCCGCTAACATTTACTACAGTGAGGAAATGAGCCACCGCATTTACGCATCAGCTGACGCATTCCTTATGCCGTCACTTTTCGAGCCATGCGGACTTTCACAGCTTATGTCACTGCGTTACGGCACGCTGCCTATCGTTCGTGAAACTGGCGGTTTGAGAGATACTGTTCAGCCGTTCAATCAGTTTGAGAGGACCGGTACTGGATTCAGCTTTGCAAACTACAATGCACACGAGATGTACAACACTGTTATGTTCGCAAAATACATATTTGATGACAGACGTGACGAATGGAACGGACTTATCAAATCTGCAATGGCACAGGATTTCTCATGGCAGGCTTCTGCTAACAAATATCAGGAAATGTATGACTGGCTTATCGGCTAAGATAGATACAAGAAAAGCTCCGCAGAAAGGCGGAGCTTTTTTATGTTATAGGTTTTGTGGCAAGCATATGATTTATCGGAGATCAGGTGGACGACCTCAGATCGCCGCTACGGAAACAAACATAAAAAGCGGCACAGTTTATGCTGCACCGCTTTTGTTTTGCATTTATCAGTCACCGAAAGCAACGCCCAGAGCCTTTGAGGTCTTGACGAGCTGGTGGTCGGCAGGGACAAATTTTGTTTTGCCTGCGACTTCTGAAAGTGGGTTTTCTGACACAACTTCATTTATCATTGCCACTGCATAGCCATATTTATCGGCTGCGATAAGCTCTGCGGCATGGACGCCGAACTTTGTGGCAAGCACTCTATCATAGGCTGACGGACTGCCGCCTCTGAGCATATGACCAGGAACGCAAACTCTTGTTTCTCTGCCTGTAAGCTCTTCTATCTGCTTTGCAATTCTTGGGGTAGCAGTTGTAAGACCCTGCTCTGCACGGAGTCTTGCTCTTTCCTTCTTTTTAAGCTTTGCCTCTTCTTTATCAAAAGCACCCTCAGCCACGGCGAGGATAGAAAATCCTTTTGATTCTCTCTTTTCGCAGGCAGCGGCAAGCTTTTCGATATCATATGGTATTTCAGGAATGACTATCATATCTGCACCGCCTGCGATACCTGAATAGAGGGTGAGCCAGCCGGCTTTATTGCCCATTATTTCTGCAACAAGTATTCTTCCGTGGGAATTGGCTGTGGAATGAAGTCTGTCGATAACGTCTGTGGCTGTGTCAACAGCGGTATGGAAGCCGAATGTTACGCTTGTGCCCCAGATATCGTTGTCGATAGTTTTTGGCAGGCCGATAACGTTAAGTCCCTCGGTTGAAAGGAGGTTAGCGGTCTTATGAGTGCCGTTGCCGCCCAAGGTGAGCAGGCAATCGAGCTTCTGCTTTTTATAGGTTTCTTTCATAGCCTTGACTTTATCCACGTTATCTTCTTCGATGACCTGCATTTTCTTGAAAGGCGTTCTCTTTGTGCCGAAAATAGTTCCGCCTGTGGTAAGGATACCAGAAAAGTCAGACTGTTTCATTTCTTTGCACATATTATTGATAAGTCCGTAATAGCCGTCCTCGATACCTACTATCTGGACGTCTTCGCCAAACTTTTCATAGCAAGCCTTTGCAACGCCTCTGATAGTTGCGTTAAGTCCCGGACAATCTCCTCCGCTTGTGAGTATGCCTATTCTTTTCTTCATTTTACCAAGTCCTTTCAATGAAATTCTATCATTATCAACGATATCAATACTTATCGCTTGTGCTGAAATCTTCTATATCGGCTTCGTCGGAAGGAGTGATATCCTGCTGAGTTTCCTCAGGGGTGGCCTCGCTTTCCGGCTCATCGTCAATATATGTGAACCTTGAAGTCTGATGCTCTTTCTTTTCCTTTTCACTGTTCTCGCTAAGTTTGAAACGTGCTATCATATTCTTTAGTATGAGCGACTGGCTTGAAAGCTCTTCACTTGCGGAAGCTGAACCGACTGCAGTTGAGGTATTGGCTGATACAACGGCTGATATCTGGTCTACTCCCGTATTTACCTGAACGATAGCTTCTGCCTGCGCCTCAGAAGCGTCTGAGATATTCTTTACGAGATCCTTTATAGTATTTGAATTGCTTACGATATTGTTCAACGAATCAGCAGTTTCTTCGGCTATCTTAGAGCCCTTTGAAACAGCGGCAGACTGGTTTTCGATAAGTGAAGCGGTCTGCTTTGCGGCTTCGGCTGATCTTGATGCCAGACGTCTTACCTCGTCTGCTACCACGCCAAAGCCCTTTGAACCCTCTCTTGCGGCCTCTACGGCGGCGTTAAGGGCAAGGATATTTGTTTGGAATGCGATCTCGTCAATGACCTTGATTATCTTTGAGATCTCATCGGAAGCTGTATGGATAGCATTCATGGCATTTACCATGTTGCCCATATCGCTGTTGCAGTTGTCAACGGCTTCGGTATTCTTAAGTACGATATTATAAGCGTTCTTAGAGTCCTCAGAGTTCTGAGTTATCTGCTTTGAAACATCACTGAGGGTAGCGGAAAGCTCCTCGATCGCGGAAGCCTGCTGTGTAGAACCCTGTGATACAGACTGTGCGATATTTGACACCTGAACCGCTCCTGAGTTCACCTGCTCGGCTGACATATTGATAGAAGCAAAGGTATCAGACAGTGAGTCGAGTATCTCGTTAAACGTACTCTTTATCTTATAGAAGTCGCCCTTGAAAGTGCCTTCCATTCTGTGGCAAAGGTTGCCCTCGGATATCTGGGTAAGAGCCACTGTGATAAGGTTGATATACTGTCTGAGGCAGACGATAGTTTCTTCCAGAGAGTTTGAAAGGACGCCAAGCTCGTCCTTTGAATACCACACGTCAACAGGGTCGGTAAGGTTGCCCTGTGCGAGAGAACGAAGTCTGTTTGTGGTAGAAATGATAGGCTTTGTTATCCTCTTTGCAAAAAGCAGAGAGAACAGCACCGTCAGGCACATAAGCACAACGCCCATTACAATGATATTAGTAAGTGCGCTGGAGCTTGCAGTGGTGAAGTCGGCAACATTTGTAACCATGACGACAGTACCGTCAAAATATGATGAACCATAATAGCCCACGATATAATTGTTATCCTTAAATTTATACTCTGTTGTACCGCTATTATTTGCAAGTATTTTCTCAACGGCATTTGTCACTTCCGTATATTCTTCATCTTTCTTACCGATCTCAAGGGCATTTTTACCTATCTGATCGGTATCCTTATGAAGAAGGATCTCTCCGTCTTTACCAACAAGATAAACATAGCCGGATTTTCCGAAGGTGTATTCATTAAGAGCATTGATAAGCATATCGCTCTGAATGGTAATACAAGCGACTTTTTGTTCTGAGTTGCCAGACTTTGTTGAAGCAAGTATAGAAAAATAATTCTTACCGCCAAAGGTATATATATCGGTTATATAAGCCGAGCTTCTTTCGCAAGCGCTTATGATGTGCTCCTTTTCAACTGATGACGATACCATTTCATTATCTGTTGCAAGCACAATGCCATTGCCGTCATAAACTGTAAAATTCAGATAGAAGCCTGTGTTGTCTGCAAAGCCACTTTTTACCGCCTTCAGTCTGTCAGCGTCAGTTTTTGCCCCTAAAAAAGAATCAGACTTTACGGTCGAAACTATATTATTCGTATAAGAGCTGATCGTCGAGTCAAAATTCTTAGCCGCCTGAACAGCCAGTGGTTCAGCGGTGCTTTTGAGCGTATCCTTTGCAGAAACGTTTATAAAATACACGGAAACCAAGCTGAGCAGCACCGTGATGATAAGTGCGATTGAAAGCATTGCCAAAAGCAGCTTTGAACGCAACGTTTTCATATACAGTTCCCCCTTATGAACTTGTTTTTAACGCAGCACACAACACTGCGATATTACGTGTTTATTATATCATAATTGCACAATTATTTCAAGTACCGCAAGCATATTTTTTGTGAACTTATGATGCAATTAATGATATGGAGGTGAATAAGAATAGGTAAAAAGGGGGTAAATAAAATATGTACATAAGTCTAAGGATAAGAAAAAGGGTGATGCTTTGTGTTATAGCTGTGCTTTCTATGCTGGCGGCGGTGGCTGTTATGCCGACCTTTGCAAAAGAAGAAAAAACAGATGGGATAAAGCTTCCGATCATAATGTATCACAGCATCGTAAAAAACGAAGATCGCAGCGGTGAATATGTCATAACGCCTATCGAGCTTGAAAAGGATCTGCTTTATCTGAAGCAGAACGGCTACACTACTGTTTTTGTAAATGACGTTATAAGATATGTGAAGCGTGGGGGAGAATTGCCTGAGAAGCCTATTATACTGACATTTGACGACGGCACTTACAACTACAGAGAATATCTTCTGCCGCTTCTTGAAAAATACGATATGAAAGCCACTGTATCTATTGTGGGAGCTTACACTGACGCTGCCTGCGAGGAGGCTGAGCCTGATCCTGCTTACTCTTATCTTGACTGGCAGGACGTTTCGGTGCTTCGTGACAGCGGTCATGTGGAGATATGCAATCACTCTTACGATATGCATAATCTTGAGGGCAGGCGTGGAGTCGGTCAGCTGGAGGGGGAAAGCTACGAGGATTACCGAAAGATATTTCTTAACGACACCACGAAGCTTCAAACGCTTTGCGATGAACACTGTGGTTTTCAGCCAAACGTTTACACCTATCCTTTCGGCATAACCTGCGAAAGTGCAAGTCGGCTCGTAAAGAACATGGGGTTTGAGGCTAGTCTTGGAGTAGAGGAAAAAATCAATATAATAAAAAAAGAAGATGAGCGCTGCCTTTTTGGTCTTTACAGATACAATCGCAGCGGGATCATCTCCACAGAAGAATTCATGAAAAAAGTTTTTGGAGCATAAAAAAAAGCAGCCCCTATTGGAGCCACTCTCTAAACTGAATCACCATCAGCATATTCACATTATACTCTGGCAGGTGTCGAAATTATACTTGTTTTTGTGTGATTTTTGTAAAAAAAAGGTGTATTCGTGTAAACAGAGTGATAAATGCTGTCACAAACAGCCAAAAGCACGTTGATACGCCACTTTTGGCTGTTTATCATCTCTTTACGCAGAACTTATTTATCCTTTTTGCCGCCTTTGATCTTTCCTCTTATCCAGATAATTATTACGACAAGTGCGATAACAAGGACAATAAGGACGATAGCAAGGGCGGTATTGAGCATCTTTTTATACTGGTCCATAACATTTGCGTTTTTGGACACGGCAGATGAAGTATCTGAGCTGTCTTTCTTTTGGACGGTCTGGGTCTGCTGTTCATCTCCGCCTGCGGCTCTTATTATGGTGACAGTATAGGTGGCGGCATTGCCGTCAACGTCTGTGACGGTTATGGTTCGTACATTTTCGCCCACCTGACACTCGCTTGTGCCTGTATACCATATATAATCAGAGGGGCTTGCTGTTGTTCCCTCTATCTCAACATTGGTAACGGAATTGTCAACGTTCACTGTATAGTTATAGACATTATAGGCAAAGGCAGGAGAAAGCTCGCCGTTATCCACTGTCAGGGCTGTAAGAACGCCTTTATCGGGTATGCCGTTTGAAGGTGCGGTCTTAGTGGTAGTGGTGGTGGTCTTTTCGGTGGTTGTCGTGGTTTCTGTTTCGGTCTTGGTTTCCACCTTATCGCTTCCAACTGTTATGACACAATAGGCGGTAGGCGAGCCGATAAGCTCTGAATCAGGGGAATATATCTGACAGCTTTGCAGGCTTATATTTGCATTTCCTGCTGACAGACCTTTGAACGTAAAGCTGAAATCCACTTCTGAAGAGGGGGTATCAGGAAATCCGTTTACTGTAAGAACTCCTCCGCCGCCTGAGGCATTGTCGCTTGACACAAATTCTATAACGGAATCGTCATAGGCGATATTTGCCTGAACGCTTCCTATCTCTGAATCTGCAGAAAATGTCACGGACACTTCAAACTGCTGATCGGTCATGACGGGGTTTTTAGGCGGATAGAAGAAAGCCTCCCCTGTTGCATGGGCAGTGAGAGCCGTCATTGGAACTGCAAGTGCGGCTGTCAAGAGCGATGAGAATATTCTTTTTACAAGCTTTGTTTTTGTGATCATTGCTATCCCTCCCGATAACATGGATAATTATTTGGTATAAACTTTGGCTATATCAGACCACTGTCCGAAATAGGTCTTGTTCCCTGTGGTTGTATAGCTTCTCACACGGACGAAATATGTCTTTTGGCTTTTAAGATCTGTTACGGTCTTTTTGTCGGTCTTATTTGAGGTCACCTTAACTGTCTTTGCACCGCTGAAAGATATATTTTCAGCGTAGGATATCTCATAGCCTGTTGCAGAGCCTTTCTGTGCATAGTCTATATAAAAGCCTTTTTTCACCGGAATGAGCTTTTGTATGGTCTGCCTTGCAGGGGTGATGACAAAAGACTTCGTTATCACTCCGCCATACGAGCCTTTTCCTGTTACTGTTACCTTAGCTGTGCCTATATTCTTATTGCAGGAATATTTCACTATATAGTCTGTGCCGTTTTTAAGGGCCTTGCCCGAATATGTGACTGTTATGCTTTGGGTGATGTTCTTGCCTGTGAAAGACTTGTTTTTTATGCCTGCGACCTTAGCTTTGGCAATATCATATTTTGCGGTGGTCACGCTCTTTGTATCAGACCATGCGCCGTTATAACGCTTGCCGCTGACTATTGTATACGAACGCACTCTTACATAATATTTCTTCCCTGCCGTCAGGTTTGAAACTGTCTTTTTATCCGTTTTGTTTGAGGATATGATCAAGGTTTTTGCACCTGCGAAGTCAGAGCGTGTACTGTATTGCAATTCATATCCTGTGGCTGAGCCTTTCTGAGCAAAGTCGATAAAAAAGCCTTTATATCTTGTTTGCAGAGATTGTATCTCCTGTTTTGCAGGATAAATTGTAAAAGTTTTTGTTATCGTACCCTGATAGTTGCCCATGAAGCTTATGATCATTTTTCCAACGCCTATTTTTGTATTTGAGCTATAGGAAACAGTATAATCATGTTCAGGAAGAAGAAATTTTCCTCCGTCCGTTACCATAACGTCAGGTCTTATAGGCTTGCCTGTGTAGGAGAGCGTATCAACATAATAGACGCTTGTCAATTGGGCGGACTTTGGAAGAATGTCGAATGCTTTGGCTATAGCGCCGCTGTATCCGCCAATGCCTGTTATTATCATTTTGCCCTTGCCTGCGGCTATATTATCGGCATAGTCAATGGTATAGTCTTTATTATTTGTCAAAGTGGTATCGCCATAGGAAAGCGTTATACTGCTTTGAGCAAGCTCATAGCCTGTGAATGTCATATGTGTTTTAAAGCCTGATATCTCGCAGTCTTTTATAAGCTTTCTGTCGGTATAGACCGCCTGCACTGTCATATGGGCTGTGACTTTTGAAAAGTCTTTATCCCAGCCTGTAAAGCGTTTGCCTTTTATGGTCGGTGCTTTGGGCTGATCGGCACTTTTGCCGTATTCTACGGTCTGAGATGACAAAACTGTGCCGTTTATATCGGTAAAATCGACCTTGCAGGTATTGATTTTCCAGCCTGCATAAAGCGTCTTTGAGCCGTCTGAAAAGCTCACGGACGTTATAGGATTGCCATTAAGCTGTGGGTCGGCATACCAGCCTGTAAACTGTGCACCCTCTTTTGTGGGTGCGGAAAGCTGTGCGGTTTCGCCCTCGCCAAGCTCATCAGTGTTGAGGGGGCTGTTTTCGCCACCGTTAAGGATATAATCTATCTTTGATTTGTCACTTGGGGTGACTTTTGCGGAAACTGTGGTGTTTTCTGTGAAAACTGTGTCGCTGTTCACAGGTTCACCTTTACGATACCAGCCGAGGGTGAAGCCCTGCTGAACGTTCACATTCGGAAACACGGCTTTGCCTGCATAGTCGGTGCAGACTTCTACGGTCTGTGCCACAGCGGAGAATGTTATCTTATGGGAAGCCTGCTCGCTATATGAGGTCTGGCGCACAAGAGTGCCGTCCATTGTCCACTTTGCGCTGTCTTTGAACTTTTCACCGTAGGTGTTCATTGCATATGCCCCTTGAGAAAGTGCATTTTTTGCAGAGAGGCTTGAAACCAGGCTGTCGCTGTCATTGCTGTAGCAGCCGTATGCGTTCACAACGGAAACGGCAATATCCCTGCCTCCTATGAAGGCATTTGTAATGGCGGAGCTGTTTTCCCTTAGGTTTGAAGAACACTCTGTTATGATACCGCAGGATTGTCTTCCTATGACGCCACCTGAATAGACTTCTCCTGACACTGCGCCGTCAAAGGTGCAGGCTTTTATGGCTGTTCCTTGATAAAAACCCACTATTCCACCTGCGTAATCGCCTTTCACTATACAGTTTTTCAGGGAAATGTTATTTATCTCTGCACCATTTTTTATGTATGCAAAAAGCCCTGAATACTCCCCTGAGGAGATAACTGCGTTTTTTATAAGGTGTCCGTTGCCGTCAAAATAGCCCATGAATGGGTTTTCAGAATCGCCTACGGGTGAGATAGTTTTTCCATCAAAGTCAAGGTCGCCTTCAAGGGTGACTAGCTTGCCCTCGAAGCTTTCGCCACCGCTGACACGCTTTGCAAAGCTTTCCCACTGGGCTTCTGTGGTTATAACAAGGGCTTCGTCCTGTTCTTCTGCGGCGGAGATAAGGAGCTTTTGAGCGTTTGAGATATCATTTTTAGAAGCGTTCTCGTCTGCAAGCACCGTTCGGGCGTTGTTTGCTTCCCTTTCACAGCCTGCAAGGGTGCCGTACTTCGCAAGGGTGGTTTCAAGTGAACTTTTATCGGGCTTTGCAGTATCGTCAGTATAAGCATAGATAAAAAGACTTCCTATGGAGTCGGTCTTATCTGCTCCAACGTCAGACCAATATTTGCCGTTAAGAGAAACATAGCTTTGCCCTGACTGCGCCTTTGATGTTCGGTCGCTTTCTGCAAGGAGATATCCCCTGCCGCTGTCGCCGCTGAATTTTACTGAAATGGAATATTTCTCGCCCTCTTCAAGAAGGATATCCTCGGGAAAGTCAACTGTATAAAAGCCGTTTGCGGACACTGAGCCGCTTATCTGCGTTTCAAGAACGCCTATAGGGTCGCTGTCGGAAACGTCGGTATAGACGCTAAGGGTGTAATCCGCACTGCCCGTTTTGCCCACATACATAAAGCCTGCTTTATCAAGCTTTTCATCGGCTTTAGCGGTGAAAACATTTGCACCGTAAACAGAGCCGTCGTTGCTGGCGTTCACAACATAGCCTGTCATTTTGCTGTAGTGATATGTATTATCACAGCTTTCTTCAAAGTCATAGCAGCAAAACTGTCCGAACTCTGCTTCGTCATAGGACACCCAATAGAAGCCGTCATTATCCTGATCTGCGCCCCACGAGCCTTTCACAAGCCATGCACCGTTATTGGTAGGCTTATATCTGAAATTATCCTTACTGTAGTTATCGTCCCAGCCCACAACTGTGACGGAATGATTTATGATAGTGTTTTTTGAGGCGTCGGGATCATAGTAGGCAGTATTGTTATGATTCATATAGCCATTTCCTGCAAAATAGCTTGCGGAAACTGCTCCAAGCTCCATTATTTTACGCTTCACCTGCGTGGTGCTTGAAAGCTCCATGACATAATTCAGCCTGTATTCGCTGACGCTTTTCTTATTTTCGGAAACTATCATATTCTCTGTGCCGGATTCTAAAAACGGCTCGTAATCCTCATAGCATAGTCCCTGACCATTTGCAAGGGCGGAGGCCGCAAAGAGCCAGTTTCCTCCTGATGAAAAATCGTCTTTACCTGTGGCTGTGCCTGAATTTGAGGACAACACCAAGGCAGGCACGGAAAATTCTGCGGAGGGGTTTTCAAGCCCCTTTTTTATAAGATCCTGCTCCGCACAGGCAAGGGCTGAGAATGCCCAGCAAGCACCTGTTGAAGCCTGATCTTTTACTGTTGTGATCTCTCCTGAGCTTCTTGGGTCATAGGTGGATGGGAGCTTTCGGGCGGCTAGTCTTGCAGGGGACGTTATCTGATAGTCACCGTCTGTGCTTTTGGCCACGCCCTCTATCTCATAGCTATAGCCGTTATGGGTAAAGTTTACGGGAACGACTTTTATGCCGTTATCCTCGCTGGCAAGTGCAAAAGTCTGCGCCGAAAGCTGAAAAGCCAAGAGCAAAGCTGTCAAAAGCCCTGCCGCACCTTTCATTCTTCTCATTTTCCGCCCTCCTGTTTATCTCAGGTTATGGTTATCTTTCTTGTATACTCGTTTGAAATACATCTGCCGTATGCCGCTGTTTCTCTAAGTCTTACTGCGTTCTTTTCAAGGAAAGCAACACGCTTTGCATAGTCGGAGATATCCTCAAGCTTTTTCAGCGAGGTATCATACTCAAGAGTTCTGTTCTCAGCCTGCGCAAGTATGCGTGTGCCTGTGCGGTTAAAGGCAAGTATCCTGCCGTATGGCACTTGTCTGATATCGTCCTTTCTGATGCCGAGAACAAGATGCAGGACCATTCTTCTTACTCTTGCCATGGTGATATTCTTTGACTTTATACGCTGTTCAAAGATATCCATAGTTTCAGGGCAGGAGCTTACGACAGACATAAATCTGTTGGCAAGGTGTTCGTCGCAGTCAGGGAGAGCAAGAAAATCTTCTCTTGAAGCTGTGCAGAGCTTGAAAAGCATTTCTCTGCCTGCCTGCCGGGTAAAGGACGGCTTACAGCCCTCAAAATCATATGGAACAAATTTCTGCCACTCACCGCCCTCTTTTATAAGCTCTCTTATATGAGAAGCCGAAGCAAAATCACCAGACTCTGCCTGAGAATCATGTGCAACAGCTTCACGTTTTACGGCATAAGGCACTAGCCATGGGGCTATACGCTTTGCCGCCTTTATATACTCAACTGCAAGAACGTTATTGGGGGTGGAGAATATCTCTTCGGCGGTTCTGCCATAAAGACCTATGGAGGCTTCATACATAGCCTGCGGGTAGGTCTTTCCCTGAGATAAAAGTTCTCTTACCTGCTGTGAATTTTCAAGCATTGCGGATATTTCAGCTGCCTGTTCAAGGGCGTTCCTATCACCGCTTTCACAGCCGAAAGACAAGGTCGTTACCACGTCCTCCCCAAGACCTGCAAGAAGCCTTACTGCACTTCTTGCAAAGACCTCACTGTTTGAACACGAGAACGGGCATGGCAGTTCTATAACAAGGTCTGCACCGTTTCTTATAGCTGCCTGCGCTCTGTCATATTTTGAGAAAACAGCCGCTGAGCCACGCTGCACGCAATCGCCGCTCATTACTGCGACGATACCCTCTGCGCCAGCCTGTCTTGTGGCTTGTATCTGATATTTGTGTCCGTTATGGAACGGATTATATTCCGCAACTATTCCCGCAATTTTCATTTTTTACTCCTCTTTCTACCCTATGCTTATTTTATTCCGTCTTTCAAAAGCTTACTGCGAATTATGATACTAATATGTTAAGCCCTAGTAAAAAAATTGTGCAATATGTATATTTATGAAAAAAGCTCTTGAAATTTATCATTAATATTGATATACTATAAGTATATGATATTATGGGCTTAAAGTCAAGCCCGTTATCTGACATATTATAATCGGGAGGAGATTTTTTCCAATGAAAATCTTAGTTGTAAACGCAGGTTCATCATCACTTAAATATCAGCTTCTGGATATGAAGGACGAGTCTGTTATCGCAAAGGGCAACTGCGACCGTATCGGTATCGACGGCCATGTGAGCGCAAAGACAGGCGACGGCAGACACATCGAGGAGGATTGCAATTTCCCTACTCACACTGAGGCTTTTGAAAAGCTCGTTGAGGTACTCACATCAGGCGAAACAAAGGTCATCGACTCTATGTCTGAGATATCAGCCGTTGGTCACAGAATAGTTCAGGGTGCTGAGATATTCAAGGAGACCTGCCTTGTAACAGACGAAGTTATCGACCAGATCGACTCACTGGCTGAGCTTGCACCTGTACATAACCACCCACACGCTCTTGCACTAAGAGCCTGCAAGGCAGTTATCCCAGCAGGCACACCACAGGTAGTCGTATTCGACACTGCTTTCCACTCAACAATGCCAAGAAAGGCTTATCTCTACGGTCTGCCATACGAGTGCTACACTGATCTTCATGTAAGAAAATACGGCTTCCACGGAACATCACACAGATTTGTTTCAGGCGAGCTTGCAAGAGTAATGGGCAAGCCTATCGAGGAGCTTAAGATAGTTTCATGCCACCTTGGAAACGGTTCTTCTATCACAGCTATCAACGGCGGCAAGTCTGTTGACACATCAATGGGCTTCACTCCTCTTGACGGTCTTGTAATGGGAACACGCTGCGGCTCTGTTGACCCTTCTGCTGTTGACTATGTTGAGAAGAAAATGGGCTTTACACCTGACCAGATGACAGAATACATGAACAAGAAGTCAGGATTCCTTGGTCTTTCTGGTATCGGCTCTGACAACAGAGATATTCAGGCTGCTGCAAGCGAGGGCAATGAGAGAGCGCTTATCGTAAGCGAGATATTCGCTTATCAGATCAAGAAGTTCATCGGTTCATACGCTGCTGCAATGAACGGTCTTGACGCTGTTATCTTCACAGGCGGTATCGGTGAGAACGCACCTGAGGTAAGAGCTGCTGCTTGCTCAAATCTCGATATCCTCGGTATTCACATTGACGCTGAGAAGAATCTCTGCCGTGGAATCCTCAAAGAGATATCCACAGACGATTCTAAGACAAAGGTTTACGTTATCCCAACAAACGAAGAGCTTCTCATTGCAAGAGATACTCTGGCACTTGTTACAAAGTAATATTTCAGATAAAATTAAGGGCGGCTTTCTTATGAGAGCCGTCTTTTTTTTGCGCATAAAAAAGGCACAGGAGAGGTTTTCCTGTGCCTTGATTTGTTTGATAAGACCGCCAATTTTCATGTAGGGGCTGGCGCCCTCGACAGCCCGCATTATACCAACATTTGCAATATTTTACCCTATCAGGTCTTAACGCCCGAGAACTGCGTCTGATAAAGTCTGTAGTAACAGCCCTTGGCGGCGATAAGCTCCTCATGGCTACCCTGCTCTGCAACACGTCCACCGTCGATAACGACTATCTTATCGGCGTCACGGATAGTGGAAAGTCGGTGAGCGATGATAAGGGACGTTCTGTTTTTCATAAGAGCCACCATTGCGGACTGAATGTGCATCTCAGTTCTGGTATCAACTGAGGAAGTGGCTTCGTCAAGAATAAGTATCTTCGGGTCTGCAAGCACTGCTCTTGCTATAGAGAGAAGCTGACGCTGACCTTGTGAAAGGTTTGAGCCGCCCTCGGCAAGCACTGTGTCGTAACCCTCGGGAAGTCTTTCTATGAACTCGTCTGCGTTCGCAAACTTTGCCGCCGCCTTTATTTCATCAAGGGTGGCGTTTTCTCTGCCGTAGCGGATATTCTCCTCTATGGTGTCCTTAAAAAGCACTGTATCCTGCAAAACTATGGCTATGGAACGTCTGAGCTTGTCTTTCGGGATATCGTAAATGCTCTGACCGTCTATGGTTATCTCACCGCTGTCAACGGGATAAAATCTTGTGAGGAGGTTCACTATGGTGGTCTTGCCTGAGCCTGTTGCACCGACTATGGCTATTTTCTGACCTGCTTTTACTTCAAGATCGAGGTCTTTTAGCACCTGCTTTTCAGGAACATATGAGAAGTCGATATGCTTGAAGTCGATATCGCCTTTGACGTTTTCCACCTCAAAGTCAGCCTTGCCCTCGTCAGTTTCCTTATCAGCGTCCATGACCTCAAAGATACGCTCTGCGCCTGCTATTGCGGTCTGGATATTTGCAAACTGATTTGCAATCTCATTGATAGGACGTGAGAACTGTTTTGAATAGAGTATAAAAGCCTGAATAGTTCCCACCGTTATAAAGCCTTTTATTGCGAACCAGCCGCCGAAGGCTGCGATAAGGATAAAGCCGAAATTGGATATTAAGTTCATGCAAGGACCCATTACACCGCCGAATATCTGAGCTTTTATGCCACATTTTTTCAGATTGTTGCTCATTTTCTCGAACTTGTCAACGGCGTCCTGCTCTTTGCCATAGGAAACGACCGTTCTATAGCCAACAACCATTTCTTCCACTTCACCGTTTATCTCGCCAAGAAGCACCTGCTGTTTGATGAAGTATTTCTTCATATACTTTGTGAGTACGCCTGAAACGAATATGGTAAGGAACACTGTAGACAGTGAGATAAGGGTAAGAAGCGGTGAATACAGAAGCATTATGACAACTGTTCCCACTATGGTCAGCACGCCTGAGATGAGCGAGCCTATAGACTGAGAGATAGTTGTAGAAATGTTCTCGACGTCGTTTGTCATACGGCTCATTATATCGCCATGGCTGTGGGTATCGAGATATTTTATAGGAAGTCTTACAAGGCTTGAAAACAAGTCTTTACGCATGGTCTTTACTGTGTACTGTGAAAGCTTTGCAGAGAATATTCCCTGCATATAGGTGAAAACAGAGGACAGGAGATAAACTGCCCCAAGACCTATAAGCGTTTTGCCAAGTGTACCGAAGTCAACGCTTGTTTTCTTTTTGGTGAGAGTGATGCAGTCGATAGCTATCTGCTGTATTGACGGTGCGGCAAGATTGAGCAGAGTTATGATGAGCATTACACCGATAAGGGCGAAAAACAGATATCTGTTCCTGCCTATATAGCCGATAAGCTTTTTAAGGGTGTTCTTTGCGTCCTTTGGCTTTTCCATTGTGAGCATTGCACCGTGCGGTCCGCCCGGTTTTCTTCCGCCGGGTCCCATTGGAGGCATTGGAGGCATTACACTTCACCTCCTGACGTTTTTACCTGTGAAGCGTAGATATCCTGATATACCTCGCAGGTCTTTAGCAGATTTTCATGAGTATCGCAGGCACAAAGCTTGCCGTGGTCGAGGACGGCTATCCTGTCGCATGATTTTACGCTCTGGATACGCTGTGCGATTATGATAAGGGTAGTGCCGTTCATTTTGCGGTCTATCTCCGCACGGAGCTTTGCTTCTGTGCCAAGGTCAAGGGCGGAGGTGGAATCATCAAGAATGAGGATCTCAGGTTTTTTAAGTACCGCTCTTGAGATAGAAAGTCTTTGCTTCTGACCGCCTGACAGTGAAGCACCCTTTTCGGCTATAATACCCTCATAGCCTGCAGGTATCTTCTGAATGAACTCGTCAGCCTGAGCTGCCTGTGCGGCGGAGACGACCTCCTCATGGGTAGCGTTTTTGTCGCCCCACTTTATGTTGTCCTCAACTGTGCCTGAGAAAAGCTCGCTCTTTTGCAGGACTATGCCAACTTTCTTTCTAAGCTCGTCAAGCTTGCAATCCTTGACGTTTACGCCGTCAACGAGGACTTCCCCTGCTGTGCAGTCATAAAATCTTGGAATAAGATTTACAAGGGAGGATTTTCCTGAACCTGTTGCACCTAGTATGGCGACGCTCTCACCTGACTTTATATCAAGGGTAAGGTCTGAGATAACAGGTCTGCCCTTGGTTTCAGGATAGGAAAATGAAACGTTTTTAAAGCTCACTGTGCCCCCTGTTTTATCTGAAAGGGAAACGCTGCCGCTTTTTATAACAGGGTCAGTTTCAAGGACTTCTCTCAATCTGTTTGCAGATGCGGAAGCCTTTGCGAGGGTCTGGAACATCATAGACATCATCATTACGCCATGCAAGACCTGAGTAAGATATGTGATAGCCGCCATGACCTCGCCGACCTTCATAGCCTGCGCCTGCACCTGCCAGCCGCCTATAACTATAACGGCAATAACAGACAGATTGAGTATTATCATAAGAAGCGGCTGAAGGATAGCCATAAGGGTCTGAACACGGAGGTTTGATTCCATAAGGCTTATATTTGCATCGTCAAAACGCTTTTCTTCTGTATCCTCTCTCACATAGGCTTTTACTACTCTTGCGCCTGTGACGTTCTCCTGAACCACAGAGTTTACGCTGTCAAGACGTTTTGCAACGATAGAATAGTATGGGTTTGCCTTTTTGAGAATTACTATCATCATGATTATCTCGACAGGCAAGGCACATAGGATTATTATTCCAAAGCGAACGTTCAGAGTAAGCATCATGATTATTCCGCCGAAGAACAGCAGGCTGTCACGCACCAACATTCTCAGCATGAAGTCTACCATTTGCTGGATAGCGGTTATATCCGCTGTAAGACGTGTTACCAATGAGCCTGTGGTGAACTTGTCGGTCTGTTCAAATGAAAGACCCATGACACGCTTAAAAACGTCCACACGCAGATCTCGTGAAAAGCTTTGGGAAGCTATCCCACCGAATGCAGAAGCCGCAATTCCGCAAGCTCCGCCACCTATAAGAACAAGGAGCATGAGAAGTCCCGTTCTTATGATAAGATCCATATCCCGACCCAGCACGCCATCGTCAACTATTTTTGACATAAGCTTTGGCTGAAGCAGGTCGCCCAGCACTTCCCCCACCATGGATAGAGGTGTCAGCACCGCAAACAGTGCATAGGGCTTCAAGTATTTGCTTAGTTTTACTTTCAAAGCAGTTCCTCCTAAAATTTTATTTCAGGCTACTTATACGCAGGATAGTTTGATATGTACGTTCGCAAAGCACAAGCATTGCGAGCGAACGCTGTTCGCCCCTACACAAAACCACTGTAGGGGAATGACATAATTTCTGCTTTGCAGAAATATGACAGCCCGATGCTCTGTTTTTGCTATCCTCATTCAATATATCCCTACTGGTGACAAGGCTATGCCCAAGGCATAACCTTTATCACAGCCTAATTGTGCATTATCTCAAGTTTCTCAGAAAGTTCCTGCGCTGTCATTTTTCTGCTGAGGGAGGCTTTGTCTATCATTATGGTAACAGGCTCTTTTCCGTGGATATCGAACCAGTTGTCAGAGAACACGCAGTCTGCAGTTTTCAGGCTGAGGCAGACGCTTTTGGCGTAATTCTCGGCACAGAATGTCAGGGCGAATTTATCCTCGCTTTCTGATATGCCGTAGGTTATGGCAGGCTCTAAGAATGTAAATTCTTTCGGGCGCACAAAGAGCGTTGTGCCAAAGCTCAACACCTTGCCGTTTTCCATAATGGAATATTCCAGATATTTTTCACGAGGGTCGGTGCGGTTTTTAAGCTCGTCTGAAAGGTCTATGTCAAGGACGTTTTGTGCGGTAAGAGCCGGAACGCTCACGGACTTTTCTCCTCTTTGCAGAATTTCAGCTTTATTGTTTCTAAGCGTCCATTTTACTATGCCCTCAAAGGCTGTCATGCGTTCGTTAGATATATTAAGGACAGGCTTTTTTCTATCGGTATCGTCGCAGGAGATAAGGCATGGAGCGTAAAAACGCTTTGCATAATAATGCAGACCTTTCCACCTGCCGAAATAGTCTATACTTGACCATGAGATAACAGGGTTTGAATCGTTCACCTGCCAATAGGCTGAACCCATACATCTGCCTCTTGCTCTTCTCATATGCTCAACATTCGAGCGTATGCAATCTGCCTGAACGAGCTGTGAGGAATAGATGAGCTGTTTGAAATCGTAAGGATATCTCACCATTTGAGCGAGATAGTACATTATCTTCTCGTTGCCCTGAACGCACTTCTGATGTGCCGCCATAACCGGTGAGCAAAGGTCAAAATCGCCCTTTGTTTCATCAGCAAAGGCACGGCAGGTCTTTATATCAGGCAGGCTTTCAAAGCCGTATTCTGAGCAGAAGCGGTAATAGAACTCTCTGAACGCTTCGATAGGCTTGAAGTTGTGCCAAACGTCCCAATAGTGCATATCCCCTGCATGGTTTGAGGAAGCGTCCTTGAAGCCTCCCCCTGATGAAGGTGATGACGGCCAATAGAAGGTGTTTTCGCAGGGGTCATAGGCTTTAAGCACCTGTGGGATAATATCCTCAAAAATGATAAGATAGTCACGCTTTGCTTCCTCGTCCTCGGGAAGACCCCAATATTCCCATGCGGATTCTATCTCGTTGTTGCCGCACCACAGACCAAGAGAGGGGTGGTTTCTCAGGCGGATAACGTTGTCACGAACTTCCCCGCGGACAGTTTCTTCAAACTCCTCTGTGAGCAGATATGCAGAGCAGGCGAACATAAAGTCCTGCCATACTATGATACCATTCTCGTCGCAGTAGTCATAGAAATACTCGTCAGGATAATAACCGCCTCCCCACACTCTTATAAAGTTATAGTTTGCAGCCTTGCAATCTGCAAGGAGCTTTCTTGTTTTCTCCTCGTTACAGCGTGTGACTATCTGGTCTTCGGGGATATAGTTCGCACCCATTGCGAATATCTTCACGCCATTGTTTATAAAGCAGAACTCCTCGCCCCACTGATCTTTTTCACGGCTGACAGTTAAAGTTCTAAGACCTATGTGCTGTGTATTTTTATCAGCGCACGAGCCGTTTTCATCATACAAAGTCACTGCACAACTATAAAGTGGCTGTTTGCCATAGCCGTTCACCCACCAAAGCTGAGGGTCGTTTATCACAAGCTCTGTTTCATAATATTCTGAACTTTCCTCAAGGCTTATGTCGGCTTTTGCGGCGATATTGCCCTGTGGGTCGGATATTTCCACCATAGCTTTTTTACAGCCGTGGTTTTCTATATGCAAAAGGGCTTTCAAAGTCACTTTGTTCTCGGTATGTTTCTGGCTGTAGTAGACGTCAAGTATACGTCCTGCAACTGGGACGATAAGGGATACACTGCGCCATATTCCCATGTCAGGAAGCATTGGACCCCAATCCCATCCGAACATACAATGGGCTTTTCTTATATGTGTATAGCCTGTCATGGTGGAGTCAACGCCCCAAAGGTGACGTTTTTCGTCCATTTCTTTTATGTATCTGTTTGGCGAGGTTATTTTCACTGTGAGAGTGTTGTCCCCCTCTTTGATAATACCATGGACAGGAAACTCCCACACTCTGTGCATATTGTTCACTCTGCCGAGGTGAATGCCGTTGAGATAGACGTTTGCTATGGTATCAATGCCGTCAAAGTGCAGGACAGTATGCTCGCACTCCACTGCGGCCTTGTCTGCGGCGAATGTAGTTTCAAAATCGTAATCATCATCACATATCTGTGTTGAGATATACTCGTTCTCACGATAATATGGGTCGGGTATCTTTTTATAGTCAAGCAGGGTCTTATATACAGAGCATGGAACTTTGCAATCAAAGCTCTCCTGTGAACCTGCTTTTTTCATTTTCCAGTTATCGTTAAGGCTTACTGTTATACTCATTATTTTTCTCCTTATTTATTATGGACGCAGAAAAGGTTTGTTTCCCATGCGGGGTAGTATCTTTCCTGACGGATATAGAATTTGTATCCTTTGCAAAGGCTGTTTATATACAGAGGCAGGGTGATGTAATCATATGGTCTGTGATACAACGCACTGCATATTTTGGGGGCATAGCGTGAAATGGTATATTCACTGCCTTTGATAGCTTCTAGGTCTGCTCCCTCAACGTCATATTTTATATAGGTGCATTTTTTGCCTGCAAGAACGCTGTCCAGACTTCTTGCACGAACCTTTTTTCCTGCGGCATCTACTCTGCCCTGTCTGCCTGCGCCACCTGCAAAATAAAGCTCGGTATCAATGCTCCATGCGGCGGCATTGTAAAGGCTTATATTGTCATTGGCTTTTAGATTTTTCAGGCATTTCTGAAAGTTTTTTCTCTCAGGTTCGAGGGCATATATTCTCTCATACTTTCCCCCTGTGCGTGAAATAAGCTCTGCGGCAGTGTCGCCTGTGTATGCTCCCAAGTCGCAGTATATCTCGTTTTCTCCAAGGGGAAGTATCTCGGTTATCTTGTCCTTATCCGTAAATATCTCACGGAGATAAGAAAGCTTGCCTGTTATCTTGAACGCTGTCAGCTTTTCAAAGGTAAGCTTTGAAATATCGTCATCAAAAAGGCGGTAAGCTTTTTCAGCCTGAGAATACATTGAGAGAAGCTTTTCCTTGCTGAAATTTTCATCGCCTGCAACGCACATTTCCGGCACTATGACCTCGCAGCTTTTTTCAATATTGTCGATACGCTCCATTATCTCAGGCAGGCTCGTGCCAAAGCCAAGCACAACTGTGATATCCCCAAACTGCGCTTGCACCTGTGAGAAAGTCTGCACCTTAAACCCTCTGAAGCTTTGTCCACGGACAAAATCGTCGCTTGCAAAAACACCTGTGCATTTTATGCCAAGTCTATCAAATTCATCAAGAAGCTTTTCCGCTCCATCGCCCATGCCATATATGAATATAGGCTTTTCGCAGGTCTTGAGCCTGTCCCACGAGCTTTCAAGGGACTGAAAATATTCTTTTGAAAACATTCACACTTTCCTTTCCAAAAAAGGCTCTCACAGAAAGATCTGCGAAAGCCCCTTATTCTTATAGAACTTTATATGATATCGTCATTGATATCAAAATCATCATGATCATGGCAATGACCGCCGTCACCGCCAACCATATCTCTGCCCCTTACACGGTATCTATCACGATTTATATCGATATACTTATCAAGCTGTGCAAGCACATCCCTTGGTGCTTTTATGGACTTGACTTCCTTAACAGGCGTATCAACGTCTTTGACATTCATTACTATTGTGCCACAGCCGAACATTCTTTGTCCCAACGGCAGGACAAGCTTTTTGTCGATGACCCTATAAAGGTCAAGCTCGTCTTCCTCTATGCTGAGAAAACCTTTGCGTGTTATAAACTTATCTTCTGTGAGAAAATATCTTGTAAATGATATAGGCAGACCAAAAATCGTTCTTTTCTTATCTGTCCAAATGTAATTGATAACGTCTTTTTTCATAAAACGACGTCGCCTCCCTCAACATGATCTATAATTTTTTACAAAGACATCATTGCAAACTGGTGGCACAAAAAAGCTGCTGACCATGTTTTTGCAACGATCCTCCCGTATATTTTACCACGCAATAAAGCTTTTGTCAAGAAATTATCCTTTGTAAAAGCTATGTAAAAATACTGTTCATTTATATATTTCTATATCATTTCGCAAATATTAATAAATTTAAATTTATATATTTATCTTAATATTTTATTAATTGTATAGCAATTTTTGTTGGCGTTTTCGACTTTTTTCTACATAAAATAAGCTTTCATAACAATGTAAAGTTGATGTAAAATATAGTGAATCGTCAATTTATTCATATAATGTATTGATTTAAACGACACAAAAGCATATTTTCTCTGTGTAAATTACAATATTTGCACAATTATCTCATTCGAAATTTGGTCATAACCGACATTTATTTATTTACTATGTATAGATTGTTGCGTGTTTCTTAAAACACAGTACAAAAAGCAAGAAAATTAAGTAAAAAACTTGAAATTATATTGTAAAAATGTTATACTGCAAGTGTAGTATAAAGTTAAAAAAATAAAAAAACCGGAGGAAGATTTAAAATGTGTAAAAAAGACGTGATCAAAATCCTTGTCGGAAGCCTCAATCAGGCTGGCATGAAGGTGGCAGACTATCTGAAAAAACAGGGGTACAATGTTGCGCAGTCAGACTACAATCCACTGGAGATACAGCTTGAGGTGCTTAAAAGCAAACCTGATTTTCTGATAATTTCAGAAATAACTGAGTTTCCCTACGAGCTGTGCAAAAATCTCAAAGGGGCTTGTCCTAAGCTGAAAATAATCATGCTTTCCGACAGAAAAACCAACAATGGACTTGCAAAATACGCAGACATGATAATAAAAAGTCCTCTAAGCTGTGCGGATATCAAAAACGCACTCAGAGCGCTTCAGTGTCCTGACGATTCTGCAGATCTGAACATCACAATAACGCGAAGCTCTGACGAGGGGTACACCAATGGCGACATACAATCTGCTATATCCACCGTGATGAAGCGGTTGTGCATAACTCCGAATTATAACGGCTATGGCTACATCAAAGAGGCAATAAAAATGGCTCTTACGACAGACAAAGCCAACAGACGTGTCACAAAGGTCATTTATCCAGAGATAGCGGCGGCACATGGAGTAACCACAGTAAGCGTTGAAAGAAACATGCGCACCGCCATAAGGATCGGTTGGGAAAAGGCTCACGACAAAGACAAAGCCGAGATATTCGGTAATTTTGCCATAAGGCCTGACCACTACCCCACCAACAGCGAATTTATTTTCGTTGCCGCCGAATACATAAACAGCAAATATCCAGCGGAAAAGGCATTATCAGCCACCGCTGAACATACTAGCGAAAGTAATTTATTTATCTGACAAGAAGAAAGCCGTTATGCCCACAGGCACAGCGGCTTTTTTCTATATAAACGAAACGTCCTGCAGTAAATGACAACGGGCTGCCCTGCGGACGCAGATCTTCGGCTGCGCCACCCACTGTCATACGATCACTGCAGACGCTCCGTTATCTCATTTTATGCCGACATGGTTTTTATGACACAAAAAAGCGTACCGAAAAATCGGTACGCTCAGTGTTTAAGTAAAAGCCGCCTTGCCGTCGCACAGCCGATAAACCCGCTATAAAAGCAGGGTGGGTAAAACAGCCTGAAAGCTTCACGCTCCCTTCGTCCGTTTACGAAACGGCAAATGCGGTTTCGTTCGGGAGGTCTGCAATCCCTTTCCAGAGTCTGAATCCCTTTTTAGAAGTGTTGGATTTATAATAACTGTGCTTGTTCGCACAAGGCAGGAAACTTTTTCTGTTATTTAGTATATCACAACATATCCATAATATCAATAGGTAATTTCAGCAAATCAAAGTACATAAAATTGTACATTTTACATATTGACAAGCCTATATGCTGAGATATTTTTCTTATGACAGGTGATCGTGACAACCGCAGCCACAGCCGCAATCATCGTCTTCGTCCTCATCGTCAAACTCGAACATTTCATCGATACGCTCCATGAACATCTGACCGATCTTCTCATACTCGTCATCATCTTCGATAGAAGCAAGTATCTCGTCATTGTTCTCGTCATACTCAGCCTTGAGTATCACAACGTCGCCTGAATCTTCAAGGGCTTCGTCACCGTTCTCATAATAAGGAGTGAGAGCATAATACTTCTCGTCACCATATTCCATTGCGTCCAACAGCTCAAAAGTCTGCTTATTACCATTTTCGTCCTCCAGCTCGTAGAGGTCCGGCAGAAACTCATTATCCATAATTATCCTCCTAACATGATCTTGTGCGGTATATCGGCACTTTCTGAGTGGGATATATCGAAAAAATCAGAACAGAAAGACTGTTTCTGACCACCGCAACACTTTAATTATACTACACTGCAAAATCAAAGTCAAGCACATTTTGTAAAAGTAATATTAAATATAAAATATACAAAAAAGTTGAGAAAAACTATTGACAAGTGCTAAAATATGTGGTATAGTATAGTCAAGGAAAAACAAAGAGCCAAACAAAAGCAGACAACAGGGTTCGCTGAAACGGTCAACGGTCTGACGATACAGTAACGATTTCAGAGGGCACGGCAAAGCGAAGTAAGGCGAAAGGTTTTCCTTATATATCACAGGCAGATCGGTGGACACAGCATATACCCGACACTAGGTACACTACAGTTCAGCAGGCGGGCAGGCTCATCGGATACCTAATAAGATATGAAAGGAGCGAGTCCAATGGACGCATCAGAGATCCAGGAGAGTATCCATAGGCTCGGCAATTTCTTAAAGTAAAAAAGGATCAAGACGCAGACGAATGAGCTGACAGGAATCCAGACATATATGATTTACACAGGAAGAAATTGCAGAGCCTCATGGATTAATCACAGCACAGAGTTACTGCAATTTAAGGATACTCTCAAATTTACAATTGAATATTTTGCAACTTTTATATAAGGAGTGATCGACATGATCGGTTACAGAAGGTTTGCAAATAAAATTTAGACAGGAGTGTTTCCAATGCACAATTTCAGCTTTTCAGAGGTAAAGAAATAAACTGAAAGAGTGATTCCAATGTAAAATTTAGCTTCTGAACATAAAAAGCTCACAGAGCTATAAAAATCAAATGAATTTCGAGGAGTGGTGCATATGAAAATGCACAAAAGGAACTTGAACATGAAATAGAATGGAGTGAGTCCGCCAAGAAATTTACGAGCTTAATGCTCTTACTGATTTGATTTACTGACTAAGATTTTTCTAAAGATCATATAAAATACTGAAGGAGTGGTGCGTTATGAAAATGCACTCAAGGCTTTTGAACATCTGATATTTGGAGGTGAATCCGCCAGTTACTTCAGCAAGGCTTATCTGATATGGTAAGCGTAGGATCTTGAAATTATGCGAGAGGCGATAATTCCAATGGAAATGTAATAAATTTCATTGACAATAAATTTCACGAAAGGTGTTAAGTCCGATGGCACGTTAAGTTTTATCCACTGAGGCATAACTTAATATTTTGAAAGGAAATAAATCCAATGGAAAGGTAATTTGCACTTAGAGATTATTTTTACCGAAAGGAAATAGATCCAATGGAATAGCTTATATTATGCGGACAGAATTTTACTGAAAGGCGTGAGTCCAAAGTACAATTTAGCATGAGTTTACGACTAGAATTTTCAGAAGGGCGTAATACCAATGGCATAATCAATATGAACGTACATACTTAACTATGTGGTGTATCCAGATATCACATAGTTAAGTTTTTTTGTGTAAGGGGTGGGACGTCGAGGACGCCGTCCCCTACAATATTCAAGAAAACAAGAAAGCACCCTGCGGTCAATGCAGAGTGCTTTTATTTTATATCATATTTTCAAGGAAAGCCACTGTCTTTGGATCATATGTAAGATCCTGCGCTTCCATATCCTCGTCAAGTTGCCACAGCTTTGTTACTGCGAAAACTGACGATACAAAAAACGGCTGGCTGTTCAGATAGCCGAGGGTTATCTTTGCCGGAGTGTCCCCCGTCTGCTCGCTGAGCTGTTTTACCTTTGCAAGTCTTGCAAGATTAGCAGGGCCTGCATACTGTCCCTCAGGGAGATTGTTTGCAGCGTCGCCCTTTGCAAGCTTTGCAAAAAAGCCCTTTGCCTGCGGGGAGAACGCCATAACAGGAAAATCATGCTTCTTGTACCAGCGGAACTCCTTTGTATCCATACAAACAAGAGTATTGTCACCAAAAGTTTCAACGCTCGAATGTGCAAGGCTGTAGTTTATCTGACTGATCCTGATAGGCTCCATGCCGTTTTCCTCTGCAAATTTATTCGCTTCCTCTATCCTCTGAGTTGTCCAGTTTGAAACGCCTATAAAATGTATCTTTCCGCTCTCATAAAAATCATTGAGAACTGGCATTATCTCTTCCACAGGTATCTTCGGGTCGTCACGATGAAGAAAATAAATATCCACATAGTCAACGCCCAGCACTCTCAGGCTTGCTTCAAGATCCTTTGTTAGCTCTTCCCTGCTAAGACGGCTTTCGTCCATATGACCCATTTCAGGGTGACCGCCCTTTGTGGCAATACAAATTTTATCACGATTGTTTCTGGCTTTGAGCCATCTGCCTATTACGCCTTCGCTGGAATCGTGACCATTCTCCAGCCAGTCGCAGTAAACTCTTGCGGTATCGATACACCAGCCGCCAAGCTCTACATATTTGTCGAGAAACTCAAAATACACATCGTCACAATCGTTCCTCTCAAAACCTGCCGCACCAAAAGTCAGGGCAGGGACTTTCATTTCATATCTGTCGTTTTTCAACACATAGCTTATCATGTACTCTTCCCCCTTGGCATACAATTTCCTATACTATTTATCATCACTATGTCTAGCAATATATTATTATACCATATAAAAAGGACTTTTTCCACAGAATTTTGTTAAATTTTATTTTTTCATAAAAACCCCTTGACAAGTCGGTAAACTTGATATATAATTGTAAAGGTTTATGACTTTACAGAAATCCATTAGGAGGTAAGCGGTATGAGTAAAAATTTGCAAAACAGCGTTTTGCTCGACTTGTATGGCTGCCTGCTCACAGATAAACAAAACGAGATCATGGATCTTTATTATAATGACGATCTGTCGTTGGGAGAGATCGCCGCTCAGCTAGATATCTCAAGACAGGGCGTTCATGACGCTATAAAAAAATGTGAAACTGCAATGGCTGATTATGAGGAAAAGCTAGGTCTGCTAAAACAGCAGGAGGCTTATCTGGCAGAGCTTAAAGAGTTCAAGGCTCAGGCTATGGACGTTTTTAACGAGTGTAAAAAAAAGAATTATGCGAGAGATATCGCCGAAAAGGTGATAGTGCTTCTTGAAAATCTCGATTCTAAGCTTGATGAATTTGACAACGCAGAATATACCGAAGAAGAATAGATATAGATAAAAAAATTATACGGAGGACAGCTTATGGCGTTTGAAGGACTTTCAGAAAAACTAAACGGCGTGTTCAAGCGTCTTAAATCAAGAGGTAAACTTAGCGAAGCCGATGTAAAAGAGGCAATGCGTGAAGTTAAAATGGCTCTGCTTGAGGCTGACGTTAGCTACAAGGTAGTAAAGGATTTTATTGCCAAGGTAACAGAGAGAAGCGTTGGCGAGGAAGTGCTAAAGAGCCTTACTCCTGGTCAGCAGGTCATAAAGATAGTTAATGACGAGCTTATAAAGCTCATGGGCGAGGCTAACTCGAAGATAAACTTCCCTAACAAGCCACCTTGCATCATAATGATGTGCGGTCTTCAGGGTTCAGGTAAAACAACACACGCTGCAAAGCTTGCGAAGATGTTCAAGAAAGAGGGCAAACGTCCTCTGCTTATAGCAGCTGACGTTTACAGACCTGCGGCTATTGAACAGCTAAAGGTTGTGGGAGAGAGAGCCGAAGTCGCAGTATTTGAAATGGGTCAGATAGACCCACGAAAGATAGTAAAAGAGGGTATCAAGCACGCCAAGGATTACGGCAATGACCTTGTTATCATAGATACGGCAGGACGTCTTCACATTGATGAGGAGCTTATGAACGAGCTTAAAGACATCAAGAAGATCGCTGAGCCGAACGAGATAATGCTCGTTGTTGACGCTATGATCGGTCAGGACGCTGTAAAGGTAGCTTCAAGCTTTGACGAGGCTCTTGGTATCGACAGCGTTATCCTTACAAAGCTCGACTCTGACACAAGAGGCGGTGCGGCGCTTTCAGTGCTTGCTGTAACAGGTAAGCCTATCAAGTTCGTTGGTATGGGCGAAAAGCTTGACGAGTTTGAGGCTTTCCACCCTGAAAGAATGGCTTCAAGAATACTTGGCATGGGCGATATGCTCACACTTATCGAAAAGGCTACTCAGACAGTTGACGAAAAGGACGCCAAAAAGCTTGCAGAAAAAATGCAGGAAAAGGGCTTTGACCTTAACGACTTGCTGGAGCAGATGAAGCAGATACAGAAAATGGGCTCCATGAAGTCTATTATCAGAATGCTTCCAGGCGCAAACAAGGTAACAGACGAGCAGGTGGAGCAGGGCGAGGTTCAGCTGAAAAAGACTGAGGCTATGATAAATTCAATGACAAGGGCTGAAAGAGAAAAACCTGCGATCATTGACCCTAAGAGAAAAAGACGTATCGCTGCCGGAAGCGGCACGCAGGTATCTGACGTAAATCAGCTTCTTAAGCAGTTTGAACAGATGCAGAAAATGATGAAGCAGTTCGGTATCGGCGGAAATCTTCACGGAAAGAAATCCAGAAGAAACAGAGCTGCACTTCTCAAAGGACTTGGCGGCGGAATGCCACAATAGTTGATAAGCTATCAGCAATCAAGTGATTGATTTGATATATGAAGTTTTTTATGGAGGTGAAAATACAATGGCAGTAAAGATCAGACTCAGAAGAATGGGTGCTAAGAAGGCTCCTTTCTACAGAATCGTAGTTGCTGATTCAAGATATCCAAGAGACGGACGTTTCATCGAAGAGCTGGGCTACTATGACCCAACTAAGGAACCTTCTGTACTCAAGGTTGACGACGAAAAGGCAAAGTCTTGGATCGCTAACGGTGCACAGCCAACTGATACAGTTAAGGCTCTTCTCAAGAAGAACGGCACTATCTAATAGCTGACAAGACAATTCAGACGGTGAGCCACCTATCCCACCACTTCGCTTGCCGTTTTCGGCGGGGAAAACGCTTCCCTGCCGCATTTTCGTGGGAGAATGGAGATATTTTTATGAAAGAATTACTCGAAACTATAGTTTCTGAGCTTGTTGAAAACAAGGACGCTGTTGAGGTCGTTGTTGACGAGCCTAACGCAGAGGGTATCGTGGTTTATCATCTTCACGTTGCTCCGGACGATATGGGCAGAGTTATCGGCAAGCAGGGCAGGATCGCAAAGGCTATAAGAGTCGTAATGCGTGCCGGTGCTTCCCGTGTGGATCAGAAAATAATGGTAGAGATAGACTGATAGTTCAGTGAATAAATCATCACCCTGTACAGATAATAGTATGGGGTGATTTTTTTGCGTATAAATAAAAAATGCTTCAATGCGCTCACAGGTATAGCCGTGGGGATATGCAATGGATTTTTCGGCTCAGGCGGCGGAATGATAGCAGTGCCTATGCTTGAAAAAGGCGGCAGCGAGGCGAAAAAAGCTCACGCCACGTCCATTGCTATAACACTGCCGCTGTCTGTCATAAGCGGACTTGTATATTTCAAGGGCGGCAGTCTTGATTTTTCGCAGGCAGTGAAATTCATACCACTTGGGATAGTTGGTGCGGCAGTGGGTGCAATGCTCATGAAAAAGCTTTCAAACAGCCTGCTAAAACGCATTTTCGGCGCACTTATGATAATTGCTGGCGTGCGGATATTTATGAAATAGGGTGATATTACGGCTTGGTATACCATATGTGCGGTGGCTTTTCTCACCGGTATCTTTGCCTCCATGGGTCTTGGCGGCGGAATGGTGCTTATAGTTTATCTGACGGTCTTTGCAGGCTTTTCGCAACTAGCGGCGCAGGGGATAAACCTTGTGTTTTTTATCCCTATCGCAATAATAAGCCTTGTGCTTCACACGAAAAACAAGCTTGTGGAATGGAAAAAAGCCGTTCCCGCAGTTTTGTGGGGAACGGCTGCTGTTATCATATCAGCATGGCTTGCAAACAGGATAGAGCAAAGCCTGCTTTCAAAAGCTTTCGGTATTTTCCTTATCCTAATGGGACTGAAAGAACTATTTTTCAAGGGTGAAAAGCACAAGTTCAAAAGGGTCTGAAAAACGCTGTGTCCAGCCACTGTTGCCTACTCCCCTTGACACCACAAGCGTTGTATCGTTCACGCTGTAAGTGCCATCGGTGTATTTCGGAAATAAGCCCTGACCAGGTGCATAAAGACCATTCACAAGGGGTAGCCTTATAAGTCCGCCATGTGCGTGACCTGTGAAGTCTATGTCTATATGCGTTCCATACTGCACTGCGGTCTTACTGAAATAGTTGCAATCCTCGGGATAGTGGTTTAGCAGTATAACAAAATCCTCTGTGACCTGAGAAAAAGCCTCGCTGTCATTTTCCATATTGTCAAAGCCCAACAGGCTTATAGTATCACCATTTCGTGTGAGTGTGGTATGCTCGTTATAGAGGACGTTTACACCATAGCTTTCACAGCCTGCAACGAACTGCTCTCTTTCCTCCTGAGAAAGATTATATTCATGGTTGCCCATAACAAGATAGACAGGACATATCTCAGGGAGCTTTTTCATAAACTCAAGGGAACGGTCAACATCGGGAAATATCTGATCTACGCTGTCCCCTGTAACAAAGATATAGTCAGGCTCACAGTCTTTGACCTTTTCCGTCAGCCTATCTATATAGCCCTTGCCCCACTCGTTGTGAAAATCAGATATCTGAACTATCTTACAGCCCTCGAAGCCCTCAGGTAAGTTATCAAAATGCGCTGACAGCTTTTTGACCTCGATATAGGTATTAGACCACACGAAATCGGCTAATATCATTACCACAAGCACTATTATCACTATGATGATATTTCTTTTCTGCTTTTTAGTCAGCCTGCTTTGCTTTTTTTCTTCTGTATTCAAGATAGCCCTCCAAAATTATCGTTGCGGCAACTGTATCTACAACAGCCTTTCTTGCCTTTCCCCTGACGTTTGTTTCGTTAAGGATATTGTGTGCTGTGACAGTTGTGGAACGCTCGTCCCACATTCTCACCGGCAGATCGGTACGCTCTTTCAAAAGCTCGGCAAATGCCCTGCACTTCTCTGCTCTTGGTCCCTCTGTGCCATTCATGTTTATGGGCAGACCTACTATTATCTCACCTGCACCGTATTCAGCAGCTGTCTGAGCCGCCTTATCTGCAAGCCTTTCGGCGTTTCTCTCAGGAACAGTGCCAATAGGAGAAGCAAGAAACTCCGAGCGGTCGCTTATTGCGAAGCCCGTTCTTGCGTCACCATAATCTATTGCCATTATTTTCATTTTGTTCACCTCTATATACTGCTTTTTTCAAACTATTTTTTTATTATAACACATTGCTGTCTTTAAGACAAGCCCCGTGAAACGTATTTTTGAAAATAGGTTAACAAAATGTTTATTGAAATAAACAAAACAATATGCTATAATCATAAAGATAAAGTGGAAAATTTTATAATTTAAGAGGAGATATATTTTATGAAAAAGATCATTACTTCTATGCTCCTTTGTGCAGTAATGACAGTCATGGGCGTTTTTTCACTGGTGGCGTCGGCTGACGTTTCAGACGTGAAGATAGACTGCAAAAAATCAAAGGACGCAAGCACATGGGGCAAAAGCCTTTCTATCTCAAAGGAAACTTTTGACGTTGCAAGGATAACAGATAAGACGCAGATAGTTGTCACCTTTGAATACAAAGACAAAGAGCAAGCTAAGGACGTAACAAACTCACCTATAGGACTTGCTCTTCAGTGCTACAGCAATCCTGACAACGCTCTTGCAGATGACAAGGGTTCTGTATGGGCTGAGGTAACGCCTACTACATACGATGAGAACAGTGCGATATTCTATTATCAGGATCTTGTGAAGGCTTACACCTCAAAGGATTTCGCAACAGTAGATTATCTGCACGTTATCGCACCTTCAAATGTCGCAGTAAAGTGCACTTCAATGACTATCACAAACTGCAACGACAAAGCCCCTGAAACAACAACTACCACAGAGGTCCCTAAGGACGAATCTGTAGCGGAAACTACAGCCGAAACGACTGCTGCAGAAACTACAGCTGCTACCACAACAGTTTCAGCTGCTGAGAAATCAGACAGCTCATCAAGCCCGATACTCCTTGTTGTAGGAATAATCGCAGGCGTTGCTATCGCAGTTATCGTTATCGTTGTAATAATGAACAAGAAGTCAAGCGAGGCGTTTGATGTAAGCACCGGTAAGTTCGTTGACAAGAAAAATCTTTTTGACGAGAACAAAGGCAACGATAAGAAATAAGTATTTCAATATCCGCATTGGACAAGGCTCGGTGCGGATATTTTTTTTGCCTTTCAAAAAAAAGTAAAATAGTTCCTTAAATACTGTGATTATTTGTGCATTATGGTTATTGATTTTTACTTTTAATTATGTTATAATGCTTTATTATCAGAGGGTATGCACAAATGTCAGGGTTAAGTTTTGTGCAAAATTATATTATATAAGAATTGGAAAGGAAAAAGAAAAATGAAGAAATTTTTATCAGTAGCAATGTCTGCTATCATCGCCTGCGCTTCAATATTCTCATGCACACTGACAGCTTTTGCCGAAAACGCAGAAACAGAAGACGTTACTATCGACTGCTCTTCCGCAGCGACTTGTAGCAATTGGGAACAGTCTATCACTGTCGATCAGGCAACTTTCAACGCAACAAGGCTTACAAAGGATTCAGAGATAATCGTCACATTCAAGAGCGAGGAAATAAACGAAAAGGCAGGAAACAAATACAATGCTGAGCTTATTTTCCAGAGCTGGGACAACACCACTACATCAGTTGCTCAGGACGGTGCGGTATGGGCAAAGATAGCACCTGTGAAGTTTGACGATTCATCAGCTACATATGATTTTGAATCTATCGCAACTGCATACGGCACGGACGATTTCAGTCAGGTATACAACATCATAATCGGCGCGACTGACAGGGCAAAGATAACAGTAACAGGCATAACGGTAACGAACTGCAAGACAAAGACTTATGCAGAAAAGGAAGAAAAAGACTCAAAGGGAACAAACCCTATTATCATAGTTATTGCGGTCATCGCAGGAATTGCTATCGCAGTTGTGGTAATTGTGATAATCATGAACAAGAAGTCAAGCGAAGCCTTTGACGTAAGCACCGGCAAGTTCGTAGACAAGAAAAATCTTTTTGATGAGCCTAAGAACGATGAGGACGAGAAGAAATAAAAAATAACGCTATCAGCAGGAGGACGAGCAGTTCGTTCTCCTGCTTTTTTTATACCAGAAATATTGACTTATAGACGGAGTTATGGTATTATATTAAAAGGTATATTTAATAATTGGAGGCTATATAAAATGTCAATATTTAAACTTGATCCAGCATTTAAGGACTACATCTGGGGCGGTACCAGACTTAGAGATGAGTACGGCAAAAAGTGCGATTATGATAAGGTCGCAGAAAGCTGGGAGCTTTCTTGTCATAAGGACGGTCCAAGCGTTGTGGCTGACGGTGAATACAAGGGTCTGACACTCAATGAGTATATCGAAAAAGCAGGCAAGGGCGTTCTTGGCAAGAACTGCGAAAGATTTGAGAACTTCCCTATCCTTATTAAGCTCATTGACGCTAAGGACAATCTTTCTGTACAGGTACACCCTGACAACGATTATGCAATGAGAGTTGAAGGCGAATACGGCAAGACAGAAATGTGGTATGTTGTTGACTGTGACGAGGGTGCTACCCTGCTTTACGGTTTCAAGCACGAGATAACAAAGGAAGAATTTGCAAGAAGGATCGCTGACAACACGCTTCTTGAAGTAACAAACGCTGTACCTGTTAAGAAGGGCGACGTTTTCTTCATCAAGTCAGGCACGCTCCATGCTATCGGCAAGGGTATCCTTATTGCTGAGATACAGCAGAACTCAAACACTACATACAGAATTTATGACTATGGCAGAGTTGGCAAGGACGGCAAGCCTAGAGAGCTTCACGTTAACAAGGCTCTTGACGTAACAAAGCTTGCTCCTGCTGAGCAGTATCCTGAGACACCTGTTGAGAAGAAAGACGGCTATGACATAAAGCTTCTTTCAAAATGCGAATACTTCACAACATACAGAGTGAACGTTGAAACAAAGGCTGAGCTTGACGCTGACGAAAACAGCTTCAACAGCATTCTCGTTCTCGAGGGTGAGCCTGTTATCAGCGGTGGCGAAACTGTTTCTGCAAAGAAGGGCGAAAGCGTATTCATTTCAGCAGGCACAGGCAAGTATACAGTTGAGGGCAAATGCACATTCGTGCTTACAAAGATAGACTAAGGTGAGATAAATGCTTAAACTTGACCTGAAAAAGGAGATAGGTGAGCTTGGCGCACTTGTGATCGCTTTTATTATCGGATTTGTGGCAAGCTCATTTTGGATAGGTCTTATCAGCTTTGTAGTGCTGGAGCTTGTGTATCTTCTGGTATATGACGCCATAGCAAAAAAGGCTGAAGCCCAAAAGCCAAAAGAGGAAAAGGAAGAGATAAACTTTCACGAATATGACGATGACACTGAGAGCGATAACGCTCAGTAAGCTCAGAAAATAAAAGGGAGAAATTATTATGAAGTATTACATTGGTATTGATCTTGGCGGCACTAACATCAAAGCAGGTGTTGTAAATGAAGAATTTGAGATAATCGCAAAGGCTACCTGCAAGACCAATCTGCCAAGACCTGCAGAGGAGATCTGCGAGGATATGGCTAAGGTCGCTTTGGAAGCTGTAAAGAACGCAGAGCTGGAGATACAGCAGATAGAGTCTGTAGGTATCGGCACACCTGGCACTGCAAATTCTGACACGGGCGTTATCGAGTATTCAAACAATCTTGGTTTCCTTAACTTTCACGTTGTTGACCTTATGAAGAAGTTTATCGACAAGCCTTGCTATGTTGAGAACGACGCTAACGCTGCGGCATACGGCGAGTATGTTGCAGGTGCAGCAAAGGGTGCGAACGACGCTGTTTGCATCACTCTCGGCACAGGCGTAGGCGGAGGAATAATCATTAACGGAAAGATATATTCAGGCTTCAACTTTGCAGGTGCTGAGATAGGTCACACTGTTATCGACCCTAACGGTCCGCAGTGTACTTGCGGCAGACACGGCTGCTTTGAGGTATTCTCTTCTGCAACAGGTCTTGTAAGAATGACAAAAGAGGCTATGTTCGAGGACAAGGACTCTATCATGTGGAAAATGAACGAAGAGGACGGCAAGGTATCTGCAAGAACTGCGTTCAACGCCATGAGAGCAGGCGATAAGGCAGGCAAGGAAGTTGTTGACAAATACATAAAGTATCTTGCCTGCGGAATCACAAACACAATAAACATCTTCCAGCCTGATATTCTCTGTATCGGCGGCGGCGTATGCAACGAGGGCGACCCTCTGCTTTTGCCGCTGAAAGAGCTTGTGGCTAAGGAAATTTACACAAAGAACTCAGCAAAGAACACTGAGATAGTTATTGCAAAGCTTGGAAATGACGCAGGCATTATAGGTGCGGCATTCCTTGGACTTTCACACAAAAAGTAATAAAGATGTAAAGGGGAATTCAAAATGGGACTTTTCGACAAGATATTAAAAGGTGCTGTAGACGCAATAGACAACGCTGCAGCAAAAAGCGGCAATGGTCCTACAGGACTTAAAGACCTGTTCAATCAGGCTATGGATAAAAAGGACGAAGCTATAAACGGCTCTTCAAGCACTTCCACTGCTTCAAGCACAAGTTCAAGCAAGAGAAGCAATTGTGCTTATTCAAGACCGACATATACCACACCGCAGGAAGTTCTTGACACAGCAAGTATCCCTGCAAAGCCGTCAAGAGAGATAACCTATGAGATATTCGACGGCAAGGACGCAGAAATAAGGGTGAAAGTATCATTTGACCTGAGCGGTGATTTCATCGAAACAGAATGTGACTTTGATTATGGCGCAATGTATCTGCCAAACTGTGATGATGATTTTGATGACAATTACTCTGACAGCAATACACCTTATTTTGAAATGGTAAGTGCGCCTGATGACGAGATATACTATATGATAGATAAATGTCGAAATGGCGGCACGCCTGACAATGCAATGATGTTCCTGCGTGTTGATGATATGGGACCTAGGATACAGTTCAAAGCCAAGGTGAAAAACAGGTTTGGCAAGATAGAGTATTTTTATAACTGTCAATTCCATGATGAGTTCAACCCCCAAAGCTACATCGGCGTATGTTACAATGCTGATGTTGTTGGTACTCCACTTGAGAAAAAGCTTATGGCTGCTGTTGACGAAGCGGCACGCACATTCCGCAGAGAAGTAGTTAAAATAGAGGACAGACCATTCCGCTAAGGAGGACAAAACAAAATGAAGTTCAGTATAATAGGCTTTATACCTACTTTGCTTTTGCTGATACCTGTGATAGCAGCCTGTTTCAAGACCCCTGCCGACAAGCCTGAGCTTGAGGACGAGAACATTATCGTTTTCATCGCAAAGTGCGTGGGCAGATTTGGCTGCATAGGCTATATGTGTCTTGCTATCGGAGATTACAAGGTAGGCTTTTCAAGCAAGCTGCTTTTCATAATATGGGCTGTTGTTGCACTGCTCGTTATCGCACTTTATTGGGTGCTTTGGATAAGGCATTATAAAAAAGGCAATCATTTTGAAGATATTTACGGCACTGGGATCCCGCTTTTCATTATCCCTGCGGCATTCGTACTTGTGACAGGTATCTTCTCAATGAATTTTATGCTTATCATATTCTCAGTGCTGGATATCGTTTGCGAATACTGCTCTGCATACGGTGTAAGAAAGCGTCTGCACCCTGCAAAGGCAGAGGAAAGCTCAGACGAGGCTGAAACAAAAGAAAATGAGGACGGAGAATAATACCGCTCTCAGTAATATATTTTTCAAAAGAGGTAATAAAAATGGCGTGTAATTATTTTTGTGACGGAGTAGACAAAGCTCCACAGAGATCACTTTTCAATGCCCTTGGCATGACAAAGGAAGAAATGGACAGACCTCTCGTTGGTATCGTATCTTCATATAATGAGATAGTTCCTGGTCACATGAACATTGATAAGATAGTTGAAGCTGTTAAAATGGGCGTTGCAATGGCAGGCGGAACACCTGTTGTATTCCCTGCTATCGCTGTTTGCGACGGTATCGCTATGGGTCACATGGGAATGAAATATTCTCTCGTTACCCGTGACCTTATCGCAGACTCAACAGAGTGCATGGCTTTGGCTCATCACTTTGACGCTCTTGTTATGATACCAAACTGCGACAAGAACGTTCCTGGTCTGCTCATGGCAGCCGCAAGAGTAAACGTTCCTACTATTTTCGTATCAGGCGGTCCAATGCTGGCTGGTCACGTTAAGGGCAAAAAGACTTCCCTTTCAAGTATGTTCGAGGCTGTTGGTACTTACAACGCAGGCAAGTTCACTCTTGATGACGTTGAGGAATTTGAGAACAAAGCCTGTCCGACTTGCGGAAGCTGTTCAGGTATGTACACTGCAAACTCTATGAACTGCCTTACAGAAGTTCTTGGCATGGGTCTTAGAGGAAACGGCACTATCCCTGCTGTATATTCTGAAAGACTCAAGCTTGCAAAGCACGCAGGTATGCAGGTAATGGAGCTTTACAAGAAGAACATCAGACCAAGAGATATCATGACAAAGGACGCTTTCATCAACGCTATCACAGCTGATATGGCGCTTGGCTGTTCAACAAACTCAATGCTTCACCTCCCTGCTATCGCTCACGAGTGCGGAGTAGAGCTTGACCTTGACTTTGTAAACGAGATATCAAAGAGAACGCCAAACCTCTGTCACCTTGCTCCTGCCGGTCACACATACATGGAAGACCTCAACGAAGCAGGCGGAGTTTATGCAGTTCTCAGTGAGCTTAACAAGAAAAACCTTATCAACACAGACTGCATGACTTGCACAGGCAAGACAGTAGGCGAGAACATCAGCGGCGTTGTAAACAAGAACCCTGAGCTTATCAGACCAATAGACAATCCATATTCTCAGACAGGCGGAATCGCAGTTCTCAGAGGCAATCTTGCTCCTGACACCTGCGTTGTTAAGCGTTCAGCCGTTGCGCCTGAAATGCTTGCCCACGAGGGTCCTGCAAGAGTATTCGACTGCGAGGAAGACGCTATCGCTGCTATCAGAGGCGGCAAGATAGTTGAGGGCGACGTTGTCGTTATCCGTTACGAGGGACCAAAGGGCGGTCCTGGAATGAGAGAGATGCTCAATCCTACATCTGCTATCGCAGGCATGGGTCTTGGCTCAACTGTTGCACTTATCACTGACGGACGTTTCAGCGGTGCTTCAAGAGGTGCTTCTATCGGTCACGTTTCACCTGAGGCAGCCGTAGGCGGTCCTATCGCACTTGTTGAAGAAGGAGATATGATAGCAATAGATATTGACAACTGCTCTATCACACTTAAAGTATCTGACGAGGAACTTGCTGAAAGAAGGAAGAACTGGAAACCAAGACAGCCAAAGGTAACAACAGGCTATCTTGCAAGATACGCTTCACTTGTAACTTCTGCAAACAGAGGTGCTATACTTCAGATAAAGGACTAATATCCGATACAAAATAATAAGGGAGAAAGGCGGAATAATATGAAAAAATTCATTTCAGGCTTGCTTGGAATACTCTTTGTAGTTCTTGTAGTAGTAGGTGTTTTCATCTGTACATATGTATTCAATCAGCCGTCAAGATCAGGCGATTCAAGAGAGCTTATCTCTGGAACATGGACAGATAAAGACGCAAACATCACTTTTGAGTTCTCTGACGAGGGCGATTTCACTATCACTCACACTGATAACAAATCAGTTATCGCAAAGGGCTGGTTTAAAATTCAGGAGGACGGGGGAAGCGGAAAGATACAGCTTCTTGTAAATCCGTCTGACAGAGATACAACTGTTGACATCGGTCTGAGAATGAAGTTCTTCTCGACTATTTCCTACAAAAACCTTTCTGTACCGTCTGAGGACGAGAGCGACAAGGTCGCTACCTGCAAGTTCATTTTCCAGAACTCTGACGGAGTTTACTCATGCGAGAGAAAAGACTCTGACGGCTCGTTCTACGACGGCAAATAACGAATTTTCAAGGGCTACGGCTGAACGATATGTTTAGCCGCAGCTTTTGTGCAGTAAAGACTTGATTAAGATAAAAAAGGAGTAAAAATGGAGCTACTGATCAAAAATATCCGTGCCTGCGACCCGCAGACAGGGCTTGACGGTATAACGGACATAGGCATTGACGGAGGAAAGATAGTCAGCCTTGGAAAAACTGACGAGCATGCTCAGAGAGTTATCGACGCAAAGGGCAAGCTTTGTGCATTGCCAGGGCTTTTCGATATGCACGTTCACTTTCGTGACCCAGGTCTTACCTACAAGGAGGACATCATCACAGGTGCGAACGCCGCAAAGGCCGGCGGTTTCACGGGCGTCGCTTGTATGCCGAACACAAAGCCGCCTATCGACTCCCCTGAGGGCGTGAAATACGTTTTTGAAAAGGCAAAGAAAACAGGTATCGACGTTTTCCCTATTGCCTGCGTTACAAAGGGCATGAAAGGTCAGGAGCTTTGCGACTATGACGCACTCAAAGCCGCAGGCGTTACCGCTATTTCAGATGACGGCAGACCTGTTGAGAACGCTGAGCTTATGCGTCAGGCTATCGAAAAGACTAATGAGAACGGTCTTATCGTGACTTCTCACTGCGAGGACTTGAAGATAATAAACGGTGGTATCATCAACAAGGGCGAGATATCCGAAAAGCTTGGAGTAAAGGGCATGGACAGAGCCTCTGAGGACTATATCACAGCCCGTGAGATATGCCTTGCAATGAGCTGCAATGCGAGAGTTCACATATGCCACGTTTCCACCAAAGGCTCTGTGAACATCATAAGAGCAGCGAAAAAGGACGGCGTGAAAGTCACCTGCGAAACTGCGCCACACTATTTCACCTTCACAGACGAAAAGCTTTTAGCCCGTGACGCAGATTTCAGAATGTCGCCTCCACTTAGAACTGAGGAGGACAGGGCGGCTGTTGAGAAAGCTGTTCTTGACGGCACTATCGACTGCATCATCACCGACCACGCTCCACACTCGGCAGAGGAAAAGGCTGACTTTGAGAAAGCTCCAAACGGTGTTGTGGGACTTGAAACTTCCCTTGCGGCTACGCTTACAAAGCTTTATCACAGTGGCAAGTGCGGTCTTGACAAGATAGCAGAGATAATGTCGGTAAATCCGAGAAAGATAATGGGACTTGAGCCTATCAAGATAGCAGTGGGCGAAAGATGCGATCTTTGTATCTTTGACCCTGACTATGAATGGGAAGTTATCCCTGCGGAGCTTAATTCAAAGAGCAAAAACAGCGTGTTCAAAGGCACAAGGCTCAAAGGCAAGGTAATGTACACAATATGCAGAGGAAAGCTCGTTTTTGAGCTTTAATATAAAAATATCCGAAAGGAAGATAAAAATGGCATTTGACAGACTTATTGAAAATATCGTAAAGACACAGAACCCGTCAGTAGTGGGGCTTGACCCAAAGCTTGACTATGTTCCTGAATACATCAAGGAAAAGAAGTTCAAGAAATACGGCAAGACGCTCAAGGGTGCGGCAAAGGCTATATGGGAGTTCAACAAGACTATAATCGACGAGATACACGATATCTGCCCTGCTATCAAGCCACAGGCTGCATACTATGAAATGTATGGCTACGAGGGTGTAAAGACCCTTTACAAGACTATACAGTATGCAAAAGAAAAAGGTATGTTCGTCATGACAGACGGAAAGAGAAACGATATCGGCGCAACTATGGAAGCTTACGCAACCGCACATCTTGGTCTTACTGACGTTGGCGGTGAGCTTGTGGAAGCTTTCGGTGCAGACGCTCTCACTGTAAACGGCTATCTCGGCTCAGACGGAATCAACCCGCTTCTTGACCAGTGCAGAAAATATGACAAGGGCATTTTCGTTCTTGTAAAGACATCAAACAAGTCAAGCGGTGAGCTTCAGGATCTTATGATAGGCAACAAGACAGTTTATGCCACAATGGGCTCAATGTGCGAGCTGTGGGGCAAGGACGTTATGGGCAAGTATGGCTACAGCGGCGTAGGTGCTGTTGTGGGTGCGACTTATCCTGAGCAGCTTGCTGAAATGAGAAAGGCTCTGCCGCACACATTCTTCCTTGTACCGGGCTACGGTGCACAGGGCGGCGGTGCTGAGGGCGTATCAAAGGCATTTGACGATCACGGACTTGGTGCTATCGTAAACTCCTCCCGTGGCGTAATGTGTGCTTACAAGAAAGAGGATAACTGTGACGAGCATGATTTTGCAAAGGCTGCAAGACGTGAAGTTATCAGAATGAAAGAGGATATAATCTCATATCTGCCAAAGATCACACTTGAATAAACACTAAAGGAGTGACTGAGTATGACAGCAAAGGGCGTTATATTGTTTACAGCGACGGTGGGAGCTTTGCTATTATGCTCCTGCGCAAAGAACGAGGATACAAGCTCTTTGACGGAAAGTCAGCAGGAGCAAAGCGATTTTCCAAGATGTATCGTAGGCGAGTGGAAATGCCGTGAAACGCCCCTTGACAACAGCGAGCTTTATTCGGGCTATCTCAGCCTTATTATCCGTTCAGACGGCAACTATCTCATGTATGACGCAGAAGCAGGCAATCCATGCTTAAAAGGCACTATCGAAATGGACAGCGACGATCTTGATCTTATCTTTGTTGATGACAGCGGAGTGGATTTTGCGCCGCCTGCCGGGTGGGAGAATATGTCCAAAAGGCAGAAGATAGGCTATTTTGCTGACTCTTACACGCTAAAGCTTACTTATACTGATAATGATAACTCGGTCACTCTCGTTTTTGATGCGGTGAACGCTCCGAATGAGGTAAAGAACTAAGTACAGGGAGGATTTTTAATGTACAAGCAGGGTAAATACCCAATAGTTTCAAAAAAGACCCTTGCAAAAGGAATTTTTGACATTGAGATATACTGTCCGCACATTGCAAAGGCGGCAAAGGCAGGACAGTTTGCACAGGTGCAGGCAGAGGGCTTTTTCCTCCGCAGACCTATCTCTATTTGCGATATCGACAAGGACAAGGGTACTATCCGCCTTGTTTTTGAGGTAAGAGGTCACGGCACTGACAAGATAAGCGAGCTTAACAAGGGCGACCTTGTTGACATTATCGCACCGTTGGGTAACGGCTTCAAGGTGCTTGAAAAGGGCAAAAAAGCTGTCTGTATCGGCGGCGGCATAGGCACACCTCCAATGGTGGGCATTGCAAAGGAATACGGTGAGAACGCCACTGTTATAAGCGGTTTCAGAAACGCTGCGGCGGTCATTTTGCAGGAGGACTTCAAGGCTATGGGCTGTGACGTCAAGCTTTGCACTGACGACGGCTCGGCAGGAAGAAAGGGCTTTGTTACTGACGCACTTCTTGACGTGCTTAAAAGCGAAAAGCCTGATATCGTTTATTCCTGCGGTCCAATGATAATGCTGAAAAATATCACAAAGATATGTGAGGAAAACGGCATTTACTGTCAGGTATCTCTTGAGCAGAGAATGGCTTGTGGCGTTGGTGCGTGTCTTGTATGCGTATGCCGCACTGTCAAGGACGGTCAGGAGTTCAATTCTCACGTTTGCAAGGACGGCCCTGTATTCGACAGCGAGGAGGTAGTGTTTGATGAATAGGATAAATGTGAATTTCTGCGGAGTTGAGTTCAAAAACCCTGTTATCCCTGCAAGCGGAACATTTGGCTACGGCAGAGAATACGAGCAGTTCTATCCACTTTCAAAGCTGGGCGGAATATCCGTAAAGGGCACTACTTTGCACCGCCGTGAGGGCAACCCAGGCCCTAGAGTTGCGGAAACTCCAAGCGGTATGCTCAATTCTGTTGGACTTCAAAACGGCGGCGTTGACAAGTTCATAAACTATGAGCTACCTAATCTTGTGACAAAGGGCACAAGGATAATCGCAAACATAGCAGGCTCAACTATCGAAGAATGTGCAGAGCTGGCAGAAAAGCTCAACGGCACGGCTGTTGACATGATAGAGCTTAACATATCCTGCCCGAACGTAAAACAGGGCGGAGCGGCTTTCGGCACTGACTGCAACGTTGCAGGTGCGGTCACAAAGGCTGTAAAGGACGTTACAGAAAAGCCTCTTATGGTAAAGCTTTCACCGAACGTTACAAGCATTGTGGACATTGCAAAATCTGTTGAAGCAAACGGTGCTGACGCTGTTTCCCTTATAAACACGCTTCTCGGTATGCGTATCGACATAAAGACACGCCGTCCTATACTGAAAAACAACGTGGGCGGACTTTCTGGTCCTGCGGTGTTCCCTGTTGCCGTAAGAATGGTATGGCAGGTGGCAAACGCTGTAAAGATACCTGTTATGGGCATGGGCGGTATCGCCACATGGGAGGACGCCATTGAAATGATGATGGCAGGCGCAGGTGCTGTTCAGGTAGGTGCGGCAATATTTGCTGACCCTTATGCACCTGTGAAGATAGCCGAGGGTATGCAGAAATTCTGCGAAGACAACGGTATAAACAACATCTCTGAGATAGTCGGCACTGTTAAGCCTTGGTAATAACATAGTAAAATATCCGTCTTTTTACAGGGCGGATATTTTTATGGCATTTTTTCTTATGAATTTCTTAAATTCATTGAAAACAGCTTGCAAAAGTGCTATAATTTAAGTCGTCAGGAAAGGCTGACAGAGAAAGGGGAAAGATATGTTTCTTAGAGTACTTTGCGTGATAACATCTGCACTTACAGTTCTTACCACGCTTTCAATGACATCATGCGGAGCAGACAACGCCATTTCGTCTGAGGCTTCCGAAAGTGCTGTTACATCTACGGCAGACAGCGGTAAAACTGCAAAGGATATCCTTTCGGCAATAGAGGGCGACCACATGGACGCTTCAACTTTTTACGGTGAGGACAGCTTCACAAAGAATGCCGAAAAGCTTTATGGTATAGAAGCCGACAAGCTCAGTGACGGAGGAATACTTTACTCCTCTGACGGCAATTATGCTGACGAGATATCAATGCTCAAAATGGCTGACGGAAGCAGTGCAAAAAGCCAGCTTGCAGACAGGCTGAACTACAGACTTAATCAGTATGAAAACTACAAGCCTGAAGAAACAAAGAAAATACAGGCGGCAAAGGTATTTCAGGCTGGAGATTACTGGGTGCTTGTTATCTCTGACAATGCTGACGAGATATCTGACGAGATAACAGACATGATAAATTAAAAAACGGAGGAAAGGAAATGACAACAGCGAAAAAAATACTTACCCTCGCACTTTGTCTGACCTGCCTTACAGCGGGTATGACAGGCTGTGCAAAAGATAAAAGCAGTTCTGATACTAAAATTGCTAAAAGCACATCATCACAATCAGAAAGCAGCGACAGCGAGAAGATAAAAGAGCTTAACGACAAGCTTGAAAAGCTGGAAAACACGCTTTCTAACATTCTTGGGGAGGATATATTTGATCCCGCAGACGGTGACGGCAACGTAAACGGTGAGATACACCCTATCTATGATGATACGGCAGTGGTTGAAGCTTACAAGTCGGGTGATGAGTCTAAGCTCACTGACGATAAGGACAAATACATACTCAAAGAGCTAAAAAAGGCTGTTGGCGAGATAATCAAAGACGGCATGAGCGAATATGACAAGGAAAAGGCTGTTTATGATTATGTGTTCTCTCAGACCCACTTTAATGACGATTCTCTTGTGGCGATATCTGATGACAGTGAAGATGACGAGTCATACAATCCTTACGGATTTTTCCATGACCACTCTACTATCTGTGTAGGAAACGCAACAACAATAAAGCTGTTTTTTGACGTTCTGGGTATCGACAGCAAGATAATACACTCAACAGAAAACGGCGAACACGCTTGGAACGTTGTGAAGATAGATGGCAAATGGTATCACCTTGATGTGACATTTGATGGTGGCAACGAAGCTCCAGACTACGCATATTTCAACGTACCTGACACTGCAAAGGACGACGGCTCTTATCCTTGGAACAAAGAGGACTTCCCTGAATGCACTGCCACTGACGATTGCTACATATGCAAGAATGCCAAGAAGCTTGACAGCGTTTATGATATACCTGAGCGCATAAAGGAAGCAATGTCAGGCAAAGAAAAAACTGTATATATGTCACTGGACGTACCGGATGGTGCAGGCAGCACTGCTGTTGCGGAGCAAGTCACAAACATAATATCAAACTTTTACATTGACGATTACAACATCTCTTCCACACCTGTTATTGACGCAGGTGACAAGGTTTGCTTTGGAATTTCTGTAAACTCGGCAGATGATGACGATTCGGATAATTCTTATGATACTGACAATGCACTTGGCATTGATTACGACAAGCTTTCAAAGGCTTTCTCAGATGCTCTCGGAATAGATTATGAGTATGAGCCTGATCATTCTGATAATAACATAATGGGTTAAAGCCTATAAGGGGATTCTTTAATAAAAGCCGCAGGGCATACAGTTTTTACGCTGTATACCCTGCGGCTTTTTATATCGGATTTGATCGAAGAAAGCTTGTTCATTGGGTCACACGTCAGCTTGCCTGATTGTCTGCCCTTTTCCGATTTTGTATGTTTAAGAAATTAGTTCTCGAAAAGTGCTGTTGAAAGATATCTCTCACCTGTATCAGGGAGAAGTGCAACGATAGTCTTGCCCTTGTTCTCAGGTCTCTTTGAAAGTATCTCGGCTGCTTTAAGTGCTGCGCCTGATGAAATACCAACAAGGATACCCTCTGTTTTAGCGAACTTGTTGCCTGTCTTGAAAGCGTCCTCATTCTCGATAGGGAGGATCTCGTCATAAACCTTTGTATCGAGAACATCAGGAACGAAGCCTGCGCCGATACCCTGAATTTTGTGTGGACCTGATTTGCCCTGTGAAAGAACAGGTGAAGTTGCAGGCTCTACTGCTACTATCTTAACGTCATGGTTCTTTGATTTGAGATACTGACCAACGCCTGTTACTGTTCCGCCTGTGCCAACGCCTGCGATAAAGATATCTACCTTACCGTCTGTATCTTCCCAGATCTCAGGACCTGTTGTTGCAAAGTGAGCGGCTGGGTTTGCTGGGTTTACGAACTGACCGAGGATAACTGAGTTCTCGATCTCGCCCTTAAGCTCGTCAGCCTTCTTGATAGCACCTGTCATGCCCTTTGCGCCTTCTGTGAGAACTATCTGTGCGCCATATGCCTTAAGAAGATTTCTTCTTTCGATACTCATTGTTTCAGGCATTGTAAGAATTACCTTGTAGCCCTTTGATACGCCCACAGCCGCAAGACCGATACCTGTGTTTCCTGATGTAGGCTCTATAATAGTTGCGCCTTTCTTGAGAACGCCCTTCTTCTCAGCTTCCTCGATCATTGCAAGTGCAACTCTGTCCTTAACGCTTCCTGCCGGGTTGAAATATTCAAGCTTTGCAAGGATAGTTGCGTCAGCCTCTACTGCCTTTTCAAAATTAACTGCTTCGATTATTGGAGTTTTTCCGATAAGCTCCGAAACGCCCTTATAGATCTTTGACATTTTAATCTACCTCCGATATGAAAATTATTTTATGCGGTTTTCTGTACCGCTTATGTTTGCTATGGTTATACTATATCACTTTATTCCTACTATGTCAATAGGATTAATATGCTTTCTACGTTTTATACAACAAGGTCAGCTTATTACAAGCTCAAATTTGTGCATTATGGCCTATAATCATACTCAGTAATGCAATATGGCTTATTATTTTCATCACAAAGCTCCACAAATTTTCTGCCCTCATCGGTATAAACAAGAGCCTTTATGGCTTTACCACGCTTCAAGGGATTTTTATATTCCACACGGATACGCTTCACAGCAGACTCGTTTTCCACAAACTCGTCTGTTATGTCAAGATATCTCGCATTATTGACGTGTTCGTTCATGTCGATATAGCATTTCAGCACCGGGATATCCTCATACACCTGTGGCTCAGTATCAGGTAGGGCTATCTTTCTTGGAAGATACTCCATATCAAGCTTTGGATAGAGCTTCACCCTATCAACAAGCTCTTGTGGAGCTTTTATAGGCCGCTGAGAGGTCTTGTCCATGAAAGCGCCAGAAGCTATAGACTTCACGCAGATATCACCGTTTTCGTCATATATAACTGTGTTTCTGTAGCCATACATTCTTTTTAGCTCATATGTCCATGTTTTGACGGTGAGCTTTTCGTTTTGCTCAGGTCTGTGGACTATATCAAGCTGTCTTGACACAAGAAACATGACGCAGTTTTCTTTCTCAAAAAAAGGGGACATAACAGGGTGAGTGTCAAGGTGGATAACAGAGCAATCCTGCAAAAGGTCAACAAGGCAACTATTTCTTATTATGCCATGCGAACCTATCTGACTGCAATTTACAGTGCGTTTCATTTCATACATATTGCTTTCCTCCATTCTGCTATATGATAATTATACAACTTATTGTCGCTTTTTTCAACAGCACATAGGTACAAATGTTAACAGAGATAAAGAAATGTTAAAAAAAACTTGTTGAAATTAGTCCGCTTTGCTACTTATAATGATATTACAGCAATTTTACAGGAGGCAAAATATGTTTTTATGGTTAATGATAGCTATTCTTGTGGCGGTCTGCTCTGTGGCTGGCTTTATTTATCTCACAAGAAGAATATCAGCTTTTGGCTTTATAAAAAAGCTTTCAAAGGATAAAAAGGTACTTAAATACGCCATAAGTGCAGGTCTTATAGTGCTCACAGGCGGCATAATATGGCTTATATGGGACTGGATAAATGCGATAATCTGTTTGCTGCATCTTGTTATATTCTGGCTTTTGTGCGACTTGTTTGTGTTCATTGGAAAGAAGATATCAAAGAAACAGGCAAGCAAATGCCTTGCAGGCTTTATCGCCGTGCCGCTGACGGTGGTGTATCTTGCGGTGGGCTGGTATCTTTGCAGCAATGTGTGGGAAACTGACTACACTCTCAAGACAGACAAGAAGTCGGGGGATATAAGGATAGTTCAATTTGCAGACTCTCACGTTGGCACAACGTTCCATGGGGACGGCTTCGCAAAGTACATGGAAGAGATACAGAAGCTTGACCCCGATGTGGTGCTTATAACAGGCGACTTTGTTGATGATGACACATCAAAAGAGGACATGATACAATGCTGTGAAGCTCTTGGCAAGCTGAAAACAAAATACGGCGTTTATTTCTCATTTGGCAACCATGACAAGGGATACTATGACCCTTCGTATCGTGGCTACAGCGGTGACGATCTTATTGCGGAGCTTGAAAAGAACAATGTCAACGTATTACAGGACGACACCGTGCTTATCGACGATCGTTTCTACATAATAGGCAGACAGGACAGGTCTGAGGAAATGGAAAAGGGCGGTCACAGAGCATCTATGGAAGAGCTCACAAAGGATCTTGACAGCTCGAAGTTCACAGTTGTAATGGATCACCAGCCTTGTGATTATGACGCTCAGGCGGCGTCAAAAGTAGACCTTGTTTTGTCAGGTCACACACACGGCGGTCAGCTCATACCAATAAACTTCCTTGGCACTCTCATCGGCGGCAATGACCGCACATACGGCTATGAAAAGCGTGAGGACACCAACTTTATCGTGACATCAGGCATTTCAGACTGGGCGATAAAATTCAAAACAGGCTGCAAGTCTGAATACGTTGTTATTGATGTTTCAGAGAATTAAATAGCAGGACAAAGCAAAAGGGTCAGCGAAAATGCTGACCCTTCAGTCTGTATCAGGGCTTTGAATGCTTTTCTATCGTGATTTTTTTCCAAAATGTTCATCTGCCTTTCGGGCGTTCGCTGTGTCGAAAAACGCTGTGTATAAAAGTTTAGCACAATGTTTACCCGTAGTCAAGCACCGAACTATTGACAAACTGCCCTCGTGGATATATAATTTACCAAGAAACTACACTTTGAAAAGGAGGTGTGGCAGTGACAAAGGTCATATATCCTGTTATTGGCAGGCAGACTTCCCTGCCCTTTTATCTCACCGGAATAGGCATTTCCGACCCTGAATATCACGTCACAAGGGACAAAGGGCTTGTTTCACATCAGCTTCTTTTTACCTCAGGGGGCGAGGGCAGACTAATTGTCGGAGGAGAAGAATTTGTGCAAACAAAAGGCTCGGCATTTTATCTGCCTCCTAGCGTTCCACATGAATATTATCCCTCAAATGGGAATTGGATAACAAACTGGATAGTTTTCCGTGGTGAATTTGCGGGGCAAATGCTTGCAAACCTTGGCTTCGACAGCTTTAAATTCTCCCCTGAGATAAACACCCAAAAACCCGCTCAGCTTTTTGAGCGAATTTTAGTTGCCGCTGCTGACCCTGTGAATTGTGGCGAAAAAACTTCCGCACTTGTGTATGAATATATCCTCGCCATGAGGACTGCAATGCTTTTCCCTGACAGCCGAAACAACGTGGGAAGCATTACAAGGCAGGCGCTTTTGTATATTGACAGCCGATACATGGAGGATATCACCGCAGAAACACTTGCAGGACTTTCGGGAGTGTCAGTACAACATTTCTGCCGTGTTTTTAAAGCAGAAACTTCAATGCGTCCACTTGAATATATTGCAAAACGACGTATCTCTCAGGCAAAATCTCTGCTTCTTAACACCGACTCTGACATAGGTGACATAGGCAAGCAGGTGGGCTATGAGGACAGAAACTATTTCAGCATCGTTTTTAAAAAGCTAGAGGGCGTTTCGCCAAGAGAATACCGTCGTTCAAGAGGAACAGGTTTGTAATAATATTTTAAGCTTTATTAGAATTTTCTTAGCATATTTCAAAGCAAAATGTTCGTATCTTAATAATATGCAAAATATTTCAGATTGACCATACACTCCTTTAAGCTTATAATTGTCATAAGAAAGCAAGAAGCCATGCTTTATGCAAGGAGGATAACTTATGACGATACTAAAAAGGAGCGCGTCAATGGTGTCAGCATTGGTCATGATGATATCTGGCGCAGGTGCTTACAATTGCAGTGCGGAGGGAACAACGGTGAACGATAGCAATACAAATAATACAAGAGAGATAGTTATTGACGGAACTACGGCTCAGCTCAAAGAAAATATGCGCTACAGAGGGGCAGGCATGGTGAGCGCAAACAACTCATCAAGGCTTCTGTTGGATTACAAGGCTGAACACCCTGATGTATATGAGCAGATAATGGAGTATATGTTTGGCAAAGAGGGTATCGGCATTACTCACCTTAAGTTGGAAATGGGTGCTGATATAAACTCATCATCAGGCACAGAACCGTCTGTAATGAGAACAGAGGACGAAAAGGCTGACGTAACAAGAGGTGCGGCATACCAGCTTGCCGCTGACGCAAAGAAGATAAATCCTGACCTCACCTTGGATATGCTTTGGTGGAGTGAACCAAAGTGGGTATCTGACGCTTCCGACGTTTATGCTGCAAGATACAAATGGTATAAAGACACCCTTGACGCCGCTTATGAAACATATGGACTTGAATTTGACTATGTAAGTGCTGTGCAGAATGAGCGTGGAGCTGACCCTGAATGGGTGAAATATCTTTCCTCTCATCTCAAAAGTGAAAAAGGCACCCCTTATGACTACTCAAAGATAAAGATAGTCGCTGGAGAAGAGGTCTGCACATGGGGCTTTGCTGACAAAATGTATGAGGACAGCGAACTTATGAACGTTGTTGACGTGGTGGGAAGCCATTACACAAGCGAGTCCACCGAGAACGCACAGAAGCTTGCATATGAAGAAAACAAAGAGCTTTGGTTCAGCGAGGCAAGCTCGCCAATGGCATATGCGCAGGGTACATACAGATATGACGGCTCAGGTCTGGCAGGCATAAATGGCACACTTGATATTGCAAACAGAATAATCGGAATGTATCCAAACGGAAAAATGACACTTTATGAGTATCAGCCTGCTGTATCGGCATACTATGACGGCGCTTGCTACTGTCAGAAACAGCTTATCTCAGCCTGCGACCCTTGGAGCGGTTATTATATGCTTGACAGCGGATTTTATATGTCTCTGCATTTTTCGCAGTTCATTGAAAAAGGCTGGGCGTTCGTTGACAGCGGCTGCTACAGCGACGGCAAAAAAGGCGGTGACGGCCACGCTATCGTCGACGCAGTTTATAGCTATATGACCGCCACAGACACAGAAACAGGCGATTACAGCACTGTTATCACAAACACTACAAGCGAGCCTATACAGTATGACCTCAAGGTATCAGGACTTGACAAGGCGTCAAGCAACGTGAGCGTATGGGAAACAAGAGGTCCTGACAGCATTGACGGCAGCTATGACGAGAATTATTTCAAGAAAATTGAGGATATAACCCCTACAGAGAACGGGGAAGCTTATACATACTCTGTGACAGTGAAGCCAAATTCTATTGTGACAATTTCTACTGTTACACCTGAGCGCACAGAATACAAAAACGCTGACGAGAGCGAACGCACTGTTTTGAAGCTTCCATATTCGGACGATTTTGAGTACGCAGGCTATCCTGAGAATTATCTTTCATCAAGGGGCAATGCGCCAAGATACACAACAGATCAGGGCGGTGCTTTCGAGGTGGAAAAGACCGACAAGGGCAATATGCTAGTTCAGCAGATAACGGCTGACATGAAAGCCAACGAGTGGGGCTACACCCCAGAACCTGTGACTACATTTGGTGACGACAGGTGGTATAACTACTCTGTGAACGTTGACGCTGCTTTTGCGACTTCGCAGGACGCAGGATCAAACTATGTGGGCGTTGGTCTGAGATACACGCTTGGCTGCAATTCATACAGTGGCTATTGGATAAAGCTTTATGAGAACGGAAGCTGGGAGCTTAAAGCAAATGACGGCACTCTTAGCAGTGGAAGCATAGACGGCTTTGACGGCACAGCTTCTCACAAGCTGAAAGTCGAGGCTGTAAACAACGTTATCCGTGGATATATTGACGGAAACATGGTGGCTGAATACACTGTGAACGAAGGGGAATCTCTTATCGGTGCAGGCAGAGCGTCACTTTTCAGCTCATACAACAAAAACAGCTTTGACAACTTCTCTGCTGAACCTGTGGAGGGCAGTGACACATATGTAACTCGCTTTGACGAAACAGACTCTTGCTTCACTTTTGAGGGCAACTGGGAACACAACCTTATGAGCAGCTTCAAAAACTACAAACGAACCATATCAGATGGCACAGAGGGCGACTCTTTCACAGTAAGCTTTGAGGGAACAGGCTTTGCGCTTTCAGGTGAAACAAGAGAAAACGCTATACTCGGGGTATCAATAGACGGAGGTGATGAACAGCTCGTGACAGTTTCAAGGACAGGTCAGCGTGAGATATCATGCCATTTTGAAGGCTTGTCTGAGGGCGCTCACACCGCAAAGGTAACCATAAAATCAGGCAAATATACAATTGACGCTATGCAGGTAACAGGCGGAAAGATACCATTCGAGAAGAAAAAGCCTATGAAGTCTGAAAGCACTAAGTCAGGCAAAAGCAAGCTTCCTATAGCTGTTGGGGCAGGCGTTTGCGCTGCTGCGGCAGTTGGTGCAGTGATATACGGCATAGCGAGAAAGAAGCGTAAGGAAAATAATGACTAAAATAAGCAGAACAACAGACATGACACAAGGCAGTGAAATGCGGCACATAATAATGTTTTCACTGCCATTGCTTGCAGGAAATCTTTTGCAGCAGACATACAATATAGTGGACACTATGGTGGTTGGGCGTTATCTGGGCGATGACGCCCTTGCCGCTGTTGGTGCCACAGGCTCTATCACTTATCTTTTTTACACCCTTTGCATAGGGCTGTCGGTGGGTGCAGGAATAATTGTCGCACAGTATTTCGGTGCAGGCAAGAAAAAAGCCCTGCGGTCGGCAGTGTTCAATTCGGCACTTGTCACGGCTATATTCGGCATTGTAATAAGCCTTTTATCCGTGCCTGCCGCAAAACCGATACTGGAGCTTTTGAAAGTTCCTGACAAGCTCATCGGAGATTCTGCGGCGTATATGCAGATAGCCTGCGGCGGAACGATAGCGGTGGCTGCATACAACTGGATAAACGCCATAATGAGGGCTTTGGGCGACTCAAAAACACCGCTGATATTCTTGGGTGCAGCAAGCTTGCTAAACGCCCTCCTTGACCTGCTTTTTGTGGTGGTATTCAAATTCGGCATAGCAGGTGCGGCATGGGCTACAGTGCTTACACAGGCACTTTCTGCCATTTCTTGTATTGTGTACTGTTTTGCAGTGAGCGGAGAGATAAAGCTCACCGCCGACGATCTGCACGCCGACAAGGACATGATGAGTCGCTGTGTGAAAACAGGCGTGCCTATCGCCATACAAAACGGACTTATCTCGGTATCAATGGTGGCTCTCCAGCGTGTGACAAACGGCTTTGGCGAAACGGTCATGGCGGCATACACAGTTTCAATGCGTATCGAGCAGTTCGTTCAACAGCCCTTTTCTTCACTTAATGCGGCGGTTTCAACATTCACAGGACAAAATATCGGCGCAGGAAAAGAAAAACGTGCGCAGAAAGGTCTTGCTTGTGCGATAAAGATATCGGTGATATTCTCGGCAGTGGTGCTTGTGCTGTTCACACTGTTCGGTGGAGCGATAACATCTTGGTTTGTCAAGGGCAAGACTGTTATAAGCATATCGGCAAAAGCGCTTATCATAACCTCACTTTTCTACTGGTCGCTGGGTATTATCCACACTACAAGGGGCTTTTTGAACGGCGCAGGCGATACAAACTATGCCCTTGCAAACGGCATGGCGGAGGTAATATGCAGGATAGGTCTTTCACTTATCCTCACAAGGATAGCTTTCATAGGCTATTGGGGCATATGGTACACCACCGCCGCAACGTGGTTTGTGACCGCCATGGTGAGCCTTATAAGATACAAGGGCGGAAAATGGAGGCTTCATGCCATAGTGAAATAGATTTTCATAACTGCTGTACCGATTGGGTGCGGCATTCTTACCAAACAATTAAAAAATATGTATCTCCCCGAGAATTTTTAAAGATTCTCGGGGATTTTTCTGCCTGAATGTATTTCAGACAGCTACTGTTTCTTCTTTCGAGCCGAACTTCACCATAGCCCCATCAATTTTAGTCCCTTTGTCAGCCTGAAAAGTAAAGTAGATGATCACCCTGTTTCCGCAGGTTCGGGAGTACTTTTCAGCCTTTTCAAAGACCTCGATACGCTTGATGAAATAACTTTTTCTCTGCTCAGCGTGTCGCAAATTCTGACTATTTCGATTCCGCTTGCATACATTTCGAAAATTCTTCTGACGATAGGAGCGGTTTCTTGGTCTGGAATAATATGCTTTGGATTGTCGGGATCTTTCATATAGCCGTATGGGATCGTAGTCCCTACACGCTCACCTCGTTCACCCTTTGCCCTCTGCACGGCACGAATTTTTTGCTTGTGTCACGTGCGAAAAAGTCGTTGAAAAAGTTTCGCAAGCCCGACATTTCATTGATTCCCTTGTCGCTGTCAACGCCGTCGGTAATAACTATGAAACGCACATCATAGCTTGGAAAAGTCAGCTCCATAAGCCTGTCCGTTTCCAGATGGTCACGCCCTAATCTCGACTGGTCTTTAACAATCACCGTACCAATTTTCTCATTCATAACATCGTCGAGCATCTGTGCATATGCCGGACGTGTTAAATCAGTACCGCTGTAGCCGTCGTCAACGTAGAACTTACAGTTTTTAAAGCCGTTGTCCTCCGCATATTTCTGGAGAATCAGCTTCTGATTTTCAATCGATAGCGACTCGCCCTCACGCAGATCTTCTTGCGAAAGGCGGCAGTAAAGTGCCGTAATTAAGTTTGATTTTGTATTCATAATTCCTCCGTTTCCGAATTTAAAACTCTGAAAATCAAACCGAATAGGTACGTTTACAACATACCTCACTTCGGTCTGAAAGTCCAGAAAACTTTTTGTTAAGAAGCTTTTTTGCCGTTCAGAAGATATTTCAGTTTGTCGGAAACGGATTCGCAATTGGATTTTAAACTTCCAAAAACTACTGCTACATCGTAACTTCTACCGTCAATTATGAGCTGATTTTCCGCATAAGGCATAGCTTGAAATTCAATTTTTTCTGTGATTTTATCCTTATATTTATCGTCCTCCTTACTGTATTTGTGGTTTCTTTTCTTCTGACTTTTAATCTGATCATTTTTAACCATTCCTTTCTTGATATTTTGTCTGACGCCATCAACAACCACTGTAATTACGCCGATTTTACGCAATTTTCAGTCTTTGCGACCCCTGAATTATTAAAATTTTGATTTTACGACCCCATTGAAATTATGCACAGGTGTTTTGCTGAAACTGCGTACTTACGGCACATTCTGCGGTCGGCTTTGCCGTCCGCTGTGACTGTTTCGGGGGCTTTGACCCCGAAACTTTAACTCGCAATGAAATATTTTACTTTACTGTATCTTCTTGACTTTGAAGTTTGTGCGGATTGACAAGCAATATTTCTTTGTCTGTATTGATACTACTTTCGATATATCGCCCACAGTCGCCCACAAATCGCTTGTGTGGGGTTTTCGCTTGCTTTTGCTAAACTTACCCGACTGAAAAGTTAAGTCCCCAAATCGCCCGACGTTCGCCGAATCTTCGGTTGACAGTAACTTTGAAATGTTGACAGTAAAACTCTCCTTTGAATTCTACCGTCACGCTTTGGATCGTAGTGAAGAGTTATAAGTCTGCTGTTTCTTGTTCTTTTGTATTGAAAATCAATTCCGAACTTTTTAAAGTGTATCCGTTCTGAACCAAATCTCTCGTAACTGTGTTTGGATAAAACTTTTCATTTGTAATATTTTTTAACTTCTCCACCAACTCCGAAGCCGTGCCTATGAAATCAATATTTTTTCTGAAGATAGATATACAGTGCGGCAAGAAAAATGTTGTCTTTGCTTTTGGGAGCGGTTGGCTCATCAGTGACAATCCATTTTTTCAAGTCACTATCGAACGCAAGATTTATTTCTTGATTTTCAGTGTCACGACCAACGCAATGTAACTTTGCATTTCGACTGCTTCTTTTGTTTTCAATCAGAACCATGCTTCCGTCAACACAGCCACTAATTCCGGTCGAACCCGAGATCATATTGAACGGATCACTATCCTTGCATTTTCGTGTATGATGAACAACTACGATTGCAAATCCCAGCTTGTCTGCAAGACTTTTCAGAATAGAAAATTCCTTGTAATCAAAACCATAATTAGAATCTGATTCGTTACGCACCATTTGCAAAGTATCAATGAACACAATTTTCAAGCTTGAATGAGTACTTTTAAAATTTTCAATCTGTTCTTCAAGTCCGCTTCCGATTGATTCAGACATTATTGAAAAGTGAAGTTCTTCCGTAGGTTCATCTGTTAGTTCATAAAGTCTGCTTTGTATTCGCTGAAAGCTATCCTCCAAACACAAGTATAACGCTGTTTCTTTCTTTGTCTGCTGACCTAAAACTTACTTCTCCTTTCGCAATAGACAAGCACATATCACGTGCCAGCAATGACTTTCCCACCTTTGGCGAACCTGCTAAGATCTACATAACTTGAGCTATAAAGCCATCGACTACAAATTCAATCGGTTTGTATACAGTCGCCATAATTTCCTCGCAGGTTTTTGAATTGAATTGTTTCAAGTTATCAGTCCTCCTATTTTTACTTCTGCCCCACAACAGTACTGTTCCTATCGATACGCCTTGTTTGACTTAAGGACGTATTTTCAAGCTCGGTACGCTCCTGCTCTTCCGCACAATCCTCTCTGTACTTCGCCGCTTGATATCTCTCCTGTGTGAGATTCAATTTTCAAGATTCTATTAATAATTCACCCTTTCTGCTCATGGCGAAATATTTACACAAAATAAAAAGCTCGTAAAAACTTTTAAAAATCTTTACGAGCTTTTCTACTATTAGTCCGATTGTATGATATATCATTTTGAGGTGTTTGTCAAGAGTTTTAAGAACATTTCTGTTTTTTACACAGAAATTTCTTTTTTGAGGTAGGGACGTAATGCATAATTTGAAAAAATAACTTTTTTCATTAAACCAAACTATTGGATAAGTCAATTGTTTTTTGTTTGCAATTAATTATCAATTCAGACGTTGACAATCTCAGTTTTAAGAGTTAACATTATACACCAATGATATATTCATTATTAAAAATTGTCTTATATTATACTACTATAAGATAAAAACACCGTAGACCCAATAAAAGTAAGACTTTGCAGGGCTTTGTGACCATAACTTTGACCAGAAATAAATCAAAAAAAGCTAAACGCACTCATATAATTTTTCAAGCTGCTTACGTTTCATATCCATATTAGAATGAACATATCTCTCAAGAGTGGTCTTTACGCTTGCGTGCCCAAGCAGCTCGCTCACTGTCTTGACATCTATACCACGTTTGATACATTCGGTGGCAAATGTATGGCAAAGCACGTGGAAGTTTCTGTACTCTACTCCAATGTGTTCGAGAAATTTCTTATAACTGTATAGATACGTCCTCGGCTCTGTGTGATTTAAAGAGCAAGTCAAAAAATAATTTTCTGCACACATATTAAGCTTGATGTCAGCTAGCATAGACAGCATAAATGTCGGAATAGGAATATCACGAATTGATCTTGAGCTTTTGGGGTCATCAATTATCACAACTGTTCTCGGGGGCGTCGGATCTGGATTTTCTATGCGCTGTATAGTCTTTCTTACATGAATGACCTGCTCTGCAATATCAATATCTTTCCACTTTAAAGCACAGATCTCGCCTATTCGCAAGCCTGTGTACAAACTCAGCAGTATTCCAAGATGCAGGCAGTTATCACACAGAGCATTGCTGCGGATCTTTAACATTTCCGTTATTGTGAAAACCTCTATCTCCCTATGCGCTGATTTAGGCAGCGGAATATTTTTTGCGGGATCTTTAAGATTGTATTCTGTTTCGCCATATTTAAAGACCGACTTCATCATAATTAGTATAGCCTGCACACTTTTTGATGACAGACCCATTCCGTTAACTCTGCCACATTTAAGCAAGTCTGTTATATAGCAGCTTATTATAAATGAACTTAATTTATCGACCCTTATATCTCCCAGACGGTCAGATATATAAGTCTGATACATAGTGAGATAATTAACATAGGACGACGGCTTTATACAGCTTTTTCGATTTGTAAGCCATACCGCAAAAAGCTCACCTACAGTAATAGGTGCATTCTTCGGCAGCAAGTCCACTTTGGCAAGCTGTAGTTTTTGCGAACACTCCGCATAGGTGCGTGAATAAACAGACAAATATTTTGCCTTGCCATTTGCCGTATAGCTTGAGATATACCTCCCTTCCCAGCGGCCGTCTTTTCGCTTAAAAATGTTTTCCCCTCGTCTTGACATAACAATACCTCCTGTTAAATTTTGTACATTAAGAAATTACCGCACAAAATCTGCACGGTATTGCCATTAGTATACACCTAAACTGACCATAATTCTGACCAGAAACAGCACAAAAATACAAAAATCGGGCTCTGATTTATCATTTTTTCACAAATAAACATATAATATTAATATAATTTAACATTTTTTCTGTACAAAATCAACAACGATATTTGCTATATTTAGTCAATCTGTGGATTGATTTTATTATCTTATAGTAGTATACTGAAAGGCAGAAGTTTGTATTTTTAGGAGGGCCATATTATGAATTTTGAAAATCTGCGAGCTATAAACCAAACTCATCAGCCTGTGGTGGTCTGCATAGACACCAGCGCATCAATGAACGAAGATGCAGGAAACGGAATAACAAAAATAAAAATGGTTGAAGATCTTGTCAATCAGCTTGCCGATATTCCAAATGGCAGACTGGGTGAGACTGATAAGTCATCTATCGACCTTTGTATATTAGGCTTTAATAACAGTGTTTACACTATTATGGACTGGCAGCCTTTGATCAATTTCAAAGGTGATATTAAATTGTCGGCAGAGGGCTGCACTGCATTAAGTTCGGTCATCCTGGAGTCAATAAAAAAAAGTTCGTGAAATAAGAAAGCTATATGACCAAAGATCTGTTGATTGCAGACGTGCTATGATATTCGTATACACCGACGGATTTAGCACTGAAGATATGCAGGCGGCATATCAAAAATCGCAATCATATTTCAACCGTGATTATCCGTCACCTTCCGCAAAACTCAATATGATCTTTATTCCTACTTATTACAATGGTCAGATAATAAAGATGACAGATGGCGAGAAAAACTGGTCTGAGTATAAAGAGCTTGTCAACGGTCTTGGAAAAAAGGTCCTTTACATAAATGCAGAGGATTGCGTGAATGGAGTGCCTGCCGCTTTTGAATTTATGACCGACAGTATAGTAGGCTGGTCCGTGTCAGACCCTGGTGAAACAGTTTATACTAATATCAACGATAATCTGACAGCCGTTAAAAACTGCGGAGGTGTTCGACAGAATAGTGACGGCAGCAAAACTGCTGTGGACGAGCCTGAATTGATCTAACAGGAGCAGACGAGAAGTGAACATTTTAAATTATAATTTCAGCTTACAGGGTTTATCCCATAAAAAAGGAAATATAGTTTGTCAGGACGCTAGCACGATATATATAAACGGAGTGTGGCATCTGGCGATCGCCGCCGACGGCGTTGGATCCTGCAAACATTCTGATAAAGCCTCACAAATGGCAGTTGAAAACGCCTGCAAGCTTGCAAATGCAATGTTTCCAATTAACGGAACAGATGAGGATTATCTTTCGCTGATGAGAATGATAATGCACTATACTGCAAATTACATAGAAAGAAGTGTTTCTAAACAGGGCGAAGATATCCATGATTATGAAACAACTTTTGTTGCTGCGCTTTATAACGGCAAAGATGTTTATTACGCAAATGCGGGAGATTCAGGTATTATAGCGCTGAACACTAATGGTGTTTATCATGTTGTTACCACAAAACACAATAATGAATATGGCGAGGTTTTTCCGTTATCAAGAAGAATGTTTGAAGTCGGAAAAGCAAATTTCGATGCCGCTGCTGTTATCTGTATGACAGACGGCTTGCTTGATTGGGTCACCCCTAATTCGTTAAGAGATCATAAATATCGGGTGTCAGTACCACGAATGAATATTTTTGTTGAGCAGGCATTGTTTAATGAAGAGCTTGATGATGAAAAAATGAAGGAATATTCTGACCTTGTTCAACAAATGATCACGGAATTAGCTGAAAGGTCTGAAACTGACGATCATATTGATAAAAAATATGGAGAGCTGAAAGATAAGAATTTGAAAGACGACTTGACAGTTGCGGTTTTAATAAATACTGAGGCTTTGTATGATAGTATACAATGGGAAGAACCAAAGGAGAAAACAACTATCGAGAAATTTGCTGATACTTATAAGACTTTGATAAGCCTATATCCCAAAGACGGAAAAGATATGCTTTTAAAGCATATCAAAGACTGCAATGCTGACAGCAGCGACGAGGAGATAGCAGAATATGTCAAGAAAGTTATAGCGCTTGCAGAAAAGCAAAGCGGTGAAAAAGCTGAAATGGAAGAGCCGAGTAAGCAAGAAAACAATGATGCTAAGAAGAAAACCAACAAAAATTGGCTCAAAAGAAAACGCAAAATAAAGCCTCGGGAGTGATAACAATTGCTTTATTACGGTATGGATAATAAGGAATATCTGTTGACCGATCAGATCGGTGCTGGCGGCGAGGGCTTTGTGTATGAAGTGCAGGGCAACAGCAATATCGTGGCAAAGATATTCAAAAAAATAAATTCTGAAACGATTTTGAAGATAAAGCTTTTGAGCCAATTCCATTTTAGCGATATTATAAATAAAAGTGTGACTCTGCCAATAACGGCTCTCTTTTCCGACAAGGAGCATTTTGGGGATTGTGTAGGGTTTATAATGAATAAGCTTGTGTGCAAAGAAATGCTGCTTGATGTATATAATCAGCCTGATGACTGCATTTCAATATATAATCAAGCCTACCTAGCCCTTGATCTCAGTCGGATCGTTGATGAGATACATAAAAGCGGATATATAAATGATCATTATAGTATCCTCATAGGAGATTTTAATCCGAAAAATATATTTGTTGACAGAAAAAACGGCAACATACAGATCACCGATTCTGACAGCTTTCATATAAGAGTTAATTATCAAGGACGTGTCAGAACACTCAGATGCGGTGTGCTTTGGAAAGATATGTTTATTATTCCCGAGCTTTTGAAAATATGCCGTGAGCAAAATGCAAATCTTACAACAGCACAAGGCGAAACGTTCACTGTGTATACAGACCGTTTTCTTCTTGCATATCACATACATAAATTGCTGTTGGGGGTAGACCCTTATGGCAGACCTAAAAGCATTTCAAAATACAGTTCATCGTCCGTATCCGCTCCGCCCACCAATGCAATGGCCATAGGCGGCAATTATATTTACACAAATGTACTCAATGGTTATCAGATACCTGATCGCTATCCCGACTTTGACGTTCTGACTCCAACACTGCAAGAGCTGTTCAGAAGGGCGTTTCAGTATGGTGCCAGTGATCCTGAAGTCAGACCGACTGCAAAAGAGTTTTCCGATGCACTTGAGGACTATATCGAATCTTTAGAGTATTGTGAGTGCTGCGGCTGGGACCATTATCTCCGCAAAGATTATAATAAGCCTTATTGTGAATGGTGCAGAGTTGAGCATGAATATGGACAAAAGAGAAATTTCTATCCTAAGAACATTCCATATATGAACGATAATGAGTTGGAATACTGTATGAAGATCGATCTTTCTGATCATTACAAAACATTGATACGGAAAGAACTGAAAAAGAGGCGAAAATAAATGGCAAGCTATAACGAGCCGAACGGCGGAAAAAAGTCGTTCAGCAATAATCCCTATAATAATTTATCAAATAACTCGCAAAATGTTCCAAATGTCACCCCCTCAGGCGGCAGTTCCTCTTACAATAGCCATAAAAACATAAACTATGGTAAGATCACTCTTTTGGTCCTTGTAGTTATAGCGATAGTTTGTGTTTTCAAAATGTGCAGTATAGATCAAGGCAGCAGTAATAATGGGATAGCATATACTCCCTCTATTGCACAGCAGACTGATGCACCAACAGTTGATACAAAACCTATTGATACCCAGTTAACTGATATTCAGCCAAATAAGACGCAGTCAACAGCACCAAGCAGCCATAAAGGTTTAAAAAGAATAATCACTTCTCCGTTAGACCCTGAGGTACTAGATCTTACATTTGAAGACAGCGAAACGCAGGAGTTTAATATTACCGTAGATGATCCAGGCGTTATTGCGGTGACATTGACCGATACTTATGCAGGCTCGGATCATAGTATGTATTTATATGATAAATTAGGCAGGGAGGTCAGTAAAGATCATTTTTCATTGAGCGGAAACGATTATGGCTATGCTTATGATCTTGAGGCCGGTACATATACATTATCAGTCGGGTGGAATGAAGGAGAACCTGCCTGCAAGCTGTCGGTATACTTTGCCAACCCAGTGCAAGATATAACAATATTAGGCGAATACGGAATGATCACTGACAATATCTCGGCACCGTATATGAAAAATGTATATACTTACAATGAGGCTGAAACAGGTGATTATTATTTTACGATAACAACAGACGATAACAATTATAATTCGTTTGGTGTTGAGATCAAGGACGAATTTGGCAATTACGTCGATGAATTTTGTGTCCCGTATGGAGAATTACAGGAATATCTTGTTGAACTGTCAACGGGATCATATACTATAGAGGTCACAGATACCTCACAGGCAGTCAATTATTCGATGACAATAGAAAAAGGAGATTAGACTCTATGTATTATGCAGAGATGAACACCTGCGGTTCGTGTAAATATTACAAATATGAAGGTGAAAACACAAAGGGCTATTGCAGCTGGTATAGAACATACTATTATCCCGATGACTCGTGTGACCACTGGGAGGAGGGCAATGTTTCAAGCAGCGGAGGCTGTTTTCTGACGACAGCCTGCTGTGAACATAAGGGTTTGCCAGATGATTGCAGAGAACTGACAGCGCTGCGATATTTAAGAGATGAATATATGAAGAAATATGATTTCGGACAGGCTCTGATCAATATTTATTACGAAAAAGCTCCGGCGATAGTTGACAAGATAAATCATATGGCTGATAGCGATGAGATCTATGAGGGCATATATAATAAGATACAAGAGATAGTTGTTATGATCGAAAACAAAAAATATGACGATGCTGTTTGCGAATATATTAAACTGATGTTTGAGGTCGAGAGATCATGAGAGCACTGATCATAAGATTATTTAAGCGTAAGAAAGGTATTGGGTGTCTGGGCATAGCGGTCATATTGTGCATTGTCATTATAGTTGGCTGGGTCATAATTGACTTTTGGCCTGCAATGATCGGTGCTGTGGCAGAAGGTAACGGCGCAGGGGATATTGCAGAAGGTATACTGCTTTTTTTGATGTATTTAGTTCCGTGCATAAAATTTGAAAAAGAAAACACGATGCCGATGTCTAAACGTATCCTGATAATAACTGTTATAGTTTCCTGCGTAACGATGATAGTAAGAGCCTTTATGGTAGATTTTGATATAGGCAGATTTGGCGGAGCAGGAGCAGTGATTATGTATCCTTGCTTTTTGGCTTGCGGAGCAATAGCATTAGTTTATGTTGCACATTTTATTGGTAATATCATCAGAAAACAGTAAAATGGAACGTAATAGGTAAAAGTTTACGATAAGTCATGAGGTGAAAGCGATGAGTGAATACAAAATAACAATAAATACATATGGTTTTAAATGTCCAAACTGCGGAACTGACTTCATTCTCCGATATGATACAAAAGAATTCTTAAAAATAGAATGCTATAATTGCCATAGCATTATTAATGTTGATGCATCTGAAATCGGCGAATATAATCCTGATCCTCAGAAAGTATTTGAGCGAGGACTAGAAGAATATGGCTTAGATGATTATAAAACGGCAAGACTTTTTTTTGAAGAAGCGGCAAGATGCAATCATCCTATGTCTATGTATTATTTAGGAAATATGTATAATTATGCACTGGGCGGTGTAGATAAAGATATTGCTCAAGCGTATAAATGGTATTCTAAAGCAGCATCAATGGGCTGTGAAAAAGCAATGAATAAATTGGCACTTTGGAATTGGGATGGTTATTATATAGAGCAAAACAAATCAAAGGCTAAGGAACTGTTTTTAAAAGCTGCTGAAAAAGGCTATGTCGATTGTATGTATAATCTAGGCTTACTGTTGACAGAAAACTATAATTACAGCGATGAGGATTTTGAAACTGCTGTGTATTGGTTAAATAAGGCGGGCGACCTTGGGCTTGCTATATCTTATAATAAGGTCGGAGATCTCTTAGAGAAAAAGGGAGATCTAAATGCCGCCTTCGAATACTATTTAAAAGCGGCAGAATCAGGTGCCGGCTCAGGACAATATAATACAGCAAGATTTCTGAAATATGGTAAAATAAAGAACGGAACATTTAAGAATGTCGATCCTGAGAAAGCTTTTTATTGGGCAAAATTATCTGCATCTCAGTACGACGGTTTAGGTATGTATATTTTGGGCTCGTGTTACCAAGATGGAGTAGGTGTTGACAAAAACACTGGAAAAGCTATATGGTGGTATCAGAAGGCAAGCAACAATAATATTCCTATAGCGCAACTGAAACTGGGCATAATATACAGCAACGGTAAATATATTCCGAGAGATTTAAATAAAGCAAAATACTGGTTAAAAAAGGCTTACGACAATGGAATTGATGAAGCTAAAAAATTATTGGATTGTTTAGATAAAGAAATCTTATATTAACACTTTTATTTAATGGGAGAATAATATGGATTTTATAAATAAACTTATAATTGCTAATGAATTAGAAGACGTTTTTAATGATACATTGAATATTATAAATAGTAATGATATTCTAAAAAATCATTAGAAAAATCACAAGCAGAAACTATTTTGTATTCAGCAGAATGTGAAATTGATTTACCCCAAAATCCTAACTATGAACAGGAAATAAGCGTTACAATGAACAGGACTTTTGAGGCTGCACAAAAATTGTTATATAAATATCAGAATGAACGTATTGCCGTACTTAATTTTGCCTCCGCAACAAATCCCGGAGGGGGAGTAGTAAACGGAGCAAGAGCTCAAGAGGAAAGTCTGTGTCGATGTTCAACACTTTATCCATGTCTGAATCAAAAATATCTTTGGGATAATTATTACAATATCCATAAGGCAAATTATGATTTCAAATATTCAGATGCTTGTATTTACACACCTGATATTACTGTGATAAAAACAGATACAAATATACCAGAACGTATGGAAAGGGATAAATGGTTTAATGTAGATGTTATAACTTGTGCAGCTCCGAATCTCCGCCAGGCACCGAGTATTGTTACTTTTGAGGAACAGTACGATATACATTGCAAACGTGCAGTTAAAATATTATCGGCAGCAATAAAAGGCGGTGCGTCTGTTTTGGTGCTTGGTGCATTCGGCTGCGGAGCTTTTTGCAACGATCCAAAAGCTGTAGCTAAGGCATATAAAGATGTGCTGAAAAATTTTTACGGTTACTTTAAGGTTGTTGAATTTGCTGTTTTTTGCAATGAATCTCAATCATATAATAATTTGGTATTCTCGAATGTTTTCAAATAATAAATTTTAATATAGAAAGGAACAAAATATTATGTTAGATATGATATTGTTAAAAAATAAGGCACAAACATTTGCAGAAAAATTATTGCAGGAACATAATGACATGATATATGAGTTTTCTAATAAAGCATCAAAAATGCTTATAGAAAGTTTACAACAACATATTAATAATAAATATGCATCTGCTCAATCAAATGTAATTGACAATGATACGGTAAGACTTTTTGTAAGCTCAGACGCTTCATCTATTAATTTTGCTTTTGGAGGTCATTATTATTATGATTATAATTGGGATTATAAATATAGTGACCATTTATGCTATAAGCTTAATGATTATAATTATAACGTATTATCAAACACAGAATCTTATAAGAAACTAGGTCTGGTTTATTCTATATCAAGTTTAATAATAACACATTTAGAACAATTACATATTCCAAATATTTATAATATAAATTTAGATATTAAATCTGATTATAACAATTCTTCAAAACAAATTTATTTTGATATAGCATTTTGGGGCGATATATCAATAGATTTGACATATGAAACGTTAAATAGATTTAGAACATTATAAATTCATTAATATTGCTCTTCTTCTGCTACATATATACAAATAAATCCGATGCTTAAAACGAGTAGCATCGGATTTTGTACTTATTCGTTTTGACTGTTATTTCGGTGCGGCAGTTTTTTATATCAAGTTGAAACAGTTTCACATTATATATGAAATATTCATATGAAACCATATTGAAAATTCATAGTGCAGTGGTACAATATAATAAAAGGAGTGACGAGCAATGAACATTACCGAATTTGCAAAAGCCGCAGGAGTATCAAAATCTGCTGTGAGCAGATATTTCAACGACGGCTATGTGAGCGAAGAAAAGCGCAGGCTTATTGAAGCCGCCATAGAAGCCACAGGCTATGCCCCGAGCGTTCAGGCGCAGAACGTAAGAACAAGGGTGACAAAGCTTGTGGGAGTTATTATACCGAAGCTTTCAAGCGAGAGCTGTGCAAGAGAGATGGAGGGAATAAGTCAGGTACTCAGTGAGCAGGGCTATCAGCTTTTGCTTGTGAACTCTGCCAACGACCCAAAGAAAGAAGTGGAATATCTGGAGCTTTTCCGAAGCAATCGTGTTGACGGAGTTATCTTTTTGGCTTCTGTTTTCACTCCGCTCCATGACGCTGTGCTGAAAAAAATGCGTGTGCCGGTGGTAATTGTGGGACAGGAATACAAGGGTGCAAACTGCGTTTGTCATGACGATTACAAAGCCGCCTATACCGCAGAGAAGCTTATGCTTAACAAAGGCTGCAAAAAGCCCGCTTTTATCGGTGTTACCGAGCAGGACAAGGCGGCAGGTCAGGCAAGAAAAGACGGGTTTCTCCACGCCCTTTCTGATAACGGCATCAACATTGAAAAGTCTGATATGCAGACGGCTGAATTTAAAATGGACTCAGGCTACAAAAGGGCTTTGACATTACTGAGAAGCGGCAGAAGGTACGACCACATTTTCTGTGCCACCGACAATCTTGCCGCAGGCGCACTCCTTGCCTGCCGTGAGCAGGGATTGAAAGTACCAGAGGATATAATGATAGCAGGTATTGGCGACTCTCAGCTTTGTAAGGTCACGTCCACTCCCCTGACCTCTGTGCATTTTCATTATCGCACAGCAGGCATAGAAGCGGCACAAATGCTGCTCAATTCACTTAAGCGAGAAAGCTCTATACCAAGGACACTGACGCTCGATTTTGAGCTGGAAGAGCGTGAGTCTACAGAGAAAAAATGTGAAACTGTGTGAAACCTTGTAATACCGCCTTGTAAGTTTATATTATTTGTCAATAGACAAATGCACTGCCATAGGTTATAATATAGTTAATGAAATCGGTATCACATAAATGATGAAACTGATAAAATAACATAGTTCGGACAAAATAATAAAAAAGCAAGCAAAGGACGGGATATTATGGATCACAGAAGTTCAGCTCGTGAGATACTTTCTGCTATAGGCGGAAAGGAAAATCTGGTCAGTGCCGCACACTGTGCCACAAGATTAAGACTTATAATCGCAGACAACTCAAAGATACAAAAGGATACCCTGGAGAACATTGATGTTGTAAAGGGCGTTTTTGAAGCTTCAGGACAGCTTCAGATCATCATAGGCACCGGAACTGTAAACAAGGTCTATGACGAATTTATCGCAGAGGCAGGCGTGGAAGCCTCTTCAAAGGACGAAGTCAAGGCTCAGGTGGCTCAGAAGCAGAACTGGTTCAAAAGACTTATCAAAACTCTCGGCGATGTATTCGTACCTATAATCCCTGCTATCGTTGCAGGCGGTCTTATCATGGGAATAATGGAAGCCTTGAATTTCATGGCTTCAAACGGCTTTATCTCCCTTGACACAAATGGATATGTTTTCACAATATTCAAACTGCTTTCAAATGCAGCGTTCACATTTCTGCCGATACTTATTGGCTATTCTGCAACTAAGGTGTTCGGTGGCAACCCTTATCTTGGTGCGGTAATAGGAATGTTCCTTATCCACCCTGACCTGCAAAACGCTTGGACAGTTTCCACAAACGGTTATGAGCAGACGTTCTCCATATTTGGTCTGTTCAACGTTCACATGGTAGGTTATCAGGGTCATGTAATTCCTATCATAATCGCTTCATTCATTCTTGCGAACATCGAGAAAAAGCTTCACAAGAAAGTGCCTGACATTGTCGACCTTTTCGTTACACCTCTTGTGAGCCTTACAGTAACAGCTTTTCTCGTTTACACCTTTATCGGTCCTGTTTTCGTTGCCCTTGAAAATGGCATTATCACAGGCGTTCAGAAGCTTATCACTATCCCATTCGGCATTGGTTCGTTCATAATGGGCGGTTTCTATTCAACAACAGTTGTTGGCGGTATACACCATATGTACACTGTTATCGACATTGGTCAGCTTGCTAAATATGGTGCGACCTATTGGCTGCCTCTGGCATCTGCCGCAAACATGGCTCAGGGAGCTGCCTGCCTTGCAGTGGCAGTAAAAAGCAAGAACAATAAGATCAGATCAATGGCTTATCCTTCTGCTCTGTCTTGTATGCTCGGCATCACAGAGCCTGCAATATTCGGTGTAAACCTTAGATTTGTAAAGCCTTTCATATTCGGCTCTATCGGCGGCGCTTGCGGAGCAATGGTCGCTTCTATACTCCACCTTGGCGCAACTGCAACAGGTGTAACAGGAATATTTGCAATACTTCTTACACTCAACCACCCAGTGAAGTATATAATCTCAATGGCTGTAGCAATGGGCGTTGCATTCACTCTTACTTGGCTTTTCGGCACGAACAACGAGCAGATAAGAAACGAGAACAAGACTTCCGAAAACAAGACAGAAAAGGCTGAACAGCCTGCACAGGCTATGGAAACAAAGGCTGAAAATGCAGACGTAGCAGATGACGGCATTATCACAGCTCCGCTTAGCGGCAAGGCTGTAAAGCTTGAAAACGTTCCTGACCAGACATTTGCGCAGGGCATACTTGGTCTTGGTGTGGCAATAGAACCTACTGAGGGCAAGGTCGTTGCACCTGGCGACGGCAAGGTCGAAACGCTTTTTGACACTTTCCATGCAGTTGGTTTGACACTTGACAACGGCAAGGAGCTTCTTATCCACGTTGGAATAAACACTGTTGAGCTTAAAGGCGAGGGCTTCAAGGCTTACGTTTCTGAGGGCGACAGAGTAACAAAGGGACAGACGCTTATCACTTTCGATATGGACTTTATAAAAAGTAAGGGCTATCAGACTATCACACCTGTTCTTGTGGGCAATTCAGAAGAATTTGCCTCCGTTGAGGAGCTTGCAGGAGAAGGCACAGAAGTGACTATAGGAGATAAGCTAATAAAGGTAAACGCATAAAGTACAGACAAACCGTCAATAATTATAGTCAACGCATTAAAAGGAGAGGATATAAATGGATAACAAAAAAAAACTGGAAAACAGGGAAAGAATAAAGAACGCAAAATGGCGTCAGAGATTTCATATCGAACCGCCTGACGGCTGGCTCAATGACCCGAACGGTCTGAGCTTTTACAAGGGCGAATACCATGTTTATTTTCAGTACAGCCCAATTGCCGCTGACGGTCACACGCCAAGAGGCTGGGGACATTATCACGGCAGCGACCTTATGCACATGACCTATGACAGAGCAGTTATGATGCCTGACATTCCTGAGGACAGCCATGGTGTTTACTCAGGAAGCGCAATTGAAAATGACGGTGTTCTGCATATTTTCTACACAGGTAATGTGAAGATGATAGGCGATTATGATTATGTCAAAGCCGGCAGAGGTGCGAACGTTATCCACGTCACCACCACAGACGGAAGCAAAATGAGTGAAAAGCAGGTACTTCTCAGAAACAGCGACTACCCTGATTTCTGCTCATGCCATGTGAGAGATCCAAAGGTGTGGAAAGAGGGCGACATATGGAAAATGGTGCTCGGTGCAAGAACTCTTGACGACGAGGGCTGTGTGCTTGTATACGAATCTGACGATCTTATAAACTGGAAATACACCGGCAAGGTATACAAAGAGGGCTACGGCTATATGTGGGAATGCCCTGACTATTTCGAGATAGACGGCAAGGGCTTTTTAAGCACCTGCCCGCAGGGTATGCCTCACTATGAAACAAAATGGCAGAACCTTAACGAATCAGGCTACTTCCCTGTTCAGGGCAAGCTTGAGGACAGCGTTCTCGGCGATTTCACCGAATGGGACATGGGCTTTGACTTCTATGCACCGCAGACATTTCTTGACCCACAGGGCAGGAGAATACTCATAGGCTGGCTTGGCATGGATAACAAGGCATACGGCAATGCCACAACTGATCTTGGCTGGCAGCACTGCCTTACCATACCGAGAGTTGTAACTGTTGCACCCAACGGCAAGCTCAGACAGCAGCCTATAGCTGAATTTGACGAGCTTAAAAGCAACGCACGCCGTCAGAGCAGCGGTCAAACTGCAGAATATCCTCTGCCATTTGAGCTTGACGGTGAGCCTGCTGACAGTTTCAGCATATCCCTTGACGGCAAGCTGGAACTTGGCTTTAATAAAGAGAAAAAGCTCTTTACAATGAAATTTACTGACGAAAAATACGGCTGTGGCAGAACGGTAAGAAACGCAGAGATAGACAGCGTGAGAAATATAAGAGTTATCGCAGATATGTCAAGCATCGAAGTCTATATCAATGACGGCGAAACTGTGATGTCAACAAGAATATATCCCGATAATGACAGCGTAAAGCTTAAAGTAAACGGCTTTGAGGCACAGGTTTGGGACATCTAAGAGGAGGAACTGCAATGGGAAACACACTTTTTGCCATAGGCGAAGCACTGATAGATTTTATTCCTGCACAGACAGGCTGTGCCTTTGAAGAAGTAACGGCTTTCAGCCCTAAAAGCGGCGGAGCGCCTGCAAACGTCTGCGGAGCGTTCACTATCCTTGGCGGAAGCTCGAAATTTATCACTCAGCTTGGTGATGACCCATTCGGAAGAAAGATAGCAGGAGACCTTGCAAGGGCTGGAATCGACACTTCCCTTGTGAGCTTTACAGACAAGGCAAACACTGCTTTGGCTTTTGTGAGCCTTGAAAATGACGGCAACAGGACGTTCTCATTCTACAGAAAGCCCTCCGCAGATATGCTTTTTTCAGCGGAGCAGGTAAAAGAAGAATGGTTTGAGGACGCATACGCACTGCATTTTTGCAGTGTTTCTCTTGGAGATTTTCCGATGAAAGACGCACACAAAAAGGCTATCGCCTATGCACGTCAAAAAGGCGCAATGATAAGCTTTGACCCTAATCTGCGTTTTCCTCTTTGGAACGACAAGAAAGCTCTGCATGATACCGTGAATGAGTTTATACCAATGGCTGACATTGTGAAGATATCAGACGAAGAGCTTGGATTTATCACAGGTGAAAGCGACATCAAAGCCGCTCTGCCAAAGCTTTTCACAGGCAATGTGAAGCTTGTGATATACACCTGCGGCTCAGAGGGAGCATATGCTTTCACCAATAACGCACAGGCATTTGCAGAGAGCGAAAAGGTGAAAGCCGTTGACACAACAGGTGCAGGGGACGGATTTATAGGCTCGTTCCTATATGCACTAAAAACTCTCAATGTGACCGCCGAAGGTCTTTGTGACCTTGACAATGCACAGCTAGAACGCTGTATAGCGTTTTCAAATAAATTCTGCGGTGAAAGCGTTAAACATCAGGGCGCTATCGACTCCTACAGAAAAATAGAATTTATATAAATTTGCATAATAATTATCCTTTAATAATACATTTCCTTAAAACAAAGCCTTTCCATTTTGGGAGGGTTTTTGTTTTCAGCAAAATTTCACAAAACATTTTGCAGTATATGTAGGGAACGGCGCCCTCGACGTCCCGCTTTTGCGTTTTTAAAAGGCTTGTTTTTTAACACGTTTTAGCATAGTAATATGATACTTTGTGAAAATTTGACAAAAGATAAGATATACTATATAATAGAGATTGTATGACTATTTTTACAGGAGAATTATTATGAACGAAAATAAAAACAGAGCAACCTTTCAATCACGATTGGGATTTATACTTGTGTCCGCAGGGTGTGCCATTGGTCTTGGCAATGTGTGGAAATTTCCATACATCTGCGGACAAAACGGTGGCGGAGCTTTTCTGTTCCTATACATTATCTGCCTTGTGCTGTTGGGACTGCCAATACTCATATGCGAATTTGCCATAGGCAGAGGAAGCAACCGAAGCCTTTCTCAGGCTTTCAACCGACTTGAAAAGCCCGGTAGCCGATATCACTGCACAAAATACACGAGCATTGCAGGAAACTATCTGCTCATGATGTTTTACACCATGGTCACAGGCTGGATGTTATACTACGCTTTTAAATACGCCACTGGCTCGTTGGACGCTTCAAGCACAGCGGCAACGGCTGAGGCTTTTAAGGATATGCAGGCTTCCCCGTGGCTCATGCTAATATTCTCGGCTATCGTTATCATACTTTGTATCGGTGTTTGCGCACTGGGATTGCAAAACGGCATTGAAAAGGTAACGAAATTTATGATGATACTGCTTATGGCACTCATGGTGGTGCTGGCGGTGAACTCTATCAGGCTGAAAGGCGCTTCTGAGGGACTTAAATTCTTTCTTGTGCCTGACTTTGACGTCTTTAAGGAAAAAGGCTTCACATCAGTGCTTTTTGCCGCAATGACTCAGGCGTTTTTCACACTGAGCATAGGCATAGGCACAATGGAGATATTCGGAAGCTATTTGAAAAAGGACCGCACTCTTGTAGGCGAGTCTGTGAACGTTATCGTTCTTGACACTGCCGTGGCTGTCGTTGCGGGACTTATCATAATCCCTGCCTGCTTTGCATACGGCATCGAGCCTGACTCAGGTCCGTCACTGCTTTTCATTACTCTGCCTAACGTTTTCCACCATATGGCTTCAAGCCGCTTGTGGGGAATATTCTTCTTCATCTTCATGTCATTTGCGGCGCTTTCCACCGTTATCGCAGTGTTTGAGAACATTATCACAATGTCGGTGGAACTGTGGGATTGGAGCAGAAAAAAGTCACTTATTGTAAACCTTGTGATGATACTTGTGCTTACAATGCCTGCTGTGTTTGGATTTAACCTGCTGAAAAATATCCAGCCAATGGGCGCAGGTTCGACTATCATGGACCTTGAAGACTTCTTGGTATCATCGAATCTTCTGCCACTTGGCTCTCTTGTGGGAGTGCTTTTCTGCGTTCGCAAAAACGGCTGGGGCTGGGAGAATTTCATCAAGGAAGCCAACACAGGCAAGGGCAAGCATATCCCTGACGGACTTCGCAGCTACATGGCCTACGTTGTGCCTGCACTTATCTGTTTCATCTATCTTAAAGGCTACTATGACACATTCTCAAACAGAAGTCTGCCGGTTCTTATAGGCTGGATGTGCTTTGCGGTGATACTTCTTGCGCTGATATTCTGGGCAGCTTTCTCAAAAAGCAAAAAAAATTTGGAAAATCCTATTGACAAATAGAAAATTTGGCTATATAATAAACCTTGCGTGATGTTTCACGAAAAATCGTATAATGATAAACGCTATAAAAATAAACTAAAAGGTGGTGGGTGAAATGAGAAATATTCTTTTCGATCTTCTAAAGACTAACGAGAATATAAGCCTTACAAATAATGTAAGTTCAATATGCCTTTCAGATGTCATTTTGCCTGCCCTTATTACCAAAAGCTAATGAGATTTTTATCAGCTTTCTGGATATTATACTGCAGATCTATTGCGACCTCTGATATCAGGTATCAGAGGTCTTTTTTTGACCTGTTATAGGCAGTTACATTATGCGAATTTACAGAATTATATCGGAAGAATATGAAATTTATCCCGAAAAGGAGGGAATACATGAAGTTTTTTGACGTTTTGCCACAGCTTGCAGAAAACGAACTGCTAAAGCGTGGAGTTATGACTGACGAGCTGCTTTACTGCGTAAAAGCTGACCTTGACGGTGAGGGCGGATATGTGGACGTATACATAACTTTCACAAAAGACACCCTTTGCATACTCCGTGGCTATGAAGAATACGGAAAAATGAAACGTGGGCAGAAGAGAAAAAATCTCGTAAGCTTCACAGTATCAGGCTATGATGAATACCCCATAGACAGCATTGAAGAAATGTATGTTGACCGCTATGCAAATTCCGCAAGACTTATGATAAAGGACAAGTCCGGAAAAGAGTTTCCTATAGCGAGGTTCTCACTTGGCTTTGCTGACAAATTCGAGAAATTCAGCCAGCGTGTGAACTGCACAGCCAAGAACGAGCCTATTGACGACCGCCTGCTGGAAGGAGTAAAGACCCACTGCCCTACCTGCGGTGAGCCTTATCCTGACCCTAACCGTCCTGTCTGTCCGAGATGTGTAGACAGACGCTCGGTGTTCAAACGCCTGCTTTCTATGTTCGGTGAATTTAAGGGTGCGGTATTTCTCATACTGCTCACCATAGTTTTAAGCAACGTTTTTGCCATACTTTCGCCGATATTCGGTTCGCAAATGCTCTATGATGATGTGCTTGCGGAAAACGGAAAATACTATGGCAAGATACTCATGATAGTAATGCTCATCGTGGGCATAAACATTGCAGGAATGATAATGCGTATCATTTCAGGCATTATAACCTCAAAGGTCGTGCCTGTTGTTACGCACCGGCTTAGGGTGAAGATATTCTCCTCAATGCAACGGCTTTCCCTTGACTTTTTCACAAGCAAGCAGACAGGCTCGCTTATGTCCAGGGTCGACAGAGATAGTCAGAACATCTACTGGTTTTTCACGGATATAGTACCGTATGGACTTACAAACGTGGTAAAGATAGTGGGCATTGCGGTTATAATGCTCACAATTTCGCCACTTCTGTCACTTGGTATAATCCTCACTATCTCTGTGATAGAGATAGTTCAGCACCAATTTTACAAAAGCCAGCGCAAGCTTTACCGCAAATATGACGTTGCAATGCGTTCTGCAAACTCGGTGCTGTCTGACGTTATGAACGGACAGCGTGTGGTAAAGGCTTTTGCCCGTGAGGACAGAGAGATTGACCGCTATAGGGTAAAAAACACTGACGCATTTTTGATAAACTCAAGGATAAACTCACGAATAGCAAACACTATCCCTGTTATATGGACGTTCTATAGGATAGTGAACAAGCTTGTTTTCTGCCTTGGCGCAGTGCTTGTTATAAAAGGTCACATACTATTCGGCGCACTTTCAGCACTTATTTCCTATACCGAAATGGCTATGGACCCTATCAACTTTTTCACATGGATAGGCGACCGCTGGGCAAAATGTATGGACGCCGCATCAAGAATGTTTGAGATAATGGACGCTCTGCCTACTGTAAAAGAGGACGAACACCCTGTTCACATGGAAAACATGAGGGGCGATATCGAGCTTAAAAATGTATCCTTTGAATATGAAGCAGGACACCCTATCATAAAAAACGTTTCTTTCAAGGTTCAGGCTGGGCATATGTTTGGAATCGTTGGTAAAACAGGCGCAGGAAAATCCACTATCATAAACCTTATGGCAAGGCTTTATGACGTAACAGGCGGTGAGATAACCATTGACGGCGTACCTATCAGGAAGATAGCTTTTGACGATCTGCGCAGAAATATCGGTATAGTTTCTCAGGAAACTTTCCTTTTCATAGGGTCGATAGCTGACAATATCCGCTATGCAAACCCTGACGCCACCATGGAAGAAGTTATCGAAGCGGCAAAGTCCGCAAACGCACATGAGTTTATAACAAAGCTCCCTGAGGGCTATAACACTAAGGTCGGCGAGGGCGGAATATCCTTGTCAGGCGGTGAAAAGCAGAGAATATCTATCGCAAGGGCTATCATTCAGAAGCCTAACATACTTATCCTTGACGAGGCGACCGCTTCCATGGACACAAGGACAGAGCGAAAGATACAAGCCGCTATCGACAATCTGAAACAGGGCAGGACGATAATCTCTATCGCACACCGCCTTTCAACTCTCCGTGACGCTGATATGCTCTGCGTTATTGAAAACGGCGAGCTTAAAGAAATGGGTACACATGACAAGCTCATAAAAGAAAAGGGCAAATATTTCGAGCTTTACAAGCTGCAATCTGAAGCATTGCAGTTCATAAACGAATAAGTAAGGAGATGAACACAATGGCTGAAAATATTACCGCTGAGCAGGAGATTTATGAGGTCGATAAGCTGACCTTGCTTGACTGCAAAAAAATACGCCTTGCAAAGGAAGAAAGCGGTTTTCTTACCCTCGATTATGAGGGCAGGACTTATCACAAGGTAAACCCCACAAGGCTCATACCATTTTACTCAAAGACCACCTACATAAGCCTTTCGTACGAAAATTCCGAAAAAGAGTTCCGTGAGATAGGCGTTATAAAAGATATGGCGGAGCTTGACGGTGAGCAATACAAGCTTCTTGACAGCTATCTTGAATACAAATACTATATGCCTGAGATAACAAAGGTCTACAGCATAAAGGACAATATGCGTGGTGCGATCTTTGTAAAGGCTGACACAACTTCGGGACAGAAAACTATCTGTATCCGTGACTGGTATCAGAATTTCAGAATGATCGGCTATGATTATCTCTACGTCAACGACGCAGACGGCAACAAATATTTCTGTCCTGACATTCACAAGCTTGACAGAAAAAGCCGTCAGGTGCTTGAAATGTACACCTAAAAGGTGTTAGACCACACTGAAAGGAGTGTGAAAATATGGATCTAAAAACTTCCCTGCCGCAGAATGCCCCGGCAGACATTGTTTACTCTCTGCCTGCGAACTTCACCCGTGAGGGCGAGAAAATGGACGGACATTTCTGCGTGACAAAAGAAAAGATATACATTTACAACGGCAGTGAGATAACACTTGAATACACCATAGACGATTTCTCCGAGTTTGAGTGCAAACAGCAGATAGGCACTTCAATGGCTCAGGGAACGCTGAAAAGCGGTGAAACAATATGTTTCTGCGGTTTTTCGCAGGATCAGTTTCTCAGATACGCCGAGCTTATGAAGCTTCTTGACCACTGTTTGCGTACAGGCGAGCTTATGGAGATAACTGACACGGAAGAGTCTGTATGCCCGAAATGCGGTCTGCCGCTGGAGGGCGCAAAGGAATGTATCTACTGCACAGGCAAGGGCAAGACAATGGTCAAGCTCATAAAACGCATTGCGCCATACAAGAAATATTTTGCGATCGCAGTTATATGCACGATACTTTCCGAACTTATTTGGGTGCTTGCACCATATCTTGACAGAGTTATAATCGACAAGTATGTTACCCCGAAAAACACCCATTGGGCAGGCCTTGCAGGAGTTATCATCACTATCGTCACCCTGCTGCTTTTGGCAGGAGTGTTTGAGTTTTTCAACATGAAAAACAGCTTCAAGGTCGCGCTCAATCTGGGACGTGACCTTAGGCAGGAGATATTTGAAAAGTCACAGCAGCTTTCCATGAACTCCATATCAAAGCGAACAGCAGGCGAGCTTATCAACCGTGTTTCAAGCGACGCCGCAAAGCTTGAGGACTTCATCACTGCAAACGGAAAGGACGCAATAGTAAAAATACTTTCCCTTGTGATAATAGGCATACTGCTTTTTATAATGGACTGGCGGCTTGCACTCATGACAGTTTTGCCTGTGCCGATAGTTTTCATAATAGTGCAAAAGCTTTTTGACGCCATGGCGATACGCTACACAAAGGTATGGAAAAACGGCGTTTCTCACGGAGAAACTTTGCATGATATTTTAAACGGCATAAGAGTTGTAAAGTCCTACGGCAACGAGGTAAGGGAGATACAGCGCTACACAGAATGTTCCGAACGCTGGGCGAAAAGCTGTGTCCGTGCGGAAATGATGTGGTATCTCACCATTCCTGCCTCAGAATTTATCCTCACCATTGGTAACTTCTTCGTACTGTATTTCGGTGGAAACATGATTCTCGACCACACCATGACATTAGGTCAGCTTATACAGTTCACCACCTACGTTGCAATGCTTTACGAACCTATACGCTGGCTCATACAGATACCGAGAAATCTTGCGGACACCTCAGTTTCCGCAGGCAAGGTCTTTGAGATACTTGACGAGGACACTGACGTTCGTGATTGCGATGATCCTATTGACCTTGACATTCAAGGCGATATCGAATTTGACGGCGTTTATTTCGGCTACAAGGTATACAATCCTGTGCTGAAAGACATAACCTGCAAGATAAACAAAGGCGAAATGATAGGCATTGTGGGACACTCAGGTGTGGGAAAATCCACAATGATAAATCTTATTCTCAGACTTTATGACTGCACGCAGGGAGAGATACGCATTGATGGTGTGAACATAAAGGATATTGCACAGCACAGCCTGCGTTCACAGGTGGGCGTGGTGTTGCAGGAAACTTTCCTTTTCGACGGAAACGTACTTGAAAATATAGCATATGCAAAGCCTGACGCTACCTTTGAGGAAGTAATAAGGGCAGCGAAAATTGCGAATGCACATGACTTTATCACAAAGCTCCCTGACGGCTACAACACCCGAGTGGGCAACAAGGGCTATCAGCTTTCGGGCGGCGAACGTCAGAGAATTGCCATTGCAAGAGCGATACTCCATGACCCTAAGATAATAATACTTGACGAGGCGACGGCTTCTCTTGACACTCAGACGGAAAAGCAGATACAAGACGCTTTGGGCAAGCTCACAAAGGGCAGGACGACAATTGCCATTGCTCACAGACTTTCCACCCTCAGCAACGCCGACAGGCTTATCGTCCTTGACAAGGGCAGACTTGCAGAGTTCGGCACTCACGCTGAACTTATGCAGAAAAAAGGCGTATACTACAAGCTTGTTATGGCTCAGCGCCAGACCACAAAAATGAAAAAAGCCCAACCGCAGACCTGCTAAGCACTTGACATTATCACGGCAATGTGGTAAAATACAATAGTAAAATCTCATATCGGGGAATGATGTTCTCCCCTGGGAAACCTAAACCGCTTATTAAGCTGATGACTTCTGTTTTTTACGCAGGAGTTGTCAGCTTTTTTTGATTTTTGGGAGGTATAATTATGTTATTTTCACTGGCTGTGATCTTTCTTGTGGGGCTGTCAGCCGCCGCCATTTTTCAGGCTATCGGTCTGCCGAGGATAATCGGTATGCTTGCAACGGGCATTCTCACAGGCACTTACGTTCTCGATCTGCTGGATCCTAAGATACTTGGCATATCCTCAGAGCTTCGGCAGATAGCCCTTATCATTATCCTTATCAAAGCAGGGCTGTCACTCAATTTGTCCGACCTGAAAAAGGTGGGCAGACCTGCGGTCATGATGTCATTTCTGCCTGCAAGCTTTGAGATACTGGGATATTTTATCCTTGCTCCGCTGCTTCTTGGGATAAACCACACGGAAGCCGCTGTTATGGGTGCGGTGCTTGGTGCGGTATCCCCTGCGGTGGTAGTGCCGAGAATGGTGAAGCTTATGGAAGAAAAATACGGCACTGAAAAAAGCATACCGCAAATGATACTTGCGGGAGCTTCATGCGATGATATTTTCGTTATCGTGCTGTTCTCCACATTCGTAACAATGGCGCAGGGCGGCTCTGCAAAGGCGACGGATTTTCTCAATATCCCTGTGTCAATAATCCTCGGAGTGCTTCTCGGCTCGCTGTCAGGGTTTGTGCTTTTCTATATTTTTGAGATATCCTACCGCAAAGGTAACAAAATAAGAAACAGCACAAAGGTCATCGCTATCTTGGGCTTGGCGTTCCTGCTCATGTCAGTGGAAACATTTTTGAAGCCTTATGTGGCTGTATCGGGACTTCTTGCAGTTGTGGCAATGGCTTGCGTGATAAAAATAAAGGCTGACAAAAGCGTGTCTGCAAGGCTTTCAGAAAAGTTCGGCAAGCTTTGGATAGCCGCTGAGGCTGTGCTTTTTGTCCTTGTTGGTGCGGCAGTGGACATACGTTACACCCTTACGGCAGGTGTGGCGGCTGTGCTTCTTATTTTCGGAGCGCTTATTTTCAGAGCCGTGGGCGTATGGATATGTCTTCTCGGCACGAAGCTGACCCTTAAAGAAAAGCTTTTCTGTGTAACGGCATATATGCCAAAGGCGACAGTTCAGGCGGCTATCGGCTCAGTGCCGATGTCACTTGGTCTGCCCTGCGGAAAGATAGTGCTTTCTGTGGCTGTGCTTGCGATCCTTATCACAGCACCCCTTGGTGCAATAGGCATTGACCGCAGCTATAAAAGGCTTCTTGCACACGAGGAGTAAAAGGGCGTAAAACAGGCGATTGTGGCACTCTCTGCACATTTTATGAGTGAATAATTTTTGATTTCACACATTTTATGAGGGAATAATTTGAGCATTTGCACATTTCGCGAAAAATTCTGATCACATTGCATAAAAAAAGCGGCACGACCAAATCAAGGCCATGCCGTTTTTCATATCCCTACCCTATCTACAGTTGATGCAAGGTGGTAATAAAAATTTGTTACGATACGCATGTTACGTTGCTGGCAATGCGTTGTCAAATGAGGACTTGAACCTCTGAAACCTGCCCGAAGTTTCTGCCCATAATCAGCACATTCTCTGCTGATAGAGATACATCCACCCTGTAGATATCCCACCCATTTCATCACACCAATTCTGTTGTCCAGTTCAGCTCCTGAATTTTCTCGTCCACATTTCTCAGTTCCTTTGCAAGACCGTCAACCGTTTTTTGAATCTCTGTCACAGGAACAGTGCTGACTATTTTTATCTCTGTTCTTGTCATTCTTGTGACACGGTCGCTTGCGGTATTCAGAAAATCCCGCAATACCCTTACCTTCTTTTTCAGGCAATCCCTGTGTGCAAGAAGCTCTGTGATAGTCTTGCCCTCATATACTGTTCCGCTGTTGGTAAGATTTATCCGTGCCACCAGATCTTCAAGACGGACTATCAGCCTGTCAAGCTCCTCCATAAGAGCCTTTGGGTCTTCCGCTGGAACATCGCCCTCCTGCACCTTTGCGTTATTGTCAAGTCTGACTGAGATCGTGTTTATTCTGTTCTGAATATCAGAACGTTCAGCCAATGCAGTTGCAAGTTTCATATAAATTACCTCCTATCCTTTGACAACACCCACTGTGAAAAGCTTCTTTATAGGGGTCGTCAGGTCACTTTGATTTTTCATAACAACATCTATATCCTTGTAAGCAAAGCGGCACTCCTCAGCCACGTCTTTCTTACTAGTCTTTCCAAGCACCACGTTTCTTTGCCTCAGGTCTACCATAACAGACTCAACGGAGAATTTCTCCTTTGCGCCTGTGCGTGAATAGTTTCTGCCTGCACCATGAGAAGAAGTCAAAAAGCTTTCAGCCTTGCCCATGCCCCTGACTATATAGCTGTTTGAGCCCATAGATCCTGGGATTATAGCGACTTCGCCCTCTGCCGCATGGATAGCGCCTTTGCGGTGTACCCACACGTTCTCACCGTAGTGATTTTCCAGTGCGGCATAGTTATGGTGACAGTTTATCTCGTCACTATAGTTCGGTGTGATACCCGTATACTTCTCAACCTGCTCTGTGAAAATATGCTTTACCTTTTCAAGCATTACCTCTCTGTTTTCAAAAGCAAAGTCCATTGCAAGCTTCATCCAGTTGAGATATCTCTGACCCTCGTCTGTATCCACAGGAAGAAACGGCAAATTATACTCTGAGGGAACAGTTGAAAAATACTTGTCATTCATCTCATGGGCTATCTTGTTGAAATACTGCCCTATCATGTTGCCGAACATTCGGCTTCCCGAATGGAGCATTATACAAGCCATGCCATTTTCGTCTTCCTGTATCTCAATAAAATGGTTTCCTCCGCCAAGCGAGCCTACAGAATAATATCCCTGCTCGATAAATTTCAGCAATTCGCTGTCAGCATTGTATCTTTCTATCTCGCTTTGCGCCTTATCAAGCACGGCAGAAGTCTGCGGCTTGCCATAATGACTAAAGCCCACTGGGATAGTGCGGAGTATATTTCCTACTATCACCTTTATAAGCTCGCCGCTCCCTGTTACAGTGTCACGAAGAATGTTCACAGGGATATCTGTCTGCACGAATGCCATTCCACAGCCGATGTCAACACCAACTGCATTTGGGATCACCGTATTTTTGCAGGCTATCACACCGCCTATAGGCATTCCCTTTCCTGTATGAGTATCAGGCATCAATGCGATATGGTCATGGGCGAATGGAAGATTTGCAAGGTTTATCGCCTGCTCAAGACAGCTTTCCTCGATATCGTCTATAGACTCTGTCCATATCTTGATCGGTACTAGCATTTTATCTTTATCATAATATTCAAGCATTTTGTGCACCTCCTGCTTTTGCTGTTGTATGTATTATAGCAGATAAATACAAAATAATCATATAAAAAAAGGTGCGAGGTTTTGTTATGTATTGCAATGGGAGTATAGATTTGATATAATGTTATCAAAGGAGGTGTTCTGAATGGCGGTATATTCTGAACTTATAAAAAATTTTGAGAAGATAAGAGAATATGTGCGTGATTTCTATATCTTTGGATTTCACACAAGAGAAAGCTTTGACGCAAAAAGCAAGCGCACCTATGATAACGAAAAGCGCAGGATAGAAAGCTGGCTTTCAGACCACGTTCACACCTCTTTGGAGGGTCACAAAAAGAAAGTATCTGTGCAGGTGGATTCGGGGAATATTTTTCAAAACCCACTGTATCAGTGCTATCGTTCAAAGACCTTTACGGACAATGATATCCGTCTGCACTTTATTTTAATGGACGCTCTTGAAGATAACGCCATGTCAGTGCCGGAGATAGCAGACTATATTTCTGCAAACTACGGCATGATAATAGACGTGCAGATAATCCGTATCAAGCTAAAGGAATATGTAAAAGAGGGCTTGGTGTCGGAGGTCAAAAGCGGAAGAAATATCCTATACACAAAGACCAACTGTTATGCTGACGATATTGTAAGCAGGTATAAGGGCTTGGGGGATATGATAAAATTCTTCTCTGAGGAAAATCCTTTTGGCGTGGTGGGCAGCTTTATCATGGATAAGCTGGGTGCGAAAAATAATATTTTTGTGCGTAAGCACGCTTACATGGTGCATACTCTTGATGATGAGATACTCATTGATATCATGGGGGCAATGGAGCAGAAAAAGGCTGTTCTGCTATCCTGCGTAAGCCGAAAGAACGACAAAAAGCACGAGATAACAGCCGTTGTGCTGAAGATACATTGCTCGGTGCAGACAGGAAGAAATTATCTTATCATGTATTTCACAAAGCAGAAACGTTTGATGTCTGTAAGGGTGGATTCCATAGTGAAAGTGACTCCCCTTGATGTGGTAGCTGACTATGATACATATTACAGATATTACGAGGACAACCGCAGATTTTTATGGGGAACGAGCTTCGGAAAAGCTCGCAAATACGGACAAAAAGAGCATATCCACATGGAGATAGCGGTAGACGAAGCAAAAGAAATGTATGTTGTGAAGCGTTTGGAACGTGAAAAAAGAAGCGGTACTGTCGCAAAGATATCAAATGGGCTTTACTCCTTTGACATTGACCTTTTCGACGCTAACGAAGCTTTCCCATGGATAAAAACGTTCATCGGCAGGATAGTGGCATTTGAAACAACAAATGAGGAATTGCAGGATAAATTTGATTCGGATATCGCAAGGCTTTATGAAATATACGGAGGTGCTTACGAATGAAACTGTTTTCGGAAATATACAGCACCTATTACAGCATAACGGAGAAAATACTGAAAAAGCGCACTGTCACAAAGGCTGAGATAGCAGATATCATCAGACAAAACGGCTTTTCTGAAAGCGTTCTTTTCCTCGAACCTAAGCTCACAGGCGAGGGCGGATATGGTCTGCTGAAAAAAGAGGACAGCATATACAGATCTATCCTGAAAAAAGAGCCTCATATCCCGCTGACGGCACTTGAAAAAGCGTGGCTTTGTGCGGTGTTAAGCGACCCGAGAAGCGGTCTGTTTCTTGACACTGAGCAAAAGTCGCAGTTGACGGAACTGCTTGGTGCGAAAAAGCTATATCAGAGAAACTTTTTGAATTGCTTTGACCAATATTCTGACGGTGATGATTTTCATGACCCACAATACATACAGCATTTTCGGGATATACTCTCGGCTATCCATGGCAAAAAGCTAATAAAAATAAGCTTCCAGACAAGAAAAGACAACCGCATCACACACTATTTTCTGCCCACAAAGATAGAATACTCTGCCAAAAACAACAAGTTCAGGGTATATGTGAACCGATACCAAAAACGCAGAATGATGGACAGCGGAATTATAAACCTGTCGCAGGTAACACTCACTAAGCTGACGGATATAACGCCTGAGAGCTTTTTAGCTGTCACAGACAAGAAAAAGCAGGCAAAAATAAAGATACTTAACGAACGAAATGCAGTAAATCGTTTTATGCTTGAATTTGCAGAGCTTGAAAAAGAGTCGGTCTTTGATGAGGACAGCGGTGAATGTATGGTTTCTATTAAATATGACGAGCAGAATGAAAATGAGATAATAATACGTTTGTTGTCTTTCGGACCTGTGGTGGAGGTGCTTTCGCCATATGATTTTCGCAGGAAAATCAAGGAGAGGGTGGACAGGCAGTTGGCTTTGATGAAAAACAGATCAAAGTGTGAATAGCGTTTGACTTAGCACAACAGAGTGTGCTATACTGAAAATAGCTAACGAATAATTTTTTACATATATCAGAAAAGCACTAAAAAAATTATAGGAGGTGTCTTATGACAAATAAAGCGGACAAACCATTTTCAGAGGTTGCAGCAATTTCTGAAAATGCAAATTGGGAAAAATTAATTGCTCGTCCCTCAGCGTTATACAACAGAGCAGATGATGTAAGAAGTCCTTTTGCACGAGATTACACAAGGATACTTCATTCCACAGCGTATAGACGGTTGAAGCATAAAACCCAAGTGTTTTATAATATAGATAACGACCACATCTGCACAAGAATGGAACACGTTGCTCATGTTGAATCTGTCAGCAGCACTATTGCAAGTAATCTCGGTTTAAATACGGAGCTTACAAAGGCGATAGCAATGGGGCATGATCTGGGTCACGCTCCATTTGGGCATCATGGTGAAACTATTCTAACAACGCTTTGCCAGAATTATATTTCTAAAGATACGAAATTCTGGCATGAAAAAAACGGATTATATTTTGTAGACAAAGTTGAACTGCTGGCTGACAATTACAACGATTACAAAAATCTTGATCTGACATATGCGGTCCGTGACGGAATAATCTCGCATTGCGGTGAGGTCGATGAAAACGGAACAAAGCCAAGAACAGTATTTATATCATTAGAAGAAGATTTTAAGGAAGCAGGTCAGTATGCTCCTATAACATGGGAGGGGTGCGTTGTAAAATTATCTGACAAAATAGCTTATGTCGGACGGGATATTGAGGACGCAATTCAGTTAGGCTTTATTGACGACGAAGCGAAGCATACTCTGAAAAAAATGGCACAGGCAAACGATATAAACGCTATCAACACAACAGTAATAATGCATAATCTTATTATTGACGTATGTCAGAACAGCTCTCCCGAAAAAGGTATATGCCTTAGCGATAAATTTCTTGCGCAGTTGAATACCATAAAGAAATTCAACTACGATAAGATATATAACAACGAGCGGTTTGATGCGTTCAAAAAGTATTCTGAGCTGGTTTTGTCGCAGATCTTTGAAACGTTGTACAAACTATATGACGGAAAGCATTCTTTTGAATCACTTGATACGGCAAAAAGATATTACCCTTTACTTATATCTTCTTTTGAAAAATGGCTTGCAAAATATTGTGTTACTGATATTGTACCCGCCGGAGAATTAAGATCCGAAGCTTTGAATTGTGAAAACATGAAAATATATGGAAGCCTAGAAACAATTTTGATCTATGCACAGGCAATAATAGATTTCATTGCAGGAATGACAGACAGATTTGCTGTAAAGCTTTTTAATGAGCTTATCTCTTATTAACATTGCAAAAAAAATGATGCCTTGATCTAATGACCAAAGCATCATTTTTATTGATGTTATTAAAGGAAAGGCGCTTATATTCTCTTTGCAAGAAATTCCTTTCCTGCCTTATCGGTATCAAGTATCGCCTTAATAAACTTTTCTTCCGAAGGCTCGCCAGGAACATAAGTCCACTCAACAACACTTGCCGCCTTATGTGCAATGGCTGGGACATCTTCTTCTGTCAGGGCTATCTCGTCCAAAGTGCATGGCAGACCTATACTGTGGTTGAACTCAAAAATGCGCTGACGTTCTTCAAACTGCTCGTCATATGTAAGCAGGCAAAGCACGCCGAATGAAACTATCTCTCCGTGGAGGTGATCATGCTCGCACTTTGGAAACAGCGAAGCGCCATAGTAAACGCAGTGGGCAAGAGATGAATTATAATAGTAATCGTCCTTTGGATCGGGGTTGTTCTGATGAACAGTAAAATTTGAAACAAGACCTGTTGTAATGATGATATCAAGAGCTATCTGCTCGATATTCTTTGAAGAAACGTTATTTCTGCAATCCTCAAGTGCTTTTTTTCCGTAGGATACAAGCGGTTTTGTGCATGCCTCTGCAAGAACTCTACCAAGCAAAGGCGTATGGGTCATATCCTTATCACGGCAGGCAAAGACCACCTCGTACTCTTTGCTGAGAGCGTCACCGATACCAGCCCAGAAAAGCTTTTCAGGTGATTCTGCGATTATTTTTGTGTTGATGAAAGTATGAAGTGCAGGGGCTTTGAGATAAGCATATTCCTTGAAAGTGCCGTCAGCGTTGTAGATAACAGATATTGCCGTGCATGAAGCGCAGTTTGAAGCAAGGGTCGGGAAAGTGAAAAACGGCTTGTCCATTCTGTCGCAAAGGGTCTTTACAGTATCAACGGCACGTCCGCCGCCAACACCAAAGACCATATCTGCATTTTGCACTTCCGGCATAGCTTTAAGCATTTCAATGTTCTCATAATTTGAGTCGCCGCCATACCATATGAAGTCGGTTATCTCAAGGTCAGAGCCTTTGAGAGCCGCAAGCAGTTCAGGCTTAGCCTTTTCCATAGCGGTCTTGCCGCCGATAACAACAGCGGTTTTTCCATAACGTCGGGTAACATAAGGTATTTCTTTGTAGCAATCGTCGCCAATAGAGTAGCATGGTAAAAATTCGTTGTAAGACATATTCTTTCCTCCGTTATTTTTAACGGCATTTTCTACCGTCATAATTATATGATTTAATAATACAACTATTTATAGAGTAATTTTGTGATATTTTGTTAATAATTATTAAAAATATATCAAAAAGCGGCACTCCCACTGAGAGTACCGCTACATATTATTCTTCCTCGCGGATAGTCTTAACGCCGAAAACAAAGTATACCACATGGCACACCCAAACCACTGCCACTGTTCTGCCTGCGCCCTCGTCACGAAGCACTTTGAGTATCACCGCTTCGTTAAGGCTGTCAAGATCGCTTGTCGGCTCGTCAAGTATAGCGAACATCTTACCGCTTGCCGCCATGCCGTTCATTGCAGCGTGAAAAAAACTGCCTAACCTTCTCATTTGTATGAAAAAAAATCAGCCGAAAGCATCAAATTACACAGAGCGTCATTGCCCTTAAATTATTACCTGAAAATTATATCATATTTTTGCAATTTGTCAGCTGTTGTGGAATTCAGGCTATTTCAACTTTGCTTGTGATAAATTAAAATCTTTGCTTAAGAAAAGACTTAACGAGAAAAGAACAAGAATATGGAAAGGTATAGGCATAACTGTCATGCCCAATATTTCCATGCTTTAACTTTATACCAAAACTTATATCATCATATTTGTCGGAGGATATAAGTGTTTTCATTGATTTCATTTTTTCCATTTTGAGATTTTACTTCAACGGGGACAAGATTATTTGCAGTGCGCAGGAAAAAGTCTTGTTCCAATTAGCAATTATCTTTTCCGTCATTTCATCAAGCGAACTGAACGGTCTGTGATCAAAACCTATTATGTTCTTGTGTCCGATATGCAGGTCTGACGTCGAATTTTTTTGGGTGTTAAAAAAATTCGACGATTCTGACAAAATATCCACCTGCTTTGGATCATTATACTGCCCCATTTTCTTCGTGTTCAGCAAAATAAGTATTTATACACTTTCTGAACGTCCCCCAGGTCAATTTCCAAATCACTGGTATATGTACGACATCATCCTTAAATGTAACACTGCCGGGCAAGACCACATAGTCCACCGCCGGGTATCTGTCGTCAGATAGTGCAGCCGACACTCTGCATCTCCTAACAGGTTCACTTTCACACGTTATCTATACTATACAATTAATGTCAAAGCAATCTAAAAATTCTTCTAATCGCATTTTATATTTTCTTTTTTCTTTTCAGCCGTTAGATTTTTTATTGCGTTTATTATTTTTTCAGTTCTTTTATACCAATTTACAAGCTCATTCTTTTCTATAAGATCTCTTATGATCGGCTCGACCACAGGATAATAATCTTTACGTATACATATGTGATTTCCAAAACCTTCATACAGGTGCGTATAATTTTTCGGAGGCTTTGTGTGCTTGAAGTTCCTTTCGTCCTTACTGAGGTAGAACACGAACTCATTTCTGCAGGATTCATCTGATTCAGGACCATTCCAATAGCAATCATCTAACGCTGGAAAATACTCCTTGACCTTTGAATATGGCATTTCTTCAGAAAAGAAAAGCGAGAACTCCTCACCTTCGGCTGTGATAAATTCCATAAGATTACCCATCCCCATAGCACCAGGTTCGGCAAGCGTAAAGATCGCTATGTCTTTGAACATTTTCTTTGTATATTCTTGATTTTTTACGTTTGCCAATTTCATATCCACCTTTCATATCACTATTCATAATCATATGGTTCTAATGGCATTTGCCAGCTTTTGGATAGAGTGCCTCATCATCATTAAAAGCTTTGATAGTATTCTGTATCTGTTTCTCAGAAAAGCCAAAATACGTCATCTCATATAAAACCAACGCTGTGAATTTAACATCACCATACTTTGCAATGCTTGCTTCATCGACTGCATAACCTAAGACCTCATCCCAAGGAACTGCCTCGATACTGTAGTTTTTTTTATCTGATCTATCGAGTAAATAAACGTTGTAAAGATTTTCACCTTCGTCCTGTCGGTCTTTCAGTTGTTCAATGAATAAAACTTCATTATCAGACTTCTTTGGAGTCTTCTGAGATAAAGTCTTTAAAGCATCTCTTATATTTTTATTAACTGAACACTTATCTTGACATTTGATAATCGCTAAAAATTCGCTGACAACCTTAAATTCATCGCAGCTTTGGAGCACTTGATAAAAGTACATCATATCTCCCCCATTATGATTCTGAATCATTCATGTCAATAACATAATCATTTATCGAAAGCCACGCCACTATATTTTCTTTACCAATATAGAAACACCCCTGTTTGAAATACCCTGGCTCATCATCTGGGTTGTAGGCATGCGAATACCAAGTTGCTACGTCTAAGCTGCCATTCTTATATAGCACGACACAGCCTGTCATATCCTCTGGCTTTTTCTCCTTTAAGTTTATAAACTCCGACAGTGGAATATTCAACTTCTTCTTTGACATAAAAATAAACTCTCCTCTTATAATCACATATCCTACAACTCATTCATATAGTTTTGTGTGTATTTACCCCAACAGCTTAGCATTTCATCATCTGAAAACTTCCCGTCATATAGATAGTCCTTCAATTTTCTTTCCGCCTTTACAATCTCATCTAGGTTCGTTATATTCTTTGGGTCGCTCTTTATTACTTCAAATATTCTTTTCAAAGCGTGTGTGTAGCCCTTTTGACCATAGGCTTCTCTACCTTCTGCCCTTATCTTTGGTCGTAAATTATGTGTGACTATATGTGAGACAGTTTCATCTATCCAGGACATCTGGTGATTAAAAGACATTCCAAAAAAGCTATCCTGAACACGACCGCTTTCCACGTTGCCCACCCCTTTCATACTCATCTTCTCTATATTTATAGTATAACACGCTTTCACCGTTACGTCTAGTACGTTATTTGTCACATGCCGAACTATTTATAATTCAACAAACGGCACTTATAGTACCATAATAATGACCACGGTATAATCAAAATGAGCGTACACCAAATCGGTATACGCTCGTTTTGTCAAAAAGCTATTACTCTGAAATATATTTTTCAGCCTTTTCCTTGAATCTCTCGTGGATTTCTTGATTTCTTTCTTCGACAACTTCGTCAATAAGCTGTGAAAATGTATTATTGATATTTACCTTGAGAAGTTCCTGCGTCTTTGTTGACAGAAAATAATCAAAGCATATCTCGGAAATGCATTTGAAAAGATGTTCGTATTTTCCTTCAGGCTTCATACTATCCCAGCCTTTTTCCGCACACTGCGAAATCATAGCTCATATCGTCCCTGTCAGGAGAACTGTAGCCAAGCTCCTCCGGAACATCAGGCACGCCCTGCTGTGCTTCGCTTTCAAAAGGGGGTGGAACAAACTCTGCTTTGGGCTTTGTCTGCGGTCTGCAAAGTGCATATATCATAATAAGCAGCGTCACCGCAAAGCAAACCGCCAGCACAGATACTATCAATTTGCCGTCATCTTTTTTGCTTATTCATCATGAGACCCCTGAATCGTCAAAACTTATTATCTTCTCTGCGATTTTTCCGCAACTATCCAGTTTTCACCGCTCTGAGTTATAGTAAACTTCTCGCTGTCAACAAAGTCGGTCGGGTCAAAATTATATGTGCCTGCAAGAACGTGAGGCAGATATTTGCTGTTTGGATTTTTGTAGATCGTACTTGAAATATTTGTAGTACCGCTGATATTTACTGTACCTGTATTATTGATAACTACGCTTTTATTCGCATCTTCATTTGTAAGAGTGCAGTCAGTTATATTTGCAGTACCCCTCGAAACATAAACAGGAGTATATTTTGTGGATATCTTACAGTCTATAAGATTTGTTGTGCCGCCCTGCACCATTATCGGACCTTCGTCGCCGTTAAGAGTGCCGTTTTTGATAGTACAATCTGCGCCATTGTTCATTATCTGTCCTGTGATAGTGTGACCGTTAAGGTCGAGTTCGATAACAGTGTTCTTTTTGCAGTTTATGCGGCTTTTCAGTGTGATATCGTCATCAAGCTTTATCTTTCCGCCTGCTGCCACTGCGCTAACAAGGTCGTTATATGATGAAACTGTTTTTACATCTGTATCTGCATTTTCCGAAGCTTCTGCAATATTTACCGCTACGTTTCCTACTTTTGTAAGAGCGGTAACATCTGATGAAAGCTCGCCGCTTAGGGTAAGAGCCGTGCTTACTGTAAGACTTTCATCATTAACAGCCTTGCCCTCGGCTGTGGGTATGGTAAATTCGTCATTTGTGAATGTGCCTTTTACAACGCTGTATTCATCAAGAGGCTGGTATGTAAAATCAACGTCGATTGCCGCATTGGAATGGTTTGTAACGCTTATATCATTGCCCTTTGCAGACCATTCGCACTTGGTATCAATGTCATATTCGTGGGTTTTAGCGTTCCAAGTCTTTGTTCCGTTCACGCTGTATGTGAACTCCATTTCGCCCCACACAACGTCGGCACTGATAGTTTTTGAAGTCTTGATATCCTCAACATACTTTGCATTTACGCCGATATCCTTTTTGATGTCAGCGTCATCAGCCGCCGCTGCAAACGCCGCCGTGCTGAGTGTTGCCACAAGTGCAAATGCCATTGTGATAGAAATTGTCTTTTTCATAAGTGAGTTCTCCTTTTTTATAATTGATTTTTTTACTTACATATTTGGTGTTTCGCCGTATCCGTCCCACCTGCCGTCCGAGCCAAGGTGCTTCCCGTCCATAGTGGTGTCTGTTGCCATTACGCCGTCGCTGTGAAAATAGTACCAATAGTCGCCTATATTCGCCCAGCCTGTTACCATTGTGCCACGCTCGCTGAAATAGAACGTCTGTCCCTCTGACCCAGGAGGGTCGGTAAGCCAGCCCATGTGCATTGCACCTGTTTCATCATAATAGTAGGTCTTGCCCTCCTCGTATCCCAATGGGCTTACAAGCCATGCGGAAAGCATTGTGCCGTCAGCTCCCAAATAAAACCGATTATTGCCGTCTACATACCAACCTGTTTGCATTACGCCCATAGGGTCAAAATAGAACATCTTTCCCTTTGCACCCAAGGGGCTTATGAGCCAGCCTGTGTGCAATTTTCCGTCATTATCAGAATAATACCAATCGTCTCCGCCGTCTTTAAACCAACCTCTGACAAGCTTGCCGTCTTCATCGGCATAATACCATTCACTTCCGCCGTCCTTAAACCAACCTGTGACCAATTTGCCGTTCTTATCATAATAGTACCAATCGCCGGTTTCCTCATCCTTATACCAGCCTGTTATCGTACTGTCGCCTGCATCTCCCGAATCATCAGTAGTGACATTCACTGTAATAGTGCCAACGGTCATGCTTTCAAAATGCTCTGTCGGTTTACCTGACAAAGTAAGTTTGCTGTTTCGACTTTCTGAGATAGGCACTATTAGCTCACTGCTTGAAAATCTGCCTTTTATCTCCTCCATGCCCGTTGCGTTGGCATACGAGAATTTTGCTTCAACGCATACATTACCATTGTTTTTAACAGTAAAATTTCCGCCGCTGTCAGACCAACCGCCGCCTTTATATGAGTGGGTCTCAGGATCCCACTGCCCGTCTGTATAGGTAAACTCCAAAGAGTCCCAAGTGATGTCGATGCTCACCTGCACTTTTGAGTCAGAATTATCCGCAGATGCAGAAACAGACACTAACAACGCCGTGGCAATTCCCATAGCTGCAAAAAAAGCTTTTACCTTTTTATCCATATTTCACCTCTCTTCATCTGACATTATGACAGCCGCCATAGTGTCCACCATTGCTCACTCAACTGTTTCAGTATCATAGCTCATCGTCTGCAAAAACACTTTCGCTGAGTTTTTCTATCATCGTCATACTGTTTTCTATTATTCTCATTTTCATTGTTTAACAAACATCTCTAATTAACAGCATGAATATTTATAATAATTATCTATGATTCTTAACAAAAAGTCAATAATATTTGCACAAACGGCAAAAAAGTTGCACAAGCGGTAGGTGATTTGGTGTACGGAAAACAAACCTCCCACAGAAACAATTCCGTGGGAGGCTTGTTTATTATATCAAATACTTATTATCTCACTTATCGTCCTCTCCCACAGCCGAAAGCTTTTTATATCGGCGGTGTTCGATTATCTGCTGTTTGTGCTGTTCAAAATACTCGTCATATCTGTTTCTGCCAAACTTTGCTATCAACTTATGATTATAATTCATAAGTTTGGCTGTAAATTCATCACTATCAGCGTAATACAAATTAAGAAAATCATTATGATCATATCTTTGACCCTTTCGGTCAAAATCAAGCAAGTCAAGAAGCATTGCGGCATTAAAATCTATTTTCAGATCCTTATGGCTAAGGTTTTCTGCGACTTCATCACCCACCATATAAACATGATATAATTCTGAGTCGGCAATAAATCTGTATTCATAACCGCCCTCTTTATTCTTTAATGAAGCGGTGATAATTGCTTTTTTACTCTTGATATCATTATTGAAAAGACCCTTTATACGGCTGAGCAAACGATATGTTTCATAAAACTTTTTCTCTTTTATATCTCCACGAAGAATATTCTCCTCAGAATCCTCCTTGCTGAAAGACTTATTTCCGGCTTCGCTTTCAAACAATGCCTTTGCCGCAACAGCGTTCCAATAATTTTTCACATATACGCCCTGACCATTGTCTTGATCCTGCTCTACTCTGAAATATCCGCCCTCAGGATAAATAGAAAAGGTCGTTTTGTCAAGCTTTTGCGAAAGGCTATGCCTTTTTGCATCGGCGGCAGCACCACGGACGCTGACGATAATAACATTTCCAACTATTCTTATAATACCTATGGCAAGATTGGCGGCTATCACAAAAGGCAGGATAAAGCCCCATGTAATAGCAAAGGTCGCACGCAGAGCAATAAGGATTATCCACAAAGGTCCCCATATGGTCATACCTAGATCGACCTCGTATTCCTCACGGGTCATCTCATCTTCAAGGAGGACAACTTTTGAAAAGTTATTATACACAGAACCAAACACATTGAAGCCCTTTCGCCCTATCCTAAACGGAAAGCCTGCCGCAAATATCCAGCAAAGCACGCCTGAGATAAGTGCAGTGAGCCAATAGTATTCAAAATATTTTGCCTGCTTGAAGCTTATCTGCCTATTCAGAATTTTATTCACAGGCTTTTGCAGTGAAGTCACTTTGCTAAATATATTTTTCAGGCTGTTGTCAATATCAGTATATGAAGCCTTTTCACCGTCTTTGACAACGCCAAAGGCACTTCCCACAGTGACGGTCTGCTTTGAGTTTTCAGCTATGTACTTATCATATCTGTCATCGTTTCCTGCGATCTTAGGTATAGCAAAGGTCACAATGATAAGTGCGACCACAAGTATCACAAACTGCATCAGGGCTGTAACAATGTTTTTCATTTTCCATATGTTCCTTTCAAATATGATCTTCTAAATACATTATAATATATTGGAAGGGATTTGGCAAGAAGTATCATAAGATTTTTTTGCCATTATAAAACAAAAAAAGAGCGACTGAAAAGATATCAGTTGCCCTTTAGTTTACAAAAAAACGATCATTATCGAAATAGCAATTGCAGTCCCATAACTATCATGCAGATATACGCACAGGTTTTGTCAATGATTCATAATAGCAGGTGATTGTTTTATGCTTATCCCAAAAAAACATTTACTCTTCCCTTTCTCATTATCGTTCTATTTTGAACCATTATAACATATTCTTCATTATATGTCAGAAAAAAATCAGCAAAGAAGCAATAATGGTTTATTAGGTATCGCAAATTTATTAAAGCGAAAAAATGCTCTGCGGAATCACACTCTCCGCAGAGCATTTTGTTTTAGTATAGCTTTCCGTTTTTCTTGTAACCGCCGTCAGCCTCAGAATATTTAAGGCACATAAACTGCCACTTGTAATTCCATTGCGGGCTGTCATAGACCTTTTCTCCGACTTCCAGCAGATAAGTCACTCCGTCTATCTTTATCTCGCCCCAGAAGTGCTGTCCTCCGCCATTGCGGTTGCCCATAACAAGGTTTGCGTCATAGCCGAGATAAACCATCATTTCCACCAGTGCGCCATTGTAATCAGAACATTGACCTTCTTTGTAAACAAAGATATTCTTGCTATGCGAGCCTGTCGGTATCCTGCCATATTTCAAATTCTTTCTTATCCAGTCCGCAGTATATTCGATCTTCTTTGCCGCAGACCAATCTTTCTTGAAATGCTTTGAGGCAAAGTTTTTAAGTATCTTCTTCTCCTCTGCTGTAAGAGTGTGCGTCGAGGTCTTTGTTTTCTTGCCCTGAACATTGTAGATCTTATAAGTGCTGTGGCTCTTCTTTGTTGCCGCATTAAGTCTTGAAACAGTGTTTATCTTGCATTGGATACCCGTCCAGCTACTGTAAACCACCTTCCCGTTTATGGTCTTATAAGCCCTCATTTTGAAGTGATAATTCTTTGAACCTGAAAGGTTTGATTTTGTATAAGAGGTTGTGCTGTTCTTTGTTATCTTCTTGAGCTGAACATAATCGTTATAGCAATCCTTTGGCATACTATAGTAATCGTTATGTGGGATAGTCCACTCATCGCCCTGGCACCAGTATATCTGATATCCATCAGCCTTTTTGTTCTTCTTCCAGTTTATTGTGACTTTCTTATTATAAGCCTTTACCGTCATTTTCGGAGCGGATAACTTTGTGTTGCCTTTTACTGTTATATAAGGGCCGGTCTTAGAGTTGTATTCAAGCTTTACGGCATAAGTATAACTCGTTGCCTCTGAAAGCTTCTTGTCAGTATAGCTTGTGGAACTCGTGACCGTCAGACGCTTGTAGGTCTTTTTCTTTGGATCATAACGATAAACCCTGTATTTGCAATTGCCGATCTTGTTCCAGCTAAGCTTTACAGAAGTGGTAGAGTCAGCGGTAGCCTTAAATCCCTTTGGCTTTCCAAGGACGATCTTGAATGTTGTCGAAACAGGGTACCTGCTTTCGTAGTTTCCGCCAAGAGTAACAACAGCGGTCGCTGTGCCTACATTTGTGTTATTGTAATATGTTACAGTATAGTCAGAACTCTTGATCATATTTCCGTCCGCGTTGACAAAAAGGCTCGGTCTGACAGCTTTGCCGGTATAATCCACATCTGCTATCTTTAGTATCTCGACCTCAGAAACAGCTTTCGGGCTGATAGTGAAAGGCACTGTCACATATCCTGTATAGCCGTTCATGCCTGCTATGGTCATATAGCCTGTTCCGGCATTCACATTGTTTGTGTATGATACATTATAATCAACGCCACGTCTTAGCACCTCACCACTAACTGTAACAACAGGTGCAGGAGTCTGAGCGTAGCCCGTGTAGGTGCAGCTAGTATCCACAGAAATATTCTCGCTGGATATTTCAGCCTCTACAACGCTATACTCAAATGAATCGGTCCCATTAAAGTTGCCGATGCCTTTAATATAAGCATAATGCCAGCCAAGCTCGCCACAGTTGTCCTCATATTCGATCTCATAGTCAACGCCCTCAGCAAGCACAATATCATTGTATGTAACAATAGGTTTTGGCTGAACAGGGTTACCGGCACAGTAGCTCTGCTCATACTCGCAGTTAATATTCGCACGGTAAATATCAGTTGGCACGATATTGAAATTCTTTGTAAAGCTTCCTGTGTAATTACCTATACCAGTGAAAGTAGCCGTCGCTGTACCTACGTTTATGTTGTTCTCATAAGTAACAACATAGTCCTCGTCCTCAGTGAGCCAGTAATAGTTGTTGCTGTCCTTAAGAGAATAGCCATAAAGCGTCTTTTCCGTGCCGTCATACGTCTGATCGCCTTCATACCAACTGTTATACATATCCTCAGTCAACTGAATGGCTTCATCGTTTTCCGACGTATAAAGACCGACTTCCTCTCCGCCAGCAGGAATTTGCTCTTCTGCCTCAGCTCCAAAGCATACCACTGCACTTTGCAGTGCAAGACACACTGCCACTGCCGTCGTAAGCGTCCGCTTAAATAACTTCATATTATTTTTTCCTTTCCACTATAATTTTCTCATATATTACTAATTTTATCACAAAGATGTGACAATGTCAAGATAAAATACAACAAATAGAAAGCCTCATGACATTCAGTTAGATCGTGAAGTAGAGGATGTAAAATACGGTGATACCACACAAGAATAAGAAGGTCTGATTATGATCTCTGAATTTGTACGAGAACAAAAAAAGATATATTCTGACGGCTTGATAGAATCAATATAAAGGAAATTTTATATCGGTATATATGCTCAACGCAGCGTATATACCGATTTTTGTTTCAAAAAGTTTCTTAATTTTCTGAATTTTAAAAGCAGAGTTTTGTGCACGTACAACATATTATACTGCATATGTGATAAAAATTAGTCATATTGTTCAATTAATCTACGAAAAGTTGTGCTAAAATACGAAAATTATTTGTGTAAACGTTTTACTCAAATATTTAAGTTGACTTATTTTACTTTTAATAATATAATGTTTTACGTTGACAGAGTTAAGGCAGCAACGCACGAGGATAATACAGTGCTGCCTTAGAATACCGGTATTAAAAAAATAATTGTATAAGAGGAGCTTTTTTATGGTACAGAACAAAACTTTTTCTGCAAAGGCATTACAGACTTTTGTTGCTGTAATGTTTGCCGTAATAACCTGCTTCGGTTTTATGACAACACCGACCGCAGAGGCGGCATCAGGATTTTATGTAAGCGGTACTAGTATCTATGACGCTAGCGGAAACAAGTTCGTTATGCGTGGCGTGAACATTGCTCATGCATGGTACACAGAGAAGACTGAAACTTCTATCAAGGGTGCTGCAAACAACGGCGCAAATACCGTAAGAGTCGTACTTGCAAACGGCTCAAAGTACACAAAAACAAGCGCACAGGAAGTAAAGAACATCATCAGCTGGTGCAAGTCAAACAAGCTGATATGCATTCTCGAAGTACATGACGCAACAGGCAGCGACAGCACTTATGATCTTAACAAGTGCGTTGACTACTGGAAGGAAATGAAGAGCGTTCTCAGCGGTACTGAGAAATATGTTATCGTAAACATCGCAAACGAGTGGTGCGGCACATGGAACGGAAGCGCATGGGCTGACGGCTACAAGTCTGCTATCCAATCTGTAAGAAACGCAGGCATTACAAATATGCTTATGGTAGACTGCGCAGGCTGGGGACAGTATCCTGACAGCATCAAGGATTACGGTAAGTCTGTTTTCAACGCAGACTCACAGAAGAACACCGTATTCTCCATTCATATGTATGAATACGCAGGCGGAAACGCATCAACTGTAAGAAACAACATTGATAACGCACTCAACATCGGTGTGCCTGTTGTTATCGGCGAGTTCGGCGGTCAGCACACAAACGGCGACGTTGATGAGGCTACTATCATGAGCTACTGCACAAGCAAGGGCATAGGCTATCTTGGCTGGTCATGGAAGGGCAACAACTCTGACATGAGCTACCTCGACATTGCAAACTCATGGGACGGCTCAAGCCTTTCTTCATGGGGAAATACACTTATCAACGGCTCAAACGGAATTAAGGCAACTTCTAAGACCTGCTCAGTTTACAGCGGTTCAGGAAGCTCTTCAGGCGGTTCTTCTTCAGGAACTTCAACAGATTCCAACGGCGGAGTTCTCGGACTTGACGGAACATATTACATCAAGAGCGCACTCAGTGGCAAGTATCTTGACGTATACAAGGCAAAGACTGACAACGGCACAAACGTTCAGCAGTACAGAGGTACAGGCGGAAACAATCAGAAATTCAAGCTTGTAAGCGACGGAAACGGCTATTACACTATTTACACAGGTGCATCAAATTACAAAAGCTGTCTTGACGTATACAACTGGAGCAGGGACAATGGCGCTAACATCAACCAGTGGCAGTATCACGGCGGTGACTGTCAGAAATTCCAGCTTGTAAAGATCGGCGACGCTTATGCTATCAAGACAAAGATCTCAGACTGCTACTCATGCCTTGACGTTTACGAACAGAACACAGCTGACGGAGCAAACATTAACCAGTGGAGCTACTGGGGCGGAAAGTGCCAGCTTTGGTATCTTGAATCAACATCAGGTTCTTCCTCATCTTCATCTTCTTCAAGCAGCTCAGGCAGCAATTACAAATCGATCTTCTGGGGTTCTTCAACTGCTTCAGCATGGGGTCAGGCTATTTCAGCAATGACTTCAAAGAATGGCGGAAGCTTCAACGCATATGACATTCAGTCAAACGGCTACTTCTACGTTGAATACTCAGGAACAAAGAATCAGGTAGAATTTGTTCTTCAGAGCTGGTCAGGCGGAGCAGAGTGGGCAAAGGTTTCACCAAGCGAAACAGGCACAGCAAACGGACACTACTACGCAAAGTATTCTTACAACAACTGCAAGTCAGCATTCGGCACTTCCGATTTCGGAGGAAAGCTGGATCAGATCCATGCAGGTGCAGCAAACGGCACAGTAACGATCTACTCTGTATGCTACTGCTGGTGATCTAAGATTTTTTTCAGACTTCATACTGTTTCACAGCGGTATGAAGTCTTTTTTATGCAAAAAAGTTTTAACTGTACCTTTGATTTTCTTCCTTCAAAAAAATCAGAGCTTACTGTTATTTATGAGTTGCCTTTACGGATTGTTCGCTTTAAAATATCAGATGACAGCTATGAAGTAATTGCTACAAATTTATCTGAAGATCTTTTTTCTTCTGATGACCTTAAATACACCGTGGGGCTTAGATATTTTCACGCAATTTTATTTCTTATTTTATTAGCTTAATGATATTGATAGAAAGCCATGCGAGTTTTTCTTAAATTGTTTGGATCTCTATCACGAATTTTCCTTCGGAGTTCACCTTCAGACGCAACGTTTTGACATATCTATTGCAAAAGTTCTCCATTTCTTTCATGGTAGCGGTCACTTTTGTGGCTTCATATATCTTGTGAGTAAGCTCCAGAGGGTTCTCTCCAATGAGTGAGGGCAAATGCTTTTCAAGCTCTGCAAAGAGTACAGCACGTTTCAACTCCTCCGTTCCTGCGGTGCAGAAATCATCTATGGCACAATAATAGATGCCATGCTGTGCGAGGGCATTTTTGATCGCCGTTCCACACTTCTCGTATTCGTACATAACGAGAAACTTTGCTTTCGGCAGGCTCTCGATAAGTCCCCAAAAGTCCGAATCACTTGACACAATAATAAAAGATGTTATCCCGTCACGGTAGAAGTCCGTGACTACGCTTGCGGTCATTCGCACATCGACCAGTGACTTTCTGTCTGTCACTCGGTCGATCTCTATATGTTCTACGGGTATCTGCGTGAATTTAGAGAGCCAATCCCAGCCTGCGGTAGTGTTCGGATCGTCATATAGCGTGATCTTCTCGATCTTAGCAAGCTCTTCCTGATTCAAACCTTTCAGAACACTATAAAGCTTGTATGGATCAGAGTTCTCACAATCGACAGCTATAGCTGTTTTCTCGGTGCTGTCGATAAAATTATAGATATTGTTTCGTGTTTCATCATCTGCGTCCCGATATTTCGTATAATCGGTGAAGCTGTCATTATGCTGACCGTAGATTATCTTCAAAAACTTACGGTCGGAATAGATGATGCTCCCGACTTCGGCAGGTTGCCAGTGAATATACATCTGAAATGGGTAATGTTCGATATTCGCCATATATTTATTGAACTCAGCTTTCATTACACCGTTCTTATTGTATTTCGGGACAAAGAACAGATCTCTGATATACTCCCAATTCAGCCAATCGTAAAACAGATGAGAGCATTTGTCGATATTTTCATTGATGAGCCTTGTAAACTCCTGCATATACTTCTCTGAACGGCAATTCGCTTGGATAATGGTAAATCCCCATTTTTCAAGCTGTTTGATATTATCCGTATCGTACCATTCTATGTTATGCAAATTTTTGAGCTGAAACCGCATCAGATCATCGGTCTTTTTGAATTTCTGCATCAGTACGGTTCGCAGCTTACATAAATATCTTATCGTAGTGGCGTCCTTATCGGCTTGGAGCTTCTCGATAAGCTTGGAACATTCACCGTAACTCACGGTCAGAGCTGACATTCGGACGCCTATCATATAGGCTATAGTAGTAACTACCTCTTTTGTATCAACGGTCAAGTAAAACCCTCCTATTCATTTAATTTGATAATCAATTGCCGTCATTATCCTGTTGAGCCGATTTTATCATGGTCTTGCTGATAGAGATTTCTGCGATCTCCACCCGCTTGATTTTCTTATATAATACACAGTTTACTAATTCTTCGTTTTCGTTATCCATTGCGATTCACCTCCGCTCTGCCCTATATCCTGATTATAGCACAACTGGCTGTATATTGCAATGAAAAAAGGCGTGAAAAAAAGTGCAGAGATTGACTTTTTCGGGGCGGTTTGGTATAATAATTCTATCAGCAATCAACTTTTGAGGTGGTGCTATTATGAGTAAGCTGTATGACTATATTTTAGATGATAATGGCTTTATGATAAAACTTCGTACGGATAATGAATTCGACGAAGGCGAATATGATAAAATCAAAAACGCTTTGTTGGGAATAATACCTGAATGGAAAAATACAGGGAAAGTAGATGTTGAGGATTTCTCTGTATTGCTTGACCTTATTCAGTTTCTTGCTGGCGGTAGTCGCTTTTGGAATGAAGAAGTTGCCTTAAGAGTAGAAGATGCAGAACTTGAACTGATGGATATTATTCATGATAATTTAAGGCTGTAACCTCACCCAAACACGGATAGACCGTCCTCATCAGACGGCTATCCGTTTATTATTCCGCATTTTCACACAAAAAAAATGCAAAAACATTACGGCAAATAAGGTTTATTCTACTGTATTTCCCCTCTCTCCTCCACAAACTCCACCAAACACATATCCTCCACAGCTATCCTAGTCTTGTCCATAAAAACAAGCTCATTAGTATAGCTGTCATAAATTCTCACTATGCCTGTCTTGGTCTGATAACTGCCACCACTTTTTCTCTTATCGGGAACAAAATATGTCACCCTTATCTCAGGGCGTTCATCAAGCATATCAAGCAGGCGGTTGAGATCGTCATTGAGCCTGTTTAACTCGTCCTCGGTCAGCTCCTCCCTGATTTCGGTGTATCTTGCGGTTTCATCAACAGCGGCGTCATAGCCCGTCAAAGCTGCAAAAGGGCTGAACTGCGCCGCCCTGTCCGATATAGACATTTGCGGATGATCGTCATAGTGCGGACGTGAAAACTGCTTTATATCATAATAATTATCATACATTGTAAGCCCCACCTTTCATGCCTTGTGACCGCCTATACTGCGGTTGCGCTCTCTTGCCGTAGCTCCCTCGGTATAGTTCGTGCCTTTCAAAATGGCATTTTTCCCATATTTGTGCTTTATCAAGAGCATTGCTTCCTGCAATGCCCTTTCTTTTTCTTCTGCGTTGTTATCAGCATTTGCCGCTTCCGCCATATCAAACAAGCTTATCTGCTCATAGCTCTCAACCTCGGGGATATCCTCTTCTCTTATGACATTACAGGCGGTCAGATTAAGCCGTCTTGCAAGCAAAGTCTTGTCGATAATTCTGTCAAAAAGAGCCATGGTTGCGTCTATTATTTTTCTTGTCGAGGAAGTGTGCCTGCCTAGATTTTGAGTGCCATGGGCGTGCTTTGGTATCTTCCTGCCATAGTGGTCGCAAACCACCTCGCCCGTATAGTGACCGTCCGCCAAGCTTTCTTTATCATACCCCACAGTGAGAACGATCTGATTTGTTACAACGCCCTTATCCACAAGATCAAGGGACAGCATATCAGCCATTTCCCACAGAATAAGCCTTGTGCGCTCATAATTACACGGCTCTTGCAAGACCTGCCCAGAGGAAATGCTGTTGTTTGAGGGGCGGTATGACTTCACGTCAGGTATGGCGGTAGGCTCGATACCCCATGCGTGGTCGATAAGAAGCTCGGTATTTTTGCCGAAAACCTTGTAAAGCTTCCCTATAAGATAATGGTCCAGCGACCAGCGTGAGATATCCCCCATGGTGTAAATACCAAGCTTTTCAAGGCGGCTTGCTGTGCCTGCACCCACACGCCAAAAGTCCGTGATAGGGGTATGCCCCCACAGCGTTTCTTTGTAAAGCTGTTCGTTCAGCTCTGCGATACGGACGCCGTTTTTATCCGCAGGGATATGCTTTGCCACAATATCCATTGCCACCTTGCACAGATACATATTCGTTCCAACGCCTGCTGTGGCGGTTATACCTGTAGTTTTCAGCACGTCCAAAATGAGCATTTGTGCAAAGCCACGTCCGTCAACGTTATAAAGCCCGAGATAGCCCGTTGCGTCAATAAAGACCTCGTCGATAGAATAGGCAAAAATATCCTCTGGTGACACATATTTCAGATAAATCCCGTATATTTTTGCACTCACAGCCAAATATTTCGCCATTTGCGGAGTTGCCACGATATAATCAAGCTCACAGGCAGGGTCGGATAACTCCGAATAGATATAGCTTTTCTTTGCAAACTGTCTTTTAGGAGCTTTCTGCAAACGCTCCTTATTGACCTGCTCCACACGCTGAATGACCTCAAAAAGCCTTGCCCTGCCTGAAATACCAAAGCTTTTCAGTGACGGTGACACTGCAAGACATATAGTTTTCTCCGTTCGGCTCTCATCAGCCACCACGAGATTTGTATTCAGCGGGTCAAGCTGTCTTTCCACGCACTCAACCGAAGCATAAAAAGATTTCAGGTCTATTGCAACATAGGTCTTTTCCATAGCATCACCGCCTTTTTCCTTTATGTATAATAGTATACCACGAAACTTTCTGTTTTACAATAGAAAATCGAACAAAAGTTCTGAATTTTTAATTAACTCTTTTCATGGCATTTGACAAAGCAAAAAACGTCCCCGAGGAAAACTTGGGGACGTTAGTGTTTTATTGGGTTTTAAGACGGCATACAATAGTCTACCAAGCTTCACTGTCATAAGGCTCAATAGGAATATTGTAATTCTCTGTTACCTTATAATACTTATCAGTGTCAGTGTCTACCATAAGAACATTTATATCTCCTGTGCTGAGCACATCTCCGTCAATGTAGTAGTGACTCGCTCCGTCATAGTAAATGTCGTTAAATCTGCGGTCGCCTGAAATCGTGTTGGTATGGACATGCCCTGCCACCACCTTTTTGTCAAGTCCGTGTATCTTGCCAAGCCGGTGAGGGTACTGCTCTGTAAAAATATAATCCTCGGTGCAGTATTCCCAAGCATTGCCAGAATCCTCGTCAATGCCTGCGTGGACAAAGATAGTGTTGCCCTCAACATGATATCTCGGCAGACGTTCAAACCAATATCTATACGAGTCATCAGAGTCATCATATTCGCCGCTGCCTAGCATTTCATTGACCGAAGAAAAACCGCTCATCACCATTTCCTCGTGATTGCCAAGAAGCGCCACCACCTTCCTATGACCATATGTATTCTGCAAGCCCATTATCTTTTTAAGCACAGCTATATTGTCCTCGCCGCCGTGGATATAATCTCCCAGAAAGATAAGCTTTGTGTCAGGCTCGTCAAGGTGGTCAATAACAAGCTCCAAAGCGTCGCAAAGTGCTGAATAACAGCCGTGGATATCACTCATGCAGTATATTTTCATTTGTTTCTCCTTTGGTATCGTTAGTTTGCTTGTATTTAGCTATCAGTTTTTCCATGTCCACAGATCTTGTTTTGACCATATCCCTAACTCGTTCGAGCATTTTTTCAGGTTTTCAAGCTTATCTTTTATATTTTCCTTTTCTGCCATAGTTTGCCCTCCTATAACAATTATCTCTATAATTATATTGTATCACAGGGAATATATCCCTGTCAATCAGCTATGCCACACGAATTATAGTATTTGAAATTATCTTGAAAAAAATATCTCCTTTCTCGCTTGTTTCAGGGGTTATACTGTTATACACAAAGGCTGAAACACAGCCGTCTATGCCGTCGCCTTTCATATCAAGGCACTCACGCTCGGCTTTCCAATCGTTTTTGTACGGACTAACATAAAGCACTGCATTGCCACCTATGATAGCATATGGATAACACTTATCCTCACGATACTTCTGAAACTCATCAAACGCCGCCAGAGCCTCTGCTTCCGCTTTTGTGAGCTTCTTTCTGTTTATTCTTCCACTCCCCATTCTGTCTGTCATGAATTTCATGCGCTTTTTGCTTTCTTCCACAAGCTCTTTTTTAGTTGCAAGGACTAGCTTATCATCGCATGAGTACTGCTCCTCGCCCTGCCATATCATAGCCTTTTTGTCATATGTAAAATCTATTGGCAGGACAAAGAACACCAGATTTTTACCTCTGTATGCAAATCTGTCTATCTCAGCTATAGCCCTTTTTCTTGTAGGATAAACGCCTCCGCACATACACAATCTGTCATACTTTCTGCCGTCCGTCCTGTTGTATGCCTCTACTCTCCACTTTTTTGCGTCAGCGTCACAGTACATAGAATAATCATCATATATCACCATCTTTTTGCCCTCCTCGATCATGATGACCTGTGTACCCTTTCTTTGCTCGTCAAATGGTGGAATGTTATCTGACAATGCCAATCTCTCAATGACCTCTGTGTTAAAAATCTTTGTGTTCTTTTCCATAGCCTTACCTCCGCATCAACTCTGTCTTGACCTTATGTGCTTATTATAGCACCTTTAAGGTTCTGTTTACTGTTCCAAAATGGTCTGTGGTGTGTTTTTTGATTTTATTCCCTTTTCAAGCTTCTGTATATATTATAGCACCCACTTAGCACAGTTTACCGAACCAACTCGGCACAATTATGATATATTCTTTTTTTTCTTATATTTTTTTGCGAGATATTTGATAGTGTATTTCTCATACAATAAACTTTCCTGCACCTTGTTTTTGCTACAGAAAAATGCTATAATAAAAACGACAAAAAATCGACAAGAAGAGGGGATCAGTTATGATGATAATAAGAGACATTGTTGCAGGATAGAAAAAATAGTTTGCCAAAATTAATATGGCATTTGAATTTTTGAAGCCACGTATTTCAGCGTTGATAATCTAAGACTTGATAATTCAGCTTGAGATTGAATGTACTGAAATTGCAAGAGAATGTGATTTATGAAAAGAGGTCAAGTGCAGTGCCAAACATATGGTACAAAAACAAAGAAACCGATACTATTTGGTGGAAAGATGACCCTACAGTTATCGGAGTGTGGATATTTAGCTTTGACAAAACCACTGAATTTAATATGTTCCATGATTATCCTTATAAATTAACAAAAGAGCAGAAACAGGTTTTTGATAAAGAAAATCCCGAATGGGCGGATTTCTTTAAGGATAGAAAATAACAGATACAAGATTTCTAATTTTTAATTAGATAAATCTCTGATGTACAATATAATAAAAAGCCCACAGACCCGATCACATTGATCGCATCTGTGGGCTTTTGAAATTTTACCACACATCATATATCTTAGCCTTTTCCTCGTTGAAATCATCAGGAAGCGTTCCGATATCCCAGCCGGAGTTGGTAGTTTCTATGTAAAGGTAATGGCTGCCATTATAATCATAGTACGTGCCGGGGGCATCGTCTGTTGCCTTTACTCCTATTGCAACGTGTTCAGGAAGCTCGATAAAAATGCAGCCATAGCCAAGCTCTTTGAACAAAGCACCCAAAAGTATGGACGAGTCCTCACAATCACCGCACTGGTCATAAAGCGTTTCCAGAGGATATTTTGGAAAATCAGTATATCCCGTTGAGGTCATGTCGTCAACATACTCTATGCTCTGCACGAAATTTGCAGTTTCTCTTATAGTCTCAGATTCGCCATAGCCGCATTGGTCGCAAAGGCTTTTTATTTCGTCTGCAAGCTGTTTTACGAGCTTATGATTATTGTCGTCACTTACATAGTTATGATAATCCTTCACATATGAGTATCTCAAAAGACTATGATAATATTCATACATATCGTCCTGAATATTCATTGATATTTCAAAGGTATATCGTTTGTCATAGCTCGTCCAGTTAAAAGTCCTTTTCGACCATGTGGGGTCTGCAGGCTGAACATAGTCAGGCTTTCGGTCGTCACGAGGCTCATATCCGTCCTCATCAGTGACTATGGGTGTTTGCTGAGTAACTGCGGTAGTGGTCTGCTGTGTTGTTGTGGTGTATGTGTCGTATGTATTCAATCCCGGTCTTTTCTCTGGATACAGAAATTCATCAATTGTATTGCTAAATGCAAAATATACGCCCACTGCCACACAAATAGTAATAAGTATTTTCTTCATATATTCGTCCTGTTTTTAGCTGATTTATGGCTTTTGTCATATGTACATTATACTACAAGACGGTATAAAATACAATACTATTAGATATACTTTACGAATTTGTTCTTATTTTTGCTATGGTTTGATATTTTGCTAAATAGTTGAAATTTGTGAGGCGGTGGATTTCATTCTCACCTTTCGTGAATTTCTGTTATATTCATAGCATCTGACCTAACGGAACATTTTTTGTGACAATGAAGATCTATGCCATTGTCGATAGAGTCCTTTATGGCTAGTTTGTGTATGAAAAAAGCACCCGTTAAGGTGCTTAGTTCCGATGTTTGGGTATAAAAATACCGCCTCGCCGTAGCGGAGCGGTAGAATTATTTACATCTTTTCGATTTCATTTTCATTGCAGTCATACAGCTTCCATTCGCCACCATAACCACCTGCTGTTCCTTTTGTATCACTTTCAACAACATAGTTCGTTTTGCCGTTAATATTTGATTTGTCAATAATAGTCCCGACTATGCTATTTGACTTGATCTTTACTTTGTCATATAATTTAAACATTATCGCTCATCCTCTCTATGTGCAGTTATAATGCGTGGGATACTCTCAGGAGTATCTTTTTGCCAAACTGTTCTGAAACGTTTCTTTTCGTTTACTCCTAACTCAGCAAATATACTAAATCTTTCAACGCCACTATCAGAAACAACTTTATCGACCGCTTTGCTATAATCAAAGCAAGTCTTTAAATCCTTGTCAAGAAGTTCAAAATCTGTTGTTTTATAGCTAACACTGAAAAATTCCTCTGAGTGTTTTGCATTCGGTTTCAAAAAGAACTTATTGATTTTGTCAGGGGTAATTTCACACTTATTGTTTTTTATTATATCACTTTTTACGTTTTTGTCAACACCACTGCCATAATACTTCTCCCTGTCATAATCCCTATGCAGCACCTCATTATGCTCATCAACGAACACCTTTAATTCCTGCTGAGCCTGCCTGAGTTTTCGGCGGTATTCCTTTGCTGTATCAAGGTCGCAGGTGCCTGCCGCAAAGCGTTTGAACTTGCGTATCTTTCGCTCCATTGCACGCTGTTTCTGCTCAAGCTCTCGCTGCTCTTTTATCTTCTCCGCCGGTATCGGCTCAGGTATCTGCGTTCTGCCGTGTATATACTGCGTCATTGTGTGACGGCAATTCGGGTGAAATAGCCCGTTCTTTACGGCGTATGACAGCAGCCAAAACCACTCTCCGCAGTAACTCAGGAACGATCTTTACAGGTGTTTGTTCAATACTTACTCTTTCCCGCCCAATATCTTTTCCACATTCACTGCATCTTATCGGTTCTTCTGCCCACATTGTTAAACAATAATTGTTCATTCAAAAACTCCTTTCTTTATAAAATGTTTACTTCATTACATTTTGACATTTATTTGCCAAATATATTGTATCACACATCAAAACGATCTGTCAAATTTAAAAGCGAACAAATTTGGACAGTTGCACTTTTGTATAATACACATTCCTTAAAGTATACAGATTTCTGGAATATAACAAAAAGAGAATTAATTAAAAAGGCGCAAAAAGTGATATTTGAAGATAGCCAAGAATTCTTGCAAATGCTTTTTGACATAGCAAAAAAAGAAAGCATATATATTTATCAACGAAAGGTACCCAGAAAAAGATACAAGCAGCACCACGACAGATCACCATAACACTGTTTATAATTATAAATAAAATTGTATTACTTGATATATTAGTTCAACTTATAAGATAAGAAAATAAATGACATATTATATATTCAAAATAAAGAAGATATATCGTTTTAACGCAAATAATAGTTGTTTATTTTTCATATCACGTTTACCCTTAAAAAGCAATAGCTCAAATAGTTTCAAAGAAAAAATCAGCGGATCGCACAAACGTGTTAATGCTTCATTGGCAATATTGCTGTAAAGTTTGAAGATAACGCATTAAAAAATAACAAATTTTCATTTATATAAACGTAAAACTGTAATAAGTAAGCAAATAAATAAGAAATAAGGATGTTAGTGTTTCATTATTTTTTATCATAACTGGCTCACTTTTTTATTAGCGAAGTGGCTCAGTTTTTTATTGACAAAGCACCTATAATTAGCTGCAAGATAAAAAAAGATGTAATTGACTTATATGTTATATCTATCTCTTTTCTTATACTGCTCATAATAAAATAGAATAATAAGTTACTCGGTATCTTTACTTATTCAAGCTTATAACAAAGATACTATCAATCGTGAAATTCACTGTCTTTCTTATTATATAATGAGTGTTCAACTTAGATAGTTGATATTTTCCGCCAATCAGTTTGTACATTATATCCAAATACGTTTGCTATTACTTGTCAAAAATGCATAAACTTCAAATATAATTTTATTTTTTTTTTGATAAAAGGCATTGACTTTTGAACAGAAATATGATAAGATAAAACTGTTAAAAGAAGTATAAGTTTAGGGTATCTAAGTCATTTAGGTGCTCTTTTTTTTGTATCAAAAAATAGAGAGCTCACATTCGTAAAAAAAAGAATGTGGGCTCTCTTTTTGCTTTTTTGTCGTGTTTACGAAATATGACAAAAAATTCACCTCAGCAATTCCAACAGGAAACATTTGTTGAAGTAAATTTAAAAAATAAAAAATCTGAACATGCTCATGATCCATATTGTGGCATGTCAGCTCAACAAAAGTATTTTACGTTAAAAAAAACAATATCTTTAATTTGAAATAATTCATGCTATACTATTTGCTATTGATTTACGTAATATGAAATTGACAAGCTCAACGATACTAACAAGGAAATACTTGTTTAAAAAGTCCAACATTGCATTCCTGATTTTCGGAAACGCAAAAAAACAGTTTTGTAAAAAAATATAATACTCCCAAAATGGTTCCACTAATTGTTTTTTAGATCAATTAGTCTACCTGACCAGTAGCGCGAGGTTCGGCGTAAGAGAGCCACTAACACTATAAAGGTGTCCACTGAGTATGTCTTTCGAAAGACATACGTCTTCATTTGGTGGTCGGTCTATAATCCGATTCACTGGCCTTTGGTGCTGCTAAATAACACCTTTATACTGTTAGTATCAACCGCACTTGCCCCCACCGACACACAAATTAAGAACCATAAAAAGGAGTATTTCGATGAGCAAGTTTAAAATTGTAAATAGAATTATCGACGGTAAAAATGTAGAAGTAGAAATTGGTAACAACACGTTGCAGTATGTCTTAACAAATAGGCTAACTGGAATGCGCTCATTCGGTCAAAAGAAACACCGATTCAAGGTTTTAAAAAAGAGAAAGAAAGCTAAGGCTGTTAAGAGTCTAAAAAACAAAGGCTTTAAAGATGAAGAAATCAAAGAAATCTTGAAAGGAATAAACACTTTTAAATGGAAGATATTCTCTGAAGGCACTTTCAATCGATATCTCGGTGTATTAAAACAATTTTGCAAATATCTTAAAGAAAAGTTTCAGACAAGTCACCTAACAATGTTCGAGGCTGAAAAATATATACAGGAGTACATTGATGTACGAGAAGCAAGGGGGTTATCAGCTGATACTCTCAACACTGATCTTTCTGCACTTTGTAAAGTTTTCGGAAGAAGGACAATTGAATTTAGACACCCTCCTCGCCATGGGGTTCATTTAAAGAATGATCCGACAAAATACAATACTGAAACGGGTGAAACAACCCGTGATGTTGCATTAACCACAGGTTAAGACGCCGCGAGCTCGGCCACTTAAAAGTCGATGATATAAAATTCATTGACTTTGAAACTGTTCACATATTCAGTGTGGGTAAGGGCGGTAAGCATAATCGCACAGTATTGAAAGGAATTATCGCAGTGGCAAAGCTAAAAGAATATATTAGTCGTGCAGAGAAAATGAATAATGATTTCTTGTTGACAAAGGCAGAAGCACGCGTTCCAGATGGGCTCCACTATTGCAGGGCAATGTGCGCTCAGAATACATACTATGCCGTTTTGCGGGAAATGGAAAATGATCCTGCAAAGCGTGCAGAATACATTCAGAAAATCAAGGATGAGTTTAAACGCTGCGGTAGAAAACTCAAAGAGAATCTCGACAAACCTTATCGACTTCGAGGATATAACAGAGAAGCAGCATTATCAATCGGCAAGCCAATTGTCTACGATCGTGTTGCGGCGATGTATGTTAGCCTGTTCATACTCCACCACTTCCGTACAGATACTACTATCTTGCATTATTTGGTGAAATAACATCTTATATATGCAAAAAGCAAAGCCTGTTCATTATGGGCTTTGCTTTTTTTGTATTTAAACGTGCTAAAGTCCAACCAAGTTTATCAACATAGAATGGGTGTGTCGGCGTAGCAGAAATTGTTTCGCCATTTACACCAATATGGACAAGTTCGTCAGTTTCATTGATATAGGTTTCGGTTACTGTTTTAACAGCTACTTCACCCGTCAACTCGTTCTCCGAAAGAACCCTATCGCTGACTTCGATTTCTTCAATCGGTTCTTGTCCGTCCTCAGTAGTTACAAGTGTACCAGCAACAAAGCAATACAATGTTACAAATACTTTAACATATCATTAATCGACTAATTGAACTCAACTCTTTAGCATCTCTAATTTTTATAGGTACTATAAATTCCATGTAATGACACACTGAATATCATCATCATCTGATTCAATATACTTAAAGCTTAATATAAATTCATTAAAGGAATTTGCAGCTAAATACAAGCCATTAGCTCTATCTTCATCTTCATGATAAAGATGATATATTTTATTAAAATTCTCTTTCTGAATGCCAATGCAGATAAAATCCCCTGCTGCACGTCCGATTGGAAGTACTCTATCACCCCATATTGCAATAAAGTTGTCAACATTGCTAATAAACTCCAAATTATAGAAGTAATCTATTACCTCCATTCCATCTTCTGAAGTTAATTTTGATTTTTCAATCATAGGATAATAATAATCATCGTTAACATAGCAAGAATAATAAGAAGTCAAGAATTCTTTATATTCTTCCGGCACCAATATACCGTATTTTTTTTCAAACTTCTTCAAATCGTTTATAGACAATTTCTTTTTACTATTATTACAATCCTTGTCCAATATTTCATTAAGTTTCTTTTTTATAATTTTATCCATTTTATATTACCACCTTAGTTATTTAGAATTCTTAAATCAGAAGCTGATCCAATATGAGGTATATTAGCATGTAAATCAGTCGGAATCAACTGTATTTCAGTTAAACTAGAATGATGTGGTGTTAGCCCCTTGTTTTTCAACCACTTTTTAGCCTCTTTTTGACTTCTAAATCCCATATTTTTCTTTATCTCTTTATATACTAATCTAAAGTCTTTATCAGTTCCTGTTAAGACACCACTTTTAAAATTCAAGGAACCCTTACTCCATTTTGAAAAATCAGGACGTCCATTTTTAAATGGTATAGACTCACCATTAGTAATTTTATTTACTGCATTATTGGATGATTTCCAATTGCTTTCACCAGGGATACCATCCCAATCACCATTACTTCGAGGTAATCTTGATTTTTCACAATCATTATGTACAAGTACCGAAGATTGACCTACAAAGTAAGTATGAAAATCCTCAACCTCAAAGTTATAAACCTTGATAGGTGATTCAAGAATTTCGTGCTGAACCCATTCAACTGTTACAAGTTCACCATTGCTGAGAACAAGAACATCTCCAGCTCTAAGACTTCTCGCCAAAGTCCAACCAAGTTTATCAACATAGAATGGGTGTGTCGGCGTAGCAGAAATAGTTTCGCCATTTACACCAATATGAATAAGCTCGTCAGTCTCATTGACATAAGTTTCAGTAACCGTTTTAACAGCTACTTCACCAGTTGTTTCGTCCTCCGAAAGAACCTTATCGCCGACTTCGATTTCTTCAATCGGTTCTTGCCCGTCCTCAGTAGTCACAAGTGTACCTATGAGATTTAGAACAGCAATTATAAAATTGCTGTTCCAAATCTTATCAAACTACGGTATCATTCTATAAACTTCCGCCCATTAGAATTTCATTTAAGTATATATTCACTATTATAAAGCAGATCAACAAGTTCATCACTAATATACATTTTTTGTGAATACCCACTTACTTTTTGATACGGAACATTTTTCTTTATCCACCTAACAAGTTTATTATACTCCTTATTGATAAAGGTTCTGTCAGCATTTTTATCATAAAAATCATATGACGTCAACCAAAGCCTTCCACACCTAATAGATTTATCAGAATGCTTAATATGTGGAATCCAATACTCAATTACAGGATTATACGATTTGTCGATACGAAATTTATTTATATCTTTTATTTGCTTCAATTTTATTTTCCCAAACAAACTCGTATATAAGCAAACACTATATTCATTATTTATGTTTTCTTTTTCAAGTTTGTATAAAATATCAAAAGAACTATCAGGTAAAAATACATATCCTTCAGCATCTAAAAAATTAATAAAGTCTTGTTTGATTTTATCGTCCATATAAAAATTAATTTGTTTTCCCATAACAATCACCTTAATACATATATATTATTGGTTCAATATCACTATTATATGGAATGAAATAAATGGGTGCACCATTATATTGAGAAGAGTTCATTATATCCTCTATGGCTTTTGATTCCCTTGACACAGGCAACCCATTTTTGTTCACCTTTCCAACCTGGTATATAGCAACTATCTCATCACCATCATATTCAACAACATCAGCAAATCGTTTGCTTTTATATCCATTATGCCCATTACTTGGTGTAAACATATCTTCTGTTTTTATTGTGTTGCCACGGCTATCAATTGAATTCTTAATCTCATCTGTTTTTTCTCTATGAGCTTCTCCTCCATTCCTACCATTAGGATTTGGGCAATCATTATGCACCAGCACCCCACACTCACCAACAAAGTAAGTATGGAAATCCTGCACCTCAAAGTTATAAACCTTGATAGGTGATTCGAGAATTTCGTGCTGAACCCATTCAACTGTTACAAGTTCACCATTTGAAAGTACAAGAACATCTCCGGCTTTAAGACTTCTTGCAAGTGTCCAGCCAAGCTTATCAACATAAAACGGGTGGCTTGGTGTTGCTGAAATTGTTTCGCCGTTTACACCAATATGAATAAGCTCGTCTGTTTCATTGATATAGGTTTCAGTAACCGTTTTAACTGCTACTTCACCTGTTGTTTCGTCCTCCGAAAGAACCTTATCGCCGACTTCGATTTCTTCAATTGGTTCTTGTCCGTCCTCAGTAGTTACAAGTGTACCAGCAACAAAGCAATAAGATGTGCCAAAGTCCTTTGCAGAACCCCACATTGACGTTCCTGTCATTGCAACTTTAAATAAGTCGCCCTTTATCTCTT
>ENA-ORNQ01000047-ORNQ01000047.1-human-gut-metagenome-genome-assembly--contig:-NODE-47-length-127132-cov-14.932592_pt1 | contig 127132 bp, 109 predicted proteins | sample MGYA00242116_ERZ509024 | MGnify/ENA primary metagenome ERZ509024 (study PRJEB26280, sample SAMEA2338697) | human gut metagenome | biome: human gut; feature: human-associated habitat; material...
GATGCGCCCTTTCGGGCGCGTACATGGGGAGACCAAGATTAGCTTAAGTTTGTGACATTGTGCCATGGCATGTCCCTACAACATTGTACGATTTGGAGTTCTTCAACATCCTCAAATTTAACGGTATATTGCCCCTAATCATCCCAATAGTGCCCCATCTACCGCACTGAGCACCTGCGGGAGCAGGGCGACCTCTCCGTCGTTGTCAATGACGATGATGCGGGGATGCCTGTGTGTCGGGGTAAATGCGGCTTGTGACGCGATGCGGGCTTTGACTTCTGCCTCTGACAGATTGTTGCGCATCATGACTCTCGCTATGCGCACTGACTCCGAGGCTGAGACTTCCCACACCTCATCTACCATGGAATCCATGCCGCTCTGATAGAGGATGGCAGTCTCGACAAACAGCATCCCATCATCTGCATGCCTGTGACACCAATCCCTGAAATCTTCTCTGACCGCTCCGTGCACTATCTTGTTAAGCACATCAAGAGCCATAGCGTCATTAAAAACCAGACCCGAAAGGCATTGGCGGTCTATCTCATTATCTTGCGTTATACAGCTGTCGGATATTTCAGATGCTATGCGTCTCTTTATCTCATCAGAAGTATCCATCAGACGGCGTGCACGGCTGTCACAATCATATACACGCCAACCCATGACTGACACCATCCGTGACACGACACTTTTTCCCGAACCTATACCTCCGCTTATCGCTATTATACGCATCCTCTAAGAAATCGTTCCCTTTAATCAGCTCTTTCTATGATATACTCCACACTATCAGGCGTAACAGTCACACCTGAGAAAAACGGTGGGACAGCCCCGATACGCACAGGTATCTTCTTCGTGACCACATTCACATCATCATAGTCCACATAAGCTCTCAGAGGATAATCCTTGTTGTAGACACCCATGGGCACGAGATATGTAAATGTCACTTTTGAAGGGAACGTTATAAGCGATGTATGCGGAGGGAGACCGACCACATCCACCGTGGCTTGACGACGCTTGGATATGAGCGGCTCAACCGGGATGGTGACCTCGACAGTCGATGGTACCACCTTGGCATCTGCCATTGACCGTACCGCCACAGTCACCTGCGTCGTATCTTTTATACCTGACATGGCTACAGGCTCAGTCACCACATATTTCATATCCGATGGAAGTGCGGTGGTAGAATACACGGTCACTGAGTCGGTGCTTGCTGTCACAGGTCCGCTCAAAGTGTACTGCAGATCCGGCTTGATATCAGCCACGACATGCAATGGCAGTCTGACACCCGGATTAGTCGTATATGCCACCCCTAAAGTGTCAGGCTTGATGGTATTGATGACAACCCCGTTGCCGAAATAATCTCTAAGCCGTGCATCCAGACGGATACGTGACACGGAGAGCCGTTCCCTTTTAGTCGCATAGTCTCTGAACTTCAGTGTCAGCTTTGGCATCGCGCCCCACTCATATCTGATAAGCTGGGCACCCTTACCCCTGACCGACACATTGATTGATGCCGGCACATTGCCCAGGATATGCACACTGTCAGGCACCTCGGCAATCTCTATCGGCACCTCATAGTCTTTAGTTATCTCCGAGTCAAGCGACAGAAGCACCCAGAACACAAACGCTATCAGTACAAACAAAAGATACATCAGCACGTCCTTCCCTTTGGAAGAACGTGCCGCTGTGGTCAACGAGGCTCGCGCCTGTCTTATCTTGTCGTATATAGGATTGTTTGATGCCATGTAATGTTCACGTCAGGCACCATCGCATGTGGCGTGGGATTATTTCTTCTCCTCGGGGTTGTTGCCTGTGGCTTCGATATCAAGAGCCGAAGGATACACTGAACCTTTGTCGACACGCAGAGAGAAACCCTTGTCCACCTCGAGCACGATATAGGTATCCTTGATGTCCTTCACCTTGCCGTAGATGCCGCCAGCCGAGATGACCTGGTCACCCTTCTGGATGCCTTCGCGGAATTTGCGTATCTCCTTCTGCTTCTTCTGCTGCGGACGGATCATGAAGAAATAAAACACCACAATCAAGCCCACAATCATGAGCATGTTCATCATACCTGAACTTGAGGCTGCGCCATCGAGGGTTATAAGATTGAAAAGCATAGTTACAATAAAGAAAAGTAAAATTGATGAGTTTCAGTTATTATTCTATCGTTCACAAAGGTAAGGAAACTATCGTGAGGGGCTGAAATAATAATTGTTAAAATTTTCAATTATCACGCATCAGCTTACCCTCTTCCTTGAGATGGTTGATGATCGAATAGAGCACGCCGTTGATAAACTTGCCGCTTCGCGGAGTGCTGTAGCTGTTGGCTATCTCGATGTACTCGTTGAGAGTCACAGGTATAGGTATCTGCGGATAGTTGAGCATCTCGGCTATGGCAACCGACATGATGATGACATCCATGAATGCCAGTCGTTCGGAGTCCCATGCCTGGTTGTCGACATAGTGGTCAACCATTGTGCGGTATTCGTCGTAGTTTTCCACCACATTGACAAACAGGTCTGCTCCGAAACGCGCATCCTCGTCGTCCTTATACTGCGGAAGCACTGGATCCTTAGCAGGTGCAGACGCAAACTTGCGGAGTGTCTTGAGCGCGAAAGTACCCATTATCTCCAGATCGTCGTTCCAATAGACCGACTTGGATTCCAACACCTCGGCAAGTTCATCGTCAGGGAGAATGATCGACTTCATCACCTGACGCCAGAAATCGCAGTCATCACTGAGAGTGGGAGACGCCAGCTCCATGTACTTCCGATACTCCTCTGACTCGAGGATGCGTTTAAGCAGGTGCGAAAGCAGGTCGGTATCGTCAGTCCACTCTCCAGGATGCTCCTCGGCGTATTCCCTGATTGACTCGTTGTCAGCAAGGAGCTTCACCAGACGGTTATCTATCAGTCGAGTATCAGGATTGAGATCCTGGCTGGTAGGCAGATACTTGTTACGTGCATTGTCGAGCTGGAGGTCATAGCAGCGGGTAATCTCCACGGGAAGAGTCAGCAGTGCATGATAGAGCTGGTAAGCCTTGTCAAGCGAACGGTCGAGTGCATTACGCGCTTCGGCGAAGCCAGAGTGTTCGCCGTCAAACTCCTCCAATGTCTTGATGAGGTTCTCGATACCAAGTTCCAGACCATTTAGAGTAAACTCATCGCTTCGGCGTGCCCCTTCCTGAAATGCCGCACTCTTCTCTATCACAGTCTTGAACATGACCGTCCAGAACTGCACATCCTCCTTGATGCCTCGGTTACGGGCACGGAGATACTTTTTGTACAAATCGGAGGATATTACCGCATTATATATGGCTGAAAGACCTGCGTCAAAATTTCCGACTGTCGACGTGCCACGGTTGATGATTGTGCGGATATCATCGTTGGCAGCAAGAGCCCGGATGATGCCTGACTGGTTGAGACGCGGATTGACAGGGATAGAGAGCTTCACCTGATCGGGAGAGACACGGTAGCCCGAAAGCTCCAGCATCAGCAGAAGCGAATCGATATAGACTGAGTATGCAAACGATTGATCCTTAGTAGGATTGGCAGGTGCGGGCTGGATTTTAAACTGATTGCGTGTCAACAGATAGGAATACAGCATCTGTACGACCTTCATGCGGATAAGGACTCGATTAATCATATCTCTATACGTTTATCTATATCAATGTTCTAAATACTAAGGAATATGTGCAGGCCTGGCTTACCATGTAGGGACATGCCGTGGCATGTCCGCTGGACACAGGATGGGATGCATCTGCTTAGAGGCGGACATGCCACGGCATGTCCCTACAACACGGCTGATGCACCCGTTTCAAGCCGAAAAATCCGACTGCAAAGTTATGAAATTTTACGCAATCTGACACACTGACTGCGCATCATATCGTCAGAAATTTGCAAAATAGTCAGTCCACACCACTTCGGGCGACAGTCCGAGCTTAGCGCGCAGACGCTGACGGTGTTTTTTAACTGATTCGGGGCGTATCAGCAGAAGCCGCGCTATATGCTTCGTGTCAAGCCCCATGCTGAGCAGGCAGCACAATCTGACATCACCCTGCGTCAGCACCGGATATGCCTCACGAAGCTTCTCTACAAAACCCGGACGCATCTCTGTAAATACTGCAGAGAACCTCTCCCAGTCATCTTCACCTGACAGCTGTGCCTTAAGTTTGACCTTGATGCGGTCAGCATGCGACTGCACCTCGGTATGTTCCGATGAGATGTTGCCAAGATCAGTCAATACATTGCTCAGAGTCTGCTCGTTTTCGACCGCGCGGAGCTGTGCCACAGTCAGACGCCGCTTCGTGTTTTCGAGATCATCATGCAGTCGCGCCTTAGTCTCCAGATGACGTCTGCGCAAGCGTATAAACAAAATCACTCCCACTGTCAGAAACAGCACTACCAACACTCCTACCGTCAGCCATAATGTCCTGACATGTTCCTCTTGCGTCTTTACGGTAGTATATTTGCTGAAATCGCGCATCTGACGCTGCGTGTTCATGCGCGCCATCTTGGTGGCTTCTTCATAAGCAGCCGCCTTGGTCTGCATCTCCGCAAACCTGTGGCTGAGCGCATCATACCGCTGGGTCATGCCTGTCTCTTTATAATACGGCAGCAATGCTTTGATGGTCTCGATGACCATCGGTGACTCATCATCAAGATATCTCTCCAATTCAGCCGCATAGTGAGCCGCAGTGTCACGCTCGCCACATTTGAGTGCATGGCTGAGTTTCTGCCCGTAGTATACCTTGACAGCGTCATGGTCTCCCACCATCCCAGCCATATACATTCCGGCAGTATCCAGATCGGCAGCATCGCCACGGAGACGGTAGAGGTCGCTGTAGACCAGCACAGAGAGTGGCGGAGACATCTGCATCAGCTCCTTCTCTGAGCGCAGGCTGTCAATCTTTGCCACATAGCGCGGATTATTCCCATCGCCGCGTTCAAGTGCTATTATATTGAAGCGCATAATGTTTTTGAGATTGTGCATTGTATCCGGCACCCATTTGAGTATCTCGCTGAAACACTCAAGTATCGTCGAATCGTCCCACACATACTCATAGGCATTGTTGAGTTCCCACAGAGTCTCCACGACCACCATGCTGTCACGCACCTCTATGAAATTTGGCAAGACACTGAAATATGTAGCCGTTTTGGATGACAGATCGGGATCCAGCACAGCCCTTTGAAGCAGCAGTCGTGAATAGAGGTAAGGAGACTGCGCAGAGTCTACCATCCCCAGAGCTTTCTTTATGACATCCATAGCCGCCTCTTGATTCTCATCAATCTCATAAAGATGACTCTTGACAAACAGCCCCGCAGCCATGGCGTTGGCTCCATCACAGCGTGATGCCATGGAGTCGACTGACCGTAATGCAGACCTGACCTCGGCATCGTCCCACGGAGCTATCATCTCCAGACTGTCTATACGGTCAAGCATCACGTCCAGACTGTCAGAGCCTGTCCCCCATGGTTTGGAATCATGTTGTCCCCCATGCGAGCAACCGCTCAGAGAGGCTACACAGAGACTACCATACAATATTTTTGTCAAAAAAGATGTGATAGGTTTCATGTGTGCAAAGGTATCCCCTTCCCCCTTAATTCGCAACATCCAGCAAGGGTTGTCCCCCTGTTTTACCCCTTGATTTTGCCATATATCCGTATGTTCGGTAGTAATTTTGCTTCACAAACAATTGAAAAATCTCTCAAGGCACTTTCCACTCCAGAGTGATGTGACCACACCTTAAATCTAAGAAGAAGCCCCTACCGTTGTTGACGGCAGGGGCTTGTTACTACACGTAGGCTTCTGATTATTTCTTCTTGAAGTGGGGAGCTACGAGATACCAGACGATGGCTGCGAGAACTGCACCTGCGAGAGGACCGACTACCATGATCCAGAAGTCACCCCAAGCATTGGGCGAAAACAGAGCCGGACCAAACGAACGGGCGGGATTGACCGAACAGTTGTCTACGGGGATACCAACGATGTTGACCAGACCGAGACCTACACCGATAGCCAGACCCGCAAGATTGCTGACACCGAACTTGCTTGTGGCACCGAGCACGATGAACACAAAGAAGAATGTCAAAAGTATCTCGACGAGCAGAGCGAGAGCCGGGGTAGCACCGGGCTGGAGCACATTGGCAGCGAGACTGTTGCCGCTGGCAGCTGTGATGCCTCCGAAATTAAAACCTGCTCCAAGCTGGAAGAGCCAGTAAAGCAGGAGACCGCCGATGGCAGCACCGATAAACTGTGCGACCCAGTAACTTATCAGATCCTTGGCAGTGAAGTCCTTATTAGTGAGGAACACACCGAGCGATACTGCCGGATTGACATGGCAGCCTGATATGCCACCGATGGCATAGCACAGACAGATGAGCACCAGGCCGAAGCACAAGCCGATGCCGAGAGTGGAGATGGAAGGACCCGCCAATACCGCGCTGCCGCAAGCCAACAAGACAAGGAACATAGTGCCGACAAGTTCGGCTACAAATTTTTTCATAGATAGAAAAACGTTTAAGTGAATATGTTGAAATTAGTTATATATGGTATCAGTGATATTTTTTAGAAACACAAATATACTGCATTTCTCCCATAAAACAACTAATTTTGCAAAATGGATTTCAAGCTTCAAGCAACAGACACCAACGGAGCTGCCCGCGCCGGACTGATAACCACAGACCACGGACAGATCGAGACCCCTATATTCATGCCCGTAGGCACTGTGGGCTCGGTCAAAGGCGTGCACATGCGCGAGCTTCGCGATGACATAAAAGCCCAGATCATCCTCGGCAACACCTACCATCTGTATCTGCGTCCAGGCACAGAGATACTGCGTCAAGCCGGCGGCTTGCACAAATTTAACGGCTGGGACCGCCCAATACTGACCGACAGCGGCGGTTTCCAAGTGTTCTCGCTTGCCGCCAACCGCAAACTCAAGGAGGAGGGTGCATATTTCCGCTCCCATATCGACGGCTCCAAGCACCTGTTCACTCCCGAAGGAGTGGTAGACATCCAGCGCACCATCGGCGCAGACATCATGATGGCTCTTGATGAATGTCCTCCCGGCACATCCGACTATTCATACGCCCGCAAATCTCTCGACCTGACACTCCGCTGGCTGCGCCGCGGATGGGACCGCTACACCTCCACCGAAGGTCTGTATGGTTACCGTCAGGCATATTTTCCTATAGTTCAGGGCTGTACCTATCCTGACCTCAGGCGCGAATCGGCAAAATTCGTAGCTGACCTCGGAGCTGACGGCAACGCCATAGGCGGACTGGCTGTCGGGGAGCCGGCAGAGGTGATGTATGACATGATAGAGGTGGTCAACGAAATCCTCCCCACTGACCGTCCGCGCTATCTGATGGGTGTGGGCACACCTGCCAACATCCTTGAGGCAATAGACCGCGGTGTAGACATGATGGACTGCGTGATGCCCACGCGCAATGGGCGCAACGGCATGCTTTTCACACCCAACGGCATCATGAACATGCGCAACAAGAAATGGGCAGACGATTTCTCACCCATTGACGAGACAAGCGAATGCTTCGTCGACCAGGTATATTCCAAAGCATATCTTCGCCACCTGTTCATAGCGCAGGAACTGCTTGCCATGCAGATCGCATCCATCCACAATCTCGCCTTCTACCTGTGGCTCGTCCGTGAAGCCCGCAAGCACATATTAGCCGGAGACTTCAAGCTGTGGAAGACCGAGATGGTGGAGCGCGTCACCCGAAGACTGTAACCTACTAAAATCCTATCCTTTAAGCAATGTTCAAGATCCTTGACGGATACATCATACGCAAGTTTCTCGGCACATACGTCTTCGCGATTATCCTGATACTCGCGATTACCATCATGTTTGACATCAACGAGAAGCTCGACGCATTCCTAAAAGCTCCTCTCAAAGCCACAGTCTTTGACTATTTCGTCAACTTCCTCCCCTACTTCGCCAACCAGTTCAGCCCGCTGTTCACATTCATCGCCGTCATCTTCTTCACCTCCAAGCTGGCTGACAACAGCGAAATCATCGCCATGCTCTCATCGGGCATGTCATACCGCCGCTTCATGCGCCCCTATCTCGTGTCGGCTACAGTCATCGCCATAGCCACATACCTACTGAGCGCATACATAATACCTCCAGCCAACGTCAAACGCATCGAATACACCAACACCTATGTGAAAAACAAACGTGTGGACTATGGCACAAATATCCAGATGAAAGTAGCCGACGGTGAGATAGCATACATGTCGCGCTACGATGCGTTGACCAAGACAGGATATAAGTTCTCGCTTGAAAAATTTGACAAAAAGAAACTTGTGTCACGCCTGACTGCCCAACAGATTCGCTGGGACACCCTCTACAACTGGCAGGTACGAGACTACATGATACGTGATTTCAGCGGCACACGCGAGACGATACACCGCGGCACTATGCTCGACACCGTGATACCGTTCGAGCCGCGCGACTTCCTCATAGCCAAAAACGACCATGAGACCATGTCGACTCCCGACTTGCAGGAGTACATCAAGCGGCAGAAAGAGCGCGGATTCGCCAACATCAAGAGTTTCGAGATCGAAAACCACCGCCGCTACGCCATGTGCGCCGCCGCGTTTATCTTGACCGTCATAGGCATGTCGCTCTCGTCACGCAAGGTCAAGGGCGGCATGGGACTCAACATCGGCATCGGTCTGGTGCTGAGCTTCAGCTACATTCTCTTCATGACCGTCACCTCCACCTTCGCCGTCAGCGGCTTGACATCCCCATTCGTGGCAATGTGGATCCCCAACGTCCTCTACCTCATCATCGCCTGCCTCCTCTACCGCAAAGCCTCCCGCGCCGCATAAAATATCTACAGGTTGATGTTATGTTTGTGCGCAGTATCGCGTATATAATATGACCCATCAATTCATCATCAACATCCTCACATATCATGCCCATCATATACAAGCTCTGCATAGTCATTTCACTCCTGTCGTTGTCACCGGTTGCCATTCACGCGAGAACCGTAACAGGCAGAGTGTTGTCAGACACCGATTCCACTGCCCTTGCAGGGGTTTCATGCCGTCTTAACGAGGCTACCATGCTTATGACAGGAGGTATCACTGACAAGGAGGGGCTCTTCAGGTTGGAAACAAACGCCACAACAAATCTCGCACTTGACATAGCATGTACAGGATATAACCATACTGAAATACATATCCCATCCGGGACCAAGGACATCAGCCTCGGCGACATATATCTCAGCGAGGGATTGAACCTCGACGAAGTGACAGTCACAGGACAATCCACCACAGACTCACGTGGCCGCACCATCATATATCCCGAAGCATCAGATGTCAAGGCATCTGCTACCTCCATCAGCTTATTTCAGAAACTTCCGATCGCAGGGCTTGATGCCAATCCTATCAACCGCACACTCACTGTCGACGGTGGCACACCGGTGATATTGATCAACGGAGTGCCATCGACAATGGACGATGTCAACGCTCTGATGCCCAAAGACATAGCCAAGATAGAATTTTCACGGGTCACCCCGCCCCGATATGCTGACAAGGGCAACTCGGGACTCATCAGCATCTCCCTCAAGAAGCGTAATGATGGCGGACAAGTGTATCTGTGGACACGCAGTGCGGTCACCACGGCATTTGTCGATGCCAATCTGCGTGCGTCATACCATCAGGGACCATCGCAATTCACTCTGTCATATAATCCATCATGGCGTAATTACCAGGAAGTCTACGACCATACCTATGAATCCTATATAGGCAGTGATTTCCGCGTAAATCTGGTAGAGGATGACCGAAATCCCTTTAACTACCATACCCACAAGATGCAGGCGAAATATGACTACAGCCCTGACACATCCACACTCCTCTCAGTCACATTCCGTGCCACACCATCCTATAATAAATCACGGTACATAGGCACCACATATGACTCTTATCTCGGAGAATACGACGTGAACAGGCACACCTCAAGCAGTGATTTCTCGCCTTCGCTTGACCTGTTTTTCCGAAAAGATTTCAACGAGAAAAATTCTATTGAGGCACAGGTGGTAGGCACGCTCAGCAATACCGACTACCGCCGTGACAATCAGTATACTTATACAGACGGCAGCACGAGCGACTATCTGATGGATGTTGACAGCCGCCGCCGCTCGCTCATATCGGAAATCAGTTACAATCATGATTTCAGTGACAAGACTTCACTGTCAGGCGGATTTCAGAATACACTGTCACGCAGCACCAACACCTATCTGACATCGGACTACAAACCTGTACTGACCGAAAACAACAATTATATCTATGCACGCCTCGGACAGCAAATCGGCAAGGTGTATCTTTCACTATCTACAGGTCTGAAAATGTTCTGGATCAACAACGACCTCAACCGACGACATTTCATACGCAACCGCACACAGGCACAGCTGTCATGGAACGCCGGTTCACGCTGGAGCATCCAGGCAGCTTTTGTCTACGGTCCGGTGATTCCTTCCCTCTCCCAGCTGACCGATTATCCCCAGCAAGTATCTCCATATCTGGTGTCTAACGGCAATCCAGAACTTAAAGTGACTGACAGCTTCGTCTATCAACTGATGCCGAGCTACCGGTTCAAGAAATTCTCGACCTCGCTTCTCCTATCCTACCGCCATGCATCAAACGCTGTGATAGGCGACATGACATATCTTGGCGACAACCTTTTCTTGTCACAATCAGTCAATGCACGGCGCAGTCGAGTATTCGAGTCAAACCTCAACATGAAGCTCAATGACATATACGGATTTGGAGCTAACGTAAATCTCGGCGTTTCACACTATTACTGCACAGGTGCCGACTGGTCCAACAAGCTGACTTCGTTTGATGCAAGTTTCTCAATATGGTGGAACAAAGGTCCATACACCATCTCATACTGGCGCAAGATTCCTGGTAAGTACCTGAGCGGACACTATGTGATGAAGGATGAAAACGGTGATGCCCTCAGCTTTGAGTTCAATCCCGACAAGCACTGGACCTTAGGTGTCGGCTGGATGTATATGTTCACCCCCAAGGGTACACAGTATCCGACATGGAGCTATTCAGAGGTCAATCCGGCATATCGCGAACGTTACATCAAGAACAACGGCAACATGGTGGTGCTATCTGTGAGCTACAATGCCGACTTCGGAGCGATATTCCGTTCGGCGAAGCGTAACCTCAACAACTCCGACACAGGGTCTTCGCTTCTACGCCTGTAATCATATGACTGATATTTTCGCATGCTTCGGCTGCAATGGCTGTCTAATTTTGTGAGACAATCACAAAATTAGACTTGACCATGACTACCTCATCTATCACCCTGCGCCGTAAATCCACTTGGACGCGCCCTGTATCGCGTAAATTCTACCAGTACATCCGTCAGCAGATAATGGCGACGGTCGCCGTGTCGCCTGACTTGGATCAGAGATATCTGCTTGAGCTGTTTGACTACTATCTCGAACACGGCAAACTGCGCGATGACACTTATAACATAGCCCGCATCATCTTCTCACTCATAACGCCCCAGATTGACAAAGCCATAGTCCGCTCGCGCCGTGCCCGCGAAGCTGCCATGCGCCGCCGAGAGGTCCAACAACATACAGAATCCCCCGAGCCGACCCAACCAACCGAAGCAGCCCAGCCACAATCCGAAAAACGCATCCAACGCCGCCAGGAAGCCATCGAACGCCGCCGTCTCAAACACCGGAAACGCCTCGCCCGCCGCCAACACTCCGACACTCAGGATTGTAGGGACATGCCATGGCATGTCCGCCTAGCAGACATAATGTAACCGCCTGCATACATGATGCAACTGCTCGGGGATGCGGACATGCCACGGCATGTCCCTACACCCTTGCAAATGCTCATTATAAAAAAGCATCGCCCAGGCGGCGCGAGGGCTGCATGGGCGATGCTTTGGTATGGTCGGAACCTGAGGATGGGTCAGGCGTGGTGACGCTTGGGGGTGTCGGTGCGACTGTTGAGTGATGTGCGGATGGTGTCGAATATGGAGTCGACAGAACCGAGACCGTGGATGGCGTGATAGTTGCCTTGCTGCTGGTAGAAGTCGCGCAGGGGGCTGGTCTGGGAGTGGTAGACCTTGAGACGCTGGTTGATGGTGTCGAGATTGTCATCACTGCGTCCGCTTTCCTTGCCACGGTTGAGGAGTCGTGTGACGAGTTCGTCATCGGGGACTTCAAGACCCACTACAGCATGGAGTTTAGAGCCGCGCTTCTCAAGCATCTCGTTGAGGGCGTGAGCCTGCGGGATTGTACGGGGAAAACCGTCAAAGATCACACCGTCTTTAGCCTCAGGATTGCTGTCAAGGACATCTGCGAGGATGTCGATCATCAGAGAATCAGGGATAAGATTGCCCTTGGAAATGTAGCTGTCAGCCACCTTGCCAAGCTCGGTACCCTTGGAAATGTGTTCACGAAGCACATCACCGGTCGAAATATGGAACAGTCCGTATTCATCGATGAGCTTTGCGCTCTGCGTACCTTTACCACTGCCGGGAGCACCAAAAATTACCAGATTGTACATGAGTAGATTATATTTTATTGGAAACTTATTATCTGTTCTTTTTTACCTCAGAGAAGGGGAAGCAGTCACAGTCTGCCATCACGGTCAGACCGTCAGAAATTCACGCCTCATCGTCATGATGCTCGCTGAGCACCCAGATGTCACGCAGATTGCGACCGAGACCGTCAAGGTCAAGTCCGAAACCGATGATGAAAGCCGAGGGAATTGTGAATCCCACGTAGTCAGGCTTGACATCCTGACGCACGGACTCGGGCTTATAGAGAAGCGATGCGAGGCTTATGCTCTTAGGGTTGCGGGCTTCGAGATCCTTGACCAGCTTAGCCATAGTATTGCCAGTGTCGATGATATCTTCCACCACTATGACCCTGCGGCCTGTGATATCTTCACTCAGACCCGCTATCTCCTTGACTTTGCCGCTTGTCGATGTACCTTCGTAACTTTTAAGCCTGATAAACGTTATTTCAGCATCGATGTCGAGGTCTCTGAAAAGGTCGGCGGCAAACGGAAATGCACCATTTAGCACGCATATCAGCAGAGGGATGTCATCCTTGAAATCATCTGACATCTGGGCTGCAAGTTCTTTGATTCGCGCAGATATGCGGTCACGTTCGATATAGGGCTCGAATGTCAGACCTTTGTAAGTGACACGTTTCATCGGGCTTCGGTTGTTAATGTAAAAGGAGGTTATACGGGTTGATGACAGTAGCTTTTTACTGCTGCAAAATTACAAAAAAAATGTACCTTTGCAGACTGACAGATGAAAATATTTATATGAAAATTTTCAATAACGAAGATATACGCGCCATTGACCGTGCCACGATTGAAAACGAGGGTGTTTCCTCGCTCCAACTGATTGACCGGGTAGCAGATGGCGTGGCAGCGGAAATAATGCGCCGCTGGCGTCCGACCAAGCCTACCGCCATATTTGCCGGACCAGGCAACAACGGCGCGGATGCCCTCGCTGTGGCGTATATACTCATCGAAAACGGCTGGCAGCCTGAAATATACCTTTTCAATATAGGTGGCAACCGTCTGTCACAGGATTGCCTTCATTACAAGCAGGCACTTGAATCGATGCATCCGGCTCCTATGCTGACCGAGGTCACCAAGAGCTTCAACATGCCTGACATCAACAGCAACTGGCTTGTCATAGACGGACTTTTCGGCTCAGGACTGCACGATCCGCTGCCTGGGGGTTTCCAGTCAGTGGTGCGCAATATCAATGACAGCGGTGCCAAGGTCGTATCAATAGATGTGCCATCTGGACTTTTTGCCGACTGGAATGCCAATAATCCGGCTCGCAATATCGTACACGCCACTCTTACAATCGCCATCCAGTTTCCGCGACTCGCCTTCCTGCTGTCAGACAATGCCAAGACCGTGGGCGAATGGCAGATGCTTGACATCAACCTGAGCGAAGACGCCATCCGACGCACTCCCACGAAATTCTTCTTGGTGGAGCGTCACGAAGTGCGCCACCTGCTCAAACCTCGCGGCGAATTCACATCCAAAGCCGATTACGGCTCAATGCTGCTCGTAGGCGGCAGCTTCGGCATGATGGGGGCTGCCGTGTTTGCCGCCAAAGGCGCCTTGCGGTCAGGAGTGGGCAAACTCACGATACATACCGCCCGGTGTGGCTACAACATCTTGCAGATGTCAGTGCCTGAAGCCCTCTTTAATGCTGACAAACATGACATCGTGGTCAGCGAAGTCAAGGCTTTCCAAAAATATTCTGCCCTGGCAGTAGGTCCGGGACTCGGTGTCAACGAACTTACCGCCAACGCACTCGATACACTCATCAAGTCGATGGAACACCCGGCAGTGTTTGATGCCGATGCCCTCAACTGCATTGCTCGCCGCCAGTCGCTCCTCAACCATCTGCCTCCGCTCTCCATCCTCACTCCCCATGAAAGGGAGTTTGACCGCATATTCGGTCCGCAGGCATCAGCCGAAGCCCGACTGCTCAAAGCCATTGAGGTGTCGCACCACTACAATGTCATCATTGTGCTTAAAGGGCGTTATACAGCCATCGTGCGCCCTGACGGACGTGTGTACTTCAATTCGTCAGGCACCCCTGCCATGGCTACAGGCGGCAGCGGTGACGTGCTTACGGGAGTAATCGGATCGCTGCTCGCCCAAGGATACAAACCCGAAGTGGCTGCCGTGTGTGGAGTATTCATCCACGCCTGGGCAGGAGAGCTCGCTGCCGAGGTCCAGGGCGAATACGGAGTGATAGCCGGCGATATCGCCGACAATATAGGCAAAGCGATCGCCCAGATAATGGAATGAACATCAACCACTCAACCTGTAATCACAATCTCTACATGTCAAGACGCAACATAATCATATCAATGGCAGCCACAGCGATAAGCCTCTCGGCTGCCATCACTTCGTCGGCTCAGAACACCACAAAACTCACAGCTACCAAAGCCAATGACTACGGGCTGGTATACACGCTTCCGTCGGCAGTGATCAATGTCACACTTGAAGCCGAACGCACAGAGTCACGCCCGGGTGAATTTTACAATTATGCCACGAAATACCTGAAGACTTCCCCGATACAGAGCAAGTCACAGAAATGGACTCTATCAGGTGTACAGCTGACACAGACGGCTGTGCCTGATGACGAACAGAGATATAACGTGCAGTTTAAAAGCGGCACTCCCGTCACCATAGTTATAGATTCCAACAATGCCCCCGTCAGCATCAACGACGAAGGGTATGCACCCCAACCTGCAGAGAAGCCGACACTCCAACCCCGACAGGCTCAGCCGAGCATCCTCGACACGCCTGCCGCCCGACAGGCGATGACCGAGGAAATGATACAGAGCACATCCACGGCAAAACGCGCCGAGCTGGCAGCTGACAAGATATTCGAATTGCGCCAGAACCGCAACGACATAATCTCAGGCAACGCCGACGGCATGCCTAAAGACGGACAAGCCATGCAGCTCGCACTCGATAATCTCACTCAGCAGGAGGAGGCTCTGACCGCCATGTTTACCGGAGTGACCGTGTCATCGTCAGAAATCGCAACCTATACATTCGTCCCTGGCGAAGAATCACAAAAGATAGTCATAGCCCGCATCTCCCCTGTCAAAGGTCTTATCGCCGCCGATGACCTCGCCGGCGATCCGATATACCTCAATTACAAGGTTGTATCCAAAGGCACCATGCCGCTGACTGACAAAGGAGAAGAACGACGTTTTCCCAAAGGCGGTGTCGCATACCGTATACCCGGCACAGCCGAAATATCCATCATCTACGATGGAAAAGAATTAGACAAGAAGACCCTGCACATCCCCCAGCTGGGCGTGGTGTTCGGCATGGAGCCGTCAATGTTCTCCGACAAGAAAACTCCAGGATACGCCCACTTTGACCCGCTCACCGGAGCAATCAAAGAAACAGGCATCGCCACCGTCAACCGCTGACCCCAAACAACAGCCTCGCAAAGGCTGTTATATGAATATACGCACATCCCACAATCGAAAAAAACTCATTTATGCTCAAATTTTTCAAGAAAAGCCCCAAAGAGGCTGTACCGCTTCCTATATATACCGATATACACTGTCACATAGTCCCCGGCGTAGATGACGGATCGCCCGATGTAGCCACCTCAATAGAATTGCTTACCCGAATGCAGAGCTGGGGTATTAAACGTATATATGCAAGCCCCCACGTGGCTGACGATGTATTTGAGAACTCACCTGATACACTTGATCCAGCTCTCGAAGAGCTTCAGGACGCGGTCAAAAAATCCAATCTCGGCATCGAAGTCGAGCGCCATGCCGAATACCGTATAGGAGAGCTTTCCTCCCGCCAGATCGAGCAAGGCATAGCCACAACCCTTCCCAAAGACTACATACTTATAGAGAACTCATTCATGCAGGAGCCATGGGATCTGGAAAATGTAGTATTCAACCTGAAACTAAAAGGACTCGTACCTATTCTTGCCCATCCCGAACGCTACAAATATTATAATTCAGCCGGTTCGACAGGCAAACAAAGATATACCGAGCTACACCACAAAGGACTGCTCTTTCAGACCAACATACTTAGTCTTGCCGGACATTACGGCTCAGCAGACCGTGACACAGCCGAATGGCTTATCAGCCAGGGATTTGTAGACTTCCTCGGCACCGACCTCCATAACCATAGCCACGCCGACACGATAGAGGCATACCTGCGCACCAACAAAGCCCGCAAGCATTTCGAAGCCCTCCAGGGACGTCTGCTCAACGACACGCTCTGATTACGAAGGAACCACACTAAATGCCGACAGCGTCAAACCAAAACAATTTCGCAAACTTACGATATCGGATGTCACCTTTTGCGTCTTCTCTGTGTCTAACAATCGAGAATTCTCAAAATAACGATATTCCAATAACTTCTAAAAACAGACATTTATGTTTTGGTTAGTACAACTTCTCGTCCCCATCTGCGTGTGTGTAGTGCTCCCCGTGATCATTGTATGGATAATATTCCGCTCAGTAACCAACAAGGACAACAAGAACGCTGAAATCATCATCAAGGCTATTGAGAGCAATTCTGCCATTGATGCCGACAAGCTTGTTGAAGCATTAAGCAAGAAACAAAAAACGCCCAGACAAATCCTTGTCGACCGACTGTTGACCGGCTGCATATTCAGCTTCATCGGTCTTGCAAGTGCCATATACGGCATCTATATTCAGTGCACCCAGCCCGACACCAGCATCCAGAACATAGCATATCTCGTAGCCGGATTTACCTTTGCAATAGGCATAGCGTATCTCATAGTATGCTATGTCACCCGCAAGGCTCTCAAGGAAGATTGCGAAAAGTAATCGGGAGCCATGACTGAACAGCAATTCATTCATCACGTTGAGAGCTGCCAGAAAGCGATCCGCCGCTTTCTGACCGCTCTCTGTTGTGGAGATTGCGCCTTAGCCGATGATTTAGCACAAGAGACTTTTATAAAAGCATACCTTTCATGCGAAACCTTCCGCAAAGATTCGCAATTCACAACCTGGATTTACAGGATTGCGTACAACACGTTTCTCAATCACAAAAGGTCACACCGGTATGTCGAACCATTGGAGACGGCGTATGATGTGGCAGAGACCGAACGGAGTGATGGCCAATTCAAGTACCAGGCACTTCATAACGCCATGGAACGATTGTCCGCGAAAGAACGGATGGCAATCCTGCTTCATTATATGCAGGGCTATGCCATACACGAGATAGCAGAGATTACCGACTCATCGGCAGATGCTGTCAAACAGCAACTTTCAAGAGGCCGCCAACATCTTAAAGCATTTTATAAGGAGGAATAAACCATGGACGAAAACGAATTTTCAGATCTTTTCGCATCTTACAGTCCGGAATTATCATCGGATAAATTATTCATGCTGCGATTGCAAGCCAATCTGCAAGCTGTCAGCCTGGTAAAGGAGCAAGTCCGGGTAATGCGGCGCAAGAACAGGCTTGCTGTCATAGTTGCTGCAATCACTGGTTTCCTTTGCGGAATCCTATTCGCAATCTATTACCCTGCATTTTTCACTCTCTTGAAAAGCCTTTTTGCAGCAAGCACAGCCACGGCAAAAGTATTTGCTGACTACGGGAATGTCGCTGCATGGGGGATAATCTGTTGTGTGACAGGAATAGCGGCTTACTCAGCTTACGACATCGCGCTGCTGGCAACCAAAAAGAATTTAACCGCTATCGGACTTTATCACTGAATCAGCTGACAACAGGCCCGATAGCGCATGCCTGACAAACAGTGAAGGGCTTTACTTCAAGAAGTAAAGCCCTTCACTTTGGGAGGTTCCTAGCAGATTCGAACTGCTGTAAACGGTTTTGCAGACCGCTACCTAACCACTCGGTCAAGGAACCATATCGTTTGTGGTTTGCGAGTGCAAAGTTAACGTTTAATCGTGGATTATGCAAATATTCGGGCAACTAATTTCTCACCATTTTCATAAATTCGGGATTTATAGACCATTATAGCACCGACACGGTTTCGAACTATGGTCTGAGACCATGCCGGTGCTAACATCCCCAAAACAAGGTAAAAGTTTATCCTCGCATGACTTGGAGTGTTTCAGATAATGGTCATAAAGCCCCGGAGCACTTATCCTTGTGTGGATAAGGAGCCACAGGGGCTGTATCTATGACAGTCCTTCGACAATGTATGCTCACGATGGGATACTGCTTGGAATCGCCGATGGAGATTGGCATTATGAAGAGGTTTTATGACGTACGAGCCGCCCTGTTTTATATTAATATTATCGTTTAGAAATCGGGTAAATAGTAAAATTCGATACGCAGTTTAAAACAAGTTCTAAAGGGCGGAGCGTCAGATACCTTTCCTGTAAATCTTAGCAGCTGAACTGGAAACATCCCGTAGAAAAGTTCCAGCCAAAAGTCGTTGATAATTTCTGCAAAGCTATACATAATCTTTTGAACTGCCAAAATATTGGGCATAAAAATTGCCCAGCAGTTTAAATTTTTTCATAATCCCGTCATAATCAACCATAATGCTTATCTTTGCATCATGTACCGATACATCTTGCTAACGTTGGCGGCACTGCTAACGTCACTTTGCGCCAAATCCCAGATAAACACCGACCAGATGCTCCGCGTGGGTCAGAATGCGCTGTATTTTGATGACTACATGGTGGCTATACAGTATTTCAACCGCGTCATAGAGGCGAAACCATACCTCGCGCAGCCCTATTTCATGAGAGCGATAGCCAAGTTCAATCTGGAGGACTTCGAGGGCGCGGTCAAGGATGCCACTGAGGCTATAGAGCGCAACCCGTTTATTACCGATGCCTACGAAGTGCGCGGCGTGGCTTACCAGAACATGGGTGACACCGACAACGCCATCAAGGATTATGACCGCGCACTGACGCAGCTGCCCGACAACCGCAGCATTCTATATAACAAAGCGATGGCACTGACGTCGGTTGAACGATATGACGAAGCAAGCGACGTGTTCAACCACCTGCTTAAAGTATATCCGCGCCACAGCGACGGATACATAGCCCGCGCCCGCATGGAGATGATAAAACAAGACACCGTAGCCGCCCTCGCTGATGTCGACAAGGCTCTGGAGCTCAACCCCAAGTCAATCAACGGCTACCTGATGCGCACCGACATCAATATGGGGCGCGACAGCCTCGCATCGGCGATGAAAGATATAGACCAAGCCCTGCTCCTCGAGCCGCGCATGGCTGGGTTGTATGTCAACCGATCCCTCATACGCTATCGTCAGGACGACTATTTCGGCGCGATGGCTGACCTCGACTATGCCGTGGAGTTAGAACCGACCAATGCCACCGCCCTCTACAACCGCGCCCTGCTGCGAGCCGAGGTCCATGACAACAACAAAGCCATCAGCGACCTCACCACTGTGATAGGGCTTAAAGGCGAGGACTACCGCTCGCTATATAACCGAGCAATCCTCTACAAGGAGATCGGCAACTACCAGCTCGCGCTCAAAGACATCAACAAGGTGATAGAGCAGTATCCCGACTTCGCGGCGGCATATTTCCTCCGCTTCGACATCTACCGCGAAAAAGGTGACAGCCGACAAGCCAAGCGCGACTATGACAAGTCGCTCGCCCTTGCCAAAAGCAAGGTCAACATCATGCCCGAAAAGACGGAGGGCAATCCATCAAAAGATAACAACGCCACCGATGAAGCCACCCAAGAGGAGGTGTCGCGCCGCTTCACTACCCTGCTACAAGCCTCCAATGAGGCAGCTCTCGCCCAGGACTATAACAACGAGAGCATCCGAGGGAGAGTGCAGGACCACTCCGACGGCATAGACACAGAGCCGATGATGGCTATAAGCTACTACACCTCCACCAGCGAACTCAACCAAGGCAACGACTTCGTGCGCCAGGTCAGCAGCATCAACAAGCTCCACGAGCTCAACCATCTGCTGCTTGTGACATGCCACGTCCCTTCGCTTGACGACGAAGCACTCATACAGGAGCATTTCAACTCCATCAAGCGTTACGACGAACTCCTTGCCACTACCGCCAAGCCGAGAGCCATCGACTACTTCGGCAGAGCCATGGACTATATGACCATACATAACTATGACGAGGCAATCAGCGACCTTGACCGTGCCATAGCCTTGGTGCCTGACTTCACAGTGGCATACATGGTGCGCAGTTATGCCCGCACCAAAAAGGCAGAGCATTCAGCCGAGCGCGGCACACTCCCCTATGCCTCGGCACTCGCCGACCTCGACAAAGCCATAGAGCTTGCCCCTGACATGGCAGCCGCCTACTACAACAAGGGGTGCATATATCTCATGGCAGGCGACCTCACATCGGCACTCGCCTCCTTCACCCGCGCCTTGGAGCTGAGGAGCGATTTCGGCGAAGCCCTCTATAACCGCGGCTACACCTACATGTCGCTCGGCAACCGCGAAGCCGGAGTAGCCGATCTCAGCCGTGCCGGGCAGATGGGTATCGCGCCGTCATATAAGCTTCTCAAGCGTATCAATATCAGGTGACTTATAAGTTTTATAATTCTTATAAGTCTTATAAATCTTATAAGTGGCTGAATTTTCTTGTTAAAAAACATATGACTGTCAGGAAAAGTCACTAAATTTGTAGCTTGAAATGCCTACCTCGGCTTGTGCCGAGTCAGGCATCGGGTCATATGGCTCTGTAGCCCTTACCTCTACACGACTAAATACCTCATTCATAAATATAACCGAAACATTAACTATGAGTCTTAACATCATTGTGCTCGCAAAGCAGGTGCCCGATACCCGCAATGTTGGCAAAGATGCAATGAAAGAAGATGGCACCATCAACCGTGCGGCTCTGCCCGCCATCTTCAATCCCGAGGACCTTAACGCGCTGGAGCAGGCACTCCGACTGAAGGATGCCAACCCCGGCTCTACAGTGACATTGCTTACAATGGGTCTCCCCCGTGCAGCCGAAATCATCCGTGAGGCTATCTACCGCGGAGCTGATACCGGCATAGTGCTTACCGACCGTGCACTCGGCGGTGCCGACACTCTCGCCACCAGCTATTCATTGGCTCAGGCAGTCAAGAAAATCGGCAACTATGATATCATACTCGGCGGCCGTCAGGCTATCGACGGCGACACCGCCCAGGTGGGTCCCCAGATCGCCGAGAAACTCGGCATACCCCAGGTAACTTATGCAGAGGAAATCGTAGACCTTTCAAACGGTCACGTGACTGTCAAACGACGTCTGGAACATGGTGTTGAGACTGTGAAAGCACCTCTGCCCTGCGTAGTTACGGTCAACGGCACCGCAGCCGACTGCCGTCCCCGCAACGCTATCCGCGTACAGAAATACAAATATGCCACTTCGCCCAGCGAGACCGACAAACTCCCCGAAAGAATACAGGAACTCGTCAAGAACCGTCCCGAACTCCAGCTCAACGAGTGGAGCGCAGCTTTCGTTGAAGCCGATCCCGAGCAGATAGGTCTCGCCGGCTCGCCCACAAAGGTGAAGAACGTCGAGAACGTGGTATTTACTGCCAAGGACTGCCGCCGTCTTGACAACAATGACGAGCAGATAGAAGATCTCATCAAAGAGCTGATCACCAACCATACTATCGGCTAATCATAATCCCCACATTTGACTATTTGCATCATGACAGATAAAAACAACTTAATCGTATATTGCGAGTTTGATGAGGGCAAAGTGGCCGATGTCAGCTTGGAGCTCCTCACCAAAGGACGTGAACTCGCCAAGAAACTCGGTGTCAAACTCGAGGCTCTCGTCATCGGCGACAAGCTCGACGGTGTAGAGAATCAGATATTTCCCTACGGAGCCGATGTAGTGTACAAGGTAGAGGACAAGCGTCTCTTCCCCTACATCAGCAACCCCCATGCAGCGGTGCTCATCCAGCTCTTCAAGGAGATAGAGCCGCAGATATGCCTCATGGGCGCCACCTGCATAGGCCGTGACCTCGGTCCCCGCGTGTCATCATGCCTCCACAGCGGTCTGACTGCCGACTGTACATCGCTTGAAATCGGCCCGCACAAAGACCCCAAGACCGGCAAGGAATACACCGACCTGCTCTATCAGATCCGCCCCGCTTTCGGCGGTAACATCGTGGCTACGATCGTCAACCCCGAGTGCCGTCCGCAGATGGCAACAGTGCGCGAGGGCGTGATGAAGAAAGAGATTCTCGATCCCAACCACAAGGGCGAAGTCATCAACCTCGACCCCAAGAAGTATGTGTCAGACGCAGACTTCGCAGTGGAAATCATCGACCGCCATATCGAGAAGTCTAAAATCAACATCAAGAACTCCCCCATCATCGTGGCAGGCGGCTACGGCGTAGGCTCAAAGGAGAATTTCCAGCTTCTGCACGAACTCGCCGAAACCCTCGGAGCCGAGGTAGGCGCATCACGTGCCGCTGTGGATGCCGGATTTACCGAACATGCACGTCAGATCGGTCAGACCGGTGTCACAGTGCGTCCGAAGCTCTACATAGCTTGCGGTATCTCTGGTCAGATACAGCACATCGCGGGCATGCAGGAAAGCTCTATCATCATCTCCATCAACAATGACCCCGAAGCTCCCATCAACACCATCGCCGACTATGTAATCACCGGCGACATGGAGGATGTCGTGCCCAAACTCATCAAGTATTACAAGAAAAACTCCAAATAATCGTTAGCCATGGCTAATTTCTATACAGACAACCCCGACCTCAAGCATCATCTGACCCATCCGCTGATGGAGAAGATTGTCGCGCTCAAGGAGCGTGACTACACCGATGCACAGAAATATGACTACGCTCCCCTCGACTTTGAGGATGCCATGGACAACTACGAGCGTGTGCTCGACATCGTTGGCGAAATCTGCGGCGACATCATCGCCCCCAACGCCGAGGATGTGGACCACCAGGGTCCCAAGGTAGTTGACGGCCACGTGGAGTATGCCGACGGCACCAAGGTCAATCTTGACGCTGTGCGCAAGGCAGGTCTGATGGGCATGTCGATGCCCCGTCGTTTCGGCGGTCTCAACTTCCCCATCACCCCCTACATCATGGCAGCCGACATCGTCAGCCGTGCCGATACAGGTTTTGAGAATCTGTGGGGACTCCAGGATTGCGCCGAGACCATCTATGAATTTGCCGACGAGGAGCAGAAGCAGAAATATATACCCCGCGTATGCGAGGGCGAAACCATGTCGATGGACCTCACCGAGCCCGATGCAGGTTCTGACCTCCAGAGCGTGATGCTCAAAGCCACCGAGCAGCCCGACGGCACATGGCGTCTCAACGGTGTGAAGCGATTCATCACCAACGGCGACAGCGACATTCACCTCGTGCTTGCACGTAGCGAGGACGGCACCAAGGACGGTCGCGGTCTGTCAATGTTTATCTATGACAAGCGCGACGGAGGTGTGACAGTGCGCCGTATCGAGAACAAGCTCGGTATCAAGGGCAGTCCCACCTGCGAACTCGTATATAAGAACGCCAAGGCAGTGCTCTGCGGCAGCCGACGTCTGGGTCTCATCAAGTATGTGATGGCTCTGATGAACGGTGCCCGTCTCGGCATCGCAGCCCAGTCAGTAGGCGTAAGCGAACTCGCTTACCGCGAAGCACTTGCTTATGCCAAAGACCGCAAGCAGTTTGGCAAAGCCATCATCGAGTTCCCGGCTGTCTATGAGATGATTGCCGTGATGAAGGCAAAGCTTGACGCTTCACGTTCGCTTCTCTACGAGACATCACGTTTCGTGGACATGTACAAGCTCTATGAGGATATCGCCAAGGAGCGCACCCTCACTCCCGAAGAGCGCAAGGAGATGAAGCACTACAGCCGTCTGGCTGATGCATGCACACCTCTTGCCAAGGGCATGGGCAGCGAATACTGCAACCAGAACGCTTATGACTGCATCCAGGTACACGGCGGTTCCGGCTTCATGAAGGATTACGCTTGCGAACGCCTCTACCGTGACGCACGTATCATCTCCATCTACGAAGGAACAACCCAGCTCCAGGTCGTAGCAGCCATCCGCCACGTCACCACCGGCACCTATATGGGCCTCATTGAGTCATATGCCGCACAGGACGTACGCCCCGAGCTCCAGCCCCTTAAGGACAACCTCGTGGCTATGACCAAGACATATGCCGAGGCTGTCGAGAAGGTCACTTCAATCAAAGACCAGGCTTACAACGACCTCATGGCTCGCCGCTTGGTAGAGATGGCAGGAAACATCGTGATGGGCTACCTGCTCCTGCTCGATGCCAACCGCACCGAGTCGTTCACCAAGTCAGCCGAGGTCTACAACAAGATGGCACAGGCAGAGGTGGCTAAGCACAGCAACTTCATCAACAACTTCGTACCCGACCAGATCGAGGCATACAAGGAATAAACCCTTTATAGCTCACTGATACAATACCCGCGCTTGCCGCTCCCTTACGCCGGAGACAGTAGGCGCGGGCTTTACATTTCCCATAGACGCAGGCGGACATGCCACGGCATGTCCCTACAGAATGGGACAGACGCATTTAATGTAACGTGGCTCAACTGTTAATGTAACATGGTTCAACTGTCGGATTACACATACTGCCTTGAATTCAAGGTCAGAGACTACGAGGTGGACTCGCAGGGTATCGTCAATAACGCCAACTATCTGCACTATCTCGAACATACCCGCCATATGTGTTGCGAGGACAACGGACTGTCGTTCCGCGCGATGAGCGAGGACGGATTAGTGCCTGTGGTTCGCAAGATCGAGATTGAATATCTCCACTCGCTGGGGCTTGCCGACAAATTTGTCAGCTGCCTAAATCTCCACCGCCACGGAGCAAGGTTCATATTCGAGCAACATATATACCGTATGCCAGACATGCTTCCCATCGTCAAGGCTGATGTCACCATAGTGTGCATGGCTAACGGGAAGCTCACGCGCGGTGATGAACTTGCCGAGGCGTTTAAGGACATAATCAGATAAAATAAAGCAAACTGCGAACAACGATATGCCGACTGATGCGATATACAAGATAGCTTTTTCGATGCTGTCCGGAGTCAATGGAGCTTCGGGGCGTAGGATACTCGACATAGTCGGCACGGAAGAGCAATTTTTCAGTCTCAAGCCCGAGTATCTCGGGTCGATGCTCGGTCTGACATCCAAAATCATATCACGTGACTATCGTGACGGGCTGATGCGCAAAGCGGAGGACGAGGCGCATTTCGTGGAAGCCCATGGAATCAGACTCTTTTATTTTGCCGACGAAGCATATCCGCAGCGGCTGCAGGAATGTGAAGACGCACCACTGATGCTCTACGGATTAGGCGACTGCGACCTTGACAACAAATTTGCATTGAGCATAGTGGGTACCCGCCATGCCACGCCATATGGCATAGACTTCACACAAAAGGCAATATCAGAACTCGCTGACTCACTGCCAGCAAAACCGATGATCACCAGCGGACTCGCCTTCGGCATAGACATAGCCGCACACCGCGCGGCTCTAAAGTCGGCATCGCCGACTGTGGCAGTGCTGGCTCATGGACTCAAAAGCATCTACCCGGCTGTGCACCGCCAGGATGCCACTGCCATAATAGACCACGGCGGTATGCTTCTGACTGAGTACACAAGCGACGCTCCTGTACACCGCGGTAATTTCCTCGCCCGTAACCGCATCGTGGCGGGTCTGAGTGACGGAACATTGGTGGCAGAAAGCGCAGTCAAAGGGGGAGCGATGGTGACAGCATCAATCGCCGCAGCCTATTCGCGAGAGGTTATGGCACTCCCGGGACGCATCTCCGACAGCTACAGTGCGGGGTGCAACCACCTCATCCGTTCCAACATGGCTTCACTGGTGACCTCTGCCGAGGATATAGCCAATACACTCGGATGGCACATGGAAACCAGCCCAATCCACCAAAACACACTGCCATTAGCTCTTGACCCCGAGGAGCAGGCGGTCGTAGATCTGCTTACAGAGCGCGGCGAAGCCACAACCAACCAGATAGCCATAGCCTCAGGCTTCTCCATCTCCCGCACCATGTCGCTCCTGATAGATATGGAATTCAAGGGTCTCATTATCTGCTACCCAGGCTCACGCTACCGCTTAGCCTGAATCATCTGCTGCGTATCTCTTCCTAACATTACAAACCTTTAATAATAACGCCCGAAATTCCTGATGGAATCCGGGCGTTACTTTATGTTTGTTTTCGTTGGATGTATGATCAGAAGTTGTATCCGATTTTCATGTTGAAGCAACTTGTGGAGCCGGCATGATCGGGAGTCCAGCAGTGTCCGAGATAACCGATACCTCCATACCATTTTCCGAATTGCAGACCTACCATCGGGTTTACAAGGACGGCACCCCAATCGGTGTTTTCGGTGTTGATTTCGTAGCCGACATCAAAAGAGAAGAAAGGATACAAACCACCGAGTTTTCCTTCAACCTGTGCACGCACGAAGATAGGAATCAGCGGCGCAGTGTCAAAGTTCCATTTCTCGGTGATACCGATACCGGCGCCAAGACGGAAGTTCTTATGCACTTTGCTTGTGATACCGCCCTGAAAGTTGAAGGCTGTGAAACCGTCGCCAGCCTGCACAGGCTGAAACTCAAAGAACGGGTTGATGGCAGATGCTGACATTATTCCAGCGAGAGCCACTACTAAAGTCATCAGTAATTTCTTCATTACACAATGATTTTGAAAGTTAAAGGAAACTCAATTGGTTGGTTTTATACTCGGATTAAAGCGAAAACTGAGTTTCCATAAATTTTCGCCAAACCCATGGGATATTGTCAAGAGCAAAAACCTGGGGCAAAATTAACGTTTGTTTTTTGATTTGTCAAACTTTTTAGCACACTTTGTTGACTCTACATGGATAAAATATGATGGACTGAATTAGATTTTCTCAATAGAAATTATTAACTTGTGCTTTCTTAATTGTTTTATCAATACCATAACCATTTAAAATCAAACACCATGAAAAAAATAATACCTGCAAGTGAACTCATCATAAACGATGACGGCTCGGTATTTCATCTGCATCTGAAGCCAGAGCAACTGACTGACAACATCATACTTGTCGGTGACCCAGGACGAGTAGAGATGGTAGCATCGTTTTTCGACACACGTGATTTTGATGTTCAGTCACGTGAATTCCGCACCATAGGAGGCACTTACAACGGGCGACCGATCATGTGTCTGAGCCACGGCATCGGTCCTGACAACATCGATATAGTAATCAACGAGCTAGATGCACTGGCAAACATCGATTTCACCACACGGGAGGTCCGCGACAAAAAACGTGTGCTGACGATGGTGCGCATCGGTACCTCCGGAGCTTTACAACCCGAGCTGACCATCGGCACACCTGTGATCGCTACCAAGTCGCTCGGATTTGACGGAGTGCTCAACTATTATGCAGGGCGCAACGATGTCGCTGACCTTGAAATGGAACACGCCTTCTGTGAGAGCGTGGGCTGGAATCCGCTGTGGGCGAAACCTTACATAGTGGATGCCGATGCCGAATTAGTGGAACGCATCGGACGTGACGACATGGTGCGCGGCAATACGATATCGGCGGTAGGCTTCTACGGTCCACAGGGACGCGAACTGCGGCTGCCGCTCGCCAATCCCGACCTCAACACACGCATAGAGGCATTCAGATACGGCGACCGCAAAATCACCAACTACGAGATGGAAAGCGCACCGCTTCAGGGACTCGGCAAACTGATGGGACACAAAGCCATGACAGTCTGCTCCATCATAGCCAACCGCTACAACAACAATGCCAACCCCAACTACAAAAACGCCGTGCGCGATCTGATAAAGACAGTGCTTGACCGTATCTGAGACCCAGTTTTTTGTCACGCCACCGATTTCTGCCGCTGTAGATGGCGCACAGCTCCTGCGTGGGTTGTGTATGGGTGACCATTTAAAGCATTACATCCTCGTAGGGACGCGGCACGTCGCGTCATCAAACGCAATATACCTCGCCTGATACGATGACGCGGCACGCCGCGTCCCTACATGCATGTGATTTCCAGTTCTGCAACACCACAATATCGGTCAGATGGTATAGATCAAGCCTACTCCAAGGATTATTATATCTTTCAGAGGGACTTTGCTGCTGAGGATTTTCTGGCGCACGTAGAGGTCACAGGTTGAAATCTCATAATATAGGGATATTTCCTTGCCGAGAATCCTCTTATGCTCCGGTATCGTGAATGTGACACGCTGCCCAAAGCCGAGATGAAACCTTATGCGGCTCGAAAATCCATAATAGCCGTCGGGATAGCGCTCAGGCTCTGATGTCCAGAACTCACTATGGAGTATCGAATTGACCGAAAGGCTCACCGACAGCGGACGGATGCTCCACTGGTCATTACATCTGATACGCCAAGGCACGTAGGATTCTCTCAATGTCAGAGTCCAATAGGTAGGATAATCGTAGCGATGCGGCACTATGCCCACCAACAGATGGGTCTCCCACTGCTGCGACCTCCCATAGTCCCAACCAGGTCCGATGGAAAACATCCCGATACCGCCAGCATACTGGAGCGTAAACAGATTGGGAATCAACCGTTTCCATCGCCGCTCACGCGCTGCAAGCCGTTCCTCATATTTCTGGATTTTCTGTTGATACCTCTCTATCTCGGCATCCCTGACCACCGTATAGACGGAATCGGGAAGCGTATTTTCAGCGACAGCCGGCAAAGATGCCGAAATGGACAACACAGCGACTGCCACGCTCTTAATACACCACTTTCTCATAGTCATATCCATCATCTGTGACCGTAAAAACAAAAAATGTCCTCTTAGCCATATTGGCGCACTGATAGTATAAGACACCGTTGCCGTAGATGTCAGCTATGTCATCGGCATGATTATGACCATTGATGCAGAATCCCCGTGCCATGCTGCCGTTTAATATGCCATCAGACTCATCCACTATACGCCCGTCATCAGAGCCGAGTCCGGGATACTGAGTGATATAGTGATTAAACGGACGCGCCACGTTGTTGTTAAACTGTTCGTCATATGGACGGGAATGCATGACGACGATGGTATGGGTTATCGTAGAGGGATTATTATGGTTGAGCATCGCGACATGCTCTATATCGCCCTGTATAAACTCAAAATCAGGCACAGGATGCGAGTAATCATATTCAAGCGCAACGGTGTTCAGGCAAACGAAATGTACCGGACCGACATTAAATGAGAAATTCTCGGGTCCGTACATATAGTCAAATGTATCGATGCCGTTGCCGAGACAATCGTGGTTGCCGATTACCGCCACATATGGCAGACCACAATCTTCCAGCATATCACGGCACCACATGAATTCTTTGGGCAAACCGAAATCAGTCTGATCACCGCCATGTATGATAAAATCAATATCACCACGCTGGCGTATTATGTCAATGGCATCCGACATATCATCGAGAGCACCCTGAGTATCAGTGATAAACGCGAACTTAAAAGGTGGAGTCAATCCGCTGTTTTCAAGTATAGACTTATATTTGACATTGACAGCCGTCTCACCATCAATATGTACAGAATAGGGATGATATTCGAAATTGTCACACGACACCAACGCCGATGCAAGAGCCGTCAATATGATAGGTTTCACAAGTTTCATGTATCCAAATTTACGAACTATCTGACAACTCTTAATCTACATATCCCCTATGGCGTATTTTTAAGGAAATACCGAACAGTTTTTATGGAAAAACAGCGTCATACAGCATGTCGCAACTTGTTATAAAAGCATAAAATCACACACATCCACCAATCATATCCGACCACATGGTTGTTAATATCACGTAACTCTAAATCTAATTGATTATGTCAGATAACACTAATAACACCGCACAGAAAGAGAACATAGCACAGAATGCAGCCAATCTCTCCAAAGACGCAGCTGACCTCAGCGTACAGTCTGGAATCCTATCAGCCAAAGAAGGTCTTTCAGCTGCAAAAGACAAGATAGCCGACAAAGTAGGCGATGCCAAGGATGCTATAGCCGACAAGCTGTCAGATGCAAAGGAGACCCTGAGCGACCAGGCTGACAACGCCAAAGAGAAAATCAGCGATGCCGCTTCAGGACTTAAAGGCAAGCTCGCAGATTTCATCGACTCGGCAGCCGACAAGGCAGCAGGGCTTGCTGACAAACTGCGCGACTAATAAGATACGCATCGATATCTTTCTACCAATGCTCGCCGCCGTCTGCCATGTGAATGTGTCAGGCGGCGGTGTTACTTTTACTTAAAAAACAGAGGCATGGGAAGCAGCTCTGAAAAAATTTAGTAATTTTACCTCCAGAATATGGCAGATACATACTCATCACTATGCGGCGATACAGATGCAGCTGCCGGCAAGAAGCAGCGCACTGACAGCGGGGCGACGGACGAAGCCACTCCGCAGCTCATCGCACGCCTGCGCGACCCTGCTACATGCCGGCAAGCCTTCGGGGAGGTAATCAAGCTCTACGGCACACGCCTCTACTGGCAGATACGACGTATGGTGCAGACCCACGAGGATGCCGACGACATCCTCCAGAATACATTTCTGAAAGCATGGTCGAATATCGAGAATTTCCGTGGCGATGCCAAGCTCAAGACATGGCTCTACAAGATAGCTATCAACGAAAGCCTCACATTCTTGGAAAAAGAGCGTAAACGGTGCAACATATCGCTTGAAGACGAATCGTCGATGATAATCAATCTCATCGCCGCCGACAAATATGTCGACGGTGACGAGCTGGCACTTGAACTGCGCAAAGTCATAGCCACGCTGCCAGAGAAACAGAGACTTGTATTCAACATGAAGTACTTTGATGACATGAAATATGAACAGATGTCAGAGATACTCGGCACATCCGTCGGGGCACTCAAAGCATCGTATCATCTTGCTGTGAAGAAAATAGAGCAACATTTTTCGGAATCGGATTAAACTTTCACACGGCAACGCAGTCAAAACAGAAAAACAGCATCAAGTCACTCTCCATATTCCAACCGGCAATGAAACACGATGATACAAATACAATCCTTGACAAGATAGGACGGCATGACGGCATGACAGTCCCTGACGGGTATTTCGACACCCTGACTCAGCGCATCGAGGCATCTCTGCCCGAACGTGACTGGGAGAAAGAACAGGCAGACGATATAGCTCCACGCAGCATATGGCAGCGCATCAGACCCTACGTATATCTTGCAGCCATGTTTGCAGGCGTATGGTGCATGATGCACATATTTTCGCTGACCGGAGCCACCTCTCAGGGACAGATGTCAATAGATAACTACCCGGTGCTTGCCCAGGCACTGTCAGACCCCGCAGTAGCCGAAGAGCTCAACGATGAGACCTACTACACCACCAACGAAGAGGATCTGATGGACATGCTCTGGCAAGAAGGCTTTGACCCTATGGATGACACCTCTGCGCCAAACCAATAAACGACCTCTAAACGATACGATTAAACGAACGACATATGCATAGCAACAAGTTTTATAGATTAGCCATCATGCTCACTCTGCTGTTAGCCTCGGCGGTCACAAACGTGTCAGCACAGAAGCGTCACGGCGGTTCACCAGCCGACCGCCAGAAGTGGGAAGCTGAAATGACGCAGTACAAACATGACAGGCTGACCAAAGAACTGGGACTCAATGACGACCAAGCCACACGCTTCTTTGCTCTGTATGACGCGATGGACCGTGAACGCAGGGCTGTGTTCTACAACGACACACGCATGCGCAAGGAGATGAAGCGAAAGGCTAACCCTACCGACAAAGAATATACCGAGGCTACGAACGTGTCCCTCTCAGTAGGGGCAAACGTCAACCGCATAGAAACGAAATATTATCAGGAGATAGGCAAGATTCTCACCCCTAAACAAGTGTACCAGCTCCGTCTTGCCGAGCAGAAACTCAACAAAGAGTTTCGCAAGCATGCACGCGAACTGCGTAAAGACAAATAGCCCATCCACACTCGCCCCTCCTCTACAACCAAAAAAACGCGTTTCACAATGTCATCACCAAAGAAATCATTTGTCAACCGTTCACTTATAGCCTGCTGCGCCTCTGTAGCAGCATTTGGTTTATTTAACGCACCTGTTGCTGCATCCGCAGCCATAAGTCCCTCAGCTTATCAGAAACCCGACTTTGCCTATCCAAAGACCGTTATCTCCGATGCCGAGAAAGCCATGACTGCGGCACAAAACGCATCAGACAGCCGCGCGATGCTCCGCGCCCTCATCAATCTGTCGTTAGCCGAAGCGTCAATCTCACAGGACGAATTGGTCAAAGTGACCAATCGCATCGATTCGCTGATAAAAGAGGAGAAGAATCCGGAAACTCGCAGTCTGCTGAGCCTGCTTCTGGCTGGCATATACGCAGATATATACCAGTCTGACAGCTGGACATATGACCAGCGTCCGGTGATGCTCGATGCAGCAAAAGGCAACTTCACCACATGGAGCGGACAGCAGATGGCTGACCGCATCATGGCTCTCATCAACGATGCACTCGCACCCTCAGCCATGCTGGCGCAGACACCTATTGCTCGCTATGACGGAGTGATAGACTACAACCGCGACATTGCCGCAATGTATGCCCCCACTTTGCTTGACTTCGAAGCCATGAGGGCTATGGATATACTGCGCACATTCGCCTACCGCAATACCCAGGCGCGCATGGGCATATCGCGTATCATATCCATGATGCTGTCACAGTCAGGGGCAACGACTGCCAGCCGTATATACTGGCAGCTACAGAAACTTGATGCCGACAGCTCACTGTCAGGCGACCGCATGGATGCAGATACCGAGTTTGATAAACTCAAAGCATTATATGACAGTAATTTCACGGCAACGCCGGCTGTCGGTGAAGTATTACTTAAAATCGACGAACTGCCATCGACCGACAACATAGACCGTGAACGCTGGATATACGACCAGGCTAAACGCTACATAGCCGCCTATCCCGACTATTTCCGCATCAACTGCATCCGCAATATCGTCAGCAACCTCGAACGCAAGAGTGCCGACCTCTCCATGGCTGCCACACTCTACCCAGGTGTGCCTGTCAAGATCAACCTCAAAAGCAAAAACGTGACTGAGGTGACCATCACTGCATATAAAGTGGATAACAGTTACTCACTGAGAGAGAATTATTACAATCTCAAACGTCACGGCAATCTGAAAAAGGCAGCCTCGCAGACCTACCGTCTGGCGGATGGCGACAACACCCAATACCCTACCCTATATTCGCTTGACATCACCGATTTCCCTGCCCTTGCTGTCGGACGCTATATATTTGACATCGATTTCAATGGCAAGGACGCGTCTGGCGACAACTCACAGCGCATAGTGACCGTAACCAAGCTGGCTGCATATTCAGCCACCGTCAACGACCGCATGCTTTATGCCGTGGACGGTATATCAGGCACACCGCTCAAAGACATCGCCTTCAATATTCTCCCCAACGGCAGAAACAAAGCCGCATCCGCTTTAGGCAAGACCAACAAAGAGGGTGCGCTCACCGCAAGCAGCATGAGCCGCGGACTGGTGTATGCAACGAAAGGTAATGACACCTCCGCACCATTCTCCATATGGGAGTATACACGCAGCAATATCAACCGCACCAGCAATTATATATCCGCTTTCACCTCGCTGCCGTTATACCATCCTGGCGACACACTGCAATGGAGTGCTGTGGCATACTCATCCAAGGGCTACGGACACGAACTGCTTGAAGGACGAAAAATCACAGCCATAGTGCGTGATGCCAACTATCAGCCGTTTGACACCATACGCACAGTTACCGACAAATGGGGACGGTGCAGCGGACAGGTTGTCCTTCCAAAAGACGGATTGACCGGCAACTTCACACTGTCACTTGAAATGCCAGATGACAGCGACAAGAAGCGCACTGTATACTCCAACTGCGGCTTCACAGTCAGCGACTACAAACTGCCTACATATCAGGTGACTCTCGCCACGCCGCAGCGAGCAGCAGATGGCAGCTATGTCATCAGCGGCGACCTGCGCACCTATACCGACCTGCCTGTAGCAGATGCCAAGGTGACTCTGGACCTGAAATCCCTGTCGCCGATGCGCTGGTGGATGCAGTCACTTCCGCAGTCATTTTATACCGCTACGGCAAAATCAGGAGCAGACGGCAAATTCTCCATCAATATCACCTCAGACGTGATAAAGGATGCGCCCTACCCTCGCGGCTACTTCGTGGGGCAGATTGTGGCAGTGAGCACATCAGGCGAATCGCAGTCAGCCCAGACATCATTCTCCCCGGCATCTCTGCGTCAGCTCACAATCGACATGCCCTATACGGTCAATACCACCGACCCTGTAAAACTTGACATAAAGGTTGCCGACATAGCCGGCGAATCCGTGAAAGTATCCTCTATAAACTATGAGATACTTGCGGATAAAGACATCGTGAAATCAGGGATTATCAACCTTGACAATCCTGTGCTCAATTTGGAAAGCATCCCTAACGGCACATATGATATAAAATTCAGGCTTGAGGGAGAGACTGATCCTTCGGTATCACGCAATGTCATCCTATACAACCCCGCTCAGGGAAATCCCTCGCCAACTGACAAAAACGTGTGGACACCATCAAGCGAACTTGTCACCGACAGCGAAGGAAAGATAGATATCACCTATGCCACCGGCAAGGATGTCAACAATGTCATGGTGATAATGTGGAATCCTGAAACCGGACATGAATATATGCGCAAATGGCTGAAAGTCTCGCCCGGCTTCAACACACTGCCTGTCAAACTTGACAATGGTGGTGAGAGAGCATTCCTGTCACTTATCGCAACAAAGAATTTCCAGACCGACCAGCGCAATCTGACCATCTCACGACCCGAAACACAGAAGAAACTTGTCATTGAGGCTGCCACATTCCGCGACAAGACATCGCCTCTGGCAGCAGAGAAGTGGACGTTCAAACTCCGCTACGATGACGGGACACCCGTAGAGGGCGCGGTCATCGCCGACATCTACAGCAAAGCACTCGAAAGCATCGAGCGTAATAACCAGGACTTCCGCCCGATAGACGGACAATTATACCATATCTCACTGCAACAGCCCTATCAATGGCAAAACCGTGTAGGAGCAATGTCTCCGTATGAGATGGCTGACTGCATAGGCCTCAATATGCCGCAATGGCAACTATGGGGACAGTCATGGGCTGAAAGCATGCGTTACTTCTCAACGGGAGTGCGCATACGCGGTTCACGTATGCTCTACGCGACAGCCGACATGGCAGCACCTAAGATGGAAGCCAAAAACGCCGCTATCGCTGAAAGCGAAGCGGATGTGACCGAAGAAGCGGCTGCCGACATGGGTGCAGGAGAAAGCGAGAGCGGCAATGAGATGCCTAAGGACATCAACTATCGCCCGTCGGAAATACCTCTCGCCTATTTCAATCCGACTATCACCACTGACAAAAACGGCAACGCGGTCATAGAACTGACGATGCCCAACGCTGTGACAACGTGGCAGTTTGACCTGATAGCATTCACACGCAAACTTGACACGGCTAAGTACTCGGCTTCAATAGTCAGTTCAAAACCTCTGATGGTGCAGCCCAATCTGCCCCGTTATGTCCGTGCCGGTGACCGCATAGACGTGCTCACCACCGTCTACAACAAGACAGACCAGCAGATTGAAGCAACTGTATATGCCGAAGCGACCGCTTCGTCGACCCCGGCATTCAAGGCATCACGACAGACCACTGTAAGCATTGCCCCTAACGGTAGCCAGATTGTGTCACTGCCGATAGATGTCACAGTCGCCGAGGGCAATATGATGACAATACGCACGGCTGCAACCTCCGGCAATTTCTCTGACGGAGAGATGTCCGTCATACCTGTATTGTCATCAAAGTCATCGGTAATCGAGTCACAACCGTTCTACATCGACCCTGATTCGAAAAATGCCACCATCACGCTCCCGACGATGAAAGATGACGCTACTGTCACTCTACAATACTGCGAAAATCCATTGTGGCTTGCCGTTCTCGCTCTGCCTTCAATATCCGACGAGGCTCCCAACACCGCCATGAAGGCTGCCGATGCATTCCTCTCAGCCATTGCGGCAAAGAACCTCGTAGAGCAATACCCTGTCATCGGCGAAGCTATAAAGCAATGGAGTGCCGGGGACAAGAGCGACGAGAGCCTCAAATCAATGCTCGAGCGGAATCCTCAGCTCAAGCAGATGATGCTCCAGTCTACCCCATGGATGCGCGAGGCAAAGAGCGACTCAGAGCGCATGGCTCGTCTGGCTCTGATACTTGACTCCGACTATACTGATAAAGCCATCAAGGCATCTACCGCCAAGCTCCATCAGCTCCAGGCATCGTCAGGTGCATGGAGATGGATGGCTGATGACTCAGAGCCGTCACTGTGGGTGACAGAGTATGTGCTCCGCACACTCGGGGCTATCAACCGCCTCGGATGGCTGCCCACCGACAAGGATTTTGACGACATGCTCCGCAAGGCTGTGCTTTATCTTGATGACGAAGCTGTTAGGCGGTATTCTCGTTATCCCCACGATTCATATATCGACTATGCCGAGCTGCGTAATCTCTTTAACATCACCCAAAGCAACGCCGCCCACGCAGTCAGCAATGCCGCACTGCGCGAAGCCCGTGCCAACTGGAAGAAGATGTCATCTGTCGACAAAGCCAAGGCAGCCATACTCATGGATACCCATGGCTACGGCGACATAGCCCTTGAAGTGATCGAGTCACTTAATCAGTTTGCCATCACATCACCCGAGCGCGGCATGTGGTGGGAAGGCACCGACATCACCGGACAAAGCATCATACTTGACGCATACAGCCAGCTGCAACCCCAGAGCAAGGCTATAGACAGGATACGCCAATGGCTGATATTCCAGAAAGAGGCTACGACATGGAATGACAATCCACAGGCAGCCCTGATTATCGCCAACCTCATCACCTCATCGCCCTCGTGGATAATACCAGCCGGAAGTGTCAGCATGACACTCGGCGGCTCTCCCTTGACGCTGCCTAAGGGTGATTATGCTTCGGGGATGTTCACCACTGCCCTCTCCCCTGCCCAGGCATCGGGAAGCACACTTGATATACAAAACAGCAGCACTCTGCCCTCATGGGGTGCGGTCATAGCGCAGTATGTGGCTGAAACTTCGGCTGTGAAACCGCACTCAATCTCTGACCTTAGCATCACCAAGGAGATATTGACAGGCGTATCCACCGCCGACGGTATGAAATGGACTTCCCCCACATCAATGACACTCGGCAGCAGCGTCAAGGTGCAGCTTACCATCGTGGCAAAGCGTGACATGGATTATGTGACCATCGCGGATCAGCGCGCGGCATGTTTTGAGCCGACCGACCAACTGCCAGGCTACATATCAAGCCAAGGACTGTCATTCTACCGCGAAAACCGCGACAGCCAGACCGACATATTCATATCCCGACTGCCCAAAGGCACATATGTGCTGACTTATGACCTATCTGCCAATAATGTAGGCATATTTACCTCAGGCATAGCCACGATACAGTCACAGATGACACCGTCGCTGACTGCACATTCTGGGGCAGCCCCGATTACAGTATCCAAATAATCAGCTATCAACACATACATAACTATGACAATGCGACATATTAAACTTTTACCGTTAGGTATCATAGCTTTTATCGGCTGCTTATTGGCAGCCATGCCGACAGCAGCTGCCGACAATACCAACAAGCCCAAAATAGAATTTGCTTCACGCTCACACAACTTCGGAGCAATCCCTGAGAAAGGCGGCGTGGTAACGGCAGTATATGAGTTTACCAATACAGGCAACGCTCCTTTGGTAATTCTGTCAGTCACCAACGGCGGATGCGGATGCACCACACCAAAATATCCGACATACCCCATCAAACCAGGAGAAAAGGCTCAGATAAAGGTTTCCTTTAATCCTGACGGCCGATTAGGCTCGGTGAACCGTACGGTCAGAGTGTCGACAAATGCCGGTAAGAAACGCATAGGTCTTTCATTTAAAGGCACTGTAGTACCCTGACAGCGATGATTAATAGAAAATTGTGGATTCTCGGCAGTCTGACGATGGCATGTCTCGTCAGTCATGCCCATAAAGAGGTGTCATGGGTCGAAAAGACTCATGACTTTGCTACATTTCGCGAAGATGACGGCAAGGTTACAGTCGTATTCAAAGGGGTGAACATCGGAGATGAACCTGTACAGGTGATAGGGGCACGCTCCACCTGCGGATGCACCCTGCCGACATTTAACAGGCATCCTGTCAATCCCGGCGACACCATAAAGCTGCAGGTGTCATATGACCCGACAGGCAGACCTGGCAGGTTTGACAAAAAAATCTACGTGGATCTTGACACAGATCCCTCGCGCCACACGCTCCACATCAAAGGGACTGCCATAGGCAACGAGTCAAGCCTCAACGCCAGATATCCCATCTCGGCAGGCAATCTGAGATTGCAGAAAGATATGCTCATGTTTGGCGAGATGACTAAAGGGGCTATCAAATCAGCATATATAGAGTGCTATAATGCCAGCAATGACACCATAACGGTGAAGCTCAAATCCGCGCCAGAGTATATACATCTGCTCACCAGCCCTGAGCGAATCGCCCCAGGCGAACAAGCTGTGTGGTCAGCCACCATCTATAGCGTCAATGCACCTCTCTATGGACTGCTGACCGACAGCATACAGGTAGAAATGAACCGAACCGATGTGCTTACGATACCGGTTACAGCATTTGTCAACGAGGATTTCAGCAAACTCAGCGAGAAAGAGCTTGTCAATGCTCCCGTATCAGCCCTGTCAGTAGACAAGGTGGATCTTGGCAACGTCAGCAGTTCCATCACCGAACCTGTCACATATACAGTGGAGCTGTCAAACATCGGCAAAAACGCCTTAGCTGTGCGCCGGATATATTCGCCTGACGCAGATGTGACAGTGACAGCCAAGAAAAAAAAAGTGAAAAAAGGAGACACAATTCCTGTCACCGTGTCCATTTCACCGAATTTTATACGTAACAGAGAGATTATAAATACATCGTTCGTGCTGATAACCAATGATCCTTCCAATCCTGTGAGGACAGTAAGGATTGTCGGCATGATTGACTAAACACCGCATATACCATGAGCCATACATTATCAGACCATCACCATGACGGTCATCATGACCATATAGAGAATTCTTGTGAATATCAGGGTCTCACCGTCAACAGTGGAGTGAAGCAACCACCGTCAGTCAATCCCTATCTGACACGACGTAAGAAACGCACAATCCCAGCCTCCGAACTCGTAGAAGGCATACTGAAAGGAGACGTGACGATGCTGAGCCGCGCTGTCACGATGGTCGAAAGCCTGTCGCCCGACCATCAGGCTGTAGCACAGGAGGTGATAGAGAAGTGTCTGCCCTACTCAGGCAACTCTCGCCGCATAGGCATAACCGGTGTGCCCGGAGCCGGCAAATCCACTTCGATAGACGTGTTCGGTCTGCATGTGCTCAAGACACCCGGCAGCAAACTTGCCGTGCTTGCCATAGACCCGTCAAGCGAACGCACCAAGGGCAGCATACTCGGTGACAAGACGCGCATGGAGAAACTGTCGATTCATCCTGATGCGTTCATACGCCCCAGCCCGTCGGCTGGCTCGCTCGGAGGCGTAGCGCGCAAGACACGCGAGACCATAGTGCTATGCGAAGCAGCCGGATATAACAACATTTTCGTAGAGACTGTAGGTGTGGGTCAGAGCGAGACAGCCGTGCATTCCATGGTAGACTTTTTCCTGCTGATACAGCTTGCAGGGACAGGCGATGAATTGCAAGGTATCAAACGCGGTATCATGGAGATGGCTGACGGCATTGTCATCAACAAGGCTGACGGCGACAATATAGATCGCGCACGGCTGGCACAGGCACAGTTCCGCAGCGCATTGCAGCTCTTCCCTCCAACCCCGAGCGGCTGGAAGCCCGAAGTGCTCACCTACTCTGGCTACTTTGAGTTGGGCATCCCCGAGGTGTGGGACATGATAGACCGCTACTTCGATTTCGTCAAAGAAAACGGCTACTTCGAGCGCAAACGCCACCAGCAAGCCCGCTACTGGATGTATGAAACCATCGACGAGCAGCTACGCAGCAACTTCTACAACGACACCGAAGTAGCAAGCCGCCTCGTGCGCTGCGAGCGCGATGTGCTCAACAACCGCCGCAGCTCCTTCACAGCCGCCCGCGAAGTCCTTGACTTCTACTTCGCATCGCTCGGCAGGAAGTGAATGTATGTAACGCCTGATGGGCGGACATGCCACGGCATGTCCCTACAAGATAATGGAATAGCAAGTTATCAGAATCACCAAGCAAGTTATGGCACAATCATTGGAGAAGATGCTGTGGTTCAATGAGCCAGAGCAATGGAATATCGATGGCGACTCTCTGCATATGGTCGTCACGCCACAGACTGACTACTGGCGTGTGTCGCATTACGGCTTCACCGTTGATGATGCCCCATTTCTTTACGCGCTGCGCGGGGGCGAGTTTGAGGTCAAAGTGAAGATATCGGGCGACTACAGGAGCCGCTTTGACCAGGCAGGGCTGATGCTACGCATCGACCATGAAAATTACATCAAAGCGGGTATAGAATTTGTTGACGGCAAATATAATCTCAGTGTCGTAGTGACCCATCACACGAGCGACTGGAGCGTCATACAATTAGACAAGCCAGTGGAATCAGTATGGATAAAAGCCGTGAGAAGATTGGATGCCGTCGAAATCTTCTATTCCTTTAATGATAAGGAATACACCATGATGCGTAACGCATGGCTACAAGACAATCACCCCGTCATGGTAGGTATGATGGGAGCTTGTCCCGACGGTAATGGCTTTGAAGCCCGCTTCGAAGGTTTCTCAATCAAGCATCTGCCGGATTCGCGCAGACTGCAATGGCTGAAGGAGAATTAAAATGTAGGTGTTGCTACTGTGACTATTGAGGCATTTTGCTCTTGTAGATGCCACCTCCGTCGACCATGAGGTTGATGCCGGTAATCCATGATGCCGCTTCGCTCATAAGAAAGATGAAAGCGTGGGCTATGTCGGACGGTGTGCCACGGCGTTTCATCACTATCGAGTCAGAGATGCGTTTGAGCATCGCAGGGTCATAGCCAGCCTCAAGGGTTGCATCGCCATTGTCAACTGATCCGATGACCACCACATTAAATCTGACTTCGGGACCCGAAGCCACTGCCATACTGTGAGCCATATTGATAAGACCTGCCTTGGCTGTGCTGTATTCTATAAATTCCGGAGAGGGGGTAGTACCTACCATCGAGCCTGAGAACACCACCGATGCGTTAGGCTCTTTGCGCAGGTAGGGCATGCAGAGGCGTGTCATATTATAGGCACTAATGGTGTTAAGTTCGTATGATGCCACCATCTTCGCGGTATCCGACCCCCATAGCGGAGTGGCTTTGCCCCACCCCACATTGTTGATAAGCCCGGATATTTTGCCGAATTTTGCCACTACAGTTTCCACGAGATGCTTCAAATCATCTTCATCAGTGGCATCAGCTTTGATACCGAGGCATTCCCTGCCAGTCTCTTGTTGGATCCGGGCTGCGACAGCCTTTACTTTTTCTTCGTTGATGTCGGTCAATGCGACATTGGCACCGAGCATAGCCAACTGACGGGCTGCTTCGCTACCGATGGCTCCGGCTGCGCCGGTTATAATGATGACTTTACCTGAAAAGTCAAACAATTCATTCGCTAAATTCATAGTCATTTGTATTTATAGATTGTATCTTCAGTCAAGAGTCTGGTCACCGCCGCCATTGACAAATATAACCTGTCCGCTTATCCATGACGATGCCGGGGAAGCGAAGAACAGCACAGCCTGAGCAATGTCAGAGACCTCTCCGAGACGGTTGATGGGAGTTTTCCTTAGCATCCTCTCCTGAAGTTCTGGAGTAAGTATTGACGCGAGAGCAGAAGTTTTGGTGGCGCCAGGTCCCACGTTGTTGATTCGGACACCAAAAGCACCGAAGTCATAGGCGAGATTAGCAGCGAGATGATTGAGCGCGGCTTTTGACGAGGAATATATGCCCATGTTGCGCTCCTTGTCAATTGAACTCATCGAGGTGATATTTATGATGCTTCCATAGCCCGATTTTTCCATCTCAGGCACAGCAAGCTGACAAAGCCTCCATGGAGCGAACACATTGATGCGGTAGATGCGCTCGACATAGTCCATGGTGATTTTAAACGGATTTTCCCGTCCGCCTCCTCCGAGTCCGGCATTGTTGACAAGCACGTTGACAGTGCCGTAGGTCTTTACAGCCGTCCCTATCAGGTTGACCAAGTCATTCTCTTCAAGTACATTGCACTTGACCGCCACAGCATTGCCACCTTTGGCTTTGATGCTGTCCACTACCGCCTCAGCCTTGCCGAGGTCTATATCGCTGACCACGACCGATGCTCCGGCTATGGCAAGAATCTCACAGCATCCTCTGCCTATCCCGTCACCGCCTCCGGTGACTACAGCCACTTTGCCCGAGAGGTCAAAAATGGTACATAATTTATCCATCATATTGGAAGTGTTGTGGTTAAAAACATATATAACCACAACGCCTACACGGTTATGGATGTTCGGAAGCCAGACTGCGTGCCAATGCTAACGACTCGTGGCGACCTATGTCAACCCAATGCACGCCCTCCGGCATAATCTCACAATGTATGTCGAGGCTGCCAGTATTGTCGATGTAAAATGGAGTCAACGAAAATTTTTCCCCGTTATGACCGGCATAACCTCTTAGCCGTTCCATCACGGAGGAGAGTCTGACCACATGTATTCCACAGAATCCTACGCGTTCAAAAGAAGAAATACCCCCTGCGACCAGCGACGGGGGACGCACCTCTCCTGTAGCCGCATTGGTCCATCCGACCATACGTTGCGAGCCGTCAATCAATAGATAGCGCGAGGTAGAGCGATGGTTGACAGCAAGGATTACATCGGCGCAATCAGATTCAAGACTGTCAACGAGGGGACAAAGGGGGATATCTGTGAATATGTCGGCGTTGTGGAGCACCACGGCATCGGCATCTCCTAACAATGGGGCTGCTTTAAGCAAACCTCCGCCTGTATCAAGGAGACTATCAGACTCGTCGCTGATGGTGATATTCAAGCCGAAGTTGTCATTAGCGGCAAGGAAATCTATGATTTTGGAGGCATGGTGGTGAACATTGACCACGAGGTCGGTGATGCCTGCATCACGCATCCTCATGATGGTACGCTGGAGCATGGGGATGCCTCCGACATCTACCAGAGCCTTAGGGATGGTGTCGGTTATGGGGCGCAGGCGTGAGCCTATGCCTGCAGCGAATATCATGCCTTTGACTTTCATATATTATGGGCGTTTAGAGATAGCGGTCGATGCCCTGCTCACGGTGGATGAGGCGCACTCTGACATCTGCGCGTCCGCTCAACCAGTGGGCTATAGCTTCTGCCGAGTAGACCGAGCGGTGCTGTCCGCCGGTGCAGCCAAATGAGACTTGCAGGGACTTGAAGCCGCGTTTGACGTACTTATCTACCGAAGGTCCTACGAGACCCTTGACATGCTCTATGAAGGGGGCTATCTCCCCGTCTTCTTCAAGAAACCGCTTGACTGGCTCATCCATGCCTGTCAGCTGCTTATATTGGTCATATCTGCCCGGATTATGGATGGCACGGCAGTCGAATACATAGCCCCCGCCGTTGCCGCTCGGATCTGTCGGATAACCTTTTTTATAAGAGAAGCTGCTGACTGTAACCGTCAGACCGTCAAAATCATCACTCTCAGCGCAGGACTCCATATAATATTTATGCATCAACCGCTCGATTGTGGCAATGATTTCTGGATAACGGGCACGCAGAGAGTCAGACATGTCGGAAATGTTTTGCAAAACGGCAGGTATGCTGGCCTGAAAAGCTTTTTTGCCCTCAAAGCTGCCTCGGAAGCCGTATGTTCCCAGGACTTGCAGCGAACGGAACAACACTACATCAGGCAGCATTGTCAAGAACATGTCTTTGTCAAGAGATGGCTTTATTTGCAATGCCTCATTGAAATACACGTCAATCAATCGCAGGCGCTCCTCGGCGGAGAAACCGGCTCTCCCCTGCCACAAGAAAGAGACAACATCATAGAGAAACAGCCCGGCGCGTCCACCTTGAAAATCAATGAACCATGCCGCATCATCCTTGACCATGACGTTACGCGACTGGAAGTCACGGTACATGAACACGCGGCAAGGCTGAGCATCCATCGCTGCAAGAATCCGACAGCACAGCGCGTCAAAATCATCCTGCAAATGCGCTTCGTCAAACTGGGCATATGACGGCTTGAGAAAACAATATTTGCAGTAATTGAGATCCCACATGATGTCACGAGCCGTCATGCTCTCCACCGGGTAGCATCGGCTGAAATCGATCTGCTCCGATGCGCTCCAATGCAGCCGTGCGAGCTGACGCATGGAGTCGTCAAGCAGAGATGACAGACGGCAAGCCGCATCATCATCGGGATTTTTACGGCACCCTGCTATCAGAGCATAGAGAGATGTATCGCCGAGATCTTCTTGCAGATAAGCCTTGCGGTCGGCTGACACAGCTATCACACGTGGCACTCTAATACCGCTTGCAGCCAAAGCACTATCTATAGATATAAACGCTTCATTTTCAGCGATATCATCGTTATATACGGCAACGACCTCTCTGCCGGAGCCAGAGAGGTCTTTAAGCCTGTAGTATTTGCGGTTGCTTCCTGACTCGGCGAGAGGAGACAGTTCGATCTTCTCAGAGCCAATCAAGCCAGAAAACAGACTGACTTTATCGTCCATCTGTAAATCGGATTATATCAAGGCACCTCGTAAGCCGGAACATCAACCAGCTTGATATTGAATATCAGGGTTGAATAAGCCGGGACAGAGCCGTGGGTATATGCTCCGTAACCCTGAGCCGCAGGAATCACGACCTTTACGCTGTCGCCTACGTGCATATTGGTCAGAGCTATCGCCCAACCCTCTACGAGAGCCGATACCTTGGTGGTCAACACGCTGTCAGTGTTGCTATAGGAGTTTTCCAATGCTGTGCCATTAGCAAGCCCAAGCTCATACTTGGCACTGACCGTACTGGTCAGATAGGGCTGGAGATTGCCAGCCGTCAGAGCGCGGTCATTGTAGAAGTGCATGAGGATGCTGGCACCTTCGTTCCACACGGGTACAATCTTCTCATAGAACGGAGAGCCGTCCTTGTCGGTCAACAAGGCGGCATTCGCGTAGTAGTCCTCGTTGAGAGCCACCCAGTCCCAATCCACATTGTCATTCTTGTCGCTGTCATTTTCGGGACTGCAACTACATAGACCCGCAACGACAGCGACCGAAGCCAATGATTTAATTATAGTGCTATGTTTCATCAGAATTTAACCTCGGGGGCACGTTCAGCTCCGGTTTCAGCCTTGAACTGGGGTTTGGGAGAGAATCCAAACCATGAAGCATATATATTGGTCGGGAACTTCTTGATGGTCACATTATATGTATTGACCGCCTCGGTGTAACGGCTACGAGCCGTAGCTATGCGGTTTTCAGTGCCTTCAAGCTGTGCCTGCAGGTCACGGAAATTCTCGTTAGCCTTAAGGTCGGGATATGCCTCGGTCACGGCAAGCAGACTCTTGAGCGCGCTTGACAGTTCGCCCTGCACCTGCTGATACTTGGCGAGGGTCTCCTCATTGAGGTTTGTGGGGTCGATGGTGATAGAGGTGGCAGCCGCACGAGCCTTGGTGACATTTTCAAGCGTCTGGCTCTCGTGTGACGCATAGCCCTTGACGGTGTTGACAAGGTTAGGAATCAGGTCAAGGCGACGCTGATACTGGTTCTCGACCTCAGCCCATGACTGGTCCACGCCGTTTTGCTGCTCGACGATGCTGTTGTAGTTACATGACTGCAACGAGCACATCATCACCACAGCGGCGCAGAGTGAGAGTATGTTACGGATTTTCATAATTTGCATATTTTAGATTAAGCGAGTTTGCGGAGAAGAGAAGTGATGCTTACGCGGTCATGGATAAGTTTGTGGAGGTCTTCGACCTTGACACGTGTCTGCTCCATAGAGTCACGCTCGCGCAGAGTGACGGTGTTGTCCTCAAGAGTCTGATGGTCGACAGTGATGCAGAAGGGGGTGCCGATGGCATCCTGACGGCGGTAACGCTTGCCGATTGAGTCCTTCTCCTCATAGTGGGTAGAGAAGTCAAACTTGAGGTCATTGACTATCTCACGTGCCTTGTCAGGCAGACCGTCCTTGCGCACGAGCGGCATGACGGCGCACTTGACAGGAGCCAGAGGCGCAGGGAGGTGGAGCACCACGCGGCTGTCGCCACCTTCGAGCGGCTGCTCCTCATAGCTTGAGCAAAGCACAGAGAGGAACATGCGGTCGACACCGATAGATGTCTCAATCACATAAGGAGTGTAGCTCTCATTGAGTTCGGGATCGAAATACTGTATCTTCTTGCCTGAGAACTTCTCATGCTGCGAGAGGTCAAAATTGGTGCGTGAGTGGATACCCTCGACCTCCTTGAAGCCGAACGGCATCTCAAACTCGATGTCGGTGGCCGCATTGGCATAGTGGGCGAGCTTGTCATGGTCATGGTAGCGGTACTTGTCATCGCCGAGGCCGAGAGCCTTGTGCCACTTGAGACGTGTCTCCTTCCACTGCTTGAACCATTCAAGTTCCTGACCGGGACGCACGAAGAACTGCATCTCCATCTGCTCGAACTCACGCATGCGGAATATGAACTGACGAGCCACAATCTCGTTGCGGAAAGCCTTGCCTATCTGAGCGATGCCGAAGGGGATGCGCATGCGGCCGGTCTTCTGCACGTTGAGATAGTTGACAAAGATGCCCTGTGCAGTCTCGGGGCGGAGATATACGGTCATGGCACCGTCGGCTGTGCTGCCCATCTCGGTCTTGAACATGAGGTTGAACTGGCGCACCTCTGTCCAGTTCTTGGTGCCTGAAATGGGATCGACGATTTCTTGATCGATGATTATCTGGCGGAGCTCCTCAAGGTTGTTGTCGTTGAGGGCTTTGCTGAAGCGGTCATGCAGTGCGTCACGCTTAGCCTTGATTTCAGCCACACGGGGATTGGTTTCGCGGAAAAGAGCCTCGTCAAACGAGTCGCCGAAACGCTTGCGTGCCTTGGCTACCTCTTTTTCTACCTTGTCGTCCATCTTGGCGAGTTCGTCCTCGATGAGCACATCGGCACGGTAACGCTTCTTGGAGTCGCGGTTGTCAATCAGAGGGTCGTTGAAAGCGTCAACGTGACCCGAAGCCTTCCAGATGGTGGGGTGCATGAAGATGGCAGAGTCGATGCCCACGATGTTTTCGTGGAGGAGGGTCATCGCGTCCCACCAGTAACGCTTGATATTGTTCTTGAGCTCCACGCCGTTCTGACCGTAGTCATATACAGCCGACAGACCGTCATATATCTCACTTGACTGGAACACAAAGCCGTATTCCTTGGCATGGGACACTATCTTCTTGAACACTTCGTCTTGCTGTGCCATCTTTTGAAATGATATTGTTGATTAGATGATTATACTCAGATTGATATGACAGATTATTACATATTTAATAATCCATGCAAATTTAACGAATTTCCCTTATTTGCGCAAATACGCTAACCGTCAGGAAAAGAATTTTATTGGGTTGCTTTTGAACCAAAAGCACCAGTGACAGTGCGTCATAGCCTACTATTACAATCCTTTGGTAGCTGGGGCATCAGGTGTGGCGGAAGACGGAGGAGAGGCGTTGAGGGTCGGGTGCAGAGCTGCTGAATTGTGACATGTCTACGATGTAGCCATCAAAACCGGCTAATTTCAGCAGCAGAAGCGAACATAGATGGTGCATCTTCAGGCATATGAGATAGAGCGAATCTGCCTCCCCGATGACGTTGCGGACTGGCAGCCTGCCATGGAGAAAGGTGTTGCGGTATTCTGCCACCTTCTCTTCGTCATGTGCAAGGGAAATGTCCAGCTGGCTGAAGGGTGCTGTCAGAGTGTCGGTATTGGTCGGTTGGTTGACACTGTTGAGCTTCTTGTTAATGAAAAACTTCTGCTCTGCCTCCGAAAGATCTGACCCTTTAACCATCTTCTCTATCTGTCGCCGCAGACGCTTCCATCTCGCCGGATCCATAGGGTGCTGGCACTCGGATGTCACGCTGCCTCGCTCCTCCATTATGACAGGTATGATTTGGTTGATTGCCTCCAACGCCACGGACAATACAGCTCCTTGCACTTCTAATCCGGCTCGTGAACTCTCAACTATCATCGTCACCGCATTGATGAGTCCATCGTGGTCATAGAGCATCTGGCAGAGTTTCGATAACACATCTTCACTCATCGGCGTCAATCGCGCCGACCATTCCTCAGCCATAGCCGATACATCCGTTGCCAATGACTCACCCATAGGTTTCAGCACCGAGTAAGCATTGGTGGTAAAAATGAAGTATTGCCCGCTGATGCTTTCACGCAGAGCCATATAGCGCATAGCCGTCGGCATCCCGTGCTCCCTGCCATCCAACACAAATAGATATTCCTCATCGAGCACAATCCGCTGAATCACGAAACCGAACCCGAATAACACAGCAGTAACCGCCTTGCTAAACTGCCTAAGCGTCAATGCTTCCACATTGTCTATGCACAAATAAGAGGCATCGTCCTTTGACACTACATACATGTCATAATCCACATCAGAAATCCTCAATCTCAGCCGCTCGGTAGACCAATTCCGACTGTTTCCAACGGTATATCCAAAGCATCGGAATGCAAAATCGCGAAAATTCAGTTTGCCACCAGCCATCGGAGTCATATAACGGAAATACATCCTGTCATCGCATACATCTGTCGGGAAATCACCGCGAGTAAAGCTGTCAATTACAAGCCCGATAGTAAGAGCCACCCGACGGCTGTCAGCACTGAATTCCTGCCGATTTATAAACCATCCCTCGGCAGGTACCCGATACCTCATCTCCTCCGCCAGCAGGTCAAAAGCCCGAATATTCCCCTCTCCATTAAGATTATTGGCATCAAAACAGCGGTACTCCTCCCAGCTCATCTCATATTTCCCCCTGAACATCCGCCCCTCCAACGACAAAGGAAGCTCCGACTCCGCCATAAATTCCACCCCTTCACACCGAGCCGACTTCATCCCGCGCACAGACACCACCGCATCCAGGCAAGCCTCCACCCCATTTATCATATAAAAAGAATTTCCATCTATCATCATACTACAATCATTTATTTAAGTTTCCACTTCTACAAATATACCCCAAAGAAAGCCATCCGCCAAATCACTTTGCTCCATTATGGCGGAAAATCGGTGGGGATTTCGCTAATTCACAGTGAAATCATTAATTTTGTGGGGTAAATGTACTAATCAGCATGTCAAAGAGACTTACTATCGTGCCACACAGCGGGCTGGCTAACAGGATGCGCGCCATCGCGGGAGCGTATGTGCTGGCTATGCAGTCGCATCGGAAACTTGAAATCATGTGGCCTGTCACACGGGAGCTGGGTGCACCGATAGAGGTGCTGTTTGACATGAAACGGATGCATGCACAGTGGCGCAACATCACTTCGCGCCAATACCGCATGCAATACCAGGCTCCGGAGCTAAGAAACGGCTACCTCTCAGGCATCACACGCGCTTGGAAACAGCGTTTTGGCGGATGCGTGTATGTCAACCCGGAGAAGCTGCCGGGGGCGCAAGAGAGCTTTGAGTCGTTTGAGAAAGTGGAGCTTGACATATACAACCAGACCATGTGTGCCGACATACGTAACCTCGTCATAACATCGGCGCAGGAAATAGGATATGTGGCTCCCGAAATCATCAGGCTGATATTCCGCCCCTCGGCTCTGGTCAGAGAGATAGTCGAAGGCAAGGAGGGGCTGATGGGACCGGCATGCTACCGTATAGGCGTACACGTCAGACGCACCGACAACAAGGAGGCAATACGCCGCTCACCTCTTAAGGACATCATAGCGGTGGTGAAAGCTGAAATCAAGCGCATCGACAAGCCCAGCATGATATATCTTGCCACCGATGACGAGAAAGTGAAGAAGAAATTCAGCCGTGAATTTCCCAACGTCATCACATCGGCGCAGCCTGCGACGCGCTCCACCGTCAGCGGCATGCTCGAAGGCGCAGCCGAGATGTGGATGCTGTCGCGCTGCCATGTCATCATCGGATCGGCAGCCAGCACCTACAATGTCATGGCATCGCGGATAGGCGACGTGCCACTTATCACAGTAGAACGATGAAACGATTCGCAAATATACTCTACAAGGGCAGCAGACCCTTGCAAATATCCCTCAACGCATTCCTGATGTGGCGCCAACGCCATATCAAGGAAAAGACGTTTGTGGTCATAGTGGCTCTGGTGGTAGGAGTGCTGTCAGGTCTGGCAGCCTTACTGCTCAAAGCCCTTATCCACTTCATTTCGTCATTTCTCAACTCCCACCTCAACATCGCCGGTGCCAACTACACATATCTGATATATCCTGTCATAGGCATCTTCCTGACGATGCTGTTTGTGAGATATATCGTCAAGGACAATATAGGCCACGGTGTGACGCGCGTACTCTACGCGATATCCCAAAACAAGAGCCGACTGAAGAAACACAACATGTACTCGTCGCTCATCGCATCCTCGCTGACCATCGGAAGCGGAGGGTCGGTAGGAGCCGAGGGACCGATAGTGTACACCGGGGCTGCCATAGGCTCCAACATAGGGCAGATGTTCCGCCTCTCGCCACGAATCCTGATGATCTTGGTGGGATGCGGAGCTGCCGCAGGCATCGCCGGCATCTTCAAAGCCCCCATCGCCGGGATGCTTTTCACCCTTGAGGTGCTGATGATCGATCTGACCACCGTATCAGTGATGCCGCTGCTGATTGCCTCAATCACAGCCGCTACTATGGCATACATCTTCACCGGCTACGACTTTGAATTTTTCTTCATGCAGAGCGAGCCGTTCATGATGCCGCGCATCCCCTATGCGTGTCTGCTCGGCGTAGTTTGCGGACTCATGTCGCTCTACTTCACGCGAGTGGTCAACATGATGGAGAATTTTTTCAGCAAGCTCAAAAACGTATGGTACAAAGCCATCATAGGCAGCCTGTCGGTGGCATTGCTGATCTTCCTTTTCCCGCCGCTCTACGGCGAAGGCTACGGTGCCATCATCAGTCTGCTCGGAGGTGACCCGTCATCGATAGTCAACGGCTCGATATTCTATCCTGACCGAGGCGAGGTCTGGTATGTTATAATATTCATCGCCTTAGTTATCCTGACCAAGGCGTTTGCAACCTCTGCCACCACGGGCGGCGGAGGCGTGGGCGGTACATTTGCCCCGTCACTGTTTGTAGGATGTCTGACAGGATTCCTGTTTGCCTACGTCACCAATACGGCATTCGGCATGGATCTGTCGCTGAAAAACTTCGCCCTGATGGGCATGGCTGGAGTCATGTCGGGGGTCATGCATGCCCCCCTGATGGGCATCTTCCTCACGGCAGAGCTGACCGGCGGATACGACCTGTTCCTGCCGCTGCTTATAGTGTCGGCACTGTCATATTTCACCATCAAGTTCTTTGAGCCATACAGCATCTACACCATGCGATTGGCACAGCGCGGCGAACTGCTGACACATCACAAAGACAAGGCGGTGTTGACACTGCTTAAAGTGGACAACGTGATTGAGACAGATTTCAAAACCGTCACACCCGACATGAGCCTCAAGCAGATGGTGGATGTCATCTCACAGAGCAACCGTAACCTCTACCCTGTCATCAACGCCGAGGGAGACCTCATCGGCGTGGTGCTGCTTGACGAAATACGCAATATCATGTTCCGTCCCGACCTCTACCGCCGCATGTTTGTCAGCAAATTCATGAGCACTCCGCCAGCCAAGATAGAAATCGGCGAGAGCATGGAGTCGGTCATGAAGAAATTTGACGTGACCGGGGCTTGGAACCTTCCCGTGGTCGAAAACGGCAAGTATGTCGGTTTTGTCAGCAAATCAAAGATTTTCAACTCCTACAGGCGCGTACTACGCCACTATTCAGAAGACTAAACACACATGGCATCATATCTACAGATAGAGGCTCTGACCAAGAGCTACGGCGACCGCATGCTGTTTGCGGACATAACTTTCGGCATAGACGAGGGCGATAAGATAGGTCTCATAGCCAAAAACGGCACCGGCAAAAGCACCCTGCTCAAAATCATAGCCTCAAAAGAAGATGCCGACAGCGGCAAGATTACATTCCGCAACGACCTGCGGGTAGCATATCTTGACCAGATACCTGACTTCGGCACATCGGTCACCATACGCGACGTGCTGACCCAACACGCTCCCACAGATGCCTCGGAACGTGACGAATATGCCGCCAGACTTGAGCGCACCCTCCAGCAGCTCGGCATAGGCAATCTTGAAGCACCTATCGATAAGCTCTCGGGCGGCGAAAAGAAGCGCATAGCCATAGCACAGGCTGTGGTTGACAATCCCGAACTGCTCATACTCGACGAGCCTACCAACCACCTTGATATAGACGCAATAGAGTGGCTTGAAGGGTATCTGCGACGCTCACGCATCGCACTGCTGATGGTCACGCACGACCGCTATTTCTTAGACCGTGTGTGCAATAAAATCATCGAGATAGACAACTGCACCGCCTATACCTACCAGGGCAACTATGAGTATTACCTGCGCCGCCGACAGGAACGCATAGAAGCCATGACCGCCGAGCAAGCCAAACTCAAGAACACTCTGCGGCGCGAACAGGAGTGGATGCGGCGGCAGCCTCAGGCACGTGCCGGGAAAGCCAAATACCGCATCGACGCCTTCTATGACCTCAAAGACCGAGCCAACATCAATCTGACCCAACGAGATGTCAACCTTGACGTGAAGTCGAGCTACATCGGCTCAAAAATCTTCGATGCCCGGCATCTGTCAAAACGCTACGGAGACAAGGTGGTCCTTGACGATTTCACCTACAATTTCGCCCGCTACGAGAAGGTAGGCATCATCGGAGCCAACGGTGTAGGCAAATCCACATTCATCAAGCTCCTGCAGGGCCTTGAGCAACCCGACAGCGGCACCATAGATGTCGGCGAGACCGTCAGATTCGGCTACTATTCACAGGCCGGCATCAGTTTTGACGAAAACAAAAAAGTCATCGATGCCATCACCGAGATAGCCGAGGATGTGGTGGTCAACGGCAGCGTGCACTACTCCCCGATGCAGTTTCTGCAACGTTTCCTGTTTTCGCCGGCGGACCAGCAGAAATATATCCACACCCTGAGCGGAGGCGAACGGTGCCGGCTGCATCTGGCTTCGGTACTGATGCGTTCGCCCAATTTCCTCATCCTCGACGAGCCTACCAACGACCTCGACATCATCACCCTCGGGATACTTGAAAATTACCTGAGCGAGTTTAAAGGCTGCGTCATCGTCATCAGCCACGACCGATTCTTCCTCGACAACATTGCCGACCATCTGTTTGTTTTTACAGGTGACGGCAAAATCAAGGACTTCCCCGGCACATACACCGAATACCGCCAGTGGAGCGACGAGCAGCAACGTCTCGCCCGTCAGGCTGAAACGGCATCAGACTCCGCAGAAAAGCAGCCTCGCCGGCAGAGCGAACGTAAGCGCAAGCTCACATTCAAGGAAAAGCGCGAAATGGAGGCACTTGAAAGCGAGATAGAGCAACTGACAGCCGAAAAGGAGGAGCTGACAGCCCTCTTCAACAGCGGCAGCTCCTCTGACGACATCGCAGCCAAGGCAGCACGGTATGCCGAGGTCAACACCCTGCTTGACGAGAAGGAGATGCGTTGGCTTGAGCTGTCAGAGATAGAATCATGAAACCACGCCATCCACATCCCAGCATCCACCCTCGGCAACGATTGTCAAGGTGGTCAGCCTCGTTTTCAAAGACGACTCTGAGATTTGCCGGGAGGATAAGGCTCGCATCAGACATATTGGATGTGCTGGCACTGATAGCCGCATTTGTGTGCTTCGGGTGCTTCGCTACGCATCTCGGATTCAACCATACAGCTGACGAATACCGCGCCATCTTCCACATCATGCGGTATGTACAGGGAATTTTTATAGCCAACATTCTCTTCAACATAATATTCGACTTCCGACGGGTGCGACGCGAGACCCGCGCTCTAAAGTGGGTCATAGACATCGCCGTGCTCACCTCGTTGCTGCCATGGCTCTATCCCCATCCCGTGCATCCGTGGTTTCCATGGCTTGAAAGAGTGCTATACAGCACCGTCTACCTCTACTCGGTAGTAGGCGTATATGCAGCCTTTGAAATCAGCCTGTGGATCATGAAGTGCATGAACAGGCGCACCAATCCGGCTCTGCTGCTTTCGGGAAGTTTCCTCGTGTTTATAATCATAGGCACGGGATTGCTGATGCTGCCAAAATGCACATATACACCCATATCGTTTGTCGACTCGCTGTTTGTATCAACGAGTGCGGTATGTATCACCGGGCTTACGCCTGTGGACGTGTCTGTGACGTTCACGCCCCTTGGCGAACTGATACTCTGCCTGCTCATACAGATAGGCGGATTGGGAGTGCTGACCTTCACGAGCTTCTTTGCACTCTTCTACACCGGAGGCACCTCCATCTACAGCCAGCTGATGGTCAAGGACCTGATATATACGCGGTCGTTCAACGAGCTGCTGCCTACAATGCTCTATATCCTTGGCATAACGCTGCTTATCGAAGGCATCGGAGCCGCGCTCATCTATTTTTCCATACAAGGTGTTTTCCCGATGACCACGCAAGACGAAATCGGATTTGCCATATTCCACTCCATCTCAGCATTTTGCAATGCCGGATTCTCCACCATCCATGGAGGCATGTCAAATCCCATGCTGCTCTATGGCAACCAATGGATATATCTGGCAATGAGTCTCATAATCACAGCCGGCAGCATCGGATTTCCCATATTGGTCAATTGCAGAGACTTCATAGTCCATAAAGTGCGCCGAATGCTCAGACGCGATGACGACAAAGTGGTGCATATCTGGAGCATGAACTCCAAGATAGTCCTCATCACATCTGTATCACTGTTGGTGTCAGGAATAGTCTTGTTCTATCTATGGGAGCGTGACAACACACTGGCTGGCATGTCGCCATGGATGCAGGCGGTGCAAAGCGTGTTCAACGCCACTGTGCCTCGAAGTGCCGGATTCTCATCAGTCAGCCCGGCGGCATTCATGCCATATACGCTGATGTTCGTGATGTTTCTGATGTGGATAGGCGGTGCGTCGCAGTCGACAGCCGGAGGTATCAAGGTCAACACCTTCGGGGCGATGCTCCTCAACATCCGCACTGTCATGACCGGAAAGCATCGAGTGACAGCATTTCACCGCACCATATCGGTGCAGTCTATGCAGAGGGTACATACCGTGATAGCCGTTTCGGTCATATCGGTCATAGTCTACTCAGTCGCTATTTTGATGCTTGAGCCTCAGCTGAGCACACGTGACTGCATATTTGAGGTGGTATCAGCCGTCTTCACCGTAGGTTCGTCGCTCGGTTGCACCTCCGAACTGTCAGGCGCGTCAAAAATAATACTCTGCACCGCGATGTTTTTCGGGCGCATAGGCATGCTTTCCATCCTGATGGGTTTTGCCAACAGCCACCGCTCAAATTCGTTCCGCTATCCATCAGACAGCATCATAATAAACTGACACACAATCTAATACTACTGCCATGACATTTCTCATCATCGGACTCGGAATATACGGCTACAATCTCGCCACCGACCTGACCGCCATCGGTCATGAAGTCATAGGTGCCGACATCAAGCCCTCGCTCGTTGAGAGCATCAAGGACAACATATCCACTGCCTATATCATCGACTCGACCGATGAGGTGGCACTGTCGGTGCTGCCTCTCAAAAATGTCGACATAGTCATCGTTGCCATCGGCGAAAATTTCGGTGCAAGCATCAAGACCGTAGCCCTGCTAAAGAAGTTGCAAGTGCCGCACATCTATGCCCGCGCCATGGATGACCTCCACTACTCCATTCTTGAGGGATTCCAGATTGACCGCATACTGACTCCGGAGCAGCGCGCCGCCAACGACCTGGTCAACGAACTCGCCCTCGGCTCCCGCACCGAATCGATGCAGGTCAACGAGGATGCCTACATACTGAAATTCACCGTACCCGAGCAATTTGTAGGCATGAAAATCAATGAAGTCGACTTCCGCAAAGACTATTCGCTGCGCCTGATAGCCATATCGCGCCCCATCACTTCCAAAAACCTCCTCGGCATAGCCCATACCGAGCTGAAGCCCCTACAGGCAGATGACCAGAACCAATTTGAGCACGGCGACCAGATAGTATGCTACGGCACACGCCAGTCCATCCACTCCCTCTTCCGCAACCTGAGCTGATGAGATTCTCCCATACATCATCTCCAAATTGCCTCATAATATCTAATGACGACCAAACGGTATGTTTTGTGATATAGTGTCTTTGAGACGGCATATGAATGAGGCTGGTGGTGCGGGCATACCGTTTCTCTTCATTGTGGATTATGCCATGGAGAGGGCGTTTTTCTCATCTGTGCCGTTTGATGACTGCGGAGTGCTGTGGCATATGGGCGGTTATGGGAATATTGAACCTTCGTCGCAGCGTCCGTCTGTGTCGCTAAAACCAGTCTCCGCTCCATCAGAGAAAGAATATGCTGAGGCTTTTGCAACTGTACGTAAAGGACTGCTCAGCGGGAACAGCTTCCTTGCCAATCTGACGTGGGCAACCCAAGTGGAGTGTTCTGACTTGAAAGACCTGTTTATGGCGGCGAAAGCTCCTTACAAACTGCTTATCCCTGACGAATTTGTATGTTTTTCACCGGAATCATTTGTCAAGGTCTCTGAGAAAGGCACCATCTCCACATATCCCATGAAAGGGACTATAAAAGCTGACCGTCCGGATGCTTATGAGAGACTCAGGGATAACGAAAAGGAAGTGTCAGAACATTACACCATCGTAGACCTTCTTAGGAATGATCTCAGCATGGTTGCCACTGATATCCGTGTCAATCGTTTCCGCTATTTTGAGAAGATAGACACCGCGAAAGGTCCCATATATCAGACGAGTTCGCATATAAGCGGATTGCTGCCCCATGGATGGAAGTCAAGACTTGGCGACATTATGCTCCAGCTGCTTCCGGCAGGATCGATATGCGGTGCGCCCAAAGACTCCACACTCAGACTGATACGCAGCGCGGAACAGTCTGAGAGAGGATGGTACACGGGCGTATTCGGCTTCTTTGATGGCAAAAGTCTCGACAGTGCGGTGATGATTCGTTGTGTGCAACGCCACTCCGACGGATGCTTCTATTTCCACAGCGGAGGCGGCATCACAGCTAACAGTGATGTTTCCACGGAATATACCGAACTGCTTGACAAAGTGTATTTAACGGTCTGAAATATGTTTATTGAATCGGTAAGAATAAGCGAGGGACGCGTGATGCTCGCACCGCTACATGAGCGCAGGATGCATGACACATGCATCGAGGCATTCGGGCGCTTCTATCTGCCGCAGCTATCATCCATAGAAATCCCCGCCTGGTGCCGGACGGGTGAGATAAAGATGCGCATCCTCTACGGAGAGGAATTAGAGGAGGTATCTTTTACGAAATATAATCGACGTGATATAAAGAAGCTTAAGATAGTTGAGGCAGGGCGAGACATAGACTATCATCTCAAATATGCCGACAGGACATGCATAGACCGCCTTTATAATATGCGCGGTGACTGCGATGACATCATAGTGGTCAAGGACGGCAAAATCTGCGACACATCCTATACCAACATTGTTCTTACCGATGGGTATCGCATGTATGTCCCATCATCGTTCCTCCTGCCCGGAGTTATGCGCTCGTGGCTCATCGCCTCAGGAGCGGTACAAATAGGCGATTTCGGCATATCCGACATCCTCCCGGGTAACCAGTGGGGATTTACCCACATAATGATGATCAATGCCATGATGCCACCTACATCCGCCATCACCATCCCGCTTGGATCAGTAGTGCGGTAGCAGGAATGCGCTGCGTTTGACATTATTTAACTCACATGCACAGTAATATCGCACATGCAGATTGCTAATTTCGCAAATGAAGGTCATAGTGGCTTTCCCTGTCATCGCACTAATCTTTCCATCATGTCAATCCTAATCGCCATCATCTGCATCTTCGCATGGATAGTCCCCGCACTCAAAGACGGCTCCAACATCAAGTAACACCCCCCTCACACCTCATAAAGCTATGATCGGCATAATCCTCTGGGCAATACTGATAATATTCATCGTCATATGCGCATGCCCCGGCTTCCTCACCTTCCTCTTTTGCGTCTGCCTTCCCGTAGCCATAGGCATCTACGCACTATTTGGGTGGATAGACAGCAAGGTAAACAAATGATAGCAAAGAGATAGCGATATTTTTGGAGGGTTTGGTGGTGTGGGGGAAAATGATTAACTTTGTGGTCGCTTAAACGCTACTATTTCCTTTATATCCGTGTGATGGGAAATTAAGCGAATTAGAGATAATAAACTTAATTTTGAGTAACACAATCAATTAACCGCGAAATGAACTCATTTCAACTGTCTGCCGAGCCCCGTACTGACCTCGGCAAGAAGGCTGCCAAGCAGCTCCGCAAAGAAAACAAAATCCCCGTAGTGCTTAACGGCGGCGAACACATCGACCTCCCCTTCAAGGGCACTCTCAAACCCGGCGAAAAGATCATTGAAATCGGCCGTGGCAAGGGTCTCATCACTACCGACCTGACTGTGACCAACGAGGCTGTCCGCAAACTCATCTATACACCCGACATCTTCGCTATCGAGCTTGACATCAACGGCGAGAAGCGCAATGCCGTGCTCAAGGACATCCAGTTCCACCCCGTGAAGGACACCATCCTCCACATCGACCTGCTCGAGGTCAATGACAAGAAGCCTGTCACCATCGAGGTTCCCGTGAAACTCGAAGGCCACGCCGAGGGTGTGAAAGCCGGTGGTAAGCTGACCCTCTCTATGAAGAAGATCAAAGTCAAGGCTATCTACACACAGATTCCCGAGCGCGTCATCATCAACGTCGACAACCTCGGTCTCGGCAAGACTCTCCAGATCGGCGACCTCCACTTTGACGGTCTCGAACTGGTCAACGCCAAGAACGCTGTGGTTTGTGCCGTTCAGCTCACACGTGCTGCCCGCAGTGCCCAGGCTGCCGCTGCCGCAGGAAAATAACCCCAAAGCACACATACTTTATAGATATGACGGTACAAATCATTTGTGCCGTCATATTTGTTTAACACAAAAACGCAACTATGAAATATCTGATCGTGGGTCTCGGAAACATCGGGGCTGAATATGTCGGGACGCGACACAATATAGGTTTCCGCATAGCTGATGCTCTTGTAGACAGCGTGGGGGGCTCTTTCACGACTGAACGCTATGGTGACATCGCCCGCATAAGGGTCAAAAACGCGCAGCTTGTAGTGTTGAAACCGTCTACCTATATGAATCTGAGCGGCCAAGCCGTGCGATACAGGAAGGACAAGGAGAACGTAGATCTGAAAAACATCCTCGTGCTCGTGGATGACGTGGCACTCCCCTTCGGTGCTATACGTCTCAAAGGCAACGGCAGCGATGCAGGACACAACGGACTGAAAAACATAGCCCAGATGCTCGGCACACAGGAGTATCCGCGTCTGCGCTTCGGCATAGGCAACGACTATCCGCGTGGCGGTCAGATAGACTATGTGCTCGGACACTTCAACCTAAATGAACGGCAGATGCTGCCCACCAGGGTGGATGTAGCGGTCGATGCCGTGAAAGCATTCTGCCTGAGCGGACTCGACTTCGCGATGTGCAATTTCAACAACAAATGACCCTATCGTATGGCTAAATCGGAAGTTCGCATAGACAAATGGCTGTGGGCGATGCGCATATTCAAGACCCGCACCATAGCCACAGAGGCTTGCAAGAAGGGCCGCGTGAGCGTGGGCAACGCCATAGCCAAACCGTCACGCACCATCAAAGTCGGTGACATCATACAGGTGCGCAAACCACCTGTGACCTACTCATTCAAGGTGCTGGCTCTGACTGAAAACCGCCTCGGCGCAAAACTCGTGCCCGAATACATGGAAAATGTCACTCCACGCAGCGAGCTTGATCTGCTTGAGGTGGTCAAGATAAGCGGCTTCGTAGACCGTCGCAAAGGGCTTGGACGCCCGACAAAACGCGAAGGTCGTGACCTCGCACGATTCGCCGAAGAAAGCAGCGGTTGGGATTTCGACTGGGATGATCTTGATGACGAGGATATGGATACATAAATGTTAACACTGATAGCACAAAATCCGACAGATTAAACAAACTAAGGTTAAAAAGGATGTAACTGTAACAATGCAGTTTAAAATAAAACTTAACGAACTGCCAGAGTTGGTTATTTTATGTTTTTTCTCTACATTTGTGGCATATTAATATTCCAATAGTTACATGCTCCACGAAAGTATTTACGGTCTGATAGGGTATCCGCTGACCCACTCGTTCTCCCAGCAGTATTTCAACCGCAAGTTTGATGCCGAGAGCATCGCAGCGCGTTACGTCAATTTCGAAATTCCCGAGATAGCCGATTTCCCCGATGTAATCAAGGATAATCCCAACCTTCGCGGTCTTAATGTAACCATTCCCTATAAAGAGCAGGTCATCCCCTACCTTGACGAGCTTGACCCTGACACCGCCGAGATAGGCGCGGTCAATGTCATAAAGTTTATACGCAAGGGCAACAAACTGCGGCTGAAAGGATACAACTCTGATGTAATCGGATTCACCGATTCGCTCAGCCCGCTGCTGACCCCGGAGATGAAACATGCCCTCGTGCTCGGCACAGGCGGCGCATCAAAGGCGGTCATGCAGGCTCTTAAAAAGCTCGGTATATCGGCGACACTTGTGTCACGCACTCCATCCGAAGGACGCTACACCTACAGCGACCTGACGCCAGAAATAATGGCAGAAAACCTGCTCATCATCAATACGACACCCTTAGGGATGTATCCCCACATGGACGAATGCCCGGACATCCCCTATGACCAGCTCACTCCGGCACACCTTTGTTACGACCTGCTGTATAACCCGGATGTGACACTGTTCATGCGCAAGGCAGCCGAACACGGAGCCGCTACCAAAAACGGTCTTGAGATGCTTCTGCTTCAGGCATTTGCAGCCTGGAACATCTGGCAAGAATAATATACATTTTATACACACTTATATTTCACTTATATTCATAACCATACAAATTCATAATCTATGAAACTTTCCGCACACCGTAGCAGCATGTTTCACGGCATATTGCTCATAGCGTTGTTTTCATGCGCCGCATTCTACATCGGCAGCGCACGCTTCTTCCAGGAGCTCTCGTTCAGCCCTATGATCATCGGTATCGTCCTGGGTATGCTCTACGCCAACTCCCTGCGTAACCATCTTCCCGAAACATGGGTTCCAGGCATTATATTTTGTTCAAAAAAGATACTCCGAATAGGCATCATATTCTACGGATTCCGACTGACATTCCAGGATGTGATAGCTGTAGGCACCGCCGGCATAGTCATTGATGCAATCATAGTGACAGTCACCATATTGGGAGGCTACTGGATAGGCAAACTTATGAAGATGGACCGCGACATAGCGTTGCTGACCTCGATAGGCAGCGGCATCTGCGGAGCTGCCGCCGTACTCGGAGCCGAATCGACCATCCAGACCAAGCCTTACAAGACAGCCGTAGCAGTGGCTACCGTGGTGATTTTCGGTACGATAGCCATGTTCCTCTATCCGGTGGCATACCGTAGCGGTGCTTTAGGACTGTCACCCCAGGAAATGGGCATCTTAGCCGGCTCGACATTACATGAGGTAGCCCACGCCGTAGGCGCAGGCAATGCCATGGGAGGCGAAATAGCCAATGTAAGCGTCATCGTCAAGATGATACGTGTGATGATGCTCGTCCCTGTGCTTCTTATCCTCGGATGGTGGGCAGCTGCCTCGGCAGTGAAATCTCCCGCCAAAGGCAGCGGTGACAAAGCCGCCAAGGGCAAAATCGCAGTACCCTGGTTTGCCATCTGGTTTCTTGTGGTCATCGGGTTCAACTCACTCAACCTCCTGCCCGTAGCCGTGGTTGATGCTATCAACTACATTGACACCTTCCTTCTGACCATGGCAATGTGTGCCTTGGGCGCAGAGACAAGTATAGACAAATTCAAGAAAGCAGGTGCCAAGCCTTTCATCCTTGCCTTCATCCTCTTCGTATGGCTTCTCGGCGGAGGATACCTGATGGCAAAATACCTTGCCCCCGTACTGCTGTAGACCGATGCAGCTCCCCTCTCTCCCTCATAGGCTCAGCCATCCATCCACACCATTACTGTACCCGGCAGTCACCACGCTGCTGGGTACTTTTTTAGGTATCTGCCATCCTGCATCAGGCATTTTCAATACGACAACCGCATTCCTGGCATTACTCGCAGCTGTGATATTTCTCGTACTGCGGCGATTCACGGCATGTGCGCTGACCGTATGCTTCGCTGTAGGATGGTTCAATGCCGAACTTCATGCGCCAGTCAACATTCCCACCAAATATCAGAAAGGATCCTGGACCTTTTCAGGGCATATAGACCGCATCAACGAGACAGAGACCTCCTCTGTAACTGATGTCACAATAGACAGCATAGGAAGTAACATAAATAACATCAAAGCTGTCAGACCCATCAAAATACAATTGACCATAGCCGGTTTTGACCACAGAATAGCCACAGCGTCACGTATCAGATGGACGGGCAATCTCGCCGACAGCCACGCTCTACGCAGATTGGCGATGATGGATGACATCAGCCGCCACGCCCGACGCAGAGGGGTCGCGGGAGCAGTGGTAATACGTCCTGACGCCATAGTATCAGTCACTGACGAGCCTGGCATACTCAACGCACTCTACCGTTTCAGAGGACGCATAGCAGATGCCATATATGCAACATCTATGTCGCCTTCCACCACTGAGTTTCTTACAGTGGTGCTGTTAGGTGACACCGAGATGCTGACCGCCGACAGACGCGAGGCATACTCCTCAGCAGGGCTGTCACATATATTGGCTCTCAGCGGCATGCATGTAGCTGTCATAGGATTGCTTATATCCATAGCCCTGTGTCCTCTGTTGGTGATGCGTTGGCGCACAGCTGTCATAATAATCACTGTCATATCATTATGGCTCTATGCTGCCATCACAGGTTATTCGCCATCTGTCACACGCGCCGTCATCATGTCTACGGTATTTGCAGTGGCGCGTCTGCTGCAACGACGTTCGTCACCCTATAACTCCTTATGTCTGGCAGCCATGATAATAGTGCTTGCCGACCCGTTCTCCCTGATGAGCTATGGTTTCCAGTTGTCATTTGCCGCAGTAGCTTCAATAATAGCATTTGCCAAAGCTCTTGTAGTGGTCAATCCTCGCCGCAGATTTCTCTATCATCTTAACACATATATAGCCATACCTGTAGCTGCAATGACAGGAACCGGGCTGATTGCATGTTACTACTTCCATACATTTCCGATATATTTCATACCTGCAGCCATTGTTGCCTCTATACTCCTGCCGATCATCTGTGTCGGAGGTGCTATTGCAGCTATCCTAAATACGCTACATATGTCTGGAATCATATATGGCTCTGCATGCTTAGTGACTGACCATTCGGTCAATATCCTTGACCACACAGCTCAGTTCGTCTCATCTTTGCCTGGAGCTTTATTAAGCGGTATAGAATTGGGACCAGAGAGCCTCATATTGCTATTAATGGCTGTAATTGCTATGGCTCTATATATTAATCGGAAAAGACGTGCTTATGGATACGCCTCACTGCTGCTTGCTACCACAGGCATAGCCTGCAACTTTATCCAACCACGGTATCCTTACGAGGATATATCAGCGATACTCGTCCCTGACAGGTCATTTACCACCCTGCTTGTGCGCGACAGAGATGCCGTAACCTTGTACACCGATGCCACAGGTGCTGACACCATACTTGTCAAACAAAGGGCGCAGCGGGATTTTGACTCATTCTTGCGTCTTACGGGCGTGGATAATATTACTGTCAGCTCACTTTCCAAGGTGACTGACCACCGCATACACATATTAGAGGCTCTTGATTCAACAGCATTTTCACATGCCATATCCCAATCAGACTCATATCTGATAATTTCAGGACGGGCAACTGCCCGCGACATACGCAAAGCTCCATGGCACATGCTGTCAGGACTTCATATAAAAGTGATACCATCCCCGGCGTTAAGACCGAGGATGGCATCAATGGTCATAGACAAATGTCAGGAATACGGGATTCCTACATCTGATACTTTAGTGGTCAAGAATCAGAGCATGTCAATCAAATCCTTAGGCATATAGTGCTGGTAGGGATGATCACAGCCCGGGCACTTCTCGGGAGGAGTCTTGCCTTTGTGGATATATCCGCAAACGAGGCAAAGCCATTCGATAGGCTCCTCACGCTTCCACATGGTGCCAGCATTGATGAGTTCCAGACAGTACTGGAAACGGTCATGATGTGACTTCTCGACCTTGGCTATGGCAGCGAAATGAGTAGCTATTTCATCAAATCCCTCCTCTTTTGCCACCTTGGCAGCCTCGCGATAGAATTCATAGCCATCGACCATCTCCTCCTTGATGGCGACAGCAAGATTTTCGGCAGTCGCTCCGAGATAACCGGCATCCACATTGCCTGTACATTGCACCTCGTCACCTTCAAGCATCTTAAGAAATACCTTGGCATGGTGCAGTTCGTTGTCAGCAGTCTCACGGAATACCACTCCTACAGGGAAATATTGTTCCTTGTCAGCCTTCTGGGCATAAAATGTGTAGCGGGCATAAGCCTGCGTCTCTGCCATATAGGAATTGACGATGTATTGCTCGGTCTTAGTGCCTTTAATACTTTTAGTAGCCATAATTATAAACAGTTAGAATTGTAGTTCTTTTAATACTTACAATACTAACAACGCACGGTCACTCCTATTTGTTCGTCTATGGCAACGTCTAACCTTTAAAGGGCATGCGATTGAGAATCGAACGCCCCAAAGTCACCTCATCGGTATATTCGAGGTCATTGCCTATCGCCACTCCGCGTGCAAGCTGGGTTATCTCCACGCCGCTCGGACGTAATTTGCGATACAGATAGAAACTGGTGGTCTCGCCCTCCATCGTGGCTCCCAAAGCAAGTATGACTTCGCTGACATCTCCCCTGCCTACGCGCTCGATCAGCGAACCTATCTCAAGAGCATCAGGACCTATACCGTCCATGGGTGATATGACACCTCCAAGCACGTGGTAAAGCCCCGAGAACTGACGGGTAGCCTCTATATTTATCACATCCTTTATCGACTCGACCACACATACCTTGGAGCGGTCGCGGGTATCATCGGCACATATGCCACACACCTCCTCGTCAGAGATATTATGGCATACCCTGCAATATCTGATGCCGCGGCGCAGATCTATCAACGCCTGTCCGATAGCCACCCCTTCCGCCTCCTCACGCCTTAGAATATGCAGAGCCAGCCGCAAAGCAGTCTTCTTGCCTATGCCAGGCAACTGTGCGAGAGCATTGACGGCATTGTCAAGCAGTATGGAATTGATTTCCTGTTGCATAGGATAGCAGATTATTTGTCAAGGAAGATAAAATATACCGCGAGAATCAGCAAAAAGAAGGCTACAAAATGATTCCAGTGAAGCTGCTGCCCCTTAAACAGCAATATCACAAACACCGTGAATACCGAAAGCGAGATCACTTCCTGTATAACCTTAAGCTGAAGCAGATTGAAAGAACCGCCATTAGCAAGAAAACCGTAACGGTTGGCAGGAACCATAAATGTGTATTCAAGCAGGGCAATTCCCCACGATCCAAGTATGATCCACATCATAGGTGTGTTGCTGCCTATGACCTTCATCTCTTCAAGTTTCAGCTGCCCATACCAGGCTATGGTCATGAATGTGTTGGATATGACAAGAAGGAGTACCGTTATCCAGGGATTCATAGTTGATAATCGATTAAAAAGTAAATCGCAGCCTCCTGGCAATTCAGGAAACTGCGACTCTCGTTGTTTGGGATGTGTGGGCGCTGAGGGATTCGAACCCCCGACCCTCTGCTTGTAAGGCAGACGCTCTGAACCAGCTGAGCTAAGCGCCCTCATTCAAGGTATGAGGAGTATGTCATGACTTCCAGCCTGATGTTTCGGCTGTGTCATCTGACTCTTCAGATGAAGTCTCTCATTAGTTTGGTGGGCGCTGAGGGATTCGAACCCCCGACCCTCTGCTTGTAAGGCAGACGCTCTGAACCAGCTGAGCTAAGCGCCCTCATTCAAGATATGAGGAGTATGAGAAACGGTTGGTGGGCGCTGAGGGATTCGAACCCCCGACCCTCTGCTTGTAAGGCAGACGCTCTGAACCAGCTGAGCTAAGCGCCCGTTTCTTTGGTAAAGCGATGCAAAGGTACGACTATTTTTAACAAATCCAAAATCTTTGGGTGATTTTTTATCCAAGAGGCGAAAAATTTTGGTTTGGAGAACCATAAAGACCTTAAGGTCTTTATGGTCTTTAGCTGAGGTCAGTCGGCGAGGACGCACCGTATTTTGCCTACTGGGAGCTGGCCTTCGACCTGGAGAGGGAGACGCTGGCTGTTGGCGGTGATCCAGGCATTGATGGGTGCAGAGGAGGTCTTGCCGTCACGCGTGAATGTGAAGCCTACGCAATAGGCGAGATATTCCTTGTCGTTGACGGTGATTTTCTGAGTACCGTTGTATGTGACAGTGAGCACTTCGGTCTTCTTGCCCGAAAAGCAGTTGAGTTTGACCGATGATCCTATCCTCATGCGCGGAAAATCAATGCCTCTGACATAGAAGAACATGCTCAGAAGATCAACAGACGGACCAGTAGCGGTGAGAGTCTTGGAATCCTCGCTCCACTCACCTTTCTTGTTGCGGTATTTACGGGTGGCAAGTCCGGTGAACTGATTGCCAACATGACTGAAATTGACGACATCATACTTATAGGTGCCGTTTTCATGAGCTATGTAGACATATTTATCGGGCAGCAATGTCGCGGGCGACATGGTAGTGTACAAAGTGTCACGGAGGGCATACAGCTTGTCAGCCCATTTGGCAGAGCGCGCTGTCAGTTCAGCCTCATATACCGTAGGAGAAGTCTTAAGATGCAGAGTGGCATATCCAGCGACCTTGGAGATGAATCCCCATTTGTACATGACTTTATAGTTGAGCACTTCGTCCTGGAAATTGGTGGCTGCCAATCCAGCCATCGATGTCATCGCCATAACCAGCGCAATGACCAGAGTAGTTATCTTTCTCATCGTGATGAATTTTAGTCGGATGTTTAATAATAGACAAACCAAAGCATACGATGGTTTAACTACATGGTGAAAAAAGTCGGCATCAGTAATCCTGATGGCTGAGAGCGGCATCAAGAGCGGCATCATGGTCAGACGACGGGTCTCCGTCAAGATTATCAAGAGGGAGCATGGCGCGCTCCGCCTGCTCGATGCGCTTGTTGCGCCAGCATTTGCGGCATACCGCCATATAACGTTCATCACCACCTATTTCCACCTTGGGACCCTCCTCTACAAAATCACCATTGGCATCAAAGCGAGCATTGATGATGGTTTTGCGTCCGCAATTGCAGGTGCTTTTGATCTCCTCTATGGAGTCGGCTATCTCAAACAGCCTCCGCGAACCCTCAAACAGATGGCTCTGGAAATCGGTGCGCAAACCATAGCACATGACATTCACCCCATAGTCATCCACGATGCGGGCGAGCTGGTCAATCTGATATGCGACAAGAAACTGAGCCTCGTCAATCAATATCCATTCAATAATACGTCCACGCTCACGGAAAACCTCCCGGAGCAGATCATAAAGATTCGTCTCAGGATAGATCCACATGCATTCACGCTCTATGCCTATCCGCGAACGGATCACATTACGCTCGTCACGTGTATCAATAACGGGTTTGAGGCACAGATAATCCATGCCTCGCTCCTCGAAGTTATAAGCTGTGGTCAGCAGCATGGCGGTCTTTGCAGACCCCATGGTGCCGTATTTAAAATAAAGTTTTCCGTTTCGCATGGCAAGATTAAAGAAATGATTGACCGACAAGGGAAGGCGCACATCAGTCGCCCATGGTACGCAACAGTTCGTCGTTGTCAGAAGTGCGCTCCATGCGGTCTCTGATGAATTCCATTGACTCGATGCTGTTACGGTCACTGAGGAAGCGGCGCAGAATCCACATGCGGTTGAGCGTCTCGGTACGTAGCAACAGGTCGTCGCGACGAGTGCTTGAAGCCATGATATCAACGGCAGGGAAAATACGCTTGTTGCTGAGTTTGCGGTCAAGCTGCAGCTCCATGTTGCCAGTGCCCTTGAACTCCTCGAATATGACTTCGTCCATCTTTGAACTGGTCTCGGTAAGAGCAGTGGCGATGATGGTCAGAGAGCCTCCGTTTTCTATGTTGCGGGCAGCGCCGAAGAAGCGTTTTGGTTTCTGGAGCGCATTGGCATCCACGCCACCTGAAAGGATTTTACCTGAGGCGGGGGCACATGTGTTGTATGCTCGTGCAAGACGGGTGATGGAGTCAAGAAGGATGACGACATCATGACCGCACTCCACCATGCGCTTTGCCTTGTCAAGCACTATACCGGCAATACGGACATGATGGTCAGCAGGTTCGTCAAATGTAGAGGCAATAACCTCGGCATTTACACTGCGACGCATATCGGTGACTTCCTCCGGACGTTCGTCAATGAGGAGAATCATGATGTATGTCTCAGGATGGTTTTCGGCAATGGCATTCGCTATATCCTTAAGCAGTATGGTCTTACCTGTCTTGGGCGGTGCGACTATCAGACCTCGCTGACCCTTGCCTATCGGCGAGAACATATCGACGACTCGGGTGGATATGTTGCTCGACCTGCCGGAGGTAAGGTCAAATTTCTCATTTGGGAAAAGAGGCGTCAGGTGTTCGAAGTTGACCCTATCACGTATAAATTCGGGAGTGCGGCCATTGATGCGCTTCACACCTGTCAGGGGGAAATATTTCTCACCCTCCTTGGGCGGCCGTATAGTAGCCTCCACGACATCGCCATTTTTCAGCGCATACTGTTTCAGCTGCTGCTGACTGACAAGGATATCGTCGGGTGACGGCATATAATTATAATCGCTTGAGCGAAGGAAACCGTGACCTTCGGGGACGATTTCAAGCACACCTGTCGCTTCTATCAGATCAGCAAAGTCATAGGGAGTATCTTTGACCTGCTGCAAGCGGTTGTTTTTGTTTTTCTTGCCTTTGCCCTGGGGCTGGTTAGGCTGATTGGGTATCTTCTGTCCAGGCTCCGCGATAACCACAGGTGCCATCTTGACATTTTGCGGCTGAGCCTGCTGCTTGTTGTTTTCGGGATTCTGATTATTATTGCGCTCGCGCTGCTGGCGAGGCATGAAACTGCGACCAGAGACGGCAGGGAAAAAGCTCACAAGCGAATTGGCTGCGTCATTAGACTGTTCGCCGCCATTATTATTCTGACGCGGCGTAAATACTTTAGGAGTGGGTGTTTGTGACTGTGCTTCATTGTCGGCAGGCGCAGGCTGAGGAGCTGCGTTGCGACGGGGAGTAAACACCATCTTCGGTTGTTGCTCTGCCGGATGGTTAGTCAAAGTTGCGTCCGGGAGAGCCTGAGGAACTACGGCAGGCAAGACGACAGCTTCTGCCGGATCGTCCAACGGCTGAACCTCAGGAGCTTGACTTTGCTGCTCAGCTGCCAAACGCGCTGCTTCAGCCGCTTCAGCTGCTTTCTGCGCATTGGATTTACGACCACGTTTCTTAGGAGTTGGAGCTGCGGGGGCGGCAGGAGTATCTGCGTCAGACAACTCTACAGGAGCATCTACCGCAGCTGCATCGGCTGCCTCAGGCTGCATGGTGACAGACTTGGGTTTGCGTCCGCGCTTGCGTGGCGCATCCTGGGCAGACGCTTGGTCGGCATTATTATTGTTTTGCTTGGGCTGCCGCTGACGTTCAGTAGCAGAGGTAGCATGATTGATGGCTTGTTGGTCAAGAATTCCATAGATGACTTCATCCTTGTCGGTGAGGTCAACTTTTTTCATTCCCATGGTTTCAGCGATTTTGATGAGTTCATCATCAGACATCGCATTAAGATCAGCAATATTATACATATAAAATAAAGGAGGTGTGTTCAGAGAATATATAAATCTCCCTCAAATAAGAGCATTGCGACAGGAACAAGTCCTGGCATAAACACGTCAAACGAAATTGAAATAGAGAGGGGGAAATTGACGCTGTCGGAATTTACGCAACAGCCATCTCCAGAAAATCCTGTCCACAATCACACAATTACAGCCGACATCCTCTCAGCCGAGAGAGATGCGATTTTTATGCCATAAATTAGGGGGATGATTTGGGGAGATGTGGAGTATAGCGGACTCGAACCGCTCACCTCGACACTGCCAGTGTCGCGCTCTAGCCAGATGAGCTAATACCCCTTAAATAGACGAAAACTGCTGTAATTCTAAGCGTTTCGCTTTGGACACTGCAAATATAGTGATTTTATGCAATTGCCGCCAAATATTTCCATTGTTTTTTTGGCGAAGAAATTCTATAAATCTTATAAGTTGTATAATTCTTATAAGATTTATAAGAATTATATATCTTATGGATGTTAGTCAGAGGCGACGGCTCTTGGGGGTAATCCTTAAGCATCGGGATTCTGTGATGACGACATCCACACCTACGTCATGAGGCTCGGCATCGATTTCATCGACTACCTGAAAGTCATATCCGACACCTATTTTCATAGCCTTGGTGTCAGCAAGCAGTCTGTCGTAGAAGCCCTTGCCTCTGCCCACACGATTACCCTTGACATCATAAGCTACCGCCGGAACGATCACCATCTCTATGGCAGAAAGCGGAACGGTATCCTGACCTGACGGCTCCATGATATGATAAGCCCCCTCTGCAAGCGATTCAGGCTCAAACGGAAGTATGTCAAGGTTAACCCCGTTGACCCGAGGCAGATAAAATTTCTTGGAGCGGCACCATTTCTCCAGCAGGCAATGCGTGTCAAGTTCATCTGCCAGCGAATGATACATCAATATATGGTCGGACATCATGAAGGCTGCCGTCTGCTCCAGCATTGACCAGACGCTTTCAGCTGCTTCTTGCTTTTCACGAGCTGTAAGAAGAGCCTTTGTAGCCCTTATCTTACTGCGTACAGATTGTTTGTCCATGGAATAATCCTATAATTAGCGTTACTCCACAGTAATTGAGCGGTAGGTTTGTCAGTCGAAACCCCGACCGGAAACCGGGTGGCACCCCGTCGCATCTCCTGTACCGCCCTGATTACTGTAGGGTCTGTAAGGTTATTGACTTTATAGAAAGCCGACGTGCCGAATACATCTCGAGCTATGAGGGCTTTCAAGTCTCTAACAATCAGTTTGCGCGAAATGTTTATGTAATACCACCGGAGGGCAACACCATTAGCCTTCGCATAATCGGCAAACTCCACAAGCAGGTCATCATCTGACGGCAGCACCTTAAGCATCGCATCTACCGAACCTGCCTTCTTAAGCTCGGCACGATGGCGGTCAGTAAAATCAAAGGAGAACTTCTGCAACAGCCCCTTGTTGAGCACATTGAGATAATAGGATGTTATCTCAGCCGTGTCATTGGGCACGAATATGTCCGGCATGATGCCGCCGCCACCATAGACTACACGTCCGGCATCAGTCTTGAATATCAGGTGCTCATCATGCTTGATGCTGTCACCATTAAATATCTCGCCAGAGTTGTAACGATCAAGTATCTCACGCGCATAGTCATCATTATCGCCATGTGCATATGTCTTCTGTATACACCTTCCCGACGGCGTATAATAACGCGCTATAGTGAGTCGCACCGCGCTCCCGTCAGGCAGCTCCATCTGTCGCTGTACAAGTCCTTTGCCAAACGAACGGCGCCCCACCACGAGTCCGCGGTCATGATCCTGTATAGCACCGGCAAAAATCTCGCTCGCACTCGCCGAAAATTCATCAAGCAGCACCGTCAACTCCGCATCCTGGAAGGTGCCCCTACCATCGCTGACTGCGGTGGATTCAGCCGACTCATCACGACCGTAGGTAGCGACTATAAGCTGCCCAGCAGGCAGGAACTCATTAGCCATCAGCACTGCCATCTCCATGAATCCGCCTCCGTTGCCACGCAGGTCCACCACATACTTCTTGGCACCAGCCTGCCGCAGTTTCACCATTTCGGTGTAAAATTCGTCATAAGTAGTGCGTCCAAACTTGTTGACACGTATGTAACCGATAGCATCATCAATCAGGTATGACGCATCTATAGAGGTCACCGGTATAGGTCCACGTGTCACTTCAAACGGCAGAATGTCTGCCGACGTAGAGCGACGGATGCCAAGCTTAACCTTCGTGCCGGCTTCGCCGCGCAGCCATGACATGACTTTCTCATTGGACCAGTGCTTGCCAGCCACTACCGAATCATTAATGGTGACTATACGGTCTCCCGCCAGCAGACCGACCTTTTCCGAAGGACCGCCAGACAATACTTCAAGCACATTGATGGAATCATTGAGCATATTGAAAGTGATGCCAATGCCGCTGAACGATCCCTCCAGCTCGCTGTTGACAGCCTCCAGATCCTCAGCCTTGATATATACCGAGTGAGGATCAAGTCCTGACAGCAGCTGGGGATACATAGTCTCCATGAGCGAATCAGTGTCGACAGCATCCACATACTCATGCCCTATGATGTTGAGCAACGTATTTAATTTATTGTTACCAGCACCTGATCTGTCCTGGATAAGTAATCCACGCGATGCCAACATGCCGCCCACAAATGCCAATGCAACTGTCAACGGAATCCATACCGCCGGATTCTTCAACCTATTATTCATTGTAACCGATATGTTATCTACAAATCCTGGATATGCACTATCTCTATCCCCACCTGACGCATCAGTTCAAGACCGTCAGTGATACGATAAAGGTCATGGAACACTACCCTCTTGATGCCTGACTGGATGATCAACTTGCTGCATTCCATGCACGGAGAGGCTGTGACATAGAGAGTAGAATCCTGTGACGAGTTATTGCTCCGTGCCACTTTTGTTATGGCATTAGCCTCGGCATGGAGCACATAAGGCTTCGTCAATCCGTTTTCGTCCTCACAGACATTTTCAAATCCCGAGGGAGTACCGTTGTATCCGTCAGATATAATCATGTCATCCTTGACCAGAAGCGCGCCAACCTGCCGACGCACACAATAAGAGTTTTCCGCCCATATCGTCGCCATGCGCAGATACCGTCGGTCCAGCAATTCTTGCTTTGAGGTTTCCATCAGTGCTATATTTACGCTATATACGTAATCGTATTCTTCCTTAGAGTTGTGCAAATTTACACTTTTTCATGTTTATTTGATTACTACAATAGCAATTCAATCGCAAATGTTCATATTGTAACATTTTTGTAACACAGCCGATACATGTTTGTTACTATTTAAAATGCTGATTATTCAGAAATTAAGCATATTTTTCGTTAAATTAGAAAACTTTAGATTAATATTTCATATTCTATTTTTTCATCTCAATACTTAGTGTTACATTTGTGTATATTCAACTTTGAACACTGCCTGAAATGTAATAGTCTCTAAAAAATTCCTCAACATCAAGGCTATTCTTATTGAGATTAATTCTTAATTACTAATTACTTCAATTCAGCGACACTATGAGTACACCTAAATTCGAACGTCAGCTTGTTGAGCTGCAAGGCAATCTGCTCAACTTCGCTTACATCCTCACCTCAAACCGCGATGATGCCTACGACCTGCTTCAGGACACCACCCTGAAAGCCCTCGACAACGAGAGCAAGTATGTAGACAACACTAATTTCAAGGGCTGGGTTTTCACTATAATGCGCAATATTTTCATCAACAAATACCGTCGCATGGTCCGTTCGGAGACAATCATCGACAAGACCGAAGACCTCTACCATCTCGACATGGCTCAGGACTCAGGCATCGCATCGCCTGACGGATCATATGCAGTAGGCGAGATAAACGCAGCCATCAATTCATTCAGCGATGAATATCGCGTACCGTTTTCGATGCATGTGGCAGGATACAAATACAGCGAAATAGCCGAGAAGATGGACCTTCCTCTCGGTACAGTCAAGAGCCGCATCTACTTCGCCCGCCAGCGACTTCAGACGCAACTTAAAGACTACAAGGACCGCTAACCAAGGCATTTAACCGCACCTACTTCATAACCAATATTCAATAGCTTCATAAGGCGACCAAAAGTAGCAGCTGCAACACTTCAACCAAATACATATAAAATGCCTAACATGCGATGGGCTTCCGAGTGCTCGGAAGCCCATCGCTTTTCATATTGAGCAACTAAAGCGGCGACTCACCGAAATATAAACATCACACGCCCACACTGGCGAGACCCAACCCACCACCCGCTGTAGGGACATGCCATGGCATGTCAGCCCAACAGGCATGATAATTGCAAATGCTACGGAACGCTGACATGCCATGGCATGTCCCTACCCTACTCAAGTCATATGAGGTATCAGAGTAACAGTAATCTTACAAGTTTACGACCAAAAACCAGAATGCCTCAAATATAAAAACGGTGTCATGGTCTTGAACCGATGACACCGTATGGTAGGTATTGATGGAAATGATTTTTTACTTTATAAGTTATCCGCTATCAGATACCCATATCTTCGGGAGCGATACCAGCCGATACGGATGTGCCGAGCATGCGGCGCGCACCGAGGAAATGACGACTGTAATAGGCATTGTCAGGAAAAGACTGATAGGTCACTCCCTTACGGGTAGATGCGTGGATGAACTCGCATGTGCCGTTGGCTTTGTCAACAGAGACCACCATCGCCACATGCCCGACATTGCGTCTGCCGCTGCTGCGAGAGCTGAAAAACAGAAGATCGCCAGGCTGAAGCTCGTCTACATCTACGCGCTTGCCCTGTGTGTACTGGCTACGAGAGGTGCGCTCAAGATTCATGCCAAACTTACGGTATATCCAGCCGGTAAATCCAGAGCAGTCAAAAGCATGGGGCCCAGTGGCGCCAAGGCGATAACGGGTGCCGAGGAATTTAGATGCATAATCAACCATCTTGCCTGCAAGAACATTACCTACAAACTGTGACGGATCAATGAGCGGCTTGAGCGTGAACGGAGAAAAATCACGAGCTGAGTCCATCGCTTTCTCCAAGAAGGTCATCTGCTCCTCTTCATCGACCTGCTGATTGGTCACGGCGGTCACCTGATGCTTCACAGGAAGGTGGGGCTTCTTGGCAGCAGCAGTGTTTGCACCGAAAGCAGCACATATTACGAAGAGGGATATCAGACGGATGAGTTTCATAAGAGTGATGTTTTACAGCGACTTGTGATTACCAAGCGCACTGCAAAGTTACACATATCCTCCCCGTCCGACAAGCCGACAGAAACTCAAATGTTAATTTAAGCAAAGTTTTACGTTGTAGTACACTTTTATACTAAATATTACACACTTTAACATCACACGTGCACAATGTCATACTCTTTGTGCATTAACGTTTTCACAAGATGCTAATAACTCACATATACAACAAGTTATAGGAGCCACACCATTATTGCACTATATCCCACAATCTGTGCAACATGCCATTATCTCATAAGTTCCCAATAGTAAATCATCCTCATAATGTTAAATAATGCACCGAATAAATACACTTATTAGCATATATTAAATGTGCATTTTGCGATTTTTTAGTTAATTAATTTAACCCATCTCAATATTTACTCCTCTCGGCAGGGATATCAATGTTGGTCAGACTTGATGCTATCAACCGATACAGAGGTAGTGTCACTGATGGCAGGCTTTGTCTTGATAAGCTTGCGTCTGAGACGTTTGATCCAACTGTCAAGATTGTCAAATTCGAGTTTCCATACCACGCCGACACCCTGAGTGGTCAAGGCACTGCGAGCTGAGAATATCTGGTCATTGAAGCGGTTATAGGCTTTGAGGCGTATTGTGCCAGATTTATTCAAAAGATACTCGACATCAAAGTCTCCCACGAAGCTGGTGGGATTGAGAGTCTTATCACGATAACCGAGATTGCCGTTGATAAGCAGACGGTTGTTGAGCAGATGACTTGAGAGCGCCAGGTCAACCTCCATGTCACTGAAATCGCCATTGTCACTGCGTACCGAGGGGGCTATGGTCCACTTGTCGCTGATTGTGCCGAGAAGACTCGACAGGCGGCTTGACAGTGTGGTTGATGCCAATGACGCGAACTCATTGCTTCCGTGATTAGTACCAGAGTTGGCATACTCAGGGGTATAGAAGCGGTTGAGCGCAAGCAGGTATATCACCTGACGGCTCAGCATATCGTTGGTATTGACAATTGAACGCACCTTGCGGTCAATGTCACTTGACAGCGTAGGAAATTCGAGGTCAAAATTCAGCTCGGGCTGACGCATATCTCCTGTAATCTTGAGCAACGCCCTGACAGGCACACTCGTGCGTGCCAGATCCTTATCCGTATTAAATGACACATCAAGATCGCTGAGATTAGCGGTAGTCTGATAGGCAGCCGTGATGTTGAGTTGGGCGGCATAGGGATTACCGTGGAATGATATGGAGCTGCCAGGATCAATGGTGAAATCCTTGACGATAATCTCCTGCAATGTGAAGTTATAGGTACCTCTGTCGAGAGTGTAGGTGCCAAACAGTTGCATGTCGTCGTTGCGACTCGCGTAGGTCATGCGCATATTACCACTGCCCCACGCCCTTATGCGGTCGCCAGCTATCGGATCCATGACCAGAGTGACTTCAACATTGGGATTGGCATCCACGGATATATCGATATTGAAGTCGGTAGGATTATCATCGCCCGGAATCTTTGACTTAAGGAGCTTCTTGATGCGTTCGACAGGGGTGAGTTCAAGCGAGTCTGTCTCCTGAAGCATATCCCGGTCTCTGAACTTGACAAATGTGTATTCACCTGCCTGCATATTGTCACTGAGCACAAACCCGAATGTGCTTTTAGGAGCGGTGGATGCCACCACACTTATGTCAACACGCCCCGGCTTGCCGATAACCGAAGCTCCGCCATTGACAAATACTTTGCCATACCATGGCTGTTCGCCATTGTCAGGTATGTCATACCCAAGAAAATCACGTGCATCATAGAGATAGAATGCAAATACAGGGTCATGGAAATACCTGTGGCTGAGATGTCCACGGAATTTAGCGGTGTTTCCATAAGCATCATGCAGAGTAAGGTCATTTATATCTATCGATCCAGGACGGAAATGCAGGCTATCGCTGGCTGTATATGTAGTATTGGTAAAGGGTATGGTCAACTTCATATCCTCCACATACGCGTCTCCTTCGAGATCAAGGTCGCTGAATGAGCCGAAGAGACGTGCGCGCCCGCTCACCAAGCCGTCGACATCCGAGCAGAATGCCGACATGAACGGTTGCAGGAAACTGATGCCGGTGCGGTCGGCAGTAAAAGCAAGGTCAAGTCCTCCACCGTCTTTGACGGGCCATATCACACCGTCAACAGTGCTGCCACCACCGTTTGAGCGAGAGATGTCAGCGTCTAAGGTGATACACTGGCGGCTATGATCCCATGTACTCTTGATGACAGCATCACCAAATACGCAGTTGTTATACGACAGGTTTCTGACATCAAGGTTGTCAGTGAAAGCCTGCGGAACTCCTGACAACAAGTCCTTAGCCTTGACATCACCGGTGGCTATACCGCCGAAATCCACATTATTGATATTGAGTATATCAAACACGTAATCAAGGTTGATGCTTGAAAGCTCCACATTAACTTCATCGTCAGGCTCTCGGCTCACGACACCGTCAATGTTGACATATTGGCGGTCATTGCCTATACGCCAGTCATTGATAGCGTAACGGTCTTTAGAGATATTAATAGTGGCTGGATGTATGGTCCATACCGTATCGTTAAGCGTCATTGAAGACTTGTGGATGTCAACCGACCCTACGAGATTGCTGTCATCATCACGCGACGCCCTCGCCGTGAGATCCAGACTACCGTTAAGAGCCTTCTTGGAGTCTACAGCCCATGACATAGATGTGTCAATCATATCGGTCATCCCCTCGCCATTGAGAGTGAGGGAAAGCTGTCCGTTTTTTGTAGGCATGGAAGTGGTGGCATAGAGATAGGACTTGCCCGCATTTCCGTTGACAGCGGCATTTACCACCGTATTCTCCACGAGCTTCTTACCTTGCAGGAGATAAGGGGCATCGACATCCAGCACTACTATGCCAGCCGATGATTTGACAAAACCGGAGATATCAACCGGATGGATGACACTGACAGGCAGTTTGACAAATCTTTCGATACTTCGGGTGTCTTTGAGCGTCATGTCAAACGCAAACTCATTATCAAGCTTATGCCGATATTTGTTATCAGCATCTTCTCGACATGACACCAAGGAGGGCCACAATCTATGGAGGCAATGCCGTATATCGCCCCCTATGGTCGAGAGGTCATATACTCCCCTCACGCTGGCATCCGCCACATCACTCGTCAGGGATGCCCACATCGGAGTAGCACTGTTACGCATCTCCACCTCAATGTTGCCGATATTGACCGTGCCGTCTTCACCACTGATGGATTTCAAAAGCAGGCCATCGATATCTGCACGTGCATCCATTGTTGTGACATCCACTTTGTCAGCTGAGGCTGTAAGCTTGAAAGATGCGGCATAGCCGTTCCAAGGATTTTTTGTGGTCAGCAGCCCGAGATCTATATTTTCAGCATCCAATGTCGCCGAGAGGTCAGAGAAATGTTTGAAATCACGAGTCACCGCAGCCGATGCATTAGCATCAAATCTGGCATGCGGGTCATCACTCACTACATCAGCCACCAACGAATGACCGTCATACGACCCCGTAATGTCCACCGATTGCCATAGATGGTTACGCCACTCAATGCGGTCAATATCTGCATGCACAGATGCTTTCGCCAACCTGCCATCATGGAGTGATGCAGAGCCATCAATCATGAATGCGCCGCTGCCCACAGTGGCTTTTGCCGGAGCGACCGCCCCTATAGCAAGTTCCGGTGTCTGCGCTGTAAGTCCTATCTCTGCCGTTCCCGAGGTCAACTGTCCACGGGCGGTGCCGTCGACAAGCAGACTGCCGAGCGCGGTCTTAAGATTGCCATGCAGTTCGGCATCAGCAGGGGTATATCTACCCTGCATATGTAAGTCAATATGCTCTGTATTACCGAGGATATTACGTATCTGTGGGGACGGATCCTTAAACAGCCCCATAATCCCAATTACCGTCGGAGAGGTAACATAGCACTTGAAATCAGACAGATTCACTGCCGTTTCACTCGTTTTCAGATCAGGCATGGCAACCTCAGCAAGCAGGGTGGCATATTCTCCTCTCTGACCGAGATCAAGACGCATCCTGTCGACACTGAACATATCGGCACGACCTGACATGGCTGCTTCAATCCCTACACGCAGACTGCTCTTACTCAATGCCGGGACGAAATAACGCATGTCCGCGACTTGAACCGATGATTCTTTCATCACCTCTATCCTCATTGTGGCTTCCTTCAGGTCATCGCCGATGGTCTTGACTGATTTAATCGGAATCTTGATATCTGCGAATCGGATATTTGAATTATCCAACCGCACATCCAAGCCATTTACCGACAATGCCTCATTGTCAAGCGAAAAATCCGTAGAAAGCGACACCTCAGCACCGCACCTCTCCCTGAAAGCCAGACGGCTCAGGCTGACTTTATAAGCATCTTTACCAATCAAGGGTATGCTGATGTCAGCACGAAGATCTCTGACTGCAAGGTGTCTGAAGTCAATGACATCAGCGGGTCTGACAGGGGCATCCCATCGGTCATACGTGATGGCAGACTTGCGTATGAGTACCGAATTGATGCGCAGCTCTATCTGCTTCTTTTCCTTGTCATCCTTGGGCTTGAGGGCATCTATTATAGGCTGGATATTCAGATGTGACGATGCATCACGCTGCCACAATGAGCCGTTAAGACCTATAAGTTCCACATAGTTGATGATGAGTGACTGCTCTATCAACGAGGCATTGATATTAACCGAGCCTCCAAGACGGTCAATCATGGCTATCGGACCGTGTTCCATGGCTGTAGTATCTGCAATGACCACCCTCGACAGGGTGATGCGGTTAAACGGGCTTATCTCCAGCCGTCCGATGGTCACATTGACATGAAGCAGATCGCTAAGCTGTTTTTCAGCCGTATCGGCAATGGCTCGTTCGACAAAAGGCAGCGACAATCCGATATAAAGCAAGGCAGGCACTCCCAGCACGAGAGCAATGATGCTCACGGCGACAGTACGGACGGCTTTATAAGTCCATTTGATGGGGCTGCGGAAATTCACGTCAAGTAGATGATGAAACTTTGCGCGAAGTTACGCATTTTCCGCGACTCCACACCTCCTTAATGCCGTGAAAGTAGCTATCCAACCATCAGTGTGTCGCTTTCCACCATGCGGTACCCTCCCGGTCAGCAGCCAGATGATGACGGCTCGGATCTGAGGTGGTCAGACCTGAATACTTACGTATCGCTACAGGACGGTTGAGGCTGGCAGTATAATATGTCGGAGTATTTACTTTATACGGCACTGCCGACTCCAACTGTGCACGGAATTCATCAAGCAATTGCTGATTGGACGACCCTACCAGATGGGTCACGTAGTCGCCATAGTCATAGAATATGGAAGGTGAATATCCGTCAAGAGACTGCAATGAAGACAATGCCGACGGTATGAACCCATAGGCTGCGTTGATACGCTTCATGATGGATGCGAGTTCTTCCAGTTGAGAGCAGTCTGTCACAGACAGAGTACCACACGGCATGACAGTATAGTTGGAATAGAACGCGTAGAATTCATCACATGCAGCTCCATAATCAGGCTCACCCATCAGATGTCGCCCCATTGTGGCGTATGGCATACCATATGCCATCACCTCACAAGTCGACGCGATAAGATAGTCTGCCACATCTTTAAGTTCGTATGCCACCTCCACCGATGCCATGTAGCAGTCATCAAAAAGAATGAAATCCATCTTCAGCCCTGCATCGCCGATAGCATCTGCCAAAGTGGATATATCCGTCTGATAGGCTTTGTCTTTAGCGCCGAAATAGCGCGTGAGCAGCGATGCCTCATGGCTCCAGTGCATAGCTTCCGACATTGACATATCGGCTGCGTCAGACATACGCGTAGATGGATTGACAGGCAGCCATCCCATGCCGTGACATCCGATGGTCATGGCGTAGCGGCTCGCTGGAGCGGCGGCGGTCATATCCGATAATATGGACTCGATTCCTGATGCCGTAGTCAGCGATGGGGATTGGTAAGTTTTGATGTCATGCCGACGGCATTGTCCATTGGCATATCTTATCTCAAACATTTTAGCCTCGGTGGGACTTGTGGAGATAAATACGATGACACGCTGGTCATCAAGACCGCCTTGAGCTACTATACTACGCTCAAGGTCAGATATATTCTGATAGAAACAGCTCGTCAGATCTGTCGACCACGGGAGATACATGAACAGGGTATGCTCCACAGGTCCAGTAATGACAACCTCTGGCTCATCGACGGATTCATCGGACGAACATGACGACACCGCGACTGCTATGCACAAAATAGCCAAGGCTGCAAATACTCGGCGTCCAACGCCTCGCATATAAGAATAATCGAAAGTCATGGGATAATGATCGGAAAGAGGATATACAAAAACGGCACCTGATTTTGCCCTGTACTGGATTAACGAATTTATAGTGGCAAATTTACGAAATATTTATCACATGCCGCATCAATCAGTCTCCCATGACTATAACATATTATATTACTCCATGGCGCAATCTATATTGCCTTTGACTTCTCCATCTCCGCTGGTAAGGATATGATTTTCGCTGAAATAACCCGACTCTATATAGATCAGCGAATTATTGTATGCCGACAAATCAGCATACTCAGCCCTGACTTCTCCATCAAAACGGATTTCTGACAAATTATAAGTAGTAACCGACAACGTGTTGACCTCCAAACTGTCAGTAACGACAATCATGCTATTAACCCATGCCGTAAAACTACTGACAGCAGGTGCCATTAGCCAGATTTCTATTTCGTCATCACCTCTCATGCCGTCAGCTCCAATCTTCAGGCAGTCATCCTCCACATACATCTGCAACTTTGATTTCAGTCTTGGGGATGCCTTTACCAACCATTGCAACGAATCCCCTGGTGTATAATACAGAGTTATACTATTAAACACCTCTATACCACTGAATTTGTCGTTTCTCGAAAGCGGGGCATGCTTCTTGCCTCCCACTCCTAACACGCACGAACTGGTGACAGCTAAAAAGCATATCGCTATGGCGCATAATGTGACGATTTTATTATTCATATCGATAAATTTTGATAAGTAAAAGTTATATACATCCGTTAGACGCAACCAGCAAATCAAAAGTTGCACCCAACTCTCACAATCTGTTACTGTCAGGATTTCTCAACTCATATTATAATGCAATGAAGTATCAAACAAACCAAACGCCACTAATGGGCGTTTTAATACTAAAATATGATCCATTTTACTCTCAAACTGTAATATCCGACTTCAGACTATGCTTGAACTATCATTAATCCACTTACATCTGCTCGCCTGGCTGATTGTCGGAGCTTCAGTAGGACTCTTCGCTCTCGCAGGCACAGCTATCGACAGACTACGCCCCATAAGGCAATCTGTCCGTCATGACAATCACCGACAGCAGCCACGTCACTCGTGACAATATCCACGGCATACCATAATTGAAATCCGTCAGAAGGTCAGAAGGTTTTTGCGCCAAGATGCCTCTGAACGGATTTTTTTTCGTAATTTTGCAGCCGACTGATACATCAACTTCTGACCTGAAAAGTCAACGCAAATAATGCTCGATTACATCACATGGGCAGCGAGCCCGATATTATTCCAGATAGGCCCGATTTCAGTCCGTTGGTACTCCCTGATGTTTGCCATAGGGTTTGCAGTTGGATATGAGATTGTAGCGCGTATGTTCAAACACGAAGGTGCACCAGAGAGCTGGCTCGGTTATCTGCTGCTCTGGACAGTTGCCGGCACCGTCATAGGTGCGCGTCTCGGCCACGTGTTTTTCTACGAATGGAGCTACTACAGCCAGCATCCGCTCAAGATATTGTATATCTGGGAGGGCGGTCTCGCAAGCCACGGGGGCACCATAGGCATCATCCTCGCAGTCATAGCATTCTCCATGATAACCACCAAGCGCAGTCCGCTGTGGACGTTTGACCGCTTGGTCATACCGATAGCCCTGACAGGCGGTCTGATACGTCTCGGTAATCTGATGAACTCCGAAATCTATGGAGGACCCACTACCCTGCCATGGGGTTTCAAATTCGTCAAGAGTGCCGAATGGCACCAGCTTTATGAGGGTCTGGCATGCCATCCGACTCAAATCTATGAGGCTCTGGTCTATTTCGCCCTGTTTGCCTTGCTTATGTGGATGTACTGGAAGAAAAATGCCGAAGAACGCCCTGGGCTTATATTCGGAGTGTTTTTCATAGGCATATTCCTGTCACGCTTTTTTATCGAATTTATCAAAAACGACCAGGTGGCATTTGAGGCAGACATGACACTCAATATGGGACAGTGGCTCAGCCTGCCGTTCATAATCGCCGGCATATGTCTCGTGATATTTGCACTCAAACATCCACGGCAGCACCTGACGTTTCCCAACCGTTTTGCCGACGAACCGTCCGACGACAGCCAAAAGAAGAAATAACGGATGAAATCCCCGCTCGTATCCTACACCAAAGCCCGATTGGCTGAACTTTTCTCTCGTCCGCCATATGCTACAGGAGTGGCTCTAAGCGGAGGAGGTGCCCGTGGCTTTGCCCATGTAGGAGTATTGCAGGCACTACACGAAGCCCGCATACATCCTGATATCGTGGCAGGTGTCAGTGCAGGAGCTGTCGCTGCCGTTTTCTACGCATCCGGCATACCGTTTGACAAGATGCTCAAAGCCTTCGACTCGTTGAAATTCAACGATTTTGCTGAGCTGAGCGTCCCCAAAGACGGATTTTTCAAACTTGACCGCTTCCGTAAATTCCTCCGTGACACCATACCCTACAAACGCATCGAAGACCTTCCCGTCAAGACTGTCATCTGCGCCACTGACATAGACAGCGGCGAGTCAGTAGCATTTGAGGAGGGACCTCTGCCAGAGTGTGTAGCCGCCTCTTGCAGCATCCCTATCGTATTCAAGCCTGCGGTCATCAACGGGGTCAAATATGTCGACGGCGGTCTGACCCACAATCTCCCTGCGTGGGCGATACGGTCACGCTGCCGCACACTCTACGGCATCAATGTCAGCCCTATGGTCAGGCAGAAGAGCAAGGGGACTCTTATCGACATAGCCACCAAATCGTTCAAGCTGATGGCGAAAAACAATGCCATACATGACATGCAGATTTGTGACCATGTCATAGAATTGTCTGACATAGCCCACTACAATATTTTCAACCTTAACGAGATTAAATCCATCTACAAAGCCGGCTACGAAACAACCAAGCGCGCCATCAACAAATCATGAAAACCAAACCAATCATCTATCAACTTCTACCCCGTCTGTTCACAAACATGAACAGCCACTGCATCCCCAACGGGACGATATCACAGAACGGATCGGGCAAGATGAACGACATAACTCCCACCGTGCTCCGCGCCATCAAGGAGCTGGGAGTGACCGCAATATGGTACACAGGCATCATAGAGCATGCCCATACTGCCGACTACACACGCTACGGCATACCGCGCCACAATCCCCACATCATCAAGGGCAAAGCAGGGTCGCCATACGCCATCACCGACTACTATGACGTAGACCCCGATATAGCCGAGGATGTCGACAAGCGCATCGAGGAATTCGAGGCACTGGTAGAGCGCACACATAAGTGCGGCATGGACGTAATCATGGACTTCGTGCCTAATCATGTAGGTCGTCAGTACCACAGCGACAAAGCTCCCCGCGGCATAGAAGACCTCGGTTCGGGAGACGATACCACAAAATTTTTCGACCGCGATAACAACTTCTACTATATACCGCGCCAGCTTTTCGCCCCAAGCATCGACATGGGGTCAGGCAACGACGCGTATGTGGAATTTCCAGCCAAAGCCACAGGCAACGACTGCTTCTCGGCATTCCCAAGCCCCTATGACTGGTATGAAACCATAAAGCTCAACTATGGCGTTGACTATGGCGACCATACACGGCATTTCGACCCGATACCTGATACCTGGTTCAAAATGCTCCACATCTTGCGATACTGGGCAGCCAAGGGAATAGACGGTTTCCGATGCGACATGGTGCATATGGTACCGCTGGAATTCTGGCATTGGGCGATAGCCAATGTCAAGGAAAGCTTCCCCAACATCAAATTCATAGCCGAGATATACGATGTCGGTCTATATCGTCCGTTTATCGACTACGACGGCTTTGACTACCTCTATGACAAAGTCAATCTCTACGATACCCTGCGCGACGTGCAGTGCCATAGCCACAGTGCTGCCACCATCACCAACTGCTGGCAGACAGTGGAAGGCATCGCTCCGCGTATGCTCAATTTCCTTGAAAATCATGACGAACAACGATTCGGCTCGGAGCAGTATGCCGGAGACCCTGCCAAGGTCATTCCCTCGCTCGTAGTCAGCTCGATGATTTCCACAGGTCCGATGATGATCTACATGGGTCAGGAACTCGGCGAACAGGCGCGTGACGCAGAGGGATTCAGCGGATATGACGGACGCACCACCATATTTGACTACTGGAGCTTACAGACCCTACGCCGCTGGCTCACTGAGGTAGAGACAGGTGATGCTACCCTTACAGGACGCGAAAAATGGCTACGCAGCAAGTACAAGACAGTGCTGACAGCCTGCAACCAGGAGAAGGCTATACGCGAAGGACGTTTCTTTGACCTGATGTATGTCAACTATGACAACCCGTCGCTCAATCCCCATCGCCAATACGTGTTCCTGAGAGCATGCGAGGGAGAGACACTGGTTATCGCAGCCAACTTCGGCAGCGAATCATGCGACCTGTTCATCAACATACCCGACCACGCATTTGACATGCTCAATCTGCCACAGGGCGAGTGTGTCGCCACCGACCTGCTGACCGGCGACACCATGCGCAAGGTGTTCAGCCCCCACCGTCAGTTTGAGACATTCATTCCTCCATACGATGCCGTGGTGTGGAAAATCAAGCACCGCAATATCATCGGCAATGACCAGAAAGCAGCTCCGTCAAGAGCGATGCGTCCAAAGAAGTCATCCAAATAATTCATCACACAGATTATTACGTACAACACTATACAACTTCCCGTAACAGTTATCAACAAAATGACACCCTACAAAATCTTTTCGGGCACCAACTCGCGCTACATGGCGGAGGAAATCTGCAAGGATCTCGGCGTGAAGCTTGGAGAAATGAACATCCAGCGTTTTGCCGACGGCGAGTTTGAAGTTTCTTTCGAGGAATCCATCCGCGGATGCGAAGTGTATCTCGTGCAGTCCACTTTCCCCAACAGCGACAACCTGATGGAGCTTCTGCTAATGATTGATGCAGCCAAACGCGCATCTGCCAAGAGCATCGCCGCCGTAATGCCCTATTTCGGCTGGGCGCGTCAGGATCGCAAGGACAAACCCCGCGTGAGCATCGCAGCCAAACTCGTTGCCGACCTGCTCATGGCAGCCGGAGTGGACCGCGTCATCACCATGGACCTCCATGCCGACCAGATCCAGGGATTCTTTGATGTACCTGTAGACCATCTCTACGCATCATCAGTGTTCATCCCCTACATCCAGAGCCTCAATCTCCCCGACCTCGTGATGGCGACTCCTGACGTGGGCGGTGCAAAGCGCGCCAACAACTATGCCAAGTATCTCAACGTGCCTCTCGTACTGTGTCACAAGCAGCGCGCCAAAGCCAATGTTGTAGAATCAATGACAGTCATAGGCGATGTAAAGGACAAGAACGTAGTGCTCATCGACGATATGGTAGACACAGCCGGCACCATCACCAAGGCAGCCGACATCATGCTCAAGGCTGGCGCTAAATCAGTACGCGCACTCGCAAGCCACGCCATCATGAGCGATCCCGCTACCCAGCGTGTCAATGACTCAGGTCTGACAGAGATGATCTTCACCAATAGCATTCCCTACCCCAAGGACTGCTCAAAGTGCACCATCATCAGTGTGGCACACCTCTTCGCCGACACAATCCGCCGAGTACACGACTGCCAGTCCATCTCAAGCCAGTATCTCATCAAGTAACCAGCAGCAAAGATACCACGACAACGGGGACTGCTGACCAGCATCGTCAGCGGTCCCCGCTTAATTTGTGCTGGCGTGGGTTAACAAAATAATTGTAGGGACATGCCGTGGCATGTCCGCCTATCATTCAGTGTATTCTCAATTGCATTTGATTGCAGCGGACATGCCACGGCATGTCCCTACAGGGGTGACGATTAATATCAATCGTGGACGCGGGTTATTTGTAGAGCTCTGCCCAGAGTTTGTTGCGGATGTCGGAGCGGGTGAAGGCGGGATTGTCGCGGGTGGGACTGACGCGGTTGCTCAGGAAGATGAAAATCAGATTATTGTCAGGGTCGATTTTCATCTGAGTGCCGGTGAAGCCGGTGTGACCGTAGGTACGCTCAGAGCCGAGACCGCATTTCGCCGGAGCTGTATCAAATCCGAGCGAACGTTTGCCATCCTTGCTGCATGGCTCGGTAAACAATGCTATAGTAGGAGCCTTGAATATCTCGACACCTCCATACGTGCCTCCCTGAAGCCAGGTCTGGGCAATCTTCGCAAGGTCTTCTGCCGTGGAAAACAAACCGGCATTGCCCTGTACACCGCCAGAGAATGCTGCAAGTTCGTCATGCACGAATCCACGGAGCAACTGATGACGAAGCATCGGATCTCGCTCTGTAGGAGCAATCCGTGATGCGTCAATCCCTTTATCCAAGGGGATGTACATGGTGCTGTACGCGCCTATGGGAGCGAAAATATCAGTCTCTACATATTCATCAAGACGCCTGCCAGTCATCCCCTCAAGCGCATCCATCAGCAGCGCGAAGTTAAGATCGCTATAACGGTAGGCAGGTGATTTCAGCTCCACATTATATATGCGTCGCATGATGGTATCAACCGTAGCCTCCCCGACATACACGTTTTCGGCAACCCTGATAGGAAACTTATGTGATGGACGGTCGGACACGAGGTCGCTGCGCAGACGGGCATTTCCATTGATGTAGGTGTTTTTGTCTACTTTCACCTTATACACGTCATCGCGTCTGGCACGAAACAGGGGACCTTTATACGATGCGGTATCGATCAATGTCGTGTACATGCTGAGCATCGAAGGCATGCCGCTCTGATGAAGCAAAAGCTGGCGGAAAGTCAGCTTGCCCTTTGGTGTTCCTTTCAGTGCCGGGATATATGCACCTATGGTGTCAGTCAACTTGAACAGACCCTCGTCGTAAGCCTTCATCAATGCACTGACTACTCCCGCGGCTTTGGAGACCGACGCCACATCATATATGGTTTCAGATGTGACCGGGGCAGTGCTCCCCTTGGCAAGAGTGCCGTAACTACGATCGATCACTACATTGCCATTCTTAGCAACAAGCACCTGGCAGCCAGGGAAAGCCCCATTGCCAAGTGCTGCCATAGTCACCGAATCTATTCTCGCCGACAAATCCGGCGGAAAACCTTCGGCTATCGGAGTGGAAAAGCCCAGACGTGTCTTCTCCGTAGCAATGCCTGTCCCTTGAGGCATCCAGCCCTTAAGAGCGACAGGCAGTTTGCCAGATGCAGCCAAGCCGCCGAAGATTACTTGGGCAGTAGCCTCATTGATAAGCTTTGTATCATCAAAACCGCTAATGATGACCCCAAACGAAGACAGCTGACGTTGCATCTTAGCCATCTTGTAGGGATTGATAAAGCAGACTGCCATAGCATGTGGAAGTTCGCCTAATTTATGCAACGACAAGGCTATAGCTTCCGTCTGCTTGAACACTGCCACTATGACCTTCTTGTGCTGGCGTATCTTTGCCATTTCAGCCACGCTCAAATGTCCGTCTGTGCTGCCATAAAGGATACACGGGGCGTATTTCTTGCACATGCGCGAGAACGAATTGTCTGCTCTAGACCCTAACGAGACAACAGCAATGTCCGACCCGCTAAGTTGTCCCCATGGTATCACGCCGTCATCGTCTTTGAGTACAGTGATGACTGCCGACGACAACCGCATATTGACAGCCTGAGCCTCCGGGGAGTTGACAATCTTGGATATGCCCGCTGTGCCGCTTCGAGGCATCCCCTGCGCCACGACAAACATATATTTATACATCAGCAGTTTATGACACCGCTCACGTATCATCGATGCATCAAGTTTGCCTGACTTGATTGCTGCCATGACAGCATCAATATCCTGCGACGGATGCAACGGCTGCAACAGCACATCGGCTCCAGCCTTCAAGGCTGCCACACAATTGTTTTCCTTACCCCCTGCCCCTTTCATGGCAAGTGCGTCGGTCCACACCAAACCGCCGAATTTAAGCTGGCTTTTAAGCAAGTCTGATGTAATCAGATGCGACAACGAAGCCGGCATTCCCGACTTGTCAAGTACAGGCACATCAAGATGCCCGACCATCACACCGCTCATGCCTGCCTTGATGTATTCACGAAACGGCACAAGTTCGGTCTGGTCAAGCTGCTGCCGTGAACGGTCAAGCACCGGAAGTGCCTTATGAGAGTCAACCGATGTGTCACCATGCCCGGGGAAATGCTTCGCCACAGACATCACACCCCCTGATTCAAGACCTCGTGCATAAGCCACTCCAAGCTCAGCCACGCGATGCGGATCATCACCAAACGAACGGTAGCCTATAACCGGGTTAGACGGGTTGGAATTGACATCAAGTACAGGGGCAAAGTTGACATGGATGCCCATGGCACGACATTCCCGAGCCACTTCTCGTCCATACTCCTCTATCAGCTTGGTATCCGCTACCGCACCGAGAGCCATGTTGTGGGGGAAACGTGGCGCATCAGTCACACGCATCGCCAAGCCCCACTCCCCATCAAGAGTCACCATCAGCGGAACACGGCTCAGAGACTGTGCATAATCTATAAGCCCCTTGTAATCGGCGAGCGTGCCCTTGCCAAGCAAAAAGCCTCCGATACCCTGATTTTTCACAAGAGATGCGAGTTGACGTCTGCCACTCTCATCGTTCTTGATGTCAAGACGGGGAAACACCAGCTGCGCCACCTGTTGCCGCAGGTCAAGGGTGCCGATAACTGAATCAGCCCACGCCGTGGCAGCCGAAGTCTGTGAAGATGTAAAATGTCCGTACCCGGTTCTAGCCGCACTGGCATGGGATGTAAACATTGCCGTTACAAGCAATGATATGAGATATGCAATATGTTTCATAGATGCAGAATTAAACAAATAATCCATTACTATTGTGCGGCAACGATACGCGGAGAATCGTCAGGACGCAGTTTATTCCCTTTCAGAGGGCCTTGGGAGATATATCCAATGAAGTCATCATAGAGCACCTTTTCGCTCTCTCCGATATGCTTGGCTCTGGTGAATGATTTGAGGTAGTCGCCACCCTGTGCCAGATAGTCAATGGTAGCCAGAACATACACGTTGTCATCTTCAAGCTGACGTCCGTCAATGGTGATGGACGTGCATTTACCAGATTGAGGATCATACAATACCTTGACATTAGCACTGATACCGTCGCCTCGCGGAGCTATGATGTCGAAAGCCTCACGGAGATCCTTACCTGTGATTTCAAGGATGCTCACACGATTGTCAAACGGGAACGAATTCATCACTTCGCCCTTGGTCAACGGACCTTTATCCCAAGCAGAGCGGATGCCTCCGACATTGATCACTGATAAGTCCACAGGCTTCGGACTGAACTTCCCGCCGATTGCCTTGACCATATCTGCCGAAAGATTCCGCAATCCATTACGGTTTACATCAAAAGCCGATGCCACAGTGCCGATGCGCACATTCATCAGTGAATCCACGCCTTGACGATACGGTCGGAGGAGGTCGGTCATCGTGCCGTCAATCTTCGCATCAAGGCGGTCAGTGACAGGATAGAGCTTCTCCACAGCACGACCTGTGTCAAGGTCAAAATCTATCTGACCGAGATTTATGCCTGACTTGCCTGTCTGAGTGACAAGCACGGTATCCCCTTTAGCATTTACAAGACGTGCAGGCACCGATTTAGGATTATTCTCATCAATGACAGTGTGGCTGTGTCCTCCTATAATCAAATCAATGTCCTCCGATGCCACCACCAGCTCAGGGTCAGTGACACCTTTGTCAGCCGTGTACCCTATATGTGTGATTGCGACAACCTTGTCTACACGCTCGTTATGCTTGAGATGCCATGCTGTAGAATTCGCCGCTTTCACGGCATCAAGATATTTGAGACCAGTATAGTTATGGTCAGCAATCATGCCCTTGGGGTCAAGATTGATGGCTATGAAGCCGACCCGCTTGTCACCTACCTGCTTTATGACATATGGCTTTACAAGACCGTCAAGTGGAGTGTTACGGACATCGTAGTTGGTGGAGATTTTGTCGGCATTGAGACCACGGTACATATGCGCCAGAGAGTCTATGCCATTGTCAAACTCATGGTTACCCATAATCTGGATGTCATAACCGAGATGGTTCATCACCTTCTGCTCCACTTCACCCCCATACAGAGAGAAAAAGAGAGTGCCCTGCACCATGTCGCCGGCATCAATCAGCAGCACGTTAGGCTCAGCAGCGCGCACACTGTCAATCAAAGCCTTGCGACGCTCCACGCCGCCAAGATTCTTTGAGGTAGGATCAATCTGCGAGTGAGTGTCATTGGTATGCAGAAGCACAAGCTTCTCGGCATTCCCGTTAGGCACATTCAGCATCAACATAGCTGCGGCGCAGGCTGGTATGACGAGGGATATATGTTTCATGGAATATCGGATTTATAATTGTACAAAGACAAATTTAATAATCATCTCTGAATAATCCAATTGCTACATGATGAAAACGGCGACAATGGCTGCCACAGCTACCGTAGCTATGCCGGTCAGGACAGGCCATGCCCATGGTCTTACAATCCATACCGTCTCTTGCATCGCCCCTTGTGCCGACCATCTGACTCTTGCCATCAACAATCTGACCAACATATAGATAATCCATGCAATCAATGAGCCGTAGATAGTACCCACTATGAGATCGCCAGGATAATGCACACCGAGATATAAGCGTGTGTAGCTGTGAATAACCGCCCAGATGAATATGAACCACGTAAACAGTCGTCGACGTGCCACAAGCGACATGAACACAGCAAGAGCAAATGAATTGGCAGCATGGCATGACGGAAATCCATAATCGCCCCCGCGATAACCATCCACGACATGCCCCATCACCGACACAGGATTGTCAAGATTACTCGGTCGCAGACGGCTGAAATACGGACGGATACACGACGATATGGAATAATCGGTGAGAGCTATGACCACTCCGACACTCACAAGCAGAAGCAATGCCACAGCCGGACGACGCGACATAAACAATGCCGCAGCCATAGCCGCATAAAGTGGCACCCATATGAATTTGCCTGTGAGCATCATCATCAAGGCATCAAAATATGACGAATTGATTCCATTGAACAGCAGAAAGACCTTATCGTCCAACACAAGCAACTGCTGCAGGAAATCTATATAACAGTTAAGCATCCGATTATGTATCAATATATGTTTTCATACTTTCTTGAGTGAGTCATTGTCCCTTCCTGGCTGCCATATGGTCATAAAGAATCTGTATGTAGGCCTTGATATAAGGACTCAGATCCCGTGCACCATATGATGCCACGGTCTGATGGGTATCGGTATTGAAAACCGCATATGTCTCTCCCGTACCTGACGCAGATGCTTCATACATGCCCACATTATCACTGTCAAAGTATATGCCATAGTGGGGGACTGCTGCATCAAACAGATTGTTGCCAAATGCGAAATTACTGTGCTTCAGACCCATCATTGCTATAAGCGTAGGAGCGATATCCACTTGGGAGCCATATACATCCATAACCCGAGGAACGTCCTTGAGAACACCACCAGTCATGACAAGCGGTATATGATGACGTGCACGCAAATCTTCCAGATCTGCCGGGTATGCACCCCAGTGGTCGGCGACAAGAATTACGAGCGTATTCTCCCAGTCAGCAGAATGTCTGAGCTTGTTGACGAAAGACGTTATGACGCTATCGGCATAGGCGAAGGCATTGACAGCGGGAGGCTGTCCGGCATAACGAGAGAATGTATCCGGAACTTCAAACGGCTCATGGCTGCTTGATGTCTGTATGACCGTGAAATGCCTCAAAGTGTCAGGGAAAGATTTGATATCATCAGCCACACGATCAAAAAGCGGACCGTCATGCACACCCCATTTGCTCATGCGCTGTGACAGCGGAAAGTCCCTGTCGCTGACGACATGCTGGAATCCTGACCCGACAACGAAAGCATTCATATTGGCAAAATTGATGTCTCCACCATAATAATATGATGTACGATAACCCACATGACACAGTTCGTGAGCTATAGAGGGCATGCGCTCTATGAAGTCAGGGTGCTTCATAACACCGGTATTAGGCGGTGACGGCAACCCGTTGAGTATGGCTGGTAACCCGCGGTCAGTACGGAATCCGTTGGCAAAAAAGTTAGTAAACGACACACCGCTATGGGCTATGGAGTCCACACCCATAGCTATGGAATCACCTCCAAGCGACGGCATCAGCTGCGCTGAGAAACTCTCCATTATTATCACGTATATGTCTGGATGATGCGAAGACAGCAGCCCCGATACAGAGTCGACAGATGACCGAGTATGCAGTTCGTCAAACAATGCCGCAGCCTCATCCGCTTCGTAATATCGTCCCATCTTGTCAAAGTCTACCTGATGGGTGGCTGAGTAAAGCAGGCTGAAAGCCGGATTGATAGCGGCATGATTAAGCGACTGATGTGAGCTGAAATAGGCAACACTCGGGTTGAGCGTGGAGACCGTGAAGCCTCCACGGATTGGTATTACCAGCAGTCCCATGAACAGCAACACACCGCCTGATTGACACAGACGGCTCTGACGAGACACAGGCGCAGCGACAGGAACATTATAGATTTCCCTGAATACCAAGTATATAATCAAGGAGAGAGAGAGCATTACAACAATACCTACTGATATAAACAGCCATGACACCGAAGCGACAGCCGCCGATGGCGATGTGGAGAAATAAAACAGCGGCGTCATATCAAGCGGGAACTTCCAGAATCCGTAGAGAGCCGTGTTGAGAGTCAGCACAGCAGCTACAATCACAGATGTAATGAGGAAATAGATCCGATATGAACAGGAGGCGATACGGCTTCCTGGTCTCAACCACACTCCCACCAGTGAAATCAATGCGGGCAATGCTGTCAGATATCCAGCGACACCCATGTCCAATCCCAGTCCGTGCCACATTACATCCATGTAATCACGCCATGAAGCCCATCCATAGACAGGGGCATTGATAAGCATGAACATAGGCTTGGCGAGTGCAAATATCGACACATATACAAGCCATGTGACAAACAGTCTTATAATTATGCGCATAGGCGGGGGTAGTTATGACAGTTGAGTAGTCCAAAGTTAGCCATTTATCTCCAATTTTACCCAATGTGCCACAAAATCAAATCTTATTATGCATTCATTTTCAAAAAACAGTTAATTTTGTGCCACATTTCAAACCCAAGTTTCAACTATATTTAACCAAAGCCGATGTCTACAACAACAAAACAGTAATAATCATTGTTAATAGATACAGTTTTTAACTTTCCAATAATTACTTATTTTCTCATCATTATTATTATTCAAGTTACACATTATGAAAAAGATTGTAGTCTCACTCCTCCTTGCCATCGCAGCAATAGCCGGCACACAGAAGTCTGAAGCCGTCGAGCTGACATTCAGCTATGGTGGCTATACTGCCATGGATGCATGCGGATATTATAAGGACAACTGGCACAGCGTCAACACTGCCTGGGGTGCCGTCAGTGCCACCGTATATGTCCCTGTTGCAAAGAACATGATGATAGGTCCGTCATACACCATCTCATCAGCAAGCACAAAAGGAGGCTCTAATGCAAGCCACCTCCTCTACAACACCGTCCTCCTCAACGGCAAATATCAGTATTTCAGCAACTCTACAGTGAAGCTGTATGCCCATGTAGGTCTCGGTGTCGAGATTACACACTTTTCACCCAAATTTGCCGACAGCTACAACAAAGCCTATTTCGGATGGCAGGTTTCACCTATCGGCGCAACCGTTGACCTCAATGACACCTTCGGACTTTTCGGCGAAGTAGGTTTCGGATGTCAGGGTCTCGTACAGGTAGGCTTTAAATTCAATCTCTGATTACCAACCCATCAACACAGGTGACACCACAGAGCAGCCATGGAGACTTCCATGGCTGCTCTTGTTAGCAATATACCTATTGTAGACCTCATATATTTTCACCTTCAGGATGACAGTAGGTATATTTGCACAGTCAAAAAGCAGCATAGAGTGAGATTAGCATGCTGCCTATGCAAAGCGTCCGCACAGTCAACAATCTGAGCGGACGCTTATCTTACAGTTATGTCGTTAGCGCTCAGTAAAATAACAGGGCTGCTCGATAGACTATGAATGCCACAATCCAAGCCACTACCGTATTATATACTATGGAGAAGGCACCGTATTTCCAGCTGCCAGACTCTTTGACCACAGCGACTATCGTGGCAAGACATGGGCAATAGAGCAGCACGAACACCATGAAGCCCAATGCTATGGCAGGTGTAAACGGCACAGAGCCATCGGCTTCAGGAGTGGTCAGTTTTTGAGAAAGTGAGATATCATCCGTTTCTTCATCACCGGTATAGAGCACACCGAGTGTTGACACTACGACCTCCTTGGCTGGTATCCCAGCCACGACTGCCACTGTGGCGCGCCACGGCCAACCGAGGGGTTCAAATACGGGATTTACAGCTTTGCCTATCATCTCCAGATAGCTGTCCTGATTGTCAGCAGATGCGTCCTGTGACTTGAGTGGGAAGTAATTGAGAGCCCACACCACGATGCTTGCCAACAGGATTATACCGCCCATCTTGCGGAGGTATTGCTGTCCTTTTGCCCATGTATGGCGCCAGATGGCTTTACCTGTGGGCATGCGGTATGGCGGAAGCTCCATGACGAAGGGGGTTTCATCTTCCTTGAAATAGAATTTACGGAGGATTTTGGCGGTAAACATTGCCACAGCAACTCCTATGCAGTAGACCAGCAGGAATATCCAGGCGGCATGTGCGCTGAAGAACGCGCCTATAAGAAGCACGTAAATAGGCACTCGCGCCGAGCATGACATGAATGGATTGATGAGTATAGTGATCAAGCGGCTCGACCGGCTCTCGATGGAGCGCGTTGCCATGATGGCAGGCACGTTGCAGCCGAATCCCATGATCATAGGGATGAACGACTTGCCATGCAGCCCTATCTTGTGCATCAGATGATCCATGATGAAAGCCGCACGCGCCATGTAGCCGCTGTCCTCCAAAAACGATATGCACATATAGAGTATCAATATCTGCGGCAGAAACACTATGACGCTGCCCACGCCGCCGATAATGCCGTCGGCAAGGAGATCCTTCAACGCTCCGTCAGGCATATACGTCTTCAGAAACTCACCGAGCCATCCTACGCCGCCTTCAAGCCAGTCCATTGGATACTGGCCGATGGTAAATGTCAGCCAGAACATCACGAACATCAGCAATAGGAACAGGGGGAATCCGAAAAGTTTGTTGGTCACAAACGCATCAATAAGCTCCGTGGACCGCGCAGTCTCACGTTCTCCCTTTACAAGGGTCTCAGCCAATGCGCCCTCGATAAATCCGTATTTTTCATCGGCTATCATGGTGGCTATATCCTCATCGGAATATTTCTCTATTTTAGCCACTTCCTCATCGCGCAGCATGAGTATTTTCTCACCGTTGGAAAGCGATTTCATAGTCTCATTGGCACTGGCATCTCCTTCAAGCAACTTGATGGCGATATAACGCGGAGAGATACTTCGTGGAAGCTCTCCGTCTTGCTTTATGGCGGTTGACAGAGTCTTTATTGCAGCCTCAAGATTCTTGTTAAGTGTCACATGCACATGACGCACATCCTTGTTATATCCCTCAAATACCGAAATCACGGTATCAAATAGGTTGTCAAGCCCCTCGCCGGTGCGGGACACGGTGGGCACGATGGGCACACCTATCATCTCTCCAAGCATCTTATAGTTGAGCTTGTCACCGCTGCGCTCAAGCTCGTCGTACATATTGAGAGCTATGACCATGGAGCGGTCCATGTCTATCAGTTCAGTGGTCAGGTAGAGGTTGCGCTCAAGATTGCTCGCCACAACCACGTTGATGATGACATCAGGGGTCTGGTCACGCAGATAATTACGCACGTATAGCTCTTCGGGAGAATACGATGCCAGAGAATATGTACCGGGGAGATCGACAATATTTATCTTGTAACCATTGTAATCAAAGTGTCCGCGCTTAAGGTCCACCGTAACCCCGCTGTAGTTGCCGACATGTTCGTGAGCACCGGAAGCGACATTGAACAGCGACGTCTTGCCACAGTTAGGATTACCCACAAGGGCTACATTGATAACGTTTTGTCCGGGATGCGGACTGGCTATGTGGGTTCCGCTATGGGCAAAAACGTCTTTCTCTACATTATGTGACGGATTAGAGTCCTCAAGAGGCTCCACTTCTACCATAGAGGCTTCGTTTCGGCGCAACGACACCTCATAGTTCATGATTTTATACTTGATGGGGTCACGCATGGGAGCCTGAAGCACAGGAGTGATTACACGTCCTTTGATGAAGCCCATCTCCATCATGCGTTTGCGAAACGCTCCGTGACCTTTGATTTTGAGGATTACGGCACTGTCGCCGGTTGGCAGGTCTGTTAATATCATGTGGTATATCTGTAATTACACTACAAATTTACCACCTATATCGATGGTTGGCAATACTCACTTGTGAGTATTATTGCGACAGGCAGTCGAGAGTGAATGAATCCTGATGCTGGAGGACAGGGAGTTTGCGCCGGGCTTCGCGCAGGGCATCGTGGTCAAGCGTGGCATATACTATGCCGTGGTCACGATCGATAGTGGATACACAACGACCCATATAGTCTATCACCATCGAACTGTCAACCAGATACTCGCCTCCCGGATCAACGCCACTGCGGTTAGCACCGACGGCATAAGCCTGGTTTTCCACAGCTCTGGCTCTCAGCAATATGTCCCACGCGAGACGACGCGCCTCCGGCCATGAAGCCGGCAGCAGCAACACTTCATATCTGCCGTCACGGTTACGCAGCCATTCGGGAAAACGCATGTCATAGCAGATGGCAAGGGCGAAATCCCATCCCATATATCTTATTATGGGCGGCAGTTTGTCACCAGCAGTATATGCTTCGCCTTCACCGCTGGGGATAAACAGGTGGTGCTTGTCGTAGAAAGTCTCGTCGCCCGACGGCTCTATGAAGAAAGCGCGGTTATAAAACCGTGTACGTGCCGCATCACATGCCACGAATGATCCGACGATGGCAAATTTGAAGAATTTTGCCCAGCGGTGCACATCGTCTATGGTATGCCCGTCATTGGTCTCTGCCAGTTCACGAAGCTGCTCTTTCTTGCGCACGAAACCAGTGGTAAACGTCTCCGGGAGCACCACTATGTCGGTGTCAGGGTGCACATAGCGCAGACGCTCAGCTGTAGAAATAAGATTTTCCTCTTTTTTTCCCCATGTGATATCCATGGGCAGTATGGCAATTTTCATAGTTTCGGAGGGTCGTCGGTAGAAAATTTGTCAGGATAGCGGGCTTTAAACGGCTTGTAGTATGCCTTGATGGCTCGGATATCAGCCTCAGTGTCATCTGTAGGCTCGAATACGCTATCTATCAATATGCGTTTGCTGCCATAGTCAAGCACTCCGAGCACTATGGGTACATCGGCGTTGCGGGCTATGGCAAGAAAACCGGTGTGCCAGCGGTCAGTGCGGCTGCGTGTACCCTCAGGGGTTATGGCAAGAGCCAGACGCTCCGACGAACGGAACCGCTCTGTCAACACTTCCACGAGTGACACCGACTTGTTTTTCCGCTCCACCGGGACTCCTCCTATAGCCCTGAACAGACAGCCCAGAGGGAAGAAAAACCATGACGATTTCATCAGGAAACCAGCCTTGCGATGCACGGAAGCATACGCCAGTTTTCCGAGGATGAAATCCCAGTTGCTCGTATGCGGAGCTACGCATATGATGCATCGTGGAAAGTCAGGCACAGTGATACTGACTTTCCATCCCAATGCTTTCAATATCAGTCCGCTGAGATTCAAGTTAAGATGCTAATAAAAAATATATTCATTGTAGGGACATGCCGTGGCATGTCCGCTCACGAGCAAATGAGTAATACCGACACTCAAACAGGAAGAGAGATACGTCTAAGAGGTATCCGCTGTGCGTAACCCCATGCACGACTGCCACGTCTCCGACGTGCCTATGCCATTGGCACCTCTGTACTTATATTCCAGTTTCAACGGCATGTCACGGCAAATACTAATGTTGCTTACTTAAGCAAGTCATCATATTCTTTGACGCGCCCCTTGTGGGCGCATCTTTTTGGTAGCCGAGGGGCTTGCCCCTCGGAAATGTCATTCCGAAGGACGCGCTGCGCTTTGCTGCAGCGCATCGAACACAATGAGTACCAACATGATAGCGACTGATGCGCTGCGGCAAAGCGCAGCGCGTATCTGCCTGCATTCTGACCGAGGGGCAAGCCCCTCGGCTAACAGAGAGATGCGCCCACAAGGGGCGCAGTATCCATTAAACACTTAAATAAACAGCATTGTGGCGTGTCCCTACATATTTGTCGTTAATATTGTGCTGTGCGCCACCGCCGTTTATTATTTCGCGGCGGCTTTTGCCTTGTTGGCTTCCTTCTGCTCTGGGGTGAGCATCTCGTTGATTTCGTTGACGATAGAGATGACCTCGTTGTTTAGCTCGCTTGAAAGAGCTCCGAGAGCTTTTTTGAAGTATTTGCGACGTTCCACGTTGTATTCGTGGCGGTTGGCGAAATCGCGCGGAGTCTTGTCAAACGACACCGACACCTTGCTCAGAGCGGCTGTCTGGGCATGAGCGACACGCACCACCAGATCAGCAGTCTTGTCCTTGACATCACACGGCATATCCATAGTAGCTATCACACAGTCACAGGCGAGTCCGCCGCAGAGACCGTGGATCTGTTTCTTGAGTTGTCTTTTGTTCATGGTGTAAAATTAAATGGTTTGATATACACAAATATAGACAATTATTTTGTTATTCCGCTTTGACCGTGCATTATTTTACAGTAATTTTGCCATACGGAATTTCCAAGGTTTCTTTATAGGTTTTACAAATGACAGCACATACTACGCTCCAACGCATCAAGCCGTGGATTATGCCCATGGCTATGCTGGCTGGATGGCTTCTGCACGAGCAGATCGGATACATCACCTTTCTCGCCCCCTATCTCATCTTCATCATGCTGCTTATCACATTTTGCAAGGTCAAGCCGAGGGAATTTCGCGTGACCCGTTTCTCTTGGCTTCTGCTTGCTGTGCAATTGGCTGGTTCGCTCGCACTTTACTTCGCTCTGCTGCCTATCAGCAGCGACTTTGCGTTAGGAGCTTTCATATGCGTATTCTGCCCTACAGCTACCTCCGCGCCTGTGGTCACAAACATGCTCGGAGGCAGCATATCCAAAGTGGCGACATACTCCATCATCAGCAATATCAGCGTGGCATTGCTTGCTCCGGTACTGTTTGCCAGGATGGATACTGCCGGAGGTCAACACATAGACATGCTTGACGCGATGCTCAAGATAGCCTACAAGGTAGTGCCCCTTATCATCCTGCCACTCCCCTGTGCGTTTCTGCTGATGTGGAAAGCTCCGCGTGTGCATCGGACCATCGCCACCCACCAGTCGCTGTCGTTCTACATATGGGCGGTGGCTCTTTTCATAGTCGTAGGCCGTGCCGTGTCATACGTAGTGACGTCACCTGCCTCTAAAATCGGCGAAATGGTCGCGCTTGCCTTGGTGGCAGGTGTCACCTGCATAGCCCAGTTCATGATCGGACGACGCATCGGAGCGCACTGCGGCGACCGCATAGCCGGAGCACAGAGCCTCGGACAGAAAAACACTGTCCTCGCCGTATGGATGGCAATGACCTTCTTCAACCCCATCACTTCCGTAGCCCCAGCCGCCTACATCGTCTGGCAAAACACCATCAACTCCGGGCAAATCTTCTTCAAAACCCGCCGCGACCTCAAAGCCACCCATCCATGACAAAAATCGGGGCGGTTCATAAAGAACCGTCCCGATTATCTTGGATTCTATCTTAGAGATTACTTCTTGACGAAGCGGCAGGTGGCTGCGCCGCTGCTGCCCTCGGTGCGCACGAAGTAGTGTCCCGGCACGAGGTTGTCTACAGATACGGTCACTGACGAGCTGTTGACTTCAAGGCTTTTGCAGACTACGCCTGAGAGGTCAAAGATGACGAGGCGTGTGGTTTCGCCGTCAGCCATGCCCTCTATGGTCACATCTGTATCGGCTGCCCAAGGCGAGCATGTCAACACGCCGTCAGCTTCCACGTCAGCTCTGGTGTCACCGATAGCCGACATGGCATTGAGGATGATTTCACCATATGCTCCCGAGCCGTCGATAGCCGTGGCTCTCACTACCACCTGACCTGACGGTGCACCCGATTTCATCTCCACTACACCTGATGGCGATACTGTGGCTATCTCGCTACCAGCTTCGATCGTCCAGTTGACCGTGCGGTAGTTGGCTGTGATAGGCGTAACGACAGCGTTGAGCTGCAATGTGCTGCTGTTATCGCCACCGATGTCGGTGCGTTTGTCAGCAGAAACTATTTCAACCGTATTGACCATTGTGGTATAATAGGCATCTGCCGTAGAGACCACGTTTGAACGCACAGATCCGCCATCAGCCCTCGTAGCTGACGCACATACCATCTCTACGGAGTAGAGTGGCTGCGCCACATCAGGCTTAAGGTCTGTGAAAGAGCGTGCATTGCCTGACACTGTGGCTATCGGAGTCATTGAAGCGACAGTGGCACCGCGGAGTATGCGGTATGAAGCCACCTCGCGACCCTCGTAGGGAGTCCACATAAGGTTGATGGCATTGCCGGCGGCACGGTTGATCATCACGTGGAGCGACTGGTGGTGTTTGCCCATAACCGACTCGCCATATGGCCATTCATACGATACACGATAACGTGAAGAGCGTGTATTTGGCTCAGAAACCGGGTCTATGAAGACATTTCGGTCACGGCTCCTATTTACTTTGCCGACAAGTTCATAACGGTCAGCCTCCGATGTCTCACGATAGATATACCAGCCCACCATATTGCTTTGCTCCGACGGCTTGAGCGTCAGGCGCAGACGCCCTGTAGCTGGATCGATATCCACCATTTCTATTGTCTCCTCCTCTGCGGGAAGCACTGTATATTTACATGTAAACGTTTCATCGCCGTAGGTGGCATGGACAGTGTGACGCACGTGAACATCGCCGAGTCTGTTGAAATGGAAATACACCAGGAACTCATTGTATTCGTAGTTGTGCGGCTCGGGGTCAGCGAAATCAATGTCAAAGAAATCTCGGGCAGATGCGACACTCTGGAAAGTCTTGCCGTCAAAACTTACCTCCCAGTCTCCTTCATAGGCGTTATGACACATAGCTTTGTCAACATCTCCAAGCTTCACTTCGTCAGGAATCATGCCAAAGTCAGCCCTGACAGGCTGCATCACATTGATCTGGGCTGTGTAAGTGCCGCCGGAGATGGTTTTGACACCATCTTTGCTCCATGTGACGGTGTAGTTGTGGCCGTCGTGGGCGATGACCTTGCCGCCGTCCCAGTCGATGTTGCCGTCTACATGGTCAGCTGTGACAATCTTGGCTTCCGCACCGACCTTGACTGCTGAGGGCACTGTGCCGAATCCGCCGCCTTTGACCGTGAACTCCACGGGAGCGGAGAACGCCGACGTAGCCATCATAGCATCAATAGCCTGTATGCGTACTATGTATTCACCATTGGCAATCGCATTGCGCGGAATCAAGAAGCGGTTACCGCTCCAGAGGATGTCATTGCATCGCCAGTCTGAAGCCTGAGGCACTGGAGCCCAGTCAACCTCACCATTCATCGGCGAAATCAGATAGGCACCTTCGCCCTCGGCATCCTTGTGCCGTACACTGATATTATAGCGCATCTTGATGCCCTGAGTCTCCTTATCCACAGCATGATTCCAGTCAATAACCACACCGCGCTCGGTCTCATTGACCATCACGCCTGTAGGAGCCTCTGGGAGAGTGTTTTCAACAAGCAATTTAGCTGTTTCTTCATCTTTGTAAAGTGCTATTGATTCACCACTCTTGTTTATGAACATGAGAGGTGAAACCATGCTAGTAGACTGAGTTTCATTGTCAACGGCATCTCGTGCCTCAATCTCCAACTTGCGTCCAGGGAGCATATGAATAATGTAGTATTCACCTGTGCTACCAATCAGCATATCATCATACCCATTATTATCAAAATCCATCACAGCAACTGGTCCTGGCTGTGAAGATTGGCCGCCTTGTGAGATTGAGACAGTAGGAGTTAAAGTGCCGTCACTCCATAAAATAAAATGATGCTCCATCCTCGTAGCGGAATCCGACTTATACACAGCAGCATCCAACTTGCCATCATTATCAAAATCAGATATAGCTTTTACGCCGTTCCATTCACCAATATGATAGTTATCAGAAGACTCCACTTTAAATATTTCCTCTTCAGTTTTTTCAAACGTGTTGTTGCCTTTATTAAAGTAAACCTGATAATTATGTTGTAAACCAACACTTGTCCAGGCACCAATCTCAATTATAATATCACGCAGTCCGTCACCATCAATGTCATTAACAAACACTATCTGGTTGTTATCAAAAGTGTGTTTAGCTGCATTGATATTTGGGATAAAATCTGAATCATGTTTCAGTATCGTGCATGAAGGCCTTGAATAATAACCAGTTATAATTTCAGGTAGACCGTCATTATCAATATCAGCTATAAACTCCCACCCATAATCATCAACATCTGGACGGTCAGTGTCAACATCCATATCCATATCACCAAGATTGGTAATCAAGAATTTATGCCTGCTATCATCAGTGTTTGAGATCAAGTCAGGTAATCCGTCCTTGTTAACATCAGCCATGAAAGTCCAGTCATCGGCGGTTGGAAGATTAGTGTTATAAATCTTCTTGACTGGATCCCAGACATCCTTAACATTTTCTTCACGGAATTTTCCATAGGTAAACATCTCATTCACACCGTCAGTATCAAAATCTGCAACAAACTTATTTCCATAGAGGCGTAAATTTTTGCCATAGGACTCCTCAGAACCCACCACGACATGATGTTTAAGATTTGCTCTCTTTGCTATTATGCTTTGCATACACGTACTTAATACGTTGCCATTGCCATTCACAACATTGAGTCTAAGAGTCTTTTCACCTGGGGTGGTGAACTTCAGCTGCATCTCGGAGTGGTCGGCGTTGTCGGAGATGATGGTTGCTCCGTCTATCTCCCACTGGTAGCTGTTGCCGTTGGTGGAAGATGCCGTTGCTACGACGCGGCATGTGTCACCGACTGCAAACGGTCTGACATATTCGATATTGAAGTCAGCTGGGGTTGCAGTCTTTTTCCACACGGCTGCCTGACTGAATGCAGAGCCACGGCGGTTGGGGTCTATGGCTTGTACATCTATATAATATGTGCCTGGTTGCCATGATGCAACATTGAATGTACGGGAAGTGCCGTAGCCCTCACGTCCTTCAAGGAGATTGCGACGTGTGCCGTCGGCAAGAGCATCGGCTACCACGATGTCATTTTTGCCAGGAGTGGATGATACGCGCACTTCGTATGTCAGGTCAAGGGTTGCGGACTCCGCATCAGAGCCTCGCTCCCAGCTCACCTGCAGCAGTTGCAACGATGGATCATAGCTGACCGTAGGAGCTTTGGCTGGCATCGTGGGTCGCTGGTTTGCTTTATCAGACAGCGGAGTATAATTGCTACCGTCAAGCGCATGTATTATGCCGGAGTTGGTAAGATCGGCAAACATGGTGATGTCTTTTTCGGCATTGATGGTCACAGGCGTTGTTGTGATTTTCATGCCATTCACCTTGTAAGCATATGTGCCCGTCCTCTTTACATACCCGAGCACCTCATAGCTGCCGTCGGCATCTATATCCACGCAGTCAATGAAATAGAGGCTCCCTTCAATATAATTCTCACGCTTCTTGAAGGTTTGTTTGCCTCGGTTTTCAAACATGACCAAATATGCTCCGCCATTATTATAATTGTCGCCAGCGATGTCAAACGGCACGAGAATGTCCACATCCCCGTCTTTGTCAAAATCATAGAGCCAGATATTGGGGCTGCAATTCAAGCCTTTGAGAAGTTGCTTGGATGTCACAGTGCCGTCAGCACCGACAAAATGCACCGACAGCGTCTTGGTCGATTCGTCAAAGGTCACAATATCGGTCACTCCATCACCGTCAAGGTCACGGAGCTTCATATTACCCGGCATAGTTAGTTCTATAAACTTGCCATCTCCAATACCGGAATACACCTTGCCGCTTTCAGGAGAATAGATGTCGGGGATGCCATCACCTGTCAGGTCGGTATTGACAAACTCTGAAAACTTCACCTTTGACGAGCCGCCGCCCACAAACATACCATCGGCAAGCGAAGGCAGGCCGCCAACCATCGGACGCCCAGTAGCACGATACTGATTGGCAGACATGATATCCACATGATGATACACCGGATTACGACCCTCGGCAAACGAAACGACCCTCGTGGGCACATCCTTACCCGAAATGTCAAGCAACTGAAGCCGTCCGTCATTAGACACATCCACCGCCGACAAAGCTGTCTTCTCAATTTCACTAACATGGCTGAAATTGCCGTCTTTATCGCCAAAAAAGAAGTTGCCATAGGAGTCAATCGCATCAATACATCCATCGCCATCAATATCAGCAAGCTGGGTAATATATCCACTTTTAAATAATTGCTGAGCTATATTTTTTATGGGATAAGCTCCACCTTTGACCCAATAAGTTTGATAACTGCGAAGTTGTAAAGACTCAATCTGTCCGTCACCATCATAATCGTATGATAGCTTCTTGTCAATCTTATCATTCACCGCTGCCAAGGCTGTGATAAAACTGAGCAAGAATGTCATGATAAGGGCGAGAAGTATTCGCCGATGCAGGTAAGTGTGTCGCATAGGGATAGTATGCGGCGGGGTTGCGCTCCCCTACAGACCCTGCCATTGGAAGAAAGGGTGTGACTGGTCGTGTAAAGAAAAAGCGTGAGAGCTGTACTTGCCTGCCCGTCCCACATCTTGAGGCTCTGGAATGCCCGGTATGGTGGAACGAGCAAACTTGCAGAAGCCTCACGCAGAATATGACTATATGCCCACGCAGCCCGTGCTTTTAGGTCGCACCGGCTGCCGGCAGAATATGACATATCCACCAGACATCTACCGTTTGCTGCTCTCCTGACCATACCAAAGAAATTTTCCAGATTTCAAGATGTCAAGAAAGAGCGTCGAGTAAACGCTTTCTCGTAGAAAAAACTGTTACGAGCCCCGCCCTCGGTCCCGCGTCGGCTTCTGCACATAGCAAGTGCAGTGCGGCATCCCCGAGGGGACACCACAGGGGCGCCTCTGCGCCCGAAGTCACGCGAGCCATATGTAAGTGCGGGGCTCTCAACGGCAAATATAGCGTTTATTTCGCAATATCCATTGACTCCGTCAAAAATTTCGCTATCTTTACCCAATCCAACCGATTAAAGCAGCTCCAATGAATGATGCCGCTCTATCAATCAGACTATCACAAGTCCCAAAGGGACGGATCTATGCTTAACCCTGGATGAGAGGCAGCCTCGCTGCCCGAGTCCAGGAAAAGAGAGCTACCAAAGTACAAGTCCTGGAGGGACGCGATAATGGTAGCACGTTTGCTCTACCACGATCCCATCCCTTCGGGATTATGACGTTGGGAAAAGCATCGTCGTCTCCGGACTCAGCCGCTGTCGCTTGCTTCATCCGGAGTTAAGCATAAATCCGTCCCTTTGGGACTCATCGACCTGACATGTAGTAAAGGCATTTACTTCTTAAATTAAGTTAGTGACATATGACAAAGAAATCACAGCTTGCGCTCTGCAATGCGCTGCTTCTCGCAGGGTTTTTACTGACTCTGATCACATCGGCGGCACTGCTCATGGTACATGGCTACACTCCATGGCTGATGTGGGTGCATGTAGGTGTGGGTGCTGTGTTTATAGGCATGGCATACTGGCACTTGATGCTCAACCTCGGTCCGAAGCAGTGGAAAGCCTACCCCAAGAAATCCCCTGCGGTCAAAATCGCTTTTATACTTTTGCTGCTTACGGCACTCAGTGCCATTGCCGCATTTATCCGCGGCTTCATACCACCCTTCAATCCGCGTCTACAGATTATCCACGGCTGGATCGGAGGCATCTTTCTCGTCATCTGCCTTCTCCACTTCTTCAAGCACCATAAATATTACGAGTCTACGCGAAAGTAGATGCATGGATAAAACGCATTACGACTTGCTTACATCTGTGCCCACGCCCGGGTCAAGCATGGATGCAGGTATAAACGACCGTAACACCTGTATCATGCTGTCAAGCAGCCGCTTTCGTACATAGTCTTGACGGACGTAGACAGAAACTCTGCGCTGTGACAGATAGTCGCCATCAATACGCCGCACGTTGGCTCGCTGCTTCTCGCTGAGCATCGGTATATGCATCTGGGGGATAATCGTAAATCCTCCATTGGCATCAACAATCCTCACCAATGTGTCTATGCTGCCAGCCTCATATATACGCTTGCCCAGACGGCGCGTCTTGCAGAAACTGAATGCGCTCTCGCGCAGACACTGCGACTCCTTCATTATCCACATCTGCTCATGCTCAAGATTTTCGGGCTTGAATACGGGCAGTTTGCGCCAGCAGCTCTCGGCAATATACACCCAAAAAGGCTCGGTGTACAATGGCATCTCAAAGATACCGTCACGGGCAAAACCGCTCAACGATATGCCGGCATCAATCTGTCCCATGAGCAGACCGCTCAACATGGCATCATATTTCATCTCCGACATGCTCAGCTCGACATCCGGATGTGTGTCCGTGTAGACTCTGATGAACTCTGGAAGAATATACGGAGCTATGGTGGGAGCGACAGCCAAATCCAGCCTGCCGGATACTGCTCCCATCTCCTCCCTGACGAGTTCGATGACACGGTCTGATTGATTCATCGCAATGCGGGCTTGCCGGATAATCTTTTCACCGATGGGTGTGGGAACTACATGCTTGTTGGTGCGGTCAAATATACGCACACCAAGCTCGTTTTCAAGCTTTTGTACCAATGCACTAAGTGTAGGCTGAGTTATCTCAAGTTCATCGGCAGCCCGTGCAAAACTGCGATGCTGATCCACTGCGATGATATAGCGGAGTTGTTGCAAAGTCATATTACGATAGATTTCATCTATGCAAAGATAGTTAAAATCTGTTGCACATCAATCAATATTGACGTAATTTTACACAGCAATACAAACCACATATCACATCTATCTCTATGGCAACAAAAAGATTTCACAGGTATCTGCCTACCAAAGGCTATGATTTATATTGGATACTGATAGCGTATCTTGCCGTCGGGTACTTCTACCCTGTAATCGGCACTCTGGCTCTTATATGTATGATTGCGCCAGTGGCATTTGCGGTGAAGCGGGGACGCTGGTGGTGTGGCAACGCCTGCCCTCGAGGCAGTCTATATGACCGTCTGCTGGCTAAATATTCACCTCACCGTCCGATTCCTCGGATAGTAAGAACGCAGGGCTTCCGCCTGTTCATGGTACTGTTCATCTTCACGATGTTTGGCATACAGATGTATTTCGCATGGGGCGACTGGAACGCCATAGGCCGTGTGTTCTGGACGATAATACTTGTGACAACAATAGTAGGCGTCATACTTTCATTCATATATGCTCCACGCACGTGGTGCTCGTTTTGTCCGATGGGTACGCTTTCATCTTGGGCATCCCCGAAAAAGGCGCCATTGCCTGACGGATTTATAAACATCCGCGTGGCGGATACGTGTCAGATGAAGTGCAAGAGTTGCGCAAGGGTATGCCCTATGCAATTGACTCCTTATGATTGCCGAGGTGACGATACCGGCTATCTGCACGCTGACTGCATCAAATGCGGAAAGTGTGTCACAGGCTGTCCGCTTAAAATCATGGAGCTTAAACACACTAAGCCAGCATAACAAATCTCAATTGAAAATAAAAGAGGTCAATGCCAATGGCATTGACCTCTTTTATTTGAATATGTAGTTAAATCAATCGTCAAGTTTGTGTATGACGAGACCTGAGCGGAGCTTAGGTTCAAACCATGTGGTCTTGGGGGGCATGATGTTGCCGCTGTCGGCTATAGCCATAAGCTGATCCATGGATACAGGATAGAGAGCCAGAGCCACTGCCATCTCGCCGCTGTCGACACGGCGCTTGAGTTCGCCGAGACCGCGGATGCCGCCTACGAAGTCGATGCGCTTGTCGCTGCGGAGATCGGTGATACCGAGCAAGTCGCGGAGTATCAGATCGCTTGATATGGTCACATCAAGCACACCTATTGGGTCGGCATCGTTATAGCGTCCCTCGCGGGCGGTCAACGAATACCAGCTGCCATCGAGATATAGCGAGAAGTTGTGGAGCGCAGACGGGCGGTATTCTTCTGTGCCTTTTTCTTCTACGATGAAGTCCTTGTCAAGAGCCTTGAGGAAATCGGCAGCCGACATGCCGTTAAGATCTTTGACCACGCGGTTATAGTCAATGATTTTGAGATGGGAGGCGGGGAAAGCCACGGCGAGGAAGTAGTTATATTCCTCGTCACCTTTATGGGCAGGATTAGCCTTTGCCTTCTCGTTGCCTACGAGAGCTGCGGCAGCCGTGCGGTGGTGACCGTCGGCTATATATAAATAAGGTATCTTGTCAAATTCCTCGGTCACGGTGGTTATCATGTCGGGGTCGTCTATCACCCAGAAATGATGACCGAAGCCGTCGGGAGCAGTGAAGTCGTATTCGGGCTCTCCGGCTGTCACCTTGTCAATCACAGCTTGCAGAGCCTCGTTGTCGGGAAATGCGAAGAACACTGGCTCGATGTTGGCATTGTTGACGCGCACATGCTTCATGCGGTCCTCCTCCTTGTCGCGGCGGGTCAGCTCATGCTTCTTGATGCGTCCCTCCATGTAGTCATCCACATTGGCAGCGACGACGATGCCATACTGCGTGCGACCATCCATGGTCTGGGCATATATATAATAGTGCTCCTTGTCATCAGCCACGAGCCAGCCGTTGGTCTGGAAGGCTTTGAAATTCTCGACCGCCTTGTCATAGACACAAGGGTCATGTTCGTCAGTGCCCGGAGCAAAATCTATCTCGGGCTTGATGATATGGTAGAGCGAACGTGGATTGCCCTCAGCCTCGGCACGTGCCTCTTCACTATTGAGCACATCATAGGGGCGCGAAGCCACTTCCTCGACGAGCTGGCGGGGCGGACGTACGCCCTTGAAGGGTTTTACTTTTGCCATAGTAGGTATATGTATGGTTTATCTTGATGCCGAATTCATACCTGCATAGTGGCGGACATGCCACGGCATGTCCCTACAGGTTAGCGGCATCTATGTTTTTGATTCTGTTACGTTATTTTTTACGCTCGATGGTCTGGCTGCGGTCGGGACCGATTGACACGATGGTGATTGGCGTTTCGAGTTCTTTTTCGAGGAAGTCGATGTAGTCCTTGAAATTCTTGGGGAACTCCGCTTCGCTCTGCATCTTGGTCATATCGGTCTTCCAGCCTGGGAGAGTTACGTAAATCGGCTTGATTTCATCCTCTTCCACCGAGAATGGGAACTGCTCCACCCTCTCGCCATTGATTTCATATGCCACACAAGCCTTGATTTCGTCAAAGTCGTCAAGCACATCGCTCTTCATCATGATGAGCTGTGTGACACCGTTGATCATGATGGCGTATTTGAGAGCCACGAGATCTATCCATCCGCATCGGCGTTCACGTCCTGTGACTGCGCCGTATTCGTGACCGAGGTCGCGGATGCGGGCACCGGTCTCGTCATGCAGCTCAGTAGGGAAGGGACCACTACCTACACGGGTGCAATATGCCTTGAATATACCGAACACTTCACCTATCTTATTAGGGGCTATGCCGAGACCGGTGCATGCTCCGGCGCACACGGTGTTGGACGATGTCACAAACGGATAGCTGCCGAAGTCCACGTCAAGCAGAGTGCCCTGTGCTCCCTCGCAGAGGATGCTTTTGCCGTCACGGAGCATGCCGTTGATTACGTGTTCGCTGTCTATCAGCTCATATGTCTTGATATAATCGATGGCATCCATCCATTTCTGCTCCAGAGCCGCCAGCTGGTCAGCATCGGGAGTAGCGTCAAGCATCGCCAGACGTGACAGATGACGTTCCTTGGCGGCGGCATACTTGCGGTCAAAATCATGGATTGTGTCACCGAGTCGCAGACCGTTGCGCGATATCTTGTCGGTATAAGTCGGACCGATGCCTTTGCCTGTAGTTCCTATCTTGCCTGCGCCCTTGGCTTTCTCGTTGGCAGCGTCAAGCAGACGGTGGGTGGGCATGATCAGATGGGCTTTCTTGGAAATTTTCAGAACCTTGCGCAGATCTACACCGCTTGCCTCAAGAGCCTCAGCCTCCTCGCGGAAGAGCACGGGGTCAAGCACCACGCCGTTGCCTATGATATTGGTCTGGCCATTCTGGAAGATACCCGAAGGAATCGAGCGCAATACATACTTCTTACCCTCGAATTCGAGAGTATGCCCGGCATTGGGTCCGCCCTGGAAACGAGCCACAGCGTCATAACGCGGTGTGAGCACGTCCACTACTTTTCCTTTGCCTTCGTCGCCCCACTGGAGCCCTAACAAAACGTCAACTTTCATTTTATGCAATGATTGTTTGGGTTGTTTTTTATCCTGTGCGCCATATGATATGGGCAACAGGGTCATTTATGAGATTGTGATATTGAATTACTATTACGGTCGGCGGTCTTGTCCTTGGCAGCTCTCTTGCAGCGCGAACAGATGCCGTCGATACGCAACTGGTAGCTCTCGGCAGCAAAGCCCCAGTAACGCCGCTTCATGATTTCCCTGCCTATTTCAGGCAGCGACACCTCCTTAGTCTTGCCGCAGCAATGACAATGGAGCTGTACCTTGTGGTCGTTTGGCTGCCTGACAGCATAGAGCGAAGTTCCGTCGGTGCTCAGGGTCTTGCGCACGATGCCGGAGTCAACCAGCAGCTTAAGTGTGCCATAGACAGTAGTACGGCTCACATGGAAGCCGTCACTCTCCAGAAGTTCTGCAAGCTCAGGAGCTGAAAACCGTCTGCGAGGAGTAAAGGCTGCCTCAAGAATGCGCAGACGCTCCCCGGTGCATCGCATACCACGGCTGGTCATGTAATCACGCAGCATGGTCGCGGCTGTCAGGCTGTCAAGCTTACCCTTCATGCCTACAAAGATACAATTTTATGGCTAAAATATAAGACGCTTGTAAATAATTATGCGTAATTTTGCATCCGAATCCACAGAATAAGGTACAAAATTCAAATCATAACAGCTATATATTCATAATCAGACATTATGGCACACAAGGCTCTACTTATCATCCTTGACGGATGGGGCATCGGCAACCATTCAAAAGGTGACGTGATCTTCAACACCCCTACCCCCTACTGGGACTATCTCCTCAACACATATCCCCACTCACAGCTTCAGGCAAGCGGCGAAAACGTCGGTCTGCCTGACGGACAGATGGGCAACTCCGAAGTAGGCCACCTCAACATCGGCGCAGGCCGCGTGGTCTATCAGGATCTCGTGAAAATCAACAAAGCTATCGAAGACGGCTCGATACTCAACAATCCTCAGATAGTAGAGGCATTTGACTATGCCAAGCGCACCGGCAAAGCCATGCACTTCATGGGTCTGACCAGCAACGGCGGCGTGCACTCATCGCTCGACCATCTCTATGCCCTCATCGACATAGCCAAGCAGAAAGGCGTTGACAAGGCTTACATACACTGCTTCATGGACGGCCGCGACACCGACCCCCGCAGCGGCAAGGGCTTCATCGAGGAGCTGACAAAGAAATGCGAAGGCACTCCCGCAGCCATCGCATCAATCATCGGTCGCTACTACGCCATGGACCGCGACAAGCGCTGGGAGCGCGTCAAAGTAGCCTATGACCTCCTCGTCAAGGGCGAAGGCACCAAGGCTACCGACATGGCAGCAGCCGTACAGGCAAGCTATGACGCCGACGTGACCGACGAATTTATCAAGCCTATCAGCAACTCTGCCGTTGACGGCACCATCAAGGAGGGCGATGTGGTCATCTTCTTCAACTACCGCAACGACCGAGCCAAGGAACTCACAGTTGTGCTTACCCAGCACGACATGCCCGAGGCTGGCATGACCACCATCCCCGGTCTGCAATACTACTGCATGACCCCATACGATGCATCATTCACCGGCGTACACATCATCTTTGACAAGGAGAACGTCAGCAACACTCTCGCCGAATATCTCTCGAAGCTTGACAAGACTCAGCTCCACATCGCCGAAACCGAGAAGTATGCCCATGTGACATTCTTCTTCAACGGCGGCCGTGAGCAGCCTTTCGAGGGCGAAGAGCGCATCCTCGTTGCATCGCCCAAGGTAGCCACCTACGACCTCAAGCCCGAGATGAGTGCATATGAAGTCAAAGACAAACTTGTGGATGCCATCAAGTCACAGGAATACGACTTCATCGTGGTCAACTACGCCAACGGTGATATGGTAGGCCATACCGGCGTTTACGAGGCTATCGAGAAGGCTGTCAAAGCTGTGGACGCTTGCCTCAAGGATACTGTAGAGGCAGCCAAGGAGTCAGGCTACGAAGCTATAATCATCGCCGACCACGGCAACGCCGACAACGCCATCAACGCCGACGGCACTCCCAACACTGCCCACTCGCTCAACCCCGTGCCCTGTATCTACGTAACCGACAACAAGGATGCACACGTAGCAGATGGCAGACTGGCAGACGTAGCTCCCACCATGCTCAGCATTCTCGGTGAAAAACAGCCAGCCGAGATGACAGGCAAGAACCTCATCGACTAACAGAATCGTCCCCAAAGTTGCAGATGACATTTTAAAACCGTACATTTGCACCCGTAATAACACCGTCATCTCCGGCAACGTCTGGAGCTTGACGGTGTCACAAAGGTCGGTCCGGTAGCTCAGCTGGATAGAGCATCTGCCTTCTAAGCAGACGGTCCCGCGTTCGAGTCGCGGCCGGATCACATAAAGTAAAACCGCTGGAAACAAGCCCCTTATGGCAAACTTCCAGCGTTTTTGTTGTATCAAAATAGGCTCATTTATCGCCATAATGGCCTCGGAGCGAGATTACATTGACAATCACTCTGTCTTCCTCAATACTGTAAAGCATCCGCGAAGATTTATCAATCCTCCTGCTCCACAGTCCAGCCATATCACCTTTGAGCTGTTCAACCTTGCCGGTTCCAGTGGTTGGGTGCACTTTCAATTCATCCACGAGCGAAGCAATCTTTGCAAGAATTTTCTTCTGCCCCGATTTCTGCCAGAAATCAAGATGAGCGAGTGCCTCTTTCGAGAATAAGACGCGATACGTCATAGTCCTATCATCTTTCTAATATCATCCGATGTCATTTCATAGACCCTCCCAGCTTTCATATCCTCAAGCCCGCGCTTGACCGAAGCAATATTCTCCGGATCGTCAAACCACGGATCGCCGGAAGGGGAGGGATTCTCTGAAACCTCCACAGTAATAGAATCAGCCTTAGAGATAAGTACCATCTCAATGTATTTCTTAAGGCTCTTCCCTTGCGCAACCGCCATAACCGACAGTTTCTGAAGTGTCTCCACGGGGAGATCTATATTCTTGCGTTTGATATTCAATGCTGTTGCCATATTTAAATTTCATATAAAATTTGACACGACAAATATACATAATGTATATTATATATACAATTGCTTCAAATTAAAAGTTCTACAATTGATACGAGTATACACAGGCAAAAACTATCATTAAGAGATGGATGTTGTATGTTATAGATTAATTTTACATACGTTACTATGATGAAAAAATATTTTATGAGAGCAGCGGGGGCTGCGATGATTGTGTGGACTTTGGGCGCATGGATGCAAGTGGATGCCTGCACCAGGGCTGTGTATCTCGGACCCGAGGATATGGTGGTCACAGGCCGCACTATGGACTGGAAAGAGGACCCACAGTCAAATATCTATTTCTTTCCACGCGGTATCGAACGGCGCGGAGGAAAAATGGATAACTCGGTCAAATGGACTTCAAAGTACGGAAGTGTTGCTACTGCCGGATACGACATAGGTGTATGTGACGGCATGAACGAGAAAGGACTGGTGGCTAATCTGCTCTTCCTTACAGAATCGGATTATAAACGCGCTGATGACACGCGACCTGTAATGGGACTCAGCATCTGGACGCAATACGTGCTTGACAATTTCGCCACAGTGGATGAGGCTGTCACCGAGCTGAGCAAGGAAACATTTCGCATTGACGACCCGGATCTGCCCAACGGAGCTAAATCAACCTTGCATCTGTCAATATCAGATGCCACCGGCAACAGTGCAATATTCGAGTATCTTAATGGCAACCTCGTCATCCATCACGGACGTGAGTGCCAGGTGATGACCAATTCGCCGACATATGACAAGCAGCAGACGCTCAATGACTATTGGCGACAGATAGGTGGCATGGTGATGCTTCCTGGCACCAACCGTGCATCTGACCGCTTCGTCCGCGCATCGTTCTACATTGACGCACTGCCACAGACGGCAAACTACCGCCAGGCGGTCGCCGGAGTATTCAGCGTGATGCGCAATGTATCTGTGCCTCTCGGCATCTCCGTACCTGACCAACCCAACATCGCTTCTACGCGATGGCGCACCGTATCGGATCAGAAAAACCGCGTCTACTATTTCGAATCCACCCTTAGCCCTGACATTTTCTGGATAGATTTCAAAAACCTTGATTTCTCCCCTGAAAGTCACATAAAGAAACTCACCCTTACCGACGGCACAATCTATGCCGGCGACGCATCGCGCCACTTCAAGGATTCCACACCCCTCCCCTTCCTCTTCGGCGAGTAAAACAAACAGCAATAAAATTGTAGGGACATGCCGTGGCATGTCCGCCCATCAGGCGTTGCATTTGCGAGTGCTGCTGAAAGCGGACATGCCACGGCATGTCCCTACAACGTGTCTGATAGTCTCTGGCTGGCTATTGGGGCTGTCGTGGCAGCTGTCGGAATCGACATCAGCAAACTCTCCAACGGACATGTTTTGTCAGTCACCGATGATGGTGGCTACGATGCGGCGCGAGCCGCCGTAATTGCGGAACTCGCATAGGTAGATGCCCTGCCATGTGCCGAGATTGAGGCGACCATCGGTGACGGGGAGGGTGAGAGTGGAGCCTACTATGACAGATTTTACGTGGGAGGGCATATCGTCAGGACCTTCATCAGTGTGGAGATAAAATGGGGCGTTTTCGGGAACGAGGCGGTCAAAAACTGCCGCGAGGTCATGGCGCACATCAGGGTCGGCATTCTCATTGAGAGCCAATGCCGCCGATGTGTGTTTGATCAGCAGATGCAGCAGCCCCTTATGGGGCATCCGCGTTAGCTGCCGCATGATTTCCCCGGTGACGAGATGTATGCCGCGCGGCATAGGTCGCAGAGTGATTTCGGTCTGTTCTATCATATCAATGTCAGTTATAAAGTATATCACACATAGTACGCTCATGTCTGCGTCCCGTTGCGAAACTGCAACGGCGACATACCAGTCATGCGACGGAAGAAACGGCACATATACGAGTCATCGTCAAAACACAGACGCTCCGCTATCTCTTTGACGCTCAAATCCGTATCAGCCAGGCAAGTCTTTATCTCTACCGCAAGCTGCTGATCAATCAACTGTTTCGGCGAGACATCATAAACCCGACGGCACACTTTATAGAAGTATTCGGGTGTGATGTTAAGAGCGTCGGCATAAAATTTGACATCGCGATGCTTCGGGAAATGTTCCGCCACAAGCATCCAGAATCGGTTGACAATCGCACGCATGCCACTCGGATGCCCCATAGCATGCTTTATGCCGTTCTCAATGAGTTTGCTGTCAATGGCTACAAACAGATTGTACACATTGCCTCTCACCATCTGTGCCGCCATATCTTCAACCATATTGGCGAATATCCAATGTTGCTGCGTCATCCAATCTGACAAAAGAATGAATTGCTCAACTGATAGACGCAACACAGGACAGAAATGCAGACAGACCCATAGCGACATGTCGGTCAGCTTGGCATACGCCATTTCCATCATTCTGTCAGACAGAGAGATATACCGTGCGCTGAAATTTCGCGATACTCTCTGCACCTGCATGAATATATCCGATGTCAGCACAAGCATATCGCCTCGGCGTAAAGAATATCTGCGCATATCCACCGTGACCGATGCCATGCCGCTGACACACATGAGCAGCACGCAACCTGCCGTTTTGACGGGGCGCTCTGTTGCAGACTTCCAGTCAGTTTGACCTACTGTATTCTCAGTATAGGTGGGGTGTATCATCAATGGCAAATATACTGATTTTCTCGCATCCGCGCTCAACATCAGGATTGATTTGTACCACAACGCGCTCCATAATCACCATGATATTCATGTCTATTGTTGCTAACTTTGCAATCGAAATCCAACGGTGTTGCTGAGTTCCCAAAATTCACGATAAATGTAGGGACATGCCGTGGCATGTCCGCCCATCAGGCGTTGCATTTGCGAGAGCTGCTGAAAGCTGACATGCCACGTCATGTCCCTACATGAAATACAAACCTCCCCTTTAGACTGATGGAAACATTATGACTGATAAAAGAAACCTTGACAGAGACCGCCTCGACTTCGGAAACGGGAAAATCGGACAACTGTTCCGTGCCATGTTCTTCCCGACGCTTATCGCGATGATCGCCAACTCCGCGCTGACGCTCATCGATGGCATATTCGTCGGTCAAGGCGTAGGAGCTGAGGGCATCGCTGCCGTCAATATCGTAGCTCCGATATTCATGGTGGCTACTGGCATAGGGCTGATGCTCGGCATCGGCTCGTCAGTGGTCGCGAGCATCCGCCTGTCGGAGGGCAATGTCAAAGCAGCCCGCATCATCATGACTCAAGCCTTTATCGCCGGACTCCTATTGGTCGGCATCATATGTGCCGCAAGTGTAGGATTCCCTCGTCAGATAGTCTACGCCCTCGGATGCAGTCCTCTGCTTGAGAGCCACGCCGTCAGCTACATGCTGTGGCTTCTACCTGGCTTGCTGTTTCTGTTTATAGAATGCGTCGGCATGATGCTAATACGCCTCGACGGTTCACCCAAATACGCCATGGCGGTCCAAATCGTTGCAGCCGTCATCAACATCGCGCTTGACTGGTATATGATATTCCCCTTGGGCTGGGGCGTAATGGGAGCAGCCTTGGCTACATCCATAGCCTGCGCAGCGGGAGGCGTGATGGTGCTGGTCTATTTCGTACGCTATTCCGACAAACTGCGCTTCTATCGGCTGAAACTGTCGGTCACATCGTTGCTGCTGACCCTGCGCAACACAGGCTACATGATGCGCATAGGTTTCGCAACGCTGCTGACCGAACTTGCCATAGGCGTAATGATGCTCACGGGCAACTACATGTTCATCTCCATGCTCGGAGAGGACGGCGTGGCTGCCTATGCCATAGCATGTTACCTCTTCCCGGTGGTTTTTTCCATCAGCAATGCCGTGGCACAGTCAGCTCAGCCCATCATCAGCTACAACTACGGAGCGCGTCAGCCGGCACGAGTGCGGCAGGCACTGCGTATATCCTTGCAGACAGCCGTGGTCTGCGGCATCCTGATTACTGGACTGCTCATCATCGGTGCTCACACCGTAGTCGGTCTCTTCTTGCAGAGCAGCTCGCCAGCCTACGCCCTTGCCGTCGACGGACTCCCCTACTTCGCCACCTGCGCCGCGTTTTTCGCCGTCAACATCGCCTTCATAGGCTACTACCAGAGCATCGAGAGAGCCGGAGCCTCCACCCTCTACACCCTCCTGCGCGGCATCATCTTCCTCGTCCCCTCCTTCATCCTCCTCCCCAGCATCATCGGCATCCCCGGGCTCTGGCTCGCCATCCCCGCCGCCGAAGCCCTCACCTGCGCCACCATCACCCTCCTCTACCTCCTCCACCACAGTCCCAAAACCATCCACCCCGTCACATAACCATATTCTATTACCAGCTATAAGCATAACGACCATTAGACTATGTGAATATCAAAGGATTACAAACACATATTACAAAACAATCAACAACTTTGTCTATCATCAACTTTTTCAATCCTACCAATTGTCATAACGAAATTTCTTCGTAATTTTGCATACAATAGCAATGTATGCGAAACGACCAAGATTGTCACGACACAACGGCGAAAGCCGTAAACAAACATTGGAAGCTCCAACATAGTCGCTTAAAGGCTTTGGTCAGCCTCGCATAGCTACGTTGGAGTTTTCGCTTTTTAGCTAATGCCGAAAAAAGAGGTTAAAACAGACCTTTGGGTTTATGAATTGTTGCAAGAGGCTAACATTCAACTAACACCACAAGGTTGCGACATAGCAGAGATTGACGAAGCACTGAAAACAGCGTCAAAATCAAAAACTGGAAATGCAGGCTATCCCGAATATTGCGGTGTAGTCAATGATTTTATTATTGTAATTGAAGATAAGGCCGCGTTTGACAAGCATGTCTACAAAGATGATAATGGTTTGTTATCGCAAGATGTCAAGGCCGTAAAGGATTATGCAGTCAATGGTGCTCTATATTATGCTTTACACTTGGCGGCAAACACCTCATATAACAAAGTATTGGCTTTTGGCGTTTCAGGAAATGAAAAACGCCATAGAATAACACCTGTATTTGTTAATGAAAGAGGAGATTATCAAGAATTATCCGATGTTGAAACTTTCATTTCCTTTAACCAAGCCAACATAGGCGAGTATTATGTAAAGGAAATATTACGCGAAGAAACCGATGTTGAAAAAACCACAGCGGAAATTCTCAAAGATGCTGAAAAGCTGCATAACGACTTGCGTAACTATGGAAATCTTACGACCGAGCAGAAGCCTTTGGTTGTATCTGGCATATTGCTTGCTCTGCGTGAAATCGAACATCGGAATTTCTCAATAGATTCTCTTGTTGGAGATACACGCATAACTGACGGTCAAAAGATTTATGATGCAATCAAGAGTAATTTATATCGTGCGAATGTCACTCCAGATACAAAAAGAGATAAGTTGCTTAGCCAGTTCTCCGTAATAAAGGATACGACGAAGATTAACGAGATAGATGCCACATTAGGTAAGACTCCACTTAGGCTCTATACCGAATTTCTTTACAATAGTATTTTTAAGAATATTAGGTATAGCAATTCTGCCGAAGATTTTCTTGGTCGTTTTTATGGAGAGTTTATGTCATATTCTGGAGGTGACGGGCAAACCTTAGGCATTGTCCTTACGCCAAAGCATATAACGGAACTATTTTGCGATTTGGCTCAACTTGCTGTATCTGATAAAGTTTTCGACCCGTGCTGTGGCACCGCCGGTTTTCTTATTGCAGCGATGCATGCGATGGTGAAAAAGACCAATGACGAAAGCCAGAGAAGAAGCATCAAGCGTGATCAATTATTTGGTATAGAATTGCAATCCTATATGTTTACAATCGCCACTACGAATATGATTCTGCGTGGTGACGGAAAAAGCAATCTGCATAATTTAGATTTTCTCCGGCAAAACCCGAAACAAATACAACTTAAAGGGTGTACCGTAGGAATGATGAACCCTCCCTACTCTCAAGGGTCTAAAGCCAATCCTGATTTATATGAGATTAGCTTTACCGAACATCTACTTGATTCCTTAACAGAAGGAGCACGAGCCATTGTTATTGTCCCACAGTCATCTGTTACAGGAAAAAGCAAAGAAGAACAAAACATAAAGAATAACATTCTTAAAAATCACACATTGGAGGGTGTTATCACTCTTAATAAAAATACATTTTATGGTGTAGGCACAAATCCTTGCATAGCGGTATTTACAGCCGGGATTCCGCACGACAAAAATCATTTATGCAAATTCATAAACTTTGAAGATGATGGATTTGTCATAAGTAAACATATCGGTTTGGAAGAAACCTCTATTGCCAAAGATAAGCGTCAACATCTACTTGATGTATGGTTTGGCCGTGTTAAAGCGGAAACTAAGTTTTGTGTAGAAACAAAGATTGAGGCAGAAGACGAGTGGCTTCATTCATTCTACTACTTCAATGATGAAATCCCTTCTGAAAAGGATTTTGAGAATACAATGGCCGATTATCTGACTTTCGAGTTCAATATGATTACACACGGTCGAGGCTATTTGTTTGATAATGACATAAACTTAGTTCAAGAATCGCATGAAGAAAATTGAAGATAAGAATTGGAAAGACTTTTATCTCTCGGAGTTTTTTCATTGCGTGAAAGGCAATCAAAATAATATGGCTTCGTTACATTCTGGTAATGTGCCTTTAGTATCTGCGAAAAAATGGGACAATGGCTATAAAGGGTTTGTCACATCCGATGAAAAAAAAGATTTTGAAGGAGGCATTATCACATTAAATAATGATGGTGATGGTGGTGCTGGCATTGCGTATTATCAGCCTTATAAAATGGCATTAGATAGCCACGTCACTGCTCTTATTCCGAAACGGATTATGGGCAGACACCTTCTTCTTTTTATTGCCGTGTGTATAACTAAGCAGCGAAATAGATTTGGCCATGGCTATTCTTTGAATAGCAATAGATTAAGATCTTTCAAGTTAATGTTGCCATTAGACCAAAATGGTCGTGTTCCAGATTGGCAATTCATGGAAGAATACATGAGGCATAAGGAACAACAAATATTGAAACCCACAATAAATAGATTATGCAAACAGCTGATAATCAACAATATACTGGGGGGGGGGTAAATGCCTCTACTCCAAATGGAAAGAGTTTGTATTTGGCGAACAATTCGTTATACAATCTACAAGCAGCGGCATAGATAGGAACAAACTCATTCAAAAAGAGGGAACGATCCCATATATTACCCGTTCTGACTTAAATAACGGAATGGATATTTTCGTTACTGAGCAATCATCCCGGTATAAGGTTGATGAAGGTAACGTAATTACTATAGGTTTAGACACTCAAACTGTTTTCTATCAGCCTGCCTCATTTTATACTGGGCAGAATATACAAATTATCAGACACTCGCAATTAGATAGATATAATGCGATCTTCCTAATTGTCACTATAAAGAAGCTTGTAGAAAAGTTTAGTTGGGGTAGTTATGGCGCAACATTAACAAGGTTGAGAAAGAGCCGAATATATTTACCTGCCACTGATAATGGCGAAATTGATTTTGCTTTCATGTCTGCTTTTATGAAAGATGTTGAAAGTAGCATTCTTAATACTACGCTTAGAATTTTCAAAGATAGGATAATTGTTAATAAATCTAAATGGGGGGGGTAAAATGGAAGAACTTCCTCATGCGTGATATATTTCCAATTCTTATCGCAGGTAAATCTAAAGGGCTTAACCATATCAAAAAGTCAGACAACGGCATAAGCTATCTTGGTGCTACCAAGCAAAACAATGGCGTGCTTTGTTTTGTGAATCGAGATGATAATCTAATTCAAAAAGGCAATTGCATCGCCTTTATTCGGAATGGAGAGGGATCAATGGGCTATTCAGTCTATAAAGCTGAGGATTTTATTGCCACCTCAGATATGACATTAGGTTATAATAGACACCTTAACAGATATACGGGCACTTTCATTACAACCATAGCAGACCGAATCAGAGGAAAATACAATTTTGGATATAAGCGTAGTGCGACTCGTTTATCCAAAGAAGTCATTTCATTGCCAGTTGACAATGAAGGCTGTCCTGATTGGAATTATATGGAAACATATATGCGGAATATTGAAAGTGAGCAAATTTTGAGATACTTACAATCCATCAAATCCAACTGAGAATAACTTCAGTAACAAAAGTATCGAAGTCACTTCTTATTGAAAAAAGAAACATATTAAGGTCCTTTATCTGCCTTGATATAATGATTGCACCCTATGCAGTTAAAAACTGCTGATTTAAATCATTATTGTCCGCTAAACTTTTTTGAGAGGACAAAACAAAATAGGACTTGTACCTATTGCAGGAGTCAGATCTAAATGGTTATTTTGATGTCGCAAAAAAAATACATCAATTTCAGCTCGCTCTGTCTCAGTGTATAGCATTTGGATAATAAAAAAATAGTCACGAATTGCTGACTACTTATGTTGTGATCCCACTTGGGAAAACCATATTCCGGAATATCATAGAAATTAAAGATTTACTTTCCTCTGTTGCTTTAAGTCCGACATCCGCTCCTATGACCGATTGTATCGAATTTCCGCAGATTGCCTCTCTTGGCAGGGATTATTGATTTTTGTCAACAAACTCTCCCGTCTTGTCAGCTGCATAATTACGAATAGATATTATCACTTCAAAAAATCTCACTATATTTGCAAGTAACACTAAGGGTTATCACATATCAACAAATAGTCCAGAAATAGAAATTGAGCGCATAGACAGGCTGAATGTAGTGTTGGTCGAACAGAACCGAGCCTTGAAATGTCCAGCAAGATTACTTCTGTCCTTAAGGTTGACCCTCGCACTTTGATTAATGACAGTAAATAAGATTGATATGTCACAGGAAGCCGCATTACCCGATGCAAGTCCCATCTCCGAAGAAGAGATAAAAAACTTCATGACCTTGCTTGTTAAACAAGCTAGTAACTACCCGATTATATATAAATATCTCACTTTTGAAAGTGGATGTAAGATGTTGCAATACAATAATCTTCAATTCACACGAGGGGATAGGCTCAATGATGCAGAGGATTTAAATATCACGAAATTTAACACAATGGCTCCACTTAAAATCTTTGAAGGAATAGAGAGCGTACAAGAATTTGCAAATAATCATTTGAGAGAACAGGAAAAAGTGTTGTCATCATTTGGCGTTTGTAGTCTTGGCACATCGCCTACAAATACCACGCTTTGGGATCGATATGCCTGTGATGATAATGGTCGAGCAAACGGAATCTGTATTGCCTTGAATCAGAATAAAGTCACGAAAGCATTAATAGCGCAAGGCCTCAAAACGGCTTGCATTATGGTACGATACGAGGATTCTGTTGAGGATGCTATACCATGGCTGGCACTTAGCGCACCATCGCCAGTTAGAATTTTTTCTGCATATAAATTTTTTGCGCTAAAGAAATCTATTCCATGGGAACCAGAACAAGAGATACGTTTCATCTATCCCCAAACGATGGAAGATGAATACAAGCGCATAGTCTTGCCAAAAGATTGTTTTGTGTGTGCCTATTATGGCAAAGACATGTCTTTGGATCAAAAGCAAAAAGTCGGGCAAATTATTTCTATAAATTTACCTAAAATTAAGCGAGTTCCCTTAATGCCAAACTCATTATTTCAATAATTAGTCATCTGCTTATCTATTGGCAACTTATAAATCTCACTTATGGAAGAATCTGCAAAATCACATAAGAAATCCATTCGGTTCTTTAACGACCGGAAAGTGCGTGCGATATGGGATGACGAGAACAACTGCTGGTGGTTTTCGGCAACAGATATCGTCAGGGCTATAAACAATGAACCTGATTATGTCAAGGCCGGAAACTATTGGAGATGGCTTAAACGTAAATTGCTGAAAGAAGGTATTGAAGTCGTGAGTGGCACTCACAAGTTCAAATTTGAGGCTCCCGATGGTAAACTCCGTATCGCGGATGTGCTTAACAGTAAAGGCGTTTCGCTGTTAGCTAAACACTATCCCAACAACCGTGCAAATGAATTTCTTGATTGGTTCATTTATAGTGACAATACATTGGACGGGCAAAGCCGTAAAAAAGCATATCAGCTTTATGAGAGTGGGTTGTTACAACGGCTTGAGCCGGGCAGCATAAAATGTCTGCAACAGATGCATGCTTATATATTCGGTGGTCTGTATGATTTTGCCGGGCAGATTCGCACAAAGAACATATCTAAAGGAGGCTTTACCTTTGCCAACTGTATGCACTTCCCCGAAACGCTACTTACTATCGAAAGAATGCCGGAAACAACATTCGATGAAATTATTGATAAGTATGTCGAGATGAATGTAGCGCACCCATTCATGGAAGGCAATGGGCGCAGCACTCGCATTTGGCTTGATATAATGCTCAAACATTCATTGAAACGTTGTGTTGATTGGAGTCAAATAGACAAAAACGAATACCTATCGGCTATGCGTGAAAGCGTTGCCGAAAGTTCACATATTAAAAATCTAATCAAGACTGCATTGACAACAAGAATCAATGACCGCGAAATGTTCATGAAAGGCATTGACTATTCATATTATTATGAGCAAAACGATTGATTTACATGTTTATGCATAAATCCAGTGTACAACGATAACCGTTATCGGTCGCAAAGATACAGACATTTACAACAAGGCTCTTTAACATATGCACCGCAAATGAGGTTTGTGCCACTTGCGCCCGTTTTACTGGATTATGCGCCGGGATCTAAAAAGCAAGAATCCCGAAAATCAATGATTTTCAGGATTCTTCCGTGTTTGGCTTTCGCTTGTTGTGGTCCCACTTGGGCTTGAACCAAGGACTCCCTGATTATGAGTCAGGTGCTCT